>Ga0316231_1000006_pt1 | contig 519539 bp, 447 predicted proteins | sample TBH18027metaG_FD_206002 | JGI IMG/M metagenome (GOLD analysis project Ga0316231, IMG submission 206002) | Freshwater microbial communities from Trout Bog Lake, Wisconsin, USA - TBH18027 | ecosystem: Environmental > Aquatic > Freshwater > Lake > Hypolimnion/Profundal zone | place: USA... | reverse complement strand
TCTTTTTGTTTTTGGGGGGGGGGGGGGGGGGGGGGGGGGGGGGGGGGGAGGATGGATTGATAGCTCTGGTCGAGGGCGGGGCCGAAGAGGAGGGTGGCGGCGATGCGGCGGACGACCTGGGCGAAGGAAGCGGCCTCTTCGGCCTTGAGGGGACGATGGAGGAGGGGGGAGGCGGGTTCGGGGGTGAGTTCGCGGTAGCTGAGCCATTTCTTGCGGACCTGATAGCCGCCGAGGGTGTAGTTCCAGACGTGGATGGGGACGGCGGACCAGTGGGCGTAAGGTTTGAGATTGACATCGACGCAGGAATCGCCGAGGAGGGTTAGGGCGGATTCGTGGGTGAGGGTTGGCTGGGGAGGGTGACTTGCGGGCTCGGAGGTCCCGGGAGCGGGGCTGTCTGGCAGTCGTGGTATCCCACCCATTCGCAAAGGACGCGAATGGATGGGGCACGGAGGTTCTTCGGTCGCACACGGGGCGATTGTGTAACAGGCGGCGGCGAGGGCGGCGAGCTTGTCGCGGTCGGGTTGGGTGAAGGGGCGCTGGGGCGCGTCCGCGGCCGGGCATGGCGGTGCTGCCGTGGCCGTTGGGTCCCCATCCGGCGGCGAGCTTGAGAGCCTGGTAAAGGTTGGGAATGGCTGAGGAGTTTGATTCGGGGCTACGAGCCTGGGATCGGGTGAGGGATTCACTGGTTGTGAAAGGAGTGCGCAGGCCGCGGAAGCTGATGGGCGTGTTGCCGGCGAGCGGCTCAGGCGGCGTTGCGGGCGGCGATCAGGTCGCGAATGAACTTGAGGTTGCGCCGCATATCGGCCTCGACGGACGCGGGGGTGTCGGTCTCAAGCTGCGCCCACGCGTCAAACCCGATGTCGGCCAGGGCGTCGATTACGGCGTTGAAGTCGATAGTGCCTTCGCCGAGGTAGTGAGGGTTGTCTTTGAGATGGACCTCACAGATCCGCTTGCGGCCCAACCAGCGGATCTCCTTGACGGGATCGAATCCATAGTTGGTTGCATTGCCGACGTCGTAGTAGGTGAGAACGGCGGAGGAGTGGGTGCGATCGATGAGGCGGACGTTGTCGCGCGCGGAGAGAGTGTCTTCAAGGCCGAGGAGGACACCGGCCTTCTCAGCCGCAGGGGCAAGCTCTTTGAGGATGGCGGCCACTTTGTCGCGCTCTGCCGCGGTGTCAAGCGCAGCCTTTGCGAAGAAGGGAAGGAGCACCACGCGGACGCCCATGGCGCTGGCGATGGAGATGGCGTCGGCCACCCAGCGCTGCGCCACTGGGTGGGATTTCAGGTGGTCGCGATGCAGAACGTCGAGGCAGAGCGATTCAATGCTGAGATGGACGCGCGCGGACTCAGCGAGGAATGCCTTTTGCAACGCGGGGTCGGAGAGGGGAAGTTGACTCTGGCCTCTGCCGATGCTGACCTGGACGCCATCAAAGCCGAGTTGTTTGGCCAGGGCGATGGACTCGATTTGGCCATCGAGCTTCAGGTTCCAGTCAGTGACGCCAACCTTGAACCTGGCCCTGGCCGGAGAGGCGAAGGCGGGCAAACCGAGGGCGGCGAGGGCTGCGGAGGCAGCCGCGCCGAGGAAGGTACGACGCGTGAGGCGCGGCGTAACGTGCCGATCAGAGCAGGCGATCACATTCAACGCAGAGGGAGTCATCGCGAATTACCGTGGCCGATTGTAGCACCGGGCAGTTGGCGGGAAGGAATTGAACCTGAGAACGCATGCAAAGGAGGAGGAGGCGAGCGACCGCGGGAAAGAGGGTACCTGATACCGCGCTCTTTAAAGACATGGACGGAATCGCCCTTTTTTGAAAGGAGCGACGGACTCGGAGGCTCCTCAGCCGGTGACGGGGAGGGTGGGGAGTTCTCCTCGCTGTTTGGCTTCAGCGACGACGGCGTCGAGGTGGGCGAGGACCTCGGGGACGGTCATGGTGTAGATTTCGCGGCGGGAGTCGTAGCCTTCCTCGACGAGCTGCTTGAGGTGGCGGCCGGCGATCTGGATGGTGAGCTGATCGGTGATGACCAGGCCTGCGCGCTGTTTCTGGGCGTTCCAGGCGTTGAGGGGCAGGGCGATCCAGAGGGGTCGGCCGTTGACGGTGAAGCGGACATCGACCGCGTCGGCATGGCGGGTGGCGATGGCCACCATGTTGGCTTTCCATGTGCAGTGGAGGTCTTCGCCAGACCAGCGGTCGGTAACGTGGAAGTCGTCGTACATGGAGATAGCCTACCACCTGCGGTGGGGCCAGCGGCTCGCTTTTCGCTCGTTCAAGGCTTGTGGGATTCCGGGGAGCTGACACCTGCGGTGGGGCCAGCGGCTCGCTTTTCGCTCGCTCAAGGCTTGTGGGATTCCGGGGAGCTAACCCCTGCGGTGGGGCCAGCGGCTCGCTTTTCGCTCGCTCAAGGCTTGTGGGATTCCGGGAGCTACCACCTGCGGTGGGGCCAGCGGCTCGCTTTTCGCTCGCTCAAGGCTTGTGGGATTCCGGGGAGCTGCCACCTGCGGTGGGGCTGACAGTCGGCAGCGGAAGAATCTGTACTAAAAGTCCTGTTGGGTTGAAAACGGGCAGCCGATGAACGGGTGAGGGAGCGCAATCATTATGCAGGTAACGGTGACCGTTTCAGATGAGATTGTGAGGCAGGCGGGAGTGCGGGGGATGACGGTGCTTGAATTTGTGGAATCGCTGATCAGCAAGGGACTGGAAGGGGCGACGGGGCGGCCGGCCCTGAACGATGCGATTGAGCGGATTCGGCTGCTGAGCGGGACGGGGCGGGGCCGGTAGCGGCGGCGAGCGGGGGGGAGCGGGCGTTTGGGTGAGGGGTTCGGCGGCGGGGTGTTGGACGGTGGTTTGGGGGCGCTGATAGACTGATAGGGTTGCAGTGGCAGTGCCTCTACGTGTACGGACCCGCCTGCAAGTCGATCGAACGAAGGACATAAAACCCCGTGGATACTCAGACTCGTCATGCCCTCAAGGGGGACAAATTTGCCCAGGCCACAGTGAGCGGTTTCAGCTGGCTGAGCGGGCACCGTTCCGGAATGATCCGTTGGACGGTAAGCGTGGTAGTGGTGGTGTTGGTGCTGGGCGGCGGATTGGCGTATTGGAACCAGCGTTCGACGGCGGCCGACTCGGCGCTGGGCGCGGCGATGGATCTGTATACAACGCCGCTGGCCCAGCCGGGCGCACCGCCCGAGGCCAATACGTATGCGACGGCCAACGAGCGGTCAAAGGCGGCGAACCAGAAGTTTGTTGCGGTGGCGGCGGAGTATGGCTGGCTGCCGGAGGGGACGAAGGCGCACTACTTTGCCGGGATCACCTATCAGGAGCTTGGGCAGACGGCGTCAGCCGAGACAGAGCTGAAGCTGGCGGCGGGCTCGTGGGACCGGAATGTGGGCAACCTGGGCAAGCTTGCGCTGGCAGGGCTGTATCACCAGACGGCGCGGGACCAGCAGGCGATTGATTTGTATACGGCGCTGGCGGCGAAGCCTTCAGAGACGGTTCCGGCGACGGTGGCGCAGCTTGACCTGGCGGACTTGTATGCGTTGCAGGGCAAGCAGGAACAGGCGCGGACGCTCTGGGCCAAGGTGAAGGACGCGGACAAGGACGGCGCGGCGGGCTCGATTGCGAGCCAGAAGCTGGGCTCGAAGCAGTAGGGCAGGATGGAAGAGAGGCAAGCGACTCGCGAGGCCGATGGTTTCGCGAGTCTTTGCTTTGTTGGCGGCAATCTTTCAGACTGATCGGATTTGAGCATTCTCAAGGCCGGTTGCGTCTGGTTTGTGTGAGCGCAGGCCAGGCCATATTCGCAGGTTGGATGGAGATCCCCGAGAACTCTGTGCGCGAGCAGACGAGCCCATACGCCGATGAAGCAGCGCTGGCGGGGCTGGTGAGCCAGTATGCGGCAACCCTTTACCGGGTTGCCTTTTCAGTTTTGCGGAATGCGGCGGATGCGGAAGACGCGGTGCAAGAGGTGTTTGTGAGGGTTCTTCGGCACCGGGAGACACTGGGCGAGGTGCGGGACCAGCGGGTATGGCTGATCCGGATTGTGTGGAATATTGTTCTGGACCGGAAGCGGCGGGCGAAGACGCGGCCGGAGACAGACGATGTGAGCGAGCTGGCGCGGGTATTGCCGGCGAAGGGACTGAGCGCTGAGGAGATTGCGGCGGCGGCGCAGCACCATGCGCAGGTGCTGGCGTGCGTGGAGCAGTTGCCGGGGAAAGAGCGGGAGGTGCTGATGCTCTCAGCGTTTGAGGAGCTGAACAGCGTGGAGATTGCGTCGGTGCTGGGGATTACGGAGTCAAGCGTGCGGTCACGGCTTTTCAGGGCGCGGAATTTGATGTCGGGGCTGTTGGGGAGAAGCAAGGACCAGGGACATAGGGACATAGGGACCAGGGAATAGGGAATAGGGATTCGAGATCAGGCGGGTTGTGTGGGAGTTGGCTATGGAGAAGATGGGACGCGACGGAGTTGGAAACGGATTGGCAGCGGGCGGGTATGAGGCGACACTGCGGCTGATTGCGGGGTTGCCTGCGCCGGAGGGGTTGGAGGAGCGGGTGCAGGCGGCGCTGCGGCATGCGCCGCGGCCGGGTCGTGTGCTGGCCTGGCCTACGGCGCTGCGGCTGGAGGGCGGGTGGATGCGGGCTGCGGCCGCGGCGGCGATTGTGGTAGTGGTGGCCGGAGGCGGCTGGGGCGTGGTGAAGCATGGGCAGTCAGGACAGTCGGCGGGCGGGAATGCGGTGATGCCGCATATGGCAGCGCCGGGCGGGTTCTCGACGGGCGGGGCGATGCGGACGCCGCAGACGCTGCAGGGGCCGGCGGCGCCGGTGGTGGTTGCGAGCAAAGCCGGCAAGCCCGCGGCAGCGCGGCACGGCAAGACGGGGTCGGCACAGGCGGCAGCGGGCCGGACGAAGTAGGCAAGTTCCTTTTATCACTCTCAGCTGTTTTTTGTGATTCCGCGGATGACGATGCCGAGGAGAGCGAGGACGACTGCGCCCCAGAAGGCGGGGACGAATCCTCGGACGTTGAAGCCGCGGACGAGGCCGGAGGCGACCATGATCATGAAACCGTTGATGACCAGCAGGAAGACGCCGAGGGTGAGGATGCTGAGGGGGAAGGTGACGATTTTGAGGAAGAAGCCGACGGTGGCGTTGAGCAGGCCGATGACGAGGGAAGCGATGAGGGCAGGTCCGAGTCCCTGGACATAGAAGCCGGGGACGAGCCGGGAGACGAGGATGAGGGCGATGGCGTAGAGGAGCCATTGAACGAGCAGACCGAACATGGGCTGGTTCTCCTTGGATGGAATGGCAGAGGCGCGGGGTGCGGGGGCTGCCGGTGTACGGTCTCCGTTATAGCATGGCTGGGGATGGGTGGGTGGCGGTACGTTTGGCTGCGCTTCGGGTCCAACAAGGGAGCCGGTCAAAAAACAAATGCAGGTCCCCTTCGGCTTGGCTCAGGGCAGGCTTTCGACTCACCACCCCCAACTTGAAAGGCGCCTGGGGCGCGCGTTCGCACAGGATGACCGCATCAAAATTAGTGCTAAGAACGGCGGCTTTGTTTTGGGGCGAGATTACGGGGCTGAGCCTTGGATCATGAGGGGATGAATTGATGCGTGCAATTCGACTGGCTCTGCTTGCGTTGGCGTTGCTGTTGCCGGTGGTTTTGGCGCGGACGCAGCAGGCGGGGAGTGGGGCGTTGCCGGAGATCCGCCAGTTGATGCACGAGGTGGAGGAGCACCAGAAGCAACTGGAGAAGGTTCGGGAGACGTATACGTACAGCTCCGAGCAGACGGTGGAGGATCTGGACGCGGGGGGGCGGGTGACGAAGACCGAGACGGCGGAGCACGAGGATTTTTTTGTGAACGGGCACGTGATTCGGCGGATGGTGAAAAAAGACGGAAAGACGCTGAGCGGGGAGGAGGAGCGGAAGGAGACGGAGCGGGTGACGAAGCTGGTGGAGAAGGCGGAGAAGACGCCGCCGGGGGAGCCGCTGGAGGGCCCTCAGATTACGGTGAGCCGGGTTCTGGAGATTATGGACGTGCGCAATCCACGGCGGGAGAGCTACCGTGGCCGGGCGACGATTGTGTTCGATTTTGTGGGCCGGAAGGACGCGAAGACGCACGGGCTGGCCGAGGACATGTCAAAGAAGCTGGCAGGGACAATCTGGATTGACGAGGCGGACCGTCAGGTTGCGCACATGGAAGTGATGTTCAACGACAACTTCCGGTTTATGGGCGGCCTGGTAGCGACGGTGGAGAAGGGGTCGAGCTTTCGCTTTGACCAGGAGCTGGTGAACGGGGAGATCTGGCTGCCGACGGGGGGCGCGGGGACGATGGCGGCCCGGGTGCTGCTGGTGAAGAGCTACCGGCAGCGGTTCAAGGAACGGGACTACGACTTCAAGCGGTTCCGGGTGGAGGCCGAGCAGGGGAAGGACGCGAAGGCGGTGGGGGAGCGCTAAGAGCGGCGGCGGGTGTTTTAGAGTGGAAGGATGTTTGTGCGGAAGCTGGGGATCTGGCGGGTGGACGGGGCGGGGGCGCGGCACGTGTGCCCGATCGGGTGGATCGACAACTTTGCAATGCGGAACTTTACCAACGATGCGGTCTTTGACCATACGGTGCCGGCGGGGGACGGGCTGCTGGAGGCGGGGACGCGGGTACCGGTGGAGAGGCTGCGGGCGGAGATGGAGGACTGGTTCCGGCGGAAGGGGTATCTGAAGGCTGGGGAGCGGCTTGAGGTGGACGAGGCGGGGTGAGGGATGGGATGGCGGCGGGGCGGTCAGGCGGCTTGCCGGGCCGGGGTTGGGCCGGCCTGCCATAAGGCAAGTTCTGCCTGGCGGCGGGCTTTGAGGGCCGGGTTTTCGTGTGCGCCGGCGTGGTCCCAGCGGAGGAGCTGCTGGGCTGCGGCTTCATACTGTCCGGCATTGAGGGACTGGAGCAGGGTGGAGGCAGCGAGGCGGCCCTGACCGAGATTGAAACAGAAGTCGACGAGGGCGTCGAACTGGCCCTGGGTGAGGGGCACCTTGACGAGGCGCTGGACGGCGAGCTCGGCATCGCGGAGATCGCTGAGGAGGATTTCAGCGGCCTGGGGCTCGTCGACGCCGTTGGGGAACGACTCGGGATGGAGCAGGCGGTGGCCGTAGCCGATGGTGGGAAATCCGGCGACGTCGAGATAGGTATGGGCGCGAAAACCCTCTGAGGATTTGATGAGGCTGAGACCTGCGGGGCTGGTGCGCATGGAAGACCCTCCTGTGTGTGCCCGGTGGGGCGGTCAATTTCGACGCTAGCAGGCGGCGGGAAATAATCTGCAAAGCGGGCGGGATTGAGGGGAATTTGGAGGGAGCGGGGGCGGGTTTTCTTCGCTTTTTATTCGTACCGCAATGTGATTTTTGGAGGTGCGGAGGGCCGCAGGGGACAGGCGGGGGCGGAATCTCATTTTGCACTGATAATAGTGCAAAATCTAAGTCCTATAAGATAAACGACTTATAGGGGAAGGAGTGGGAATGTCCCATTTTATGAACAGAATAACTCATCGATTTGTTGCTAAAGTTCGAGTAATTGAGTGCCGATTTAGTAAAATAAGCGAATGGTTAAACGACGATCTACAAGCATCATGAGCCCGAAGACACCGCTGCGAGTCTTGCTGGTGGCAGGGGTATCATCGGTGGCATTGGCCGCGTTAGCAGTGATGCTATTTACGCGGACGGTGCAGGCCGATGCTCGCCTACCAAGAGCGACCGCGACTGCGACACCCGCAGTCCCGGTGATGAGCGCGACTCCGGCTTCGCTTGCACCGCCCAAAACCGCCGACCTTCTTCACGGCGTTGCCAGTTGGTATGGCGGCGTCTTTAATGGCCGCAAGACGGCCAGTGGAGAACGGTACAACATGTACGCGATGACGGCCTGCCATCCGACGTTGCCTTTCGGCACGGTTGTTCGCGTAAAAAACCTGAGGAACCAGAAGACGGTGGATGTGAGAATTACCGACCGCGGGTATCTGTATGCCGGGCGGATCATCGACCTCTCGTACGCGGCCGCACAGAAGATTCAGATGGCCAAGAGCGGAGTGGCACCGGTTGAACTGGAAGTGATCTCGGCGGGCACGATGCGCCGTCACAAATAAACGCCGCGGAGTTTCGCGGACAGACAACGGCCAGCCTTCGGGCTGGCCGTTGTTTTTTTTGCGCGCTTAGTTAGCGGCCGGCGCCGCGAGCGGGCTTGAGATAGATGCGCGGGAGCAGATGACCGGAAGGAGCGGTGATGGTGTAAGCCGCGCTGACCACCGCGGAGGGAGCAAAGCCGGGGGCAACGGCGATGGCCTTGACGGTTTGTGTGGCAGAGACCTTGAAGGGTGCGGAGTATCTTGTGGAACTTGTGGTGGGGGCGGTGGAGTTGGTGGTGTAGTAGATGACAGCGTTGGCAGTTGTGTCAGTGAGGGTGACAGTCTGTGCGGCGGAGTAAGTGCCGGCGGGAGGAGTAATTTTGGGAGTAGCTGTGAGGGGCAGGTTGATGGTGTAAGTGGAAGCGGCGACGGCAGACTGCTGGTAATTGGCAGCGACGGCGATGGCCTTGATGGTTTGCGTGGCGGTGACGGGGATGGCGGAGATGTATCTGGCGGAGCTGGTGGCAGGCGCGGAGCCGTCGGTGGTGTAGTAGACAGTTGCGTTCGTGGTGGAGTCAGAGATGGTTACGGATTGGGCGGAGGAGTAAGTTCCGGCGGGGGGAGAGAACTTTGGGGTGGCGGCAAGGGGTAAGTGGATGGTATAAGTGGCGGCGGTAACTGGGGATTGCTGGTAGTTGGCTGCGACGGCAATGGCCTGGATGGTTTGCGTGACGGCGACGGGGATGGGGGCGGTGTAGCGCGTGGAGCCGGTGGTGGGGGCGGAGCCGTTGGTGGAGTAATAGAGGACCGCATTGGGAGTGGAGTCAGAGATGGCTACGGATTGGGGAGCGGAGTAAGTTCCGGCGGGGGGGGAGAACTTTGGGGCGGCGGCCAGGGGACTGATGGTGAAGGCTGCCGAGGCGACTGGGCTGGGCAGGAGGCCGGGTGCAATGGCAATCGCCTTGATGGTCTCAGTGGCGGCGACGGGGATGGGGGCGGAGTAGCGGGTGGAGCTGGAGGTGGGCGTGGCTCCGCTGGTGGTGAAGTAGATTAGAGCGCCGGAGGTTGGGCTGGCCAGGGTGACGGACTGGGCGGAGGAGTAGGTTCCGGCGGGAGGGGTGAAGACCGGCGGGGCGGCGGCGAGGGCAGAGACGAGGATTTGCGCGGTGTGGACGTGTCCGCCGCTGGTGGCGGTGAGAGTGACGGGGTAGACGCCGGGGACGATGGAAGGGGCGACGCTCAGGGTGAGCAGGCAGGTCGTGGGTGCGGAGACGGCGGCGGTGGGGTTGGAGAGGGCGGCCGAGACGGAGCCGGAGGAACTGGAGGCGGGCGTGGCGAGGGTGACGGTTCCGGCGAAGCCGTTGATGGGGTTGAGCTGGAGGACGGCAGTGGCAGATTTGCCGGGGGCAATGGCGAGCTGGGGGGTGGCGGTGGTGAGGGAAAAGTCAGTCTGGGGGATGGTGACGGTGACGGGGTTGGAGGTCGCGGGGGAGTAGTTGGCGTCACCCTGGTAGACGGCGGTAAAGAGATTGACGCCGTTGGCGGCGGCATAGGCGGGAAAGCTGACGGAGGCTGAGCCGGCGGCTAGGGTGGCAGTGTAGGTGAGGGTTTGGGCGTTGCCGGTGAAGAGGACCGTGCCGGTGGGGGCGGGTTTGCCGGGAGGGCCGGCGACGGCGGCGGTGAGGGTGAGCGTCTGGCTGGGAGCGGGGCTGGCGGAGCTGGCTGTGAGAGCGACGGTGGGGGTGGGCTTGGCGGAGAGCGCGAGGACGGTGGGTCCGTTGGCGGCGGCGGGCTGCCAGTTGGCGTCGCCGGGGTAATAGGCCGAGACGGGCAGAATGCCGGCGGGGAGATTGGCGAAGGAGACGACGGCCTGGAGGATGGAGCTGCCTGCTGGGCCGAAGGGCTGAACCGCAGCGGTGGAGGTGAGGCTGCCGAGGGTGACGGTGACATTGCCGGTGGGAAGGGTTCCGGAGAGAGGCAGGTAGCCGGTGGCGATCTGGACCTGGACGGCGAGGCTGGAGCCGGCGGCGACGGAGGTGGCGAGAGGGAGGACGGTGAGGGTGGTGGCGCCGGGGATGACGGTGAACGAGGCGGCCGTGGGAAGCGAGACGGGGGCGTAGCTGGGGTCGCCGGAGTAGGACTCGCCGATGGTGTGGACGCCGGGGGCGAAGACGCCGGTTGCCCACTCGGCCAGGCCGGAGACGTTGAGGGGCTGGGTGGAGGATGCGGCCTTGTCAGCGAAGGTGACGTTGCCGGTGGCGGGGGTGGGCTGGTTGGCGAGGGTTGCGTTGGCGCTGACGATCTGGGCGTCAAGGAGGATCTGCGCGCCATAGGGGACGGTCATGCCGGGGGCGAGGGGATAGAGATTGAGGTCGGAGGGGTTCCAGGCCCAGCCGGTGGACTGGAGGGTTCCGGCTTCAGGGGTGACGGTGACGGTGAGGGGAGCGGACTTGCTGGCGGCAAAGTTTGTGTCGCCGCTGTAGACGGCGGTGAGCTGATAGGTTCCGCCGGGAAGATTGTCCATGGGGGCGTAGACACTGGCGGCGGTGAGGGGGAAGTCGCCGAGGCCGGTGGAACCGGGAAGGCCGTCGGCGGCGGTGAGGGCGATGGAGCCGGTGGGGGTTCCGCTGGCCGAGGCGGGGGCGACGGTGGCGGTGACGGTGGCGGTTTTGCCGTGGACGAGGGTGGAAGGGGTGACGGCGAGGGTGGTGGTGGTGGGCTTGAAGGAGACGGAGCGCCAATATTTGATGAGGTTGGCTACGTCGACAGAACCGAGGCCGGTGGCCTGGTCGTATCCGGGGGTGGCGGGATAGCCGCTTTCGACCCAGTAGTTGAGGAGGCTACCTGAAGGGCCGGAGACACAGTTGGGAGTGCCAGGGTAGCACTGGACCTGATTGCCGCCGAGGGTGACGTCGCGGAAGACGGAGGGCTGGGTGGCGGCGAGGGGGTAGTAGACGAAATTTGGCTGGCCGGACCAAGTGGCGGCGCTCTGATTGACGAGGGCCTGAATGGCGGCCATGGCAGGGGCGCCGGCGCTGGAGCCGCCGATGGCGGTGATGACGACGGCGCCGGAGGCGTTGAGGTTGGCGCAGTCGCCGGGGTTGGCGCAGATGGGATAGAAGCTGGAGTTGTAGGCGTTGCCGGCAAAGAGGGCGAGATCTGGGAGGTCGCGGAGCTTGTCCGCGGGGACGCCGGAGCCGGATTGCCAGGCGGGCTTGGGATAGCCGGAGGCGCCGGAGGATGGGTAGAGAGCGGCGCTGCTGGAGCCGCCGCCGGCGGCGGCGATGGTCTGGATGGCGAGGGAGGCGGGGTTGCCGCCATCAGCGAGGTTGAGGCCGAAGAAGTCGTTCCACGGCTGCTCGGGGATGGGCTGGAGGAGGGAGACGGCGGGGGCGGTGGTGGGCGAGGACCAGAAGGAGGCCAACTGCGAGGCAACGGCGGAGGAACCGTTGGCATATTGGCTGTAATAGAAGTCGGTTCCGCCGACGGCTACGTTGTAGGGGGTGGAGGCGATTCCGTTGACGGCGAGGCCGGCGTAGGCACTGGCCTGGGCGGGGGAGTCGCAGGCGGCCGAGCCGCTGTCGCCCGCGGCGACGAAGACGGATTGGCCCTGGGCGGCGGCCTGCTGCCAGAGAGCGTTCCAGAAGGCGTTGCCGCCCTGGCCGAGCTCTGCTTCGCACTCGCTGTAACTGAGACTGATGAGGCCGGCCTGATCGTCATCCACGGCGCGGAGGGCGGCGAGGGCGAGGCCGCTGGTGAGGGCGGAGCCGGCAGAGGTGTAAAGCAGGATGGTGGCTTTGGGAGCGACGGAGGAGGCGATCTCGACGTCGAGGTAGGCCTCGAGGGCTGCGGCGGAGTTCTGGCCGGGGTCTGGACCGTCAACGACGACGACGGGGAGATTGGCGGGGAGGGCGAAGAGGGACTGGTAGGCCTGGACGAGGCTGAGGTCGATGTTGGAGGCGCTGACGATGGCGATGGACTGGCCCGCGCCGGAGATGCCGGCGGTGTAGACGGGCTTGATGTCGTATTGGGTGGCGAAGTCGCCGGGGGCGAGGGCGTAGGCGACGCCGGTGGAGGAGGGATAGGTCCAGGTGGGGGTGACGAGGTGGGTTTTTGCGTTGAAGGCGGCGGGGCCGAGGAGCTTGAGTTGGGGCTGGGGCTGGAAGTCGGTGAGGGAGGCGAGGCCGGCGAGGACGGGGGCAAGCGCGGCGGGGACGGAGGGATCGGCCGCGGCGGAGAGATGGGATTCGCCGTGGATGGCGTAGCGATGGAGGGGGGCGTGGAAGGCTTCAGTGAGTTGGGCGGCGGTGCCGGAGAACTCGATGGAGCCGGCGTGGAGCTTGAGGACGGTGAGGCCGTGGGACTGGAGCCAGGCGGTGACGGCGGCGAGATCGGAGTGGGCGGGACCGAAGAGGCGGGCGAAGTCGGCGGGCTTGAGCCAGCGGTGGAAGGCGGGGTCGCCGGGGGTGTGGGCGGCGCGAAGGAAGTCCTGGAGTGCGGACTCTTGCGCGGCGGAGCGGGCGAGGAGCAGGAGCAGGCGGCCGGTGGGGAGAGAGGGGTCAACGGGGCCCTGGTCGGCAGCGGGGAGGGCGAGGGGATGGAGGCTGCCGGGGAGGCGAACGCGGTCGGATTCGACGACGGGGCCGGCGATGCGGGGCGGGTCGGCGAGGGCTGCCACCACGGCGAAGCAAAGAAGCAGGAAGAGGGCCAGGCGGGCGATGGTGGAGAAGAGGGCCATACCTGGATGCTCGGACGGGCGGGGGAGCGGCACAAGGGGGACAGACACGGAGGTGGGTGGGGTGGTTGCGAAAGAGGAGGGGGTGTCAGATTGGGACGGGTTGGGAGGAGGGTGAGGGTTGAGTGGGGTGAGGATTCTCTAATCTTGCAGGGTCTGTTTTGGCCAGCCTTTTGCTTGTCATCGGGGCAAAAATCTGGTTTTGACGGAGAGTCTGTGCAGACTGTTTTTCGTGCGTATTCGCGGGTTTGCGAGCTGACGATTGTGGCGGTGGTGGGGTATTTGCTGTGGCAGTTTGGGGCGGGGCTGTTGGAGTGTGTGAACTTTGGGCATTGGCCGATCGAGAACGATCATCCGACGAATCATGTGGATGTTGATCCGCGGGGGACGTTGTAGGGTTGGGGTGGGATGCGTCAATTTAAACAGATGTTTTTTGGGGACGGAACGTGGGTGGGTTCCAGGGAGGCTGGAGCCCGCGTTGATGTTGCCGCATTCCCTGAGGGGCCAAAGCCCCGGCCCTCATTTTTGGCAGCCTATTGGCGCGTCTAAAGCCGCGCCCTTTCAAAACATCGGCTTGGGCGGTCTTTTGGCGCGCGTAAAGTCGCGCCCTGTTGTGGGGCAAGGTTCGGAATGCATTTTTCCGCGAGCGGCGAGGTCGTGACCAGTTGCAGAGCCTCGTCTGGCTTGGTGGATGGGCGCTCGTGGGGTGTCTGAAGAATTTCTCAGAGGAACAAATGCAGATCCCCTTCGGCTTGGCTCAGGGCAGGCTTTCGACTCACCACCCCAAGCTGAAAGGCGCTTGGGGCCCGTTCGCAAGGATGACGGATTTATGGGAGGGGAAAATTGGAAAAGCAAATGCAGGTCCCCTTCGGCTTCGCTCAGGGCAGGCTTTCGACTCACCACCCCCAAGCTGAAAGGCGCTTGGGGCCCCGTTCGCTCAGGATGACGGATTTATGGGAGGGGAAAATTGGAAAAGCAAATACAGGTCCCCTTCGGCTTGGCTCAGGGCAGGCTTTCGACTCACCACCCCCAAGCTGAAAGGCGCTTGGGGCGCGCGTTCGCACAGGATGACGGATTTATGGGAGGGGAAAATTGGAAAAGCAAACACAGGTCCCCTTCGGCTTGGCTCAGGGCAGGCTTTCGACTCACCACCCCCAAGCTGAAAGGCGCTTGGGGCCCCGTTCGCTCAGGATGACGGATTTGTGGGAGGGGAAAGTTGGAAAAGCAAACACAGGTCCTTCGACTCACCACCCCCAAGCTGAAAGGCGCTTGGGGCGCGCGTTCGCACAGGATGATAGCTAGAATCATGCGGGAGTTTGTGAGACACCACGCTAGTCGTTGTCAGGGCGGACGTAGGGTTTTTGGAGGTACATGCGGGCTTCGTTGACGGCGCCCTGGGTGTTGTCGTTGGTTTGGACGGCGAGGCGGTACTCGTTGACGGCGCGGTCGCGCTGTCCGGTGAGGTCAAAGATTTTGCCGAGCTGGATGTGGCTCCAGACTTCGGTCCAGCGGGGTTCGCCGTCGCCGCGGAGGCAGTCGCGGTAGGAGTTGACGCTGGCCTGGTAGTTGCGCTGGGTGAAGAGGAGTTCGCCGATGCGGTAGTTGGCGAGGGAGCTGGCGGCGTTGGCTTCAAGGGCTTTTTGATACTGGGTGAGCGCGCCGGCGAGGTCGCCCTGGGCGACCATTTGCTGGCCTTTGAGGATGGCGATGCGGACCTCGAGGTCGGGGGTGGATTTGAGGACCCAGTTTTCTGGATCGATGGCGATGCGGCGGGGGCGGCCGAAGGTGTCAACGATGTATTGGGAGGTGGTGCCGACGACATCGACCTTCTGGATTTCGGTTTTTCCGTCGGTATCGACGCGGAGCTGGACGGGCATGCGGAAGAGGTCGAGGTCCTGATCAATTTCGCCGATGGTCCGGAAGCCTTTGTTGTTGCCTAAGCGGTAGACGGCGTATTTGTTGGTGAACTGGGGCGCGCCGGTGCCGTCGACCCATTGGGCGAAGAAGGCGGTGAGCTGCTGCTGGGACTGGGCTTCGGCGACCTTGTCGAGGTCCTGGGTGCGCAGGGACTGGTCAGTGTATTGCCCGAGGGTTCCTTTGAGGATGTCGAGGAAGGCTTTGTCGCCGACCTCCCAGCGGAGCATGTGGAAGATCATGGCTCCTTTTTCAAGGGTCATGGACTGGAACTCGGGCGAGAAGGGGTTGAGGCGGCCGGCGCTGGAGAGGGGAATGGTGTCGTAAGCGAGGGCGCCGGCAGAGACGTCCTGAAGGGCGGCGCGCATGGCGGATTTTCCGGTCTGGTCTTCGAGGTACATGAGCTCGCCGTAACGGGCCATGCCGTTGGTGATCCATGCGTCGTTGAGGGTGCGGGGGCTGACCTGGGAGCCCCACCACTGGTGGGCGATGGTGTTGGCGAGGAGGCGGACGCCGCTCTTGTCGCTGACGCGGGAGCCGAGGATGGCGGCCAGTTCAGGGGCCCAGGCGGCGGGGAGGGTGTCGTCTGGCAGTTCAACGACGTTGAGGTGGCTGGTTTCAAGGCCGCCGAAGCTTTCAGTGAAGAAGTCGAATTGTTTGGCGGCGGTTTGGGCCAGCTCGTTGGCGGCGGTTTGATGGGCGACGGTGAGGTAGACCTTGACGTTGCCGGGGCCCGCGGAGACGGGCCCGACATAGCGGCCGGCGATGACGGTGCCGGGGAATCCGGGCCTGTTCCAGTTGAAGCTGTACTCGTCGCCGGGCTTGCCGGTGGCGAGCGTGACGGGTTTGGAGGAGCCCTGCTGGCCGCTGGCGAAGACCTTCATGCCCTGGGGGACGCGGATGTGGAGGATGGCAGTAAAGCGGTCAGTGAGGTAGCCGGTCATGGGGAACCAGCGGGCGGGGTAAAGGAGGTAGGTGATGGGCTCCTGGATGGCGGCGAGCTTGAGGCCTTCGACGGGGCCGTCTTCATTGCCGGTGATGGTGCCTTCGTAGTCGAAGGTCCAGTGGGAGGCCTGGCCGCGGACGAAGGGGGCGGTGGGGGTGACGCGGATTGCGCCGTCGGCGGAGCGGTCGCCGGTGAGGAGCTTGCCGGCGTCGTCAGTGATTTTGTTGATTTTGAGTGCGGGATGGAAGCCGAAGGTGACGAGCTCAGCGTTTTCAGGCGCGGCGAAGGTGACGACGGCTTTGGCGGCGATGTGGTGGGTGGCGGGGTCGAGCTCGGCGTCGATGGTGTAAGCGGAGATGGCGAGGGAGGGGCGCTCGCGCTGGGCGTGGAGGGCAAGCGGGGCGAGAAGGGCGCAGAGGAGGGCGCCGGCCAGAGGCAACGTTTTGAGCGATTTCGATATTCCAGTCAGCATGGCAGTCATGGTTGACCTCACAGGTCTGGTTTCATTTGGAGCCGGGGTCTAACTGAGCGAGGGTAACATCGGCAACGCGGTCGATGGCTCCTAAATTCTGGGAGCGACCGTCGGGCGGGGTGGTCAACAGGACCCGAATCCGCTGAAGCTCCTGCATCATGGACTGGCGAGGGGGGCCGTCGGGTAGCAGGGGTTGGAGTTGTTGGACGATATTTGCCGCGGTGAAGTCGTGCTGGATGAGTTCGGGGACGACGCGTTTGGCGGCGATGAGGTTGGCCATGGCGACGTGGGGGACTTTGACGATGCGTTTGGCGATGGCGTAAGTGAGGGGGGAGACGCGGTAGACGACGACGAAGGGGTTGCCGATGAGGGCGGCTTCAACGGTGGCGGTTCCGCTGGCGACGACGGAGGCTCGGGCGTGGAGGAGGGCGGCGCGGGCATCGGGGACGAGGGAGACGGCGAGCGAGGCAGCGTGGTTTTGGACGAGTTGTTGGACGTGGCGGCGCTGGGCGGCGTTGAGGGTGGGGGCGAGGGGGATAAGGAATTCGACGGCGTCAGTTGGCGCGATTTGTTGGGCGGCGTTGAGGATTTCTGGGAGGTGGTCGGCGATTTCTCTGGGGCGGCTGCCGGGGAGGAGGGCGATCCAGGTCTTGGAGGGGTCGAGGTGGTTTTCGGCGGCGAACTGCTGGCGGGAGATGGTGGGTTGGGGGAGCTCGGCGAGGGGGTGGCCGACGAACTCGGCCGGGACGTTGTGGTCGCGGTAGAAGGATTCCTCAAAGGGGAAGATGACGAGCATTTTGGAGATGTGCTTCTGGACGAGCTTGATGCGGTGTTTTTTCCAGGCCCAGAGCTGGGGGCTGACAAAGAAGATGACGGGGACGCCGAGCTGGTGGAAGTGTTTGGCGAGGCGGAAGTGGATCTCGGGGAAGTCAATGAGGACGGCGACATCGGGGCGGCGCTGGCGGATTGCGTTTTTGAGTTTGCGGAATTCGCGGTAGATGCGGGGCAGATGGTGGAGGACCTCAGTGAGGCCCATGACGGCCATGTCTTCAGAGCGGACGACGACATCGAGGCCGGCGGCGGCCATACGCTCGCCACCCATGCCGAAGAAGGCGGCGGATTGGCCGGAGGCGGCGAGCTTGCGCTGGAGGGAAGCGATGAGCAGAGCGCCGTAGTGTTCGCCGCTGGCCTCGCCTGCCGAGATGAAGAGAGTGGGTGGCATGGATGGATGCGGGCTGGCCGCGTTCTTCATGATAGCGGGTTCAGGCGGGGTTGGATGGGGAGGAGTTTTCGAGCGGGCATGGGGCGGCGCTATACTTTTGCGCAGCGTTGAGAGATGAATGGAGTGGGCGATGAAAGTTTGGCTGGCGGCGGGGTTGGTGGTATTGGGGATAGGGATGGTGGGGTGCAAGAAGGAGGCTGCGCCGGTGGTGGTTACGCCCGTGAGCGGGCCGTTCACGGGCGAGGAGTTGAAGGCGTTTACGGCGTTGGCGCCGATTGACTCGCACGCGCATGTGTTTGCGAGCGACGCGGGATTTGACGCGATGCTGAAGCGGCTGAATCTGCACCTGGTGGACATTCTGGTGATCGACGACCAGAACCCGGAGTACAAGGCATCGTCGGCGAAGGTTGATGCGGCGTGGAAGTTTGTGAAGGGCAGCGAAGGGCATGCGGTGTATTGCACTTCGTTCGATCCGTACAAGTGGAAGGAGGCGGGATTTGCGGCGGCGGCGAATCGGGGGCTGGATGAGCAGTTCAGCAAGGGCGCGGTGGCGGTGAAGATCTGGAAGAACATCGGGATGGAGATCAAGGACGCGCAGGGGAATTATATTTTGCCGGACAATCCGGTGTTTGCGCCGATCTATAAGAACATCTCGTTGAAGAACAAGACGCTGATTGCGCATGTGGCAGACCCGAGTTCGTCGTGGGGTCCGATTGACGCGTCGTCGCCGGACTACTCGTATTACAAGGACAATCCGGTGTGGTACATGTACGGGCAGAAGAATCCGGCATCGAAGGAGCAGATTTTGACGGCGCGGGACCATGTGGTGGAGCAGAATCCGCTTCTGCGGGTGGTAGGGGCGCACCTGGGGAGCATGGAGGCGGACTTCAAGCAACTGGGCGAGCATCTGGATAAGTATCCGAACTTTGCGGTGGATATGGCGGCTCGGATGCCGTACATCATGATGCAGCCGCGGGCGGATGCGATAGCGTTTTTGACCGAGCACCAGGACAAGCTGATCTATGCGACGGACCTTGAGTTCTCAGCCAGGGACAACGCGGACGCGAAGATGAAGGAGTGGGAGGCGGGGTATGCGCGGGACTGGCGGTTCCTGGCGACGCGGGACACGGTGGAGTATAACGGGCGGACGTATCAGGGGCTGGGGCTGCCGGATGGGGTGTTGAGGAAGATTTATCACGACAATGCGGTGCGGTGGTTTCCGGGGGTGGTGGGGCGGTGAGGGTGGCGGAATCGATTATCCGGGCGATGCAGGGAAGGTGAGAAAAGGCGAATTGCAGATTTGTGGTATCCCAGGTCTGAAGATCCAGACCTGGGATACCCGGCGATCCATCCCAGTCGTGTGAACAGGCCCTACTTCTTCGGGACTGAGACTGTGATGTTGCGGTATTTGAGGTTGCCGGTGTGGTCGCCCTGGATGTAGAAGGGGCCGGGCTCACCTTCGTCGGCGTCGAGTGCGCCGCCGGTGACGCCGTCGATGATTTTGTGGTCGATGACGGTGACGCCGTCATGGACTTCAGTGACGGTGCGACCGACGAGGGTGACGTCGAAGGTCTCCCATTTTCCGGGGACGCGGGGCAGTTCGGGATCGGGGGCGATGCGTCCGTAGATGGCTCCCATGCGGCCCTTGAGCGGAAGGGTGACCGGGGTTTCGGATTCGACCTGGACCTCGTAGCGTCCGCGGAGGTAGAAACCGCTGTTGCAGTTTTCAGGGCAGGCGACTTCAAAGTGGACCTTGAAGTCGTCGAATTTGCGGGTGGAGCGGAGATTTGCGCCGCGCACGGTGTTGACGAGCAGGCCATCCTGGACGGTCCAGTGATTCGACGCGACATCGTCGGCCGGCTCCCATCCATCGAGGTTTTTGCCGTTGAAGAGGGGCTGGGGGCGGGTCCAGGCTTTGGGCTCGGGGCGGTTCAGCTCTGGCGCGCGGACGCCGGTGAGGGCCGAGATGGTGGCGCCATTGGTTTCCTGGCCGACGAGTTTGCCGTCTTTGGCTTCGAGATCCCAGGTGATGACGGGATGGGTGTCAGTGGCAGGAGACGCGGTGAAGGTCAGGTGGGCGCCATTCAGGTGAACATCGTTGACGGGGTAGACATGGCCGCCGCCGGGTTGGTACCAGACTTCAAGGGCGCCGTCCTTTTCAGTGACGCCGAGCCAGCGGGCGCTAATGCCCTTGGGGGTGGCGACGTTGAAGTCCCAGTGGCCGGCAAAGGGGCTGTTGCTTTGTTGCGCAAAGGCGGGCGTTGAGAGGACGCAGGTCACGGCGATTGCGATGAGCGCGGACAGGGACGCGAACAGGGCCAGGGAAACCGGTTTCTTCATAGGACTCCTCCACGGGCGGAAACTATGCCAGAGCAAGAGTAAGCCACGGAAGCCGGGGGTTCAAGACCGGAGGGGGTTTTGGGGGCGCGGCGGGGAATTGAGATGCAAAGTCTAGTGGCCAAAAAACGTGATATGTTTGTACGCGATATGAACAACTGGCTGAATCGTCGCACATTCCTGAAGACCTCGACGCTGGCTGCGGGGGCTTCCGCATTGGGTTTGCAACCGTTTGGGGCGGCCGAGACGACGCCGGCGCCGACGCGCAAGATCAAACTGGGTTTGGTGGGTTGCGGCGGGCGCGGGAGCTGGATCGCCGGGCTGTTTCAGAAGCATGGCGGCTACGAGTTTCATGCGATCGCGGATTATTTTCAGGCCAACGCCGACAAATGGGGCAATGAGCTGGGCGTGGACGCATCACGCAGGTTCAGCACGCTTTCAGGGTACAAGCGGCTGATGGAGAGCGGCGTGGAGGCGGTGGCGCTGGAGGTTCCGCCGTATTTCTTTGCGCAGCACGCGCAGGCGGCGGTGGATGCGGGGCTGCATGTTTACATGGCCAAGCCGATTGCGGCGGATGTGCCGGGATGCCTGGCGATTGCACAGGCGGCGAAGACGGCGACGGGCAAGCAGCGGTGTTTCCTGGTGGACTACCAGATGCCGACGGACCCAGCGAACATCGAGGTGCGGAAGCGGATTTTGGCCGGCGGGCTGGGCAAGATTTCGCAGGTGGCTACGATCGGGATTTGCAACGGGTTCCCCGATCCGCCGTTTGCGAAGACGATTGAAAACCGGCTGCAAGGGTTGACGTGGGTGAACGACATTGCGATGGGGTGCGACTTCATCGGGAACTTTGACATTCACTCGATTGACGCGGCGCTATGGGTGCTGGGCAAGCGTCCGGTGGCGGCGGTGGGCATGTCGCAGATTACGCGGCCCGATCCGCATGGGGACTCGCACGATGTGTGCTCAGTGATTTATGAGTATGGCGACGGGTTGGTGCATAACCATTATGGGCAGGCGTTGTCGAACCAATCGTCGTCAGCGCTGACGTGCACGATTCACGGGCAAAAGGGATATGGGACGCTGGAGTACTGGAAGAAGGCGGAGTTCCGCAGCGATGAGCAGGCCTATCGGGGGAACGTGGAGAACCTGTACGAGTCCGGGGCGGCGCGGAACATCGACACGTTTTATCACAACGTGACGGAAGGGCATTTTGGGAACGAGACGGTTCCGCGGGCGGTGGACTCGGCGTTGACGTGCATTCTGGGCAAGGAAGCGGGCGCGCGCGGGACGCGGGTGACGATGGAGCAGATTCTGGCGGAGAACAAGAAGCTGGAAGTGAACCTGGAGGGGTTGAAGACGTAGATCGGGCTGATAGTTGAGATTACAAAACAAAGAGCGCCGGTGCGGATGGCACCGGCGCTCTTCTTTTGTGCGAGGGTTAGATGTTGTGCGGGGTCAGATGCGGAGGAAGAGGCGTTTGCGGAACATCCAGTAGAGGATGAGCCAGTAGGTAATTAGGGTGAGAGCGCCGAGGAATGTGGGTTCGGCGGCGGCGCCGAAGAGGTTGAGGACGCGCATGCCCAGATGGATGCGGAGGCTGCTTTCTATAAATTCCTCACAGAGATGGGCGATGAGGTAGGCGGCGATGGAGTTCATGCCGACGACGACGAGGGGGAAGGCGAGGCCGCGGTGTTTTTTGACATCGATGACAAAGGAGAAGGTGGCGAGGAAGAGGAAGCAGACGCCGCCGGAGAAGAGGGTCCAGGCGGGGGTCCAGATGCGCTTGACGATGGGGCAGACGCCGGCGAAGTGAAGCAGGAGGCCGGCGGCGATGAGGAGGCCGGCGGCGAGGAAGAACTTACGCAGGGGGATTTTTGGTTCGGCGGCCTGGAACCAGCGGCCGGCGGCGAGGCCGAGAAGCATGGTGGCGAGGGTGGGAATGAAGCTGAGGGTGAGATAGCCTCCACCGTTGAAGAGGAAGCGACTGGGGCGGGGCAGGATGTTGAGGAACCAGACATCGAAGGCCTGGCCGAGGTTGCTGTTCTTGTTCCAGTGAGAGAGGAAGCCGGTGTAGAGGTGGTGCCAGTCGGCAGGGACGCCGACGGCGGCGTAGTCGAAGGCGGGGCCGGGGGCGGGATAGATGGCCCAGGCGAGCCAACAGAAGAAGAGCAGGGCGCCGCAGGTGATCCACTGCCAACGGGGCTGAGCGAAGGTGAGCAGGAAGGCGAAGGTGTAGCCGAGGCCGATCTGGGTGAGGGTGTCTTCAAAGGTGAAGTTGATCATGGGGCTGGCCATGGAGCGGAGGAAGATGCCGAGGAAGACAAGCAGGAAGCTGCGCCAGATGGTGTGGAGGAGCATGCGCTGGAAGGACTCGCTTTTTTTTTGACGGCTGCGCAGCGAATAGGGCAGGGCGACGCCGACGAGGAAGGTGAAGCCGGGCTGGATGGTGTCGTGCAGGCTCATGCCGGCCCACTCGACGTGAGACTGGTTGAAGCCGAGGAACTGCCAGATGGGGTTGTTGGGGAACGAGTGCGCGACCTCACCGAGGCGCATGACTTCACCCATCATGAGCAGCATGACGAAGCCGCGGTAAGCGTCGACGGCGATGTTGCGTTGTTGCTGTTGCTCTACGGTAGCGACCAAGGCGCCCATTGAAATCCTCCACGCGGAGTATTGTATTTGGCGCGTGGGTGGGAGGATAGGTCTAATTGCGGATTGATTTTTCGGAGCCACCTGCGGTGGGGCCAACTGCCTTCGGCGGGGAGAACTGAGAGCGGTGGTATCCCACCCATTTCACGATGAGGCCGTGAAATGGATGGGGCACGGAGTTTTTATGGCTGGTTGGGCGGGGATTGGTTGTTGTGTGGCGGGGTGGTGGTCTCGCTATTTACGAGAAATCTTACGCCTTGACTGGACGGCGGCGGCTAGTTCTTTGAGGAGGGATTGGGTTTCAGACCAGTCGATGCAGGCATCGGTGATGCTTTGGCCGTAGACGAGGGGCTGGCCGGGGAGGAGGGGCTGGGCGCCGGCTACGAGGTTGCTTTCAATCATGACGCCGAGGATGTTGGGGTTGCCGGCGGCAATCTGGGCGGCGACGTCGCGGCAGACGATGGGCTGGCGCTTGTAGTCCTTGTTGGAGTTGGCGTGGCTGCAGTCGATCATGATGCGGGGGGCGACGCCGGCCTTTTCCATTTGTGCGGTGGTTTGGGCGACGCTGGCGGCATCGTAGTTTGTAGTTTTGCGGCCGCCGCGGAGGATGATGTGGCAGTCAGGATTGCCGGTGGTGACGAAGATGGCGGACTGGCCGTGCTTGGTGTGGCCAAGGAAGGTGTGGGAGTGGGCGGCGGAGAGGATGGCGTCAATGGCTACCTGGACGTCGCCCGAGGTGGCATTTTTGAAGCCGACCGGGCAGGAGACGCCGGAGACGAGTTGGCGATGGACCTGGCTCTCGGTGGTGCGCGCGCCGATGGCTCCCCAACTGACGAGGCCGGCGATGTACTGGGGGGAGATCATGTCAAGGAATTCAGTGCCGGTGGGGACGCCCATCTCGGCAAGGTCGAGCAGGAGGGTGCGGGCGAGGCGGAGGCCGTCGTTGATTTTGTAGGACTGGTCGAGGTAGGGATCGTTGATGAGGCCCTTCCAGCCGACGGTGGTGCGGGGCTTCTCAAAGTAGACGCGCATGACGATGCGGAGGTCGGCGGAGTACTCGTGGATGGCGGTTTTGAGGAGGGCGGCGTATTCGCGGGCGGCCTTGGTGTCGTGGATGGAGCAGGGGCCGACGAGGACGAGGAGTCGGTCATCGCGGCCGTTGAGGATGTCGGCGATTTCAGTGCGAGTGTTGAAGATGGTGGAGCTGGCAGCTTCGCTGACGGGGCGGTCTTCTTCAAGGAAGACGGGGGGCAGGACGACCTTGGTCCATTGGATGCGGAGATCTTCAGTGGTGTGGAACATGGCTCGCTTTCTTGTGGGGCGCATCCCGGGGAGTGCGGGGAGATGAAAACGCCTCACTTCAAAATCTAACAGTTGGCGGGGGGCAGGTGTTGGCTGGGGGCGGATTGGCGGCCTTGCGAGGCCCTGAAGAGCGTGCCGCCGAGGCTAAAGCCCCTGGCAGTTCTCTCATCCACTCGCGGCGCAGCGGAAGCCGCGCCCTTTCAAAACTTACCGCTCCTTGGCCCGAAGGAGGGCCGGCAGTGGCAGAGTTCAGGGTGTGTAGCGTTTTTCGCCGGCTTCGATGGGGACGGGGAGGCGGTTCTGGTCTGGGGGGAGGGGGCATGTGGCGTAGACGGTGTAAGCGCAGGGGGGATTCTCGAGGCGATTGAAGTCGAGGTAGAGGGTGCCGGGATGGTCGAGTCCGTTGTCAGGCAGGGGGGTGCGGAGAAAACGGGCGGCCTGGTAGGTGGTGGTTTTGCTGGTGGCATCGCGGAGGATGAAGAAGAGGACTTTTTCAGAGGGGTCTTCAAGGACCGGTTCGAGGGTGAGGGTTTGTCCGTTGAGCTTGAAGCGGGCGAGGCCGGGGGCTGGGAGATCGAGGGTGGTACCGATGACGGTGGGGATCTTCTCGGTGCGTGGAGGCGTGAAGGGAATCCATTGGGCCTCAACGAGGAGGCGCGGGTCAGGCGGGAACCAGTTGAGGCCGTGGAAGGCGGTGCGGGTGGGGGAGTTGGCGTCTTTGATGCGGAGGGCGAAGCGATTGCCGCGGCGGAGGACGACGAGGGTGAGTCCGTTCCATGCGATGGGGGAGGGCTTGAGATCGTCGACGGTGAGGGGGCCTTCGCGGGCGGGCTGGCCGGCGATGGTGAGGCCGGGAGGAAATCCGCCGGCGGGGGCGAGGAGCTGGACGGCGAGTCCGCTGACGGTGAAGAGGCCGATGTGATCGGGGGCCTGGGCGTGGATGCGGATGCGGTTATCGGGGGCGGAGCCGACGGAGTTGACGCCGGGCTGGAGCCACTCGAGGCCGATGAGGGTGAGCCAGCCGTCGGGGGTGGCGAGTTCGCGTTCGTGCTGGGCGCGCCATTGGAGGAGGTCGTTTTGCCAGACCTGGGTGGGGCTGGCGGCCGGGGACTGGGCGATGGCGGCGGGGGCGGGGAGCAGGCCGAGGCTGGCAGAGAACAGGGCCAGGGAAAAGGCAAAGACGGCCGGCACTTGCTTCATGAGGGGAGCTCCTCTCGGGGGTGAGGCTTCACCTTATTATGCCTTGGTGGGGATGGAGGGATCGTGTGGAGAGAAGGGGCGGCGAAAGGGGCAGGGTTGGTTGGTTGACAGGCCCCTGGCAGCTGCCTAGAATTAAACGGGGAAGTTTGTTTGATTCTGCGGATTAAGTTGTAGAAAGATAAGCGCTTATTGGTGGTTGGCCGAGGGTATGGGCCGGTCGGGGCCGGAGACGGCGCCAGCCGAAGATGGGTTTTTCCGGGCCGACCGGGCCGGAATGGAAAGCGGGGAAGATGCCGGAGATGCGAGTCAGCCCGCGGGAGCGGCTGGTGCTAACCGCCATCATCGAGTTGTATATCGCGACGGGCGAGCCGGTAGCGTCGCAGGCGCTGGCGCAGTTTATGGCGCACAAGGAAGGTCTGAGTTCGGCGACGCTGCGGAATGTGATGGCGACGCTGGGCGAGTCGGGTTTGCTGGAGCAGCCGCATACCTCGGCGGGGCGGGTGCCGACGGCAGCGGCGTTTCGCTACTACGTTGAGCAGATTACGCGGCCGGATGCGCAACTGGGCCGGGCGGCGCAGGCTGCGGGCCTGGGGTCACTGGGGCAAGGAAGCCTGAGCGAGCAGCGGCGGGGACAGATCGAGGAGAGCTTCAGCGGGGTGTCGAGCAGCAATGAGTACCTGGAGCGGACATCGCATGTTTTGGCGCTGATTTCAAGCGGACTTGGGGTGGCGCTGGCGAGCGCGACGGCGGGCCAGGTGCTGGAGCACATCCATTTTTCGCGTTTGTCGCAGGGACGGGTGCTGGCGGTTCTGGTGACGCAGGCCGGGGCGGTGCAGGATCGGGTATTGGCGCTGGATCACGAACTGACGCATCTGGAGCTGGAGACGGCGGCGCGGTATTTGAACGAGAGTTTTCGGGGCTGGCCGATAGAACGGATACGGGCCGAGGTGGCTCGGCGCGTGGAGGCCGAGCGCGAGGCCTATGACAAGATGCTGACGGCGGTGGAGGAGCTTTGCCGGAAGGGCGCTCTGGCCGGTGGCGAGACGGGGCCGGTACTTTTTGTGGATGGGATGGCGAACCTGATTACGGCGGAGGTGGATCGGGAGCGGCTGCGGCAGATGCTTTTGGCGCTGGAGGCCAAGCAGCGGCTTGTGGAGTTGCTGACGGCGTATGTGAACGGGGAGCAGCAGGAGGTTCGGGTGGTGGTGGGACTGGACGAGGCATCGCCGGCGATGCAGGACCTGGTGCTGATTGGCGCGCCGGCGCGGCTGGGCGGGACAAGTCTGGGCACAGTGGCCGTAATCGCTCCGACACGCATCCAATATCAGGAGATGATCCAGGCAGTGCGGTATATCGCGGGGCTGTCAGAACGGATACTTGAGGTTCGGCCGGAATAGGGCAGGATTTCAGGCGGCAAACCGGCGAGAGGATCATCACCGCGCGGGAACGAGTGTGTGCCGCGCAACCTATCATGAAACGAGAGAGATTGAGACCCTGGAGACGAAGCAGAGAGATGCCAGACGAGAAGAATGAGTTGACAGCGGTGGAGTCACCGGAGCTTTTGCCTGCGCCGACGGCGGAGGAACTCGCGGCAGAGGCGCAGAGCGCGCCGGTGAGCCGCGAGGAGTTCGAGCAGATGAAGGCCGAGCGGGACCAGTTGGTGGACCGGCTGGCGCGTTTGCAGGCCGAGTTTGAGAATGCGCGGAAGCGGGCGGAGCGGGAGCGGGCCGAGTTTCGGGATTACGCGACCGGGAGCGTGGTGGAGCAGTTTTTGCCGGTGGTGGATAACTTTGAGCTGGCGCTGAAGTCGACGAGCACGGCAGAGCAGATGCGCGCGGGCGTGGAACTGATAGTGAAGCAGATGGAGGAGATCCTGCGGCAGATGCAGGTAACTCCGGTGGCGGCGGTGGGCGAGGCGTTCGATCCCCGGATGCACGAGGCACTGGGATCGGTGGAGCGTCACGATCTGCCGGACCAGCATGTGGCGGAAGAGATTCGTCGCGGGTACCGGCTTCGGGAGCGTCTGCTTCGGCCGGCGCTGGTGCGTGTGGCGACCAACCCGAAACAGACCAGCGAATAACACCCGATTGAAGCGAGTGAATGAGTGAGTAAAGCAGACTATTACGAGATCCTTGGCGTGACGCGCGAAGTGAGCGAAACGGAGCTCAAGAGCGCGTATCGCAAGCAGGCGCTGAAGTTCCATCCGGATCGGAACCCGGGCGACCATGGGGCCGAGGAGAAGTTCAAGCAAGCCAGCGAGGCCTACCAGGTGTTGAGCGACGCGGACAAGCGTGCCGCGTATGACCGCTATGGGCACGCGGGGGTGAGCGGGTCGGGCGGTGGATTCAACGGTTCGCCTTTCGCGAGCGGCGTGGACATTGGGGACATCTTCGGCGATTTGTTCGGCGAGATGTTCAACGTGGGCGGGAGCCAGCAGCGCGGGCCGCGGCAGCAGCGCGGGGACGATTTGCGGTTTGACCTGACGGTTGCCTTTGAGGCAACGATGTTTGGTTCAGAGACCGAGGTGAAGATTCGGCGGCTGGAGACGTGCGGGGCATGCCATGGGCGGGGGAGCGCGTCAGGCCGCGGGCCGACGACGTGCGGGCAGTGCCAGGGCCGGGGCCAGGTGCGCTACCAGCAGGGGTTCTTTTCAGTGGCGCGGACGTGCGGGGCGTGCGGAGGCGCGGGGCAGGTGATCGGCGATCCGTGCACGGCGTGCCGGGGCGAGACGCGGGTGACGAAGGAGTTCAAGCTGAATGTGAAGGTTCCGCCGGGGGTGGAAAACGGAACGCGGATTCGGTATGCGGGGGAAGGCGATGCGGGCCGGTCTGGAGGACCGCGGGGCGATCTTTACGTGGTTCTTGCGATAGAGCCGCACGACTTTTTTGAGCGACACGGACAGGACCTGCACTGCGTGGTCCCGATCAGTTTTCCGCAGGCGGCGCTGGGTGCGGAGATCACGATTCCGGCAATTGACGGGGAAGTAGTGGTGAAGATCCCGGAGGGGACGCAGAACGGGAAGCAACTGCGGGTGCGCGACAAGGGGATACCGCTGCTGAACGAGAACGGGCGCGGGGACATGATTGTGCAGGTGGTGGTGCAGGTTCCGCGGAAGCTGAGCCGGGTGCAGCGGGAACTGGTGGCGAAGCTGGCCGAGACGATGGCGGTGGAGAATAAGCCGACGTCCGCGTCGCTGATGGAGAAGATGAAGGACTTGTTTAATTAGGGGCTAGTGATTAGAGACCGTCTGACTCGCGGCGGGGGGATTGTCCTGTTTGGTCAGGATTGCCACGGGTTGATGACAGGGATGCCGGCGGCGCGGAATGGTTTGGCGTCGCGGGTGGCTACAGCGAATCCATGCACGGCGGCGATGGCGGCAATTTGTCCGTCGGCAACTGAGATGGACAGGCCCCTGGCCATTGCCCGGCTGACGAGGAATGCATAGGCCAGGGCAGCCTCGCGGTCGAATGGCAGACACCGCGGACCGAAAAGATTCTCGAGCAGTTGCTGCATGGCCTCGGCCATGCCTTTTTTTCGCCTTCCGGCAGGAAGGGACACGACGCCGACGAGCAGTTCAGAGAGATTGACCGCGGTCAGGTAGAGCGAGTCAGCGTCTTGCCGGTCAAGCCAGGCCAGGACAGCCGGATCGGCAAGCGGTCGCATGGGCTCAGAGACTACGTTGGTGTCGAGAATGATCATGGGCAGACTCAATCGAAGGTTGCCGGTTTCGCAGGCTTCTTGTCACGTTGGAGGTCGAGGTTGATTCCGCCGAAGCGCTTTGCGAACGCGGCCAGTTCCGAGCCGATTTTAATGCGCGATTCAGGAGCGACGGCGTCTTCGAGGATGACCCGGATTTCGGCTTCAGTGCTTCTCTGATTGTGGGCGGCGCGCAGGCGGAGGAGGCGATGGGTTTTCTCAGGGATGTTGCGAACGGTGACGGCGGGCATGGGCGGCGGCCTCACTTTCATATTGATAGCAATGATATCACAGTGGAAATCTTGCGACGGGGATCGCCAAACGGGTCGGGTTGTGGCGCGGCGCTCAGATGGCGAGCAGGGCGAAAGTGGCGACGGCCAGGCCGATGAGCAGGCTCATGCGGTCAGTAAGGGCGAAGATCACGGGGTCTTCATTGAGGTCGCCCCGCGAGGCGAGCAGCCAGACGCGGAAGAGCCAGAGGATCATCAAAGGGACAATGAGCCAGAGCAGGCGGGGTTGCCGATAAAGGGCTTCGACGTCGCGCCCGCTGATGTAGTTGGCAAAGACGACCACCGCGGACAGGGCGCAGGCGGTGCCGAAGGCGCGCAACTGCTCAATATCGGAGACGAGGTAGCCGCGGCCGTTTTTGACGGGGGCGCCGCTGGCGCGGAGGTTTTCGAGCTCGGCGAATCGCTTGACGATGGCCAGGGAGAGGAAGAGGAAGATGGAGAATCCGGAGAGCCAGTGGGAGACGGGGGTTTGAGTGGCGGCTCCGCCGGCGAGCAGGCGGAGGGTATAAAGGCCGGCGAGGACCAGCACGTCCAGCAGGGCGAGGCGCTTGAGGTAGAGGGAGTAAGCGAGGGTGGAGGCCACATAAAACAGCAGCCAGAGGCCGAAGGGCAGGGGCAGCCGGCTGGCGCCGGCGAAGGCGAGCAACAAGGCAATGGTGACCAGAGCCAGGCCGGCGAGAGGGGAGAGATCGCCAGCGGCGAAGGGGCGCAGACGCTTGCGCGGGTGGCAGCGGTCAGCGTCGATATCGAGCAGGTCATTGACGATGTAAGTGGCGGACGCGCTGAGGGAGAAGCAGGCGAAGGCGAGCAGAGCGGCGAGCAAGAGCGCAACCCTGGGCTTGTGAGAAAGGAGCACAGGCAGGAAGACGAGCAGGTTCTTTGCCCACTGGTGAGGGCGCGCTGCCTTGAGGAGCGATTTGAGGGGATGAGGCCGCTCAATGAATTCGCGGGTGGGACGGATGCCAAGCCTCTTGAGTCCCCAGCGGAGGCGAAGGCTGGGATTGGCGACCATGGGTTCCCGGGCCTGGGCGAGGAGGGGCAGGTCAGGAGTGTTGTCGCCGATGTAATCGAATTCGCCGTTGCCGATGAGGCTGCGCAAGCGGATGAGCTTGCTGGCGCCGATGAGGTTGGTGGCGCCGTCTGAGCCGAGCACGGCGGCAAAGAGGCCGAGATGGGCGGCGACAGCGTGGGCGATTCTGGAGTCGGCGCCTGTGGCGAGAAAGATCGTGCGGCCCTGCGCATGCTGCTGCTTGAGGAACTTGAGCAGGGGGCGGTTGTAGGGCAGGTGAGCCACGTCAAGGGAGATGGCGGCAGAGACGAAGGCTTTGAAGGCGGCCTTGCCGTGAAGGAGCATTGCGGGGAGTTGGAAGGCGAGGCGGGGCTGGGTGCGGAGGAGGACGAGGAGGGAGTCAACGAGGGTATCGGACTTGACCAGCGTTCCGTCCAGATCGACGCAGAGTGGGCAGAGGGTCTGGAGTGTGGAATGTTGCTGGGAGTTGAAATCGGTCACGAACACACCTCATCGAGGGGTACCGCTCGATCCTGCGGGGTGGGGTTGCTGCCCTCATCAATTCGACGACAAGGTCGATCTTAACAGTTTCGAAGATGCGGGAATCCGCGTGACGGCTGAAGCGAGTGGGAAGGGTGGCGAGGGAGGGGCAGAGAAATCGGACGGCTAAGAAGTACGCTCAGCCGGCATGCGATTGATGGACGGGGTCTGGTTGGCTGGGCGAACGGGGAGATTTGCCGCAATCAGCAAGAGGAGCGCAATGGAGAGCATGCTTAGATCGCGCAACTCGCCGGGAGCGCAAAAGAGGAGGAACAAGGGGATATTGATGGCCGCCGCGATGAGGGCGTGGCGTTGGATTGGCTGGGGCAGGGAACGCCATCCGCGCCAGGCGGTCCATGCGATGAGGGCCACAGCGAGGGGAAAGACGGCGACCGTAAATGTGCCATAGGGAAAGTAGCCGGCAATCCAAGCGGACGGATGGAGCAGGAAGTGGAACTGGTCGGCGAGGTGGAACTCGACAGTTCCGCCGGGATTGTGGGCGAACCTCAAGCGCAGGAAAAAGTAGACAGTGGCGCAGGTGAGGGCGAGGACAGATGTGCCGGCCAAAGCGGAGATGCGGGAGGTTCGGCTGCGCAGGAGCGGGTAGAGGGCCGGGATGAAGAGCAGGAAGGACTCTTTGTTCCATGCGGCGAGAGCGGCGAGGGGGATGAGCCAACCCCAATCGAAGGTGAGGGCGATCCAGACAGCGAGGGCAAGGAAGGCCAGCTCAGGAAAGTCGTAGAGATAGCGGCCCGAGTAAGGGACGAGCAGAATGAGGATGACTGCGGCAGCGGCGGCGACGAGGGGAGAGTGCCCGACAGCCTTGGCAGCCAGGTACATGGCATAGACGGCCAGCCAGGCGAAGAGGAAGTCGAGCATGTAAATGGCCTTGAAGCGCAGGAAGTAGGCGCGGCTCATGGCGATGGGCGTAATGAAAGGCTCACCGAGACGTGCGGGGCCTTTTGCGATTTTTGCCTGGTAGAGGCGGTCTTTGGTCTTTTCAGGGATTTGGCGGTCGAGCCAGTTGGCGAGGTCCGGGAGCAACTGGCGGTAGACATAGGGGCGGGCGGCAGTGCCATCGAGCATGGCATCGATGCTGGCTTCAGCCTTTGCTCCGCTGGTGCCGGCCTCTTCAAAATGGCTTCCATCGTAGAGGCCGTTGAAGGAGGCAGAGGCAGCGACAAAGAAGAGCACGCCACAACAGAGCCTGTAGTAGAGGCTGGATGCAAAAGCCATGCGTCTCACTTCAGCCTGTCTCCTGGGTTGGATGGACTGTACTCGGTAGCCTCAGAGTCGGCACCTGGCAACCTGGGAGGGCTGCGGCGGCATGGCGGGCGTTGGAAGAAGAAGGCCTGCCCATGCCGGGAAAAGGTTGGTGGAGCTGAGCGGGATCGAACCGCTGGCCTCCTCGTTGCGAACGAGGCGCTCTCCCAGCTGAGCTACAGCCCCACGACTTATTTATTTTAGCAGCGCGCGGCAAAACGGGGAAGGCGCTCGGTGCATTTGATGTTTCGTACGGGTTTGCCCGGCGGGAGGGGCAGCATTCCCGTTTCCGAATGCGGGCTGGGGGAGGGTTGTGGCATCCCAGGTCTCAGAATCGAGACCTGGGGCACCCAGCGGTGTTGGCCTGTCGAGAGCGCGTCCGCACCTGTCGAAGAGAGCGGGAGCTTACAACTGGTTCATGTTGGCGAGGAACTCGGCGTTGTTGCGGGATTTCTCAAGGCGGCTGATGAGGACCTCCATGGCTTCAACGGGCGAGAGCGGGTTGAGGACCTTGCGGAGGATCCAAGTGCGCGACAGATCGTCCTTGGGGATGAGGAGCTCTTCCTTGCGGGTGCCGGAGCGCTGGATATCGATGGCCGGGAAGACGCGCTTGTCGACGAGCTTGCGGTCAAGGATGATTTCCATGTTGCCGGTGCCCTTGAACTCTTCGAAGATGACTTCGTCCATGCGGGAGCCGGTATCGACGAGGGCGGTGGCGATGATGGTCAAAGATCCGCCTTCTTCAATGTTGCGGGCGGCGCCGAAGAAGCGCTTGGGGCGCTGGAGGGCGTTGGAGTCAACGCCGCCTGAGAGCACTTTGCCGGAAGGGGGCACGATGGTGTTGTAAGCGCGGGCGAGGCGGGTGATGGAGTCAAGCAGGATAACGACGTCGCGCTTGTGCTCGACGAGGCGTTTGGCTTTCTCAATGACCATCTCGGCGACCTGGACGTGGCGTGCGGCGGGTTCGTCGAAGGTGGAACTGATGACTTCACCCTTGACGGAGCGCTGCATGTCAGTGACTTCTTCAGGGCGCTCGTCGATGAGCAGGACGATGAGGACGACCTCAGGGTGGTTGGCGGTGATGGAGTTGGCCAACGACTGGAGGAGCATGGTTTTGCCGGTGCGGGGGGGAGCGACGATGAGGCCGCGCTGGCCTTTGCCGACCGGGGTGAGCAGGTCCATGACGCGTCCGCTGATGGCCTCGCGGACGGTTTCGAGCTTGATGCGCTCTTCGGGATAGAGGGGGGTGAGATTGTCAAAGAGGATTTTGTTGCGAGTTTCCTCAGGGGACTCGAAGTTGATGGCCTCGATTTTGACGAGGGCGAAGTATTTTTCGCCTTCGTGGGGCGGGCGGACGTTGCCGCTGATGGAGTCGCCGGTTTTGAGGTCGAACTTGCGGATCTGCGAGGGGGAGACATAGATATCGTCGGGGCCGGGCAGGTAGTTGTAATCGGGGGAGCGGAGGAAGCCGTAGCCGTCGGGGAGGATTTCGAGGACGCCCTCGGCGAAGATGTGGCCTTCTTTTTCGCTTTGCGCCTGGAGGATCTTGAAGATGAGGTCTTGTTTGCGAAGGCCGCTGGCGCCGGGAATTTCAAGTGTGCGCGCAATGCGGCTCAGTTCGGTGATGTTTTTTTCTTTAAGTTCTGCGATGGTCATGTTCACCTGCGATAAGGAGGGATGTGAGTGAGGTGGAGCGGGAGGGGAGAGGGCCACGGCGAACAGCCGGGCGGGAGTTCAAGACGGCCTCCGGCACAGGCCGGACAGGAACGAAACTCCAAAGTCATGGGTAGTCTTGAAAAAGCCGAGGGAAGAGCGGCTGCCTTGACGAGGAAGCCGCCTTAAAACGGTTGCATGAATCAACTATACCCTTTTGGAGCGGAGATCAGGCGGCGCGGCGGGTTTCAACCGGCCTGGCCGGAGACGCCTGGACGGGCGCCGGGGAGCCGGGATCAGTGGACTGGAAGCGGACCAGGACTTCATTGGTGGTGTCTTGCAGCCTCGTATTCGGCTTGTGGAGTTTGCGGGTAGCCTTGCTGGCAAGCTGACAAAGCTGGTAGCGATTGGACACATGCGAGAGTGCCCCGAAAACCAAATCAGAACGCATGAGAGTATCTCCTTCGAAAAAAATTGCCTGCCGGGTAGGAGCAGCAAGTGCACCGCCTGTGCAGGGGGAAGCCCCAGTAAAGCGCTGGCCTCCCGAAGTTTTTCCACTTCAACACTTAGACGCAGGATAAGTGCGTCCAGTTCAAAATCTTGACGTAGTTTCGCACGCCATGGGACAGGCAATTTGCCCTAACAGGAGTGCAATTTTCCGTTTGTGGAATCCATACACCCTTCATTCCCGTATTGGTGAGATCAACACACACCAAGGCATCAAGGGATGAGCATCAGCTCAAATATGATGCGGGAGATGGCAGGCTGCTGCACAAAATTGACCAGTGCAAATTGCCTATATGGATGGCACTCATGAATGTATACCGGAGTGGGCTGCGGGTCAATAGTTTTTTCAGGGTGATTGAGTACGAAAGCGGGGGTGTATGCAGGGCGAAGAGGGGCTAAGGGAATTCACTTTATTATCAATGTGATACGGGCAAAAAGCGGGAGCACGGATTGCGCTTTGGGAGGGGCCTGCGCAGGGGGAAAGGGCGCAGAGCGGGGCCGACTTGGCGTGACGGCGGGGAAAGGTACCCTTTTGGTTACCTTCGGCCGTCACTCCGCTCCCAGACCTGACCATCGGGGTCACAGAGGAGCGGTTCGCCGTCGTGGTCAACGCCGGAGCCGTGACGCCGGAGGCGGGGGCCTTTTTTTCGTTTAGCCAGGACTTCGTCCAGACGAAAGTAGCTGGCGAAGAGCAGGCCGAAGAGGGGGACGGCGACCAGGAACTTCTCCCAGCCGGAATGCAAGATGTAATCGCGCAAGAAAAGCCCTCCTTGCACCTCAAGTCCGACCATGAGGGCAGGCTCCCAGATTGGAGCAGGTTGAGGATGTTGGGCAAGCGCATTCAGCGGGACGGAAGTCATTGATGCAATAACTAATTAGAGTACCTTGGGGTAAAAAGGGCAGCCCGGCGGGGGGATGTGTCTGGCCGGATGCAGGGGTGGGGCGGCAATGGGAGTTGGGCAAGGGGAAGGGCGCGGCAAAACGAGCGCGCGAGGCGATCGAGCGGACGGTTTCACCTTTTCGCAGGGCGCCCGTCGGGGTCACTGAGGATGGGGTTGCCGTCTTTGTCGATGCCCGAAGAGGGGGAGAGGGATGCGCCGGGCTTCTTCTTTTTTTTGCCGCGCATGAGATCGGCTCCAAAGACGCTGAAGAAGAGGATGACAAAGAAGGGAATCGCGATCAGCATGGTGTCCCAGCCTGGATGCTGATTCATCTCGTGCATGGGGTTGCCCTCCAGTGCCCGCAGAGCGAAGCGGACACAGGTAACCCGCACAGTCTATATGGAGGGGCTAACGGAACGGAAGGGATTTTCAGGAGGGCGGCGGGGTGGGGAGGTGAGAGGCGGCCGGGATTTATGCCCAGTAGCTGCGGTCGAGGGTGCGGTACTGGATGGCCTCGGCCAGGTGGGAGACGGCGAGGGACTCCGCGCTTTCTAAATCTGCAATGGTTCGCGCCACTTTTAGAATGCGGTCGTGAGCGCGGGCGGTGAGTCCCTGCTGCTGCATGGCTCGCTCGAGGAGGCGTTCGGCGTCAGCGCCGAGCTCGCAGTGGACGCGAATCTGGCGAGTGGTCATCTGGGCATTGGAGTAAATTTTGTCGCCGGCTTTGCGGAAGCGGGCGCGTTGACGCTCGCGGGCGGCCATGACACGGTCGCGAATCTGGGCCGAGCCCTCGGCCGCCGCGCCGCCGCGGAGCTCTTTGTATTGAACAGCGGGGACCTCGATGTGGATATCAATGCGGTCAAGCAGGGGGCCGGAGATTTTGGCGACGTAGCGCTGAATCATGGGGGGGGTACACATGCACTCGCGGGACTTGTCGTTGAAGTAGCCGCAGGGGCATGGATTCATGGCGGCGGCGAGCATGAAGCGGGCGGGGAAGCTGAGGGACATGGAGGCGCGGGCGATGGTGACGGTGTGATCTTCAAGGGGCTGGCGCATGACCTCGAGGACGTTGCGGGGGAACTCGGGCAATTCATCGAGGAAGAGGAGGCCGTTGTGGGCGAGGGAAACTTCGCCGGGGCGGGGCACGATGCCGCCGCCGATGAGGCCGGCGTCGGAGATGGTGTGATGGGGCGAGCGGAAGGGTCGCTGGGTGACGAGGCCGGCGGCGGAGTCGAGGACGCCGGCGACGGAGTGAATCTTGGTGGTTTCAAGAGCCTCATCGAAGGTGAGGGGGGCGAGGATGGAGGGGAGGCGCTTGGCGAGCATGGTTTTGCCGGAGCCGGGCGGTCCGATCATGAGGATGTTGTGGCTGCCGGCAGCGGCGACTTCAAGGGCGCGCTTGGCGGTGTGCTGGCCGCGGACATCAGAGAAGTCGACGGTGAAGTGCTGGAGCTCGCCGAGCAACTGCTCGGTTGAGACGGAATAGGGTTCGCGCTGAATGACGCCGACGACGGCGGAGTTGAGCAGCTCAAGAACATCAGAGAGCGAGGAGACGGGGTAGACGTTGACGCCCTCGACGACGGCGGCTTCGGCGGCGTTGGCGGCGGGCAGGATGAGGTTGGCGATGTTTTTTTCGCGGGCCATGATGGCGACGGGCAACATGCCGGGGACGGGGCGGACGCTGCCATCGAGGCCGAGTTCGCCGACGAGGAGAAAGCGGCTGAGGTCGCTGACGCGGAGCGCGCCGTAAGCGCCGAGGATGCCGACGGCGATGGGTAGATCGAAGCCGGAGCCTTCTTTCTTGAGGTCGGCAGGGGCGAGGTTGATGGTGATGTGTGTGGGGGGGATGAGGTAGCCGGAGTTTTTGATGGCGGCGCGGACGCGGTCGCGGCTTTCGCGGACGGCGGCGTCAGGCAGGCCGACGGTGTGGAAGACATCCTTCTCCGCAACAACGCCGCTGTAATCGACTTCTACATCGATGAGGTTGGCGTCGATTCCGTAGACGGCAGCGCTGTGAGCTTTAAAGAGCATGTCTGAAGTTGCAGCGAGTGTAACAGATGAAGGGAGCAGGGCATGGGGCTAATCGCTTGTTGCGGACAGGCTCGCATTGCGGTGAAGCGGAGTTGGCGCAATGTCAGTGCCGGTGGATGAGGCCGGCGGCGGCAATTTTGAGGACGTGAAGCACACCCTGGCCGCCGGGGAAGAGCGCATAGGCATCGGCAAGGAAGAGGAACAGGAAAGCGTGGACGAGGTAGATGCGGGGCCTGGCGCAGGCGAGCAAGCGCTCGAAGGCGGCATTGAGGGGCGCGAATCGGGAGAAGAGATAGACCAAGCCCGCGCCGAGGGCCAACCCGGCGGCGATGTCACTGGGATAGTGCCATCCGAGTACGACGCGATCGACGCCGACAGTGAGAAGGGTGGCAAGGAAGGCAATGATGCCGGCGGTTCTGTTCTCAATGAAGATGACCATGGCCAAAGCGAAGATGAGGGTGGCGGTGTCACTGGGAAACGATCCCGGTCGCGCCCAGCCAGTTCCCCAGGCGGGATTGATGCCCTGGAGATGCAGGGCGGGGTCAAGAAACGGGCGCAGGTGAATGATTGCATAGCATTGACACACCACGGAAACGGCCACGCTGAGAACGGCGGCCAGGAGCCCGCTCATCATCCGGCTGCGCCGCTTTGGACTGTCCGCGGCAAACCAGAGCGCGACCAGCGGCAGGAAGATGGGAATTCCCCTGACCAGCGGGTTGAGGAGCATGAAATCCCAGATGGGCGCGAGCGGGTTGTTTGCCGAGTTCAGGGAGTTGAGGTCCACGAGGACGCGCAGATCGAAATTCGGCAGCACGGATTGACCTCCTTCTCGCAGACTATGGTATTTCGTGGCGGGCCGCCAGGAGGAATGCGCTGCTGTTCCGGGCAAGCGTTGCGCATACAATCTGAAGCGTGACTACGAGTTTGTTCGATCTATACAAGATTGGGGTTGGTCCATCGAGTTCGCACACGATGGGTCCGATGGTTGCGGCTTGCCGGTTTGCGCGGGGGCTGAGGGAGCGCGGGCTGCTGGGGCGCGTGGAGCGGGTGAGGGCGGAGCTTTATGGATCGCTGGCGCTGACGGGGTTGGGGCACGCGACGGATCGCGCTGTACTGCTGGGATTAGCGGGGAATGAGCCGGCGACGATTGATCCGGAGGCGATTGAGGCGACGGTGGCGGGGATCCGGGAGCGGAAGCGGATTGAGCTGGCGGGAGTGCGTGCGATTGGCTTTGACGAGACGGGCGATCTGATTTTTGAGCGGGAGACGATGTTTCCGCCGGGGGCGGCGATGCGTCATCCGAATGGGATGCGGGTGACGGCGTGGGATGCCGGCGGCGCGGAACTGGAGCGGCGGATTTATTTTTCGATCGGGGGCGGGTTCATTGTGGAGGACGGCGAGGATGCGCCGGGCGGCAAGCTGGAGGTAGAGATTCCGTATTCGTTTGGCAGCGCGGAGGAGTTGCTGGCCAAGGCGGAGGCGAGCGGACTGACGATCAGCGAGTTGATGCTGGAGAACGAGTGCGCGCTGGCGAAGTCCGCGGCGGGGGATTGCGATGAGGCGCCAGAGAAGCGTGTGCGGCGTGGGATTGAGCGGATATGGAAGACGATGCAGGATTGCGTGGAGCGGGGGATGGCGGCGGAAGGGGTTTTGCCGGGCGGGTTGAACGTGAGGCGGCGGGCGCACCGGCTGGCGGAACGGCTGCGGGCGAAAGAGGCGGAGGGATTACGAGGCGATGGGCTGGCTCCGCTGGACTGGGTGACGGTGTGGGCGATGGCGGTGAACGAAGAGAACGCGGCGGGCGGACGCGTGGTGACGGCGCCGACAAACGGAGCGGCAGGGGTGGTGCCGGCGGTGGCGCACTACTATCGGCGGTTCACGGCGGCTGCGGATGGGGAGGGAATGCTGCGTTATTTTCTGACTTCGGCGGCGATCGGCATCCTTTATAAGGAGAACGCGTCGATCAGCGGGGCGGAGGTTGGGTGCCAGGGCGAGGTGGGCGTGGCGTGCTCGATGGCGGCGGGTGGATTGACGGCGGCGCTGGGCGGGACGAACAGGCAGGTGGAGCACGCGGCGGAGATTGCGATGGAACACAACCTGGGAATGACGTGCGATCCCATTGGAGGGCTGGTGCAGATACCGTGCATCGAGCGCAATGCGATGGGCGCGGCCAAGGCGGTGCACGCTTCGCGGATTGCGATGAATGAATTGGAAGAGCACAAGGTTTCTCTGGACCAGGTGATCCGCACGATGTATTTGACGGGGCTCGACATGCAATCGCGCTACAAGGAGACGAGCCTGGCGGGACTTGCGCTGAACGTGATTGAGTGCTGAAGTGCGCGCCCAGAGCGGCGATTGTGCGCAGTTGCGAAGTGGGAGAGAAGGACGAGCAGCGGGAAAGTTTCGATGCGTGGAGTGGATCAGCGGTCTCGGATGCGATTGAAATGTTCTGTTGGCGATTCCGGCGCGAAAAAATTGTTGCCTGTTTTTCCACTAATTTTATTTTTTTCTCTTGACATGGTTGCAGCATGAATCTATACATTCTTCAACTGCAATAAACAGCTTGCAGAATCGATGCAAACCATCGAAAGGGAGAATAGGCAAATGGCAACCAAGAAGGCAGCCAAGAAAGCCCCCGCGAAGAAGGCCGCAAAGAAGGCCGCAAAGAAGAAGTAGTAGCGGGTCATCCAACCAAAAGGCAACACTATGAGGGGGGCGCTCAAAAAGCGTCCCCCTCAGTGTTTGTGGGGAAGGACTAGACTGGAAGGCGCAGAGCAGGATGGGAGGGACCCGTGACACGCCGCCGCTGGATTGCCGAACACTGGGACGAGGCCACCGCAACGATTGCCGGCGCGCAGGCCGAGCACATGGCGCGAGTGTTGCGCGCGCAGACGGGGATGGAAGCCGATGTGGTGGCGGGGGGACACGTTTTTCATGCGCAGGTGGCCGCGGTTTCGGCAAAAGAAGTTCGGTTCAACCTGATCGCGGAACTGGAGGCCGATCCGGCGCTGCCGGTGACGCTGACGATGGCGGTTTATAAATTCGATCGGATGGAGTGGGCGATTGAGAAAGCGACCGAGCTGGGCGTGGCGGCGATTGCGCCGGTGATTGCGCGGCGGACGGAGAAGCACCTGGCGCAGGCGGCGGAGAAACGCGCGGAGCGGTGGCGGCGGATTGCGCACGAGGCGGCACAGCAGTCGCGGCGGAGCGATGTGCCGCTGATCTATGAGCCGGGTGCTTTGGCGGAGCGGGTGAGGGCGGCTTCTGCGGCAACACGGATTGTGCTGGCCGAGCAGGAGCGGACGACTACGCTGCGCAATGCACTGGATGAGGCAGTGGCCGCGGCCGGGACGGAGATGCCTGCGCTGGAGATTGCGATTGGGCCGGAAGGCGGATGGGCGGCGGAGGAAGAGGCGCTGTTCGACGCGAATGGATGGCGTGCGGTCTCGCTGGGGCCGCGGATTTTGCGGGCGGAGACGGCCGCGCTGGCGGCGCTGGCTGTGGTTGCGGCTTCGTTGGAGTAGATGGATCGTGGTATCCCACCGGCTTTGTGGTGAGGGAAGAGGTGGGTGGGTAAGGGGTGTGGTTTCCCAGCCACCTGCGGTGGGGCCAACTGCCTTCGGCGGGGAGAGCTAACGTGGGGGGGGGCCCACCCTTTTCGCAAAGTGCGCGAAAAGGATGGGGCACACAGCATTTGTGGTTCGAGTTGACGAAAAGATAGACATTGCTTAGAGCGAGACGCCGCGCTTCCAGGGGATGAAATCGTTTTGGCCGAGTTGCTCGGCTTTGGTGAGGCGCTGGCCGCTGGCTACTTCAATGGAAAGCTCTAGCAGTTTTTCGGCGCAGGCGGGGATGGACTCGTCGCCGGTGACGATGGGGCCTGCGTCAAAGTCAATGATGTCGGCCATGCGCTGGGCGAGTGTGGAGTTCGTGGAGATTTTGAGCACAGGCGCGATGGGGTTGCCGGTGGGGGTGCCGAGGCCGGTGGTGAATAAGACGAGGTTTGCGCCTGCGCCGACTTGCGCGGTGACGCATTCGACATCGTTGCCGGGGGTGCATTGGAGGTTGAGGCCGGGGGTGGTGGCGTACTGGGGGAAGTCGAGGACGCCGCGGACGGGGGAGACGCCGCCCTTGCGGGCTGCGCCGGCGGACTTGATGGCGTCGGTGGTGAGGCCATCGGCGATGTTGCCGGGGGAGGGATTGGCCTCGAAGCCGGAGTGTACGGCCCGGGCGCGGGCCTGGTAGGTCTGCATGAGGTGGAAGAACTTTTGCGCGAGTTCATCGGTGGCGCAGCGGTTGATGAGCTCCTGCTCGACGCCGTGGAGTTCGGGGAACTCACTGAGCAGCGTTGTGCCGCCTGCGCCGACGAGGAGATCGGAGAGGTAGCCGACGGCGGGGTTGGCGGAGAGGCCGCTGAAACCGTCGGAGCCGCCGCACTTGAGTCCGACGGTGAGGGCGGAGAGCGGGGCGGGATGGCGGGTGATGCGGTCGGCATCGGCGAGCGCGGCGAAGGTCTGGTCGAGGGCCGCGCTCATGAGAGTGGATTCAAGGCCGGAGTTTTGCTGATCGAAGAGGAGGACGGGTTTGGTGAGCTGGGGGTCGCGGGCGCGGAGCTCGTCCATGAGAATTGAGGATTGCGCATTCTGGCAGCCGAGGCTGAGGACGGTTGCACCGGCGACGTTGGGGTGATGGATGTATCCGGCGAGGAGGCCGCAGAGGGCCTGGGCGTCCTGACGCGTGCCGCCGCAGCCGCCTTCGTGGGTGAGGAAGCGGATGCCGTCGATGTTGGGAAAGACGCGGTTGGGGTTGCGGGGCGCATCTTTGGTTGAGGCGACTTGAGACCATGCGTCGGGTTGGCCGCCGATTGTTTGTTGCGCAACGAGACGGCGGACGTGCTGACGCCAGGGTGAGGGGGTGCCGTAGCCGAGTTCTTCTTCGAGTGCGTTCTGGAGACTTTGGATGTTGCGGTTCTCGCAGAAGACGAGGGGCAGGACGAGCCAGTAGTTGCGGGTGCCGACCTGACCGTCGGCGCGATGGTAGCCCATGAAGGTGCGGGCGGCCCAGGCGGAGGCGTCGGGGATGGGGAAGGCGGCCGGCTTGCGCTCGGCGTTGTAGGCGCCGGCGCGATGGCGAACGTTGCGGGGGGTGAGCAGGGCGCCGCGGGGAATCAGCTCCGCTGTTTCACCCACGATCATCCCGTAGAGGTAGACAAGGTCGCCGGGGTTGAGGTCGACGAGGGCGAGCTTGTGCTTGGCGGGGATAGCTTGCGTGACGGGGCAGGAGTCAGCGCCGAAGTGAGCGACGTCGCCGGGGGCGAGGTTGGCGAGGGCGACGAGGAGATTGTCGCGGGGGTCGAGCTGGAGGGCGGTTTGCGGCATGGGGGTCTCGGTGGAAGATTCTTCGGGGCAAAGGTAGAGCTGCTGGAAGCAAGGATACAACCGTAGGGCCTTTGGCAGGTTGACGGTTCAAAGGGAGAGCGACGAATGACGGATATGTGGGGAGTTGAGGGCGGGAGAACCGGCGTTGGAGGTATCCCAGGTCTCAAAAGCGAGACCTGGGGCACCCATACTTGGTGGGTGGTTGAGATGTGGGCAACCGCGGTGATTTACCATGGCGGCGCGGTGTTTTTCATTTGGAATCCCGCGCCCGGTTGGAACGGGTGAGGCAAGGAGTGGGTATGAAGCGACGGAGTGAATTGCGGCCTGGGGTGGTGTTGGGGTTGCTGGTGTTGCCGGTGGTTCTTTTGGGGAGCGTTGCGCAGGCGCAGCAGGCGGCGCAGGTGACGGTGCATTGGGATAAGACGACGGTGGTGTCGCAGACGACGCCTACGCTTCAGGTGGTAGTGAATCCGCCGTTGCGGCCGGGCGAGGCGCTGGGCGTTGCGGCGTATAAGGCGGTGAAGGATTTGGGGGCGGATTATGTGCGCTATGTGCCGTGGCTGCCCTATCCGCGGCTGGGGGTTGCGGAGCTGGAGCCGCCGACCAAGGAGAAGACGAGCTGGGACTTCAGCGTGATCGATCCGATGACGAAGGATTTTATGGCGGCGACGGAAGGCCACTCGACGGTGATGAACTTCAGCACCATTCCGACGTGGCTTTTCAAGACCGAGAAGCCGGCGGCGTATCCGGCCGATCCGAACCAGGTGGTTTGGGATTACACGCAGGGGACGGAGCTGCGCGACCCGACGGGCAAGGAGCTGGGTGACTATTACGCGCGGCTGGTGAGCTGGTATGTGAAGGGCGGGTTCACGGACGAGAACGGGAAGCGGCATGAGTCTGGCTATCACTACAAGTTTCCGTACTGGGAGGTGCTGAACGAGGTGGACTTTGAGCACCAAATGACGCCGGAGCAGTATACGGAGCGGTACGACGCGATCGTGAGCGCGATCCACAAGGTTTCGCCGGAGACGAAGTTTGTGGCGATGGCGCTGGCCGCGCCGAGCAGCAATCCCAAGTTCTTTGAGTATTTTCTGAATCCGGCTCATCACAAGGCGGGGATTCCGCTGGACTTTATCTCGTATCACTTTTACGCGACGCCCACCGCAGGGCAGACTGTGGAGGACTGGCAGTACACGTTCTTTGATCAGGCGGATGGGTTTTTCAATACGGTTCGCTATGTGGAGAACATCCGCAAGCGGTTGTCGCCCGCGACCAAGACGGATACGGATGAGCTGGGGGTGATTCTGCCCACGGACAACACGCCGGCAGACAAGGTTGCGCCACCGGCGGCGTATTGGAATCTGGCGGGAGCGCTGTACGGGTATCTGTTCATCGAACTCTCGCGGCAGCAGATTGACGTGGCGGGGGAGTCGCAGTTGATTGGGTATCCGACGCAGTTTCCGAGCGTGAGCATGATGGATTATGAGAAGAACCAGCCGAATGCGCGGTTCTGGGTGCTGAAGCTGCTGAAGGACAGTTTTCATCCGGGGGACAAGCTGGTGGAGACGACGATCGGCTCGGGCGACCTGGCGGCGCAGGGGTTTGTGACGCCGAGCGGGCGGAAGCTGCTTCTGGTGAACAAGAGGAACCGGGCTGTGGATGTGGCGCTGGCGGATGCGGAGAAGGCGACGGCGCTGACGGTGGACGGGCAGACGGGCGATGGGCCGGCGCGCAGCGTGAAGCCGGGGGATGGAAAACTGAAGCTTGAACCTTTTGCGGTGACGGTGGTGAGCTGGTGATGACGATGGCGAAGAGTGAGGCATCTGAAGGGCTGAAGCGGTATGCATTTATGCTGCGGCTGCGGCCAGGCGTGGAAGCGGCGTATGAGGAGGCGCACCGGGCGGTGTGGCCGGAGATGCTGGCGCTGCTGAAGAGTGTGGGCATCAGCGAGTATTCGATTTATCGCAGGGATGAGCTGCTGATTCTTACGCTGCGGGCGGCGGATTTTGAGAAGACGTGGAGCCAGTTGGACAACCATCCGGTGAACCTGCGGTGGCAGGAGGCGATGGCTCCGTTGTTTGCGCCGCACGAGGGGCTGCGGCCGGGTGAGCGGTTCCCGATGATGGAAGAGGTTTTCTATTTGCCTTAAGCCGGATTTGGCGCGAGCGCGGCCTTGAGGCTGAAGGCCGCGAGCGCCAGGGCGGTGAGGCCATGGGTGAGCGCGCGCGGGTCAAAGACGTTGCCGATGAGCGCGCCAAAGACGCATGCGCCGATGGCCCAGGCGAGGCTGCTGACAAAGGCGATCCAGGCCAGGGGGCGGTCGCCAGGGCGGTTGATGCGGAGCAGGTTGACGGCGGCAATGAGCAGCGTCAACTGCGTTGCGCTGAGCGCCCAGAACATGGTCATGGGCTCGTGCTTGTAGCCGAGGTAAGAGCCGACGCCGTGGAGCAGGCCGCCGAGGACGAGAATCCAGGCACAGACGCGATCGACGATCTTCATGGCGGTGCATTCTCCGTTGGTTGGGGTTTAAAGGTGCGCGTAATGGATGAAGAGGCCGGCTAACGCTCCGCCGAGGAAATCGCCGATGAGGGGGATGGGGGCATAGCGCCAGTTGGAGCCGCCTTTGCCGGGGATGGGCAGGATCCAGTGGATGAAGCGGGGGCCGAGATCGCGGGCGGGGTTGATGGCGTAACCGGTGGTTCCGCCGAGGGAGAGCCCGATGCCCCAGACGAGGCTGGCTACGAGCCAGGGGCCGAGTCCGGCGGCGGGTCCGGTGGCGGAGACGCCATGCGAGCCGATGGCGACGGCGACGACGACGAGCAGGGCCGTGCCAAGAGCTTCACTGAAGATGTTGAAGAGCGGGCTGGAGACGGCGGCGTTGGTGCAGAAGATGCCGAGCTTGGCCGCGGGATCAGAAGAGTGCTGCCAGTGGGGTCCGTAGTGGAGGACTACCAGCGCGGCGCCACCCATGGCGCCGAGAAACTGTGCGGTCCACATACTGAGCAGGAACGAGAAATTGCCGGTGTTGACGGCGAGGGCGAGGGTGATGGCGGGGTTGAGGTTTGCGCCGGGGCTGCCAAAGGCCTGGGCGACGAGCACGCCGCAAAGGACGCCGAGGGCCCAGCCGGTGGTGACGACCATCCAGCCGGCATCGGCCGCGTAGGATTTGCGCAAGGTGACGCCTGCATTGACGCCGTTGCCGAGGAGCACCAGAACCAGGGTGCCGAGGAATTCTCCAAACCAGACAGAGTGCATTGCATGTCCTTTGAGCTGAACCGCCATGCGTTGGGGCGATGGCAGAGAGCGAGCGATTGGGGAAATTTTGGAACCCATGCATTTTGCACTGGCGAGGGTGTGTTCGCCAAGGGGATTCGCAGAGTACGGGGTTTGATTAACCGGGGATGGTTGGCGTTACCATGGTTGGAATGGCATTTCCGATGAAAATCTGCGCGGTTTGCGGCGAGGAGTTCGAGCTGAGGCCGGACAAGCCGGGGTTTGCGAATCGGTGTCCGGCATGCAGCGAGCCGGAGGCGGTAGAAGCGCCGAAGGAGAAGCGGGTGTTGAGCGCCGAAGAACGCAAGGCAGAGAAAGAAGCTGATGCGGCGCGGCGCAAGGCGATTCGGGATCTGCTGTATCGCAAGGAAAGCTGATTGCCGTGGTCCTGTGCGGACAGCGGACGCTGAAGGGGGCTGTGCCTGTGGGCGCTGCGAAGGCGACGGTTGCGATCCGGCATTCCCTCGGGGGCTAAAGCCCCCGGCTCTCTTTTGGGCCAACTTTCGGCGCGTCTAAAGCCGCGCCCTTTCAAAACTGCGGCTCATTTGGAGCTTGTGGCGGGTCTGAAGCCGCGCCCTTTCGAAACTGCAGTTCATTTGGAACTCGTGGCGGGTGTAAAGGCGCGCTGTTTCAAAACTCCGAATCATTCAGAGGCTCCTTACGGGCTGGGCAGAATGGGCTGGTCCGCGGCGGGGATTGTTTGCGCGTAGGTTGGCCAGTGGTTGAGCAGCTCGCTGACGACGGCGTGGCCGACGGCGTAGGCGGCTTCAAGCGAGGGAAGATAAGCGCCGAACTTGCTGACGCGCTGGGCGGCGAGGCTTTCAGCGGCGCTCATGCCGCGGGGCTGGCGGTCGTAGTTGCTCACCGTGCGCAGGATCATGACGCGGGAGAAGTCGATGCGGCCGGCGGCGGCGAGGGACTGGAGCGACTGCAGGGTTCCGGAGTCTTCCATGGCGGTGGTGGCGAACTGGGCCTTGCCGGCGGTGAAGTAGGGGAGCCACTGGGCGGCCCAGGCGTCATAGAGCTTGCCATTCCAATAGGTAGAGGACGAGAGCTCGTCGCCCAAGGTGACGAAGGGCGGGCGATTGGCGGCTGCGCCGTCGAAGCTGGAGCGGATCTCTTTGAGGTGATCGCTGTCAGCGAGCGGGGTGGAGCGGGTGAGGTTGAAGGCCCAATTTGCGAGGAATGGATTGAGGGCGTAGACCTGGCCGTCGAGCGGTGCGGCGGGCTGCTCGTAGGGCTGGGTCTTGCGCAAGGGGACGTAGCCGGTGGACCAGCCGGGCGGGGTTTCGCGGGAGTCGATCTCGTAGGCGAGGTCGCCATCGACGACATAGCGGGCCCAGACGGCAGAGCCGAGCGAGGCGCGGTCAGGGCTGGCTCCGGCAATGCCGGCGATGAGGAAGTAGGCGTGGGTGAGGTCGAAGCGTGGGTCGAGGCCGAGGGCCATGAGGGTGGCGGCTGCGTGTGCTGTTCCCTGGCCGGTGAGGATGGCCATTTCGCCGGCGGCGTTCATGCGCGCGGGGTGATAGGCGGCGGGGAGGGGGAAGATCTGGTCGAGGTGGTCGCGCTCGACCCAGTACTGGAGTTCGCCGGGGGCGTCGCCGGTGTCTGCGCCCAGCTCGAACATGGCGACGACGACGACTTTGACGGGGATGGGGCGGGGTTTGGCGGCGGTGGCGGATGCGAGGGCGAACGGCAACAGGAGTGCGATGAAGAGGCGGACGCGGGGCATCATTGATTTTGATGGTAACGGAGAAAGGCGGGTCAGGGACGTAGGGACGAGGGACGTAGGGACTCGGGAGAGCCGGTTGGGTTATAGGATAGAGAAATCCTGGAGGAGACGGACTTGCGGAGACTTGCAAAGGTTGTGATGGGAGCGGTGATGGCGGCCGCGTTGGGTTTGACGGCTGTGGCGCAGCAGGCGGCACACACACGCGTGATCGGGTTCATGACGGACTTCGATGTGAAGGACGATGCAGTGGGGATCTGCAAGGCGGTGATGGTGGGGATTGCGCCGGATGCGCGGATTCTGGATATTACGCACCAGTCGGAGCCGTTCAATATCCGGATGGGGGCGCGGTTTCTGGCTGGATCTGCGCCGTATTTTCCGAAGGACGCGGTGTTTGTGGTGGTGATCGATCCTGGGGTGGGATCGACGCGGAAGGCGATCATTGCGCGGTCGAAGGTGGGGCAGATTTTCGTGTTGCCGGATAACGGGCTGCTGACGCTGGTGGAGGATCGCGACGAGATTGTGGAGGCACACGAGATTACCAATCCGGCGTGGATGATTGGTTCAGGGATTTCGTCGACGTTTCACGGGCGGGATATTTTCTCGCCGGCCGGGGCGCATGCGGCGCGCGGGGAGGACATTTCGCAGGCGGGGCCGGCGCTGGACGTGACGAAGCTGGTGCGGATTGAGATCAAAGGCGCGACGCTGGAACAGGATGGGGCGCACGGCTCGGTGATTGGCACGGATGGGCCGTTTGGCAACCTGGTGCTGAATGTTCCGGCGAGCACGTTCAAGGAACTGGGGTACAAGCTGGGAGACCAGGTGCCGATTGAACTTGCCGGGAAGCATTATGTTTTCCCGTTTGTGAAGACGTTCAGCGATGTGCCGGTGGGCAAGGAGTTGTTTTTTATTGATTCGCGCGGGCGGCTCTCGATTGGAATTGACCAGGGGAATTTCTCGAAGGTTTATGGAGTGGGCGAGGGGGCGGAGTTGCGGATTCCGCGGAACGGCGGGAAGTAGCGGGTTGGGTCTGAATTTCGGTGCAGAGCGGTGGGAGTGAAAATGCAGATTCTTCGACTCACCACCCCCGAACTGAACAGCGTTCGGGGCCCCGTTCGCTCAGAATGACAGCGTTGAATATGTTCAACACTCCGGACTCAGGAGACTAGCGGGTTTTCAAGTTGACGGCTTGGCTGGAGAGGTGATGGCGATGAGGATGGCTTTGGATATTTTCTTGATTGCGGGGATGGTGGCTGGGGTGGTTGCGCCGATGGCAGGGCAGCAAGCGGCGCAGGCGGCGACGCAACCGGCGGTGCATCACTGGGCGCTGGTGATGCATGGAGGCGCGGGGGTAATTGCGCGGGCGGATCTGGGGCCGGCGGGCGAGGCGGCGTATCGGGCTTCACTGGCGGAGGCTGAGGCAGCGGGAGCCAAAGTGCTGGACAAGGGCGGCTCGGCGCTGGATGCGGTGGAGACGATCATCAACATTCTCGAGGACGATCCGCTATTCAACGCGGGGCGGGGCGCGGCGTTTTCTGCCGAGGGAAAGAATGAACTGGACGCTTCAATCATGGATGGGGCGACGCTGAAGGCGGGCGCTGTGGCGGGAGTGACGCGGACGCGGCATCCGATCAGCCTGGCGCGAGCGGTGATGGAGAAGTCGCCACACGTGATGTTGGCGGGGCCGGGGACGGATGCGTTTGCGGCGAGCGTTGGATTGGAGCAGGTTGAGCCGAGCTTCTTTTTTACGGAGGCGCGCTGGCAGTCGCTGGTGAAGCAGTTGCAGAAGGAAGGGCGGCCGGTGCCGGCGCGTCCGGCGGGCGCGCCGGCGGCGGGGCCGGCCGCGCCGGTGGCGCAACTGGATGAGGCGGAGGGCTCGCAGAATTATGGGACGGTGGGCGTGGTGGCGCTGGACCGGGCAGGGAATCTGGCGGCGGGGACATCAACGGGCGGGATGCAGGGCAAGCTGCCGGGACGCGTGGGCGACTCGCCGATACTTGGCGCGGGGACGTATGCGGCCAACCAGTCGTGCGCGGTTTCAGCGACGGGATCGGGCGAGTACTTTATCCGGCTGGGCGTGGCGCGGGAGGTTTGCAATCTTGTGTACTTCAAGGGCATGAAGTTGCAGGAGGCGGCGGACCAGGTGATCCACAAGGAGCTGGATACGCTGAAGGGGGATGGGGGCGTGATTGCGCTTACGACGGATGGACAGCTGGTTTGGAGCTTCAACACACCGGGGATGTTCCGGGCGCGGCAGGCGGAGGGCGGCAAGGTGGAGATTGGGATTTATAACGACGAGCCACCTGCGGTGGGGCCAACTGCTCGCTGACGCGCTCGCACCGGGCTCGTGGGATTCCGGCCACCTGCGTTGGGCCAACTGCTCTCGGCGGGGAGAACCCGCGGTCGTGGTATCCCACCCTTCCGCCAAAAGCGGCGAAAGGATGGGGCACCCGTAAGCCCGTATACAGAACAACTAATTTAGTGGATGATTTCGAATTTTTCCCAGGGGCAGTTGCAGACGGGGCAGCGCTCGTGTTCCTCTTCGGTCTCCGAGGTGTAGCCGCAGACGGGGCAGACGTAGAAGTCGCGGGCGGCGCCGATCCAGGAGTCTGTTTTTCCACCGACAAGTAAAGCGATGGCTTCGCCATAGAGGCGGGCGTGGGTTTTCTCGGCTTCAAGTGCGCCGGTGAAGGTGCGGACGGCGGCGGTGACATTGCGCTCGGCGGCCTCGGCGAGAAAGCCGGGATACATGACGTCGATCTCGTACTGCTCGCCGCTGAGGGCGGCCTTCAAGTTGTCGAGAGTGGATTTCACTTCGACGGGGTGGATTTCGCACCGGGCCTCGCCGCCGAGCTGCTTGATGACGCGGGCGTGATTGGCGGCGTGAATCTGCTCAGCACGGGCGGCGGCGCGGAAGAGGCTGGCTGCGCCGTGGAGGGCGTCGGCATCGGCCTTGACGGCGAAGGCGGTGTATTTGGCGTGGGCGTTGGACTCGCCCTCATAGGCGTCGAGAAGGTTTTGAACCGTGATTTCGTTTTCCGCGGCAATGGCTGACATTGAAATGTTCCTCCGAAGCTCGGCTCAAAGGCTAAGGAGGGTGGCGGGGCTGCGCTGTGACGACGGCTACAGAGCGCAATGAGTGCGGGGAGAGCGGGTTTCAGGATGGGACGCGAGCCAAACGTGCAAAATCGCTGCTAGAATGTTGCGCATGGAAACAATCCAATACAACCTTCCGCAGAGCCGGATTCCGCTCGCCTGGTACAACATTGCGGCGGACCTGCCCAAGCCCATGGCGCCCCCCCTTCACCCCGGCACGCTGCAACCGCTGGGCCCCGACGATCTGGCACCGTTGTTTCCGATCAGCCTGATCATGCAAGAGGTTTCAGCGGAGCGGGAGATTGAGATTCCCGGCGAAGTGCGGCAGATTTATGCGCAGTGGCGTCCGTCGCCGCTGTTCCGCGCGCGGCGGCTGGAGAAGGCGCTGGATACGCCGGCGCATATTTACTACAAATATGAGGGCGTGAGCCCGGCCGGCTCGCACAAGCTGAACACGGCAGTGGCGCAGGCCTACTACAACAAGAAGGACGGCACCAAGCATCTTTCGACGGAGACGGGAGCGGGACAGTGGGGCTCGTCGCTGGCGATGGCCTGCTCGTTTTTCGGGCTGGACTGCAAGGTGTATATGGTGCGGGTGAGCTATGACCAGAAGCCGTACCGGCGCGCGCTGATGGAGGCGTTTGGTGCGCAAGTGACGGCGAGCCCGAGCACGGAGACGGAGTCTGGCCGCGCGATTCTGGCGGCGCATCCGGATTCGAACGGGTCGCTGGGGATTGCGATCTCAGAGGCTGTGGAAGTGGCTGCGAAGGACCCGAACACGAAGTATGCGCTGGGCAGCGTGCTGAACCATGTGCTGCTGCATCAGACCGTGATCGGCCTGGAAGCCATTGAGCAGATGGAGTTGGCGGGCGACGATCCGGACGTGATTATTGCGTGCGCGGGCGGCGGGTCGAACTTTGCCGGGCTGGCGATGCCGTATATTGGGCGCAAGCTGAGCGGGAAGAGCAAGGCGCGGGTGATTGCCGTTGAACCGGCGGCCTGCCCGAGCCTGACGAAGGGGCGGTTCACGTATGACTTTGGCGACACGGGGCACCTGACTCCGCTGGTGAAGATGCATACGCTGGGCAGCTCGTTTATGCCGCCGGGGATTCATGCGGGCGGCTTGCGGTATCACGGGATGGCTCCGCTGGTTTCGCATGTGATGGATCTGGGGCTGGCGGAGGCAACGACCGTTCAGCAACTGGATGCGTTTGCGGCGGGCATCCAGTTTGCGCGCTCGGAGGGCATTATGCCTGCGCCGGAGGCGAACCATGCGGTTGCCGAGGCAGTGCGCCAGGCTCTCGAGGCCAAGGCGGAAGGCAAGGAGCGGACGATTCTGTTCAACCTGAGCGGGCACGGGCACTTCGACATGCAGAGCTATATCGACTACCAGGCTGGGAAGCTGGAGAACTATGAGTATCCGGCGGAGGAGATTGCGATGGCTCTGGCGGGGTTGCCGGTGGTGGGGTAGGCCTCGCTTCAGGATGCGTTTGCACTGAAAGGGCACGGCTTCGGCTGTGCCCTCTCTTTTTCGCGGGAGCGTTTCTAAGTGACCAATTGCCATTTGGTGCGGGTGTAGGCGATGTGGAAGCCTTTGCGCTCGGCGTTGCGCTGGGAATCGCTTCCGGGGAGGGCGACCATCATGGCGAGGTCGCATCCATTCTGGACGGCGTAGCGCATGCGGGCCTCAAGGAGCGCGGATTGCAGGCCCCGGCGGCGAAGTTCGGGGACTGTGGATGAGCCGGCGAAGACGGCCACACCTTCATGGATGGAGAGTGCGCCGGCTGCGCCGGGTTGGCTGTCGAACTCGGCGAGGAAACAGGCAGTTTGTTTGCGTGCCGCTGTGATCGTGCCGAACTCGAGCATGAAGTCCATCAGTTGGGGATGGTCGTGGGTCCAGCCGCGGGCGCTGATCTGGCTCCAGAGTTCGAATTCGTCGGGGCCGATGAGGCGGACGGCGATGTGGCTGCGGTCAGTGGCGGCGGGAAGCTGGACGGGGCGGTAGAGGACGCTGCTCAACTCAAGCGGGCGGTAGTTGCGATCGCAGAGGAGGCGTTGCGCATCAGTGCCGGCGAAGGGGCTTACCTCGTGGAGCACGGGCGCCGCGTGGCTGCGAAAGAAGCCTTCAATGGTGTCGAGCGTGGCGGGCGTGAGCTCTTCAAAGAGGCCGAGGCAGAAGGTTTGGGTGCAGGGCGAGTCGACGCCATCGAAGACTGCGAAGGCTCCGCCGCACTGGATGGACTCGGCGCCACTCGACGGGAATTGGCGGCGGCGCGCCTCGGCGTATTGCGCGCAGGAAAAGCCCTCGGCTCGTTCAAGGCGTTGGGAAAGCGCGAGGTCAGAGAAGGTCATGGGGTTCAGTGTAGGGCGTGAGTGCACGCTGTCAAAGGACATAAGACGCAAAGGGCATGTCATGTCCATGGTGAGAAGTTATAGCACGGGCCGGCCGGCCGCCTCAGTTGGTGAGACTGAACCGTGCCGAGGTTGGTCACATTTCGCAGCAGATGGGCTAGAATTTCGCTAAGCCAGAGGTCTTCCGCGAGCGGGGATTCAGGTTCTTCTTTTATTCGAACGAAGGATCGCCGCGTGAACCGGTTCACATCCATGTTGAGAAGGGCAATGTGGAGGCGAAATTCTGGCTGTTTCCCGTGGTTCGTGTGGCCTACAACGATGGTTTCGATGCACGGACTCTTCGCGAGTTAACAGCAATTGTTGAGAGCAATAAGGGGCGGATCGAGAGGGCATGGAATGAGTACTTCGGCTAGCGCTACCGGTGTACGGTTCGACGCGGACAGCTTTTGGGTGGATCTCAGCGACGGCCGCACCATTGGCGTGCCTCTGGCGTGGTTTCCCCGGCTGCTGCACGGGACGGTGGAGCAGCGGGAACAAGTAAGAATCAGCAGCCGTGGCCTGCATTGGGAAGCTCTGGACGAGGACATTTCGGTCGCAGGCCTTTTGGCGGGGCTGGGCGACCAGAGCACGAGCGACAAGACATTCGCCGCATAGCCTGCGGCGGAATCAGCAAAAAGGCCATCCCCTGGGGGATGGCCTTTTCTTGCATAACCTGGCATTCGCTATTGCGCGGCGGAGCGGGCTTCGGCTTTCTCGGTGAGGACCTTGTGGGCGTTGTCTTCGAGGGCCTGGGCTTCAGGGAGGAAGGTGAGGGCCTTCTGGATCATGGGGTCCCAGTCAGCGAGAGTGCGGAGGCCCTGCAACTGGCCGAACTGGCTGGTGACGATTTTTTCCTTGATGCTGACTTTGAGCCAGTCCATGACGCCGGTGAGGTCGGCCTCAGTGAAGGCGATGTTCTGACTGGTGAGGAACTGCTTGAACTCGGCGAGGACGGCGTCGTTGACTTCGAAGTTCTTGTCGACGGTGCGGTTGGAGAGGTAATGGGCGGCGAAGTGGAAGAAGACTGACTTGTAGAGCAGATCGTCCTGGAAGTGGTTGCTCTTGGGGCTCTCGATTTTTTCGTCGGGAGTGATGCCGCCGCCGCCGTAGACGGTGCGGCCGGAGTCGGTCAGCTTGACTTCGCGATTGGTGGAGTTGTTGGGCGATGCGCCGGCGTGGTTGTAGTAGTAGTCGTAGAGCGAGACGCCCTCGTAGTTGCGCTGGATGAGGCGGCCGGAGGGGGTGTAGTAGTGATAAGTGGTGAGGGCGAGGCCGGTGTTTTCGCTTAAGTTGTAGACGGTTTGTACGAGGCCCTTGCCGAATGTGGTTTCGCCGACGATGAGGGCGCGGTCGTGGTCCTGGAGGGCGCCGGAGACGATTTCAGCCGCGGAGGCGGTGTTGCGATTGACGAGGACGACGATGGGGAAGGTTTTTCCGTCGTTGCCGTGGGTGGCGGCGTAGTTCTGATCGGGATAGGCGCGTCCGCGCTGGGAGACGATGTTCTGGCCTTTGGCGAGGAGATGGTCGCAGACTTCAACGGCCTGGCTGAGGAGGCCGCCGGGATTGCCGCGGAGGTCGAGGACGAGGCCTTTGAGGTTGGGGAAGCCGGCGATGGCCTCGATGACCTCCTGGGCGGTGGTCTCCTGGAATTGGGTGAGGTGGACGTAGCCGATGCCGGGACGAATCTCGTAGCTGAGGTCGACGGAGGGATGAGGAATCTCGTCGCGGATGAGGTCGAAGTCGAGTGGCTTGGGCTGGCCTTCGCGGACGATGGAGACGAGGACGTGTGTGCCTTTGGGGCCTTTGAGTGCTTTGGCAACGAGGTCAGAGGTCATGCCGTCGGTATTTTTTCCGTCGACGGCGGCAATCTGGTCGCCGGGGCGAATTCCGGCGCGATAGGAGGGTGTGTTCTCGTAGGGCGTGATGACGAAGGTCTTGGGCTGGCCCTGGATGATCTGCTGCTGAATGACCATGCCGACGCCGTAATAGCGTCCATGCTGGTCTTCACGCATTTTGGCGTAGGCTTTGGGGTCGTAGAAGTTGGAGTGGGGGTCAAGGACGCGAAGCATACCGGGGATGGCGCCGCCATAGATGGCGGCATCGGCCTGATCGCCTTTGAGGGGCTCGGCGTAATTTTGCTCGACGAGGGAGTAGACTTCGGTGAATTTTTTCCAATTGTCGCGGAACTGGCTCTCATCGGCGGAGGACTGAGCGACGACCCTGCGCTGGAGGACACTGCCGACCATGGCGCAGACGGCAAAAAAGAGAATGACGGTGAAGAGAGCGCGGCGGGCGCGAGGGGTCATAGCTGGGAGAAACCTCCGGACCGCGGGCGGGTCAGGCGTGTGGGAAAGGCCTGAAACGGCAGTCTTTGCGTAAAGTATAGCACCGGAGGTTTGACGCCGGCCGCAGGCAAACGGGTAGCGGGACGCGGCGAGGACAGGGCTCAGGGGTGGAGTTTGCGGGGCGACGAGGCCGAAGGAAAGTGCGAAAAGCGGCTGATTCGTGTCAGGCATCGCGTTCCTGCTGCCTTGGCATTTACAATGACGTCTATGCTTCAGGTGGCGAAAGATCGCCGCCTGCCGTGTCCGAAACTATGAATCCAAAACTCCTTCGCACTCCCGCGGCAATCGTGTTTGGCACGCTGCTGCTCGCAAGTTCCGCTCTGGCGCAAACGCACCCTGCCGCGCCGGAGAGCCCGTATGGCGGGACCACGGTCGAGGAGATCATCGCCCGCGTCAACGATCAGATCATTTCGCGGTCGGACTACGAGCGCGCGATGAAGGAAGTGGATGCAGAGGCGCGCCAGCAGGGCAAGTCGATGCAGGAGATCTCAGAGGGCCACCGGGACCTGCTGCGGGGCTTGATTGACCAGCAACTGTGGCTCTCGAAGGGCAAGGAACTGGGGATTACCGGCGAGACGGAACTGATCAACCGGTTGAACGATATCCGCAAGCAGTACAACCTGGAGACCCTGGACGACCTGGAGAAGGAAGCCAAGGAGCAGGGAGTTTCGTTTGAGGATTTCAAGGCCAACATCCGCAATGGGATCGTCACGCAGCTTGTGATGCGGCAGGAGGTGGGCAGCAAGATCAATATCACTCCGGGCGAGACGGAGCGCTACTATGAGGCGCACAAGAGCGAGTATGCGCAGCCAGAGAGCGTGCGGTTGAGCGAGATATTGGTAGCGGTGGGAGCGCCGGGGGAGGCAGCAGCGGGCGCGGCGCCGGCAGACGACCAGGCATTGCTGGCTACGGCGAAGTCAAAGGCCGACAATATTGAGGCGAAGCTGCAGGCGGGCGGGGATTTTTCGCAGTTGGCGCGCTCGTTCAGCGACGGACCGACGGCAGCCTCGGGCGGGGACCTGGGCCAGTTTCAGCGGGGGGCACTGGCAAAGGTTCTGGAAGACAAAACCTTTGTGCTCAAGGCTGGGCAGTTTACCGAACCGATCCGGACCAAGCAGGGCTTCGTGATCCTGAAGGTGACGCAGCACGTTGAAGGCGGGGCACCGCCCTATAAGGAAGTGCAGGATCAGGTTGCGGAATCGCTGTTCATGAAGCAGATGGAGCCCGCGATTCGCGAGTATCTGACGAAGATGCGCGAGAACGCATATATCGATATCAAGCCGGGGTATACGGACAGCGGCGCGAGTGTGCGGCAGACCAAGCCGGTGTATAGCGCGTATGTTCCGCCGGCACCGAAGAAGAAGAAGAAGGTGGAGCGGACGCGGTTCCGGGAGACGACGCGGACGTTCCGGCAGAAAACCAAGCCCGAGGCAGCAGCGGCTGCACCGGAGCCGGCAGCGCCCGTGGCGGCGGCTGCGCCGGCGCCAAAGGGCAAGAAGGCGAAGCGGAAGAAGGGTGAACAGGCGGTGAACCTGGGCACCATGAAGGCGGGTAAGAAAGAGAAGATCCGCTTTGGCAAAGCGCCGGCGGAGACTTTGCCTGCCGCGGCATCGGAGGCGAAGACCGAGGACGCGGGCGCGGGTACAGGCGCAACCGTCGCGGAGAACGCTTCGACGCGGAACACTCCGGCAGCCGAGCCGGTGAACCCGCTGGAAGACAGCGGCAAGGCAACGAAGACACGGTTCAGCGCGCGGGCGAAGACGGCCAAGAAGGTGAAGACCAAAGGGCCGAAGCAGGACAAGCTTGCGCCCGAGCCGCCGGACGCGGCCGAGGTTGCAGACCGCCAGACGCAGGCAGGGCCGCTGGGTTTGGCCGGCGACACGGCGAGCAAGAAGAAGAAGAAGGCCACCACGGTGGGGGTCAAGACCAGGCTGAAGAAGAAGACCAAGGACGACAAGAGCCAGCCGCAGGATGTTCCGTTGGCCGTTGCGCCACCGGCAACACCGGCACCGCAGCCAGCTCCGGCGCCCAAGCAGTAAGATTCAGCAGCAAAGCGAACGGGCCGGGCCTGGGAGAGTTCTCCCAGGCCCGGCTTGTTTTTTGGCAAGGACCGCGAATTGCGTTAGTCTTCAGGACAACATGAAAGACATCTATATCTCCGATCTGGCGAACTTTGACGAAGGCAGGCTCTTCGACGGCTATTTTCTGGTATTGGCCAAGCAGCAGCGGACGACGAAGACCAACAAGCCTTACTTGAACCTGATTCTGGGCGACAAGACGGGGCAGTTGGAGGGGCGCGTGTGGGAGTTGGGCGACCCGCGCATTGCCAAGGATTTTGAGCGCGGGGACATTGTGAAGGCGCGGGGCTCGGCTTCGCGTTTTGACGATCGGCTGCAAATGAAGATTGACCAGTTGCGCAAGGCGCAGGCCGGCGAAGTGGACAAGATGGATATGCTGCCCTCGACCACCTACGACGTGGCGGCGCTTTGGAAGCAACTGCTGAGCTTTGTGGAGAGCTTCAGCAATGCCGATTTGAAGCTGCTGCTGAAGACGATGCTGGCCGATCCGGCGCTGGCCGAGGCGTATCGCGAAGCTCCGGCGGCCAAGCAACTGCATCATGCGTGGCTGGGTGGATTGCTGGAGCACGTGGTGAGTTTGCTCACGCTGGCCGACCGGGTTGCGCCGCATTATCCGCTGCTGGACCGGGATTTGCTGCTGACCGGCGTGATTCTGCACGACATTGGCAAGGTGCATGAGCTGAGCTGGGAGATCGGGTTTGAGTACACGGTGGAGGGGATGCTGCTGGGGCATATCCAGATGGGCGCGGCACTGGCCGAGAAGACCATCGACAGCCTGCCGGGGTTTCCGCCGAAGCTGAAGACGCTGATTCTGCACATGATTCTGAGCCACCACGGGAAGCTGGAGTTTGGTTCGCCGAAGCTGCCGATGATTCCCGAGGCGCTGGTGCTGAACTTTCTGGACGATCTGGATGCCAAGATCCAGGCGATGACCGGGGAGTTTGAGAAGTGTATCCGCGAAGGCAAGAGCGCGGATGAGCTGACGGGGAAGGTTTGGGCGCTGGATCAGCGGCAGTTGCTGAATACGAAGCGGTGGCTGGCTGAGGGCAGGGAGTAGGGAACAGGGAACAGGGAACAGGGAACAGGGAGACGGCCCTCGGTGGAAGATTTTCGGTGTCTCGGATTCGGGAAGTGGGTGAGGCAACTGGATTAGAGATTCTTCTCTGGACCGAGGACCCTGGCTCGATAAGCTTCGGGAGATTCGATGATGAAGGCTGTTTGGCCAGCCAGCGCGAGCAGGTCCTGGTCGCCTGTTACCAGCAGGTCGGCTTTGCCGCATTGCGCCAGGTCGAGCAGAGCCTGGTCCTTTGGGTCGCGGCAGGGGATGGGGAAAGTCTCTGCGGGAACAACGCGCTCACAGAAGGGTAGATAGTCGGCAAGCAAGTGGATCTGTTGGTCAACCGTAATCCTGAACCTGGGATAAGCGAGGATTCGCCGCAGTTCGTCTGTTGTGTACCTTGAGACCAGCGGGACAGCTTCCTCCAATTGCCAGTGCCGCCGAAGCCATTCGAGACGGCCGCCCGTGAACACGAGTGCCGAAAGCACAACATTCGTGTCGAAGACGACCCGTAAGGGACGACTCGCAGATGCGCGTGAGCTCACTCTTGCGCGCGCGCCCATGCGATCGCGTCCTTCACGTCCTGTTCCGTGATGCCGAGGTTGGCCAGATGTTCGCGTACTTCGTCGGCGCGGCTGCGGCGGAAGGGCCTCAGGCGGATGGAGTCGCCTTCGACGACTACATCGAACCGCTCTACGCCGGGAAACTGGGAGACGGCCGCCTTGGGAAGCGTGAGTTGGTTTTTCACAGTGAGTTTTGCCTGCATCGACGCTCCAGTAAGGAAGTAAGGAAATCTTACCATATTTTCCTTACTTCCTTACTTCAGGAACCACTTCCACTGTTCCGGGGTCAGCGGCACCACGGAGAGGCGGCCGATGAGGACCAGCGGCGAGGCGGCGAAGAGGGGCTCGGCCTTGATGGCGGCGAGGGGCTTGGGGTGCTTGAGGCGCTTGCCCACCTTGACACGAACAATGGGGACTTTGGGGTCAGTGGGGTCAACGCTGAGGACGGTTCCGGTGCCGACGGCGGTGCGCTCGTCGCCTGTGTGGTAGAAGATCCACTTTGTGCCGGCTTTCATTTCGCGCAGGAATTTGACGGCAGTGGGGTTGGTGACGTTGTCCCAGACGGTTTCCTTGTCGCGGAGGAAGTCGTCAAAGGAGTAGACATCGGGCTCGGTCTTGAAGAGGAAGCAGGGCATGGATTGATGGTAGGCGACAAGGCAGGGAACAGGGAACAGGGAACAGGGAACAGGGACATAGGGACATAGGGACATAGGGACGAAGGACTTGTGGGCAGGGGCAGGATACAGGGGAACATTCGGCGTGCTAGGCTGAGGCCAGGATGACGAGCACACCGCAGACGCTGCTGGACGAGGGCTATCAGGCACGGAGAGACGGCCGGTCGGCTGACGCCAGGACGCATTTTGGAGCGGCGCTGGAGACGGCGCGCGAAGCGGGTGATCGGGCGCTGGTTGCGCGTTCGCTGGCCGGGCTGGGACAGGCGGAGCGGGATCTGGGCAACCTGGACGCCGCACGCAAGCATTATCAGGATGCAGCGGGCTTTTATCGGGCGCTGGGCGAGCACCTGAGCCTGGCCCACGCGATGCGTCATGCCGGCGACATTCTGCGCAAACTCAAGAAGACGGATCAGGCCGGGTCTTACTATACGGAGGCTCTGGGGATCTACCGCGAGAATCATGAGACCCCGCCGCTGGATCTGGCCAACACGCTGCGGGGGTATGCGCTGTTAAAGGGCGACTTGGGGGAGGACGAGGAATCGACGATGTTGTGGCTTGAGGCCAAGCACTTGTACGAGCAAGCGGGAGTGCAGGCGGGCGTGTCAGAGTGCGAGTCGCACCTGGCGTTTCTGCTGGGGCGGTAGGCTCACCTGCAGCGGGTTCGCGATCAGGAAGTCATACCTCCGGCGCTGAAGCTCCCCACTTTATTCGACTCGTCCTGGCACGGGACCCAGAGGGTGCCCCGCCGTGCCCTTTCAAAGCTGAATTATGGGAAGGCCTGTCAGCGGGCGGGCAGGCAGGATCGCTTCTCCTTTACAATCAAAATAATATGATTCGTTTTTCAACAGCCGGCGAGTCCCACGGGGAAGCCCTGATTGCACTTGTGTCGGGGCTTCCGGCGGGCGTTCCGATTGACCTGGAGTTTGTGAACCGCGAGCTTTGGCGGCGCCAGCAGGGGTATGGGCGCGGCGGCCGGATGAAGATCGAGACCGACAAGGCGCATATTCTCTCCGGGGTGCGGCACGGCAAGACGATCGGTTCGCCGGTTGCGATTGAGCTGGTAAACCGCGACTGGAAGAACTGGGAAGAGAAGCTGCCGGTGGAGACGGGCGACCCTGCGAAGCACCAGGCTGTGGCTTCTCCGCGGCCCGGTCATGCGGATCTGGCAGGGGCGCTGAAGTACAACTTTCCGGATGCGCGGTACGTGCTGGAACGGGCTTCGGCGCGGGAGACGACGGCGCGGGTGGCGGCGGGGGCACTGGCCAAGCTGATGCTTCGGACCCTGGGAATTGAAGTGGCGAGCCACGTGATTCGCGTGGGTCGCGTGGAACTGGAGCGGGCCGCGGGGTGGGACGAGATTGTGGCGTTGGCCGCCAAGGACGACGTGATGCTGGGCTGCGTGGACGCCGAGATCGAGGCCCGGATGAAGGAAGAGGTCGAGGAGGTCTCGCGTACCGGCGATACGGTGGGAGGCGTCTTTGAAGTTGTGGTGCATGGAGTACCGGCGGGGCTGGGAACCTATGTGAACTGGGACGAGCGGCTGGACGGGCTGCTGGCCGCGTCAGTGATGAGCATTCAGGCGGTGAAGGCGGTGGAGATTGGGCGGGGCGTGGTGGCGGCGGAGTGGTTTGGGTCGCGCGTTCACGATCCGATTCACTACGCGCAGCAAGCCACCGCCAAGCCGACCCGTTTTACGCGCCCGCAGAATAATGCCGGGGGGCTTGAGGGCGGGGTATCGAATGGAGAAGAGATTGTGGTGCGGGGCTATCTGAAGCCGATCTCGACGCTGCGGCGGCCGCTTGAATCCGTGCGGTTTGACACGCGGGAGGCGACCAGCGCCAGCTATGAGCGCAGCGACATCTGCGTGGTTCCGGCGGCGGGGGTGGTGGCCGAGGCGATGGTGGCGCTGACCATCGCGGGGCAGGCGCAGCAGAAGTTTGGCGGTGATTCGGCGCTGGAAATGCAACGGAATTTTGCTGGATACATCGAACAGATACGGAGCTATTAACCAAGAGATGATTTTAAAGATTGTCAAATTCCCCGACCCGGTGCTGCAGCAGCCAGCCGAACCCGTGACCGAGTTCAACGCCGAGCTGCGGCGGCTGATTGCAGACATGTTTGAGACCACGTATGCATCGCAGGGCGTGGGGCTGGCGGCGCCGCAGGTGGGCGTGTCAAAGCGCCTGACCACGATTGACCTGAGCATGGGCAAGGAGCCCGACGACAAGCTGGTGCTGATTAACCCCGAGATTATCTCGAGCGATGGCAAGCTCTACGAGGAAGAAGGCTGCCTGAGCTTTCCGGACATTCGCGAGAAGGTGGTGCGGGCGGCCAAGGTGCGCATTCGCGCCCAGGACGAAAAAGGCAAGTGGTTCGAGATGGACGGCGAGGACCTGCTGGCGCGCTGCTTTCAGCACGAGATTGACCACCTGGACGGGATGCTGTTCATCTTCAGGATGAGCGGCCTGAAGCGCGATTTGACGCTGCGCAAGATCCGCAAACTGCAGCGCGAAGGCCAATGGTAAAACCGTGAAACTGGTTTTTTGTGGAACGCCGCAGTTTGCCGTACCGACACTGGCGGCGCTGCTGGCGGCAGGGCATGAAGTTGCGCTGGCGGCTACACAGCCTGACCGGCCGGTGGGGCGGGGACAGCAACTGACGGCGCCGCCGGTGAAGATTTACGCTCTGGAGCACGGCATCCCGGTGACGCAGCCGGAAAAGATTCGCGACAACGTGGAGTTTCGCGGGCGGCTCGAAGCGATTGGGCCGGATGCGATTGCGGTGGTGGCTTATGGGCGCATCATTCCTGCATGGATGCTGGCGCTGCCGCGGCTTGGCTGCATCAATCTGCATGGTTCGCTACTGCCGAAGTACCGCGGGGCCGCGCCGATCCAGTGGGCTGTGGCGCGCGGAGAAACGGTAACGGGCAATACGACGATGCTGCTGGAAGAGGGGCTGGACACGGGGCCCATTTTGCTGCAGCAGGCGCTGGCCATTGGTCCCGAGCAGACGGCCGCCGACCTGTTTGTTTCGCTGGCGGAAGGCGGCGCACCGCTGGTGGTGGAGACGCTGACGCGGCTGGAGGCGGGAGATCTGAAGCCCCGGCCGCAGAATCATGCGGGAGCGACGCTGGCTCCGATGCTGAAGCGTGAAGACGGTCGAATGGACTTTGCGGCGCACACGGCGGTGGAGTTGCACAACCGGTGGCGGGGATTTCAGCCCTGGCCGGGCGCGTTCACAATGCTGGACGGAAAAAAGCTGATTGTACATCGCATGAGCACCGGCGCCGGGGGCGCTTTTGCGTTTTCGAGTTTCGCGAAGGACGCGGAGCCGGGCAAGGTTTGCGTGGAGAGCCATCGGCTGTGTGTGGGGTGTGCGCAGAACACATGGCTTGAGCTGCTGGAAGTGCAGCTTGAAGGCAAGAAGCGGCTGCCAGCCGCCGAGTTTCTGCGCGGAACGGCATTGCCGGCCGACGCGCGGTTGGGCTGACGATGGCAGCGATCTCTCCAGCGCGCAGGGCGGCTTTTCAGATTCTAATGGCGGTGGAGCGCGGGCAGGCGCACTCCGACGACCTGTTGCGGGGCAAGGCTGTGAATGCGCTCACGGCGGCGGACCGCAACCTGGCGACGGCGCTGGTGCTGGGCGTGCTGCGATGGCAGACCAGGCTGGACCACCAACTGCAGGCGCTGCTGAAGCGGCCCAACGCAAAGCTGGATGCGGAGATTCGCATTGCGCTGCGGCTGGGGGCATTTCAGATTCTTGAGATGGATCGCATTCCCGCGCGGGCTGCAATTGACGAGAGCGTGGAGCTGGCCAAGCAGGCAGGGCATCGGTTTGCATCGGGTATGGTGAACGCGGTGCTGCGCAAGCTGTCGGGAACGTTCTTTAATTTCACAGAGGAGTCTGCGGCGGAGCTGGCGTTGGCGCAAGGGCACCCGGCGTGGATGGTGGAGCGTTGGGTTGGCGCGTTCGGCATGGAGGGGGCGCGGGCGATTTGCCGTCATGGACAGAGGCAGCCGCTGCTGACAGTGCGGTTGGCAGCGCCTGCGGTCGAAGCAGAACTCATCGCAGACGGAATCGTGCTTGAGGCGGGCGAGTTGCTGACTGCGGCGCGGGTGGTTGTCCGCGGCGATGTGATGGTGACGGCGGCGTTCAAGGAGGGCCGGGTACGGCTGCAGGATGAGGGGTCGCAACTGGTTGCAGAGCTGGCTTCGGTTGTTGCGGGCAGTGGGGTGAAGAGCGTTCTGGACGCATGCGCTGCGCCTGGCGGCAAGACGATGATTCTTGCCGAGCGGAACGCTGTGGCGCGGATGATTGCGTGCGAGTCGAGCGAGCCGCGCTGGGAGCAGTTGCGCAAGCGGCTGGCTGTTTTGGGCGACAGAGTGGAGTGCCGGCTGGGCGACGCATCGGCGATGGAGGAGGTCGCGGCCTTCGATCTGGCGCTGGCGGACGTGCCGTGCAGCGGGACCGGGACGCTGGGGCGGAATCCGGAGATTCGGCATCGGTTGCGCACTGAAGATTTCGCACGGCAGGCGGAGCGGCAGAGGGCAATTCTGCGGGCTGCTTTGCGTGCGGTACGGCCGGGGGGGCGGGTGGTTTACTCAACCTGCTCACTGGAGCGGGAAGAGAATGAGGACGTGGTGGCGGCGGTGCTGGGTGAAAATGCAGGCGCGCGGCTGTTGCCATTGGAAGGCGGATTTGGGGCGCTGCTGAACGAGGGGATTGTGACGCCTGCCAGTGCGGAGAGACTGCGGGCCAGCATCACGCAAGAAGGATTTCTGCGGTTGTTGCCGGGCGTGTTTCATACCGACGGGTTCTTTGTGGCGATCGTGGAGCGGGTTGCTTGATTTGCCGAGTCCGTTACTCGGCGGCGAGCTTGAGGTCTTCGTAGTTGCGGCCGAGCAGGGCGCAGAGGCCTTCGACGACGAGCTCGTGATCGGCGCGCTGCGGGAGGCCGGAGACGGTGACGCTGCCCACGATGCCGGCACCCTCGACGGTGAGGGGGAACGAGCCGCCATGGGGAGCGAAGTCGGGCATGGGCTGGCCGTGTTGCGACTCGAGGGTTTCGTTTTTGAGTTTCAGCTTCAGGCCGACGGCGTAGGAACTGCGGAGGAACCGGGCTACACAATTGCCTTTGCGGCGCACCCACTCCACGTTGTCGGGCGAGGTTCCAGCGAGGGCGGCGTAGAAGAGCGGCTGGCCGAAGCGGCGGACGTCGACCACCGCGGGCAGGTTGCGTTCTTCGGCCATTGATCTGAGCAGGGAGCCGAGCTTCCAGGCAACTGATTCGTCAAAGCGTGGGAGCCTGAGTTCCTGCTCCTGCCTGGCAACGCGTTCCAGATCTTCGCTCAATCCCATGGTCTTGTCCTCTCGTACACTCTGCGTCCTATTTAGCGACGGTTAACTTTACCTGCATGGATTGGTCAACGCGCCAGCCGGCAGGCGGGAATTGCGCGATGACCGTGGCGGGGGCGACGGGGGGCCTGGGCTGTGCGCCGGCGGAGCCGACTGAACCTATGGGGACATCGACATACTTTGGCGCTGCAACATGCAGGCCGAGGTGGGCGAGGGAAGCCTGTGCGGCGGCGGCGGGCCATCCGGCGAAGTCGGGCATGACGTAGCCGTCGGGCGCTTCATCGCTGGGCGTGGCTACGAGCAGATTGATGCTGGGCTGGGCGATGCCCTTGGCGTGGGGGGGCGGGTCCTGGGCGAGGATGACGCCGTCGATGGCCTTGCCGTAGGCCATGTGAGCAGTGGCGCCGACGCCGAGGCCAACGCGGCGCAGGCGCAGGGCCGCGACGCGTTCATCGGCGCCAACGATGTCTGGCACTTCGACGGTCTGCGGGCCGAGACTTTCAGCGACGCGCACGCGCCACTCGCGGCGCACGACAGTGCCCGATACGGGCGACTGGGTAAGGATGTGGCCGGCGGGAATGTCGGCGGAGTAATAGCGGTTGTCGACATCGAGATCGAGGCCGAGGCCGGAGGTGACGCTGCGTGCATCGGCGACGGTCATTCCCTTGAGCGGGGGCACCTGGACCTCAGCGCCGTGGATGGCAAAGTGCATGGTGGTGACGGCAGAGAGCAAGGCTACGGTGACCAGCAGCATGACCAGCGAAGCGATCTGGAAGAAGTTGACTACGGGGCGGTCGGTCATGGCTCGGGCTCCCCGTCGGGGTAGACGATTTCGTACTCGATGGCGGCGGCCTTCTCAAGCATCTTGGAGACGGAGCAGTACTTGTTTTTGGAGAGCGAGACGGCGTCTTCAACGGCTTTGCGGCTGAGTTTTCCGCGGACGGAATAGGTCAGCATGATGTGGGTGAAGACCTGCGGGGGAGTTTCGGCTCGCCTGGCGCGGGCTGAGACGCGCAGGCCGGTGAGCGGCTGGCGCTTCTTCTGGAGGATGGAGACGACGTCAACGCTGGTGCAGCCGCAGAGAGCCATGAGGATGGCCTCCATGGGGCTGGGGCCGTGGGCGTGGGCGGAGTCGGCATCAAACAGGACGGTATTGCCGTTCTCGGCGCTGCCCTCGAAAAGGTCGCCTTGTTTCCAATCGCTGTGCGCGTACATGGTGTCGGTTCCTCCATTGCTCTAGCGCAGATTATCCGTTGCCGGTTCTGGGTGAATGGTGACGCGGTAGACTTCAGGGCACTCGAGTTTGAAGCGGTCTTCGAGGGCGGTGATGACCTCGTGGACGCGGAGCATGGTCAGATCGTCGGGCAGGGTGCAGTGGCAGGAGAGATAGATGTGCTCACCGGCGCGGCCGACGTTGATCTCGTGGACATCGACAATTTCTTTGATAAGGGCCGCCGTTTTGCGAAGGGCGAAATCGATTTTGCGGTCTTCCTCGACCATCTCTTCGGGCTGCTCAATGGTGGCCGGCTCGCTTTCGATGTGGGTGAGTATAGAGTCGACCTCCGGGGTTTCGCGGAGGATCTCGGCTTCCATGGCAGTGACGAAGCTGTGGGCTTTGAGCAGGGGCATGGTCTCGTCGAGTTCGACGTGCTGCTCAACGCGGAGGCGGCCATGGTGAGACTGGACGCTTAGCTCATGGACGCTGACGTTGTTGCGTGCGGCAACGGCGCGGACGCGGTCAAAGATGCTTTCAGCGCGGGTTTGGCGCGGCAGGGTATGGATGACGACATCGGCCTGGGGCAGGGCGCGATGGGCGGCCTCAGTGGCGGCGCGGACCAGTTCGCCGGTGTGCTCGAAGGTGAAGCTGCGGGGCAGAGCGAGGGTGAGGTCAGCAAAGTAAGCCGCGCCGGCGCGGCGAACGCGTGCCTGTTCGACGGCCAGCACGCCGGGGACGCGGGCTACTTCTTCAATGAGCTGGAGGCGAGTTTCAGCGGGGATTTCGTCGAGGAGCACGCTGACTGCCTCGTGGCCCAGATGGACAGTGAGGCGCAGGATGAGAAGCGAGACCACCATGGCGGCGACCGGATCGGCGTAGCGCAGTGCGGCGATCTGGTAGTGAGAGCCGAGCCAACTTGCGCCGAGACCGCAGAGCACGGCAAAGGAGGACCAGATGTCGCTGGCGAAGTGGAAGGCGTCCGTAGCGAGAGCGGCGGAGCCGGTGCGCTGGGCGACGGCGCGCAGTTTGCGAGAGCGCCAGAAGTCGATGCCTATGGAGGTGATGACGACGGCTACGGGCCAGATGGAGTGATGGAGCGCGACGGATTGGTGAATGATTCGCTCGATGGCCTCCCAGATGATCCAGGCGCAGGAGGCGGCCATGAGCATGACTTCACCGAAGGCGGAGAGGTTTTCAAATTTCCCGTGGCCATAGGTGTGGTCTTCGTCGGCAGGGCGATCGCTGATGCGAACGGAGAACAAGGTGAGCGCGGAGCCGACCATGTCGAGGCCAGAGTGGGCCGCGTCAGAGAGCACGCCGAGCGAACCGGAGAGCAGGCCGGCGGCTAGTTTGATGAGCGTCATGGCGAGCGCGGCCAGCATGGAGTGGAGCGCCACGCGCCGCTTTTCAGCGGACGAGTCGCCTGGGGCCGGGAGCGGCGGATTGGGCGCGGCAAAACTCATCAGGCTCTTAGGCTACACGCGTACGCGCGGCCGTGTACAACCCGGCAATGCCAAAGGTGTAAGGCTGCCAGGCGCACTGGCCGTAGCCGGTTGCGCTCATGAGTTGGAGCATCTGGGGCGGGGGGGGGAAGTTGCCGACTGAACGAGGCAAATAGCTGTAGGGTCCGTCACCATTTGTGGAGACGGAGCCGCAGATGGCCCGGCCAATGGCAGGGAGCACGCGGCGGAAGTAAACGGCATAGGCTTTGCCGAGAAGGCCGCCGGGCTCGCTGAAGTCGAGAATGCCCAACTGGCCGCCGGGCTTGAGGACGCGGTGGAACTCACGCAAACCGGCCTCGTAGTTGGCGAGATTGCGGAAGCCGAAGGCGGTGACGATCAGATCTAGAGACGCGGAGGGGAGCGGCAGGTGGAGCGCGTCGGCTTCGAGGGCGATTGCATAGGGCGCGCCGGGGTTGCGGGGGGCGAATTTTTGTGCGCCGCGGCTGAGCATGCCGCGTGAGAAATCCGCGGCGAGGATGGGCTGCGCGTTTTGAGGGCGAAGCTTGAGGAGGGCCATGGTCATGTCGCCGGTGCCGCAGCAGATGTCGAGGATTGCGGCGTCGGGGTTGGCGAGGATTGCGCGGAAGCGGCGCGCGGTGCGCCGCCACCAGAGGCGATCGATGTTGGCGGAGAGGACGTGATTGAGCAGGTCATAGCGCGGGGCGATGGAGTCAAACATCTGGCGCACGGCCTGCGCAGCGCTGGCTTCGTCGTCCGCGCCTAACGGTTTGGCGCCGGTGGTGGTCATGGTTTGCGCCGCTCGGTGGCCTGGGCCAGCATGTAGGCGACAGCGGAGTTCAATTCGGCGGGGGCTACGTCCTGAACCACGCAGGCCGCGCCGATGCCGACGGGCAGGACGAAACGGCGGACGCCGCCGATGTTTTTCTTGTCACTGCCGGTGGCGGCGACGATTTTGTCGGCGCGCAGCTTGAGCGGGGGCAGCGGGCCGTAGAGGTGGATGAGGGCCTCGATGCGGTCGAACTGGCGGGCGTTGATGAGGCCGCGCTCGCGGGCCAGGTAAAGCACGGCGATCATGCCCCAGCCGACGGCTTCGCCGTGGAGGAGGGCTTTGTAGCCGGTGGCCTGCTCGATGGCGTGGCCCACAGTGTGGCCGAAGTTGAGAATCATGCGCAGGCCGTTCTCGCGCTCGTCGGCGTTGACGACGCCGGCCTTCATGCGGATGGAAGAGGCGATGACTCGTTCGAGGGCTTTGGGGTCGCGGGCGAGGATCTTGTCCGCGCTGTCTTCCATGAACCGCAGCAGGCCGCGGTCACGGATGATGCCGGCCTTGACGCTCTCCTGGAGCCCGGCGCGGAGTTCGCGATCAGAGAGCGTGCCCAGCGTGGCGATATCGGCGAAGACGGCCAACGGCTGGTGAAAGTTGCCGACGAGGTTTTTGCCTTCGGGCAGGTTGACGCCGACCTTGCCGCCGATGGACGAATCGACCTGGCCCAGGAAGGTTGTGGGGACCTGGACGTAGGGAATGCCGCGCATATAGATGGCGGCGACAAATCCGCCAAGGTCGCCGACGATGCCGCCGCCGAAGGCGATGACGAGGCTGCCGCGGTCGCCGCCGGCCTGGGCCATCTGGCGCAGCAGGAGTTCGACGCTGGCCAGGGTCTTGTATTTTTCACCGGGCTCGAGGAAAAGGACGATAGGGGGCTCGGTAAAAGACTGCTGCATGCAATGCCCCCAGAGCGCCCAGATGGGGGCGGAGGTGATGACGAAGACGCGGCGCGGCAGCTTGCCCGTGATGCGGGCGATGCGCGGGGCGAGCGAGGCGATGAGGCCGCTCCCGGCCACCACGCTGTACTTTGCCGAAGGTGTGTTGACTCGTATGGTTTGCACGCTGGCCTTATCTTAAATGCATTGCGCAGTGGCGGGCTGCCGTTAGGCGCGCGGTCTCGCAGTATGGGCATTCTCGAAAGCCGGAGAGGGACCTTGAAAGAGCGCAAAGGGTGGGACCGCACGAACAACTTGCATGGAGTGCCTGGAACTGCCCTAGTACTACAGTTGTAGATCGGAAAACCCGGAGGGAGCAGGGGGTTTCAACCCCCTGAAAGAGGGCGAAATTCCGGGGCCTTTAGGCCCGGGTCTTTGCCCTTCTCTCCCGAAAAACAGCAAATACAACTGTAGTACTAGCCCAGTACGGCGGCAATTGCCTGACGCAATGCCGCCTGGTCTGAGGGCTGCAAGGCGCCGAGACGCTTGAGAATGTGACTTTGCTCCAGAGTGGCAAATACCGGCTTGATGACGGATGGCTTCAGCAGGTTTGCGGCTGCCCATTGGCCGATCCAGACCTCACCCAGGCCGGAAGGCGAATGAAGCTGACTGGTAATCGCCATAATCACGGCATCCGGCCTGGCGATGCTATAGGCCCGGTTGCTCACGACCACAGCCGGACGCTGCTTGAAGGCCGTCTGGCTGGTGAAGGGAAACCGCACCAGCACGACATCTCCGAAGTCAAAGGGCATCGTAGGCCGCGTCTTCCGGATTATTCCAGATGGCTTCAAATGCAGGAGCGCTTGCCGCCGAGGCAGCGCGGGTCAGCAGGCGTTGCTGACCGCGAAGGCGGACAAATTCCACGAAATCTTCGACCTCGACAATCTGCTCGGCGCTGAGCGATTGGATCTTCTCGGTCAGAGTGCTGGCATTTGCATTCATAATAAGCTCCAACAAAGGCGCGTAACCGAATTCTACATCACTCGCGATTCAGTCGATTGCCCCCTATTAGCGATCCAGGAGTGCCCGGCCGCGCCCTTTCAGAAGTCGCAGTAGTGGTATTATGGGAAGTCGGAAACAATCGGGCAAGAAGCGACGACCGAGCTTGACCGCCCTAAGGAGAAAGAAGAATGGCCGAGATTTATCGTAGAGAAGTTGCCGTTTATGATGACAGCTTCCAGCCCGACGGTGTGGAGGCGGTTGGTTTTGGCCTTCGTCTCAAGTTTAAGAAGCTTCGACACAGCTTGATGCTCACTGTGGATGGACCAGAAAATGCCGCCAACGCAGTCACAGGTTGCATCGAGCAGGGCGCTGTAGCTGCGGCGGCAACGGTGCTCGCTTCGTCATTCCTTGGGGTAGGGATTGCTGGGACCGGTGCTGCATGGGATGCATTCCTGGCGCAGTTCGTCAATTGCGCCGGAAACCAAGTTCATGCGAAGATCGATGACCACTCCACTTGGATTCACTGGACGAGTTAACGATGGTGGCCGCCGTCAGGTTTGCCTGATACTTAACCAACAGGAGAGCGCCGGATGGAGCCTCGCCATCAGTAGATAACGGCTGCCTACCCGCACCGGTTCATCCAATGCGGGTATTGTTATTTCTCGCCGAAAACTTGTCGCAAGGAAGAAAGACCCCGTTGAAATCTCACACGTTTGGGAGGGGGCCCTCGAATTCACCGGTCACCTTGGCCTGAATCCACCCGCGACCGGACCAGTAGCCTGAGGGACCTAACGCATAGGCCCTCGCCTTTATTGTCTGTGGCTGTGTGATCGTCCCAAAGACCTTTACAGGATCAGAGAAGTCCAACTCTATCCGATGGGAATCTCCATTCGCCGATTCTTCATAGACGTGAACGCTATCCTTGACGATTACATGGTGCGCAGGTGCGGTGACCGTTTGCCATTCTGAAAACTTGTCATGTCGCACACCGTCCCCTCCAGTTGGGTCTGTTGATGTTTCAACAATGATCTCAAAGCCTGCCATTTCCATTTCCTTCCTTTTCCTTGGACTGTTTTAGCCCAAATGCGGCGATTCTATCACATGTCTGGCGGGTTCAACGCGAAGAAATCGCTAATGTTTCTCGCGGCGAAGCCGCGTCGCATGCAACCCGACTTTGATCGGTGCGACGCTTTAAGCCTGATGATTTCGCCCGCCGTTCGTTTTTTAGAAGTCGCAGTAGAGGTATTATGGGAAGTCGCAGGAACAGAAAAATAGTGGATTTGGAATTGCAGGAATCAAGGATGATGGGCAAGCCCCGATCTCTCTGTCTCAGCTAGCCGCCCGCATCTCCTCGCGGACAATCCGCCGCAGCGTGTCCTCAAGCTTGGGCGCTTTGCCCTCAACATGCTTCCGTAGCGCCTCATTGATCAGAGTCTGGTAACCCGTGGCTCCGCCTGAGGCATCGGCCTCTTTGAGGAAGTGATCTACCAAATCTTCATCCAGGCGAATGGTGATGCGCGTCTTGCCGCGCGGTTCCGGTTCCGGAGCCACAATCCGGCCCCGCTTGCCCTGGCTGAAATCGTATTTCTGCTTCATCGAACCTCCTCGTATTGGCTGCGTTCATGGGGTTCCGCCAGCCGCACGGAGATGATGCGGATATTCTGACCGCGATAGCTGTAAACCACCACCAGTATCCGGCCCTTTGCGCCCGTCCCCAGCGACACAAACCTCAGTTCATTGGGGTCCGATTCGTCATCCGTGATGGTAATGGCGTAATCGTCTTCGAATACCGGGAGCGACTCTGAAAAGTGGACTCCATGTTTCTCGAAATTAGCCCCGGCCTTGCGAACGTCCCACTCGAAGCCCATTCAATCTCCATGATATGTACAAAACGTGCATACAGTCAAGACTTCCGCAAACGATTCTATGCGAAAGCTGTCCCTACTTTTGCGGGTCGGGGGCGCAGCTTAGTTGATCTCCGCGTTTGAAGCAGCCTTCGGCTTTGCCGGTGACCTGGTGGATGGATTTGGGGTGGTTCCAGATTTCCGGTTTGATCTTCATGCCGAAGCCGGGGTCTTCGGGGAGGGTGATGTGGCCGTCTTCGGGGGCGATGGGGTTTTCCAGCATGAGGGGCCAGTCGTGCTCGTAGAAGCGCTGGCAGCTCTCCTGAATCCAGACGTTGGGCTGGGCGGTGGTTAGGTGCGTGGTGGCGTAGAACAGGAGCGGGCCGCCGGCGGTGTGCGGGGCGATGGGCAGTTCCAACGAGTCAGCCATGGCGGCGATTTTGCGGGCTTCCGTGAGGCCGCCGCACCAGGTGACATCGAACATGGCGTATTTGACGGTGCGGGATTCAAAGAGCTGCTCGAACTGCATTTTGCCGGCCATGCGTTCGCCGGCGATGAGCGGGACGGGCGTGGCGGCGGCGAGCTCGTGGTACTGCTTGAAGTTGCCGGGCATGAGCGCGTCTTCCATCCACATCGGAGTGTAGGGCTCGAGGGCGTGGGCAATTCGAATCGCCGAGGTCAGGTTCCACTGCGAGTGCAGTTCGATGGCGATTTCGATCTCGCGGCCGAACTCGTCGCGGAGTTTTTTGACGGGGACGAGGGCTTCGTCGATGTCTTTCCAGGTGATGAACTCGTTCTGGTTGCGCGCGGCTGCGCCGTCGAAGGGCCAGATCTTGATGCCCTTGATGCCGCGGGTGGCGATGAGCTCGCGCATGATTTTCTCAGGCTCGGTGTTGAAGTCGTACTTGTAGGGGAAGCAGGTGTTGTAGAGGCGCACCCTGGGATTGGCGCGGCCGCCGATGAGGCGGAAGACGGGGGCGTTGAGGGATTTGCCGAGCAGATCCCAGAGAGCGAGGTCGATCGCGCTGAGGGCGCGAATCTCGGCGCCGCCGGCTACTTGAAAATCAAAAGTCCGGTAGAGGTCGGCCCAGATCCTCTCGATGTCGCGGGGGTCGCGGCCGATGAGCGACGAGGCGGTGGAGTGAATCATTGCCGCTTCAACGGCGTTGCGCGGATAGGTTTCGCCGATGCCGTAAATGCCGGCGTCGGTTTCGATTTTGACCCAGGTCCAGTGGGGCCAGAAGGGCGCGTCGTCGCGGGAGTTCCAGTAGACGGTCTCGATGCTGGTGATCTTCATGGGCGGGGCGGCGAGGGCGGCGGCGCTGAACTTTGCGGCCAGCGGCGAGGCGAGCAGGCCCGCTACGAAAGATCGGCGGTTGATTTGCATCGGGTCATTATAGAAGAGGGGTTGCTGCAGAGGTAAAAGCAAAACGGCGGAGCTTGAGAGCCCCGCCGTTTGTTGTATCGATCGCTGAGGGAATCAGCAGCTATGGGTTAGTGGCGTCCACCACCACCGCCGCCTGCGTGTCCGCCGCCGCCGCCGCCGGCATGTCCACCACCGCCGCCGCCGCCGCCGTTGCTATGAGATGCGGCTGCGCGTGATCCGCCACCGCCGCCGCTGCTGCGAGGCGCCGAGGCATGGGATGCGCTGGGCCGTGCTCCGCCGCCGCCGCTGGTGCGTTCCGCACCGCCGCCGCTTACGCGTGCTGAACCACCACCGCCGCTGCTGCGCGCATAACCACCGCCGCCGCGTGCTGCGCCGCCGCCACCACCACCGCCGCGGGCATAACTGCTGCGATTGGCCATGGCGCCGCCGCCGCCGCGATAGCTTCCGCCACCGCCGTCACTGAAGCGATGGCCGCCCCAGCCGTGCTCATAGCCCCAACCGGCCCAGGGGCCCATGCCGAGGAAGACGCCGCCGTAGAAGTATCCTGGGCCGTAGAAGCCGTAAGGCGCACACTCGTAGGGTGCGTAGTCGTAGTAGCCGTAAGAGCAAGTGGGTTGGATACCGATGCCCACGACGATTTGCGCGTTCGCCGTTGGCGCGAGAGCCAGGCCTGCGAACAATGCTGTGACTGCGATGAAGGATTTGATTCCGTGCATATGTGACCCCCTTAAGGTGTATGCGGTTGTCTTCAGTTGCGTCGGATGCCGGACTGCCGTATTGTTCAACGCGGCAAACGCGGCTGCCATAAGGGGTAAAGCAAGTTCTGGAATTCTCCTTCGCCGCTATGCGAGGGATTGTTGTTGATCAGCCCTTATGTTTCACACTCTAGGCGCGGGCAATTGCGCAGTCTGAGCAATAGGGGGCACCGCGCTTTGGGCGCGGGGGAGGGCGGCTTGCGGAACGCGGGGCGTTTGGCGGTGATAGCCTCAAAGGTTATGACAAAGCTGTCGCAGGTGGACTTTCTGGTGATGGGCGCGGGCGTGGCCGGGTTGCGCGCGGCGGTGGAACTGGCGCGGCACGGCGAGGTGCTGGTGGTCACCAAGGAGTCTCTGGTGGAGTCCAACACCCACTATGCGCAGGGCGGCATCGCGGTGGCGATGGAGGGCGATGAAGATGTGGCTCTGCACCTGAAAGACACAGTGAACGCCGGCGATGGGCTGGTGTACCGGCCGGCGGCCGAGGTGCTGGTGGCCGAAGGGCCGGTGCGGGTGGCGGAGCTGATTGAGTGGGGTGCGGCCTTTGACAGCGAGAACGGCGAACTGCTGCGCACGCGCGAGGGCGCACACTCACTGCCGCGGATTCTGCATGCGAATGGCGACGCGACGGGGGCAGAGATCAGCCGGTCGCTGGTGGCTTTTGCGCGGGTTCACAAGCGCATTCGATTTGCGGAGTGGACGACGGTGACCGGCCTGGTGGTGCGGGAGGGCCGGGTTGTGGGCGCAGATCTGCTGGATCGCGATCATCGTCTGGAGCGGGTGAGCGCGCGCGGGGTTCTGGTGGCGGCGGGCGGCGCGGGCCAGGTGTATAGCGACACCACGAATCCGGCTGTTGCGACGGGGGACGGGATTGCGCTGGCTGCACAGGCAGGCGCGGCGCTGGCCGATATGGAGTTCTACCAGTTTCATCCGACGGCGCTGTCACTGCCGAACGCGCCGCGATTTCTGCTGTCAGAGGCATTGCGTGGCGAGGGCGCGTCGCTGCGCAACGATCGCGGAGAGCGGTTCATGGAGCGATATCATCCGCTGCTGGAGCTGGCTCCGCGGGATGTGGTGGCGCGGGCGATTACACGGGAGGGGATGGGGGCCGAGCCGGGTGAGGTGCGTGTAGTTCATCTGGACATGCGGCACATTACCGGGATCGATCTGCATCATCGTTTTCCTGGCATCAGCGCGACATTGGCGCGGTATGGGCTGGACCTGGGGCGGGATCTGATTCCGGTGCGGCCGGCGGCGCACTACCTGATGGGCGGCATCAAGACGGACATGGAAGGGCGCAGCAGTTTGCGGGGGCTGTATGCGGCCGGCGAGGCGGCCTGCACGGGGGTTCATGGCGCCAACCGGCTGGCTTCAAACTCGCTGCTGGAGGGGCTGGTGTTTGGGGCGCGGGCGGCACTGGCGATGCTTGACGACGAGCTGGAACTGAGGGGGACGGACGCAGGCGAGCCTGAACCGAAGGCACTCTCGGCCGCGGAAGAGGCGGAGTTGGATGGCCTGATTGCCAAGTTGCAAGCCTCGATGTGGGCGTATGCGGGGCTGTTGCGCGAGGAGGCGACCTTGCGCAAGGGCTTTGCGGCGCAGGAGGCGGTTGCGGCAGGGTTGGCTGAGTTGGCAGCGGCGGGCAAGGGAAGCCGGCGGCTGGCGGAGGCGCAGGCGATGAGCGGGGTGGCGTATGCGATTCTGCACTCGGCGCTGGCCCGGACCGAGAGCCGGGGGGCGCACTACCGGAATGACTACCCGAAGCGGGACGACGAACACTTCCAGAAGCACTCGCTGTTCACGGGGGATGGGGTGCTGTTTGAAGAGTGGTGAAAATGCAGGGATCAGGGATCAGGGGTCTGCCCAGGAGTCTACGATGGTTGCGGTTCAGAACAAGAATCCCTTCAAGATCGGCGACCAAGTGGTCTTTGTTCCTGACGAGCATGCAGTTGGCTGGGATTGGCCGACCTTTGATCGTGTGCGGCTGAGACCGGGAGATATAGGTGCGGTTACGCGGATCGAAAAGGGGAGAATACCTATACCTTGACGATGACCGCGGGGGCTTTCACTGGGAATGTTTCCGGCTGGATCGCGAATCCATCTCGAATCCGAAGCCTTATTGATCCCTGATCCCTGACCCCTTTTCCCTGTTCCCTGCTATCCACGAGATCAAAGCGCATAGGGCGAGGATTGCGCCCATCACTGCCAGAGAGATCGTAATCGGGATTTCAAGCCAGGGGGCGGCGAGCATTTTGAGGGCGACGAAGGCAAGCAGGAAGCCCAGGCCATAGTGGAGGAAGCGGAAGCGGTCAAGCAGGTCGGCGAGGGAGAAGTAAAGCGAGCGGAGGCCGAGGATGGCGGCGATGTTGGAGGTGTAGACGACGAAGGGATTGTGGCTGACGGCGAGCACGGCGGGGATGGAATCGACGGCAAAGAGGACGTCGGTGAATTCGACGGCGAGAATGACAGGCAGCAGGGAGCCTTTTGCGGGCTGCATGCGGCGAATCCAGTCGGGGATGGCGGCATTGGCCGAGCCGCCGCGGAGCAGGCGCCAGGCAGCGACCAGGAGCAGGAGGCCAAAGATCCAGGTGATCCATTGGAAGCGGCCGAGGAGGGTGATGCCGGCGGCGATAAAGACGGCGCGCAGCACGACGGCCCCGGCGATGCCCCAGGCGAGGGCGGTGTGCTGGCGCCGGCGGCTGATGCGGAAGCCCTGAAAGAGGACGAGGAAGACGAAGAGGTTGTCAATGCTGAGCGAGGTTTCAATGGCGTAGCCGGCGACAAACTCGAGAGCCGGCTGACGTCCACGGCTGGCCGCGACATGAGCCGCAAAGCCGATGGCGGCCAGGGCCAGCAGGGCGGTCCAGAGCCACTGAACAGCTTCGGATTTGCGGGTCTGGTTCTTGCCTGGCAGCAGCCATCCGGCAAGGAGCAGCGCCGCAACCGCCGCGTGAAAGCCCAACCACCAGACCCAGGAAGCGCCCGCAATCATAGGTGGATGCTACAGCAAGAGAGGGGGGATAAGCAGGGAACAGGGGCGATCAAGGGAGCTAACGCTTCTTTTTGGCGGGCTTGGCGGATTTGGGCTTCGCATCGGCGTTGTGGGTGATGGGAATGGGCGAGAGGTCAGGGCCGATGCGCTTCACGCGGGTGTAGTCCATCTGGTAGGCGATGGTGCGGGTGGCAGCGGGGCGGGTGATGCCGGTGGCAGGGTCGGTTTTGAAGCCGGGACCGTTGGCAATCTGGAAGCTGAAGACGGGGGCGCTGCCGCCGGGCACGGGCTGGTTGCCGGCCTTCAAGGGGAGATAGCCCTCGATGGGATGGAGGCGGAAGGCCGTCTCATAGCGATGATGACGGACGCTCCAGGTGAAGACGCGCACCTGATCGAAGTCAAAGGGAAGGCCGGCCCGGGTGGGGCTCAAGGCAGTGACATACTCAGGCACCTGGTGGTTGGGCGTGGTGGCTTGAGGGTCAGTGACCTTGGCCAGGACGTAGGCGCTGACGATGCGCTGGCCTTCGGCATAGGTGGCGATTTCGTCAGGGACATCGACATCGACGCGGCCTGAAAGGAGCCATCCGGTGTGACCCTGGCCGTCGCGCACCAGCCACCAGTCTTCCATGGCGGGGGGCTCGGCCTCAGGCTGGGGAACAGGGGGCGCGGGTTTGACGGCAGGCTTCTGGAGGGGTTTGGGCGCGGCGGGAGCCGGGTGGGGAGCTGCTGCCGGCGCGGGGGCGGCTGTTTTGGGAGCGGGCGATGCACCGGGCGGGGTTTTCTGGGCGGATGCGCGGGCCAGCAGTTGCACCTTGGAGTTGCCGGCCAGCAGATAAAAGCGGTCAGTCTCGCGGCCGGGCAGCAGGTGAAGGTAGATATCGTCGCGCAGGGTAGCGCTGGCGACGACGGGGTCCTGCTGATGGAGCTGGGCGAGGTGCCTGAAGGCGGCGTAGGTTTTGGCGTCAATGACGGCACGCTCTTCAATCCAGCCAATCTCGTTTTTCTCGGTTTTTACGCGGAGAAAGCGGCGGCTGTGCTCGAGGACTTCAAGGGACTGGCCGTTGGCTACTTCGGCCACTCGATTGGAGATGGCGGCGACGCGGTCATGGAGGTAAATCTGGCGGGCCGAGACGTAGACCGTTTCGTGGCGCAGGGGGTGGAAACGGCCGCATCCGGCGAGGAACGCCGCAGGGCAGAGGGCGAGGCAGAGAGCCAGACGCAATGCAGGCCACGATGCGGCGTGTGGCTTCTGAAGCCTGACGGGAGCGGCAATTGGATTTGGATTGAGCGTGAACACGGCCGGTGGCGGTCAAGTTGAGGATAGCACTGTAAAGGCAGCTTACAGCTTACAGCCGACAGATTGCAGTTTGTCGAGTGGCAGGGAGGCGCCGGGTCAAGTGCAGGCCCCGCCGGGAAACGCACTTCCGCAGGCTGTCTTTGGCTGACCGCTGTTCCCTGTCAACTGTAAGCTGCCTTTACGGCGCGGCGAGGATGGCGATGGGGCTGGAGGCGGTGGAGTCGCTATTGGTCAGGTCTAGCTTGTAGGCGGTGGTGGTGTCGAAGATGTAGGCGTCGAATGTGGGACTGCCTAAGTAGTTGACCGCCAGCATGAAATGGCTCAGGCTGTCCTCGGCGATGGCGAAGGGTTCATCGCCGGTTGCGGTGGTACTGGTCTCGGCGGTAAGAGAAAAAGTTGATCCGGAGGTAGTGACCTGGAAGGGGGTGACGAGTCCGGCTGAAGTACCCTGCCAACTGCCGACATAGACGTAATCGCCGGCGGAGATGGGGGCGATGGCGTGGGGCCCGGTTCCTCCGCTGACATAGGGGCTGGCGGCGAGTTCGGTCAGGGTGAGCGTGCTTGAAGTGGCGGCGATGGTGAAGGCGCGCAGGCCTCCGGAACTTGAGCTGGACGTGGGAAAGGCGGAGGTTTCGCCGATGTACATGAGTCGATTTTGGGGGTCCATGGCCACGGCTACGGCGGCGCCAGCCGAGGACGGGCTGGTGACGGCAAGGGTTTTCAACGCGGTGCCAATGGGGTTGGCCGTGGCGGAGGAGGTGAAGGGGAAGATCTGGGTTCCTGTTGTGCCCAGGGCCACGGAGAGGACGGCCAGCGGGCTGTTGGTAGACAGAGCCATCTGCTGCACCTGGGTGCCGGCCAGGGCCACAGTCTGCAAATTGCGAGTGCCGCCGGTGTCAACGGTGCCGCTGGATGTGAGAGGGATGGCGTTGAGCACGCCGAGGTTAGTGGCTTCAAGGAGCCAGTTTCCGGAGGCGCCCACGGCCAGGGCCGCGCCGGTAATGTCAGAGGAGATGAGGCTGGATTGCGTGAGGGCGCCAGTGGAGGAGTTGATGGTGTAGAGGTAGATGCCGCCGGTGGAGCTGACATAGAGATAGCTGCCGGTTGAGTCCATGGCCATGGCATAGGCCAGGCCGGTAACGGGATAGGGGCTGCCGGAGAGCGGAGTCAGCACGCCGGAGACGATGGAGAAGCCGTAAATGGAGCTGGTGGTGGTGCCCTTGTTGAGGATGTAGAAGTTGCCGCTGGACAGGGTGGTGGGGGTGGTTCCGCCACCACTGGTGGAGGGCGCCTGCCAGAAACCTTTGCACCCGGCCAGCAGCGAGGTTGCCGCCAGCAACAGAATTGCCCATTTTCCGATCTTCATCGCCGCTCCTCGTTCAACCAGTCCAGTATTCAGGGTACCGCTTCCGCGCCGATCCCGTCTGGCATTTGCTGGTGATGGAAAGGCCTGACGGGCGGAATTCAATGAAAAGACGCTGGCGGGAGGGCGCGCGCTCGCCGGAGGCTGGGGATTGCGGGGCTGGCTAGCCCTGCGGCGGGTTAACTGCGTTTCTTTTTCGCGGGCGGGAGGGGCAGAATGACGGCGCCTTCCTGAAGGAGGCGCATGAGCTCGATGGCTGTTTGGCGCGAGGGCGGCTTGCCGCCCGTGGCGCGCCATCGGTCGGCAGCGATGCCGAAGATCATGATGGCCAGTTGTGCGGTGAAAACGACGCGGAGATCGTCGGGCTTGGCGTGCAGGCGATCGGCGATGAGCTTGGCGAGCTCCTGCTGCTGGCGGGCCAGGTAGTCCCAAAGGCGGGCGCGGGCGATGGGCGACTTGTCAATGATGGAGCGCACCAGCAGGGTCTCCTGGGACTGCTGGTCCTCGACTGCCAGAACGGAAAAGATGGCTTCGGCCAGCGCCTCGTCGAGGGGGTGGTCGATTGAGTGGCGGGCAAAGACTGCCGAGAAGCGCTCAGAGAACGCGGCGAAGCGGTCGAGGACGATGAGGTCTTTGCTGGGAAAGGCGCGGTAGAGGGTAGAGGGGCTGAGCTCGGCGGCCTCGGCGATGGACTCCATTGTGGTTTGCTCATAGCCGTTGCGGGCGAAGAGGCGCAGGGCCTCGGCGACGATGCGATTGCGGTTGCGTTGAGCTTTCTTTTCGCGCAAACCCATGAGTCTATTCTATCTCTATTTTGAAAGAAAATGCCAATTGACAGTTGCTATCAAAAAGTAGAGACTTTTCCCATCCTGATCGGGCAGCCCTGCGCTTGAGCTTGCGCGCTGGGGCGCGGACCGCGGGAGCGATGTTGGAGGAGTGAATGAACTGGGGCCAGAGAATGAAGAGGGCCGGCGTTTGCGCAGGATTGGCGACGCTGATGGCGATGGGAGCGTTGAGTTGTGGGCGCGCGGCGGCGCAGACGGCACACAACGACGAGTTTGTGAAGCGCGACGGGACGCGGCTGACGCTGGGCGGCGAGACATTCCGCTATAGCGGCCCGAATATCGAGTGGCTGGGTCTGGAGGCGTATGGGCCATTGGATTCGATCGGGCCGCGGTATCCCAGCCATTTTGAAGTGGACGACGCGATGGACACGGCCAAGGCGATGGGGGCGCGTGTGATCCGCTCGCAGACGCTGGGCGACGGCGTTGGTTCGCCGCTGAGCATCGAGCCCAAAGAAGGGCAGTTCAATCCCGAGGGGTTCAAGTCAATCGACTACGCGGTGAAGGCAGCTCACGACCGCGGATTGCGGCTGATTGTGACGCTGGTGGGCGACTGCGCCAACTGCGCGCTGACCGGCGAAGGGGAATATTTCAAAGACCGGGGCATGGCCGGGTTCAAGGATTTCTTTACCGATCCGGTGATTATTGCGCGGTTTGAGAAGCACATTGCGGCGATGCTGAACCACAAGAGCACGCTGACGGGAATTGCGCTGAAGGACGATCCGACGATCATGGCGTGGGAGAACTGCAACGCGTGCGGCATCCTGGTTCCGTTTATCGCACCGGGCCAGCCTCTTACCCCGTACATCGGCTGGGTTGACACCATCGGCGCCTACATCAAGTCGATCGACAAGAAGCATCTGTATGAAGACAACAGCTCGTTTTTCATGTTCGACAAGAGCGTTCTGGACGCCAAGACGACAGACATTGTGACCTCTGAGTACTATCCCCACTGGGATGCGGTTTTCAACATGGGCAACAAGACGACGGCGCAGACCTTCTCACAACACGCGGCAATGATCACGGGCAAGGGCAAGGTTTACGTGGTGAATGAGTTTGGCTGGGACAACACGGACTGGGCTACGCCCGCCGATTTGCAGGCCGCACTCGCTGCCATGGAAGCCGATCCCAAGGTGACGGGCAGCGACTTCTGGGCGCTGCAGGCGCACGTGGACAACTTTGGCTGGCAGCCGATTCCGGCGAACGTTCCCAATGCTGAGTACTCCAAGAGGAGCGAGAGCGGGCAGTGGTGGGCGCTGTATTATGGCGGCATCAACACCGTCACCATGACCAAGGACGACATGCGGGCACGTGCGGAGCTGTTGCGTGCGCATGCCTTCAAGATGGCCGGGCTGGCGGTTCCGCCGCACGCGGTTCCGCCTGCTCCGGCGGTAACGACGGGGGGGCTGGGACTGCTGGGATGGCGCGGCTCCGCGGGCGCAGTGGTGTACAGCGTTCAGCGCCAGGACGACGGCAAAACATGGAATACGGTTTGCGACAAGTGCGCAACGGATAGCGATCTGCCATGGATCGACCCGCACCCGGCCCAGGCCTTGTTCGGCACGAAGTACCGCGTGATTGCTTACAACGCCGATGGCGTTGCGAGCGCGCCTTCGCCCGACCGGTAACCTTTGCCAAAAAGTGAAGGGGGCGCGGGCGATGCCCGAACCCCCTTCATGGCAAGCAGGCAGTTGGCTTAGACGGTGATGGTCGCTTCGCCCTTTTGCCAGCCGCAGGGGGTGAGACCGCCGTTTTGGAGGGCATCGAGGACGCGGAGGACTTCCTTGGGGTCGCGGCCGATGGACAGGTCGGTGACATAGACAAAGCGGATATTGTTCTCCGGGTCAACGATGAAGGTGGCGCGCTGGCTGACGCCGGCCTTGAGGTCGAGGATGCCGAGGGCGGCGGAGAGCTCGCGCTTGATGTCAGAGAGCATGGGGAAGGGCAGATTCTTGAGCGAGGGCTGCTCATTGCGCCACGCCCAGTGGACGAATTCGGAGTCAATGCTGGCGCCGAGCACCTGGGCATTGCGGGCGGCGAACTCGTTGTTGAGCGTGCCAAAGGCCGCGATCTCAGTGGGGCAGACAAAGGTGAAGTCCTTGGGCCAGAAGAAGTAGACCTTCCACTTGCCGGAAAAGCTCTTCTCGGTGATGGGTTGAAAGGCCTTCTTGAGGTCGAGATCGACGACGGCGGTGAGGTCAAAAGCGGGGAATTTTTCTCCAACGGTCAGCATGAAAAGCTCCTTCAGTATGGGTTTATTGGTTGGCGGGGCATGCCAGAAAGTTTGAGCCCGCTGCGACCCTCAGCAAGAGGGGCGCCGGTGATCCCGAGGCGGGGGCAAACTCAACTGCGCACAGGTGGTTGTCTTTCATAGGATGTTCTCGGGCGGCGGAACGATTCGGAGCGGCGGCGTACTTTGATGCTGGAATAAGGCCGGCAAGGCACGATTGCCGTGCGCCGGTCAGTTGGGTCGGCCGCCGGAAGCGGAGCGGCGGCGGAATCGGTCGTCGATGGGCTGGCGGTCTTTGAAGCCGGTTTCAACGGAATGCCAGTGCTCGATGGCCGGCTCGCCCATCTTCCAGCAAAGCAGCACCACCTGGTCTTCCATGCGGCAGGGAAAGTCGAGCAACCCAGTTTCGAGATCCTTGACCTGCACGCCGATGGAGTCGATTTCGGCGATGGATTCACGCACACGTTGCAAATGGGTTTCCATCTCCGCGCGCTGCTTTGCCACCTGGCCCAGGTCCACGCGCAATCCGCCGGAGAGGTAGATGCGCCGGGAGATCTCAGAGAGGCCGGACTCGACCTGTTCGGCGGATCGCTTGCCTTCAATGGCGCGCTTCAGCAGCGACTCCAGCACGGGGAGCAGAGATTGCGCTTCGTCAAGGGTGAAGGTCTTCATGGGGAATGCCTTTGGGTTACAGGATAGCAAAAGCAGGGAACAGGGAGTAGGGAACAGGGAACAGGGAACAGAAAAACCGCGTTCACTTCTGCAGCTTCCCCATCATTGCCACGATCATTCGACTGACCTCACCTGAGAGGCTGGCCGCCGATTGGCGTAATGGCTCTGAGCCGAAGCCTAACCCCTCCGCGATCACCAATTGCGTCTGAACTTCGCAGTTTGAACCTCTTGCATGGCCGAGAAAGACTACATATTCCCCGGTTGTCGATCTTCCGTAGCCCTCGGCTATGTTGCTCGCAACTGAGACGGACGCTCTTCGCAGTTGGTTTGTCAGGCCAATCGTTCGTCCGCCGGAAAGCCCGCGGTGAGTTTGTAGATTTCAAGCGTCATCTGAACCGCACGCTGTCAAACCACAAGATCTTTGAACGACTCGCCCATCGCTTTCCTCGTTCCCTGTTCCCTACTCCCTGTTCCCTGTTACCCCACTTCCAGCATGCGGTCGAGGGCGACTTTGGCCCAGTGTTTTACGCTGGGGCGGACCTGGATGCGGTTGACTACGCGGCCTTCGACGAGGTTCTCGAGGACCCAGGCGAGGTGTTGCGGGCTGATGCGGTACATGGTGGTGCAGAGGCAGCCGGTGTCGTCGAGGGTGATGACTTTTTTGCCCTGGGCGGCGAAGCGGCGGGCCATGCGGTTGACGAGGTGAATCTCGGTACCCACGGCGAACATCTGCCCTGCGGGCGCCTCATCAATGAGCGCAATCAGCCGCTCAGTGGAGCCGAGGGCGTCAGATTTCTGGCAGACCTCCCAGCGGCACTCGGGATGGACGATGACCTGGATGCCGGGATATTTGGCGCGGACCTGATCGACGTGGCTGGGCAAGAAGCGCTGATGGACGGCGCAATGGCCTTTCCACAGGATCAGGCGGCTGGCGGCGAGAGACTGCTTTGTCTGCCCGCCCTGCAAGCCCCAGGGGTCCCAGACGACCATCTCGTCGAGGGGAATGCCCATGGAAAAGCCAGTGTTGCGGCCGAGGTGCTGGTCAGGCAAAAACAAGATGCGCTTGCCGCGGGCGAAGGCCCACTCGAAGGCGGCGCGGGCGTTGGACGAGGTGCAGACCAGGCCGCCGTGTTCGCCGCAGAAGGCTTTGATGGCGGCGGTGGAGTTCATATAGGTGAGAGGTACGATCTCGTCCGTGAGGCCAAGGAGCGCGAGCGCGTCCCAGCAGGCTTCAACCTGCGAGATTTCGGCCATATCGGCCATGGAGCAGCCGGCATTCATATCGGGCAGGATGACCTGCTGGCCGGCGCGGCCGAGCACGTCGGCGCTTTCGGCCATGAAGTGGACGCCGCAGAAAACAATGTATTTGGCATCGGTTTCAGAGGCGATTTTGGAGAGCTTATAGCTGTCGCCGGTGGCGTCGGCGAAGCGGATGACTTCGTCGCGCTGGTAGTGGTGACCGAGCAGAAGGGTTGTGGAGCCCAGCAGGGCGCGCGCCTTGGTGATGCGCTCGTCCATGGTGTGATCAGGGAGCGCGAGGTAATTTTCAAGGCTGCAACTCGTCTCAGCCGCCGCGGCGACCGCCGGGTGATCGTCCAGAACCAGGTTCACTGTATTCCGCCTTCAGTCCAGCGCGCTTCATGGCGAAGCCGCGGACGGGGATGTTGAAAGCAAACATGGCTGCAGCGGATGCACTGGCCGATCCTGCGCTTACGGGCGTTGCCGCCTGAGGCGCATGGAGGGCCCCCACCCACGGGGTTGTTGCAGCCCTTTCCTTAAGGTTGGACGCGATCAGGAGCCGGAAGGCTTTAAAAACCTATCTGGCCAGGGACCGTGCCAATCCTGAATAGTGTAACGCAACCGTAACAGTGGCCCAAGGGGATTCTGGCTGGAAATCGGCGGCGGGGACGGGGGTTTGTGGGCCTTGAGCACGGACAGGTATCATTACCCTTTATGGGAACTCCGCAGACCATTCAAATTGCCAGCCTGGGCATGGCAGACTCGTTGATCCTGATGGTGCTGGCGCTGGTGGTGTTTGGACCGCGCCGGTTGCCGCAGATCGGCCGCCAGATTGGCAAGCTGATGTACGAGTTTCGCAAGGCCTCCAACGACTTTAAATTCCAGATGGAAGAAGAGTTGCGCAACTCAGAAGAGGCCGACCGGCGCAAGAAGGAAGAGGAGCGGCTGAAGGCGCTGGCGCTGGCCGCGCCGCCTCCGGAGAGTCCGGCATCGGAGACGCAGGCGGCAGAGGCCGAAGCTGCGCCGGCTACGGATCAGGCTGCCAGCCCTTATCCGTGGGAGTCGGTTTATCCGCCCATCCCGACGCCGGTTGTTGAGACGCAGCCTGAGGTGAGCGCCACACAGACAGAGCCTGCCCAGACTGAGTTGGTACTTCAGGCGCCCTCGACCGGGGAGACGGTTGCCGCGGCGCCGCCCAAGCGCGCGCGCCGCAAGAAGGCCGCGCCGCTGCCGGTGACGGAGACGGCGGTTGCGGCAGAGAACGAGACCACGCATGTGCTTGAGGCTGAAAACATGCCGCCGGTGAAGCAAGCGGTGGCGGCGATTGAAGCAGAAGCCCCAGCAACGGAGCAGGCCCCCCATGGTTGATCCCGGAGAAGCGATTGAAAAAGCACGCGAAGCGGTGACCAAGCGCGTGGACCTGCCGGGCATGAGCCTGATGGAGCACCTGGACGAGCTGCGCAAGCGCATCGTTCGCTCGGCCATTTATCTTTTTGTCGGCTTCATTGCGGCTTACGTCTTCCACGAGCGCCTCTATGGCTTTATCCAGTTGCCGCTCGACAGGCTGAACATCAAGCTGAACTACACGCACCCCATGGACCCGCTGAACCTGTATTTGCAGGTGGCGCTGATCGGCGGAGCGATTCTGGCCTCGCCCTTCATCCTCTACCAGGTGTGGCTCTTCATTGCTCCGGGGCTTTATCAAAAAGAGCGGCGCTTTGTGGTGCCGTTCATGGCCGCTACCATCGGCCTGTTTCTGGGCGGGGCATCGTTCGGCTACTTCTATGTGCTGCCGGGCGCGCTCAAAATTCTGATTGTGCAGTTCGGCAGCAAGTTCCAGCCCATTATCACCATTGAGGAATACACGGGCTTTTTTCTCTCGATCATTCTTGGGCTGGGCATCAGTTTTGAGATGCCGATTCTGATCTTCTTTCTGGCGCTGTTCGGCATTGTGAGCCCCAAGTTCTTGTGGAAGAACATTCGCTACGCGATTCTGGCGGTGTTTCTGGTGGCGGCCATCATTACGCCCAGCCCCGATCCGTGGACGATGTGCATCTATGCGATTCCCATGCTGACGCTTTACCTGGTGGGCATTGGCGTGGCGTGGTGGGTGCATCCTTCGCGGCGCAAGGCGAAGGAAGAAAAGAAGGCCAGCGAGACGGCAGGATAAGCCAGCTTTTTGAAAGGGCGCGGCTTTAGCTGTGCCGCCAGTGCCAACAAAAAAACGGCGGGGCTTCAGCCCCGGAGGGAATGCAAAGACGGTTTTCAGCCTTCCCATGGAGTCGGCGCCATGCATCGGTTTTCGCTCGCAAGAAAGATTGCACTGACTCTGCTGCTTGCCGCGCCGCTTGGGGCGCAAGCGCAGGCGCACTTCAACGGGGCGCGCGCCTACGAGTACGCGCGCGAGTTTGTAGCCATTGGGCCGCGCTGGCCCACCAGCCAGGGACACTTGAAGGCCGAGGCGTTTCTGCGCGCGCAGTTCCAGCACGACCAGCTTGAGGAAGACACGTTCACGGCCAATACGCCGATTGGGCCGGTGGGGATGCGCAATTTTATTGTGCGGTTCCCGGGCAAGAAGAACGGCGTGATTGTGCTGGGCACGCATTACGAGACCAACTACCCGCTGAAGAACATCAACTTTGTGGGCGCCAACGACGGGGCCGCGACCACCGGGCTGCTGCTGGCCATTGCCGACCAGTTGCGCGGCAAGACGCTGGAAGGCAATTCGGTGTGGCTGGTGTTCTTTGATGGGGAAGAGGCGTTCGACACGTGGAGCGCTTCAGACTCGACCTACGGGAGCCGGCACCTGGCGGCCAAGTGGGGCCGCGATGGAACGCTGGCTCGCATCAAGGCTTTTATGCTGGCCGACATGATCGGCGACAAGGACCTGGACATTCAGCGCGAGAGCCGTTCAACAGACTGGCTGGTGGGGCTGGTGCGGCAGGCGGCGAAGAAGTTCGGGTACGAGCGGTACTTCTTCAAGAAGGAGATGGAGATTGACGACGACCATCTTGCCTTCTTGCAGCGCGGGGTTCCGTGCATCGATGTGATTGATCTGGACTACGGGCCGGACGACTCCTATCACCACACGGCGCAGGACACGCTGGACAAGATCAGCGCCAAGAGCCTGACGATTGACGGGGATGTGTTTCTGGAGACGATGCGGCTGGTGAATCAGAGGTGAAAAAAGACAGGGAACAGGGAACAGGGAATAGGGAATAGTCACCCCAGCGACGAAGACCTGTCGCCGGGGACCCGGACGGGAATAGGGGGTTACTGGGTAGTTAACTTTTGGCTGCAAAGGTTTGCTTCTAAGGTTCGGAAAAACGCAAAAGGTTGGTATCTATGGTTCGGTTTAGTGCGCAAAGGTTTGCTTAAATGGTTGGGAAAAGTGACAAAATGAACCTTAAATTTGACCCTATTTAGAGATTCGAAACCTTACATGGTTCGACATATTGGGTGTTGGTTTGCTTTAAATTGACCCTGTTTTGCGCAACGTGTTGCTTTTTCGGAAGCTATCTCTTTGATTTCATGAAGGTTGAGCGCTGGGAGGGTGGCATTTAAGGTACGCTTTTTCTGGTTGGGGTTCACTGGGGGGCGGGAGTCAGCGGGGTTAGCGGTGTTGGCGGGGTTGGCGCGGCTTTCAATGTTCGAGGCGCTTGGAGGGGGATGACTGTGGGAAGCGAAGTTGCGAACGGACACGAAGTTGGCGAGTTGCATCTGAGCGCGCGGTTTACGAGCGCTGTGGAATATGCGCGGGTGCTGCACATCGAGCGGCGCAAGGGAACCGAGATTCCGTATATGGCGCACCTGCTGGGCGTGGCGGCGCTGGTGATGGGCGAGGCAGGGCACGCAGGCGTTCCGGTGACGGAAGAGATGGTGATGGCCGCGCTGCTGCACGATGCCGCCGAGGATCATGGCGGGGCGCTGCGGCTGAGGGATATCGAGCACAACTTTGGGGCGAATGTCGCGCGCATGGTGGAAGGGCTGTCAGACAGCCTTGCGGCAGACAGCGCCAACAAACAGTCCTGGAAGGAACGCAAAGAGGCGTATATCGGGCGGCTCCGCGAAGAGCCGGCGGATGTTCGGCTGATCTCGGCCGCGGACAAGCTGTATAACGCGCGGGCGATTCTGGAGGACTACCGGCAGATTGGGGCGGAGGTGTGGAAGCGGTTCAAGCGCGGGCGCGACGAGCAGCTTTGGTATTTCGATGAGCTGCTGGCCGGCTTCAAGCGGTTTGGGTCGATGCGGATTGTGGAGGAGCTGGAGCGGGTGGTGAACGAGCTCAGGCGGGTTTCGGAGGGCGAGGCGAAGCTGGGCTGAGGGGGCTCAGTCTGGTTTGGAACCGCCTCAACCGCGAGACGCGCGCTGCGCTGACAGCCAATGTACCAAGTCTTAAGTTCGCAGTGGAACTGTGGGAGAACAAATGCAGATTCTTCGACTCACCACCCCCGAACTGAAGAGCGTTCGGGGCCCCGTTCGCTCAGAATGACAGCGGTGAATTGGATGACAGCGGTGAATTGGATGACAGCGGTGAATTGGTTAGGAACTTGGGACTCAGGACACCAGGATCGCAGCGGTTCATCGGCGCGGCCTTGGCAGCGATCGAAAAGAACAATTCCAATCCCGCGGCTCAGCGGTAGATTTCGCGGCGGTTCCCAAGGCGCACAACTTGAACGCAGAGTTTTCGGTCCTGAATGTCGGCGATGATGCGGTAATCGCCGACCCTGTATTTCCAGTAGTTGCCCAGCGTGGAGCCGGTGAGGGCCGCGCCGATGCTGCGCGGATCGTCGAGCACGGCGACAGGCTCGCGGAGGAACTTGAGGATGCGCCGGGCAGTTTGTTTGTCGAGCTTTTTCAGTTCCTTTTCGGCCTCGGCTTCAAACTCAATCAGCCAGGCCAAGGCGCTGCTCCACTTCGTCGAGCGTGTAGGTCCTGCTTTGTCCGGCGCGCAGGGCGAGCGTGCGCTGCTCGGCCAGATACAGGTCTTCGAGGTCTTCGAGTTTCTCGCTGATGGCTTCGATCATGTAAAAGGTCTTGCTTCGGCCGGTGCGCTTCGCGAGTCTTTCGAGGCGGATTTTAAGGTCTTCCGGCAAGCGCAGCGAGACGGCATCCATGCGTCAACCTCCATGGGTTGCAATGCAAGTATCGCGCAACTTTGAAGCGTCTCGATTTTTTAATGCCAGGGGAACCGCCTGAAACTACCTGCGCCGGCGGAGTTCGAGCTCGACTACGCGCTGCATTTCGGCTTCGGGGGCGGGTTTGCCGGTCCAGATTTCAAACTGGCGTGCGCCCTGCTGGGCAAACATCTCGAGGCCGCTGATGACGGGGATGCCGCGCTCGCGGGCTAGCTTCAGGAGCGGGGTCTCGAGCGGGTTATAGACCATGTCGAAGACCAGGGCGGCGTTGAGGTCGCTCTCGTCGATGGGCAGGGGCTGTTTGACGCCGGTCATGCCGCACGGGGTGGTGTTGATGAGCACGTCAAAGCGGGTTTTCTTGAGCAGGTCCTGCTTGAGGGCCTTGGTTTTGGATTTGCGGGCCAGGGCGACGGCGGTTTCGTGGGTGCGGTTGACGATGAAGACCTCAGCGCCCTGCTCGACGAGGCCGAAGACGGCGGCACGGGCCGCGCCGCCCGCGCCGAGGATGGCGATTTTTGCGCCGCGGAGGCGGAGGCGTTTTTCCAAAGGTCTGACAACGCCGGCAACGTCGGTGTTGAAGCCAACGATTTTGCCGTCGGCGAGGATGCGGAGGGTGTTGCAGGCGCCGATGCGTGCGGTGAGGGGGTCAGAGTTGGAGAGGTGGGGCAGGATCTCCTGCTTGAGGGGCATGGTGACGGCGAGGCCGGCCAGGGGCAGCTCGCGCAGGACGGTGAGCAGGTCAGTGACGCTGCGGACCCGGAGCGGCAGCATGACGGCATTTACGCTTTCGCGGCGGAAGGCGGTGTTGTGCATGAGGGGCGAGAGCGAGTGGGCGATGGGGTTGCCGGCCACGCCAAAGACGCGGGTTGCCTTATCAAGCTGGTCGAGGCGGTAGAGGTCAAGCAGGGTGCGGGCGGCAACCTGGCCGGGAGCGGTTTCAGCGGCCTCAGAGAATGAGGCGAAGGTGAAGGCGGCGCCGGCGCGCGGGCCAAGGACGCGGGAGAGAATTCCTTCTTCGCCCATGGCGATGCCGACCACGTGGGCGGAGAGGGACTGATCTTCAATGAGCTTGAGGACGGCAAGGTTGTCAGCCAGCGATTTGGCGGTGGAGACGACCTTGACGAAGTCCGGGGCGAAGGCGGCGATGCGCTGGGCGGCCTGGTGGAGGCCCCTGGTGCGGGTGAAGTCGTGGAAGCTGAGGAGCAGCGCCGTGCCCGCGGCGGCCAGGCCTTCGCGAAAGCGGGCCAGTTGCGCGGGTTTGGCTTCTTCAGCGGACTCGACTTCAAGATCGACGATGGCGCAGCCGGACTCGGCGGCTTTGAGCAGTACCTCGAATTCGGAAGTCAAAGACCCAACGAAGTGCCCGCCATGTGCTTTGCGGCGGCAGGTGGCAATGGCCGTGACTTCGCGGTGGGCAGCGAGGAATTCAGTGAGGGCGGGCAGGCCGGCAGCGGGCTTGGGGAGCCAATCGAGGCGGAATTCAAGAAAAGTGGAGTCGCGCAGAGTGGCGGCGGCTCGCTCGATCATTTCAGCGGGAGTAGCGCCCTGGATGGCCACGCACAGCTTGCCCGGACGCAGGCGGGGAGCCGGCTGCGGGGGGGCGGGGGGAGGCGTAATGGGGGCGTTCGGAGCCATAGCCATCAATTGACGCATCTTAGAAGGGTTTTTGCCCGGATGCAACAGGCAATGTTTGGGGCTGATTTGGCGGGGGTGGGCCGCCCAAAGGCGGGGGTGGTGTGGCAACCTAGAACTCTGGAGGATTTTGCGCGTTATGGGCCCTCAAACCGCGGCAGCTGAATCGAAGGAACTTCGCGCCTGGGAGGCAGGCGGCGCCACGTCTGCCGAGGCACTCTCAGCCTGGGTGGGGGCTCGGCTGGCGGCCCATGAGGCGGCGCTGGCGGCGCTGCTGGCCGTGGAAGGGCCGCGGACGCCGGGCAACAGCCTGCGGCTGTATGACGAGGCGATTGAGCAGTTGAATCTGGCCGGGGCGCAGGCGGGGGTGCTGAACTCAGTGGCCGCCGACAAGGCGGTGCGGGACCAGGCCCAGGAGGAGGCTCAGCGGGTGGCGCAGGCGGGCAGCGCACTGAGCCTGAATGCGGCGGTTTATCAGGCTTTGGCGGCGATTGGCCTGGAAGGCGCGAGCGCGGCGACCAAGCACTATGTGGAGCGGACGCTGCTGGGGTATCGGCTGGCCGGCGTGGACAAGGACGAGGCAACGCGGGACCGTTTGCAGGCGCTGCACGAGAAGGCGACGCGGCTGTCGCTGGAGTTCAGCCGGAATATCCAGGAGGGCGGCAAGGCGATTGAGGCTGCCGTGGAGGAGTTGGAGGGGCTGCCGGCGGATTATCTGGCGCGGCACCAGGCGAATGAGAGGGGCAGGGTAACGCTGACGACGGACCAGCCGGATATGCAGCCGGTGATGACGTTTGCGGCGAGCGGCCGGCTGCGGGAGCGGATGTTTGTGGCCTACAACACGCGTGCGTATCCGGCCAACCAGCAGAAGCTTCTGGATTTGCTGGCGACGCGGCAGGAGATTGCGACGGTGTTGGATTTTCGCAGCTGGGCGGATTTGGCCACAGCGGACCAGATGATGGGGTCGGCGGCGAATGTGCGGACGTTTCTGGAGAGGCTGAACCAGGCCAGCGCGGAGGGGGCGCGGCGGGAGCATGAGCTGATTCTGGGGTTTGCGCGGAAGCGGGAGCCGGGGCTTGAGGCGATCGACATCACCAGCCGGGCGTATTGGTATGAGCAGTTCCGGCGATCGGCGTTTGATTTTGACTCGCAGTCGGTTCGGCCTTACTTCCCGTATGCGCAGGTGGAGGCGGGGGTTCTGGAGACGGCGGCGCGGCTGTTCAAGATCGAGTTCCGGCGCTCGGCGGCGGCAGCGTGGCACGCGGATGTTTCGGTATTCGATGTGATTGAAGACGGCGCGCTGGTGGGGCGGTTCTACCTGGATATGCACCCGCGCGAGGGTAAAGACAAGTGGTTCTCAGCCGCGCCGATTGTGACCGGGGTGCGGGGGCGGGCGCTGCCTGAGGCGGCGCTGATCTGCAATTTTCCGGAGAGCGACGAGAACGATCCGGGACTGCTGCAATACAGCGATGTGGTGACGTATTTTCACGAGTTTGGCCACCTGATGCACGCGATTCTGGGCGGGCATACGGAGTGGGCGGGGCTTTCAGGGTTTGCCACCGAGGGGGACTTCATAGAGGTTCCGTCGCAGATGCTGGAGGAGTTTTTCCGGGACGAGAAGCTGCTGCAGGCGTTTGCCCGGCACTATGAGACGGGCGAGGTGCTGCCCGTGGAGCTGATCAGGAAGATGAAGCTGGCGGGGGCGTTTGGGAGGGCGGACTGGGTGCGTTCGCAGCTTTACTACACCACGCTGTCGCTGGATCTGCACGATCGCGACCCCGAGGGGCTGGACCTGGACGCGGTGACGAAGGAGCTTTACGAGGGGCTGCAACCGTGGACCTGGATGGAAGGCAATCGGATGTATGCGAGCTTTGGGCACTTGACGGGGTACTCGTCGAACTACTACACGTATGCGTTTGACAAGGTGATTGCACTGGATTTTTTTGCGCAGTTCGATGCGGCGGATCTGCTGGGCTGCGCTGCGGGGGCGCGGTACCGGAAGACGGTGCTGGAGCAGGGCGGATCAAAGCCGGGACGGCAGATGGTGCGGGATTTTCTGGGGCGGGACGAGGAGTTTTCGGCGTTCAGCGAGTGGTTGAATGAGGAGTTTGAGGGGGGGCTGTTGGACGAATCGAGCAAATGAGTTGGGGTTCGAGCCATGGTTTTCGATTTGCGCTATACTTGTATAGCGCGCACCGGGAGGTGCTTCATGCTGGCAATACGACTGCCCGAAGAGATTGAAAAACGGCTCGATGCGCTCGCCAAAGAGACTGGCCGGACAAAGACCTTCTATGTCCGTGAAGCCATCCTGGAACATCTCGACGACCTGGAAGATATTTACCTGGCCGAGCAGCGGCTAGCCGACATCCGCGCAGGCCGCGTCAAGACTATCCCGCTCAATGAAGTGATGAAGGAATATGGCCTGGTCGATTGATCTGGATCCGAGGGCAAAGCGCGAATTGAACAGCCTTGACCCGCAGATAGCCAGGAGAATCTCTCGTTTTCTCTACGAGCGGGTCGCCCTCCTTGAGAACCCACGCAGCCTCGGCGACGCTCTGACGGGAAGTGAACTCGGCGATCTTTGGAAGTATCGCGTGGGCGACTACCGCATCATCGCCAGCATCGAAGACAAACTCGTCCGCATCCTCGTTGTCCGCATCGGGAACCGCCGCGAAGTCTACCGTTGATACCGGTTTCTTCCCCATCCGCTATCATGGTGCGGCGATGGCAAATACGAAGGATTTTAGCGGCAAATGGGCGCTCGTCACTGGGGCGAGCGCGGGCATTGGTGTGGCGCTGGCGCGGGAGTTGGCGGGGTGCGGCGCGAAGCTGATTTTGACGGCGCGGCGGCGGGACCGGCTGGAGGCGCTGGCTGCCGAGTTGACGGCAGCGGGCGTTGAGGTGCGGATGGTGGTGGCGGATTTGAACGATCCGGCTGCGCCGCAGCAGATTTACGACGCGACAGAGGGCGCGGGCGTCGCGGTGGACATTCTGATCAACAACGCGGGGCTGGGTCAGTATGGGGCGTTTTGCGAGAGCCCGGTGGAGCAGGAGCTGAGCCAGGTGCGGGTGAACTGCGAGGCCGTGGTAAGGCTGGCGCGGCTGTTTGTACCGCGCATGGTGGAGCGGCGTCGGGGATGGGTTCTGGTGACGGCGTCGACGGCCAGCTACCAGCCGGTGCCTTATCTGACGACGTATGCGGCGACCAAGGTGTTTGACCGGTTTTTTGCGCTGGGGCTGGCGGCGGAGGTGGCGCGGTTTGGCGTGAAGGTGACGGCGCTTTGCCCGGGGCCGACGGACTCAGAGTTTTTCAAAGTGGCGGGCTGGAATCTGTTCAACGGGCGGGGGCTGCAATCGACGGCTGTGGTTGCGCGGAAGGCGGTTGCGGGGCTGGCGCGGGGGAAGCGGACGGTGTTGCCCGGGCTGGGCGGCGGGTTCTCGGCGTTCATGGTGCGGTTTATGCCGGTTGGGTTGATTACCGGACTGGTGGAGAAGGCTCTGCGGCCCAAGGCCGGTGGGGCGTGAATCGGGTTGCGGTTCAGTGGGCCTGAGACGGAGAATGGCGGGGACGGATGAGTGTGCGGCTCTAGTATTCCGAGTCGGTCGTGCGCTGCATTGCTGGGGGAAAGCAGATACAGATTCTTCGACTCACCACCCCCGAACTGAAAAGCGTTCGGGGCCCGTTCGCTCAGAATGACCGTGGCGCGTATTTGCTCAGAATGACAGTGGCGCGTAACCGCACAGAATGACAGCGGCGAATCGATTAGGCACTTCGGGTTCAGGACGCGGAAACAGACTTGCTGGAAATGAAGGAGACGACGATGAAGATTGGTTTTCCTGTGGCATGGGTTCTGGTGGTTTTTTGCCTTCCGGCATTAGGTCAACTGAACGGCGGGGCTGACCGCAAACCTACCCGCGGCCCGGGACCGGGCGGGGTGGCGCAGGCGGTTTTTACTTCGCACCGGCTGAGCACGGACCACGCCGAAGCGATTACGGCGCTGGACATGAACGGCGACGGGCTGACGGACCTGGTGAGCGGGGCGTACTGGTATGAGAATCCCGGCCCCAAGGGCGGGGAGTGGACGCGGCACCAGTGGCGCGAGGTGGGCATCGTGAACGAGTATGTGGCCGACTGCGGCGAGTGGGTTTTTGACGTGAACCACGACGGCAACCCGGATATTGTGACCGCGAGTTGGATGAGGAACGGCGTGTACTGGTGGGAGAATCCGGGGCCGAAGGGCGGGGAGTGGAAGAGCCACTTCATCACCAACAGCTATGACACCGAGGGGGGCGCGCTGGCCGACATCAACGGCGACGGCAAGGCGGACCTGATTTTTTCTCATTACGATCACTCGGGGATTTTGTGGATTGACTTTGCGGGGCCGGAGCCGAAGGTGCACCACGTGGGCGAGCGGGCCGAGGATGGGCACGGCGTGGGCGTGGCGGATATCGACGGCGACGGCAAGGCCGACATTCTGAGCACGACGGGCTGGTTCAAGCAGATTGACGCGGACAAGGACCGGTGGGAGTGGCATGGGGACTGGCACCTGGGCGACACGGGGTTTCCGATTGTGGGCTACGACGTGCTGAACAACGGGAAGATGGACGTGATCTACGGCCAGGGGCACAGCTATGGGCTGTATTGGCTGGAGCAGGCGGAGGACACGAACGGCAACCGGCAGTGGGTGCAGCACACGATTGACGAGTCGTTCTCGCAGTCGCATGCGCTGGCGCTGGCGGATGTGGATGGCGACGGGCAGCCGGAGCTGATTACGGGCAAGCGGTATCGCGGGCACAACGGGCACGATGCGGGCTCGTACGATCCGCTGGTGATTTACTACTACAAGATCAACCGCAAGACGGGGGAGTTTACGCGCTACCCCGTCAGCGTGAATGGGACGGCGGGCGCGGGGACGCAGTTTGTGACCATGGATCTGGATGGGGATGGGGACATCGACATTGCCGTGGCGGGCAAGACGGGCGTGCATTTTCTTGAGAATCTGACCATCAACAAGGTGGCCAAGGAGCAGCGGGAGAAGGAGATTCTGCTGGACAAGGATTGGCCGTTCGCGGGGGAGGGGCATGTGGTGACGCAGGAAGAGGAGCCGAAGAAGTAGAGTGCTTGAGGGTGAGGGAGGGCGTCTGCCGCGGCGGGCGCCCTTTTTGTTTTTGCGACCTTCGGATACAGGGAAACACTGCGCAGGTTGCGGTTGCGATTCGGCATTCCGTATGGCGCTAAAGTGGATGTGAGAGAGCCGGCTTTCCTGGCCGGCCGACAAAACAGCGGGCGTTGGGTGGGAGACGGGTTTTATTGAAAAGCAGCAAGTCAGCGCCGCTTTGCGGCGTAGCAAGCCAGCAAGTCAGCGCCAAGGTCCAGATGTCACGCGGACAATGAGACTTGGGGAGGGGCTGCTCAGAGCCAGAGGGCGGTGTGGCTGGGGGTGGGGTTTGCGGCGGCGGCGGTCAGTTCTTCAGCGAGTTCAAAGCCGTAACGGGCGAGGTAGAAGGCCGCGCCGTGGAGGCGCTCCTGAAGGCCGCCGCCGGGATAGAGGGCCTGGTTGATGGCCTCAGCGTGGCGGCCGAGGGAGGCCTCGCGCTGGAGCTGGAAGTTGGCGGTGAGGGTGCGCAGGCGGTTCATCTGGTAGCGCATCTTGCTGGCGGCGGTTTGAGCAGAGCGGGCAAGGCCGGCATCGAGCGAGCGGGTCCATTCGAGCAGGGCTTCAAGTTCGCCGTCGAGAGCAGTTCCGGCTGCGGCCAGTTTGCGCTTGCCTTCGACAGGGATCAGGCGGGCGGCGAGCAACCGGGCCAGCGATGCGGGTGTCTCGGCAAAGACGCGTTCGAGGGTGAGCTCGTGTTGGCGCAGCAACTGGCCGATGGCGGGCTCGATGATGGTGGCAGAGAAGCGGGGCAGGGACGGGGTTGTGCGGCCGAGGATGCGCTCAAAGAGCACGGCGGACTGGGCGAAGTAGGCGATCTCTGCGGGGCCTCCGACGGTGGCCGAGGTGCCGAGCAGGAAGTCCTGAAAGACGGGGCGCAGCAGGGCCGAGGGGGAGATGCGCTCGGGCTCGGCGGCGAGGATTGCGACGAGGTCGGCGGTGGTGAAGCTCTGTTTGCCGGCCTGCCAGAGGCCGTTGGGCTCGGCGGCGGTGGGAGGGTTTCGCTTGAGGGCGAGGCGCGCGCCGGTCTTCTCATCGATGAGAAACAGCAGGCTGGATTGGGCGCCGACGGCGACCTGGACGTGATAGCCGGCGGCCTGGAGCTGGAGATTGCGCTGGAGCAGGGCGGCATGGAGTTCATCGGCCTGCTCAAGGCCGGCCTGGAGCACGGGAGCGCCGATACGGTGGAAGTCGCGGCCGGCGGCGTCGAGGATGAGGAGGCCCTGGGCGGCAAAGACTTTGGAGTAAAAGCCGGCGAAGGCCTGGGCCCAGGTGCGTCCGGGCTGGTAAGCAGCGGCGAGGGCCTCCATGGCGTCGGAGGAGCCGAGCAGCTCCCAGGCCTGGTCAACGAGGGGGAGGATCTCGTCGCCGAGGAGGAGGTTGCCGACCGGTTTGGCTGCTTCAGGAAAAGATGTGTAGACGAGCTTGCGGAGTTCGCCTTTGGCGGGGAAGATGACGTGGTTGATCTCGGCGAAGTCGTGATCTTCAGTGGCCAGCCAGAAGATGGCGGCCTGGGGTTGGCCGGCGGCGGTGGCCTGGCGGGCACGGGCCAGGGCGGTGGCGGCTTTGAAGGGGGTGAAGAGCGGGCCGCCGAACAGGCCCACCTGCTGGCCGGTCAGCACGGTTCCGGCGCTCTGGCCGAGGGCGGCGAGGGCAGGCGCGGCTGCGGGGGAGGGGTTCTGGGCGGCGAGCAGGCTGACTATCTCTGGAAAATGGGCGGGCCGGGGCGGAGGGACCTGCCAGCCTTTGTCGGGGGGCAGGGAGGCGTAGAAGGGCCGCAGGGAGTCGCGCTCCGGCGCGCCGGCGGCGCAGTAATGGAGGAACAGCCGGGTTAGGCCGGGCACCGCGGTGATGGGATGGAGGTCTAGGGTTGGCAACTCAATCACTTTCAGCCTGGAGGCCTGGAGGGGGGATTCCAGGCGCGGGCCTGTTTTGAATGCGGCTGAGTTTAGGATGCCACGCGGGGCGGCATGGATGCACTTCTGCGCGGTTTGTGGCAGTATCGGCGGCTGGAGTGCGCGTATACTCGTTATTCTGATTGCGCACGAGTGCGCCAAGGAGGACAACCAGAGATGCCCAAGAAGGATAAGGCTGAGAAGGCCGCCCCCGAGAAGAAGGCCAAAGCCGCCAAGGCCGAGGTGAAGAAGTCACCCGAGACGAAGCGGAAAAAAGTAGCCAAGCCAAAGGCGAAAAAAGCGCCGAAACCGAAGGCGAAGAAGAAGCCGAAGGCCAAGAAGCCGGCCGCGACGAAGGCGAAGAAGTCGCCGGAGAAGAAGAAGGCGGTGAAGGCGCAGAAGCCGGCGAGCGAGGAGAAGGCGCAGGTGCTGAGTTCCGAGGTGGTGTTTGCGGGGCCGCTTTTCCGGGTGCTGCGGGACCGGTTGATTGAGCCGGGCGGCAAGGAAGGGATTCGCGACATCATCCGCCACAACGGCAGCGTGGTGGTTCTGGCGCTGGATCACGGCAAGCACAAGAAGGACCCGTGGATTGTGGTGGAGCGGCAGTATCGCCACGCGGCGAACCAGTTTTTGTGGGAGCTGCCGGCGGGCAAGCTGGAGGCGGGCGAAGATCCGCTGGCCGGCGCCAAGCGAGAGCTTGAGGAGGAGACCGGGTACAAGGCCAAAAAATGGAAGCCGCTGGTGGAGTACTATGCCAGCCCGGGCTTTCTGGGCGAATCCATGAAGGTGTTTTTAGCCGAGGGGCTGGTGGCCGGGCGGCCGCATCCGGAGGAGGACGAGCAGATTGAGATCCGCCTGGTGAGACTCTCGGAGGTGTTGAAGATGATTGAAAAAGGGGCGATTCTCGACGGGAAGACGCTCTCAAGCGTGCTGCTTTATGCGCGGAGAGCGGGCGGGAAGGGAAAGAAGTAGAACTCGATTCGAGGATTGTGGTTGAAGTTTTTTTTGAGCGGGTCAGTCCATTGGTAACTGGCCCGTCTCACTTTGTGGTTCATTGATCTCACAAATCACTGGACCATTCCGCGCTTTTTCGCGTCTTATATGAATGTCGGTGTGTGTCCCCTCACATGCCGTATCCCCGAAAGAAGCACAAGAAAGCAGGAGCCTGTGGCCCAGTACAAAGGGAAGGTCAAATGGTTTAACAACGCAAAGGGCTATGGATTCATCGGACGTGAAGACGGGCCGGATGTATTCGTTCACTACTCATCGATCCAGTTGGATGGGTACAAAACGCTGAAAGAGGGCGATGAGGTTGAGTTCGATATCGTCCAAGGCCAGAAGGGTCCCCAGGCGGATGCAGTGATCCGCTTCAGGGACAGTGCGCACGCCGCGAACACCGCAGCCTAGAGCGTGTAGACAGTCTTGCCAGCAAGACCACTTTCGAGTGGCGCAGTTGAGGTGCGCCCGTCTCCGGTGGTTCCATCACACGGTCAGGTTTATCTTGCGAAGTTGCGTGTTTGCCGGGCGTTTGGAGCAGGCGGAGGTTTGTAGGCGGGGCGGGGCGGGGTGCGATCACGAGCCAGGATTGCCTCGGGGGTAAAGCCCCGGGATTTTTTTGGGCCGTCTTTTGGCGCGTCTAAAGCCGCGCCCTTTCAAAACATGGGGTTGAGCAGAGGCTGCTTGGTTCTGCCCACTGGGCCGATTCGCGTTGAATCAGTTCCGGCCCTGGGAATGGCTTGTATGCATCGATACTGTTAGCAGAGGTCATTGCGATGGACAACCCCACCATGGCGCGGTTGCTGGCCGAGACTGCCGACCTTTTGGAAATAGAGGGCGGCGACAGTTTTCGCATTCGCAGCTACCGGCGGGCGGCGGAGGCAGCCGAGCAAACGACCGTGGACCTGACGGCCGCGGCCGGGGAGACGGCAAGGCTGCTTGAGATTCCCGGCATCGGCAAGGGGATGGCGGCCAACTTGCAGGCGATTGCCGCGACGGGCACGCTGCCGCTGCGCGAGGAACTGCTGGCCAAGTATGGCGCCGGGCTTTTGGAACTGCTGAAGCTGCCGGGGATGGGGCCGAAGACGGTGGCGCTGCTGTGGTCGGCGGCCGGCGTGGCCGGCATTGACCAACTGGCGGAGGCGATTGACGCGGGGCGGCTGGCGGGGCTTCCGCGCATGGGCGACAAGCAGATTGAGAAGCTGCGCAAGGGCATTGACGACTATCGCCGCAGCGCGGGGCGGTATCGCATCGATGTGGCCGAGGAGGCGGCGCAGCGGATTACGGAGTATCTGCTGCGGTTCAGCGGGATTGAGCGGGTGACGCCGGCGGGCTCACTGCGGCGGGGGCGGGAGACGGCCGGCGATCTGGATCTGCTGGTGACGGGGCCGGCTTGTAACCCGGAGCAAACGACGGCCGCGGTGGAGTATGTAGCGGCTTATCCAGGCATCCACGACATCATCGCCAAGGGCGAGAACAAGGTGAGCTTTCATTTGAGCGACGGCTTGCAGGTGGACGTGCGGCTGCTGCCCTCGGCCAGCTACGGGGCCGCGCTGCAGTACTTCACGGGATCGAAGGCGCACAACGTAGCGCTGCGGCAGCGGGCGCTGAAGATGGGCTACACGCTGAGCGAGTGGGCGCTGGCGCGGCTGGACGACGAGTCGACTGTGGCCGCGGCAACCGAGGAAGAGATCTATGGCGCACTGGGGATGGAGTGGGTTGCGCCGGAGCTGCGCGAGAACCTGGGCGAGATTGAGGGTGCCGCGCACCGTAGTCTTCCAAAGCTGATTGAGCAGAGCGACATTCGCGGCGACCTGCACATGCACACCACGGCGACGGACGGGCGGAACACGATCCGCGAGATGGCAGAGGCGGCGCTGGCCTGCGGGTATGGCTATATCGCCATCACCGACCACAGCAAGAACCTGGCCATGACCAACGGGCTGGACGATGAGCGGGCACTGGAGCACGTGCGGCGCACAAGGGAAGTGGACCGGGAGATGGAAGGGCGCATCCGGGTGTTCACGGGCATCGAGGTGGATATTCTGGCCGATGGCGCGCTGGACCTCGCCGACGAAGTGCTGGCGGAGATGGATGTGGTGATCGCCAGCGTGCATACGCGGTTTGAGCAGAGCCGGGAAGAGATGACAGCGCGGGTGTTGCGGGCGATAGAGAACCCGTATGTGCGGATTCTGGGGCATCCGACGGGAAGGCTGCTGCTGCGGCGGGAGCCGTTTGCGCTGGACCTGGGCGTAGTGCTGCGGCGGGCGGCAGAGCTGGGCGTGGCCGTGGAACACAATGCGGCTCCGGAGCGGCTGGATTTGAACGACCGCGACCTGCGGCTGGCCAAAGAGCTGGGATGCAAGATCGTGATCAACTCCGACTCGCACGACGCGCGGAATTTGGGAAAGATGGGGTATGGGGTGAGCCAGTTGCGGCGGGCCTGGCTGGGGCCGGGGGATGTGGTGAATACGCTGGGGGCGGAGGAGATGCTGGGGGCGCTGAGGGCGCGGGCGTGAGCTGGACTTATGATTGACCTGCAACGCCCGATCTGCCGACATGGAATTGGATAGAGATACGGGAATTGATGGCTCATTCTGTGCGAATGGGGTTAAGATAAGGGCGCTATGAGCCTACTTCACCAGGATCCTTCCGAAGAGATTGACGATGCCGCACTTGGCGAAGAACTGACCAAGGGCACGAGCCACGTGGTTTGGGCCGCGGTGGCAGCGGCGGTGGTGGTCACCATCGCCATTGCTGTGTATGTGCTGGCGGGAGAAAAGCCGCCGGCGGCGACGGGGGAGATTGTGCAGGTGACGGTGCATCCGATGCACACGGTGACCTCAGGGCTGGACGCAAACGGCGCCGATATGGCCAAGCAGAGCTATGACCATGTGCTGGTGTTTACCCATGTGAAGCTGCACAACCAGAGCAAGACGCCGCTGTTTCTTCACCAGGTGGCGACCAATGCCACGCTGGAAGACGGCGTGCATACCAGCTATGCGGCCACGGCGACAGACTATGAGCGGGTGTTCATCGCCTATCCGGATCTGGCTGCGCTGCATGGCAAGGCGCTGTCGATTGAGGCGACCATCGATCCCGGGCAGACGCTGGAGGGCGACACGGTTTCTTCGTTCCGGGTGACGAAGCAGCAGTGGGACGCGCACAAGGATTTGAGCTATGTGTTTGCTTTCAGGTACCAGCCCAACCTTACGCTGACGCCCCACACCGCGGTGATTGAACAGTAAGCCGCCTTACTGCACGGGCGGAGCCGGCGCGCCTTTGGGCGTTGTGAGGTAGCCGGTAACGGTGTTTTTGCCGCTGACGGTGTTGACCACGATCTCAAAGAGCAAGGGCTCTTTGCCGCTGTAGAACTGGAGCGGCTCGTTGAGGTTGCGGTCTTTCTTGTCGTACTCCTTGTCGTCAGAGTAGACGGCCAGGGTGAAGCGATTGTGTTTGGCGTCAGCTTTTTTCAGTTCGAGGCTGACGGTACCGACCGGCTTCTTTTGGCCCTTGACCAGGGTGAACTCATAAAAGTTGCGGTCGCCCTTGTGCTTGAGCACTTCAAGCTCGTCGTGGTTGCGGGCGATGAGGCTGCTGTGGTCGCTGAGGTCGCCTTTCATTGAGGTCAACTGGGCGATGGCCGAGGCCAGGTCGTTCTGAGTCTTGCCCAGGTCGGTTTTTACGCCGCCGACGTCGGACTTGACTCCGGAGACCTCAGTGGAGACGGCGCTGACCTGCTGCGCGGTCTGCTGCTGTGCGGTTTCAAGCTTCTGAGCGGCGGCTTCGTTGGCCTGCTCGCGGCGGAGGATCTCCTGGGCCTTTGCGTCCATCTGCTTCTGGGTCAAGCCGAGCGACTGGCCTAATTCCTCGGTGGCCACCTTGAGGCGGGCGTCGGTCTCGCGCAGTTCGGCGGCCAGCTTAACGTTCTGCTGCTTGGCGTCTGCCAGTTCAACCTGCTGGCTGCTCAACTTGCCGCTCAGCGAATAGCTCCAAATCAGGCCGCCCAGCGCGCCCACCAGGGCGACGGCGATGGCGCCGAGCAGCGCGCCGGAATGGGTTCTGGGGGTCTCATCAACTTCAGTCATGGTTTTACCTTTCGATTCAAGGGGGTCTCTCGGCCCGTATCCCGCGCCCCTGTGCCGGCAGATGCGAGGCAGGCGCGGGGCGCTTGGTTCACAGATTTAGACGCAACGAAATAGGATTCTCGTGATGCAATTGCCTCGTTCACCGCCGGAATCCGTTCCGATCTGGCGGGTAGCGTAGGGGTTTGACTCCGCACCCGGGTGAATCTTAAGGATATAGAAAGAGGCCGGAGTTTGCAGAAAAAGCTCAAATAGCTGTCTGTGGGGCCGGCTGGGGCGCGGTTTGGGGCCGGGCGCGGCCTGTTTTCAGGTTTCGCCCGTCCCGCACTCCGTGACAACTGTGGAATGGCTACGTTATAAACATCTTTACTGCAATTTTTCAGGCGCCGGGCTCCTGTTGAAGAACCAGGGCCTTTGGGAACCAGTCCTTGTTCTGGTTGCAAGACCGGGACTTGTGGCCGTATCTGCCAAAGAAGAACGTTGCAAGGGGGAGATTCGAGGGCTATGTCGACAGCTGTCCAGGGTAAGGGTTTGGAAGGAATTGTTGCGGCGAACTCCGGTATTTGCTGGATCGACGGAGATGCGGGCGTATTGGCCTATCGCGGTATCGACATTCACGAGCTGGCCGAGAACTCGACCTTCGAAGAGACCACGTATCTGCTTTGGAACGGAATTCTGCCCAACGAACTGGAACTGCGGCAGTTTTCGACGCAACTGGCGCTTGCCCGGGAGATGGACCAGCGGATCATCGACATGCTGCGCGCGTTTCCGGCTTCGGCCACGCCGATGGAGGTGCTGCGCACGGCGGTCTCGGCGCTCAGCTTTTACGATGCCGATGAGAAGGACAACTCGCACGACGCCAACGTGCGTAAGAGCTACCATCTGACCGCGCAACTGGCGATGATTGTGGCCATCTACGATCGCATCCGCAAGGGGCTTGAGGTGATTCCGCCGGACCGCTCGATGAGCCATGCGGCCAATTTTCTGTGGATGCTGCGGGGCGTGAAACCCTCAGAGACAGCGGTGAAGACGCTTGATCTGGCGCTGGTGCTGCATGCCGAGCACGAGTTGAACGCCTCAACCTTTGCCGCCCGCGTGATTGCGGCCACGCTGGCCGACATTCACTCCGCGATTACCGGGGCGATTGGGGCGCTGAAGGGGCCGCTGCACGGCGGGGCCAACGAGGGCGTGATGCGGCTGCTGCTGCTGATTGACAAGCAGGGCGCCGACCCGGTGGAGTACGTGAAGAACATGCTGGCCGCCAAGCAGAAGATCTCAGGGTTTGGCCACCGCGTGTACAAGACCGAAGACCCGCGCGCCACGCATCTGCGCAAGATGAGCGAGCAACTGGGCCGGGACGCCGGCGTACCGAAGTGGTATGAGATGTCGCGGGCGATTGAGCTGTATATCAACGCCGACAAGAAGCTGAATGCCAACGTGGACTTCTACTCTGCCTCGACCTATGCGACGCTGGGCATCGACATCGACCTGTATACGCCGATTTTTGCCATCAGCCGCATCTCCGGCTGGGCGGCGCACGTGATTGAGCAGTTGGACGACAACCGGCTGATCCGGCCGCGCGCCGAGTACATCGGGCCGGTTTACCCGTCGCACTGGATTCCGATCGCGGAGCGGCCGTAAGGGGCTTGAGGGCAGTTCGGTTACCCGAGGGGCGGCTTGCGGTCAGGCCTGCCGCGCCTTCCACAACAGGTAGAGCCCCCAGGCAGCCAGCGTGCAGTTGTCGCGGATGCGGCCGTCGAGCATCATCGCCTCAAACTCCTTCAGATCCACCGATCGCATGACGAGGTCGTGCTCCTCGGGGTCAGGGTCTTTGTCGATGTGCGTGAGTCCGGTGGCGAGAAAGACGTGCTGCTTTTGGCGCGTGAATCCGTAGGCGATCCAGAGCCATCCCAGGCAGGTCATGCGGGCCGCGTCGAGGCCCATCTCTTCTTTGAGTTCGCCGCGGGCCAGTTCCTCGGGGTTATCGACCTCCATCTCCCAGCCGCCCTGGGGCAGCTCAAGGGCGCGGCTCTGGATGGTGTAGCGGAACTGCTCGACGAGCCAGACGCGCTCGCCTTCAATGGGCAGAATGATGGCGCAGTCGTGCTTATCGACCACTCCGTAGATGCCCTGCTGGCCGTTGCTGCGCAGAATCCGGTCTTCGCGGACGGACAGCCAGGGGTTGCGATAGACCTCGCGGGTTGAGAGCGTGGTGATGGAGGGGCCGGGGTTGGGAGTGGGGTTCATACGCTCTCTTTCGCGCTCGAAGTGGAAATTGGTTTGATGCCTTGATGTTGGCCGTCGTTGCTTTGAAAGGGCGCGGCTTTAGACGCGCCAACAGAGGCCAATAAAGAGTCGTGGGGCTTTAGCCCCCGAGGGAATGCGTCCAGCTCAAAAGAGCCGTTGGCGGAGCTGTATGCATCCTGTGCTTCAGATTCCGCGAGGCGTGCCTGTACCGGATTTCTGGCTGCGTAGGCAAGATGGATCGCAAAGTCCTCCGCGTCGCGAATGCGGTGATCCGCATAGCCCGTAACCCAAATGTCCCCGGCCCAGTCGAATTCCCGTCTCGCTCGAAAGGAGAATCCGCCTTTCAGGCACTGAATCGCCAGTTCAAGACTCGCGGAGGGAGTGATGATCAAATGGAAATGATCGGGCATGAGCACAAACCCGTGGAGTTGGTAGCGTTCTGGGCGGTATGCGTACAGTACTTCAAGGAATAGCCTGGCCCAGCGTTCGTGCCGGAAAAACGGCTTGCGCCCCGCGGTGTTCGAGGTCACGAAGTAGGATTGCCCGTTGCAGGTGGCGATCTCCCGCTTTGGAATCATGCATTCCCTCGGGGGCTAAAGCCCCGGCTTTCTATTTTGCCAGCTTTTGGCGCGTCTGAAGCCGCGCCCTTTCAAAGCTCGCACTCCGGCCCTGCTTTGGCGCGTCTGAAGCCGCGCCCTTTCAAGACTTCCGGCCGCGTTTTGGAATCATGCATTCCCTCGGGGGCTAAAGCCCCGGCTTTCTATTTTGCCAGCTTTTGGCGCGTCTAAAGCCGCGCCCTTTCAAAGCTCGCACTCTGGACCTGTTTTGGCGCGTCTGAAGCCGCGCCCTTTCAAGGCTTGCTCTCAGGCCTTGTTGTGCCGCGGCTAACGGCGCGCCGGTTGGTATCCTGTTTAGCCGTCGCGGAGGCGGTATTTGCCGAGGCGGCCGAGCAGGGAGGCGGGGCCGCTGACCTGAAGGCGGACCAGGTTGCCTTCATACTCTCTGGCGTGCACGACCATTCCGGCTTCAATGGCGGCCAGAACGCTGCCATCCTGCTGGGGGACGCGGAGTTCGGCGTCGAGGATGGGGTCGGAGCGGAGGGCCTGATCGATGGCGGCGAGCAAGGCGCTCATGCCTTCGCCGGTGCGGGCGGAGACGGCCACCTCGCCGGCGATGGGCAGGCGCGAGGCCAGGCCGAGCCGCTCGTGCTCGCCCAGCAGGTCAATTTTGTTGAGCACCTCGATGCGGGGCTTGTCGAGAGCTTCAAGCTCTCCGAGCACCTTTTCGACCTGGGACTTTTGCTCATCGCCGTAGGTGGAGGAGGCGTCGCGGATGTGGAGCAGCACCTCGGCCTGCTCAACTTCTTCGAGAGTGGCGCGGAAGCTGGTGACGAGGGTGTGGGGCAGGTTGCGGATGAAGCCCACCGTGTCAGACAACAGGACTTTGCGGCGGCTGGGCAGTTCGATGGCGCGGAGTTTGGGGTCGAGGGTGGCGAACATGCGCGACGACTGCAGGACGCCGGCGCCGGTGAGGCAGTTGAAGAGCGTGCTTTTGCCTGCGTTGGTGTAGCCGACCAGGGCTACGGTGGGCACGGGGACCGACTCGCGGCGCTGGCGCTGCTGCTTGCGCACGCGGCGGACGGAGTCGAGCTCTTCTTTGAGGTGGTCGATGCGGCGCTGGATCTGGCGGCGGTCGGTTTCAAGCTTGGTTTCGCCGGGGCCTCGGGTGCCGATGCCGCCGCCGAGCTGGGACATGGATTTACCCTTGCCCATGAGGCGCGGCAGCATGTACTGAAGCTGGGCCAGCTCGACCTGGAGCTGGCCTTCGCGGGTGCGGGCGTGGCGGGCAAAGATATCGAGAATTAACTGGGTGCGGTCAAGGACGCGGCAGGGCAGAGCGGCCTCAAGGTTGCGCAGTTGGGTGGGCGAGAGGTCGTGGTCAAACAGCACCAGATCGGCCCCGGTGGAGGCAACGACGCCGGCGATCTCTTCCACTTTGCCGGCGCCGATGAGCGTAGCCGGATCGGGCCGGTCGCGGCGCTGGATGAGCTCGGCAGCCACCTGGCCGCCGGCGCTGGCCACCAGTTCGCGAAACTCGGCGAGAGACTCTTCGGCACCCAGGCCGGGAGCGGAGCGGGCACGCGCGGCAACGGCGGAGAGGGTGAACTCGGGCGCAGAAGGGGGCTCAAGGTCGGCCTGGGCAGTGCTCTCATCGAGCGGTCCGGCGGCAGGGTATGCAGCCGAGGCCCGCGCTGCCGACCGGGCGTCGCGGCTGGCCGTGGAGCGGGACCCGAGGTCCACACTGACCAGGACGGCGCGTTCCAGATCGCGATCCAGAGCGCCGCGCTCCGGGCCGCCGTCACGCCAGCCTGTACCAACTGGCGGGGAACTCGAAGATCTGCCAAAGCCACCTGTCTTGCCGGCATCCGCCGCCGATCGAGACTGGTCTTGCCGTGCTATCGCTGCTCCGCGACGGCAGCCAGCGACGGCGTGTTGACCGGCGACGGGCCCAGCCCGGTGGCTGCCGCTGCCGGGCGATGCTCGCCGTGGAGCACGCTGCGGTTGCTGACCACGGTTGAAATCGCATGCTTGAAGATCAACTGCTCCTGGCTGTTGTTTTCAAGCAGGACCGAATATTTGTCAAAAGACCGAATTTTACCGGTGAGCTTTACGCCGCTGACCAGATAAATGGTAATGGGGGTCTTGTCCTTGCGGACGGTGTTCAGGAATGTGTCCTGAATATTTTGTGCCGGCTTGTTCTCCATTTGCCGATCTCCTGCCTTCTTCTTGAGTGGTTTTGATGTTTTTTGAACAACGTGAACGCGTACAAAGCAATCAGCGAACCCAGCGGCAGAACCCGCGGAAACTATCGAGCGCCGCAATGAGTAAACATTATATGCGTTGGCGCGGCATTTCAACCGCCGGGGGAGCCTTTCCGGGGACCCCGCAAGCAGAGGCGACCCGCAATCGGGAACGAAGCCAAGCTGGTTCCGGCCGCGGAAACTGAACCGGTTTTCAGGCCGGCGCGAATCCAGGTGACACTACCGTAAGCGCGGAGAAGAATCCTTTCAGTGGAACTGTGGCTGGAGCGGCAAGCCGACCCGGCCCGCGGTCACGGCCGCGGGAGAAGGCAGGCTGGTACCATGGTCACGTGAAAAACACAGCCGATTCGCTGCTGAGCGACACGCAAACCGCTCAGCCCGTACCCATGCTTGACCTCAAGCGCCAGTACCAGCCCCTGCATGAGGAGCTTCTGGCCGCACTGGCCGTTGTGTTAGAGACGCAGCAGTTCATTCTTGGCGAGCCGGTGGCCGCCTTTGAGCGTGCGGCGGCCGCGCAACTGGGGGTTGCCCAGGCGGTGGGCTGCTCTTCAGGCACAGACGCGCTGTGGCTGGCGCTGGCCGCGGCGGGCATCGGGCCGGGGGCATCGGTGGTCACCACGCCGTTCAGCTTTTTTGCCTCAGTGAGCGCGATTCTGCGGGCCGGGGCCACGCCGGTGCTGGCCGATATTGACCCCGCCACGTTTAACCTGGCCCCGGCAGCGGTGGAGGCGGTTCTGAACGGCGCACAAGGCGCGGCGGTGAAGGCGGTTTTGCCGGTGCATCTCTACGGGCAGCCTGCCGACTGCACCGCTCTGCGGCAAATCGCAGGGGAGCGCAAGCTGATTGAAGACGCGGCCCAGGCCTGGGGCGCGGAGTGGAACGGAATGAAGGCCGGAGGGCTGGGCGATGCGGCAGCGTTCAGCTTTTATCCCACCAAGAACCTGAGCGCCGCCGGCGACGCGGGCATGGTGACGACCAACAGCGACGAGCTGGCCGAGCGGGCGCGGATGCTGCGCCAGCACGGAATGCGGCGCCGCTACTATCACGACGAGGTGGGCTGGAACACGCGCATGGACGGGTTCCAGGGAGCGATTCTCGCGGTCAAGCTGAGGTACATCGAAGGCTGGAACGAGGCGCGGCGCGCAGTGGCGCAACGGTACCACGCGCTGTTTGCCGCGGCCGGGCTGGCCGAGGGCGGGCTTTATCCCAGCCGCGGAGTTGTTCTTCCGCACGAGGTGGCCAACTCGCGGCATGTGTGGCACCAGTACGTGATTCGTACGGCGCGGCGGGATGAGCTGCGCGCATTTTTGGCCAGCCGCAGGATCGGGTCGGAGATCTACTATCCTGTTCCGCTGCACAGGCAGGATGCGCTGAAGGGACTTGGCTACGCGGAAGGCAGCTTTCCTGAGGCGGAGCGTGCGGCGCGCGAAGTGCTGGCCTTGCCCATCTTCCCGGAGATTCGGGAGGACGAGCAGCAGACGGTGGTGGCGGCGATTGCTGAGTTTTTGAGCTGAGCCCGGGGCATGAGCCGGGGGAGAGCCCCGCAGGGTGAGCCAGTCATCGTCGAGCCTTTTTTAGTTATTGAGGTTCTCTGTTTTGCTATAATTCGGTCGCTTCCCCTCCACTGTGTTTGTTTGAGCGGAGGAAGTTATGGCAAGTGGATTCCGTCTTATTCCCAGCTATCTTGCGATGTGTGCTTTTGCGGCGTTTGCATCACAGTCCGCCGCCGAGTTTGCTCCCCATCCGCAATCGACTGCCCGGTATAGCCAACTGCCCATCAGCTTTGAGGCCAACCGCGGCCAGTTTGGCAAGCAGGTCAGCTTTCATGCCCGCGGCGATGGATACTCTGTTTTTCTCTCCGGGTCGGGGGCAACGTTAAGCCTGCGCGGGGCTGTGAATCAGCGTGCCGGCGATGTGATCGGGTTGAGCCTTGTGGGGGCGCAGCCCTCCGCCGCAGTCACCGGCGAGCAGAAGCTGGCCGGGACGGTTAACTACTTCATCGGCAATGACCCTGCACGATGGCGCAGCGGCATCGAGACGTACGGGAGGGTGCGCTATGCGGGCGTCTATCCCGGCGTTGACCTGGTCTACTATGGCAGCCAGCGGCAACTGGAGTATGACTTTGTGGTTGCGCCAGGCGGCAGCGCCAAAGCAATCCGGCTGGCGCTGACCGGCGGCCGGCTGAGCCTTGACCCGGAAGGCAACCTGGCGGTAACCGGGAAGAGCGGCAAGGTCTTCTTCCGCAAGCCGTTGATCTACCAGGAGGCGGCAGGCGAGCGCAGGGCAGTGGAGGGCGGGTTTGCCCTGGCAGGACGGGACACGGTGCGCTTCAGAGTGGGCGCTTACGACCACTCGAAGCCGCTGGTGATTGATCCGGTGCTGACTTACGCAACCTACCTGGGCGGGACAGGACACGATGAGGCGAACGCGATTGCCGTGGACAGCCACGGAAACGCCTACATCGCCGGCGAGACCTCATCGACAGATTTTCCCACGACGACGGGCGCCTACCAAGGCAAGCATGCTTCCACAGCCAACGGCAGTTATGACGTCTATGTGGCCAAGCTGAATGCGGATGGCACGGCGCTGGTGTATGCCACCTACCTGGGCGGCAGCGCGGGCGAGTACGCCAATGGAATTGCGGTGGACTCGGCGGGCGCGGCGTATGTGACGGGCACAACCTATTCCACTGACTTTCCGGTGAGCACCGGCGCGTTCCAGCCCAAGAGCGCCGGGCAATACTCTTCAATCGGCAGCGTGTTTGTGAGCAAGATCAGTCCCGATGGAACGGCGCTGGCTTACTCGACCTACCTGGGCGGCAAAGGCAACAGGAACGGCGAGGGCGGGTACGCGATTGCGGTGGACGCGAACGGCGACGCCTTCGTGACCGGCGGCACGGATTCCACCGACTTCCCCACGACGACGGGCGCGTACCAGGTCAAGAACCTTTCCAGCAATCGGACCAATGCCTTTGTGACGGAGGTCAATGCCGGCGGCACGGCGCTGGTTTACTCCACCTACCTGGGCGGGAGCTATGCCGATATCGGCTTTGGCATCGCGGTGGATTCCTCGGGCAGCGCCTATGTGACCGGCCAGACACAGTCCGGCGATTTCCCTTTCATTACAGGGTCGTTTCAAGCGAAGAACAACGGCTACGAGGTGGGCAATCCCAACGCCTTTGTGACCAAGCTGAACCCGGCCGGCTCGGCGCCTGTTTATTCCACTTACCTGGGCGGCAGCGGCACGAATTACGGAGGCGACTATGGCCTGGCCATCGCCCTGGATAGCTCAGGCGATGCGTTCGTGACCGGGGTTGCGTATTCGACGGATTTTCCGGTGACCACGGGTGCGTTTCAGAGCGCGAACAAGAACACCACCAAGCATGGCAACGCCTTTGTGACCGAGGTGAATGCAGGGGGCACGGCGCTGGTTTACTCAACCTATCTGGGCGGCAGCGGCTCATTGAACTACGGCGACAACGGCAGCGGCATCGCCGTGGACAGCTCGGGCAATGCCTGCGTCACGGGCACCGCGTACTCAACGGATTTTCCAGTAACCGTGGGTGCGGATCAGCCCAAGAACAAGGGCGCAAACAACCAGAATCAGACCGCGTTTGTGACCAAGGTGAATGCCGCCGGCTCCGCGCTGGCCTACTCCACTTATCTGGGCGGCAGCGGCAGCGACAACGCGAACGGAATCGCGCTGGATAGCGCAGGCAATGCCTATGTGGACGGCACGACCTATTCCAGTGACTTTCCGGCGACAACCGGCGCGTTGCAAACTTTAAGAAAAGGCGTGACCGACGGTTTTGTGGCCGAGTTGGAGCTGAGTGTAGAGGCAGCCGGGAATCCTACCACGACCTCGGTCTTTGCCAGCGCCAATCCTGGGGTTGTGGACCAGAATGTGACGTTTACCGCCAGCGTGAAGTCAACGGCGAGTTCCGCAAGGCCGGGCTCCAGCGGACCGCCGATTGTCACAAACACGCCCACGGGTACCGTAGTGTTCAGTTATCAAGGATGGGACGGAACCATCTCCTCGCCTCCTGAACCGTTGGACTCAAGCGGTTCTGCGTCGGTGACCTGGAGTTGGAGCTCGATTACCGATGGCGGGATTGTGATTACGGCGGCTTACTCTGGCGACGGAAAGTATCTACCCAGCAGCGGGACCATTACGGAGACGATCAATGGAGCGCCGCAGACCATTACGTTCACGCCGCCGGCGACGGTTGCTCCGGGCTCGGGGCCGCTCAATCTCTCGACGTATGCCAGCTCATCGTCGGGCCTTTCAGTCAGCTTTAACCTGATCAGCGGGCCGGCCACTCTGAACGGCAGCATGCTCACCTTCACGGGCACTGGCAGCGTGGTGGTGCAGGCCACGCAAGCGGGGAACGGCGCATGGGCCGCGGCCACGCCGGTGAACGCAACCATCAACGTAACCCAGGGCAAGCAGACCATCACCTTCACCCCGCCGGCCTCTGTGGGTTACTCCACCACGCCCATGAATCTGGCTGCGTATGCCAGCGCGTCTTCAGAGCTGGCGGTCAGCTTCTCACTGACCAGCGGGCCAGCCACACTCAAAGGAGCCATGCTGACATTTACCGGCACCGGCAGCGTGGTGGTGCAGGCCACGCAAGCGGGGAACAGCGCATGGGCCGCGGCCACGCCGGTGAACGCAACCATCAACGTGACGCAGGGGCAGCAGACCATCACGTTTACTCCGCCGGCTACGGTGGGCTACTCCAACACGGCCATGAATCTGGCTGCGTATGCCAGCGCGTCTTCGGGCCTTGCGGTCAGCTTTGCCCTGACCAGCGGACCGGCCAGTCTGAAGGGAACCATGCTTACGTTCACGGGGGCCGGCAGCGTGGTGGTTCAGGCCACGCAGGCGGGCAACAGCTCCTGGCTGGCGGCCACTGCTGTCAACGCCACCATCAAGGTGACCCAGGCTGCGCAGACCATCACGTTTACTCCACCGGCTACGGCCACCTTTGGCACTGGACCTTTGGACCTGTCGTCGTATGCCAGCGCATCGTCGGGTCTTGCGGTCAGCCTGAGCCTGGTGAGCGGCCCGGCCAGTTTGAACGGCGCCAAGGTCACCTTCACGGGTACGGGAAAGGTGGTGGTGCAGGCGGCGCAGGCCGGCAACGCCAACTATGCCGCGGCCACGGCGGTGAAGGCCACCATCAACGTTCAGGCCGGATCGCAGACCATCGCCTTCACGCCGCCGGCGACGGTGAACTACGGCGCAGCCCCCATTAACCTGGCCGCGTCGGCCACGGCCAGTTCAGGCCTTGCGGTGTCGTTCAGCCTGGTGAGCGGTCCGGCAACGCTCAAGGGAGGCACCCTCACCATTACCGGAGCGGGCAAGGTGGTGGTGCAGGCGACGCAGGCCGGGAACTCGAACTGGACCGCGGCCACGGCGGTGAACAAGACCATCACCGTGCAGCCGGTTGCGCTGACGGTCACGCCAAAGAACGCAACCATGGTGTATGGCGCCACGGTTCCATCTCTCACCGGCTACACCGTCACCGGGTTTGTCAACGGCGACTCAAGCAGCGTGGTGAAGGGCGCGCCCAAGCTCACCACCACGGCTACCTCCACCTCGGCGGTCGGCGGCTATCCGATCCATGCCGCGGTTGGAACTCTCTCCGCGGCCAACTACACGTTCAGCTTCGCGGCCGGAACGATGACGGTTCAGCAGGCCAAGCTCACGGTGACCGCGAATAACCAGACCATGAAGAAGGGCGCAACCGTTCCCACGCTTACTTATGCCATCAGCGGCTTTGTGAACAGCGACAAGCAGAGCACGGCCACCAAGGGCGCACCCGCGCTGTCAACCACGGCCACGTCAAGCTCCGCCACGGGCAGCTATGCGATCGTGGTGAAGATTGGAACGCTGACAGCGACCAACTACAGCTTCACGCTGGTGAACGGGACGCTGACCGTGACCAAGTGAGGCGGCGGGAGACAAGGCAGATAGAAGCGGCAGGGCGGACGGGTTGTTTCCGCCCTGCCGTCCTTTTACGGGTGGCGGCGGCAGAATCCATACACAAGCTGCGGCAGAGCGAGGCGGAAAGCCGATCTTGCACGGGATGCCGTAAAATCGACCTACGATGAAGTGTCCTTATTGCGGTTTCGGTCAAGACCGGGTGGTTGACTCGCGGGAGAGCAAAGAGGCGGACGCGATTCGCCGCCGGCGCGAGTGCGAGAGCTGCAACCGCAGGTTCACCACCTACGAGCGCATTGACGAGATCCCCTACATGGTGGTGAAGAAAGACGGGCGGCGGGAGCGGTTCGATCGCCAGAAGGTGCTGAGCGGCCTGCTGCGCGCCTGCGAAAAGCGGCCCGTGCCTTCAAGCAACCTGGAGGCGATTGTGGATGCGGCGGAGACGTTTCTGGTGGATGCGCCGGAGCGCGAGCGGACCACATCGGAGATTGGCGAGCTGATTATGCAGCACCTCAAGGGGCTGGACACGGTGGCGTATATTCGCTTTGCTTCGGTGTACCGGGACTTCAAGGATGTGCGCGAGTTCAAGGAAGAGCTGGAAGGGCTGCTGACCCACCGCGGCGCCGCAAAAGGCAAGAAATAGCTTTCAGCTTTTAGCTGTCAGCTTTACCCTGCTGGAACAGGATGGGTAGTCAGCGCAAACAGAAGGCCTAACCACAACAAGCTAAGAGCTAAAAGCTAGGAGCTAAGAAAATGACGCACAAAGTAACGCTGGTTCCCGGCGACGGCATCGGGCCTGAGGTGACGCAGGCGGTGGTTCGCATTCTTGAGGCCACCGGCGTCAAGTTTGAGTGGGAGCGTTTTGCCGCGGGGGCCGAGGCGTTTGAGATCTTTGGCGAGTACATTCCGACGGCGCTGTACGAATCCATCGAGCGCAACCGTGTAGCGCTGAAGGGGCCGGTGGCCACGCCCATCGGCGGCGGCTTCAAGAGCATCAACGTGACGCTGCGCAAGAAGTTTGAGCTGTTTGCCAACTTTAGACCGATCAAGAATCTGCCGGGACTCAAGACGCACTGGCCAGGCGTGGATCTTATTATTGTGCGCGAAAACACCGAGGGCGAGTACGTGGGGCTGGAGCACGAAGTGGTGCCCGGCGTGGTGGAGGCCATCAAGGTGATCACCGAAAAGGGCTCCACGCGCATTGCCAAGTTCGCTTTCGAGTACGCGCGCAAGCAGGGGCGCAAGAAGATTCACTCGATTCACAAAGCCAACATCATGAAGCTCAGCGATGGGTTATTTCTGCGCTGCGCGCGCAAGGTGGCCGAGGGGTTCCCGGAGATTTTTTACGGCGAACACATTATCGACAACACCTGCATGCAACTGGTGATGAACCCTTACCAGTACGACACGCTGCTGCTTGAGAATCTTTATGGCGATATTGTGAGCGACTTGTGCGCGGGGCTGGTGGGCGGGCTGGGGCTGGTGCCGGGCGCGAACCTGGGCCTGGAGTGCGCGATCTTTGAGGCGGTGCATGGGTCGGCCCCGGATATTGCCGGCAAAGACCTGGCCAACCCCACGGCGCTGTTGCAGTCCGCGGTGCTGATGCTGCGGCATCTGGATGAAGCGGCGGCGGCAGATCGCGTGCAGGCGGCTCTTGAAGCGGTGTACTCCGAGGGCAAATCACTGACCCGCGACGTGGGCGGCACGGCAGGAACCACGCAGTTTGCCGATGCCATTCTGGCGGCGCTGGGATAAGCGCGCGGCGGCGTCAGGTAACAAGAATTCGACATGAAGGAGTTTCCCATGCTTGGTTTGCTGCGCATCGCCGCATGCGCCGGTTTGCTCGCTTCAGTGGGGACGGCGATCGCGCAGGCGCCTGTGCGTCCTTTGCCGCCCACGCGCCCTGCGCACAGTGTGGAGTTTGTCGCGGCGACGGATCTGCCCGACTCCACCAATGCTCCAGCGGATGCGGACGGAAACTTCATTCTGGGGCCTACGCATGTTGCCGCTCCGGAGGCCAGCGTGCAGCCCGGCGTGCCGCAGGGAACGGTGATTGAGTTCAACATGAGCTCGGCCGATAGCAAGATCTATCCGGGGATCGCGCGCGACGCAGGCACCTTCGGCACGCCCGACCCCAGCGACCCGGCCAAACTCATTGTGACCACCAGCCATCCGGCGCCGTATACGCGCCACGTTGCCGTGTATGTTCCGCAGCAGTATGTTTCGGGAACCGAGGCGCCGTTTATTGTGACCGCTGACGGCCCTGACCGGCTGCTGTTCACTGTGCTCGACAATCTGATTGCCGAGCATCGCGTTCCGGCGATGGTGGCGATTTCAATCGGCAACGGGTCAGGCGATGCGCAGGGCAGCGAGCGCGGGCTTGAGTACGACACGATGTCAGGCCGGTATGCGGAGTTTGTTGAGACGGAGGTGTTGCCGCTGGTGGAGGAGAAGGCCCAGGTGAAGCTGACCCGCGACCCCGAGGGGCGGGCGACCACGGGCGGCAGTTCCGGCGGATCGTGCGCGCTGATCATGGCCTGGTACCACCCGGAGTGGTATCACCGCGTTCTCACTTACTCTGGAACCTATGTGAATCAGCAGTGGCCGTCGAATCCCGATACTCCGCATGGCGCGTGGGAGTTTCATGAGCGCCTGATTCCCAGCTCGGCGGCAAAACCGCTGCGGTTGTGGATGGAGGTGGGCGACAGGGACTCGCTGAATCCCAATGCCATGCGCGACAACCTGCATGACTGGGTGCTGGCCAATGAGCGGATGGCCAAGGCGCTGGCGGCGAAGGGCTATCGCTACCAGTTTGTTTTTGCGCGCGATGCCGGGCACGTGGACCGCGCGGTGAGGCAGCAGACATTGCCTGAGGCGCTGGAATACCTTTGGCAGGGCTATGCCGCGGGCGGAACGAAGAACTAACTGCCGCGGGGTTTTGCGAACTGAGCGTCCAGGCGGCCTTTGTCTCCCAAAGCTCATGCGGCAACTAAAACGAAAGCGAGCGAACCCGTGAAGCACTATCTTTTGTTCTACGAACTTGGAGACGACTATCTTGCCCGGCGAGTGGAGTTTCGCAACGAGCATCTTGGCATGGCGTGGAGGGCGAGCGAGTGCGGCGAGCTGGTGCTGGGCGGCGCGTTGACGAACCCGGTGGATACCGCTTTGCTGCTGTTCAAGGGCGACTCGCCTGAAGTGGCGGAGAAGTTTGCCCGGGCCGACCCTTATGTGGCCAACGGCATTGTGAAGCGGTGGACGGTTCGCGAATGGACGACGGTGGCGGGCACGGATGCCGCGACGCCCGTGAAGCCGAGCGTCTGATTCCGGCTTCGCGTCGCGGCCTAACTGCCTACCTTGGCCGCGTCAAAGCTGTTGTCGAGCGCGGCGATCTTTCTGAGCCATGCGCGGTATTGCGCCAGTGAAAACGCCGGCATGCCGAGCAGGTAGTGATTGACGCAGCGCTTGCCGCCGGCGGTCCACTCCATCAGGAAGAGCTTCTTGTCAGAGTGGAAGACGGGCAGCTTGCCCAGTTCAAGATTTTCGTTGGCCGTGGACGCGTAGTCGCCCTCAAGCAGCGTGGCATCGGTGTCAGCGTCCCACACGCGATAGTGGCCGCCGGCGGCTAGATTTGAATCGTTGCCCATGACGATGCGGACGGTCCAGTCTTTGGGCTCATCGACCATGAGGCACACCGGCTGCTGCACGCGGCGGACGTAGTGGTAGCCCAGCTTTTTGTTGTAGTAGTAGTCCACCAGCGACGCATTCAGATTCGGCCATCCGTCGATGACGTTCCACCAGAGCACGCCGGTGGCGCGCCGCCATTTCCGCAGGCGCGTCATTTCCACGACGTATTTGAAGGCCTCGGCCTGGCTGATCTGGGTGGCGAGGATAAAGTCCTCAAGATTGCCGGGCAGTTCGCCGAAGAACTCCTTGCCTTCGTTGGCGAGGACGATGTTCTGGTAGGGGTCTCCGGTGGCGCTGGTGGAGTGGAGAATCCACTGCGGATTGTTCTTCCACGGCCACAGGTGCGCGGGATCAATGAAGCGCTTGAGCGACGAGAGACCAGGGCAGCCGTTGAAGCCGATCTCGCTCAGGAACAGCGCGGTGTGCTCGGTGTAAAAGGCGCTCTTGAAGTAGTCGCGCGGGCCCCACAGATGGTTCTCGGGCATCAGGTTTTCGTTGCCGGTTGCAATCACCTCGGGCGCCATATACGGCGAGCTGGGCAAGTAGGCGCGGTAGGGATCGCATTGGAAGACGATGCCCGGCAGCAGTTCGCGCGTCAGCGTGTTGTGGGCCGGGTCAAGATGGCCCCACGTATAGGCCTGGTCAACTTCGTTGTCGCCGCTCCAGACGGCCAGCGACGCGTGATTGCGCAGCTTGGTAATGATGGCAATCGCTTCTTTGCGGATGGTCTCGTGAAACTCGGGCGTAAGCGGGTAGATGGAGCAGGCCATGGCGAAGTCCTGCCAGACCATGATGCCGCTGCGGTCGCAGAGATTGAAGAAGGCGTCGTCTTCATACACGCCTCCGCCCCAACTGCGCAGCATGTTGCATTCGAGGTCGGCGAAGAGCGCAATCATCTGTTCGTAGCGCGCGCTGTCGCGGCTGTGGAAGGCGTCGGCCGGCACCCAGGCCGAGCCTTTGACGAGGATGGGCACGCCATTGACCTTGAAGAGAAACTGGCCTGGCTTCTCGACGGTGGTGGTCTCGGTACGAATCAATTCAATGGTGCGGATGCCGATGGAGTCTTCGCGCGCGGCGAGCACTTTGTCGCCGTCGAGCAGTTGCGTGGTGACTTTGTAGAGGCTGGCCTGGCCATAGCCGCGGGGCCACCAGAGATCGGGATTGGCAATGGAAAACTCGAAGCGCCCGGCGGTGAAGGTGATTGGCTGAAGATGCGAGAAGGTTGAACCGCCGCACGCGCCTTCCAGCTTGAGGCTCAGTTGAGAGACCCGCGAGAGATCGGTTTCGACGTCGAATGAAACCGCCATCGTGGCTTTGCCCGGCTCCGCTGAAAGGGTGGCGAAGTACAGATCGCGGATTTCATCCGGAGCGTGAACAATCAGCTCCACCGGACGCCAGAGACCCGCGGAGACCGCGCGCGGCATGATGTCCCAGCCCCAGCAATGAGCGGGCTTGCGAATCCACACGCTCTCCTGGTCGGGTTTGTTGGCCACCGTGTTGATGGGTTCGTAGGTCTTGCCCTGGGCCTCAATCTCTGGCGAACGCAGCCGGACCGTGATCGTGTTTTGCGCGCCCGGTTGCAGCTTGCCGGTGACATCGATGCAGTGGGGGACGAGAGCATTCTCTGACTCGCTGATTTTGACGCCGTTGAGCCAATAGGTGGCCAGGCAATCGACGCCATGAAAGCAGAGTTCGAGCGAGCGACCTGCAATTCCATCCGGGGTAGGGAAGTCGCGCTGGTACCACCACTCGTAGAGTTCGTACGGCTTGAGTTTGGTGATGTTCTCGCCGAACAGCAGGTCGGCGGGCAGTTCGCCGTTGCGCGAGAGATCGAGGGGCGCGTCGCCGGGCACGATGGCGTCGATGGCTTTGAGGCCGGCCGCCTTGAGCTGGCCGGGTTCGCCGATCGCGTGCTTGCCCTGGGGAAAATGGAAGAGCTGCCAAACGCCATTGAGGCTGATGCGCGGCGGCGCCTGGGCCGGCAAGGGCGCGAGGGCGGCGGCGGGAATGCCGTTGACCAGGATCGCCGCGGTTCCCAGGCCGGATTGGGCGATGAACTGCCGCCTCGACAAAGTGATGCCGTGTTTGCGGGGTGCGTCGTTCACAGGGAGCTTCTCCTTCGTTGGGCAGGACTGTTGGACAGAACAGCAGTTTTGAGTGGGACCGCCGTCAGGCAGGCGAGCAGAGAGCACCGCACGTCAAACAGGGCGTGGCAGCCTCATTTCATTACCGCGCCAGTATATCCCTCTGCCGCGTGGCCGGGGATTTGGCGGCCAGCACCCGTCCTCCTGTACACTGAAGTGTTTATGGCCATGAAAAACAAATACCCAATTGGAATTCTGGGCGCGACCGGAATGGTTGGTCAGCGCTATATTCAGCTTCTTGAGAACCATCCGTGGTTTGAGGTGGCCTGGCTGGCGGCCAGCGACCGTTCGAGCGGCAAGACATATGGCGAGGCTGCCAAGTGGCGGCTGGATACGCCTCTGCCCGAGCGCATTGCCAGGATGACGGTGGCCGCGGCCGAACCGGAGGGCGCGCCCAAGATTATTTTTGCCTCAGTGGACGCGGCGATTGCCCGCGAGATGGAGCCGCGGTTTGCCGATGCCGGCTGTGCCGTGCTGTCGAACTCGAGCGCCTTCCGCATGGCTCCGAATGTGCCGCTGGTGATTCCCGAGGTCAACGCCGAGCACCTGCACCTGGTGGAGGAGCAGCCGTCGCGGAAGCAGTCGGGCGGCTATATGGTGACGAATCCGAACTGCTCGACCATCGGACTGGTGATGGCGCTCAAGCCGATTGAAGAGCGCTTTGGCATTGAGCAGATTTTTGTGTCGACGATGCAGGCGGTCAGCGGCGCCGGCTACCCAGGCGTGCCTTCGATGGACATTCTTGGCAACGTGGTGCCTTACATCGGCAGCGAAGAAGAAAAGATGGAAGCCGAGACGCTGAAGCTGCTGGGCAAGCTGGAGGGCCATGGCGTCACTCCGCTGGCCGCGCGCATCACCGCGCACTGCAACCGGGTTGCGGTCGAGGATGGGCACACGGAGTGCGTTTCAATCAAGCTGGCCAAGCCCGCCACGCGCGAGCAGATTCTGGCGGCGTGGGCTGAGTTTCGTCCGCTTGCCGGTAAGGACCTGCCGACCGCTCCCGATCCGCCGGTGTTTTTTGCATCGCAGCCTGACCGGCCGCAGCCGCGGCTTGACCGCAATCGCGGCAACGGCATGGCGGTGACGGTGGGCCGTTTGCGCCCGTGCGGGTTGCTGGACTGGAAGTTTGTGGCGCTCTCGCACAACACGGTGCGCGGCGCTGCCGGAGCCACCATTCTCAACGCGGAACTGCTGGCCAGTTTGGGCAAGCTCTGATTAGCGCGCAGAATTGTTCGGTAATCGCCGGTTCAATGGCCTGATAATGCAGCTTGGCAAAGGACGATAGGAAGACTCGCATGAGCCTGGTGGTAATGAAGTTTGGCGGTACGTCGGTGGAGGATCCGGCAGCCATCGGCCGCACCGCGGCCATTGTGGCCGGGCGCGTGGCCCTGGGCAAGCAGCCGGTGGTGGTGGTGAGCGCCATGGCCAAGGTGACGGACCAGTTGCTGCGCTCGGCCGCCGCTGCCGCGCAAGGCGACCGTACCGGCGCGCTGGCCATCAGTTCGCGGCTGAGAGCGCGGCATCGCGACACCGCCGCCGCACTGGTGAAGAACACGGCCGACGCGGCGGCGCTGATCAACTACATCGACCAGAAATTCGATTCGCTGGATGAAGTGCTGCGCGGCCTTTCGGCCATTCTCGAGCTGACCCCGCGCATCTCTGACCTGATTGTGAGCTATGGCGAGCGCATCTCAAGCCGCATTGTGGCGGCGGCGTTTCGCGAGCAGGGCGTTGACGCGGCGCATGTGGACGCGCGCGAAATCATTATCACCGACTCTCAGTTCCAGAAGGCCGTTCCGCAGGACGCGTTGATTGAGAAGCGGGCCGCGGAAAAGCTGCAACCGCTCATCGCAGAAGGCAAGGTTCCGGTGATGGGCGGCTTCATTGCTTCAAACGAGGCCGGCATCACGACGACGCTGGGCCGCGGCGGATCGGACTTTACCGGCGCGCTGATCGGCGGCGCGCTCACTGCCGAGGCAATCGAGATCTGGACCGACGTGGACGGCATTATGACCAGCGACCCGCGGGTATGCCCGGACGCGCTGCGCGTGAAGGTGATCAGCTTTGAAGAAGCGGCGGAGCTGGCGTATTTCGGCGCCAAGGTTCTGCATCCGGCCACGATTTTGCCGGCGGTGAAGAAGAACATTCCCGTGCTGGTGCTGAATAGCCGCAACGCAAGCTGCGAAGGTACGCGCATCACATCCCTGGCGCCCCATTGCCGCAGCCCTTTCAAGTCCATCGCCGTCAAAAAGAAGCTGAGCATCATCGACGTGGTGGCCAGCCGCATGCTGATGACGCACGGCTACATGAAGTCGATCTTCGACATCTTCGACAAGCACCAGTGCCCGGTGGACATGGTGTCAACCAGCGAGGTTTCAGTTTCGCTGACGGTTGACTCGAACGACAAGCTGCCCGCGATTGCCGCGGACCTGGGCAAGCTGGCGGATGTGAAATACGAGGGCAGGAAGGCGCTTGTGTGCATGGTGGGCGAGGATATCCGCGGCCAGAGCGGTATGGCGGCTCAGGTGTTCGGCGCCATCAAGCACATCAACGTGAGGATGATTTCGCAGGGGGCGAGCGAGATCAATATGAGTTTTATGATCGACGAAGACGATGCGGACGAGGCAGTGCGCTCGCTGCACGCCGCGTTTTTCCAGGATCCCGATCCCACGATCTTCGATGTCGAGGCGCGGAAACAGTTGCCAGCTGACAGCTGACAGCCGGCAGTTAAGATTTGACAGCCCGAACCAAGTGTTGAGGGTACCGGGTCACGGTTGCGAGCGAGGCTGCTAAAGAACCTGATATCCGCAAGGATTGACTGTCTGCTGTAGGCTGTTAGCTAAAGGAACTACCATGCTGATTCTTGTTCTGGGCAAGGGGAAAACCGGAAGCCTGGTGGCCGAGGTGGCGCGCGAGCGCGGCCACAGCGTGCGCGCGCTGGACATCAACGAGAACCAGCATGCCTCTGCTCTCACGGCGCCGACGCTGGCCGGCGTGGATGTGGTGATCGACTTCACCGCGCCCGAAGCCGCCGCCGAAAATATGCGCGCGGTACTGTCGCTGGGCGGACGCATTGTGGTGGGCACCACCGGCTGGTATGCGCACTTGGACGAGATGAAGGCGCTCGCCCGCAAGCGCAACGGCGGCCTGCTCTACGGCACCAACTTCTCCATGGGCGTGCAGACGTTTTTCCGGCTCACGGCGGAGTTGGCTCGGCTGGAGGGCTACACCTTCACAATTACCGAGACGCACCACGTGACCAAGCTGGATTCGCCGTCGGGCACGGCGATCACGTTGCAGCAGATTATCCAGGCGGTGCGGCCGGGAGAGAATGTTGAGATCACTTCGCACCGCATTGCCGATGCCAAGGGCGAGCACATTGTGACCGCCAGCAGCGAGACCGACACGCTGGAGATTCGCCACGATGCCCACAGCCGGCGGGGATTTGCGTTGGGCGCTGTGCGCGGAGCCGAGTGGCTGGCGGGCAAGGCGGGTGTGTGGGAGTTCCGCGAGATCTTCGGCCAGCTCTAAGCCGCGGGCAAACTTTTGGAATGTGCAGGTGCGAATTTATTCTTGACTGCCGTTTGCGGCTCCCTCAGAATTTGAGTCAAACGGGAAGGGTACGGCTTCCAGTGAGTCGTGCGCATCCAGAGAGCCTTCATTCGAGCATGGCACTGAAGTTTCATTGAATTTGAAGAGGCCCCCTTGTTTCTTCAAATTCGAGAGGCGATTCCAGGCGGATCGCGGGCTATTCATTTCGCTAATCAATGAGGATGCCAGAGCGCCGGGAGCGCCGGGCAGCCGCAACCGGGAGGTCACCCGATGAAACGATTTCTTTGCATGCTGGTTCTGCTGGGCGCGCATCTCAGCCATGCCTACGAATACAAATTGCAGTTCACTCCGCAGGCGGGCGCCCAGGGACTTTTGGTCGCGGGGTACTACTTTCAAGGCGATGCGGTTGTGGGGAATTGCAGTTATCGTACCGTGTCTTCAGGGTCCGGCCGCGGAGGGCACGGAACCACAACCTACCACAACAACACCTGCACCTGGGATCATTATGGCAATCTGACGAGCATGACGCCGGGCGCGCCGGTGATTCCGCAGCCGCTGACAGAGGCCGGCACTGAGATTATCTATGCCTTCAGCGGCACAGGCAGCACGGGCCTGGACACAAGAGGCTGGGGATTTGTAAACACTCCCTCTTCGCACTATTCCTGGGAGCCTGTGAATGGCGGTTATGCGGTTGTCCCTTATGCCGCCTACACAATTACCGCCACCCTTGTGAGCGACGGCGATAAGCCACTCGTGTTCGATAGCGCGAAGGTGGCAACCTCGGTTTCCGGCATGTATACCCCATCGGCGGGGAGCGCCACGGTCTCCTCAACGACCTGCAAGCATTCTGTGCCGGCAGGATCCAGTTGTTCGTTGACGGTTGCCTACAATCCCCGGACGATCAAATGCACCAGCTCACCTTACGGATATGCCTATACCCGGATCGACCTGACGCTGATTACAGACGCTGGGGCATTCACGGATTTCAGCGAGGGGTTTACCGTTACAGGCGTACCAGTCTGCGACGACTAGCGGCTATCTCATAAATACAAATCGGCCTGGAATGGCCCCCCTCAGGGGCTAGAGCCCTGAACTGTATCAGGGTCTTTGCGGCGCGGCTGAAGCCGTGGCCTTTCAAAACGGGTTTATGAGATGGCTTCTAGCGTCGCCAGGCGCACGTCGCAACCTTCCTGACGAAACGGCTCAGAGATTTTGCCTGAGTGGCGGGAAGCCGCGGCAAAAAGCCTGCCCAGCCTCTCCGCCGGTATAATCTCATCTGTTATGGAAACCATAGGATGCGGTACTGCAATCGTTACGCCTTTCAGGGCGGATGGGTCATTGGACGAGGCTGCGCTTCGGGCGCTGGTGAACTGGCAGATTGACTCCGGGATCGACTTTCTGGTGGCCTGCGGGTCAACCGGCGAGGCGGCAACGCTGGATGAAGACGAGTGGCTGACGGCGGTCCGCATTGTTGTGGAAGCGGCGGCGGGGCGCGTGCCGGTGTGGGCCGGGTGCACGCACAACTCCACGCGGACGCTGGTGCGGCTGGCCGGCCAGTTGCGGCGCATCCACGGGCTGAGCGCCGTGCTCTCGGCCAACCCCTACTACAACAAGCCCTCGCAGGAGGGGCAGTTCCAGCATTTTCTGGCGCTGGCCAAGGCGGTTGACCCGCTGCCGGTGACCATCTACAACATTCCCGGGCGCACGGGCATCAACCTTGAACCGGAGACGGTGGCGCGGCTGGCTGCGGCGGCTGACAACATTCAGGCCATCAAGGAGTCCAGCGGCAAGCTGCCGCAGATTGCCGAGCTGGTTCACGTTCTGCCGCGCGGCTTCAAGGTGTTCAGCGGCGACGACAACATGGCTCTGGCCTCAATTGGCGTGGGCGCGCAGGGGCTCATCAGCGTGGCCGCGAACGAGATTCCGGCGGAGATGAGCCGCATGATTCGGGCCGCGCTGAATAACAACTGGGCCGAGGCGCGCGAACTGGAGCGCCGTTTTGCGCGGCTGATCGACGCCAACTTCTGGGATTCGAATCCCTGCCCGGTGAAGACGGTGCTGAACCTGATGGGCCGCTGCACGGATCACGTGCGGCTGCCGCTGGTTCCGCCCACGGCCGCCACGCGTGCCAAACTGGAACGGCTGGCCGGCGAACTGGGGCTGCTGAAGCACGTTCCGGTTGCGCCGGGTTTCAGGCCGGAAGTGTTTTAAGAGCAGGGAACAGGGAAAAGGGAAAAGGGAAAAGGGAAAAGAGAATCGACGCGTTCGCAGCTGCGGCTTGCGGGGAGAATCTCAATGAACTTGCAAAGGATGAAGCTGCGTGGAGCAACTGCGGCTGCGGCCACGTTGCTGGTTTTGCTGTTGAACGTTGCGACTGGGATGGCGGCTGTGGGGCCGGCGGGGCAGGGAGCGTTGCCGGTTTCAGGGCTGAGCGAATTCGCGGATCACGAAGGCTACACGGCGCTGTTTGACGGCAAGACGCTCGACGGGTGGGACGGCATACCCGGCCTGTGGAAGGTCGAAGATGGCGCAATCACGGCTGAGATTACGCCGGGGATGTTCCCGGAAAAGATGTTCCCCAATACTTTCCTGATCAAGCGCGGAGTGGAAGCGAAGGACTTCGATCTGAAGCTTGAGATCAAGATGGAGAAGGGTGGCGGCAGCGGGATCCAATACCGCAGCAGTGTGGGCTTTCCGGCGGGCAAGGCCGGCGACGGCAACGATCCGCGCTGGACGATGACCGGCCCGCAGGCCGACTTCTGGTATCCGGTGAACGCGCAGGCCAGCCAGTGGAGCGGGCAGTTCTACTCGCAGAACACGCCGCGGGGAACGGTTGCCAGGCGCGGGCAGGTGGTGTTGTCGCTGCCGGGGAAGAAGCCGCAGGTTGTGGGCTCGATTGGAGACTGCGACAAGCTGGGCGCGTATGTGAAGACAGGCGATTGGAATGAGTACGAAGTGATTGCGCGCGGCGGCACGATGGTCCACATTCTCAACGGCCAGTTGATGGCGGTGCTGATCGACGACGACCCGGCCTCACCGCACAATGTCTCGGGGCTCTTTGGCCTGCAGATTGAAGGCGCTCCGAGCAAGGTCTCGTTCCGCAACATCTGGCTGAAGAAGATCGACTAGCGCGGCGCTGCCAGGCGCGGGGGCCGATTGAGGCGCGCGCCGCTAGCCTTGCGCGTATTTCTTCGCAATCAGGTGCGCCGCAATCAGTCCGGATTGATAGATGGTGGGCAGCCCGCTGCCCGGATGAGTTCCGCCGCCGACCAGGTAGCAGTTATCCAACTCCTCAAACTTGTTATGCGGGCGGAAGTAGAGCATCTGGGTCATGTTATGCGCCAGGTTGAAGGTAGCTCCGTAAAAGACGCCTGAGTCTTCCCAGTCTGCCGGGGTAATGATGCGCTCCACCTCAATGTGCGGGCGGATATCGCCCAGCGGCGTGCGCGTGGCAATGGCGTCAAGCACTAACTCGCGGAAGCTGGGTGTCTCTTTAGCCCAGTCAATGCCGCTGGAGTTATTGGGAACGGGAACCAGAACATAGATGCCCGACTTACCGGCCGGCGCAACGCGGTCGTCGGTGACGCTGGAGTTTCTTATATAGAACGAGATGTCATCGGACAGCTTCAAGCCTCTGAAGATATCGTCGGTGTTCTGGTGATAGTCGCGGGCAAAGACGATGGTGTGGTGGGGCAGGTCAGGGAAGGTCTTGTCCATGCCCAGATAAAGCATGAAGGTGGAGCAGGAGTATTTCTTCTTTTTCAGACTGGCGGGCGAGTACTTCTTCAATGCGTTCGGCGGCACCAGGGTTTGCATGGCGTGAGCAAAATCCGCATTGACCACGGTCTCGTCGGCAAGAACCGTGCGGCCATCGGCAAGCAGCACGCCTTTCACCTGCCCGCGCTCAATCAAAAGCTGCTTGACCGGCGTGTTGAGGTGGATTCTGGCTCCATGCTTTTCCGCGACTTTGGCCATGGCTGCCGAGATCTCTGAAAGGCCGCCCTGCACGTGAAAGATGCCGAACTCGTGCTCGATGTATGGCAGGATCACGAAGAACCCCGGGCACTCCCACGGCGACATGCCGAGATACTTTGACTGAAAGGTGAATGAGAGGCGCAGCCGTTCAGAGCGGAAGTAGTTGCCAAGATAGTCATAGAGGGAGCGGCCGAAGGGGATATAGCGAATGGCGCGCAGGAAGGTGGGCTTGAAAAAGTCCGAGAGGGAGGAGTAATCCTTCTCAAGGCAGGCATAGATATGGCGGAAGCGCTCGCCTTCGCGGTCAAAGAACTTGTCAAGGCCGGCCTCTTCGCCGGGAAAGCAACGGGCGATCTCCTGCTTCATGCGTTCGCGATCGCCGGTCACATCCATGGCGAAGTCAGGAAACATCAGCCGGTACATGGGGTCGAGGCGCTTGAAGTCAAGGTAGTCCTCACTGCTCTCGCCCGCTTCTTCAAAGACTTTGTCGAGGACGAACTTCATCATGAGAAAGGTAGGGCCGATGTCGAAGCGGAAGCCGCCCACGGCGAGCTCGCCATTGCGCCCGCCCACTACGGGTTCTTTCTCAAAGACTTCAACGTCAAAACCCCGTTTGGCAAGGACCATGGCCGCGGTAAGCCCGCCCGGCCCGGCGCCAACAATCACAATCTTCTTTTTGCCGACCTTTGTGAGTTCGCTGTTCATAATCGTTCCGTCTTCTCATCAGGCTATGAAACCGTTGAACTCCTGGATGAAGCGGCGCATATCCAGCAGCAGTACAGCATCCGGCTTTGCGCGGATGACCATCCCATCCAGATACATGAGACTTTTGATGATATCAAACATGCCCTCGTCGAATTGCATGCCCGATACAACGCCAAGCCGGATGGTCTGCATCATCTTTTTGGTAAGGCTCACCTGGCTGACGCTCTTGCCCTCGAAATCGGCATAAAGCGTGAGGAACTTTCGCTCGAAGGCGGCAAATCTGTCTCCGTCGATCTGCCGGTCGGCCATGGCGTTGAGGCAGCGCGCTGAGGCCGGATAATCGTACTGGCTCAGCGCATCGAAGAAGTGGAAAAGATTCTTGCGCATGCGCTCGGAGACGCGGCCAATGTAGCCGGTATCGAGAAAGGTGAAGTTGCCGTCTTTGAGGACGATGTTTCCGGGATGGATGTCTCCGTGGAAGGTGCCGATAGCAAACATGAAAAAGCCATGGACATGGAAGAGCTCAAGCAGCGACTCGTAAGAAAGCTTGCCGGCAGTCAGCAACTCGTCGAGCGTGGGCCCGTCGGCGTATTCGGAGACGAGAATGTTCTCGCTTGAGAGCTTCTCGTAGACTTTGCGGAAGCGCAAATGGGAGAGGTCAAAGCGGTCTTTGTATGCCTGGTAGATTGCGTTTAACTCGGCGCTTCCGGCGGCCTCATTTCTCAGGTCGAGTTCGCTGAGCGTCATCTTCTCAATCTCGTGCAGCAGGCTTACGGGATTGGCGACGCCGCGAAGCCTGGGATAGAAGAAGACGGCGAACTTGAAGAGCCTTCGCACGGTGGTTACATCGCGGCGGAAGTTTGCCGAGTAGTTTCGCTTGACGATTTTGACGACCACCTGTTCTCCGGTTTTGAGCCGGGCGCGATGCACCTGCCCGATGGAGGCCGAGGCAAAGGGCTGGGCGTTAAACTCAGAGAAGTTTTCAAGGTAGCTGTCGCCCGCATACGAGCGGATGAGCTGGAGCGCGTCTTCAGGGGGAAGGCTCTCGGTGTGGCTGTAGAGCTTTGCCAGCGCGCGGCAGCGCTCGTCGCCGAGAAAGTCAGGGCGGAGCGCGTAGACCTGGCCGATCTTGACGGCCAGCAGGCCAAGGCGCTGAATGAAGGCGATGTCCGGTACGGGATCGCTGTAGATGGTGTTGAGAAGCCGGAAGAAATTCAGTATGTTCATGGTCTTTCTGGCGCGTTCACGGTTGGTGGAATGAATGAGGACATACGCCGCGTCTTTCTTACGCTTCCCTGAGAGCAGCATCTTACATCATGTCAAATTAAAAGGCCATGTCATCGGTTCACCGGTCAAAAGTGCACAGGTTGCGCTGCCCGTGCCCGATGGATCTTACGGCCAAGCCTTTTTGAACTGCGATGCGCTTAGCTGGTTATGTACTGGATAAAGCGCACCTTCCTATTATCTTCTTGTTTGGATGCTGGCTGGCTCCAGGGGGTGTTGATCTTGGGGAATCGGTTTTGACCCGGTGGAAGCGCTGCTCCGCAGCCAGAGGGGCCAGTTGGCGAGGCAGCGGTGGATTTACAATGGCGAGGTCTGTGCGGCGCGGCGTTCTTGACCCTGCGGATATTTATTGGACAGCGGTTCAAGCACTGCGGAGATGAGGGAGCGCAAGCGAAGTGAGTCGCCAGGGAGATGCCATAGGCCGGCCGGGGAAGGATTGCAGATGGAATATGCGCAAAGGGTTCTTGCCCAGGTGCTTCGATCGGATGTTTGGATCGTCGCGTTGGTCGCTATGAGTATCGCGAGTCATCGCCATGCGGGCGCACAGGAACCAGCCGCGAATGCGCCCGCGCAGGACGCTCGCAACACCGAGATCCGCACGACGACCACGCACATGCCTCTGCCCGAGTTCACCAGCTTGCAGGCCTGGGAGCAGCGGCGCGCTTTGCTGCGCAATCAGATTCTGGTTTCAGCCGGGTTGTCGCCGATGCCGGTGAAGACTCCTCTGCACGCGCAGGTCTTCGGCAAGATTGAGACGGCGGACTACAGCATCGAGAAGGTGCTGATCGAGACGCTGCCGGGGTTTTATCTTGGCGGCAATCTTTATCGTCCGCGCGACGGCCGAGCGAAGCATCCGGGGCTGCTGAATCCGCACGGGCATTGGGTCTATGGACGGCTTGAGAATCAGCCGCTCTACTCCGGGCCAGCGCTCGGCATCAGTCTGGCGCGGCAGGGATATGTTGTTTTTGCCTATGACATGGTGGGCTATACCGACACCCTTCAGACGCCGCATCGCTTTGGCAGCCCGGAGCAGCGGCTGTGGTCGTTTGGTCCGCTGGGGCTGCAGTTCTGGAACTCGATTCGGGCGCTGGACTTTGTTGCGTCGCTCGACGATGTGAACGCGGACCGGCTGGGCATTACCGGCGCATCCGGGGGCGCGACGCAGGCGTTTCTGCTGGCGGCGGTGGATGAGCGCATTCAATTTGCCGCGCCGGTGAACATGATCTCGGCCATCATGCAGGGCGGCGACCTGTGCGAGAATTCACCCGGATTGCGCATTGGCACAAGCAACGTAGAGCTCGCCGCGTTGATTGCGCCCAGGCCCATGCTGGTGGTCTCGGCTACCGGCGATTGGACGCGCAACGTGCCACGCGAAGAGTTTCCCGCGATCAAGAGGATCTACGATCTCTACGGCAAGGGCAACCAGGTTGAGGTGGTGCAGATTGACGAGGTGCACAACTTTAACCAGCTGAGCCGGCAGGCGGTGTATCGCTTCTTCGCGAAGGTGAATCGGGGCTTGAGCGACAGCCGTGAACTCGCCGAGCACGACATCACCGTGCCGCCGTTGCAGGATATGCTGGCGCTCTCGAATCGGACTCTGCCCGCAAACGCTCTTGATCTGGATGGCGTATTCGGCGTGTGGCGGGAGATGGCCAAAGCGCAGAATGACGAGAAGCAGGACGCGCAGTTTCTGCGCGAGCGGCTGCGGCAGACGCTCGCGGTGGAGATGCCCGAGCGTGTGGTTGCCGAAGCGCATGGGCAGTCGATTGTTCTCACTCGCCCATTGCAGCGCGATCGCGTGCCCGGCATCTGGATCGAGGGAAGCGGAAAGAGTGCGATCGTTGTCGACGCGCAAGGCTCGGCATCGGCGCTCGAATCTGCCGTAGTGAGCCGTCTGCGCAAGGAGGGACGGCCCATTCTGCTGCTGGATGTGTTTCAAACAGGCGCGGCCAGAGCGCCGCGAGACAGAGGCGGCCCGACGGGCGACGCGTTGAAGCTGATGCCCGATGCCGGCGTGGAAGACCGCGCCGATGCCGCGGCGGGACGGCCGAAGTTTCTCACTTTCAATGTGAGCGACGACGCGGCGCGCGTGCAGGACATTGTGACGGCAATCGCCTATGCCGGCAAGGGCGGCCGCACGACGGAGATCTATGCCAGCGGGGACGCGGCGCTGTGGGCTGAGTTCGCGGCTGCTCTGTGGCCCGCGCCGATGTCATTGCATCTGGAGAACGTGCCCGCGCTCACATCGGACGCAGACTACCTGGCACACTTCAATGTGGCCGGCATTCTCAGGGCCGGCGGAATGGCAACCGCGCAAAGACTGCTGAACGGCAAGTGAGCCGGGGCGAAGCGCAGTGCTGAATTGCTTTAGAACAGATCCGCAATCGGCGGGAAGGTAAGCAGCAGGCTCAAGGCGAGCAGCGCAAGGGCAACTGCGCTCACGCGTCCCAGGGCGACGGTGCGCTTTCTCCAGCGTTGTTCGAGAACTGCCCAGCAAACAAGCCACGCGACGACGGCTACGGTGGTTACGCCGGAGAGAGGCCCGGTGGGCCTGTAGAATATGAGCAGGCTCTTGACGGACGGCAAGGTGTCGGCAGCAAGGGCAAGCAGAGCCACCGCGAAGCAGCCAATGCCGGCCGCGAGAAGGGCGGCCGCTCCCGAGCCGTTCGGCAGGTCTGCATGAGCGTCAATGGTTGCCGAGACTTTTTGATTCATTGGGATTCTCCGTGAGACAGGCGCATCAGCGAGCCGCCCTCGACGGGCGCGTGTTTATCGAGCATGGCGCCAAAGAAGCCGGCGATGCCGGCGGCGAAGAATGCGGCCAGAACAAAGCACACCACCGCGGAGCGCAGTTGCGGATGACTTTTCAGATGGCGCCCGTAGCGGATTTGAAGGGCGGCTGCCATGGTGGTGGCAATCGGCGTGAGCCAACCCACGTGCTCTTTCCACTCCATGCCGATGGAGTGCCAGGCCGTGGTTGCGGGGCTTGATTTGAGCAGCAGTTGCGGGAAGCCGGCCAGGTTGGCGGTTCCCGGCGGCGCTACGGCGCGATACCAGGGATAGACGATGTAGGTTCCCGTGAGCACGGCTGCCCACGCGAGCGCAGCCATCGTGACCAGGTAGAGGGTGAGAAAGATCTCGTCGCCGCGTGTGGCCGGTGCATTGGCATCGCGACGGTAGAGGCGGGTCAACTGGACCAGCGCGCCGGAGCAGGCCAGCAGATAAAGCGCGCCGAAACCCATTCCGTGGATCAAGGTCCAGAGACCGCGTGCGGTGATTTCCATTCGTCACTCTCTCCGATCTATGCGTGCGCCAGCGCATCAGAAGCTGTTGGCGGCAATCTGGCCGGGGAAGAAGGCGGCTTGCGCTTCGGGCTTCTTCTCGTCTTTGCCCCACGTCCAGTAGAGGCCGAGGTAGGCGTAGTTTTCAGTCTGTCCGGTGATGGAGTGGCCGTAGGCGAACAGCAGTTGATGGTCGGGATTCTTGAAGTGGTAGTAGCCGCCGGCGTCGATCATGGTGGAGGCCTGGGTCTGCGCTGCGGCGAAGCCCTCGGCCCCGTGATAAAAAACCTCAGTTCCCAACTCCAGCTTCTTGCTGAGCACGCGCTTCACCAGCCAGGCGGTATAGGGGAAGTTGCGGTAGTCCTTCTGCGGCACAACCTGGTAGCCGCCGCCGCCGTCGAGGGTCCAGGGGCCGATGTTCTTCTGCAGCCAGAGCGGCAGTTTGTACCAGACTTTGCCCACGCCCAGGCCACGAGTAGAACTGCCGGTGGGCATCTCGAACATGGTGAAGCTGCCGATCTGGGGGACGTGCGAGCTTTCTTTGATGAAGGCGATTTTTGCGCCCAGTTCCATATCGGTGAGGCCAAAGGCGCTGGGGCCTGTGCCGCCGGGCAGGTAGACGGGATTGTTGGTGGGGGCAATCTCGCCCCAGGGCAGAATGGCATGCAACTGCACGCGGGGAACGGCGCCCCAGTTGAACTCGAAGGCCGGGCCAACGGAGTCAATCTCGGCGGGGGTTCCGTCGACGCCGCCGAAGATGTAGAACTCGTAGTGGCCGGTGTCGACGGGGACCGGATCGTCGGTTTGGAACGGCGGGCCCTGCGCCCGCAAGCGGGGCGCACAGACCAGCAGCAACAGGAACAGCACGGGTCCTGGGCAAGAGCGCAGGAACTTCATCCAACCTCCTTAACCGGGCCTGGCGAGGCCGCGGTCAATCGCTTCGTCTCGAGGAAGAGCGTTAAAAAACCAGGGAAAGCACTCCTGCCTATGATGCTGAGTGGGGTGGGCGGGATTGTCAATTTTTCGGCAAATTCGTCAGGGCCGGGGCAGGGCAAATCCTGCCTTGACGAGGTGCGGCCTTGGGCGTAGTGTTTGGGGCGAAATCAACCATCACTTTTCGAGGCCCTTATGCGAAGTTTATCCCGTGCGCTCGGCTTTATTGCGTTGCTCGCTTCCACGTCAACTCTTCTGGCCCAGGCAGGCGGCAGCGGCCAGGCGGCCAAACCGGGACTGACCGGCTTTGTGACGCGGTCAGGATCGCGGCTGATGCTCAACGGCAAGCCGTTCCGCTTTGCCGGCGGCAACCTGGACAACGTGAACCTGGCCAGCAAACGCTATAGCCTGATCATCTCCATCACCGGGAAGATTGACGCGTTTTATCCGTCGCACTGGGCCATTGACGATGCCTTCGAGACGCTGCGCAAGATGGGCGGCACGGTGGCGCGCGTGTACTCGGCAGGAACGCAGGGCAGCCCGCTGGCCATTGAGCCGGAGCTCGGCGTCTTCAATGAAGACGCTCTCAAGCAGCTTGACTACGTGATCAAGTCGGCGGCCGATCACGGCATCCGGTTGGACCTGGTGCTGGTGAGCGAGCAGGATTTTTATGTGGGCGGGCGGGATGTTTTCTCGCACTGGAGGAATGGCGCCAACTTTTTTGAGGAGCCGGTGGTCTCGGACTTCGAGCAGTTCATTCAGCATGTGCTGACGCGCGTGAACAGCTATACCGGCGTGGCGTATAAAGACGATCCTGCAATTTTTGCCTGGGAGACGGACAACGAGATCGGCGACTCGCCGGTGGCGTGGGAGAGCAGAGTCACCTCTTACATCAAGAAGCTCGATCCCAATCACCTGGTGATCAACGGCAACGTGATGATCGGGCCGATTGCGTCTGCTGAGCGGCTGGCCGAGAAGGATGCCGACATCTATGTGGAGCACTATTACGAACACTGGGGCCAGCCCTGGCATCTTGCCGACGATGCGGACAAGATTACGAAGGCCGGGAAGGTGATGATCGTGGAAGAGTTCGGCTGGGACCGCTCCAACTGCACGGTCGAGGACTTGAAGAAGCACCTGGGCGAAGTGGAAAGGAATCCCAATGTCGCGGGCGACATGTTCTGGGCGCTGCGGGCTCACCGGGAGCCGGGCAAGCTGTTCCCGGTTCCGGGCGAAGGCGGCGAGTGGTGGGCGCTCTACTATGACGGGCTGGATACGGGCGAGAACGCTGCCGCCGACATGCATCAGCGCGCGCTGATTCTCGAGTCGCACATCAAGCGGATGACAGGCGCCAGGTAGCGCATCGCAGGTCTCAAACAAAAAGAGCTTGCCCGGCCGATTGCGGGCAAGCTCTTTTTGTTCTACCGGGTCTTCTGGCGGGGGCGAGAAGTGCCGGGCGTGCTCAGCCGGCCAGGGCTTTCTTCACCAGTTCGCTTACCAGGCGGCCCTCGGCGCGCGCGCCAGAGGCTTGCAGCCTGGCCTGGACAGCCTTCATCACGTTGCCCATCTCTTTGGCGGTGGGCGCTTTGCCGGCGGCGGCGGTGACTTCGGCCACGGCCTCGGCGACGAGCGCGGCCAGGCCGGCTTCGTCAAGAGCCTTGGGCAGGAACTCCTCAATGACGGCGATCTCGGCGGCTTCTTTGGCGGCCAGTTCCGGCCGGCCGCCCTTGGTGAACTGGTCAATCGAGTCGCGGCGCTGCTTGATCATGGTGGCCAGCGCTTGCTCGCTCTCGGCCGGGGTGAGCGGGGCGCGCTTCTCAATGGCCTTGTTTTTGAGGGCGTTTTTGATGAGGCGCAGGGTGGTGGTGCGTTCCGCGTCGTGGGCCTTCAGGGCCGTAATCACTTGCTGACTGATCCGAGCTTCCAGTGCGCCTGCGTCCATGGTGTTTGCCTTTGGCTGCTGAAATGCGAGCCGGAATGGATTCGGCCCCATGCAGAATTGTACGGCTTGCCGCCCGTGGGCTGCCGTTTCCGGGCGTTTGACGCGTCCTCTCTTGAGGAATGCAGAGCAGCGGAGGGAGGCCTGCCGGTTGCCAAGCTGACGGGATTGACCCCAGGTGCCGGGGTTCGGAGGTTCCCGGCCAATCTTCCCGCAATTTTCGGCCTCAACCATGGTTTACACGGATTCGCGAAGATGCTAACTTTTCGTCCGGGAGTGAATGAGGCCTGGGGCGCGCATCTTGCTGAACCGTTCCCGGGGAGAACTCGGGAGCGTGTATTGACGGAGGCTGGGCGAGGACGATGAACGGTGTGCTGCAGTTTGTGGGAGCGCATCCATACCTGTTTGCCAACCTGCCCATTGTGGCAATGACGCTGCTTTTGCCGCGGTTGGTGGCGAACCGCGATTACGGGCGGGCAGCGATGTTCAGCGGGTTGGCCTGCCTGCCCTGCGCGCTGGCCGAGTTGACTTCGCTGGACTACTGGCGGCCGGTCCTTTTGGGCGGTGCGCACTGGGGCCTGGAGAGCGTGATCTTTACCTATGCCTCGGGGGCGAGCGTGTGGCTGGTTGCCGCGTTGTGGAGCAGGCAGAGTTGCGCGATAGGCGTTGCCTCGTTCCGCGAGGGGTTTCGACGGTTGACGCCGTGGGCGCTGGCTGGGACAGGGGCCTATTGGGGCCTGTGGTGGGCGGGGATGAACTGCGTGACCGCGACGCTGCTTACCTCTGCCGGGCTGCTGCTCTTTCAGTTGCGGCAGCGCGCGGATCTGTGGCGTCTGGCCCTGGCCGGCTGTGTACTGTTCATGCCGGTGTACGTGCTAGGAATAAGAATTCAGTTTGCGGTTTGGCCGCACTACCTTGATTACTGGCTGCCCGGCGGATTGTGGGGAACGCTGGTGCTGGGCGTGCCGCGGGGCGAGGTTGCCTGGGCCATCCTGTATGGCGCCACCTACCCGGTGGTGATGGCCTCGGCGCTGGATATGCGGTTCAGCAGCAGGAGGCTGGAAGAGCGGAGCCTGGCAACGAGCTGAGCCGCCTTGGTGCAGCGGCAGATTGGCTAGCCCGGCTGCTGAATGCGCGCCTGCAAGACGCAGGCCATCATCAGCGGCCACACCGCGCCGTAGCCGGCTGCCCAGCAGACTTCTTCCAGCGGGATGCCCATCAGGGTGATGCCGCAGAGGCCTGCCCAATTCCATTCCGAGATGAATGAAGGAAAAGCAGCCCACACGCAGTTGAGGATGGTCAGGTAGAGGCCGAGGAACGAGAGGCAGCCGGCCAGGGCCAGCCGCCAGTAGGCAGCGCTGTGCGTCAGAATGCCGAGCGAGATGGCAGCCATGGCGGTGGCGAGTGAGAAGCTGGCGCTCAAGCCGAAGAAACGGCAGATGCCCACCAACCCCGCACCGGCCAGCGTGATGAGAAGGTAGCGGCGCAGAACGATCTTCCACTGGATGCTGATTTCGAGCCGGCGTGAGCTGAGCATAGCCGGGAGAGTCCACAGGAAGACGCCGGACGAGACGCTGAGCAGCAAGTCTTCAAGGCCAAGGGGCAGGCCGCCCAGCCGGGAGGGATGCCAGTAAGACGCGTAGTCAAGCGAGACCAGCGTGAAGGGGGCGGCCAGCAAGGCAGCCAGCGCGGCGGAATGGCGCAACGAAGCGTGCTGAAGAGCCACGCTGGCCGCGGCCGCAGCGGCAATGGCGAGGCTGCCCAGCAGGTAAGGGTATGCGGCCAGGCTACTCTCCACGCAGAAGCTCCATGGGCCGCATGTGGGTGGCGCGCCAGGCGGGGTAAAGGCCGCCCAGCGCGCCAACAACGAGCACAAGCACGACAGATTGCAGCAGCAGAACAGGCGTTACGTCCGGCTGAAGGAATCCGCCCACGGCGGGATGGTGGATCATGAGTTGCAGGCTGAGCAAGCCGGCGGCGACACCAACCACCGCCCCGGCCGCGGCTACCATCACGCCCTCCAGGACGATGGTGGCCAGGATGCGGGATGGTTTCCAGCCGATGGCCGAGAGCAGTCCGATCTCGCGGGTTCGCTCAGTGACAGCCATCAACAGGGTGTTGAGAACAATGACAAAGGCCATGACCAGAGCGATGGTTGAGCTGGCCCACGCCATGGCGCGCAACAGATTGGTAAGCGCGGTGTGGGTGGCCATCTCGCCGGCCTCAACAAATGCCAGCTCAGGAAAGGCCGCCGCCAGCCGGTCTCTCATCTCGGCAAGCCGGGCGGGCTTCTCAGGGTGGTCAATGCGGATGTGGAAGCCGCTGACCTTTCCCTCGCGGCCCAGCAGCCGCTGCAGCGAGAGCAGGGGCAGGATGATCGAGCGGTCGTCAATCACGCTGGCCTGTTTTGAAATGCCTGAGACAAGGAACGACTGGCCCTCGAGTTCGATGCGGTCGCCGGGCCTTTTGCCCAGGGTCTCGGCGAGGGTCTGGCCCAGCACCGCGCTGGCGTAGTCGCCGGGGCCGGGGCGCTTGCCCTGCGTGATGGGCAGGGTGGTCCAGAATCCGCCCTCCTCTGACCATGCGGCCACATAGGCCATCTGCCCGGTGTCGAGATTCACAACATCGCCCATCGAGCTCATCACATTGGTGACGCCGGGCTGGGCGCGCAGCTGACCGGCCAGCCGCTCGTCAAGCACCGTGGTGAGGATTTCAACCGAGCCTTTTTTGATGGCGACGATATCCGTGCCGCGGTCCTGCATGGAAAGGGCGACGGCGCTGTCTACCCCGCGCGACAGGCCCACCAAGGCCAGCAGGCTGGCCATGGCGGCGCCGATGCCAACCGCCGTGAGAGCCGAGCGGAGCCGATGGTTGCCCAGGTTGCGAAGAGGGTAGGTGATGGCGTTCATGCCGGCTCCCCTGCCTGTTCCTGGGCCATGATCTGGCCGTCGCGCAGATGGATGCGGCGCTCGGCGCGCTGGGCGATGCGCGCGTCGTGGGTCACCATCACCAGGGCAAGCTTCTCGCGTTCGCGCAAGTCTTCAAGAAGCGAGAGAATCTGCTCAGTGGAGTGCGAATCCAGGTTGCCGGTGGGCTCATCGGCAAACAGGACACTGGGGGAGTTGGCCAGCGCGCGGGCGATGGCCACGCGCTGTGCTTCTCCGCCAGACATGTCGGCAACGCGATGACGGGTGCGGGCGTTCAGCCCCACGCTCTCCATCAGGGCGGCTGCCCGGCGCTTGCGGCTGCCCTCGCCGTGGACCACGCCCATCATGGGCAGCTCAACGTTCTCAAGAGCGGTGAGGGTGCCGATCAGGTGAAAGGTCTGGAACACAAAGCCGATGCGGGTGGAGCGCAGACGCGTCCATGCCGCCGGGCTGGCCGGCTGTGCGCCCTCAAACAAGACCGAACCGCTGTCTGGCAGGTCCATTCCCGAGGCCAGGTAGAGCAGGGTAGATTTTCCGCTGCCGCTGGGGCCGGTAATGGCAACGTAGTCTTGCCGGTGGACTTCCAGCGACACGTTGCGCATCGCCTGCACGTGGCCGCGCGGGTAGGTGCGGGATACGCCGGCCAGGCAGATCAGCGGCTCAACGCCCGCGTTCCGGCCGGCCGGCACCCCTGCCGGCTCCGTGCGGTTCTCTCGTTCAGAATCACCGGTGGCATTCATTCGCCAACAGGGTATCCCAGCATTCTGAATCCGGCAAGGCAGAAGCCTGGGGGGTGTCGGAACGGGAACCGGGCTCAAAATGGTCTTTTGGGTGCGATTTTATCGGCGAAATCTCACAGAAACCACAATTATGTGTATTATGTGATTACAGGTGACCGGGACAGGGCCAAATCCGACCCCAAGCTGGTCCCCGTCGAGGAGAAACCCATGATTCGCAAGACTCGCCTTTATACGCCCGGTCCAACGCCGCTGCTGCCGGCGGCTCAGTTTGCCATGGCGGCTGCCGACATGCACCATCGCACGCCGGAGTTTCGCGCCCTGTTTCAGAAGGTTCTGGCGCAACTCAAGACCTTTGTCGGTACGCAGAATGACGTGCTGCTGCTGTCAAGCTCGGGAACGGGCGGGATGGAGGCTTCGGTTTCGAACCTCACCTCGCCGGGCGACCGGGTGCTGGTGCTGACGGCGGGCAAGTTTGGCGAGCGCTGGGTTGACCTGACCAAGGCGTTTGGCTGCGTGGTGGACGTGGTCGAAAAGCCGTATGGACAGACGTTTGACCTGGCCGAGATCAAGGCCGCGCTGAAGCCGGAGCACAAGGCTGTCTATATGCAGGCCTCTGAGACCTCGACCGCCGTGAGCCACGATGTGGAAGGTGTGGCGAAGATGCTGAAAGACACCGCCACGCTGCTGGTGGTGGATGGAATTACCGGGCTGGGCACGCAGACCATCGATGTGGACGGCTGGGGCGTTGACATAGTGATTGGCGGTTCGCAGAAGGCGGTGATGATTCCGCCGGGGCTGGCCTATCTCTCGGTCAGCGAAAAGGCGTGGAAGGCGATGGAGACGGCCAAGAATCCCCGCTACTACTTTGACCTGCGCAAGGAACGCAAGAACGCGGTGAAGGGCGAGAGCGCCTATACACCGGCCGTGGCGCTGATTGCCGGGCTGGGCGCGGCGCTGGACTACATTGCCGCGCAGGCGGGCGGCGATCTGGAAAAGGGCCGCATTGCGCTGATTGACAATGCGCAGGTGAATGCGCGGGCCACGCGGGCCGGCCTGGTGAAGCTCGGGTTCACGTTGTTTGCGCCGGATGCGCCCTCGGCCGCGGCCACGGCCGTTGCCGTGCCGGAGGGGATGGATTCGGGCTCTGTGGTCAAGGCGCTGAAGGCCAGGTTCAGCCTGGTGACGGCCAACGGACAAGGGTCGATGCAGGGCAAGATCTTCCGCGTGGCGCACCTGGGGTTCTTTGACTACCTGGACACGATTGCGTTCCTGGGCGCGATGGAACATATTGCCAAAGACACGCTGGGCCTGCCGGTCGAGTATGGGGTGGCGGTGGCGGCGGCGCAGCAAGTGTTTGCCAACGCAGTGAAGGGCTGACGGGCGGAGTTGGCGGAGTTAGCCGCGCTTTGCGCGTGTTTGCGGGGTTAGCACGGATGTATCGTGGGACAGCTAACCCCGCTAACCCCGCTGTTCCCTGTTAGCTGTCCACTGTTCACTGGGAGTATGTATGGCTGAACTGAGTTTCGGAGAAAAGCTGCTGATTGCACGCAAGCAGTTGGATCTCTATCAGTACCAGATGGCGGAGCGGCTGGGCGTGCACGCCAACTCGATTACGAAGTATGAGCGGGGCGAGGGCAAGCCGCACGCGGCGGTGGTGCGGATGTTCGACCTGTTGTGCGAGCAGCAGGGCATCCGCTTCGACCAGTATGAGGCGCAAAAAGGCAAGGGAGACGCGATGAAGATTGTTCTGGCTGAGAAGGTTTCTCCGGCGACGTTGGCCGTGTTTGCGGCCGAGGCGGGATGGGAGATTTTGACGCATGACCAACTGCCGCAGGGATTGGCGGCGGCGCTGGCCGATGCGGATGCGCTGGTGGTGCGCTCGGCGGTGCAGGCCGACGATGCGCTGATGGAGCATGCGCCCAAGCTGCGCGTGATTGGCCGGGCCGGCGTGGGCGTTGACAATATTGACGCCGATGCGGCCACGCGGCGCGGCATTGTGGTGATGAATACGCCGGGCGCGAATGCGGTGGCCGTTGCCGAGCTGACGCTGGGGCTGATGCTGGCCCTGGCGCGCAAGCTGCCCGCGGCCAATGCCGGCATGCACGCCGGACGGTGGGAGAAGAAGAGCCTGCAAGGCGCCGAACTGAAAGGCAAGACGCTGGGCATTCTTGGGCTGGGGCGGATCGGCCTTGAGGTTGCCAAGCGCGCGCGCGGTTTTGGGCTGGAGATACTGGGCAGCGATCCCTTTGTGAGTGCCGCGGTGGCGCGCGAGGCCGGCATCAAGCTGGTCACGCTGGATGAGCTGATCGCAGGCTCGGACTACCTGACGCTTCACGTTGGGCTGACCCCGCAGACGACCGGCGTGATTAACGCCAAGACGCTGGCGAAGATGAAGAAGGGCGTGCGGATTATCAACTGCGCCCGCGGCGAGCTGATTGACGACGCGGCCCTTGTGGACGCGCTGAAGAGCGGGCAGGTGGCCGGCGCGGCGCTCGATGTCTTCCGCAACGAGCCGGCCAGGGAGACGCCCTACAACGGGCTCGACAACGTGATTCTGACGCCGCACATTGCCGGATCGACGGCCGAGGCGCAGGAGGCGGTGGGCATTCAGATTGCGCGGCAGGTGCGCGATTATCTCAAGCTGGGCGTGGTGCAGAATGCGGTGAATCTGCCCTCGCTGAGCCACGAGGAGTATGTGCAACTGGCGCCGTACATTGACCTCGCCGGAAGGCTGGGCTCGTTTCTGGCGCAGGCGGGCAAGAGCGGGATTGACTCCATCAGCCTGGTGTATGGCGGCAAGCTGGCCGAGGCCAAGATTGACCTGGTGCGCAATGCGGCCATTGAAGGGCTGCTGCAAGGCTCAGAGAATGTGAACCGCATCAACGCCGCGGCGGTGGCCGAGGAGCGCGGCATCCGCGTGCATGAAGACAAACAGGAGAGCGCGCGCGGCGGAGCGGCGACGGTGCTGACCATCGAGTTGCACGCGGCCAGCGGGACAAGCCGAGCCAGCGCCACGGTGATTCACGGCGAGCAGCCGCGGCTGCTGGAGTTTGACGGCATCGACATTGAGACGCCGCTCGAGGGCAACTTGCTGGTGTGCCGCAACCTGGATGTACCGGGCGTGATCGGCAAGATCGGCACCATCCTGGGCCAGCACGGCGTGAACATTGCCAACTTTGCGCTGGGCCGCGAGCGCTCCGGGCCCAAGCCGGTGAAGGCGCTGGCGCTGGTGCAGGTGGATGCGCCGGTGGACGACAAGGTGCTGGAGGCGCTGCATACGATTGAGGCGCTGCTTGAGGCCCGGCTGGTGCAGCTGTAAGGAAACTTCAACGGGACGTGTTGCAGACGCAAGAAAAAACGCCGAGGCAAAAGCCCCGGCGTTTTTTCTTGCAGGTTGGATGCTTACGCGCGGCTCATATAGGTGCCTTCGCTGGTGTCGACGCGGATCTTTTCGCCTTCGTTGATGAACGAGGGGACCTGGACGACGAGGCCGGTCTCGGTCTTGGCGGGCTTGCTGACGCTGGAGGCGGTGGCGGACTTGAGGCCCGGCTCGGTCTCGACCACCGTCAACTCAACAAAGGTGGGCAGCTCGATGCCGACGGCCTGGCCGTCGTGGTAGCTGACGTCGATCCGCAAATTGGGTGTCAGGTACTCCACCGCATCGCCGAGAGTGGAGCCCTTGAGCACGGTCTGCTCGTAGTCCACCGGGTTCATGAAGTAGTAGTCGTCGCCGTCGGCGTAGAGGAACTCCATGGTGACTTCGTCGACCACCACCTTTTCAATGGCGTCGGCGGAGCGGAAGCGCTCTTCGAACATGGCTCCGGTGCGGATGTTGCGCAGCTTGGCCTGGATGAAGGCGCGCAGGTTGCCGGGGGTGCGGTGTTCGACCTTGAAGACCAGGTGGAGCTGGTCTTTGTGCTTGATGATCATGCCGGGACGCATTTGGGTGGCGGGAATCGCCATAGAGGTTAAAGCTCCTTGCTCGAGTTGCGCTCAATACGCAAAAGAATTGGGCCGAGGCCCATCATCCATTGTAACTGAGGGGCAGGGCGAGCAGTTGAGGGCGGGAGCCGGGGACAGCGGCCCTGCGCGGCGCGCATAGGGGCGCACCGGAGCGGGAGGTTCAAGCGACAGATTTCAGGTTGGGCCGGGGAAGGTCTGGCAAGCGGTTCAGAAGCCGAAGTTGACCTTGCGCAGGCCGTCTTTGTAGTGGTCGCGGGCGTGCTTGGCCTTGGTCATCAGGGCCTGCTCCTTGTTGAGGGCGGCATCCCAGCGCTCCATGGCAACTTCAGAGTGGTCTTCGGTGGCCAGGGCTTCTTCTTCGCGAATGGCGAGGACCCAGTCGTCTGTTGCTTTCTTGTAGTCGAGGCGCAGTTGATCGAGGTTGGGGATGTCCATAGCTCAAGAGCCTAGCGGCTGGGGGAAGCAGGGTCAACGGTTTGCAGCGGCTATTCATGGAAAGTTAACGGAGGTTGAGGGGGCGGCAATGAAGGCGCCGGCGCGGAGGCGAAAATGCTTTACCGCGCCGGCTCGTAGGGCTCGGCGCGGAGCATGTTGGCGAGGATGTCGCGCTCCTGCGGGCTGAAAACGCCCTGGTAGCGTGCGGAGTTCAGCACCGTCTGGCGCTGGTCCAGCGGTACTGAGCGCAGATCGCGGAAGGCGCTCTTCATCAGCGACTGGCGCTCGGGCGGCTGGTTGGCCCACAGGCGCGCGGAGTTGCTAACCTGCATCCGCTCCTGAGGCGACATGCGCTCCAGCGTCTCGGCGCGGGCCAGGCGGCGCTGGCGCAGCTCGTCCGGCAGCTGATTCACCTGGTGCAACTGCTGAACCACCCGCTGCTGGTCAGTCGCCGAGAGCCGGTTGAAGGTGGGATCGCCGCGCAGCATCTGCTCCTGCTGCTGAACCGGCAAAGACCGGTGCTGATTGAGCCAGTCGCCCAGATGTCCCGGAGGCGCGTACGCGGACTGGGGATACCCAGGGTAAGCAGGCCGTGAATAACCGGGTTGTGAATAACCGGGTTGTGAATAACCGGGTTGTGGGTAACCGGGCCGTGGATAGCCGGGATAAGTGGGCCGCGAAGTTCCCGAGCCCCTATTCAGCGGCCCTGGATACCCGGAACCCGGATACCCCGAACCTGGATACCCCGAACCTGGACGAGCCGAGCCCTGGTAAGGTACCCGCGTTCCCGGCTGTGCATTGCCTGAACGCGACCGGGAAGAAACGCCTGCCTGCGGCCGCGATTGGCTGCGGGAGTTGAACGGCTGAGGTTGGGAACGCGGCGCGCTCATATTCGCCGGGGCCGGACGCGACGGCTGCGCGATGCTATGCTGGCCGCGCGCCCGGGCCACGGGCAGGCACAGCAGCACAGCCGCAACCGCAGCCCATGCCGCCCAGCGCCTCGTTCCCGTCTTGGTTGCCCCGGTCATCTTCCTGTTCCTCGCTTGTCTTGCACTCAAATCAAAAAAACGGGTTTGAATCGGTCTTCTCGCAGACTGCGCAAACGTCTCAGTCTCCGTTGTCGTTCGTGTTTGAGATTGACTCCATCTGATCAAGCAATTGCGCGTTTGAGTCCAGATTCTGTAGATCGTTGACGACGGCCGCCTGCGACGGCGGAGGGGCCGGCTGCTCCCAGTCAGTCACGCCCAGGTAAGCGCCGCCGCCCACCAGCAGCACCAGCGTCATGGCCATGGCGGCCAGCGGACGCAGATGCGTGGCCGGCCCGTAAGCGATGCGGGCACGCAGGCGGGCAAACCAGCCCTCCGGCTCGGCCTGCCGCTCTTCGCGCATCTGCGCGTCAAGCCGGGTGAGAAAGTAAGGGCTCGGCTCGGGAGCCTCCCAGGCGTCGAGCAGATTCATCGTCGCGCGCAGCTCGGCCAGCTCTGCCGTGCAGCGGTCGCACCCGGCCACATGATTGAGAACCTTGGCAGGCGCCGCGGCTGGATCAAGCAGCAGGTCCGCCAGCTTGTCTTCCATCCCGGAGCAGTTCAAATTTTTGCGTTCCATGGTGCACCTCCCAATGCCTGCCGGTGTGGCCCGGCTCTTTTTACTTAAACAAAGTCCTTCAGCTTGTCGCGCAGCGTCTGGTAAGCGCGGAAGAGCAGCGACTTGGTCGCCGACTCGCTCAGCTTGAGCACTTCCCCGATCTGCCGGTAATCCATCCCCTGGTATTTGTGCATCAGCACAGCCATGCGCTGCCGCTCCGGCAGGGCCATTACGTGTTTGCGAATGGCGGCCATGCGTTCGTCGCGCAGCAGCCGCTGCTCCACTGTGGGCTCGTCGTCGGCCAGGTCCGGCGTTGTGCCGGTCTCCGGGTCGGGCGAATCCAGATAAACGGTCTGCGCGCTCCGCTCGTGTTTGGTGTCGCGCGCGTGGTTCACCGCAAGGTTGGTTGCAATGCGGTAAAGCCAGGTGCTGAACTTGGCCTCGGCGCGGTAGCTCTCGCGCGAGCGGTAAACCCGCAGAAAAACCTCCTGCGCCATCTCTTCCGCCACGGCCTGGTTGCGGACCATGCGGAAGAGAAAGTGGATCATGGGCCGGTGGTACCGCTGGACCAGGTAGTTAAAGCTGGCTTCGTCCCCCTGCGCCACGCGCAGCATAATGGCCGCGTCGCTGGCGGGGTCAAGTTCTACGCCCGCCGGGCTCAGTTCCGGCAGCGCGCTCGGTCGCGCCCCGGGTTCCGCCTCAAGCAGTCTGGAACCCGTTCCCAGGGCCGAATTGTTCAGCACCATGGTTGCCATATCCTCTGGAACCCCATCCGGCCAGGAAGGTTGCGTTGAATCCGCGATTTCCCGCTCGTTTTCCGGCCCGGAATCCAGTCCGGAGCCGGGGGCCCGGGGGCCGCCCGAGTGCTGCCCGGCAGACTGACTGGCCACCCCGGCCGCCCCGGCCAGAACTGCCTGGCCTGTGCCCGCCCCGGCCAGCTCCAGCCCGCCCAACTCCAGCCCGCCCAGCCCGGGAACAGGGCACACTGCCGCCTCCCCGTCTGGCGGGAACTCGGCGGCGAGACGAACTGATCGGTTTCCAAAGCGCATCGGTAGTTTTTTCTGACCTGCGTCGGCCGTCCGGGTTGGCCTTCAAAGCCCTGCTGATGTTACTCTAGCTTACGGGAAGCCCCGCTGGCGCGTCAGTCGCCGGCCCTGATTCCGGGGCGCTTAACTCAGCGGTAGAGTGCCACCTTCACACGGTGGAAGTCGCAGGTTCGAATCCTGCAGCGCCCACCAAGATTAGATTTCAAGACATCCAGAGACATCCTAAGAATCAAGGCAAGCCACTGAAAAATCAGTGGCTTTTGTCTTTTTACGTCCGAGAGCGTATCGTGGGAGCCAACTTCTGGTGGGGGTATATCAGGGGGTATATTTTCTCGGGGTGGGGGTATTTCCCGATCTCGGCAAAATCCAGGAGGTACGATCATTGGCGCTCACAGACACAGAGATTCGGCGCTCCAAACAAACTGAAAGGGCTTACAAGCTGTCCGATAGCGGCGGACTGCATTTATTGGTTACTCCTGCCGGCGGGAAGCTCTGGCGCTGGAAATACCGCTTCGACGGCACTGAGAAGCTCATGGCCTTGGGCCGATACCCTGAGGTTACCCTCGCTGACGCTCGTGAGCGAAGCGCAGCAACTTGGGTTCGTGGAGGGTTATCTATGGTGTTTGAAAACGCAGGTTTCCGCTCCAACTGAAAGCTACTCGGGGTCCGCTAGTTCGTACCGTCGGAAGATCGACGCTTTTGTGAGGGCAAATCCCAAACAGGGCAAGGAAGCTGTGGCTATAACGCTCCGTCGGTATCGGGACCAGGATGCTGGGAAATAGGTATCATGTCCCTCTATTTCCGGCGCAGCGCGGATTCTCCCGCAGTTAACCCCATGTCAAATCTTCGGCGTAAAGTGATAGGGACAGCCAAACACCTGCGGTGCCTGTTCCCCAGCCCTCCGCGCCGGCTTCTGGGGAGAGTTTTTCATGTTTCTGGGCTCTTATCTTGCGTATTTATCCATTCTGAAGACTACTGGCCTCAACAGCGCGGTGCTCCCGGTGAGTTTGGCTGCCGACAGCGCAATTCCCGGTCAGCTTCCACTCGGAGGTTCCAGCCGCCATGCCTCGCTCCGCCGCCAGGCCGCACGGGCCATTTTGCTGGCGGTCATCGGATCTTCCACCTGGGCCTCTGCCGCCGCGCAATCTTCCCATCAGCCCGGTGAGTGGACCTGGATGGGGGGGGAGCAACGAGGTCAACCAGCCCGGGATATACGGTATGTTGGGCTCGCCCGCAGCCGGAAACGTCCCTGGAGCCCGTGTAGATGCAGTAAATTGGACCGACAACAGCGGCAACCTCTGGCTGTTCGGCGGCGAGGCCACGACCGTATCCGGCTCACTGGACTACTTCACTGACCTTTGGGAGTTCAACGTCTCAACCGGCGAGTGGGCATGGATGGGCGGCAGCGCCTCGGGCTATCACGTCGGAGTGTACGGCACGCTGGGCGTTGCTGCGCCGGGGAACCAACCTGGAACCCGGGCGAGCGCTGCCGGCTGGACCGATGGCTATGGGAATCTCTGGCTCTTTGGCGGGGGTGGCCTCGATTCCCAGCGAATGGTTGAGCTCAACGATCTTTGGGAGTACAACCCTTCCACGAATGAGTGGACGTGGGTCAGCGGCGCAAGCAGCAGCCCGGGCGTTAACTCTGGCGTCTACGGCACGCAGGGCACGCCCGCTGAAGGGAATGTCCCGGGAGGGCGGTTGCAGGCGTCAACCTGGACCGACAGCAGTGGCAATCTTTGGCTGTTTGGCGGTGATGGCCGGGACTCATCGGGCATGCTCGGCAGACTCAACGATCTTTGGAAGTTCACTCCATCCACGAGTGATTGGGCCTGGATGAGCGGGAGCAAGACCGCGGACTGCCAGGACAGTGGCGTCCAGCCCTGTGCCCCACCCTCACCCTCGTATGGAAAGGGCATCTTCGGAACATTGGGGACGCCAGATGCAGCCAATACCCCCGGAGAACGGTCAGGCGCCAGCAGTTGGATCGACGGCAACGGAAATCTTTGGCTCTTCAGTGGTTTTGGCCTGGATGCCAATGGCAAGGAGGGCTTTCTCAATGACCTCTGGGAATTCAATCCTTCCACCAGCGAGTGGACCTGGATGGGCGGAAGCAACACCATCAGTTGCGGATCATATCCATGCGGAGAGCCCGGGGTGTATGGGACGCTGGGCACGCCCGCCGCTGGAAACATACCCGGAGGAATCAACACTCCGGCAACCTGGACCGACGCCAATGGCAACTTCTGGCTCTTTGGGGGCGGGGGCGACGATGCCAATGGCAATCGCGGCAACCTGAACGCACTTTGGATGTTCAGTCCATCGACAAACGAGTGGACCTGGATGGGCGGAAGCAGCACCGTGCCCTACCCCACCGCTCCCGTTAGCGGCGAACCCGGCGTGTATGGCGAACTGGGTGTACCTGCTGCCGCCAACCAGCCAGGAGGCCGCGCTGGCGCTCTGGGCTGGGTCGACGGAAGCGGGAATTTCTGGCTCTTGGGCGGCGTAGGCTATGACGCTGGCGCCACCCGCGGCTATTTGAACGACCTTTGGCAATACCAGCCACCGGGAGTCTCTCCCCTGGCCTCCAGGCCAACATTCAGCGTGCTCTCCGGCACCTACTTCTCAACGCAGACGGTGAGCCTTGCGGACACCACCCCGGGAGCTACGATCTACTACTCCCTCGACGGGAGTACGCCAAGTAGCGATTCCAATGAGTACGCCGCCCCGCTCTCCATTGCCCAAACCACGACCGTCAAGGCCATCGCCATTGCGAGTGGATTCGCGAACAGCCCTGTGTCGTCGGCCACCTACACCATCAGCCCGCTTCCCGCGGCAACTCCAGTCTTCGCGCCAGGAGCAGGCGTGTACGCAACGCCGCAGACGGTCAGCATCACCGACAGCACGGAAGGCGCGACCATTTACTACACAACCGACGGAACCACGCCGAGCGCAAACTCTCGCCTCTACGCCGGCACGGTGACGGTTTCAGCGAACGAGACCATCCAGGCCATCGCCATCGCCAACGGCTACTCGAGCAGCACTGTGGCAACAGCCGTCTACATCATCAACCTGCAAGCGGCCACGCCGTTCTTTTCCGTTCCAGCAGGCACTTACACTTCCGTGCAGACCGTTGTCATCAGTGACACGACCGCAGGAGCTCAGATTCATTTCACCACCAACGGTACAACACCAACCGCCGCGTCCACACAGTACCTGGGTCCCGTCACGGTGTCGACAACCGAAGCCATCGAGGCGATTGCCGTCCTGTCCGGATATTCAAATAGCGCGGTGGCCGCAGCAACCTACACCATCAACCTGCCTCCGGCGGCCACGCCGGTCATCACGCCCGCGGGCGGCGCCTACACTGCGCCGCAGACGGTCACCATCTCCGACGTCACGCAAGGCGCCATGATTTACTACACTGCCGATGGAACCATGCCATCCGTGAACTCTCGTCTCTACGCCGGCGCAATGACGGTCTCGGCGAACGAAACCATCGAGGCCATCGCTATCGCCAACGGTTACTCGAACAGCGCGGTGGCGGCCGCCGCCTACACGATTGCCAAGGCCACTCCGCAGATTACCTGGCCTGCGCCCGCCGCCATCACTTACGGAACAGCCTTGAGCACGAACCAGCTCAATGCCACGGCCAGCACCGGAGGAACATTCTCCTACGCACCGGCGAGCGGCGCGGCGCTCGGTGCGGGCCCGCATACGCTGACGGTCACCTTCACGCCCACCGACACAACGGACTACACCACGGCGACCGCGACCACAACCTTGACGGTGAACCAGGCCATATTGACTGTAACCGCAAACAACGCCAGCCGGGCCTATGCCGCGCCTAACCCAACTTTCACCGCGGTGCTGACCGGCTTTGTCAACGGTGATCCGCAGAGCGTTGTCAGCGGCTCACCCTTGCTGACCACCCCTGCGACGGCAGCCTCGCCTGTTTCCGCCTATCCCATCACTGCGGCGCAAGGCTCTCTCGCTGCAACCAACTACAGCTTCACCTTCGTCAACGGAACGTTGACGGTCAACCAGGCCAGCGGCGTGATCCACTGGCCTGCACCGGCTGCCATCAATTACGGCGCAGCGCTGAGCGGAGCCCAGCTTGACGCAACAGCCACCTGCAGCGGCGCTTCAGTCAACGGCACGTATGTTTACTCGCCGGCCTCCGGCGCGGTCCTCGCCTCCGGCGCGCAGACACTCAGCGTCAACTTTAAGCCCACCAGCAGCAACTGCACCTTTACTTCAGCCACTGTCCCGCTCACCGTCAACCAGGTCGCGCTCACCGTCACCGCCAACATCGCCAGCCGCGCCTATGGCACTCCTAATCCAGCCTTCACCAGCAGCATCAGCGGGTTCGTCAACGGCGACACAGCAGCCAGGGCAGTCTCCGGCTCGGCGAGCTTCACCACAACCGCTACCGCCAAGTCGCCGGTCTCCACTTACCCCATCACGCCAGCCGCCGGAACTCTCGCTGCCGCAAACTACACCTTCAAGTTTGCCGCCGGCAGGCTCACCGTCACCAAGGCCGCGCTCACCGTGACCGCGACCGGCGCCTCGGTGCTCTACAACCAGCCCATTCCAAAGCTGACCTACAGCTTGGCTGGCTACCTCAACGGCGACACTTCGTCGGTTATCACCGGCACGCCGTCTGAGACCACGACCGCCACAAAGGGCTCGGCGCTCGGCACCTATCCCATCACAATCACGCAAGGCACTCTTGCGGCCACCAACTACAGCTTCAAGTTCGTCAGCGGCACGCTAACCATCACCGCGCTAGGGACAACGGCCACGCCAGTCTTCCATCCCACACCGGGGACATCCAATGCAGCAGTGACTGTGACCCTTACCGATTCGACCAGCGGCGCGGTTTACTACTACACAGCCAACGGAACCACGCCAACGACGTCTTCTCCGATGTTCCCGTCCTCTGGGCTCAAGGTGTCGGCCACAGAGACCATCACTGCGATCGCTGTCGCGCCCGGTTATACCCCCAGTGCGCCCGTCTCGGCAACGTACACCATTGCAACGGCACCGGCGGTCACAACGCTGCCCGCATCGGGCATGACCACTACCGCCGCTACGCTGAATGGAACCGTGACGGCCGACAACGCAACCACCCAATACTGGTTCGCATACGGAACCAGCAAGACGGCGCTCAGCAGCACCACCGCCAAAACCGGCTCGTTGACAGGAACAACGGCTACGGCAGTCAGTGCCAAGCTGACCGGCCTGAAGACGAAGACGAACTACTACTTCCAAGTGGTTGCCTCGAATGCGGTGGGGACAACGCCAGGGACTGTGCTGAGCTTTACTACGAATTAGGGAGGATTGCCCGCGGCTGCGATGGCAGCAACATGGCACGCATCAGATGCGTGAGACGACCACCAGAGCGAGACATTGGCCAATTAGCGGGACCAGTTCAAGTCGCCCGTCCGTGCCAAGCGTCGACATCTAGGGGGTATTTATGGGGGTATGTTCAACTTTGAGACTTACAGAACGATGATAAATAAGAAGTTATGAATCAATATGAATCCTGAAGCATGCAGCAGACACTCGCTGTTCGTTCGCACTGGCATTTCCTCTCAATCCAAAGAATCTCAGTGCCTCTCCGCATCGCTTGAAAGCCATGCGGACGGCAGTCAGCGTCCTGGCTGAAAAATGGGTTGAATTGGGTAAATTATTGGTTGACTTAATGGGTGCAATTGGGTATATCTTTGGGTGTCATGATCCAGGATTCAAGCCTTCAAATCACACCAGAGATTCTCAATCTGATTGCTGAAATCGATGAATTCAAAGGGGCTTGGCGGGCTTTGGGAACGCTGGCCCCGGAACGGCTGACCGCCCTGCGGCAGGTGGCCACGATCGAGAGCATTGGCTCTTCCACCCGTATTGAAGGCAGCAGGATGACGGACCGCGAAGTGGAGCGGCTCTTGGCCAATCTGGAAATCAAGGCCTTCGACAGCAGGGATGCGCAGGAGGTGGCCGGCTATGCGGAGACGATGGAGCTCGTCTTCCGATCCTGGGCGGAGATCGACCTCAGAGAAAACCACATCAAGCAACTGCACCGCGACCTGCTGCGATATAGCCAGAAAGACGCCTACCATCGCGGCGCCTACAAGACCCAGCCCAACAGCGTGGCGGCGTTTGACGAAATGGGGCAGCACGTGGCTGTTTTGTTTGAACCGGCTTCGCCCTTCGATACGCCGCGGCTGATGTCCGAAGCCGTGGACTGGGCAAGTGGGGCGTTTGCATCGCGGCAGTTGCATCCATTGCTTGTGACTGCCATTTTTGTTGCGGTGTTTCTTGAGATCCATCCGTTTCAGGACGGCAACGGCCGGCTGAGCCGGATTCTGACAACGCTGATGCTGTTGCGTGCCGGGTACGCTTACGTGCCCTATAGCTCTTTGGAAAGTGTGATTGAACGCAGCAAGCAGGGCTACTATCTGGCTTTGCGGCAGACGCAAAGCACGATACGCGCGGACACGCCGGACTGGCAGCCCTGGGTGCTATTTCTGCTGCGGGCGTTGCAGCAGCAGGTGAAGCAACTGGCACGAAAAGTTGAGCGGGAAAAGATTGTGTTGTCGGCGATGCCGCAGCTCTCACTCGAGATCGTTGACTATGCGCGGCAGCATGGGCGTGTGGCGATTGGCGAAATTGCCATGCTGACCGGCACCAGCCGCAATACGTTGAAGCCGCATTTTCGCCAACTCGTGGAAAAGGGACATCTGGTGTTACATGGCCGGGGGCGCGGTGCCTGGTACGCGCTGGCCTAGAGCAGAATCATGATTCCTGTGCCCTGAAATGCTGTGTGCGGGGTGTTGATTTCTTCAGGAAATCAACACCCCGCTGTGGTGGCCTTGGGTATTCCTATCGTGATTCTGCTGTAGCTTTGCGCGTCTCCAGGTCAGCGTGCTTTGCTTGCCAAACACTCCCAATGCGATAAATCGTCCCCCTCAGCCTCCCTGGATCACCACGTTTTCCAGCGTGCCAATCGGGTCAATGGTGATGCTCACCTTGTCAGCCACCGCCAAAGTGAAGCTGTCGGGCGGCACAATCCCCGTTCCCGTCATCAGAAACGTGCCGAAGGGAAACTTGTTGTCGCGGAAGAGGAACTCGACCAGGCTGGCGGGGTCGCGCTTGAGTTCGGCCAGGGTGGTGGCGCCGCTGAACACCTGGGCGCCGTCGCGGACAATCTCAATGCGGATGGGCGTGGTGGCCGGCAGCGGTTCGCGGCTGACCAGCACACACGGGCCGAGCGCGCAGCAGCCGTCATAGACCTTGGCCTGCGGCAGGTAAAGCGGGTTCTCGCCCTCGATGTCGCGCGAGCTCATGTCGTTGCCCACGGTGTAGCCGGTGATCTGGCCGCGATGGTTGACGAGCAGCGTGAGCTCGGGCTCCGGGACCGACCACTTGGCGTCCGAGCGGATGCGGACCTGGCCCTCGTGTCCGACCACGCGGCTGGCCGTGGCCTTGAAAAAGAGCTCGGGCCGCTCGGCACTGTAGACGCGATCGTAGAAGTCGCCGCCGCCGGCCGACTTGGACTCCTCCATGCGCGCGCTGCGGCTGCGGAAATAAGTGACGCCCGCGGCCCACACCTCCTGGTTGCCGATGGGGGCTTGAATCCTGGCAGCAAGAAAGTCGCTCGAGGGGGCGCTACGGGCGATGAGCGAGAGCAGGTAGCCATACAAGTCGTCGTGCGTCACAATCGCATCCCAACTGGCCAACGGAATGCGATAGTGGCTGCCGTCGTGTTCTACCCAGGGGCCGCTGTCGGTGCTGTAGAGTTTCATGGTTTCCGCTCCAGAAGTGAGATGATCTTGTCCGCGTCATACACGCAGCCGCCCCACACGCCGCCGCTGGCCTGCACGAGTGCGGCCCAGAGGCGCGTGTCCTCGGGCAGTTGAGGGTGAGGCGCGAGATCAGTGCGCGGCGGCCGCGCGGCCAGTTGCCGTGTGCCTTCCTCCGCGCCAAAAATCGATTGCGCATTGCCGATGAGATTGAGCGTACCTGCCAGCGATCGGCGGTCGATCACGATCTCGATCTGATCGCCTTCAAGAATCTTGCCAATGGGCCCGCCGGCCAGCGCCTCAGGCGAGATGTGCCCGATGCAGGCGCCGGTTGAGACGCCGCTGAAGCGCGCATCGGTGAGCACCGCCACGTGTTTGCAGTGTGGCAGTTGCTTCAGCGCGGCGGTGATCTGGTAGATCTCCTGCATGCCTGCGCCGGCGGGCCCGCCGCAGATGAGCACCACCACATCGCCGCGGGCGACGTCGCCGCTCTTGATGGCGTGGATGGCCGACTCCTCTGAAACGAAGACGCGGGCCGGGCCAACGTGGCGGTAGGCATTGGCTTCGTCCACCAGGGAGGAATCAATCGCCGTGCTCTTGATCACTGAGCCCTCCGGCGCGAGATTGCCGGCAGGAAAACAGATGGTCGAAGTGAGTCCCTTGGCGTGGGCGCGGTCGGGCGCCATGATCACGTCTTCGGGATCGATGCCGTCGCGGTCCTTGAGAATGCGGCGCAACTCGCGGCGGCGTTCGCTCTGCTGCCACCAATCCAGAGAGACTGACAGCGGCTCGCCGGTTGCGGTCATCACGCTCGTGTCCAGCAACCCCGCGGCGCGCAGATGAAGCATCACCTCAGGCACCGCGCCGGCAAGGAAGACCTGCACCGTGGCAAAGCCGCGCGGACCGTTGGGCAGTGCGTCGACGAGCCGCGGAACCTGGCCATTCACTTCCGTCCAATCGGCCACAGTGGGCCGCCGCAACTTCGCGGCATGCGCGATAGCGGGGATATGCAGCAGTAGATTGGTGGACCCGCCAAAGGCCGCGTGCACCACCATGGCGTTGCGCAGGGCGCCGGGAGTGAGAATGCGGTCAACGCCGATGCCGAGTTGATAGAGGCGCAGCAACGCGCGCGCTGAGCGGCGCGCGGCGTCAAGCCAGATGGCGTGGCCGGAAGGCGCCAGAGCGGTGTGAGGCAGCGAGAGGCCCAGCGCTTCACCCACCACCTGGCTGGTGGCCGCGGTGCCCAGAAACTGGCAGCCGCCGCCGGGCGAGGCACAGGCGCGGCAGCCCACTTCGGCGGCGTACTCCAGCGTGATCTGCTGCTGCGCAAACCGCGCGCCGATGGTCTGCACTTTGCCGGCATCCTCGCCCGCTTCAGGCAGCAGCGTTACGCCGCCGGGGACGAGCACCGCGGGCTGGCTACCGGCCGAGGCCAGCGCCATCATCATCGCGGGCAGGCCCTTGTCGCAGGTGGCGATGCCGAGGGTACCTTTACCCGTGGGCAGCGACCGCATCAGGCGGCGCAGCACAAGGGCGGCGTCGTTGCGGAACGGCAGCGAATCCATCATGCCCGCTGTGCCCTGTGTGCGTCCATCGCAGGGATCGGTGCATGCTCCCGCAAAGGGCACTGCATGCAGCAGCTTCAATTCGCGCGCTGCCTCGGCCACCAGCAGGCCCACCTCCCAGTGGCCGCTGTGAAAGCCCAGAGCGATGGGCTCGCCATTTTCGGCGCGCAGGCCGCCATGCGTGCTCAAGATCAGAAACTCGGGATCAAGCAGCCGCGCCGGCTCCCAACCCATGCCGGCATTCTGCGTCAGGCCGAAGAGGTTGCCCGAGGGCTCCGTCAGCAGCATCTCGGCCGTCAGCGGCAGAGCGCCTTCAGGGCCGCGGGCATGCGTGGCTACATCAAGCAGTTCGCTGCCTTTGGTTTCAAGCACCGACGCGAGGGAGACGTTTGCGATGGCAGGGCCCTTTCTCTATAACGAGCAGCGGCGGAACAGTTGTTCGTATCAGATGCTATAACGCTTGTGTGCCAAGTGAACAGGCGAACCAACTCATGAGTGATGCAACGGCGCGAGCGGCGGCTGCGAACCGCGCGCGCGGACTGCGGCGGCGCTGGGTTTATCTGCTGCCGGTGGTCTTTGTCACCTACAGCCTGGCTTATCTTGACCGCGCGAACTATGGCTTTGGCGCGGCGGCCGGCCTTGCCCAGACGCTGAACATCAGCAATGCGCGCTCGGCCTTTCTGGGGTCGTTGTTCTTCCTCGGCTACTTTGTCTTTCAGATTCCGCTTGCCGATTATGCCAAGCGCAAGAGCGCCACATTGCTGGTGTTTCTGGGCCTTGTGGGCTGGGGCACGGCGGCGGCACTCACCGGCGTGATCCGCACTTTCTGGCTGCTCGGGCTTGACCGCATGCTGCTGGGCGTGGCCGAGAGCGCGGTCTTCCCGTCGATGTTGATTCTGCTCACGCACTGGTTCACGCGGGCAGAACGGTCACGGGCCAACGCGATTCTCATCCTCGGCAACCCGGTCACGGTGCTCTGGATGAGCGCGGTGACCGGCTTCCTCATCAAGGCCGTCGGCTGGCAGATGATGTTTGTGATTGAGGGCCTGCCTTCCGTCGCGTGGGCGGTCGTATGGATTCTTGTCGCGCGCGACCGCCCCAGCCAGGCCCGCTGGATGAGCACCGAGTGCTGCGACGAGCTGATGGCAGAACTCGAGCGCGAGCAGACGGCGATTCCTCCCCGCGCAAACTTCTGGGCCGCGGTGCGTGCGCCGGGTGTGATGCTGCTGAGCGTGCAGTTTTTCTTCTGGAGCATCGGTGTTTATGGATTCGTGCTTTGGCTACCCACCATGATTCGCGCCGGCTCGGCACGCGGCATCGGCGCGGTGGGCCTGCTGAGTGCGGTGCCGTTTCTGCTGGCGGTGATTCTGATGCTCCTGGTGGCGCACTCGGCCGACAAGGCGGCGGACCGCAAGGTGTACGTTGCGCCGTTTCTGGTGGTGGCGGGCCTCGCGCTGTTTACTTCCTACGCGACGGCGGGGCACAGTTTCTGGTTGGCGTATGCGTTCTTGATTTTGGCCGGCGGAGCAATGTATGCGCCCTACGGCCCGTTCTTCTCCATCATTCCCGAGATCTTGCCCAGCAATGTTTCCGGCCAGGTGTTCGCGCTCATCAACAGTTGCGGCGCACTGGGCGGATTTGTGGGCACGTGGCTGGTCGGCCTGCTGCAAGCGTGGACGGGCGGCTCGCGCGCTGGGTTCCTGTTTATGTCGTTGTCGCTGACAGTGAGCGGGGTGATGGTTTTCTTGCTGCGAACGACCAAACGGGCGAGCGCATCATGAAGCTTTGCCTGCGTTCCTAAATCGCATCCCGCGTGAAGACCCCGTTGACCATGCGCAAAATCCCCAGCGGGTTCTCATTCTTCAATTCGTCGGGCAGCGCCGCTTGCGGAAAGTCCTGATAACAAACCGGCCGCGCAAAGCGGTAGATGGCTTGTGTGCCGACGGAGGTATGCCGGCTGTCGCTGGTGGCCGGGTAGGGCCCGCCGTGGACCATGGCGTGGCAGACTTCAACGCCCGTTGGATAGCCGTTGAGGACGAGGCGTCCCGCTTTGGTTTCGAGGATCGCGACGAGGTCGGCGTAGCCGGCGAGATCGCTGCCGTCGGCGTGGAGGGTCGCGGTGAGCTGCCCTTCAAGCCCGCAGGCGAGCTCAATCAACTCGCTGCGGTTTTCGTAGCGGACGACGAGCGTACTGGGGCCAAAGATCTCCCTGGCCAGTTCGGGGTCGCGGAGCAGTTCGGCGGCGGTGGTTTCAAAAAGTGCGGGCGAGACGTGGACCGCTCCGGCGGCTTCGGCTTCGGGCCTGGCTAACAGCGTAACGGCGGCGTGTGCCCCCCGCTCCGCAACTCCGGATTTGTAACTGCGGCAGATGCCCGCGGTCAGCATCGGCGCTGCCGCTCCGTTGCGCACGAGCGCGGCAAGGCCTTCGACGAGCGCGTCGGCCTCGCCGTTGCGCGGCAGAAAGATCAAACCAGGCTTGGTGCAGAACTGGCCCACGCCCAATGTGAACGATCCGAAAAGGCCCGTCGCAATCTGTGCTCCGCGTGTGCGCAGCGCCTCGGGCAGGACGAAGAAGGGATTGGTGCTGCTCATCTCCATGAAGCAGGGAATCGGTTCCGGCCGCTCGGCGGCGAGTTGCATGAGGGCTTTGCCGGCCGACAGCGATCCGGTAAAACCAACCGCCTTCACCGCGGGATGCTGCACCAGTGCCGAGCCCACCTGCGCCCCCGACCCAAACAGAAGCGCAAACACCCCAGCGGGCAGTCCGCAGGCCTTGACACTCTGGCAGATCACCCGGCCCACTAGCTCGCTTGTCCCGGGGTGCGCCGAGTGGGCCTTCACGATCACCGGATTGCCGGCGGCCAGCGCCGACGCCGTGTCACCTCCGGCCACAGAAAAAGCCAGAGGAAAATTGCTGGCGCCAAAGACCGCAACCGGCCCGAGTGGGCGCAGCATGGAGCGGATGTCGGCGCGCGGCAGGGGCGTGCGTGCGGGCAGCGCCGGATCGATCCGCGCCATCGTCCACGAGCCTTCTTCCACAACTTCAGCGAACAGCCGCAACTGATTCGTGGTGCGGGCCAGCTCGCCCTTGAGGCGCGCCTCAGGCAGAGCCGTCTCGCGATGCGCGCGGTCTACCAACTCAGCCGCGATGGCCTCAATGCCCGCGGCGATCTGCCGAAGCAACTCCGCTCGTTTGCGTCCCGAGAGCCTGGAGTAACTGGCAAATGCTTCCGCGGCCAGATTCGCTGCCAGGTCAACATCTTCATCGGAGGCGCAGTGGTAAACCGGTTCGAGCCGTGCGCCGGTGGCCGGTTCAGAGCCGGCAAAGGTGCCTCCAGCGCCAATGCGCGATTCGCCGTTGATCAAGGAATGTCCTTGCAGCATAATGAGCGCAATTCTAACAAAGCTGTGTTGTTGCCATTCTGTGCCGAACGGAATCCGCCACTCCCCAGCCTTCGAGCCGGCGCCGTGTTCGTCCGCGCTCGCCGGGTTTATCATGGTCGGCATGTCTAAGAAGCTTCGCTGGGGAATCCTCAGCACCGCCAACATCGGAGTCAAGAAAGTTCTGCCCGCCATGCAGCGGTGTCAGTACGCCACCATCGACGCCATCTGCTCCCGCGATCTGTCCAAAGCCCGCGAAGCGGCCCATGAACTGGGCATTCCGCGCGCCTATGGGTCGTATGAAGAGCTCATCGCCGATCCCAACATTGACGTGATCTACAATCCGCTGCCCAACCAGATGCACGTGCCCTGGACCATCAAAGCCGCCGAGGCGGGCAAGCACGTGCTCTGCGAGAAGCCGCTGAGCCTGACCCTGGCCGAGGCCGAAACGCTGCTTGCCGTGCGCGAGCGCACCGGCGTCAAGATCGGCGAGGCGTTCATGATCCGCAGCCATCCGCAGTGGCTCCGGCTCCAGGAACTCATCGCCGCCGGCCGCATCGGCCAGTTGCGCACGGTTTCCGGCGTCTTCAGCTACTTCAACACCGACCCTAAAAACATCCGCAACCAGATGGAGTGCGGCGGCGGCGCCATGCTTGACATCGGCTGCTACCTGATCCAGGCGGCGCGCACCGGTTTCGCGCAGGAGCCCACGCGCGTGGTAGGCCTCATTGAGCGCGACCCGGTGATGCAGATCGATCGCCTGGCCTCGGCGATTCTCGACTTCCCCGCGGGCCACGCCGTCTTCACCTGCAGCACGCAGATTGTGCCTTACCAGCGCGTGCATTTCCTCGGTACCAAGGGGCGCATCGAGATCGAGATTCCGTTCAACGCCCTGCCTGACCGGCCGATGCGGCTTTTTATCGACAACGGCGACCTCACCGGCGCAGGCCTGGTGACGGAGAGCTTCCCGATTTGCGACCAGTACACCCTGCAAGGCGATGCCTTCTCCAAGGCGATTCTGGAGGGCACCGAGATTCCCGTCACGCTCGAGATGGGCATCAACAATATGGCGGTGATTGAGGCGGTCTTCCGCTCGGCCGCAAGCGGCGAGTGGGTGAAGACGGGGCGGTGAGGCAAGGGTGCAGGCGTTTGGGCGGCCTTGCCCAGGCCGCCCGCTTGGCTCCCGTGATTTGTGTGCTGGATCACACTTTCCGGCACCGTCCGGGGGTGTACACTTCGCTTCGAACTTGAGCCCGAACCATGCCTGTTGAAGAGAACCTGAGCATCCAAAGCTATGCGCGCGGACCCAATCGGCCCCTGCTTGAGCTGACCATCGGCGACCTGCTGCACCGGACCGCTGAGCGGTTTGGCGAGCGGCTCGCCGTGGCATCCTGTCATCAATCGGAGCGGCTCACCTGGGCTGAACTGAGCCTGGCGGCAGACCGCGTGGCGCGCGGCCTTTGGTCTCTCGGCATCCGCCGCGGCGACCGCGTGGGCCTCTGGTCCACCAACTGCATTGAGTGGATCATGATGCACATGGGCTGCGCGCGGGCGGGCGCGGCGCTCGTCAATGTGAACCCGGCCTATCGCTCGCACGAGTTGCAGTTCACGCTGGAGCGCTCGCGGATGAAGGCGCTGTTTCTCTGGCGCAAAGACAAGCGCGCCGACTACGAAGAGATTCTGGGCCGCGCCCGCCACGGGCTTACCCTGGAACTGGAACACACCATCTATTTCGATTCGCCGCTGTGGCCCGCCTTGCTTGAGGCCGAGGGCCGCCTGCCCGATCATGTGGCCGTCGACGATGTGGCCAACATCCAGTACACCAGCGGCACCACCGGGCTGCCCAAGGGCGTGATGCTCACCCATCACAACGTGGTCAACAACGGCCAATTCCTCGCCCAGGGATTTCACTACACCGAGCAGGATTCCATTGTTGTGCCGGTGCCGTTGTTCCATTGCTTCGGCTGCGTCATCGGCACCATGTCCGCGGTCAACTCCGGCGCGGCCATCATTCTGCCCAACTGGACCTTTGACCCGCGGGCCACGCTCAAGGCCGTGCACGACGAGCGAGCCACTTCGGTCTATGGCGTTCCCGCCATGTACGTGGCCGAGATGGCTCTGCCCGACTTCGCCGGCTTTGACTTGACCAGCCTGCGCACCGGCATGATGAGCGGCGCGCCCTGCCCCGTCGAGCTGATGAAGCGAGTGCTCAACGAGATGCACTGCCGCGAACTCGTCATCGCCTACGGCCAGACCGAGACGTCGCCCGTTGTCACCATGAGCGACGCCGACGACACCATTGAGATTCGCGTCTCCACCGTCGGCCGCGCCATGCCGCAGACCGAGATCGCCATCGTCTCCACGGTCACGGGCGAGGCGCTGCCCATCGGTGAGCAGGGCGAGGTCTGCGTCCGCGGCTATGCCCTCATGAAGGGCTACGACGGTGACCCCGAAGGCACCGCGCAGGTCATCCACCCTGACGGCTGGCTGCACACCGGCGACCTCGGCATCATGCACAACGATACCTGCATCCACCTCACCGGCCGCAGCCGCGACGTGATCATTCGCGGCGGTGAAAACATCTACCCCCGCGAGGTCGAGGAGTTCCTCTACACCCATCCCAAGGTGGATGAAGTGCAGGTGGTCGGCATTCCCAATGCCCGCCTGGGTGAGATCGTCGCTGCCTGGGTCCGCCTCAAGCCTGAAGTCGAAGCCACTGAAGAAGAGATCAAGCAGTGGTGCCAGGGCCAGATCGCCTATTACAAGATCCCCGAGCACGTCCGCTTCGTCACCGAGTTCCCCGCCACGCTCTCCGGCAAGATCCAGAAGTACAAGATTCGCGAGTTCGAGATTGAGGCGCGCGGTTTGCAGTCAGTGGCGAATGCGGCAACGGCGTAACCTGGAATCCAGTTGGGCCGCTTGCAGGTTAATTATGGACCATTTATAATGGACCATATAGGAGGCGAGATGGCTAATCCCGCAATGCCCGAAGAATCCATCGGCGTCACCGCCTTCAAGGCCCAGTGCCTTGGCCTGATTGACGATGTCGCTCAGGGCAAGACCGCCAGGGTGGTCCTCCTCAAGCACAACCGCCCGGTTGCAGCTATCGTCCCGTTCCCTGATTCGAATAAAGACTGCTTCGACCTCTGGGGCGCCATGCGCGGCACCGTCACCGTGGCCCCGGGGGTTGACCTTACCGAGCCGACAGGCGAGGTTTGGGAAGCGGAAGACTAAAGTGCCCGGCCCTGTCCTGCCTGCCCCTGTCCTGCTCGACACGTGCGCGGCCATCTGGCTGATGAGCCGGGCGCCGCTCTCCACAGCCAGCCGCGCCGCCATCCGTTCCGCGCAAACAGCCAACCTCGGCGTCTATCTCTCTCCGTTCACTGCCTGGGAGATCGGAACCCTCGTCGCCAAAGGCAGGTTGCACCTGACTCTCTCGCCCGAGGCATGGTTCGAGACCCTGCTGGCGCTGCCCGGAGTGCGGCTGGCGGCTCTTACTCCACAGCTTCTCATCGCTTCTACGGCGTTGCCCGGCAATCCTCCCGGCGACCCGGCGGACCGCATCATCGCCGCAACGGCAAGACTCTGCGGCTATCGCGTCATCACCCGCGACAGCAAGCTGCTGGCCTACGCAAAGCAGGGCCACATCCTCGCCACGGCCTGTTAAGAACGCATTTGTTCCCAAGGTCAGGGCAGGGCATCGAGCGCCCAATTCCCAACCGCCCCTCCCCCGGCGTATCGTTCTTAACTGAGATGACCCAGTTCGATTTTGCGCAAGTGAGTCAGCGGCACCGCGTGGGCCTGTTCAGCGTGGGCCTCGATGCCTATTGGCCCCAGTTTGCCGGCCTCCGCGACCGGTTGAACGGCTACAACCTTTCCATCGCCGCCCGCCTTGCGGCCTCCGGCGCAGAGGTGGTGAACCTCGGCATGATCGATTGCCCTGAGAAAGCCGCCGCCGCCGCCCATGCCTTTCGCCAGGGCGATGTGGACCTGATCTTTCTCCACGTGGCCACCTACGCCCTTTCATCCACCGTCCTGCCCGTAGTTCGCCGCGCCAAGGTCCCGGTCCTCCTGCTCAATCTTTCTCCGCAGGCGGCCATTGACTACACGGCCTTCAACCGCATGGGCGACCGCACCCGCATGACCGGCGAGTGGCTGGCCCACTGCCAGGCCTGCTCCGTGCCTGAGATAGCCAACGTCTTCCTCCGCTGCGGAATCGATTTCCACCAGGTGACCGGCATGATGGACCCCGCCGATGCCGCCTGGGCTGAAGTCGCCGACTGGCTGGCCGCCTCGCGCGCCGCGCACGCCATGGAGCACAACCGCCTCGGCGTGATGGGCCACTACTACAGCGGCATGCTTGACATCTACTCCGATCTCACGCTGCAAGCCAAAGTCTTCGGCACCCACATTGAAATCGTCGAAGTCGACGAACTCTCCGCCCTGCGCCGCGAAGTGACAAACGAGGCCATCGCCGCCCGGGTCGCTCTCTTCCGCGAAGCCTTTGACGTGCAGCCGGATTGCTCGCAGGCTGAACTCGAGCGCGCAGCCCGCACTTCCGTGGCCCTCGACCGGCTCGTGGAAGAACACCGTCTCGGCTCCATGGCCTACTACTACAAAGGCTCCGGGATCCCCGAAAACGAAGACACCTTGAGTTCCATCATCGTAGGCAACAGTCTGCTCACCGCTCGAGGCATTCCCGTGGCCGGCGAACTCGAGATCAAGAACGCTCAGGCCATGAAGATCATGGACTCCCTTGGCGCCGGCGGCTCGTTCAGCGAGTTCTACGCCACGGACTACAACGACGATGTGGTCCTGCTGGGCCACGATGGCCCCGGCCACGTCGCCATTGCCGAGGGCAAGCCCAAGGTGCGGCCACTCGGCGTCTATCACGGCAAGGTTGGCAGCGGCCTCTCGATCGAAATGTCTGTGAAGCACGGGCCTGTGACGCTGCTCTCCGTCGCCGAGGACGGCAAGGGCGGCCTGAAACTCGTCGTCGCCGAAGGCGAATCCGTCCCCGGGCCCATCCTCGAGATCGGCAACACCAACAGCCGCTACCGCTTCTCCATCGGCGCCCGGGCCTTTATTGAGCAGTGGAGCAGCCAGGGCGCCGCTCACCATTGCGCCATCGGTGTGGGGTTGCGTGCGGCGCAACTAGCAAAGCTGGCGGCGCTGCTGGGCATCGCCTGCGTCCGCGTCTGCTAGCGTCCAGTCTCCAATGTTCCAACCATAATTGCGGCTGTCATTCTGAGTGAACGGGGCCCCAAACGCTTCTCAGTTTGGGGGTGGTGAGTCGAAGAATCTGCTTTTTCCTTTTCGTGGCTCTGATTGGAACTTCTGGGGCAACACGAAAGAGATTCCTGCCAACCGCTGGAACTGAGCGGCCCGCGGAGCGTTCTATGGCATGAAACGCTCCGCGCGAAGACCCCCGCACAGACCGGCCTTCTCTCCCGCCCATGCGCCGCGCATCCCTATCAGTTGGCGGGGTTGGCCGCGGCTGCGGATTTTTATCCAACAGAATCTTTCCACTCTGCATTTTTCCCTTTCCAGCGGGCTCCGGCCTGACTATCCTTCTTGGCGACCAATCGCAGACCCTTCAGCGTGCCCTGAACCGGGCAAAGTGTGTCTGCTTTTTGCGGGTAAGAAGGAGACCGGAGATGAGTTCAAGAGTCCTCAGAGCAGCGGTGGTGTTGGCGGCAGCGGTGCTGACGATGTTTGCGCAGGGAGCGCTGTTTGCGGCCGCGCCGGCCCAAAGCCCAACCCAGAGCCCGGCCCGGAATATTGAAACGCTGCTCAGCGGCCCCGCATGGAAGTTGGGCTCCTTTGCGATGGGCGAGGGCGAGACCCGCGGCGCCTACAAACCAGACTTTGACGACGCCGCCTTCCGCACGGTCACCGTGCCCGGCGAGGTACAGTTGCAGACCGGTCTCAAGGGCAAGGACCTCTTCCTGCAATCGAAGGCGCTGAACCTGATCAACACCCAGGAGTGGTGGTACCGCAAGAGCTTCACCGTCCCTGCCGGCGCAAAGGGCAAGCTGGTCAAGCTGCGCTTTGATGCCGTGGATTACTTCTCCACCGTCTGGCTCAATGGCGAGAAACTCGGCGACCACGACGGCGCCGCCGCGGGCTTCTCCTTCGACGTGTCCAAGCAAGTGAAGTACGGCGCAGAGAACACCGTGGTCGTGAAGGTGACCTGCCCCTGGCTGCCCAAAGACCGCAGCCTCATGGAGTACGCAAAGAACCCGTTCAGCCTGCCCACTCCCGAGACGCTGCCCAAGCCCCCCTATGCGCTGGGCGGAGCCTGGGGCGGCATTCCTGTCTATGGAAACATGTCGCTCACCATGGGCGTGATTCGCGATGTGAAGCTGGTGGTCTCAGAGCCGGTGGTGGTCGAAGATCTGTTTGTTTATACAAGAAGCCTGAACGCGGACGGCAGCGCGACCCTCGAAATCGCCGGTGACGCAAAGAACTACCGCGATAGCCAGGGCGCGGCAAAGATTGAGTTCGACCTGACGCCCGCGAACTTCAAGGGCGACGCAATCCATGTTCCGGCGCAGACGCTCGACCTCAAGGCCGGCGAAAACCAATTCACTATCGAGACCGTGGTCCGCAACCCGCAGCTGTGGTGGACCTGGGACCTGGGCGCGCAGAATCTCTATCGCGTTGAGGCCAGGCTGGGCGAGGGCGCCGGCGGAAAAGGCAACACCGCCAGCGCGGTCTTCGGCATTCGCAAAATGGAGCGCGATGAGAATCTAAGCTACCGGCTTAACGGCAAGCGGCTGTTCCTGCGCGGCGTCTGGTACGCCATGAGCGACTACTATCCCTCGCGATCAAACCGGCAGAGCTACGAGCGCGACCTGCGCCTGCTGCGCGCCTCCTATGCCAACCACCTGGTGACGCAGGTGCCCGAGAAGCAGGCGTTCTATAGCCTCTGCGACGAGATGGGCATCCTGGTCTTGTTCGAGTTTCCGTTCCCGCAGTTTGGGCCCTACAGCGTACTGGCCAAGGGCAATCCGCGCCGCGAGCCGTTCCTGAAAAATGCCAAAGAGCAGGTGGCGGCGGTCACGACCGAGCTGCGCACCCATCCCTCCATCGTGCAATGGAGCCCGCTCGCCGAGGCCCACGACGAGGGCAAGTGGGCCGGCCCGCCCGAGTCGCAGGAGGGCTACGACTTCTTCATCGCCGAGATGCAGAAGACCATCACCGCGCTCTCGCCTGACACCCTCTACCACGCCAGCTTGTGCGACCTGGGAGAACACCACATCTGGAATGAGAACTACCGCGACATCTTCGATTTTCAGCCGCTGATGGTCTCAGAGTACGGTGAGATTTCGCCGCCTGTCATCGAGACGTTCAAAGAGGCGCTGACGGCCGACGAGATGTGGAGCGAAAAGAATCCGCGGCGCATCTACAACATGCCCGTCGATCTCCAGGCCTATATGTATTGGACCGCCTGGGAGTACAGCGACATCGGTATGGGCGTGCAGAATATGTTCAGAGAGGCGCACACGTATATCGATCAGAACATGCTCTCTGCGCAGGAGCTGGTCGACGACCTCCAGTTGACCCACGCCTACAAAGACCAGTACGCCACTGAGGCATTTCGCCGCAAACTGCATACGCCCATCAACGGCATCCGCACCTGGGCCTTCCGCGATGTCTACCCGGGAATCCAGTACGGCATGGTCGACTCGAACGGCATTCCCAAGATGAACTACTACTTCTACAAGCGCGCCCAGCAGCCGCTGTCAGTGAGCTTTGCCTACAAATCTTCGCTGGAGTCGCAGGTCTCTGGCAAGCGCCTGCAAATTCCCGTCTGGGTGGCCAACGAGTTCCGGCGCGCCATCCCGCTCAAAGTCGATGCGGAGATTCTGACCCCCGGCGGCGATGTGGTGTGGAGCAAGAGCTTCGATGCCGAAGCCTCGCCGGATGCAAGCACCCAGGCGGGCGTTGTGGATTGGGTGACGCCTGAGAAGCCGGGCGTCTACATTCTGCGCGGTCGGGCCACGGAAAAGAACGGCGCCGTGCTCACGGTCAACACTTCGTTCATCAAAGTCACGCCGCGCGCGTTTGAGACTTCGCCGCGCGTCCTGTTAATCGGCTGGAAGCGCTTCACAACGCCGATTGCCTCCGTCCTTGAAGCGCTCGGCGCCAGGGTGGATGTGATCGACGAGGCATCGCTTGAGCGCCTCGTCGAACTCAAAGACGCGGCCGCGCTTCGCGCAAACTATGACGTGGTGTGGCTGGCCCCGCTCGACCACTTCTGGAAGCTCGTCGAGCCCGCCATGGGCGACGGACTGGCGGATGCGGTGCGCCAGGGCGTCGGCTTCATCCACAGCGGCGGCAACTCCTCGTTCCACGGCGGTTATGCCCGGCCCGCCGATCTTGACCTCACGCGGCTCGCGGAACTGCTGCCTGTTCAGTTGCGCACCGCGAATGAAGACGTGGTCTACCCGGCGTATACGTCCGGCCAGGCGCTGCCCATCCAGCAGGCGCGCATCCACGAGATCGCGGCAGCCGATGCGGCGTTCAACGATGCCGGGCTCAACGAGTACGGCGTCGAGGGCTACAACCAGGTTGACGCCAAACCGGAGGGCAAGGTCGAGCTGACGATCGATGGCCATCCGCTGCTCGCCGTCGGCCGCTATGGGCAGGGTAGAACGGTGGCCTTTACCGGGTACACGCCTTCGTGGACCGCGCCGGGCACCGACTACCTGGATGAAAAATTCGACGATCTGCCCGTGATGCGTGCGTACTTTGGATTGTTTGCCCAGATGCTGGCCGCGGCCACGGGCAGCCAGCCGGCCATGGACTGGAAGCAGGTTCTGGCCAGCCGCGAGAAGCCGCTCTTCCAATCGCTCAAGGAGCAGCCGCCCACCACCGTTGAAACCGCCGCCTCAGTCGCGGCCAAGGCAGACGGCAACACAGCCACGCTGGCGCTGAACCTCAAAGACGGCAAAAACTATGCGCGCCTGATTCGCCTGCGTGTGGAGTGGGACGGGCCGCAGCCTTTCTCGTCCATCTACAGCGACAACTACTTTGACCTGCTGCCGGGCGAGGCGAAGGCAATCTCGCTCGAGGTCAAGTTCGCTGACAAGTTGGCCGCGCCCCTGCATGGGCGGCTGATTGTGGCCGGCAGCAACCTGCCGCACATGGAGGTCCCGGTCACCGTCAACCCATAGGCCATTGCATGCGGCAGCCGCTCGCACTCGCCTTTGGCGCTTGAGCCGGAGGAGAGTGCGAACAGCATCACGCCGCTGAAGCCAGTGTCGCCGCCCGCTGAATCGTCACCACGGTGATGTCGTCTGACTGGCCGAACTGGCGCGCGGCCTCGGCAATCGCTGCTGCCGGCTGGGTTGAGATCTCCCGCCCGCGCTCGAACCCGAACAACTCGCCACGCTGGTTCTGCGCCTCCACCACGCCGTCTGAATAGAACGTCAGCCGGCTGCCGGGGCTCAGGTGGAACTGGCCGGTCTGGTACTCCGCGCCGCTCAGAATGCCCAGCGGCAGCGCGCCGGCCAGTTCGATCTCCTCGCCGTCCAGGTAGGGCGACAGATGGCCGGCGTTGGCGATGGTCACCAGGCCATCGGCGGCAATGTGCGCCGCCAGCGCCGTGCAAAAGCCGCCGCGGGCGCGGCCGATGAGCCGCTCGTTCAGGCTGGCCAGCATCTCGTCCGGGGCGTGCGTGTGGTCCGCCGTGGCGCGAATGGCGCCCACCAGCACTGACACCATCATGGCCGCCGGCAAGCCCTTGCCGGCCACATCGCCCAACACCAGCAGCATGCCCCCGTCGGCCGTCGGCAGCACCTGGAAGAAGTCGCCGCCCACCTGCTGGGCGGGCTCGTAGACGGTTTCTACCGTGAAGCCGGGAACCGTCTCGATGCGATCCGGCAGCAGCACCTGCTGCACCTCCTGCGCCGCGGCAAGTTCGCTTTCAATCTGTGCCTGGCGCCGGCTCATCCTCGAGGAACGCAGCAGGATGATGGCCGCCAGCGCCAGCGACGACAGAATTCCCGTTACGTTGTCGAGCGACAAGGCAAACGGGCCGGCCGGAATGCGGTCAATGCGATCCAGGCCGCGCGCGGCAGCCGCGCTGGTGCCGGGGAACTGCAGCATGGCTGCCAGCGCCACCTTGGCATAGACGTAAAAGCTGAACAGCAGCAGCGGGATGAACAGGATGCCCGCCTCCCGGTTGCCCCGGTACACGTGGGTCGCCAGCACCATGGGAACCACCACCGAGAGAAGGATAATGAAGGGCAGGTTCCCGATCAGTTGCAGCGCTACAGGCAGAGTCACAAGCAGGCCTGAGATGCTGGCAAAGCAGTTGGCCACGCCGGCGAATGCCAGAAACGCTCTCCACCGCCAGCCGATGCGCTGATGCACAAACGAAAAGTACAACGATACCCAGATGTACGGCGAAAACAGGCGCAGCAGCCCGCTCCATAACTCCCAGGAGATGGGCGTGGGCGCAAACACTGAAATGGCCGGCAAAATGGATTCGGCAAGCGAGAGCGTGCCGAGGGCGAAGATCCACAGGTACTCGGTCTGGCGCCGCTGGGCAATGAAGAACACCAGAGCGACAAGTCCGACGCCAAAAAGCAGCAGGTGGTCCAGCCAGTTCAGCGTATTCTCGCCGAGAATGCGCAGCCAGTTGTCCTGGTAAAGAGCGGTATGCTGGCCCAGCGTGAGATTCGAGGGATAGAAGCCGGGAAATTGTCCGCTGTTCCACTCGTTCGGGGTGAAGTGGGCGCGGATGGCAATCAGCAGCGTGCCCCCCGCAAGCATGCGGGCAGGAATGGGCGCCAGCATTCTGGCCCCAGCGTCGTAAGCCACAAAGGGCCGCACCTGTCCGCAGGTAATCAGCCGCTCGCCATTCACATACACTTCAAACGCGCTTGAGATGTTCCACTCCCGCAGAGCCAGGCCGGTCTGCGTGGGGTCCACCTTCACGCGAAGGCGATACCAGATCACCTCTGGCCGGTCCTTCGGGAAGGCCGTCACGATTGACTTGTAGGGATCGAAGAGCATCCAGTGAGAGTCGTCCAGGGCGGGGCTGGCGAAGCTGGGGTCGTCGCCGCCGTGAATCAGCCACGGGCTGCCCAGATCGGCGGTCTCGCGAAGGTGGGTGGCATCGAAGATCGGGGCGCTCTGTGCCTCAATGGCGGCGCACGTCGCCAGCAGAGCGCATGCGGCCAGGGCGCATAACCACCGGAACACGGGGACTGGGCGGCATACTAGAGGGTTCAAACTGCCTCCTCAAAAAAGAGGACCGGTTGATGACTGTGGTTGAGCGGCCCCGGTCAGGCCGCGCATCCTCCACCCCGCCCGCTACCTGTCCACAGGCTCCCGGCGAATGTGCTGCACCTGCTTGCCGTAGCGGCCGCGCAGCGCATTCCAGCGGACGATGGCGATCTCCGCCAGCATCTGCACGCCGTCTTTGATATAGCTCATGCGCGAGCGCGAGTCATGGGCCCAGCTCACAGGCACCTCGATAATCCAGTAGCCGCGCACCAGCGCAATAAACAAAATCTCCGGGTCAAAGCCCCACCGCTCGATCGTCATCAGCTGGAACACCGTCTGGGCCGCATCGCGCGTAAACGCCTTGAAGCCGCACTGCGTGTCGGCAAACTTCAGCCCCATCACGCCGCGCACAACGGAGTTGAAGCAGCGCCCGAAGAACTGCCGGTAAAGCGGCTGGCGGTGGGTCTGGCGGCTGGCCCTCAGCCATCGCGATCCAATGGCGATGTCTGCCCCTTCGGCGATGGCGGCAAACAGCCGCTCCGCCTCCTCCATGGGTGCTGACAGGTCGGCGTCGGTAAACATCACCACTTCGCCATGAGCCTGCAACAGGCCGGTGCGCACGCTGTACCCTTTGCCGCGGTTCTCCGGGTTCACAATCATGCGGACTTCCGGAGCGCCGCGCATGAACTCCTGCACAATCTGCCCCGTCGCGTCGGTCGAGCCGTCGTTCACCACCACCACCTCGGCTGACCAGCCCCGAGTGCGGAGGCACGAAACCACCGATTCAAGCGTGGCCAGAATGCGGGAGCTCTCGTTATATGCCGGAATCACTATGCTGTACTTCGGGTATTGCATCGGGTCCACGCTTTTTCTCCGGGTCCCGGTTCCCTGCGGAGCCGGGCTTGCGGGCCAGATTGAGGGCCAGGCTACAGGCCATCATAACCCCCTCTGCCAGCGTTGCCCCATCCAATCTCGCCTCGCCCGGCCCGCCTGCCGGCTTTTTGCGCCCATCTTGCTGATGCCAAAAGGCTCAAATCCACAAAAGGGGCTTTCTTTTTCGCGACTTTTCCAGCAGAATCCGGTTATGCTGTGAGCGGAGGCCTAAAGAATATGACAAAGGCAGATTTGGTGGAAAAGGTGACCCGCCTGGGCGACCTGACGCGCCGCGACGGCGAGGTCATCGTCGAGACCATTTTTGGCTCTGTGATCGGCGCCCTGCAAAGCGGCGACAAGATCGAGATTCGCGGCTTCGGGTCATTCCGCATCCGCCAGCGCAACCCGCGGATCGGCCGCAACCCCAAAACCGGCGAACGCGTCGATGTGCCCGCCAAGCGCGTCCCCTACTTCAAGCCCTCAAAGGAACTGCGCGACCTGGTTAACCCCGGAGAAGCCGCCAGCGCCTCCTGAGCGCTCGGCCTCTGCCGCCGCGCCGCGGCATTCCCAGTCTCTGCCTCGCCCCCGGGGCAGGCTAACCCTCCAGGCTGTTCTCAACACAGGTTGGGAACAGCCTGAGTTCACTTGGGGCCTCCCTCGCCCGCGGCAAGCCCGTAACGCCCCGCTCCCCATCGGGCAATCGCCTAAACCGTCCGGCCCTCAATTTATACTTGCGCGAATGCAATCTTCTCCCTTGCGGTCCCGCAGAGCGCTGTGGATTGCCGCCGGCATCCTGCTGCGGCTCGCCTTCATCGCCTTTGCGCGCCCCGGCTACTGGGGCGATACGGCCGGCTACCTCGAACTGGGCCACAACCTCTTCCATCACGGCGTCTATGGCCTGGCTGACAACGGCAGCTTCGCCCCCAGCCTCTATCGCCTGCCCGGGTATCCCCTATTCCTGGCCACCATGGAGCTGCTCTTCGCCAAAATCTGGCCCGGTTCCTGGATCAACGCCGTCTTCCTTGTCCAGGCCGCGGCAGACCTCGCCGGAGGCCTCCTGCTGGCCTCTCTCGCGCGGCGGCAATTCTCCCCCCGCTCGGCTGAGATCGTCCTCGCGCTGGCCATGCTTTGCCCGTTCACCGCGGCCTACGCCGCCATTGCCCTCACTGAGAGCCTCTCGGTCTTTGCGGTCTCGCTGGGCGTCTATGCCGCGGGCCGGGCGCTGCTGGCCGCGCAGGCCGGCGGGCGCCACCGCTGGGCGCTTGGCCGGGCGTTGGTCCTGGCCGGTTGCGCGGCGGCTCTCGCCATGCTGCTCAGGCCAGACGGCGTGCTGCTGTTTGCCGCCCTTGCCGCCGGCCTGTTCTGGTATACCGCCCGCTGCGCCCGCGGGCCATGGACGCACAGGCTCAAAGCCGGCGCCGCCTCGGCAGCCCTCTACTGCCTGGTGGCCCTCGTCCCCCTCGCCCCCTGGACCCTCCGCAACTGGCGCGCCTTCCACGTCTTCCAGCCGCTCTCCAGCAGGTATCAGAACGACCCCGGCGAAACCCCCAGCGTTGGCTTTTACCGCTGGGCCCTCACCTGGTCCTATGAGTACACCTCCACCCTTGACAGCCTCTGCTGCATCGGCGAAAGCCAGATTGACATCAACCTGCTGCCCGCCCGCGCCTTTGACTCGCCGCAGCAGCGCGAGCTGACCGCCCGGTTGCTGGCCCAGTACAACGGCGAGCTGAGCATCGCGCCAGAGCTCGACGCCCGCTTTGCCGCCCTGGCCGCCGAACGCATCCGCGCCCATCCGCTGCGCTTTTACCTGGTGCTGCCCGTGCTCCGCGTCGCGGACATGGCCTTCAGGCCACGCACTGAGGCCTTCTATCTCGATGCCTATTGGTGGCGCTTCGGCCGGCATCCCGGCCAGACCCTGATCGCCGTGCTGCTCGGCCTCATCAACCTTGCCTCCATGGCATTGGCGGCCTGGGCCTTCCTGCGCCGCCGCGTCCCCTGGCCCTGGATGCTGGGCGGCTACATCCTGGCCCGCTGCCTCATGCTCACCACCATGTACTATGCCGAGCAGCGCTACACGCTGGAGTTTTTCCCCATCGTCTTTATCGCCGCCGCGCTTGCGTTTTCCGAGATGCCCCGGGCCGGCTCTGAGGCCATGCGGGCCTGAGAGCTTATCGCGGCTTGATCCCAATCACGCCCAGCATCCGCCCCGCATGCCCCTGCGACGCGCGATGCGAAAAGAAAAGCTCCGGCTGGCAGCTTGTGCAGCCGCCCACAAGTTGAATAGCCCGCGGCTTCACTCCGGCAGCCAGCAACTGCCGCCGGTTGGCCTCCCACAGATCCAGATGCAGGCTGGGGCCAATCGGCGAGTGGCCCGGCGCTCGCTGCGTCAGGAACAGCATCGGGTATTTCTTCCGCACCGCGTCCGAGTCGTCTACCTCATGGAACAGATCGCCAAAGTAGCCAAACTGCGACTCGAAGCTTGAGAACACCTCTTCGCCCACCGCGTAGCAGCAGGGGCCAATCCCCGGGCCGATGGCGGCAATCAAATCCTCCGGCCGCGAGCCATAGAGCAGCCGCATGCGGCCGACGCCCGACTCCACAATGCGGTTCACGGTGCCCCGCCAGCCGGCATGGAACGCCGCCACCACCCGCCGCTTGCGGTCCGCCACCAGCACCGGAATGCAGTCCGCTGTCTGTACCCCCAAAAGCAGCCCCGGCTCGTCCGTCATCAGGCCGTCGCCCTTGCACCCCGTCGACGAAGACCCCGGCCCGCTGTTCAAAATGAGCGTCGAGTGAATCTGGCGCAAAGTCTCCAGCCGCGTCTCCCGGTTGCCGGTGACCGCCTCCGCCAAAAGCCGGCGATTCTGCTCCACGGCCAATCGGTCGTCGTCGGCGGTGAAGCCCAGGTTCAGCTCGCCGGCCGCGTCGTCCGTGCAGTAGGCCCGGCTCAGGCCTCCCTTGCGGGTGCTGAATCCGTGCCAGAGCCAGGGGTACTTCTCCCAGCCCGGAACCGGCAAAAATTGAACGCCGTTTCCGGCAACCTGGGGAGGAGCAGAATGCCGCGACAGCTCCTCGGCCGCGGAGTGTTCAAAGCGCCCTCGCCGGCTGATCGCGCCGGCTTTGCCGCGCAGCGTCCTCACCAGGCCCGCGCGCTCAAACAACGCGTCAATCTCCGCAATCTGCCGGCCCGGTTCTTCGGCCTTCTTCGATGGGGACCTTTCGCCTGCGCTGCAACGGATGGGCTTCACTCTGTGATTCTACCCAGTTCCACGGTTTGTCTTGTGAGCAAGGTAAATGGGCCTGCCTTCCGGCAGGCCCGCTTCAGAGGCAATTTTAGGAGGGGGGTCCAGGTGGGATTTTTGGGGAAGAGGTCCGTGAGGACCTTCAAGAAGGAGTGGATACCTTTCTTGGAAGGGATGTGTTTCGGGGAAGCCTCTGCTGAATTGTCTTTTTAGATGCAGCAAATCAGAAAAGGTTGCATTGCCAATTCATTTCCTTTTAAAAATTGTGGCCGGCCCTGCCCGCCCGCCCCGCCGGGTTGATTGCCCGGGCCCCTCCCCCGCCCCGAAGACAAGAATTAAGTTGCATATTTTGGAAGGAGTTGGCACTCTGTAGGTTGTGAAGACGTGGCACTATATCGTGTTGGCAGGACTCGGGTTGCTGGCAATCGTCTACGTCTATCTGCATCGTCAGGATCTGGGACTGGTCGGTTCCCGCACCCCCGCAACCGCTGACACCTCCGCCGCTGACACCCCGGCCGTTTCCTCCCGCCCCCCGCGCATCGCCTGGGCCTCCGTCGACCGCAGAAAAGACGGTTTCAGGGTCGAAATGCCCATTGATGTCAAAGAGATACAGATCCCTGCCTACAACGAGAGCGGTGGCACTGATCAGGTCAACATGATCTTCTCAAACCCCGCCGCCGACATCACCTTTTCCCTGGCCTGGGCTGACAATCCGCCCGTGGTGCGAGCCAATGGCCGAGCCCCCGACCGGACTTTGGACATGGCCCGCGATGAGGCCCTGGCCCGCACCCAGACCTCTCTGGTCAGCGAGACGCAGAGCACACTGGGTGGCTTTCCCGCCCGCGACATTCTGGCCCGCAACGTCGGTGGCGGCGTCTTGAATATCCGGCTCATCGACGCCGGCCAGCGGCTCTACATGCTCACCGCCGCCTTCCCCTCCATGAGCGTCCGCCGCGAGCAGGACGTAGCGCGCTTCTTCAACTCCTTCACCACCGGCGGCTCCAGAGGCATTCCCGAGACCCTGCCGACGGCCTCGGCGCCCTAGTCCCTACCCCTCGTTTCTTCCGCGCGCGCACAGACGCGCATCTCGTTAAAAATCAATGCCATATGGCCTGAATTGGCCTCAAATTCCGTGTTTTTGCAAAAAATAGGGCAATTCCATGCAAACCAACCCCCAATTTGTCGAACCATGCAAGGTTTCGTTTTCTTAAATACACAACCATGCAAGGTTCGTTTTGACACTTTTCCCAACCATCCAAGCAAACCTTTGGCCACCAAAGCGAACCTTCCAGACCAACCTTTGGCCCATAAAACGCACCTTCCAGGCTAACCTTTGAAGCCCCTCCGCTCCCCGGCCGGGCCTGTCAACTCGCCAACCCTCCCCCCTCGCCCCAGGAGCATTCGAAGCTTGTTTCAGGCGGCCTGTATAATCCGGGCGGAAAGCAGGACCACCTGAAAATGATGCGATTCTCTGCCATTCCGATCACCCTTTTGCTGATGAGCGCTGCGCTGCCGGCCCAGCAGCAACCCTGCGCAACAGCGGGCGTCAACAACGACTATCTCGGCATTCAGACCATCCGGCTCTGGCCTGGCGACGCACCCCAGGCCACCGGCAAAGCCTGCCAGGACGTCCCCACGCTGACGATCTTCGAGCCTGCGCGCGGCCATGCCAACGGGTCGGCCGTGGTGGTGTTTCCCGGCGGCGGCTACATGGGGCTTTCAGGCAATCTGGAGGGCCGCCAGGTGGCCGACTGGTTTACCGCTCGGGGATTTCGCGCCTTCATCCTGAGCTACCGCCTCAGCTCCAATGGGTACCTGCTGCCTGTGCCGTTGCTGGATGCGCGGCGAGCGATCCAGACCGTGCGCGCCCGGGCGCAGGACTACCAGATCGACCCGCAACGCATTGTCGTGATTGGCTTTTCAGCCGGCGGCCATCTGGCCGCGCTTTCCGGTACGCAGTTTGTTGCCGGCAACCCCGACGCCGGCGACGCGATCGAGCGCGTCTCAAGCCGCCCCGATTTCCTGGTGCTGGGCTATCCCTGGATCGGCGCTGTCACTTCCGATACTTCGCACCTGAGCTACTGCAAGCTCTACAACGTGATGGACCGCTGCGAGGCACTGCGGGCCGCGCACTCTCCCGACCTTTTTGTCACGAAGCAGACGCCGCCGACCTTCCTTTTTCATACCACGACCGACGTGACCGTTCCTGTGGAGCAGGGGCTGCGTTTTTTTGCGGCGCTGGTGAAGGAAGGCGTGCCAGCCGAGGCCCACATCTTTGCCAGGGGAGCGCACGGCTCCGGGCTGGGGCAGGGCAACGAAGCGTTGGACCAGTGGCCGAATCTGCTGGAGATCTGGCTGCGCTCGCAGGGACTTTTGACCCCTGATACGGTTGCAGCCGGCGCCAAACCGTAGCCTGAGGCAAACACCGCAAGATGCACAATGGGCCGGCCGGAACGCCGTGAAACTGATTCAAAAGATCACCCTGAAAATTAAGAAGCGGGCAACCTACTCCGGGAGTGGAAGGACTTCCCGAAGCCGGCTGCCCGCTGGACCCTGGACCGGGTCTAGGTGGTATGTTTAGTTTAGGCCTGTTGACGGGGATTGCAAGCTCTTTTTTGGGCTAAATTCCCAAATCGTGACAGCAGTCACAGGACCCCGCCGAAATGGTCCCAGTTCGTTGACTTGAGGGGCCGCCCCTGTTACAAAAAAGTGTTCCACCCATGAGCAAGTTCCGCTCGACACAGATATTCAACTGACCGCCTGAGCAACCCGCGTCACCGGTACCATCATGGAAGAAATCATTCAACAAGTCGGGACCCTTTTGCTCGGCGCCGTACCCACGGTGGTGCTGTTCATCGTGCTGGTTTTGTCTTACCAGTTCCTCGTGCAGGCCCCGTTGACCGCCGCGCTGAAGCAGCGCCGCGCCCGCACCGACGGCGCAGTGGAAGACGCGCAAAACGCCATGGCCAAGGCTGAGGCCCGTGCCGCCGAGTATGCCGCGCGTTTGCGCCAGGCTCGTGCCGAGCTTTACAAGATCCGCGAACAGCGCATCCAGCAGTGGAGCGCAGAGCGGGATACGGCTCTTGAGGCCGCGCGCAAGGTTGCCGGGCTTAAAGTGAGCCAGGCCCGGGCAGAGCTTGAAGCCGAGGCTGCAGCAGCCCGCAAGTCAATTCAAGCCTCTGCCGGGGAATTGGCCAATCAGGTGGTGCGAGCGGTGCTGCCGCTGGCCGCCGGGGGTTCCCGTTGAAATATTCGAGATTGCATTCGCGTTTTTCCGCAAAGATTCTCTGGTTTGCCCTGCTGGCTGTTCCGATTGCGGTGGTCGCGGGCGCTCCCTTCAAGCTGGCTGCTCAAGCCGCTGCTCCGGCCGCCACTGCGCAACCCTCTGCCGCAGCTGCTGAGACAGCAAAACCCGAGCCAGCCAAGGCCGAAGAAGAAGACAACAACATCTACCGGCACACCGCGCTGGTTGAGGCCGCGGCCAAGGCATTGCACCTGGATACTGAGACCATGGCGCGGATCTTCGAGATCATCAACTTCGCGATCATCGCTCTGGCGATCGGCATTCCGCTGGTTAAGTTCATGCCCAGGTTGATCCGCAAGCGCTCGCAGACACTGCGGCAGGACATTGAGACGGCGCGTAAGGCAACGGACGACGCCAACACGCGGCTCAGTGCGATTGAAGCCAAGCTGTCGGGGCTGGACGAGGAGATTGCGCTGGTTCGCGCCCAGGTGGAGCAGGAGAGCCTCGCGGACCAGAGCCGGATTCAGGCCAGCCTCAAGGATGAGAGCGAGCGCATTGTTGCCGCCGCCGAGCAGGAGATAGCCGTGGCCGCGGCCCAGGCGCGGCGCGGTCTGCGCCATTTTGCCGCCGACCTGGCCATTGAGCAGGCAACCAGGCAACTGGTTCTTTCACCTGAGGCCGACCGAGCCTTGATCGCCGAGTTCAGCGCTGACCTGGGCTCGACTGGCACTACAAGGGGAGGGCAGAACTAGATGGCAGCCTTCGTTTCCCGTTATGCCAGCGCCTTTGCCGATGTGGTTGCCTCGGCCAAGCTGGATACAGCAGCGCTGAACCGCCAACTGAACGATTTTCTGGCCACATGGACCGGCAGCGCTGAGTTGCGCGCGATGTTCCTGAATCCGGCCATTCCGGTTTTGCAGAAGGTGGCGATTCTGGACAAGATGAACGCGCGGCTGGGCTTGCAGAAAGAGCTGCGAAACCTGCTGGCGGTGCTCATCAACAACGATCGCATTGGGCAGGTTGAAGAAGTGGCCGAGGCCTATCGCCGCGAGTTGCAGCAGCGGCAGGGGATTCGCCAGGCCGAGGTAGTGACGGCGCGCGAGTTGAGTGAGGCCGAGCGGGTCACGCTATTGGCGGGAATCGGCAAGCTGGCCGGCTCTCGCGTCGAGGCAAGTTTCAAGCTGGACGCATCCATCCTGGGCGGTTCGGTGGTGCGCATTGGTTCAACGGTCTATGACGGTTCCGTCCGGGGACGGCTGGAACGGTTGAAAGAAGCATTGATTGCCGGCTGAAGCCGGCGAGTGAACAGCGTTGCAGGAATCAGTAAGCAGGAGTGAGTGAACAGCGAGCATTTAACTGACCACTGTTCACTGTCAACTGATCACTGAAAAGGAAAGAAATGGCTCAGATCAAGGCAGACGAGATTACGCAACTTCTTCGCGAGCAGATCGCGAACTACGACTCCAAGGTCCAGGTGGACGAAGTCGGCACCATCACCTCACTGGGCGACGGCATTGCCCGTCTGCATGGCCTCGACAAAGTCATGGCCGGCGAGTTGCTCAGCTTTCCTCACGGGATTGCCGGACTGGCCCTGAGCCTGGAAGAAGACCAGGTGGGCGCGGTGGTGCTGGGCGACTACACAGAGCTCAGCGAAGGCGATGAAGTGAAGCGCACCGGGAAGATTCTCTCGGTGCCAGTGGGTGAGGCCATGATTGGCCGCGTTGTGAACGCGCTCGGGCAGCCTATCGACGACAAGGGGCCGATTGCGTCAACGAGTTCTTTGCCGATTGAGCGGCTGGCGCCGGGCATCATCGATCGCCAGCCGGTGCGCGAGCCCATGGCCACCGGTCTCAAGGCCATCGATGCCATGATTCCCATCGGCCGCGGCCAGCGCGAACTGATTATCGGCGACCGGCAAACGGGCAAGACCGCCGTACTGCTTGACACGATCATCAACAACGCCAAGAACAACCTGATCTGCATCTATTGCGCCATCGGGCAGAAGCGGTCTTCCATTGCTCAGGTCGTCCAGACGCTGACTGAAGCCGGCGCCATGGGCCACACCATCATCGTGGCCGCCTCGGCCTCAGAGCCGGCGCCGATGCTTTACATCGCGCCTTACGCGGCGACGGCAATCGGCGAGTACTTCCGCGACTCCGGCCGCCACGCTCTGGTGATGTATGACGATCTGTCGAAGCACGCCATGGCTTATCGCGAGATTTCGCTGCTGCTGCGGCGTCCTCCGGGCCGCGAAGCCTATCCGGGCGACGTGTTCTATCTCCACTCGCGGCTGCTCGAGCGCTCGTCGAAGATGAGCAACGAGAAGGGCGGCGGATCGCTGACCGCTCTACCGGTGATTGAGACCCAGGCCGGCGACGTCTCGGCCTACATTCCAACCAACGTCATCTCGATTACCGACGGGCAGATCTTCCTTGAGACCGACCTGTTCAACTCCGGCATTCGCCCGGCCGTCAACGTGGGCCTTTCGGTTTCACGTGTAGGCTTCTCGGCGGCCATCAAGGCGGTCAAGCAGGTCGGCGCTACGCTGAAGCTCGATCTGGCGCAGTATCGCGAGCTGGCGGCTTTTGCTCAGTTCGGGTCCGACCTCGATCCGCTGACGCAGAAGCAGCTCAACCGCGGCTCGCGTTTGACTGAACTGCTCAAGCAGCCGCAGTTCCATCCGCTCACCTGGCAGCAGCAAACAGTGATTTTGTTTGCCGGCACGCAGGGCTATCTGGACGATCTGCAGATCACCGACATTCGCGCCTTTGAAGACGGCTTGTACACGTATCTCGACAATGCGCAGACGCCACTGATCGAAGAGCTGACCAAGGAAAAGAAGCTGGACAACTTGCGCGACAAGCTGCACGCGGCGCTCAAGGAGTACAAGGCGAATTTTATTGCGGATCTGGCGGCGGCAAAGGCGTAAGCGCAGCAGACAGTGAACAGCTGACAGTTGTCAGTTAGCGCCGTTCGCTGAAGGAATCTTCAACTGTAAGCTGTCGGCTATTCGCTGACAACTGGAAGAATTATGGCAAACGTACTCGATCTACGGCGGCGCATCCGCAGCGTGAAGAACATGCGGCAGATCACCAAGGCCATGAAGATGGTCTCGGCGGCCAAGCTGCGGCGCGCGCAGGAGCGGGCGATGGCGGCGCGGCCTTACGCAAAGATGATCTCAAGCGTTCTCGAATCGCTGACGCGCCGTGTAGATATCTTTGATGAAGTAACGGGCCTGTTGCGCCACCCGCTGTTTGCCACGCGGCCAGAGAAGCGGGTGCTGCTGGTTGTCATCAGCGGCGACAAGGGATTCGCCGGCGCTTTCAACTCCAACATTCTCAAGACTGCCTTCCAGTTCATCGCAGGCAACCCTGACAAACAGATTGACGTGGAGGCCGTGGGCCGCAAGGGCCGCGACATGATGCGGCGGCGGTATCCGGCTGCGACCTACGTCGAGCAATCCGGCGAGGATGGCGTTGCGCACCAGGTGCGCGAGCGCAAGGCACAAATTGAAGTAACGGGCGACCATCCCGGCATGCTGGGCAAGCTCGAGACGAGCCGGGTCTATGCGTTGGCCGAGAACATCATCTCCCGTTACACGCATGAGGAGATTGACGCGGCTTACATCGTCTACAACGAGTTCAAATCGGTCATCTCGCAGCGGCTCGTCGTGGAGAAATTGCTGCCCTTGATGAAGATCGGCATTCCGCAGATTACCGGAGCTGTGGAGCCCACGGAAGAAGAGAAAGAGCGTGCGGCAGAGGCAGCACTCTCGGCGGGCATCGCGATTGAGCCGATTGACACAGCGGCTGCCGACGAGGAAGCACGCAGGTTCGGCACCGCGCAGGTGGACTACATCTATGAGCAACCGGCAGAAGAATTGTTCAACGGGCTGCTGCCCCAGTACATCTTTTCCATGCTGTATCACTCGATGACGGAGTCGGTTGCCGCCGAACATGCGGCGCGTATGACGGCGATGGATTCGGCCTCGAACAACGCATCCGACATGATCGACGCCTACACGCTGGAGATGAATCGTGTGCGGCAGGCAGCCATCACGAAGGAGATCATTGAGATTGTGAGTGGAGCGGCTGCAGTTTAGGTTTTGAAGTCTTGAACAGGCGCGGCTTGAACCGCGCAGCGGAACGAAAATTTTGTGGGGGCCCTGACTCCCGAGGCAAAGAAAAATGGCAGAGAACATTGGCAAGGTAATTCAGATCTCCGGTCCCGCGGTAGACGTGCAGTTTGAAGAGGCGACAATGCCGCCCATTTACCAGGCGTTGCGCGTGGTCAGCGACGGGTTCACGGTTCCCGCGCCCATCAGCGTGATTCTTGAAGTCCAGCAGCATCTGGGCGAGGGACGCGTGCGCACCGTGGCCATGGAAGCCACCGACGGCATGGTCCGCGGCATGAAGGCCATCGACCTCGGCGGGCCGATCCGCGTGCCTGTGGGCAAAGAGACGCTGGGCCGCGTGATCAACGTGATCGGCGAGCCGGTAGACAACCTGGGCCCGGTCGGCGAACACACGCGCATGCCCATCCATCGCCCCGCGCCGCTGTTCGACGAGCAGTCGACGCACGAGGAGATGTTCGAGACCGGCATTAAGGTTATCGACTTGATTCAGCCGTTCCTCAAGGGCGGCAAGATCGGCCTGTTCGGCGGCGCCGGCGTGGGCAAGACCGTCGTCATCATGGAATTGATCAACAACGTGGCCAAGAACCACGGCGGCTACTCCGTGTTTGCCGGTGTGGGCGAGCGCACCCGCGAGGGCAACGACCTTTGGCTGGAGATGACCGAGTCCGGCGTCATCAAGCCCGGCGACTTCGCCAACTCAAAATGCGCCCTGGTCTACGGCCAGATGACCGAGCCGCCCGGAGCGCGCCTGCGCGTGGCGCTGACCGGCCTGACTGTTGCCGAGTACTTCCGCGACGTTGAGGGATCAGACACGCTGCTGTTCATTGACAACATCTTCCGCTTTACACAGGCCGGCAGCGAAGTGTCGACCTTGCTGGGCCGCATGCCCTCGGCCGTGGGCTACCAGCCCAACCTGGCCACGGAGATGGGTGAACTGCAAGAGCGCATTACCTCCACCAGCAAGGGGTCCGTTACCTCCGTGCAGGCAGTCTATGTGCCGGCCGACGACTTGACCGATCCGGCGCCGGCGACAACCTTCGCTCACCTGGATGCGACCACGGTGTTGAGCCGCCCGCTTTCAGAACTTGGCATCTACCCCGCCGTCGATCCGCTGGCTTCCACATCGCGCATTCTTTCCGCGCGCATCGTGGGCCAGGATCACTACGACGTGGCGCAGGGTGTGAAGCGCATTTTGCAGCGCTACAAGGATCTGCAGGACATCATCGCAATTCTCGGCATCGACGAATTGTCGGAAGAAGACAAGCTGACCGTGGCCCGTGCCCGCAAGGTGCAGAAGTTCCTTTCGCAGCCCTTCCATGTGGCCGAAACATTTACCGGCATTCCGGGCGCGTATGTGAAGGTTGCCGATACGGTGCGCAGCTTCAAGGAGATTATCGCCGGCAAGTACGACGACATCCCCGAGCAGGCCTTCTATATGAAGGGCGCCATCGAGGAAGTTCTGGTAGAGGCTGAGAAGCTGAAGGCGACGGTCTAACGACAGCTGACAGTGGACAGCTGACAGTTTCAAGGCTTCGTGCTTTTGACTGAAAGCTGTCAACTGGAACCTGTCCCGAAGGGACATTATGGCGGACGAGACAAATCAACTTCGCGTGCGGCTTGTGACCCCGGAGCGGACGCTCTTCGAGCATCCGGCATCGGCTGTTGAGCTGCCTTCGAAGTCGGGATACATGGAAGTGCTTTACGGTCACGCTCCGCTGGTTGCGGAACTGGGCGCGGGGGACGTAATCGTGCACGGGGGCCCGGATGGCGATCAGCACTACAACGTCAGTTGGGGATTTGCCGAGGTTCTGCCGGACCGGGTGACGATTCTGGCTTCGGATGCGCTCAAGCCAGGGGAGATCGACGTGGCCCGCGCACAGCAGCAACTCGACCGCGGGCAAGAAGAGTGGAAGCACGCAGGCGAAAGCGAAGAGGCCTACACAAAGGCTCTGCACGTGATCGCCGAAGCCGAGGCCAAGCTGGCCACGGCGGCGGAGAAGCACTAATCTGACCTCAATCCGTAAGCTGTTCTTGATTCAGAAAGGCCCTGTCTACGCGGACAGGGCTTTTTTGCGTTGAGCCGCGTTGAACGGCTACCGGTTTGCAGCCGGTTCCCAAACGGTCTATCTTGATGGGTGCGCAGGGGAACAAGCGCAAACGCGCTTTCAACTGCGCGGAAAGAAGCTCGCGATGCAGCATGCTCGATGGAGTTGCTGGAGCGACTCCGTGCGCTGGATTCTTCTCTTCTTGACAATGGCGGTCCTCTGCCATCCACAAACCGTCTCCGCGGCCGATAGGGTGCTGACCGATGCCGACAAGGGCGGGACCCTTCACCTGAAGGCCGGCGAGAGCTTTGAGCTGCGCCTGAAGTCGAATCCCTCAACCGGATACATGTGGTACGTAAGGAAGGATTCGACGCCTGTGGTGAAGCTGGCTCACCAGTCGCAGGTCGACCTTCCCGATTCCGACGAGCCCGGCGGTCCGCTGGTCGGCAAGCCGGTGTTCCAGGTTTTCAAATTTGAGGGCAAGCATTACGGGCAGGGTGATCTGCTGCTGCATTACGTCCGCTCCTGGGAGCCTGCGACGCCCGAAGACAAGCAATTCGACTTGCACATCGTGATTGAGTGAGTCCGAGTCGAATCAGGCACGGGAAGCGGGCGATGCACACTGGATTCGCCGAGAGGCCCGCAGTCTGCGATACCGGCATTCTCGTGGCAGGAAAAGGGCGCAGCCGCAGCTGCGCCCTATCAAAGCGTGAGGCGATTCGGTGATTCTCTAGTGGCTGTCGCCGTCGCGGTCCACATCCTGCGAGGCCTGAGCTGCCAGACGTCCAGCATCACTGATGGTGACCGTGTCAGGAGCGGTGGCGCGGTCGCTTGTGGATGCAGCCGCGACTGGGGGGGGGACAGGCGCACTGGCAGTGGACGCCTGGGTAACGGGGGTACTTCCTGAGAGCGCGATCATCATCGATGAGGGTCCTCCTTGAACCATACCCCTCTTATCGGCAGGACACAGGGCAGCGTGATGGTCAACACAGGGCAAGGTTTGATTTTTCCCAAACTGGGCTAGATTCCCTGAACGGGAACGCCGCAGCCGCCCACGTGATGGCTTGGCTGCGGCGTCTCAAGACACTGCCTCAGCCCCAGGTGCGCAGTCCGATGGCGCCCCACCAGGCCAGATACACGGCCGCGATCAGCAACCCCGTGGCGGCTGCCATTGAATACCAGCGTACCGATTTGCGAATCTCCAGCTTGTGCGCCTGCCAAAGAGCGAACCCACTGGCCAGCGATGCGCATCCGAAGAGCAGCGTGGTGAGGAAGATGGCGAAGGAGTAGACGGTTACGTTGCCCAGGCGCTGAATGCCATCGCTGCCCGCGAGGATCGTGCAGCCGACAAAGGTCAGCAGGCTGAGGACGGCAATCAACGGCCAAAGGCGCATCCAGCGCTCGGCGGGGCGACGGCGTTTTTTGATGAGACCGCCGATGAGCCAAAAGGGCGCATACAGCAGGATCGAAACAAAGGTCAGCAGTACCCAGACGAGCAAGGCAAGCTCGGCGATGGCGTACCAGGTGGGGATGCGCTTCCAGGTGGCTCCGATGTGGACAAAGCGGCCCTCGGCGTTGGGAGCCAGCAGCATGGCCGTCGCTATCGGCTCGGCTGCACCTTCCTTTGGAAGGTAGCGGAACTGCTCGCCACTGACGGGCACGTACGTCTGCGTTTCTGTGCCGATGGTGTTTGTGAAGGCCAGGTTGGCGCCGACGATATGAAGCCGCTGAAGCGCGAGCCGATCGATGAAGTGCATCAATTGCATGCGTGGCGAGGCAAGCTCGTACCAGCCGGCATACTGCTGCGCGTCGGCGGGCAGAGGCGCAGGGGCAGGCACAGGCTGCCGGGCCAGGTTGCGTGTGACATAGGCACGGATGGCGTCGCCGATCCTGGTGAAGGCATCGCTATTGCCGGCGTTGATGCTGTAGAAGTAGCCCACTCCGTACTCGGGCAGGTAGGACATATCAGTGAGTCCGCCATCTACGCCGCCGTTGTGGCCATGGTAGACAAAGCCATCGTGAATGCTGGTGTAGTTGCTGAGGCCGTAGCCGGCCCTGAGCCCTTGTTGCGCCTCCCATGTGCGGGTGGGTGTCTCCATGCGGTCAATGGCCGCGGCGGGCATCACCTGCGTTCCGGCTACCGAACCGCGGTTCAGATAAAACTGCACATAGGCCGCCATGTCTTTGGCGCTGGCGTTGATTGAGCCGGCAGGGCGCAGCAGGATATTCCAGTAAGGGAAGGGCGTTTTGCCGTCGGGATGGTAGAGGGTGGTCAACTGCGGCGATTCGAAGTAGGTGGCTGTCTTCATGCCGATGGGCGCAAAGAAGTTCTGCGTTACATAGTCTTCAAAGCGCTGCCCGGTGAGTTTCTCCACGATGTAGGCGGCAACCGGCGGGCCGGAGTTGCAATAGGCCATGCGGCTGCCCGGCCGCCAGCGGGAGGTGCGGGAGTGATGGTCGTAGTCGAGGCCTTCGCGCGTGTTCATGCCCTTGGCGTCCTTGGCATACTCGCGCAGGTGCATGTCGTCCCAGCCCGTGGTGTGCTCCAGCAGGTCTACGACGCGCACCGGGTCGCTGGCTTCCCAGCGATTGTCAAACCAGATCTCGGGCGCCAGCTTGCTGACCGGGTCAAGCAGCCAAAGCTTGCCCTCGGCGGCCAGCTTGAGGATGGAGAGCGAGGCAAAAGCCTTGGAGGTTGAACCGATGCGGAAGAGCGTTTCATCCGTAGTGGCCTGGTTGGCGGCAACATTGGATTTGCCCAGGCCGGCCACCCATTCCGGGCCGTCGCGGTGCACGATGGCTACAGACACTCCCGGCGTATGGGTGTCGGCCAGAATCTTCTCCAGTTGCTGGCGCAGCTCGACGATCGACTGCGCGGGTCTGGGCTTGTCTTCCTTCTTGGTTTGCGCCAACGATGCGCTCGCGAGCAGGCAGAACACGAGTGCGAATAGAGAGGTTTTCAATCCAGGATTCAGCGTTCCGATCTTCATTCACGGTCTCCTAAGGCCCCGGTTTGGATTTGCAGCAGATGGTACCATCTGGCGCGCCGTCCTGAGCGGCCGAAATGCGCAAACGCAGCTTGCTCGATGCCTGGAGGATGATTCGCATTGGAGAGGCATTTTGTTCCCCAAAGAGCGCCGTGCCGGCAGGAAAAACGGCTGTGCGCAAGCCCCTGTGCAAGCCGGGCCGGGTGCGCATACAATTCTCTAAGGAAAATGGCCAAGACAAAGGACAAGATATTCGAAGTTGCGTGCCCCGATTGCGGGGCGATGCTGAAGATTGATGCGGCTACCGGGGTGTTGGTGAGCCACACGCCGGCTCCGCGCAAGCGGATGTTCGAGGACCTGGAAGCGGCTGCCAAGGCCATGCGCGAGCAGGACGAGCGAAAAGAATCGATCTTTAGGCAGTCGATTGACGCGGAAAAGAACAAGGAAGATTTGTTCGAGAAGAAGTTTGCCGAGGCGCTGCGCAAGGCCAAAGACGCGCCTGAAGGCAAGCCCCTGCGCGACTTCGACCTGGATTGAGGGTGCGCCCAGGGGGCGGCGTCCACGGTTCGCGGTGAGCCGCTGAAGGCGTCGGGCCGCAGAGCTGCTAGATTGCCTCCCTGGCCGTGAAGACCGGACACAAGACAAGAAGGGAAGACTCGGATGCGAGCAATCACGGCAGTGAGCGGCAAGATGGGGTGCGCGATTTTGGCGCTCCTTTTGTTTGGTGTTTGCGCAGTGGGAACGTCGCGGGCGCAGGGCGGCATCCAGGCGTTTCCGTGGATGAACACCAGCCTTTCGCCGGATGAGCGGGCCGCTTTGGCACTCAGGGAACTGACGCTTGACGAGAAAATTCTGCTGATCCATGGGCAGGGCTGGCCCCCGAGCTGGCCCTACTTCAAGCCCAATCCAAACGCCGTTTTGAGCAATGGCGGCGACGGCTTTGCTTTGGGCGTTCCGCGGCTCGGGATTCCGCCGCTGCAAACGGTAGGCTCTGCCTGCGGTGTGCGCTTCAGCGCGGCCAACGGCCGCTATTCCACGGCATTGCCCTCGACCCTGGCCTCAAGCGCAAGCTGGGACGAAAATGCTGCCTGCGATTATGGCGCCCTGATTGGCCGGGAACTCCGCGCGCAGGGCTACAACATGAGCCTTGCCGGCGGCGTGAACATTACCCGCGAGCTGCGCAGCGAACGGACTTTTGAATACTTAGGCGAGGATCCCATACTGGCCGGAACGCTGGTGGGGCACCGGGTTCGCTGCGAGCAGGCGCAGCACGTGATCGGCGAACTCAAGCACTTTGCCGTCTACGACCAGGGAACCGCGGGCGCGGCGGACTCCGTCATCGGCAAGCGGGTGATGCGCGAAACCGACCTGCTGGCCTTTGAGATTGGCGACAGCATCGGGCACCCGGACGCCTATATGTGCTCCTACAACATGCTCAATGGCGAATATGCGTGTGAGAACAGTTACCTGCTGGCCGACGTGTTGCGGAAGGAGTGGGGCTTCAAGGGATTTGTGATCTCCGACTGGGGCGCAACCCACAGCACCGTGAAGGCCTCTGCCGCCGGCCTGGATATGGAGCAGCCGGACGCGGATTTTTACGGCGAGGCGATGAAGAAGGCCGTGCTTGAGGGCAAGATTCCCATGTCCGAACTGGACGAGCATGTGCGTCGGCTTCTGCGCACTGAGTTCGCCCGCGGCGTGATCGACTTCCCGATGCAAAGGAGTGTGGTGGATGTGGAGGGGGGCCTCGCAATCGCACGCGGCCTTGCCGAGGAGAGCATTGTTTTGCTCAAGAACGCGCACAATCAGCTGCCGCTTGACCCCGCCAAGGTAAGGTCGATTGCAATCATTGGCGAGCACGCTGACACGGGCATGATCTCGGGTGGCGGATCGGCACAGGTTGACGCTCCGGGCGCACCGGCCCCGTCGATGATCCAGAAGGAGGCAGCGACCGATGCTGTCTGGTTTCCGACCTCACCGCTGAAGCAAATTGCCGCGTTGGCGCCGGGTGCGCGGGTACGATTTGCGTCAGGCCTTGACCCGGCCGCTGCCGCAGCCCTGGCAAAGGAGTCGCAGGTGGCCATCGTCTTCGCCAATCAGTGGACAGCCGAGGGCTTTGACCTGTCCAACCTTTCGCTGCCTGACAAGCAGGACGAGTTGATTGAGCAGGTGGCCGCCGCGAATCCAAACACGATTGTGGTGCTTGAGACGGGAACCGCCGTGACCATGCCCTGGGTGAACCGTGTGAGCGGCATCTTGGAGGCGTGGTACGCGGGCAGCAAGGGAGCCGATGCGGTGGCCAACATACTCTTCGGCAAGGTCAACCCCAGCGCAAAGTTGCCGATTACCTTTCCGGTGAGCGAGGCCGACCTGCCGCACCCGCAATTGGCGGTTCCGCCGCCAGAAGGTAGCGGGGCCCAGCCCCAGTTCAAGCTGACCTACGACGAAGGCCTCAAGGTCGGCTATAAGTGGTATGACGCGGAAAACAAGCCGGTGCTGTTTCCGTTCGGCTTTGGGCTGTCTTATACGACGTTCAGCTATTCCGGCTTAACCGTGACGCCGGGGAGCGCAGGAGTTGGCGCCATAGTGACCTTCCAGGTCAAGAACACGGGCAGCCGCGCCGGAACAGAGATTGCCCAGATTTATGCGGGACTGCCGGAAAGCGCCGCCGAGCCGCCCAGGCGGCTGGTGGGCTGGAGCCGGGTGCAACTGGAGCCTGGGCAGGCGAAAGATGTGAAGATAACAGTGCAGGCAAAGTACTTGTCGGTCTTTGACGAGCAGGCAAACGGCTGGAAGCTGGTTCCTGGAGTTTACGCCTTCCGCGTGGGCAGTTCGTCGCGCGACCTGCCGCTGATGACAAGTTTGGCTCTCCGGTAGAGTGACCACTTTCCACGGCGCGGCTGTTCGCGCGATACTTGAGTGACCGTCTCCCCGATTTGGATGGGAACGGGAGGAGATTCCATGTTGATTGTGCCGCGCCCCAGGCAAGCGAACGAATTTCGTGCGGTGCCTGCCGCCGAGCAGGATGAAGAGCTGAATTGGGTGGGATTTGCCGCCGGCAGCGCGCTCATAGCCGGCGGATTGCTGCTGCTCAGCGGTCAACGCCGGGCCGGCATGGTTGCGGCGTCAGCGGGCACTGCCCTGGCTCTGCTTGACCAGCAGGAGACGCTCCGCTCCTGGTGGAACGTGCTGCCCGCCTATCTGGATGACTTTCAGGCCACGCTCAACAAGGTGCAGAGCACCGTGAAAGATGTCTCCAACAAGCGCGAAACGCTGCACAAGATCCTGGCCCGCTAACGCCTTTCAAATCCCTAATTGGCGGCGGCCCGCTTCGCTGATGCGATGGGCCGTCCACTTGGGCTCCCACACCAGATCCACTTCAACTTTGCTGATGTCGGAAATGCCGGCCAGGCGGTTGTGTACCTGCTCAAAAATCAGCCCTGAGGCCGGGCACTGTGGCGTCGTCAGTGTCATGGTCACCTTGACCCACTGGCGCGGCCATGCGGGCTTCGAGTCGGGGTCGGGGCCGGTCGCGACGGAATAGATCAGGCCCAGATCAACAAGATTCAGCTTGACCTCGGGGTCAAAGCAGTCGCGCAGGGCTGTCAGGATGTCCGCTTCAGATTGCATCGCTCAATTCTTTCGCTCGACCAGGTAGCTGGCCACGGCCTTGAGCCCATCCGCCCGGCTGCCATAGGGCGCGAGGGGGGCAAAGGCGTCTTCGATGAGCGCCGCGGCGCCGCGTTGGCTCTGCTCAATGCCAAAGACGGCCGGCCAGGTGGCTTTTTCCGTGGCAAGATCCTTGCCGGCGGTCTTGCCCAGTTGGGCCGAGTCCACGGTCATGTCGAGCACGTCATCCACGATTTGAAAGGCGAGTCCGGCTTTGCGGCCGAAGAGGTCAAGCCGGGCAACGTCCTCGGCAGTGGCCCCGGCATAGACGCCGCCAGCCACCACGCTGACGCGGATGAGCGCGCCGGTCTTGGCGCGGTGGATGGCGTCAACCAGCTCCGGCGTGGGCTTCTGGTGTTCGCCTTCAATGTCGAGCACCTGGCCGCCGATCATGCCTTCCACCGTGCCGACGGCGTTGGCGATCAGGCCGATGATCTGCACGGTTGCGGCGGGCGGCGAGTCGAGACCGGCCAGCACCTCAAAGGCGCGGGTTTGCAGCGCGTCGCCGGCCAGGATGGCAATGGCCTCGCCAAAGACCACGTGGCAGGTGGGCTTGCCGCGGCGCAGATCGTCGTTGTCCAGAGCAGGCAAATCGTCGTGGATCAGCGAATAGGTGTGGAGCATTTCCAGGGCCGCGCCGAGATGGGCAATCCCAGAAGGAACCGCACCTGAAATGGTGGCGGCGGCCTGGTAAGCCAGCAGAGGGCGCAGCCGCTTGCCGCCGGCAAACACACTGTGGCGCATGGCGCCGTGGATGGAGGCGGGCACCGTTTCCACGCTGGGCAGAAGCGCTTCCAAGGCGCGGTCGGTCCGCTCCGTGGCTTCCTGTCGCAAAGCTTTCACATCGACTGGCATCGCTTCTTATTCTAGACGAGGCCGGTTGAGCCTGCGCTCGAGCAAACAGAGGGTTGTGAGCAGCAGCACGGCCAGCGTGCTGAGCCAGCGGCCGGCGAGGGAGTCGGGGGTGGTGGTCCAGTCAATGGCCAGATGGACGCGGCCCTGCGGAACGGGCACGGTCATCAGCCCATCGTCGCGGGCGGGCAGGTTACTTGCCGGTTCCCCATTGACCGTCACTCGCCACGCTGGATAGCTGCGCAGTCGCAGAACCATGTAGCCGGCCTCCGTGGTTGCGGCAGTGATATGCACGTCCTCAGGCGAGGAGTCTTGAGCGGCGGCAAATGTGGCCAGGCAACTGCCCTGAGCGGGGTTCCAATCGAGGGGAGCGCCGTCGTCACGGGGTTCAGCGCGATCGCCAAGAAGTGCAGCCGGGTTGCGGACCAGGCAGGCCACGGGAAGACTGGTGGCTACCAGGGAGTTGTCGGCGTTGGGCGGGGCGTATTCATCGGTTCCCGGAAATCCCATGCCGCTGCGGTAGGAACTCACCAAGCCGGCCACACTGTCTTCTCCGTCCCAACTTTGGAAGCAGCCGTAGATGGTGAAAAGGCCTGCTGCCATGAGGACGACTGTGGCGGCAGCGATCACGGCCCAGCGCTTCCAACGTCGTGCGGACGGGTCAGGCCAAACTGCGGCGGAAAACGGGATGGCCATGGGTGCTTCAAGAGCTACCAGCCAGCGCCAGGGGAATTGCAGAAAGCGGAGTTGGGGCAGCAGGAGCCAGAGCGGCTGGGAGATGGGCAGCAGAAGAAAGAGAATTACGAACGGAGTTGCGGCAAGCAGAATGCGCCAGCGGCGGTTTGCGGGCAAGGTGCCTCGGCGCCAGACTACAAGCAGCGCGGCGATCGCGACGAACAGCATTCCTGAGGCGATCCACGAGACCTGCCGCAGCACCACATCGTGCTCGGCCAGCGCCGGGTCGGCATGCTGCGCAAAGAGCCAACTGTTGCGGAACTGGTAGGCAGCGTCTTGAATGGTCTCAACCAGGCTGACCCATCGTTGCTCACGGGCGACCGGGATGATGTAAAGCGCGGCCACGCCAAGGCCGAGCGCTGTGGACGTCAAAGCGCGGAGAATGGGCGCCCAGGATTTTGCGAGCAGTGCCGCGCCCAGCGCAACTACGGCCAGCAGGTAAGCGGACATCAGGCCGACGGGGACGTTGGAGAGCCAGGCTCCTGCGACGACGAACGCCAAGGGCACGGCAGAGCCATCCAGTGCATGGCGCCAGGCCGGGCCGGATGGGTTGCGCTCGCGCAGCGCAAACAGCAACAGCAGCGGAATCCAGAAGCCGCCGGTGAGCTCTGCGAAGGCGGTGCGTTCGTAGGCAGTGAACAGGGCATAGCCGGAGAAGAGCGCGGCGCAGCCGGCCAGCGTGGCAGCGCCTTCAGGCAGCATCTCCCGCGCCAGTGCACGCGTGGCCAGTCCGGTTGCGGCCAGCAGCAAGAAGGTGAGCGCAATCGGAACCGCCTGCCAGGGAAGCACCGCGCCCAACGCAGCGCCCAGCATCCAGGTCAGCGGCGGATAGAAAACAAAACGCGGCTCCCCCGCGCCAAAGTTCGCGCTGGGAGCCCAGTGCGGGTAAAGAATGCCGTGTCGCCATGCGTTGAGGCAATCGAGCCACGAGATGAAATGGAAGTTGAAGTCGTGGCCGCAGGAGTTGCCCCAGGCAATTTGCGGCCCGACGGCGATAACGGCGGAAAGCAAAATGAACCCGGGCCCTCGGAGACCCTCCCAATGTGATTTCTTCTGGATATTCAGCGATTGCCCGGGGACCGTGGGGCGAGCCCCTGATCCCTGATCTCTGTTCCCTGTTCCCTGCGTTCTCATGGCAGCAGGCGCAGCGTGTGGCGGGTTTGCGCAGCCACGGCCGGCGGGGTGAAAGGCAGAGTGAAGGTAGTCCCGGAAGAATAGTCTTTCCACTGGTCGCGAAAGTAGGGACTGTATGGGTTGCCGCTTTCGCCGAGGAGGATGTTCTCGGTCGAGCCGTCCACGTTGCTCCAGTCCATGGTGAAACGTTGCGAAGGAGCCAACCCAGTGCCTGCCTGCTTCACGGTCGTAGTGTCACCGCTGAGCGGCTGGGCCCCGGTTCCAGCCACGCGGCCAACTAACGGCAGAAAGCCGGCCAGTGGATGCTCGATGTCGATCACGTGCCAGTTGCCGTATTTCCACCGGGCCACATCGCCGGGGGCTTTGCCGGCTTTCATCCCGCGGCGCACGGCCTCGGTCAGCAGCGCGTCCCAGTCCTTGTAGCCGTGCGGCAGCCAGTCGGGATTGGCGTGCATCACGATCTCTTCCTCGGCAAAGTTGGACTCGGCCCACTGGTAGTCCTTTGCGTCATTGCCGATCTTGGGCTCAAGAATCAGCGGCCACAGAGCCTCGCGGGTTTGGGTTACAAGCGAGGCTGCGGCGGAGTCGGCGGTCAGCTTGCCGTCCCAACTGCGCATCAGATCGGCAGCCTGCTTCAGCCGCTCGCCCGGATCGGCTGCGTGATCGATGGCGTAGGCAAAGCGATGGCCGAGCTCCTGGTCCACTTCGCTGTAGACGTCGGTTTGCACGGCCAGCATGTCGGCGGGCGTGAGCTGGTCGCGCCCTTGCAGCGATTTGTAGATGCGCTCGATGCGGTAAGGGTCCGCCCATTCGTCGGTGATGGGGGCAGGGAATCTGTCGCTCGTGACGCGGGAGTTGGCTGTGGCCAGAAAACCCGACGGCGGATCGTAGGCGTTGGGCATCTGGTCAAACGGGATGTAGATCGGGCAGATACCCGCACAGGTTGGGTAGCCCCAACCGGAGCGCTGGTTAGTCGTGTCGTGGGGAAGGGCCTTGTCGGAATTCATCGCCCTGATCGGCACCCGGCCCACTGCGTGGTAAGCGATATGGCCCTGGTCGTCAGAGTAGACGACATTCTGCGTGGGCCACGGCCAGGCACTGAGCGCCGATGAAAACTGCGGCCAGTTCTCGGCGGTGTTCATCTGGAAAAGTGGCAGCGAATTCAGCGATGCATCGTAGAGGGTCCACTTCAGCGCCATGGGGTGAATGGGCTTTTTGAAAAGGGGATTGAGCAGCGGGCCGTGCGCGGTGAATTGCACGTCGAGGGGCAGGTCTTTGCCGGCGCGTACCTTTATGACTTCGTGATCGACAGTGAGAGGTTTCCATGCGGTGTCGTTGTCTTGAAAATTGCCCTTGCCGTCGAGCTTTTCGATGTAGACATCCTGCACGTCAGCATAGAGAGCGGTAAACCCCCAGGCCACGTGCTCATTGTGGCCGGCGACGACAAAAGGCAGTCCGGGCAGCGTAACTCCTGCAGCATGAAAGCCCGGCGCCTTCAGGTCGGCCATGTACCAGATATTGGGCTCGGCGGGTTGCAGGTGCATGTCGTTGGCGAGCAGCGGCTTGCCGCTGGCAGTGTGCTTGCCGCTGACGACCCAGTTGTTGGAGCCGAACGCACAACCGGCGCAAGCGGGCAGGTCTAACGCAGCGCGCAGGTCGGCGAGGCCATCCAGATGCATGAGGCGCGATCCGCCGGCCTGGGTGTTTTCGTCTTCGTCGTCGGGGTCCTGCGTGGCGGGCTGCACCGGATGGGGTTGGCTCAAGTCCAACTGGATGCCGGTGGGTGGATGGTCGCGCCACGATCCGACCGGGTAGAGATCGGCTTCGAGTTTTGGGTTGTTGAGGTCGGCGGCAATCTCCTCGCGGGCCAGCTTTGTGTACCAGTGGGTATCGAGCATCTCCACCATCATCATGACGATGCTCACCGAGTCCACGCCGCTCCAGGGCTGGGGCCGGTACATCAGCAGCTTGAACTCCGGCGGCAGCGTGTCCGCGTGCTGCGCAATGAAGAGGTTCACTCCGCGCGCGTAAGCGTCCAGGCGGACGCGATCCTCGGCGGACAGGTTGGCATAGATGCGCCTGGCCGTGTTGCGCAATTGAAGAACCCGCTGCGTCTTGTCGTGGCGGACCAGGGATGGGCCCAGAATCTCAGCCAGCTCGCCATTGGCGTTGCGGCGGAAGGCGTCCATCTGCCACAGCCGGTCCTGGGCGGTGACATAACCCTGGGCCATAAACAAGTCTTGTTGCGTGGCTGCTTCAATATGCGGAACGCCGTGGCCGTCGCGGCGAACGATCACCGGGGCCGAGAGCCCGGCAAGATGCAGGTCGCCATCCAGAACCGGCAACGCTGCCTTGGCCGCCGTGCGCAGCCATACCACGCCAACCAGCGCGCCGAGCGCCAGAAAGGCCGCAAGACCGCACACGATCAGGAGTAAAATGCGGCGCCCACGCCGCTTGCGGCCGTTAGCGGGCGGAGCGGCGATGGGCGCGGGAGATTTGGTTGCGGGATCGGCGGTAGGCATCTGTCCTCAACAGGATAATCCCAATGCGACGCCGAGGCCACGCACCGCGAAGCTCAGCCTCGTTGAGACTGAGCCTCGCGGCACTGGAAAGTTAACCAGCCGCGAGTTCTGTGTCGGGCGCCGGCAGGGCCGCTGCCTTCTTGCGGCCGTAGATTACCACCAGCGCCACCAGCAGCAGCAGGATCACGCCCAGCACCAGTACGCTGCCCTCGGGGCCGTCGGTCCCGCCGCTCCACAGCGGGTTGCCCACTGGGTTGGTGGTCAGGTAGTGACCGGTGGCCACGTTGCCGCTGTCGATTGCGCCGTAGAGATAGGTTTCCGCCCAGTCCCATCCTGCGTGGCAGCCGATGGCCCACAAGGCCGAGCCAGTCACCCGGATGCTGACCACGAACACAAAGCCGATGGCCCCCGCGGCGAAGATGCCAATCCAGTTTTCGCCGTTGTTGCCGGTGTGGACAAAGCCGAAGAGCGTTGAAGTAATCCAGGCTGCCTGCCAGAAGCCGGAGCTCTCTGCCTTTTTCAAATGCAGCCAGAGGCACGGAGCCAGGCCGAGCAGCACCATGAGGTAAACACCCCAGGCGCCGTTGCCCTTGTGCGTGAGCAGCAGGAAGGTGCAAACCGATGCGGCAATGCCCAGCGCCCACCAGAAGTTGAGGCTGCGGGTAAGCGTGAATTGCAGGTAGCAGCGGAACATACCCTCTTCTACGCAGCCCACCAGCAGAAATGCTCCGCCCCAGAGTGCGCCCATTTTGAAGATCTCGGCGCCTGTCAGCGCCACCGGGCCAAAGGTCATCCAGCCGCCCCAGGCCATTGCGCCCACCAGTGCAGAGATGGCCAGAATGCCGGCCGCAATTCCGCTGAAAAAGTGGGTAGTGCGCCGCGGTCCCATCAGGTTAAAGGCCAGCAGATTGCCGCGCCGGCGTTCCACCAGCGCCACAATCGCCGCCGCTCCCAGTATCCCCAGAAACTGCATTAGCTCGCCAAAGAACATGTTTCCGACGGCGAAATGAGCCTTGGGATCGATGAGGTGGGCTTTGACAAACACGAACCCCACGCAGCCGGCGATGAGCAGCATGAGGACGACGAACAGCAAGACCGACCAGACTGCGCGCAGTCCCTGGTCGCCCAGCAGCACCCACTTGAGGGCGCGCGTCTCCCAGGGTTCAGGAGCAGGGGCAATGGGTTGGGTTGCGAGTTCTGGTTGCGCGGCGATCTCGACGGGCGTCAGTTCGGTCTGGGGCGCTTGGTTCTCCGGCTCCATTGAGCCTCCTTCAAAAAGCAGTGGGATTTTGGATGCTGAGTTCTACTGTTGGAAAGATACTCTACGGCTGGGATGCTTGGGCAGTTCCATCAAAGCAGCTAGCCTCGCGCAATCAGGCAAAACAGGGTTTATTCGTCTCGCAGCGCGGCCATGGGCTCAACCCGGGCGGCTCGCCGCGCCGGAATCCAGCTTGCCCCAGCAGCAATCATGGTAATGGCGGCGGTGATGGATGCAAAGACCGCGGGATCGTCCGGGCTCACGCCTGCCAGCAGGTTCGCCGCCAGGCGAGCCAGTCCGAATGCCATTACCAGGCCGAACCCGACGCCGGCCGCCATGAGCCATGCGGCACGCCGCAGGAAGATGTTGAGCACGTCTTCTCGCCGCGCGCCCATGGCCAGGCGCACACCAATCTCGCGCGTCCGTTCTGCCACTGAGTTGGCCATCACAGCGAATATGCCAATGGCCGCCAGCAGCAGGGCAACCAGCGCGTCGAAGCCCAGGCAGCCGGCGGCATAGACCAGACCGGAGATCGACTCTTGCAGCATCCCGTCGTAGGTTTGCATGGCGTCCAGCGGCACTGCGGGGTCGATGCCGGCCAGGGCCTTGCGCGCTCCGGGAGCCAGCGCCAGGGGATTGTCGCCGGTGACCACGGCGAAGGTTTCGTTGAGCGGAGGCATCTGCGCCACGTTCACATAAACCGTCTCAGGCGGAGTCTGATCCCACCAGGAGTAACGCGCGTCCTCTGCCACGCCCACAATGGTCATCCATGGGTCGAGACTGTTGCGGAGCGCGCCCAGTCGGATGCGGTGGCCGATGGGGTTCTGGCCGGGGAAGTAGTGGGCCACGAATTTGCGGCTGACCACGGCGACCGGCTGTGAAGTTAGCGAATCTTTGCCATCGAACCCTCGGCCGTCCACAATGGGCACACGCAGCGCGGAAAAGTAGCCGTCGCTCACCTGCAGATGAACTGCGCTCTGGAGTTTGCCGGGAACCAACGGGCGGTTTTCTATGGAAAGATCGTCGAGCCATCCGCGGTCGCTATAGGGAAATGCACTGGAGACGTCGGCAGCCTTGACGCCCGGCAAGGCGCGGAGGCGTGTGAGGCTCTGGCTGTACCAGGCGGCCACTTTTTGCGGGGTGTTGTAGCGTGCCTGAGGCAGGGAAACGTCGAACGTGAGCACCTGTTTGGGGCCGTAGGCGTCGGCAAAGTGGAGCATGGACCACATGCCTTTGGCCATGAGCGAGGCGCCGATGACGAGGGCCACCGCCAGTGCTATCTGGGCCACGGCGAAGAGAGTGCGAAGATGGTGGGCGCGCGCCGAGCCAATGGCCGCGCGCGAGCCGGCCTTGAGCTGCTCTACCAGATTCATGCGCAGCGCCTCCAATGCCGGGGCAAAACCGGAGACGATGCCGGTGCCGATGGCCAGCGCGAACGAAAACGCAAGCACATGGCCGTTGATGGAGACATTAGACCAGCCAGCCATATAGCGGGCCACGCGCGGCGGCACATGGACCAGAGAGTAGCGGAGGTAAAGCTGGGCAAAGCCGATGCCGCCGGCGGCGCCTAAGAGTCCGAGAAGCAGGTTCTCAGTAAGCAACTGGCGAATGAGACGCCAGCGGCTGGCGCCAAGCGCGGAGCGCATGGCGATCTCGGGCCGGCGGGCGACGCCACGCGCAAACTGCAGGTTCGCCACGTTGGCGCAGACCACGAGGAGGACAAAAACGGTTGCGCCCATCACCATGCGAAAGTAAAGCTGTGTAAGGGTGCTGTTGATGTGATCGAGCAGCGGTTCCACCTTGACCGTTAAGCCGCTGTTGGTGGCTGGGTAAGCCTCGGCCAGGTGCTGGGCGAGGACGCGCATCTCCGCCTGGGCCTGCTGCTGCGTGACGCCGTCGCGCAGGCGCCCAACTACGAGGTAATCGTGCGTGGCGCGGTTGGCAAGTTGTTGAGGCATCGGCGCAAAAGGAATAAATACGTCAGCGGCCGAAGGGTACTGCATGGTTTTGGGCAGCACGCCAAGGATGGTGTAGGCCCGTTGATCGAGTTCAATCTGGCGGCCAACCACTGAGGAATCGCCTGCGAAGCGGCGCTGCCAGAAGCCATAGTTGAGCAGGACGACGGCGTCGCGGCCGGGCTGGCACTGGCTCTGGCTAAAGACATTGCCGAGGATTGGCTGCTCACGCAGCACGCTGAAGAAGCTGGCGGAAGTGAGCGCGGCCCGCACATGGGCGGCGTCGCCGGATCCGGTCAAGGTCATGTCGGCGCCGGCGTGGATGGCCAGCTCCTCAAACGAGTGGCTCTGGCGGGTCCAGTCCAGGTAGTTGGCCAGCGCCACCTGCTCGTAGCCCCCACCCACCTGCTGTTCGGCCACGGTCACCACACGGTCCATGTCGGGCACGGCCAGCGGGCGCAGCACAATCGCGTCCATCATGCTGAAGATGGCCGTGTTGGCGCCGATGCCGATGGTCAGGGTGAGCACCGCAGCCAGGGTAAAAACCGGTGCCTTCCACAACTGGCGGATGGCGTAGCGCAGGTCCTGAAGCACGGTTTCCATGGCAACTCCCTGGTCTTTCGAGCAACCTGTTTCTGAGAATGTCACCCGGGAGCCTGCATTCATCTTGCCAATCGTCAAAAAGTTGAGCTATTCATTCTAAAAAGGTTAGTTGGCAGTCGAAAGCAGGCTGCCTCGACTCGTTGTCCGTGGCCGCGCACCCCTGTTCACAATCGAACACTCCTCGCCTGCCGCCGATGGTTGCGGCTCCCGGACAAAGCCTTCTCTGGGCAAGAATGCGCACCAGTTCGTCGCCATGGCATTTGGGAAGCTGCGCGGATGGGGCAGGTTCGGCACAGCGCCGTCCCATTTCGCAGGCCCTCCGCCTTGACACAGGCGGCCAAGCCCTTGATGCTTAACAGTTCCGGTTTCTCGACTTTTTCACGCATGGGGATGGGAAGTTTTGCAGGTTTGCGTCTTCTATCACGACAAATGCTTTGACGGCGCCTGTTCGGCCTCGCTGTTTACGCGCTTCCACCGGGAGTGCATCGCGACCAATGCCAACTATGAGTACCACGGGCTGGTCCATCGTGCCGGCGCGCTGTTTGACGAGCGCGAGTTTACCGGCGACGAGAACGCCATTGTTGACTTCAAATACTCCGCCTCCCCGCGGATTACCTGGTGGTTCGACCATCACCAGTCGGCGTTTCTCTCGCCCGAGGACCAGCAGCACTTTCTCGATTGCCAGAAAGATCCTGTCTGCGGCAGCCGCAAGTTTTTCGACCCCGATTACACCTCCTGCACCAGCTTTCTCGCCCATATCGCCCAAACGCGCTTCGGCTTTGACACGGCCCCGGTGGCAGAACTCATTCACTGGGCCAACATTGTGGACGGCGCGCAATACGAAAGCCCCGAGTCGGCCGTGGAAATGGCCGCCCCGGCCATGAAGCTGACGCTGATCATTGAGTCCTCGCAGGACCCGGCCTTCATTCCGCGCCTCATCCCGCTGCTCACCGAGATGCCGCTCGCCGACGTGCTCAGCCAGCCCTTTGTTGCCGGCCTGCTGCCGCCTCTGCTCGAGCGCCACAAAACCGCGATCAAGCTGATCGGCAGCCGCGCAGAAGAGCGTGACGGCACCATCTTCTTCGACGTCACCGATCAGCCGCTTGAGGGATACAACAAGTTCATCCCCTACTATCTGCACCCCCGGGCCACCTATTCCATCGGCCTGTCGAAGTCCAGCTTCCGCACCAAGGTCTCGGTCGGTTCGAATCCGTGGACCAAGGCCGACCCGGCCAAGATGGTGAACCTGGCAAAGGTCTGCGAGCGCTACGGCGGTGGCGGCCACGCCCGCGTGGGCGCCATCAGCTTCCCGCCCGATCAGGCAGACCAGGCGCGCGAGGCCGCGGCAGAGATTGTTGCGGAGCTCAGAGCGAATAACCCGCTGGCGTGATGGCTGATCTGGGTAGCTCTGCTCGGAGGCGCAGATGTTCGACTCGAACTGGAGTGACGACGTAGTCGCGCTACTGGTGATTGGCATTGCGGCGATTGCAGGCATATCTGTCTATCTCGTTCGAGTCTTCCGAAATCGAGACAAGAAACCGTGGCCGTTGTTTTGGGTCGGAATCTACGGCTTACTTCTGCTGCTCTTCTATCTCTTTGCGGTTACGACGCAGGTGAATTCGGAAGGCTTTGGCTCGTTTCCACTGCATGTTCTCACAACGCCGTGGAGTTGGCTGGCAGTGTGGTTGTTGAATGCTACTGGCGCCCTCGATGCCAGGGTTTTGGGAAGCGGAGTTGGGCAGGCGATATTGTTCAACTTAATAATCTTCGCTGCGCCTGGAGTGGCGAATAGTTGCATTCTCTATCTTCTTTTGAAGCGGCACGAGAGAAAGGCAGCCGAAGACGAAGCGTGGGAGCAAGCCAGACGCAATCGATAGCGCATGAAAGATTGGACGGCAGGCCCTAGCCCAGTGCTGCGTTTCGTTGCGTCATTTGTCCAGCAGCGGGCTTTGCCGTCTTGCTCCGAACCGGCGGCTTGCGCACAGGCAACCGAGCTTCACGATGGGGTTTTGCGGGCTGAGCGGCGGGAGCAACTTTGATTGTGACCGTGAGCCCCAGCCGCTCGGCAAATTGAAGCATCCTTGTGATGCTAAAGCGGGCGAGTTGGCCTCGAAGCAGCAAACTTGCATCGGGCTGATGGATTTGAAGCACCTTGGCAAGCTTCGACTGGGTCAACTTACGGGCCTCAATCTCCGCCCGGATGGGCACCCACAGATCGTGCTGTATCTCTATTTCTCGAATCTCCTCGGCAGAGAACCCAAGATCTTCGAGCACGTTTCCGGTGGTAATGTGGCCGGGTTTATTGGCCGCTGTTGCGATACGCATCGGTCCTCTCTTCCTGAAGGCGCTGCTTAACCTGAGATAGACGCGCCCTTGCCCGTTTAAGGTCTCTCTTTTCCGTCTTCCGGCTTTTCTTGGTAAAAGAATCCAGGACGAAGATCTTGCCTGCAATCCTCGCCAGGTAAATCACGCGATACCACGCAGCTTCATCGGCGGATTTCAATTCAAAGACCCCTTGCCCGATCGACTGCATGGGGCGCGAGGACAGAGTGGGACGGTCTCCTTCTTGAAGCTTCAAGAGGCAGAGCCCGAAATCGCGCTGGATATCTCGCGGCCATTCTCTGAGAATATCGAGCGAATCGCCTTCCCATAAGAGCTCGGCCCTTGCACGTTCGGCCACTTTCTCTCCTTGCCGACTTTAGTCTATAGCAAAACTGCTATAGACTCCGAAGAATATTCAGCTCGTGTGCGCCATCGCCGCGCTACACCTTCGCCCGCATGCTCGGCCAATCCGCGCGTCGGCGCTCAATGAAGGCCCTTACGCCCTCCCTGAAGTCTTCGGCCGAACGCTGTTGGGCGTTCACCTGGATTGCGTCTTCCAGTTCATCGTCCAGTCGGCGTCGGCCGTGCTTGGCCAACAGCCGCTTCACTGATTGCATGGCCTGGGGGCTGTTGAGCAATAGCGTCTGGGCCAGCGCCTGGGCGGTTTGCAGCAGTTCCTCGGCGGCCACAATCTGCGTGATGAGCCCGATATTCAGCGCTTCCTGCGCCTTCATCAGCCGGCCGGTCAGCAGCAGTTCGCGGGTGCGTTTTTCGCCCACCTGGCGCAGCAGGAATGAAGCTGCAATGGCCGGCACAAAGCCCACGCGCACCTCGTTGTAGCCGAACTTTGACTCGGGCGTGGCCAGCGTGAAGTCCGGGATGGTGGCCAGGCTCATGCCCCCCGCAATGGCCGGGCCGTTGACTGCGGCGATCACCGGCTTGGGGAACTCGTAGAGCGTGCGCAAGACCCGGGCCATGTTCTCCGAGTCGCGCCGGTTCTCGTCCGCGGTGCGGGCATGCATCGTCTCCAGGTTTTCCATGTCCAGCCCGGCACAAAAGGCCGGCCCTGCTCCGGTGAGAATCAACACACCGCAGTCGCTGGTCTCGGCCTCGTTGAAGGCTTCGGTGAGCTCTTCAATCAGCAGCGGGCATAACGCATTCCGCTTGTCCGGCCGGTTCATGGTGATGGTCATTACACCACTGGCGGATTCGGTGACGACATGATGGAAGCGGGCCATGGGTCCCTCCTTCAGAGCGGGTGACAGCGAGAGGTATTCCGCGGCCCATCATAGCGCGGAAGCGAGTTGCCCGCACGGTGACTCGGGTCACCGCATCTGGTTGAGCTTGGGAGCCTTTGGCTTACTGCCCCTTCTGCGCCACCAGCCACATCACAAACAGGCACAGCGCGTGAAGAAACACCAGCTGCCCAATGGCTGCGCCCAGCTTGGTGCCGCGGCTCAAGCTGAATCCTGTCAGCAAGCCCTCCAGCGGAAACTGAAGATAGAGCATCAGTTGCGGCAGCGATTGGGTGAGCTGTTCGCTGAAACCGAGTTCGCGCATCCCCGTGATTTGCGCAAAGGGAAAAACCGCACGTATGCCCCAGGGCTGGTAAGGCTCCAGCTGCGCACTCAACTGCGGGATCACAAGGTCCAACGCGATTCCGGCAGCAAGCGGCCACCAGGCCATCAAGCCGGACGGAGGCGGATCCTTCTTATTCGCAGATGAGCGATTGCTGGAAGCCGCCCCGCGCTCAGCGCCGGCGGGGATCCGCTTCTTCTCGCTCTGGCCGGATTCTCGGTGTTCAGACATAAAATATATTCGCAAAAAACGTAACCCTATCCTGCCATTGATCTGCTGGATGGATAGTTAAAAGACGATGAACAGGGCGAGCGAACTCACAACCCAACCTCGCCGGCACGTCTCTTCATGGCATCCAGACAAAAGGCAATATGCGCATCCAGATCTACGCCCAACTCCGCGGCTCCCTGCACAATGTCGGCGCGGTTCACCGCCCGGGCAAAGGCTTTGTCCTTCATCTTTTTGCGCACCCCGGCTGCCTCCACCTCGGCGATTGTTCTGGTCGGTTTAACTAATGCACAAGCGGTCAGAAAGCCGGCCAGTTCGTCGCACGCAAACAGGCATTTATCCAGGTGCGTGATCCGCGGTACGCCGGAGTATTGCGCATGGCCCAGGATGGCGGTGCGCAGCTCCGCCGGCCAGCCCAGCCGCTCCAACTCGCGCACGCCCACAAACGGATGTTCCTCTGCGGTGGGGTGCCGTTCGTAGTCGAAGTCGTGCAGCAGGGCAGTGGTCGAGTAGAGTTCAATGAACGCGGCGCGAGCGTCGCCCGCCAGTCTCAGCCGGTCCGCCTCTGCCTCGCCACAGGCTACCACGCAGATCTCAACTGAGAGCGCGTGCTTGCGCAGGCTTTCACCCTGCGTCCATCGGGTGAGCAATTGCCAGGCCTGCTCGCGGCCATACGCTGTACTACAGTTCGCTTCTTCGGGCACCGTGATCTTCCCTGTGGTCAAAGATTGCAGGTTCCGCTCAGCATCCGTTACGAATTCTGCCGCCAAGGCAATGAATCCGCCACGCATAGTGACCCGGACCAGAGTTCCATCCCGATTCTAGAATGTGGCGCGCGCCGGTGGAATCTCCTCCAGCCGCTCGCTCTCAAAGCCCCGTCGGCGCGCCACAATCCGATAATCGAAGGCCACATTCGATTTCCCCTTGTTCAATTCGCGGACCTCGAATCCGGTGGGCGTCTTTTCAACCACGTAGAGGCCGCGGCAGTTGCCGCTGGGGGTCACAAACACGTGATACTCCATGCCGGTATTCACGGTCTGCGCAAAAGTGGGATCGAGCTTGATAGTTGCGACTCCGTGCTCGAGGGTTGCCGAACCAAAGTCTTCAAACCAGCTATCGGGTGACTCCACGGCATTCAAAGCAACACTTCTGCCGTCGGGCAGCTTTTGCACCGCGTGCTTGGCTCCCCCGACATTCAGGGCGCCGGTCACATTCAAGGCACCCGTCACCGTCACACCGGTGTAAAACTGCGCGCCCGATGAGCTGTTCACGGTGAAGACCGGCGTCTGTCCGGACGAACCGGTTGAGGTGTAAAGCACATACCCGCCCGCAGTGTTGATGAATTCTCCGGCGGTGCCGCCAGCGCTGTGGACTTCGCCCACTACGCCCACCGTCCCGCCCGAAGTGGCGAGCGCGACTCCATTTACGGCGGTTCCCTTGGTGCTGAGCGCTATCCCGACCACTCCATCTGACTTGGCGCTCGCATTTGTGTTTAAGCCAACAACTCCGCCAACGGCCTCGTTGGGTGCTGAGCTTATGCCCACTACGCCTGAGGCGTATCCGCTGGCAGTTGTGGCATTGCCCAGAATCGCAGCCGGCGGCAGGCTGCTGGTGCTGCTGAATGAACTCACCGACCCATTTTGCGTGGCATTAAGAATGGCCGAGTTCAATGCAGTTGTTGAGCCGGAGTAGGCTCCCTGCGCGGCTGTCAAATCGCCCAGAGTATCCACCTTGAAGACGTTTGCCGGAGAAGCCCCAGACTGGCCGTGAATCAAGAGATTGCTGGTGCTCCCTGCAATCGAGGACTGCAACAATAGGGCGTCTCCAGTGCCCTTCTGCTGGACCTCAACCAGCGACGAAGGCGCAGTCGTCGTGCCCGTGAACAGCGTTTGGCTTTGCGAAATGACCTGAGGGTGCGCATCCGGGATGAAAGCAGCGGCGAGATTCTCGATTACCTGCCGGTCTGCCGCTTCTTCTGCCGCAACGGGTTTCGCCAGAGCAAAGGCCGAAGCCGGCAAGCCGCCCAGAGTGTCGGAGTCTGAAGCTTTCAGGGCGTAGGGAACGGCCACAAGTAGCACACGCGGCAGTTCCACAGAGCCGGACAAGGCCGTCCGCACCCCGAGCCACAGCGCCTTGCCTCTGGTAAACAAAGCGCGCGGCACGCCTGCCGCTGAACCGGAACCAAGCAGAACCGTGTAATGGCCCAGCTCGTCCAACTGCACCTGCTTTGCCTCGGACCAAAGCGGCTCGCCACCCTCCTGGGTTTCGTAAAGGGAGAAGTCGGCCGTGATCGTGTCGGGGGAGGCGAAGGCTCGACCCGGGCCGCCCGGCCTCGACATCGCTCCGGTGAACGTGACGATTGTGGGGACGATGCTGGCTGAGGCGACGCCCGCCTCCTGACTCTTTAGAGTTGACGGGGCGATGAACCCGAGGGCCAGAGCCAGCGCAACTCCGACAAACTTGCTGAGAGTGAAATTTCTCACGAGGATCTCCTTTGCCACGGATTATGATTTTCCTGCCGAATCCTACCCCGCGCTGACATTCGGCCCCGGTGGTGGGAGTGTAAAGAGTGGTCTCATGGGGTCAACCCTGTGCATGGGTTTTGGACGAGCCAGGAGACACCTGTCAGGATTTTGATCCTACATCAGCCCTCATACGATGCACGATCAGAATTCAGCTTTTTCGGGAACCAACGGCTCAGATTTTCCGGTGTCAAATAATTCTTCCGTGCTCCTGTTGCTTCATTTGGTTCGTGATACTTCGGGGTTTTCCGGGTATGATAGGGAAATCTTAGGTTTGACCCTAAGTTTCTACTTGACAATTATGGTTCACTTCCTCGAAAGTAACCCATATCGCGGTGCGCAATCGCACCCCGGAGACCAAGCTCTGGCGCTCCGCACACAGCCGATGGCTACGACCTTAGTGAGCGTGGATACACGCGAAGTAGTGCGCTGTGATTACTGCAAGCTTGTGCAGTATCGAACCGTCAACTCCCTTTGCAGAAAATGCCATAAGCCCCTCGATATCGAGGAGCCGGTACCGGCAGGTCCGGTCATTGTGGGCATTCACGCGGTTGAACCGTCGACAGAAGCCGGTTTGCAGGTTGCCGGCCAGGTCCGCGACATCCGAAAGTCTCGCCACCTGAGCCAGCGCCAACTGGCCGGGCGCATGCAGGTGCCCCGCACCTACATCTCCAAGATTGAGAACGGCAAGGCAATTCCAACGCTGGGTTCGCTTGAGCGGCTGGCTGCGGCTCTTGAGGTGGACATCTGCCAGTTGGTCCGCGACGCCCGCAGCTGCCGTGAAGAAGAGGTTGCGGCCATTCTCAGCGACCCGTTCCTGGCCGAGATTGCCGCTCTGTTGCCGCACCTGGACTCGCTGCACCGGACTCTGGTCTCAAGCCAGATGCGCGACATGGCCACGGGGCGCCGCCGTACCGCTTAAAGCGACTGAAACAGGAGCATTTCTTGCTCTCTTGCCAGGCGCCGCCGGTTCCGCGCACATCTGCTCAACCTCGCTTTCCGCCAGCTCTGCGGCTGCGATTGTGGAGCGATTGCGGCGCTTGGGCGCTTGTGCTACGGTCGATGGTGCAAGACTTTTCAGTGGCGCACAAGTCTGCGCGTGCTTGGCAAAGTTGTGCAACACGGCTCCAGTGCAGGGCAGCTTGAGTTCCGATCCGGCTCCGCGAACAGGGCGCGCTGAACTGCTTTGGGGCTGAGAATGCTCCTAAGATGTTCGGCTTCGGGGTTCGATTTCGGAACCTGGAGTTTAGAAGTCGTAAAGGCGCAAAAACAGGAAACCCAAGAACCAGGTTGAGGCGAGTCCTTTGTATCCTTCTGGCACGCTGCGCATCCACGATTTGACCGCGGAAGAGCGCGCCGTTTATGCGACGCTGAAGCCGGAACGCCTGCCCGAACATGTGGCCATCATCATGGACGGCAATGGCCGCTGGGCCGGCCATCGCTCGCTCAAGCGCTTCCTGGGCCACCAGCAGGGAGCCAATGCCGTGCAACTGGTCACTGAGACCGCCTCGCGCATCGGCCTGCCCTGGCTCACGCTGTATGCCTTCTCCCTCGAGAACAACCTGCGCCGTCCCCGCTCTGAGGTCAACTTTCTCATGCGCCTGCTCAGGACCTATCTCGACAGCAATCTACAGCGCATGATGGACAACAACGTCCGCATGAAGTACATCGGGCGCACCCATGAACTGCCCCCCGAGGTGCAGGAGAAGATGCGCTGGGCCGAGGAAGCCACGGCCGCTAACACCGGAACCACCCTTACGCTGGCCCTGAACTATGGCGGCCGATCGGAGTTGGTGGATGCCTTTCGCGGCCTCGCGGCCGAGATGAAAAGCAAGCATCTCAGTCCCGATCGCCTCACTGAAGAGGATATTCACCGCCACCTCTATACCGCGCACATGCCCGATCCCGATCTGCTGATCAGGACTTCGGGCGAGATGCGCCTCTCCAACTACCTGCTCTGGCAGGTCGCCTACACTGAGATATTTGTCACCGAGCGGCTTTGGCCAGACTTCCGCGGCATCCACCTGCTTGAGGCCATCGCCGATTTCCAGCGCCGCGAACGCCGTTACGGCGGCCTCGGTGAGGGCTGTGGCGAGGTGGAAGAAAACCCGGAACGAATCAAGATTGCCGCCAGCTGATACCCTCCGCTCAAGACTCCGCACCTCGAGAGCTGACGCCACCATAACCCCCGGCAGTGTATCCTCATCCCTGAATGAAACGTGTCCTCACAGCCCTGATCCTGATCCCCTTTGTCCTGGCTTTGGTGTTTTTGGGGCCCAGGTGGTTGTTCACGGTGGCTACTGCCGGGGTGGCGTTGCTGGCTGCCTGGGAGTTCATCTCGCTTGCCGAGCGCAGTGGGGCCAAACCGCCCCGCATCGCCATTCTTGTTGCCATCCTGGTGCTCTTTGCCGGCAGCTATATGTGGGTTGACCTCACCTCGATCCTCATCGGTGCGCTCAGCCTGGCATTGCTGGTGTATTGCGCCTTCCACAGCCCTGTTGAGCAGGTTTTGCCAGACGCTTGCACCTCTGTTCTTTGCCTGCTCTACGTCGGCTTCACCCTGATTGCCCTGCCCATTCTGCGCGGTGAAGAAGATAGTAACGGCCCTTCGCTGGTCACTTTTCTGCTGTGCGTCGTGTGGGCGGGTGATATCGCAGCCCTCTACGTGGGCCGTGCCTGGGGCCGCCGCAAACTCGCGCCCACCCTTAGCCCCAACAAGACCTTGGAGGGCGCACTGGGCTCGGTTGCCGGCAGCCTGCTCGCCACCGGAGCCCTGCTCGGCGTCGCTTACCTGTTTGAGATGGCGAACTCTGAGAGGCTCTCGTTCCACGCCGAAGCCTGGTACTACTGGCTAGGCCTCGCGGTGGTGGTGAATATTGCCGCGCAGGTGGGCGACCTGGTTGAGTCGGCCATCAAGCGCTCAGTCGACGTGAAGGATTCGGGTTCGCTTTTGCCCGGCCACGGCGGCGTTCTCGACCGCATCGATGCGTTACTTTTGGCTGCTCCCGTGCTGTGGTACGCTCAGGTTATTCACCTGCGGTTCTGATGGATTTCAGAGCCCCTCGACTCGAACGGTCCCGCTCAACGGGTTCTCTCATGGCCCTGGATACTGAAGAAAAATCATTGAAACGACTCGCCATTCTCGGTTCCACAGGCTCCATCGGCCAGAGCACACTCTCCATCGTCGAGCAGTTTCCTGATCGCTACCAGGTGGCCGCCCTGGCCGCCGGGCGCAACCTCGATGAGGCTCTTGCCCAAACCATTCGCTGGCGGCCACAACTGGTCTCGCTGGCCACGGAAGAACTGGCCACGCAACTCGGCGCCCGTCTCAAAAGCGTCGGCGTCACCGGCATTCAGGTTGTCCACGGCACGGCAGGCACAGTTGCCTGCGCCACGCTGCCCACTGCGGATTTCGTGGTTTCGGCCATCGTGGGCGTCGCCGGCCTTGAAGCCACCCATGCCGCCATCCTGGCAGGCAAGCCCATCGGACTGGCCAACAAGGAGTGCATGGTGGCGGCGGGCGAGATTCTCACCCGCGCGGCCCGCGAACGCAACGTGTCCATCCTGCCCATCGACAGTGAGCACAACGCCGTTCATCAGTGCATGCGCGTCGGTGCCCATGCCGAAGTCAAAACCATCTGGCTCACGGCCTCCGGAGGGCCCTTCCGCCAACTCCCGCTCGACAAGTTCGCAACCATTACGCCCGAGCAGGCCCTCAAGCACCCCACCTGGGTCATGGGCCGCCGCATCACAATCGACTCGGCCTCCATGCTGAACAAGGGCCTCGAAATCATTGAGGCCTGCCGCCTCTTCGACGTGCCGGCAAGCCGGGTCAAGGTCACTGTCCACCCCCAATCCACCGTCCACTCGCTGGTGGAGTATGTCGACGGCTCCATCCTGGCGCAGATCTCGATCACCGACATGCGCCTGCCGATCCTCTATGCCCTGGCATGGCCTGAGCGGCCCGCCTCCGCACTGACATTTGACCTGGCCGCCCTGCGCCATCTGGACTTCGAGCCGCCCGACTTTGAGCGCTTTCCCTGCCTTCGACTGGCCTATGAAGCCGCGGAGAAGGGCGGCAGCCACTGCATCGCCCTCAATGCGGCCGATGAAGTCGCAGTCGAGGCCTTTCTTGCCCGCAAAATCCCCTTCATGGGTATCCCGCGTACAATTGAAAAGGTGCTCGCATCCACGCCGGAGGCTCACCCCGCCACCATTGCGGAGGTGCTCGCCGCCGACCGGGAGGCGCGTGAAACGGCTGGTGCGCTGCTGGCATAAGCTCGTAAGCGCGAAACTCCTGTTGCGCGCCTCGTAAAGGGAAAAACCGAAAATCTATGCATGAATTCCTCGTTTCTGCTGCCGCCTTCATCGTCCTGGTCGGCGTCATGGTTGTGGTCCACGAGTTTGGCCACTTTGCGGTCGCAAAACTCCTGGGAGTGCGCGTCGAGGCATTCTCCTTCGGCTTTGGGCCGCGCCTCTTCGGCTTCAAATACGGCGATACGGATTACAAGGTCTGCCTGCTTCCCCTGGGCGGCTTCGTCAAAATGACCGGCGAAAACTTCGCCGAAGTGGGCGACGCGGCCAGCGGCACGGCCAACCAGGCCCCAGTTGACGATCCAGGCGCATTTACCTCGCATCCTCGCTGGCAGCGTATGCTCATCGGCCTGGCCGGCCCATTCTCCAACTTCATCCTGGCCTTTGTGCTGATGCTCGTCTACTACGGATTCATCAACGAGGTTCCTTCAGTCGAAGTGAAGGAAACCGCTATCGAGTGGGTGACTCCCGGCTCGCCCGCTGCCCAGGCAGGCCTTGAGCCTGGCGATATCATCACCCACTTCGACAATGCAGACCAGCCCGGCTGGGACAAGGTCTACGAGCGCGCCAAGTTGAACGCCAATCAGGCTGTCCCGGTTACAGTGAACCGCGGCGGCAAGGGTGTAGATCTGACCCTCCACGTGCCCTCTGGCGCCAAAGCCGACGACTTCGACCTCACGCAGGCCGGAATTCTGCCCCAGTTTCTTCCTGGACCCATCGGCGTCCACGATGTGCAGCCGGGCACTCCGGCCGATCAAGCCGGCCTGCGCCCCGGCGACGCCATCCAGTCCGTCGACGGCCACCCGTTCCACAGCGTTTCCTCGCTGCTGGCCTACATGCAGGCAGGCCAGGGCAAGCCGCTCTCCCTGGTTGTGACGCGCAACGGCATTTCTCTGCCGCCCATCGTGGCGCACCCTGCCAAGCTCGACACCAACTGGAAGCTCGGTTTTGCCACCGTACCCATCCCCTTCCGCAATGACCCACTGCCATTCGTCAAGGCGACCACAAAATCCATAGCCTTCTGCAAAGACAACTCGTTCCTCATTGTTGAAGTCCTCCAGCGCATCTTCACCCGCAGGGTTTCGGTCTCACAGCTCTCCGGTCCTGTGGGCATTGCCCGCATGGCAGGCGAAGCGGCCGAGATGAAGGGCTGGCTCCCCAAGTTCGGCCTGGCCGGCGAGATCAGCCTCAACCTGGGCATTCTCAACCTGCTGCCCTTTCCCATCCTCGATGGTGGCATGATCCTGCTGCTGCTCATTGAGAGCCTGCTGCGCCGCGATATCGGGATCAACGTCAAGGAGCGCATCTACCAGGCGGCTTTTGTACTGCTCATGGTGCTCTTTGCGTTCATCATCTTCAACGACGTAAGTAAGCTGCCCCTCTTTAGCCATCTCAAGCCGTAAATGCGAGGGATCAGGGTCAGCGATCAGGGATCAGTCGGCTGTTTACAAGCCGCCATCCGTGACTGACCCCTGAACCCTGAGCCCTGGAGCAGACCCCATGCCAGTGACCACTGAAGTCCGAGTCCGCTATGCAGAAACTGACCAGATGGGCATTGTCTACCATGCCAACTACCTGGTCTGGTTTGAGATTGGCCGCGTCGAACTGCTGCGCTCGCTCGGCCTGGCCTATAGCCAGTTGGAGATTGAGCACCAGTGCATTCTGCCTGTGGTTGAGGCCAGTTGCCGCTACCGCTCCCCGGCTCGCTATGACGACAGAATTCTCATCGAAACCCGCCCCGCCCTTCTGCGTGGCTCGCTGCTTAAATTTGCCTACCGCATCTTCCGCAATCTAGACCACGAAGCAAAAGAGCGTGAGCTCCTGGCTGAGGGTGAGACGGTTCACATCGTCTGCGACGACCAGCTGAACAAGAAGCCGCTCCCCGCGTCCTATGCCGTGGCGCTCAAGGCGATGATGGCGGGCCAGTAAGCGGTTTATCCTGTTTCTCATGAAACCGTTTGAAACTTGGCAGCCGGGAATGGAACCTACCTTCACCACCGCGCCTGAGCTGCAAGATATCCTCGCCCAGCTCAAAGCCCGCGAGCCCATCTTTCATCGCCCGGAGTTCGGCACCACGCGAGCCGACTTTGCCCGAATGACGGCAGAAGACTACTGGGAGACCGGCGCCTCCGGCCGGCGCTATTCCCGGCAGTTCGTGCTGGATGGGCTGGGAGAGCGCTTTTCGGTCCCACATGAAGACGTCTGGGAGACAAGCGACTTCCAATGCCGCCGGCTGGGCGAAGACGTGTACCTGCTCACCTACACCCTGCTGCAAGACCACGCCCGCCTGACCCGCCGCGCAACCGTCTGGCAGCGAACCCCAGACGGCTGGAAGATCCTCTACCACCAGGGAACCGTCGTGCAGGACGCGTGACGCGGGTTGCCCTCCGGCTCTTGCGGGCTTAGTGGCAGGTGCCAGCGGGGCCGGGCGGCTCGATTGGAATCTGTTCGGAGCCATGCACGAGAATGAGCGACTTGATCCTCCACACGCCGCGTTGCTTTTCTCCTTCCAAATTCAGATCCCCTTTTCCCTTTGGGCCATGGACAGGAATTGACAGTTCCGCGGTGCCATTCTCGCTGCTCTCCGTTGTGCTTCCTGAGGTTCCCCACCCTGGGGTCAGAGGGGATCCAATCGCCGCCGTCACGCAGGGAGAGCTTTCGGCTTCTTTCAGACTCGCCTGGTAGATCTCAGAAGAGTGGATTGAGTTCTCAACTGTGAACATCAGGCCGCCGACGAAGAGCCCAACAGTGGCCAGGACACCCGCGACGACGTAAACCTTGCCCATTCGCGAAAGGCCCGGAGGGTAAGCGACAACCGAGCGTGAGTCCGGCGTTGATTGCCAGGGTTCGAATGCAAAGCGCACGCGCGGTCGCTTCAAATAGAAGGCGATCCATGCGAAGGGAAGGGCCGCCGCGAAAGCTGTCGTCAGAGCGAAATCCCAATTCTTTCCGAAGACCTTAATTGCCACGACGCTGCCGGATGCGCCAAGGACGGCCAACGCCAGAACCGCGTTTCGAGCCCAATTTTTGAGCTTCCAGAGGCCAAATCCGATGAAGGCGTACGCGACGTAGAACAGATACCAGATGGAGCTGAATAGATAAGAGGTGAGCTTGAGCCAGAACTCAGAGTGAATCACTCCGCCAGCAATGGAACGCCATAGAATCGATGTTCCGCCGAAGATTGCAATGATCGGAAAAAAGACGGTCCCGAGGCAGCCGATCCATAAGAACACGCAAGCGATAAGAGTAATGCCAATAGGTCTGATTTTCTTGGGAATCATCTTGGGTGGAAGGATACACCTGCCGGCGCTCGGGAGAAAATGCCGTGACTTGGGAGTCGAGTAGTCTCGCAGAGGCGTTCAGCCCCGGACGACAGCAATGGCAAACCCGTCATACCCCTTGCTGCCCACTGTCTGCAAGACGGTTGCGCTCAGGCGCGGCTCGGCGGCCACAATCTCCGCAAAGCGCCGCACTCCCTCCACATCCGCATCGCCGCTGTTGGCCTTGATCACTTTTCCATTGCGCACTACGTTATCCGTGACAATCACCGTGCCCGGCCGCGACAGCTTCATCGCCCAATCGAGATACGCGGGAATGCCGGATTTATCGGCGTCGATAAAAATCAAATCGAAAGGCGCGGCGCCGGCCTTGTCGAGAGCCTGCATTGATTCGAGCGCCTTGCCCACATGCAACTCGATGCGATCGGCCACGCCCGCATTCTTCCAGTTTGCGTGCGCTACTTCAGCGTGTTTCGGGTTCAGCTCAAGCGTCACAATCCGCCCGCCCTCAGGCAGTGCACGCGCTAACCAGATGGTGCTATAGCCGCCCAGCGTGCCAATCTCCAAAACGCGCCGCGCGCCTGAAATCTGAACCAGCATCGAAAGAAACTTCCCTTGTAGCCGCGTCACATCGATGGGCGGAAGGCCAGCCTTGCGGTTCGCCGCCAGTGCGGCGTCCAATTGCGCATCGGTGGGGGCAAACAGATCGCCAAAGTAGGCGTCTACCTGGGTCCAGGTATCCTGCAACACAGCCTCCGGGGAGAACTACTTGTCGCGCGCCACCACGAAATCCGGCACCCACAGCAGGGCGCGCTTGAAGTCGGAGTCGGGCAGCGAAGCCAGTGCCTGGCGCCCCTGCTCGGCATAGCGGTCGGCCACGCTCATGGCGTACTCAACAGAACCGTTCTTGACCAGGATCTCCTGAATCTGCTGGCGGCTCACATTCTCAAAACTGCGGTCGTCCAGAACCCTTTGGATGGTCTGCCGGTCGCTCGCCGTGCCGTGATCCGAGGAGTGGATCACCGCCAGTGTCGCCTTGCCTTCGCGCAGATCGCTGGCCACCGGCTTGCCCAGCACTTCTTCAGTCGCCGTCAAATCCAGCACGTCGTCCACAATCTGGAAAGCCAGACCCACTGAGCGGCCATAGGCGCCCATGCTGGCCTCTTGCGCCTCTGAAGCGCCGGCCAGCACTGCCCCCATTCGCATTGAAACCGAGAACAGGCAGGCGGTCTTGCGGAAGATCAGGTCGTAGTATTCGGCTTCTGAGATGGCCCGGCCCAGCTTTTGAATCTGCAGCAACTCACCCTCAACCATTTGCTGCGTTAATCCGATCAGCAGGTCCAGCACGCGCAGATTCTTCTCTTCCAGGGCCACTTTGAAGGCCTGCATGTAGAGCCAGTCGCCGGCCAGAACGCATTTCTCATTGCCCCAGGTGGTATTGGCAGAGGGCCGGCCGCGGCGCGTATCAGCCCCATCGATAATGTCGTCGTGAACCAGCGTGGCCGTGTGCACCATCTCCACCACTGCGCCCAGCCGGATTGACCCCTGGCCTGAGTAGTTGAGTGCGTGCGCCGAGAGCAGCAGCAGCGTGGGGCGGATGCGCTTGCCGCCCCCCGCGCGCAGATATTCAGCAATCTCTGTGATGGTGCTTACGCCGGAGGCGGCGTCGCGGCCCAACTCCTGCTCGATTGCCACGAGGTCGTCCCGCAGCAGATCGAAGACTTCTCTCGCCGTCGCTATCGCCAATGTGCTCAAGGCTCTCCGGTTCTCGTGTTTTATCCTACAGCGCGGTCAATGCAAATGGCACCTTGACCCAAGGTATGACCTGCCCACCGCAGGTATTGATCGTTGTCCCACAGCCGCCGTTCAAGTCGGCCCCAGCGCAGGTGGCAGGTGGTCAATTCGTGCGGTAGTTCGTAAACTGCAAATCCAATCCCAGATCCTTGCCCCGCAACAGCGCGATAATCCCCTGCAATTCGTCACGGTCCTTGCTGGATATTCTGACTGTATCGCCTTGGATGCTTGCCTGGGCCTTCTTTTTCGAGTCTTTTACGAGCCGAACAATCTCCTTGGCCTTTTCCACCGGAATGCCCTGCTGCAGCTTGATCTTCTGCCGCACGCTCTTGCCCGAGGCCTCCTCCAGCTTTTCATACACCAGGTTCTTCAGCGAAACGCCCCGCTTCACCAGCTTCTGCCCCAGAATCTCCTTCACCGCCTCCAGATGGTACTCCCCGTCTGAAGCCAACTGGATCGCATCGCTGCCCTCCAGATTCACTTCCGAGTGGGAGTCCTTCAAATCAAAGCGCTGGCGGATCTCCTTGATGGCCTGGTCGATGGCGTTGCGCACCTCCTGGATATCCACTTTACTCACAATGTCGAACGAGTTGTCCTGGGCCATTTCTCTCTCCCCTCATCCATTGAAAAGGGCTGCTGCCTGCAATGCCTCTACCAGTTTCCCACGTCAGGCCTGAGGTCAAACAGCCGGATGAAGTTTTTCGTGGTCTCCTGGGCGATTTCTTCGTCTGTCAGGCCCTTCAGGCCGGCCAGAGTCTTCGCCGTAAGGCTGACCCAGCCAGGCTCATTCCGTTTGCCCCGATGCGGCGCTGGAGCCAGCCAGGGGGCGTCGGTCTCCACCAAAAGGCTGTCCAGACTCACCTGCGCGGCCACATCCCTCAGTGGCTGGGCCCTCGGATAGGTCAGGTTTCCGGCAAACGAGATAAGAAACCCCAAATCCAGCGACCGCCGCGCCTGCTCCCACCCGCCGCCAAAGCAGTGCATCACCCCGCCGAGCCCGGTCTTCCGCCAATGCTCTTCCAAAACCAGAAAAAGCTCGTCCCAGGCGTCGGCGGTCCCATCTTTCGGCCGGCAATGGATCAGGATCGGTCGCTTCCGTGCCGCGGCAATCTCCAGTTGGCGGATCAGCCCCTCCCGCTGCACCGGGTGTGGCGCACCCTCGTGGTAGTAGTCCAACCCGATCTCCCCGCAAGCAATCACTTCCGGCTCTCCCAGCAGGCTGTCCAGTTTGGCCAGCACCGCCTCGTCCGCCTCATGCGTGTTGTGCGGATAAACCCCCGCGCTCGCATAAAGTCGCGGAATCCCGGCCCCGCTCTCCGGTTGTGCGTTGAAGTGCCGGCAAATCTCCAGCGCCCTGCCCATCCCTTCGGCCTGCTCGCCAATCCCGATGGCCAGCACCGCGCCCACACCCGCCTCCCAGGCCCGCTTCAGCATCGCGGCGCGGTCGTCCGCGTAGCGTTCGCTGTCTAAGTGAGCGTGGGAGTCGATCAGCAAATGAATTCCTCGTCCTTGCATTTTCTCTAACGCAAGAATATGTGGCTACGAATCCCTGGGTGCGCAAGCGCCGTCTGCCGCACCGCAGGTGCTCCGCCGGGCCGCGGGTGCCTATTTCAACCGAGCACCCAGCGGAACCTCTTCCAGGAACCCGGCCAGCACCGGCGCGCCGCCTTCGAGAGAAGCGGCCAGCAGCATTCCGTTCGACTCCAGCCCACGCATTTTACGCGGAGCCAGATTGGCCACAATGATGATCTTGCGGCCAATCAGTTTCTCCGGCTCGTAGTACTGCGCAATGCCGGCCAGAATCTGCCGCTTCTCATAGCCCAGGTCCACCTCAAGCCGCAGCAGCTTGTCCGCCTTGGGAACCCGCTCGGCCACCAGAATCTGCGCCACGCGCAGCTCCACCTTGGCAAAGTCGTCAATGCTGATGTGCTGTGGCCCCTCTGCAACTGCCGCCTGCGCAGGTGCTCCCTCAACCGCAGGCGCAGCCGGTGCGGCAGCCACAGCAGCAACAGGAGCCGGCGCGCCAGGCAATGCAACAGCCGCCTCTTTCGCAACGGGAGCCGGCGCGACCGCCGCAGCAACCGCAGCCTTGGGCGCCACAACAGTCTTCGCAGCTAAAGGCGCCGCTTCCTTGGCCGTCGAGCCAGCGGCAGCCGCAACCCCCGCGGCCGCCTCAATCACGCTCTTGTTGTTCTCATTTTCCATATCTTGCATCCGATCAATCGCGTCCTTTTCCGCGCGTGGAAACAGCGGCGCGGGCTCGCCAAACTTTGTCCCGGCCTTCAATCCACCCCACGAGATCTCTGTCAAAAACGACTTCTTTGCCGCGTCCGCAATCTCGCCTTGCCCCAACTGAAGCCAGACCTTCCCCGCCGAGTCCGGCAAAATGGGATACACCAGCGCAGTGATGACGCGAATCGCTTCAGCCGCCGTGGCTAGCACCCGCGCCTGCAAGGCAACGTGCTCCGCTTCCGACCGGTCCGTCGGCCGCTTCCACGGCGCGTTGGCCGTCAGGTAGCCATCGGTCTCCGCAACCAGCGTCCACAACGCCTTCAGCGCCTCTGAGAAATTCATTGCTTCAAATTCCACACCAAACGCGCTGATCGTTCGAACCGCACATTCGCGAAGGCTGCCCTCTGCAAGAGTCTCCGCGCCGGCCTCCGGCAATACCCCGCCAAAGTATTTATGCACCATGTTCACCACGCGGCTCACCAGGTTGCCGTAGCCGTTGGCCAGGTCGCTGTTATACCGCTGCACCAGCGCATCAAAGCTGAAACTGCCGTCCTGCCCGAACGGAATCTCCCGCAGTAAAAAGTACCTCAATGCGTCAGAACCTAGAACGGTGTGAACCGTCTCGGCGCGCACAATGTTGCCGCGCGACTTCGACATCTTGCCATGGTCAAACAGCAGCCAGCCGTTGGCCCTTACCGAGCGCGGCGCCGCGATGCCCGCGGCCATCAAAAACGCCGGCCAGTAGACGCAGTGGAAGCGGCTGATCTCCTTGCCGATCAGATGCATGTCCGCCGGCCAAAATTTCTCAAACCGCGCTTTATCCTCAGGATCGTCCGACCCGTAGCCCAGCGCTGTAATGTAGTTGGCCAGCGCATCCAGCCACACATACACCACGTGCTTCTCGTCGCCCGGCACGGGAATGCCCCACGAAAAACTCGTCCGGCTCACTGACAGATCCTTCAGCCCGCTGCGCACAAAAGAGATCACCTCGCGCCGCGTAGACTCAGGACCCATGAACCCCGGATTGGCCTCGTAGAACTCCAGCAGCTTACGCTCGAAGGCCGAGAGCTTGAAGAAATAATTCTCCTCGCTCACCGTTTCTGTAATCCGTCCGCAATCGGGGCAAGGCGTTCCCGGAGGCCCATCCACATACGCCTCGTCTGACACGCAATACTGTCCCGTATATGAGCCCTTGTAGATGTAGCCCTTGTCACGCAGCGTCGCAAACAGCTTCTGCACGCCGCGCTTGTGGCGCTCTTCCGTGGTGCGGATAAAGTCGTCGTAGGTCAATCCAAGCTGGTCCCACAACCCGCGAAACTCGCCTGAAATCGCCGTAGCAAACTCCATCGGCGTACGCCCGGCCAGCTCCGCGCTGCGCTCAATCTTCTGCCCGTGCTCGTCGGTGCCGGTCAGCAGCCATGTCTCAATGCCCAGCGCCCGCTTGCGCCGCGCAATGGCGTCACACACGATCGTCGAGTAGGCATGGCCCAGGTGCGGCCGCGCATTCACGTAGTAGATGGGCGTGGTCAGGTAGTAGCGATTTGAGCTTGATGCATTGGTTGTCATAGGCGGGCCATTGCAGCGAATCCGGCCCCAACGCGGGTCGCGAATCTCAAGGCAATCTATTCACCATCTTACGGCATTGTCATGGCTTAGCCGGGGATGCTGCGCGTACCGCGCCGATCAGGCTTTCTTTGAGAAACGCAAAGGCGGAGTGCTCGACGGGTCCTAAAGGCTGCCGCATCGCAGGTGCCGCAGGTGGTAAAATCACCTTGAAAATCAAGGATTTCTGAGGCATACAGCGTGTACCTGGAATTACAGAAACGGCTCGCAGCGCGGCTGCGCGAAGTGTTGCAGGCAAACTACAGCATTGCAGTCGAGAACCTCCCGCTTGAGATTCCCCCGGACCTCGAGTTCGGCGAGCTCGCTACGCCCATTGCGTTCGAGTTGGCCCGCAAACTGCGCAAAGCTCCCAAGATCATCGCCCAGGAAATCGTCGTCGCCATCGGCCCGCTGCCCTGTTTTGCCAGCTTTGAAGTCGCCGGAGCCGGCTACATCAATGCCCGCCTCGACCGCGCCGCCGGCGCGCGCACTACTGCTGCCACTGAAGCCGGCCCGCACGCCGCAACTGGCATCCACTCGCTCGTCGAGCACACAAGCATTAACCCCAACAAGGCCGCGCACGTCGGCCACTTGCGCAACGCGATTCTTGGGGATACATTTGTTCGCCTCCTGCGCGCCGCCGGCCAAAAAGTTGACGTGCAGAACTACATCGACAACACCGGCGTCCAGGTTGCCGACGTCGTGGTCGGCTTTATTCATCTCGAAGGCAAGTCGCTGGCCGATGCGCACCATCTGCTCGATGAGCTCAAGGCCAAAGGCGAGCGGATTGATTACTACTGCTGGGATCTCTACGCGCGCACCTCGCAGTGGTACGCGAGCGGCACCGACGAAGAGAATGCGGAGCGGAAGAAGCTGCGTTACGCCACATTGCACGAATTGGAGCAAGGCGGAAACGAGACCGCCGCGGTAGCCGAACTGATCTCCACCGCCGTTCTGCGCCGCCATCTTGAAACCATGCTCCGCCTCGACATCGAGTACGACTTCCTGCCCCGCGAAAGCGAAATCCTGCACCTCAAGTTCTGGGAGGCAGCCTTCGAGCAGTTGAAGCAAACCGGCGTGCTCTACTTCGAGACCGAGGGCAAGAACAAAGGCTGCTGGGTGATGACCCGCCCCGGCGCTGACGTCGCTGAAGGCGACCTGAACGAGGACGCCAAGGTGATTGTCCGCTCCAACGGAACGGTCACCTACGTCGGCAAAGACATCGCCTATCACCTGTGGAAGTTTGGCCTGCTGGGCAAGGACTTCGGTTACAAGCCGTTCTTTACCTACCCCAATCACGAGTGCTGGATCTCGGCAGAGCAGGGAATCGAGCCTCATCCGCACTTCGGCGGTGCGCAGGCCATCTACAACGTCATCGATGCGCGCCAATCCGACCCGCAGGCCAACGTCATCCAGGCTCTGCGCGGCATGGGCCACACAGAGCAAGCCGACCGTTACACGCATTTCAGCTACGAGATGGTCGCCCTCACGCCACGTTGCGCGGTCGAACTTGGCTATGAAGTCTCAGACGAAGACCTCGCCCGCCCCTATATCGAAGTCAGCGGCCGCAAGGGCTTCGGCGTCAAGGCCGACGACCTGATTGACAAGCTCATCGCCGCCACGCGCGCTGAAACCGACGCCCGCCAGACCGGCCGCGACGAAGCCGAGCGCCAAAAGATCGCCGAGCAAATCGCCATCGGCGCCCTGCGCTACTTCATGCTCAAGTTCACGCGCAACTCGGTCATCGCCTTCGACTTCAAGGATGCACTCAGCTTCGAGGGCGAGACCGGCCCCTACATTCAGTACGCCGTTGTCCGCGCGCGCAACATCTTCCGCAAAGCCGGCACGGACTCTGAAGCGGTGCTCGCAGAATTTGCGCAGTTAGCGGAGTCAGCCAATAGCCCGGTCGGCGGTTTCCTTGAAGGCCCGGAGGCAAAAGACATCTGGTCGCTCTGGCTGCGCGCCGCGCGGCGCACGCTGGTGCTGGAGCAGTGCATATCGAGCTCCGAGCCGGCCAACCTGGCCAAGCATGCCTTCCAGTTAGCGCAGGAGTTCAACAACTTCTATCATCGCCACCACATCCTCACCGAAGAAGATCCGGCGCGGAAGACGTTTCTGCTGGCCACCGCGGCCGTCGCGCTGCGCGAACTGATGATTGCGCTCAGTTGGCTGGGCATTGAAAGTCCCGAGGCGATGTAGGGCGGAGAGCCTGCCCGCTACGGGCAAATGACGGTTATCGTAGCGGCGATAAATCCGCCTTCCGCCGTCTTGGTGTGGTCGATCACCAGATCGTCAAACACCTGGTACGGCATGGATCCCGAGAGCGGCGCATTCGCGTCAACCGGCGCAATGGCAATCACTGTGTACATCACGGACGGAGGCCCCGGCGCCTGCACGCATCGGGCAGGGTGGTAGGGGCTGCCGACCAGCACATAGCTCGCCGGCGGCGGATCGATCGCCGGGCCCATCAGATACCAGGACACTGGCAGCGGGTTCTCGGTCACCGGCGCCGCCGTGAACGTTCCGGACGCGGTAAAGTTGACCGCAGTGCCGCTGGCACGCGTGATCGTGATCGACTGCAACTGGCGGGTCACGCTCCCGCCGCATGCAGAGACAGCCAGTGGCAAGGCAAGCATCAGCCCAGCCATTACTCTCTTTCCATTGCCCGGCATGACCCCTCCAAAGGCAAACGAAGACGCAACTGCTTCCAGTATGCGATCAAACCGCATTTGTCACCAGAGGATTTCGACCAACGCGCACCACGGGCTTTAGTAGCTCCGCACCCACTCCAGAATCGACCGCACCCCAACGCCGCTAGGCCCTTTGGCGATGTAGGGCTTCGACTCTTCCACCCACGCCAACCCGGCGATATCGAGGTGAATCCACGGCGTGTCTTCAACAAAGACCTTCAGGAACTCGGCTGCGGTAATCGCGCCGCCCCAGCGGCCGCCGGTGTTCTTGATGTCGCCAATGTCGCTCTTGATCTGCTCGGCATACTCCTCGCCCAGGGGCAGGCGCCAGAACTTTTCGCCGCTCGTGGCCAGCGCGCCGTCAAACTTTGCATACGTCGCGTCGTCGTTCGAGAATCCGCCGGCGTTGATCATGCCCAGCGCCACCACGCAGGCGCCAGTCAGCGTGGCCGCGTCAATCAGATGCGTCGCGCCAAGTTGCCGCGCGTAAGCCAGCCCATCGGCCAGCACCAGGCGGCCCTCAGCGTCGGTATTGATAATGTCGATCGTCTTGCCCGACATGGCTGTCACCACATCGCCCGGCTTGTACGCCTTGCCGTCCGGCATGTTCTCTGCCGCGCACACGATTCCGATCACACGCACCCTCGGCTTCAGCAGCGCAATGGCGCGCATGGCGCCAATCATCGCCGCGCCGCCGGCCATGTCGTACTTCATCTTCTCCATGTTGTCAGAGGGCTTGATGGAGATGCCGCCGGTGTCAAACGTGATGCCCTTGCCCACGAGTCCCAGCACCGGGCCGTCTGAAACGCCCTCTGGTTCATAGCGCATCACAATCAGCGCAGGCGGTTCCACAGACCCTTGCGAGACGCTCCAGAACGCGCCCATCTTCAGTTCGTGCAGCTTCTCGGTGGAGTGTACTTCGCACTTGAGGCCCACTTCAGAAGCCATCTCCGCGGTGCGCTGGCCCAGAATCGTCGGCGTCAGCTTGTTGCCTGGCTCGTTCACCAGCGAGCGGGTGAAGTTCTGGCTCTCGCCTACAATTACGCCTTCGGCGAATGCGGCTTCCAGCGCGGATTTGTCGCTGTTGGCCGGCGCAGCCAGCGTGAACCGCTGTACGCTCTGGTCCTTGCGGTCGCTGCGGTAGGTGTCCGGATCAAAGTCGCCCACAAACGCACCCTCCACCGCGGCACGCGTGGCTGCCGCACTGGCAATTGAATCCGCCGCCGGCAATGCAAAAACCACTTCCCGAATCCCGCGCGGTTTGGCAAAGCGGACGGCGGTTCCGGCGGCATTGCGCACGCCGTGTACTGTGACCTTGCCCTGTTTGCCCAGGCCGATCAGCAGCAGTCGCTTTGCGGCTAATCCCGCCGGTGCATGCAGCAGCAATGCCTCATTGCAGCCGGCCTTGAACTCCCCACTCGCCAGCACGGCGGCTGCGGCTGCCTGCACGGCAGCATCGCCAGTCAACAGCAAAGGCTGCGGTTTGGCGTCGGGGCCCTTGGCTGTTTGTGTGTCCGCGGCCGTAATGGCAAGCAGCTCAGTTTCAACCAGGGCGAGGTTTGCAAAGGAGAGTTGGGTACGCATATTGCCCATTATTTCACTGCCGTGGGCGGGTGGGGCAAGCGGGGAGCAGTTGGAGGCCATTTTCTTGCCGGCGCAGTGAACTTGCCGGCCTCCGAGGCAGGTGCTGCCCTTGCCCCCCCCTGCTTGCAATCTATCGGCAGTTCCGGAGCCCCGCAGACTGCAATCAATCAACTTAAGCTCACTTATTAGATTGTTAGGCTTGAGAGTATAATGTGTATAAAATAGCTCATATCTTCCCGATTGCCATTCTATTCCAAACTAATCGTCTTCTCAATTATTTACGGGAGTTTGGCGTTTAACGCAGCCAACTTAGGCGCTCCCTATGTATGATTAGGGTCGAACTCTAACCGAACGGCTTGCGTTTGGCAATAACATACCCGGCCAGAACGCCTTCTGCACCAACCACACTCGCAATAGCGACTTACCCGCACGAGGAAAGTTGGTCCGATGAGCGTCCATCTGGTCAATCCCAGCGACAATTCTTTTGGCACGGCGGTCATCACGCCAAGATGGTTGTTTGTGCTTGCTGCGGCAACCCCTGAAGTTGCCGGCGACCCGATTCTTACCGATGAATCTCTGGAGCAGATCAAACCGGAATCCATTGCCCCCGGCGACATTGTCGGCATCAGCATCCACACCGGCAACGCCCTGCGTGGATACGCCGTCGGCAACATGGCGCGCGATCGCGGCGCATGGGTCGTCTATGGCGGCATTCACGCCACGCTGTTTCCCGAGGAAGCGCTGGACCGAGGCCGCGCCCATGCCGTGGTCACCGGCGATGGCGATGTAGCCTGGGGTGAGGCGGTCAAGGATTGCCTCGCCGGTGCCCCGAAAAAGGTCTACGAGGGCGGACGCATTGAGGGCACGCAATTCCTGGCAGCTCGCTGGGACCTCATGCAGCCCGAAAAATATATGTGGGCCTCGGTGCAGACCATCCGCGGCTGTCCCAAGCACTGCTCCTTCTGCAGCGTATGGCGCACCGATGGGCAGAAGCCGCGCCAGCGCTCTTATCGCGCCGTCATCGATGAGATTGTCAACCTGCGCCGCATTGGCTTCCGCTACATCGCCCTGGCCGACGACAACTTCTATCCCGTCACTCTTACCGACTTGCGTCTCGCCCGCGAACAGGGCAATACAGCAAAGGTAGAAGAACTCACCGCGATCCGTCAGGAGCGCTTTGACTTGATGGCCGAGCTCGCCAGGCTCCCCAAGGATATGGTGTTCTTTACCCAGATCACCATGGAAGCCGGCGAAGACGGCGACTACCTCGATGCCATGCGCAATGCCAACATCAAGGGCGCCCTGGTTGGTGTCGAAGCGGTTACTCCCGAGGGATTGAAGGCCGTCTTCAAAGACTGGAACTACTCCGGCGAAGCCCTTGCCAACCAGTTGCAGCAGTTCAAGAAGCATGGCGTTCATGTGCTGGGCTCGTTCATCTTCGGCCTGCCCACAGATAAGCCGGCAACCTTCGACGCAACGGTGGAAATGGCTCTCAAGGCCGGAGTCACCTTCGCGCAGTTTGTCATGATGACGCCCTTTCCCGGCACCGTCGACTTCACCCGCTGGGAGAAAACGCAGGAAGAGTCGCCCACCCTGGTGGCGGGTGTGCCCATCACGCGCTATTGGCTCATTCCCACCGAAGTTCGGCCCAAGATGTTCACCCCCCATCCCACCATGAGTTCCGATGAGATTCGCGAGCGGACCCAGAAGGTTTGGGACAAGTTCTATAACTGGACATCGATCTGGGAGCGATCGGCTTGTGTGCCCAATCTGCGCGCTCGCATGGCTTTTGTCTTTCTCTCCAAGCTTTACCGCCAGATGTACGCCGGGACAGGCATTTCTACTGACAGTGCCCGCCGCAAGAAGTCGAAACAGTGGGCCCGCTGGACCGCGCGGCAATGCAAGCGTCTCTTCCAGGCCAAGCCTATGCCCGGCCTGGAAACGCCCAAATGGGAACTGGCGCACTCCGCCCCCAATCCGTTTGTCGTGATTTCCGATGAAATGATGCCCTGATGCACGCACGGGGCCGCTGAGAGTCGCTAGCGGCCCCCGCGATGCTTGCTCGCATTTACGGCGGCCCGAGCTTCGCGGTCGGCTTCCCGCCGCTTCTCGGTTTCTCTCTTATCCCAGTCCTGTTTGCCCTTGGCCACTGCCAATTCGCACTTCACCCGCCCGTTGCGGAAATAAAGCCGGATGGGGATGAGCGTATGGCCTTTAATCTGCGTCTTGGAGAGTAGCTTGCGAACCTCTTCCCGATGCAAAAGCAACTTGCGGGTACGGGTTTCGTCGTGGTTTGAGATGTTGCCATGCGAATAGGGACCGATATGAACGTTGAGCAGGAAAGCCTCGCCGTCCTTGATCAGGCCGTAGGAGTCCTTGAGGTTCGCCTTGCCTTCGCGAATCGACTTTACCTCTGTCCCGCGCAGGGCCACGCCGGCCTCGAACTTCTCCAGCAGAAAGTAGTTATGGCTGGCCATCCGGTTGTGCGCGGCGTCGCGCTCCCCGCTGGCAACGGGGTCGCGTGGCCTCACCGGCTTTTGCGGGCCGGTGGGCACGGGCTGCACAATCACATGACTGCTCTGGCGGGCCATCGGGAAACCACCTCGAATCTTCATCCTAGCATTGGCGCGGCTTTTCCCCCGTGCCCACTGGGGCTTTGCTAAAATGAGGGTTCGTGGGCGGGGAATGACCGGCCAGGCAAATCGGGTCGGAAATTGCATTGCAGATCGCTTCAGGAATCGCGTCATGGGCTGCCAAGGCAGCTCGCAGCAGCACGCCAGGGCATTCTGGCCGCCTGAGACGCTTGGGAGTTCGATGAAAATCCGCGCTGTTGTTCCGGCCGCCTCTGGCTCGGTCCTTTCCGGGGTGGCCTTCCGGATTGCACTCTTTGCCGGTCTCGCTCTCCTGGGATGGAGCTGTGTCTCCTACGCCGCCGAGTCAGCCGGCGCCCTCTTCAAGCGCGGCCAGGCCGCCGAGGCGCGCGAGGACTACGACACCGCCTACAACATGTATCAGCAGGCCTATGCCAAAAACCCCAAGGCGCTGGACTATCGCGCCGCCTACTACCGGATAAAGGTTTCAGCCTCAGGGCTGCACATGACCAAAGGCCGCAAACTGGCCGCCGCAGGTGACGAGCCCGGAGCCCTTGTCGAATTCATGCGCTCGGCTGAAATCGATCCAGGCAACGATGCCGCCTTGCAGGAGATCGCCAAAGTGAGGGCCAAGAGCAACGAGATGGCTCCGCTGCCGGAAACCAGCCTGCCCGAGGAGGAAGGCAAGCAGCAGGAGATTGATTCCATGGGATCGCCTGCAGCCCTGAAGCCGGTTTCCAACGAGCCGCTTACCCTGCACATGACTGAAGATGCCAAGGTGGTTTATCAGGCGGTTGGCAAGGCGGCCGGCATCAATGTCCTCTTCGATCCTGACTTTACCTCCAAGCGCATCCAGGTCGACCTGAACAATGTCTCCCTGCTTGACGCGCTGCGCATCGTCGGCACCCTGTCCAACACCTTCTGGCGCCCCGTTACCGCCAACACCGTTTTTGTGGCCCAGAATACCCGCGCCAAGCGGACCGAACTCGACGAGCAGGCCGTGGAGACCTTCTACCTCACCAACGCCTGGCAGCAGAACGACCTGAACGACGTGCAGACCGCCCTGCGTAACGTGCTGCCCAACGCCAAAGTCTACGGCGTGGCCAGCCAGAATGCCATCGTCATGCGCGCCACACCCGATGAGCTGCTCCTGGCGCAGAAGCTGGTCAACGACCTTGACAAGGCCCGGCCTGAAGTTGTCGTCGACATTGCGGTCCTCGAGGTCAACAAGAACTGGGAGAAGAATCTCGGCCTTTCCTGGCCCAGCAGCGTCTCTGCCTCCATCACCTCGGCCACCAATTCGTCCAGTTCCTCATCTTCATCTACCACCAGCACCACATCCACCACCACCACTGCCAGCCCAACCCTTTACAGTCTTGCCCATCTCCAGGCAAACCAAATCTCCATGACCATCGGCGCTGCCACCGCCAACGCGCTGCTCAGCGACTCGAACACCAAGATCCTCGACAACCCCCGCATCCGCTGCACTGACTCTCAAAAGGCAACCATGAAGATCGGTGAGCGCATCCCCATCGCCACCGGTTCCTACGGGGGCGGCGGCCTGGGCGGCGTCGGCGGCGCAGGCGGACTTGGCATCGGCGTACAAACCCAGTTCCAGTACCTCGACGTCGGCATCAACATCGAGCTCACCCCCACCGTTCACTTCAATCACGACGTCACGCTGAAGATCAAGATCGAGGACAGCTCGGAAAATGGCTCCTCCACCATCAGCGGCGTCACCGAGCCCATCATTGCGCAAAAGACCAGCGAGCAGACGATCCGCCTGCGCGAGGGCGAGGCCAGCGTGCTCAGCGGCATGGTCAACAAGACTGACATTCAGAGCTGGAGCGGCCTTCCCGGTCTCAGCTCCATTCCCGGCATCAAGTACCTCTTCGGTTCCAAAGACCATCAGATTCAGGAAGACGAGATCATCTTCCTGCTCATTCCTCATGTCGTGCGCTCCCAGGATCTGGAACCCGTGAACTTGCGCACCATCGACACCGGAGTCGGCCAGTCGATCGAATTGCGCCATGTTTCCGGCGAGGGATCGGACTTGCCCCCCGCGGCAGCGCCAGTACGCCCGGTCATCGCTCCACAGGCCGGCGTTGGCACGGTGCCCGGACAAACCGCGCAGGTTGCCGCTCCGGCAGCCCTGGCGCAGTTGCGCAAGGCTGCTGAAGCCGGCAGCGATGTGGCAGCGGCAAACGTTCAGCCGCCGGTGCCGCCGCAGGCCCGGCCCGACCCCGGCCGCGTAACCCTGGAGTTGACGCCGCCGCCCGCGCCGGTAGGCACTGCGTCTACATTCAAAGTTCCGCTCACGCTCAACGGCGGCGTCGATATCTCCGCCGTTCCCGTGCAGATCCAGTACGATCCTGCCCACCTGGCCCTGGTCAGCGTGGAGGAAGGAGATCTTCTCAACCGCGACGGCCAGGCTGTGGCGCTGGTGCATCGTGACGACGGCCCGGGCCTGATCACCCTCAATGCCTCGCGCCCGCCCGGAGCCAAAGGCGTGAGCGGCGCGGGCGTGGTCTGCGTCCTCAGTTTCCAGGCCAAGGCCCCCGGCCAGAGCAATCTTCTGATCACTCATCCCGGAGCATTGAACAGCTCCCAGATCCAGGTGCCGGCACAGGGGTCGCAGGCCAGCATCGTGGTCCAATAGAGACTTGTGAAAATGAGCCAGAGCAAGCCAACCCGGATGCGCCGCAAGCAGGAGCGCGGACTCACGCTGGTTGAGCTCGTCATTACCGTATTCATTCTGGCCATCCTCGCTTCGGCGGCGGTGCCGATTGCCCGCTTCAAGATCAAGAGGGAGAACGAGCGTGAACTCCGCCGCGACCTGTGGGAGATGCGCGACGCCATCGATCACTATAAAGATGCCGCCGATCGCGGCGCCTTCCAGACCAAGGTTGACAGCCAGAACTATCCGCCCGATCTGGAGACGCTGGTCACGGGCGTCGAGGTCCAGACCAAGAAGGTCAAGTTCCTGCGCCGCATCCCGGTCGATCCCATGACCGGCAAGGCCGAGTGGGGACTGCGTTCCATGGAGGACGATCCCAAGTCGGATTCCTTCAGCGGCGGCAGCGTTTTCGATGTGTATTCAAAGTCCACGGGAACAGCCATGGACGGGACGAAATACTCTGACTGGTAGACATCGGAGTCCGTCTGGAAAGCGGAGTTCGAGGAGTTGGTAAAGTGCGGATTGTGCAACATGGGCGAGGCTGGCACTGCTAAATTCGCCCGGGGGAAGGCAACATTGAGCGGCAAGCGCAAACAAGACGCAGGGTTCACGCTGGTGGAGCTGATGATCGTCATGGCCATCATCGGCGTGCTGGCCACGCTGGCCATCCCCAGTTTTGTGGGCGCCCTCAGGCAGGCCCGCGAAGCCGTACTCAAGGAAGATTTGCATGTCCTTCGCACCGCCATTGACTCCTACACCGCCGACAAACAGAAAGCCCCTGGTTCGCTCGACGATCTCATCCAGGATGGCTATCTGAAATCCATTCCTGAAGATCCGATGACCCACAGCAAAGAAACCTGGGTCACCGACACCAGCGACGCGCTCAGTTCGGTCGACCAGACTGACCCCGGCATCGCCGACATCCACTCCGGCTCCCAGGAGACCGGCTCCGACGGTCAGGCTTACAACACCTGGTGAGCAGGGCCGGCGCGGCATAGACCCTGCGCCCCGCTTTCAACGATAATCAACATAACCCTTTTTCGGAGATACCGCCATGTCTGATCCTGTCATTGCTCAAAAAAGCCCTTATCCAGTCGAAGTTGAAGCCGGCAAAAGCTACTTCTGGTGCTCCTGCGGCCTCAGCGCCAACCAGCCCTTCTGCGATGGCAGCCACAAAAGCGGTGACCTGCGTCCGGTGAAGTTTGAAGCCACTGAAACCAAGACCGTCTATTTCTGCGGCTGCAAGCATAGCGCTAATCCGGTCCTCTGTGACGGAAGCCACCACAAGCTTTAGCGCCTTCCTTCGCTAACTCTCTGCGGGTGCTGGCTGACCTTCCCGGCGGCCAGACCCCCGCTTGTTCTACATATGCGTTCACTCGCCGATACCCTGGAATCCCCATTCCTTCGTGGGCCTCTCCAACCTGCCTGCTGGTCTCCATGGAGCCTGATCTTTCCAGAATCGCGGCCGTCGACCGGTTCTACTCCGGTCTCGTTCCTTATGCGGAGCCAAACGCAAACCTGGGCGGCAAGCTGCTTTATGCCGGCAACCTGGACTTCGCCAGCGCTGCCCTGCTCATTGCGGCCAACATCGCCGGCGCGGCATCCCTTACCGCCTGCGCTGACAAAGCCATGCAGCGGCAAGCCATCCGCGAGGGCATGGTTGACTTCCTCGTAACCACGCTCGATGAAGCCCTGCGTATTCTCAAGAATCAGGTGCGTAAGCGCGAAACCGTCGCTGTCTGTGTTGCCCAGCCTGCTGAGCATCTTGAGCGCGAGATGATCGAGATCGGCGTCCTGCCCGACCTGCTGCCCACAAGTGCCTCTGCGCACGCTGCGTTCGTGAGCCAGGGCGCGCTTCAGATTGTTCCTGTTTCCGTGCCCGAATCTCAGATACTTCTCTGCTGGCAAGTGGCCGCCGAACCGGCACTTTGGCTGCCAAAAATGGACGCGATCGCCCGCGAGTCCATCGACCCTGCCGCGCAGTCAGCCCTTCGCTGGCTGCGTCTGGCGCCGCGCTATCTGGGCCGCACCGCACAGCGTCTTCGCCTCGTGCGTTGCAGCCCGGGGAGCGCTCCTCAATTCATCGGGAATGTTAGGGAACAGGTCGAAGCGGGCGAGATTCCCGTTCCGGTGGAGATCCAAATATTCAGTGGTGACCAATCCCAGACGCACCGGGTCCAGCCGAAGGCCGCCAAGGCTACCGAATAGGATGCGTTAACTCGGCTCGGCGCCGGCTGCTTCAATCCGCACCCAAAGCGCATTCACGCCGTAGCCCGTCTTGGCCGAAACCGGCAAAACGTCATCCAGCTCCAGCCCGTCTTTCAGCGCCTTCAGGTTGCGTGTCCGCTCGTTCCCGCTCAGCCGGTCAACCTTGGTGGCCACCACGGCAAACTCCCGCCCCGCGGCGCGCAGCCAGTCAATCAACTGCCGGTCGCTCTCCTGGGGCGGCACGTTTGAATCCACAAGGCACACGCACAACCTCAGTGTCGAGCGAATCGCAAGGTAGGGCTCAATAAAGGCCGGCCATCCCGCTGAAATCGACTTCGAGATCTTGGCGTAGCCATAACCCGGCAGATCGGCAAACAGCAGCTTCCGTTTCTGGCCAGGATCCAGCAAGGCAAAAAAATTGATCGCTCGCGTGCGTCCCGGCGTCTGCGAAACCTTGGCCGCCTTCTCGCCCACAAGCGCATTCAGCAGGCTCGATTTGCCCACGTTCGATCGGCCCAGAAAGGCGATCTCCGGCAGCTCCGGCGCGGGAAACTGCGCCGCGTCCATCGCCGAAAGCAAAAACTGTGTCGTGTAGCGCATAGGAGCCTTTGGCCGGTGGTGAGTGGGTTAGAATCCGAGAGACCCGTGGCGCGGCAATCCGCACCTGCCGGCCTTCAGCATACAGGACCGGCGTCCGGCCCGTTCTGCGCGCCCGCCCCCTGCATGCCCCGGCTCAGCACCTCGGCCGCCTGCCGCGTGAACTCAAGCGTCTCGGCGCGGCTCATCGGCAGGTTGCCGCTTACCCCCAGCTTGGCAACTCCATGCACCAGCGACCACGCCGTCAGTGCTTGTGGCAGCGGGTCGCCCGCGGGCAGCCCGCCGGCCTGCTGCGCCGCCTGAATCGAGCTCAGCAGCACCCCAAATGCGTTCATCCCCACCGGCTCGTGCGCGCAGGCGTTGTGTACTTCCTTGGGCAAATCAAACATCACCAGAAAATGATGCGGCCAGTCCAGCGCAAACTCCACATAGCCGCAGCCGCACAGGTGCAGCCGCTCCATCGCCGTGCGGCCCTTGGCCAGTGACCGCTCCATCGTCGCCGCCAGCCGTTCAAAGCCCTCGCTTGCCACGGCGAGCAACAGCTCGTCCTTTGAGGTGAAATGACGATAAGGCGCATTGTGTGACACACCCGCCCGGCGCGCCACCTCGCGCAACGTGAACGCACGCGGACCCGCCTCACCCACCAGCGCCACCGCGGCTTCCAAGAGCGTCTCACGCAGATTTTCGTGGTGATAAGGCTTGGCCCGGGGCATATGAGATTTTAACAACCACATGTTGACAAGCGCAACATGATTTGTCTAATATGATGTTGTCGATGTCAACATAGAAGCTTAATTCTACCGCACGGTGATTCAAACCATCGCCAGGCAGGGAAGTGAAGACCGGAGGAAGCCATGACCGAAGAAGCCAAAACCATCAGCTACAACCAGACCGCTCTCGACGAGACATGGGACGCAATCGTTATCGGCTCGGGCATCGGCGGCCTCACCGCTGCCGCGCTGCTCAGCGTCCACGGCGGCAAAAAGGTCCTGGTGCTTGAGCGCCACTACGTCGCCGGAGGATTCACCCACTCCTTCATTCGCCCCGGGTTTGATTGGGACGTGGGCCTGCACTACATCGGCCAGGTCCAGGACGAGCGCTCTCCGGTCCGCCGCGCCTTCGATCACCTCACCGGCGGCGCAGTGAAGTGGGCTGCTATGCCTGACGTGTACGACCGCGTTCGCGTCGGAGATCGAACCTTCGACTTTGTGTCCGGCGTCGAGCGCTTCCGCGAGAAGATGAAGAGCTATTTCCCTGGCGAAGCCCGCGCCATCGATCGCTATATCCAAGCAGTTCAGTCTGCCAACCGCATGAGCGGCCTCTACTATGCTGAGAAAGCGATCCCCGCACCTGCCGCGGCCCTTCTCGGCGGCCTGCTGCGCGCCCCTTTCATGCGCTGGGCCCGCCAATCCACGCTGGATGTGCTCACCGGTATCACCGCCAACCGCGAACTCATCGGCGTGCTCACCGCGCAATGGGGCGACTACGGCTTGGCTCCTGCCGCCAGCAGCTTTGCCATTCACGCCACCATCGCTGAGCATTACTTCGGTGGCGCCAGCTATCCGGTCGGTGGCGCCTCCGCCATCGCCACCGCCATTCTGCCCCTCATCCAGCGCAATGGCGGCCTGGTCGTCACCGGTGCCGAGGCCGACGCAATCCTGGTCGAGGGCAACCAGGCCGCGGGCGTCCGCATGGCCGATGGCCGGGAACTTCGCGCCGCACTGGTCCTCAGTGATGCCGGCGCGGCCAACACCCTCAACCGCCTGCTCCCGCAAGAGCTTCCCGCCATCGAACCATTGCGCGTGGAACTGCGCAAGCTTCCAACTTCCTCAGCGCACCTCAGCCTCTATGTCGGCCTCGACGCAACCGACCAGGAACTCGGCCTCAACGGAACCAATCTTTGGATCTATCCCGGCCTCGATCACGACGAGAACCAGCGGCGTTTTGCTGCCGATCCCACCGCGTCGTTTCCCGCCGTCTACATCTCATTCCCATCCGCAAAAGATCCAGACTTCGCGCGCCGCCATCCAGGGCACAGCACCATCGACATCATTGCCCCCATCGGCTACGATGCCTTCGCGCAATGGGCCGGCAGCCGCTGGCGGAATCGCGGCGAAGAATATGAAGCGTTCAAGCAGACGTTGGCCGAGCGCCTGCAAAGAGAGCTCATCCGACAGGTCCCGCAGGTTGCCGGCCACATTGCCCACGCCGAGCTATCGACCCCGGTCACCACGCAGCATTTCATGAACTATCGCCAGGGCGAAATCTACGGCATTGCCGCCACCCCGGCGCGCTACATGCTGCGCTCCCTCGGCGCGCGCACGCCCATCCGCAATCTCTACCTCACCGGCCAGGATGTATCCAGCCTCGGCGTGGTTGGCGCGCTCTACGGCGGAGCCATCAGTGCCTCCGTGGCCCTGGGCAAAAACCTGATGGGAGCGCTGCACAAGCCGCTCCCATCGGTGTGATTCGAGTTGCCTTGCGGCATTTACTGCGGCGCAACCTGTCCGCTTGGTACGTCTGCTTGCGGCACGACCGCCAGTACTTCGCTCTCGCCGGCAAGAACGCCCGGCAGCGGAGATTCAAGCGCCAGCGTCAGCACCTCGTCCATTTGATCCACAAAGTGCATCTTCATTGACTTCTTGATGTTGTCCGGCAGCTCGGCAATATCCTTCTCGTTGGCTCGCGGCAAAATCACCTCGAAGATGCCGGCGCGCAGCGCGGCCAGCAGCTTCTCCTTCAATCCGCCAATCGCCAGCACCTTGCCCCGCAGCGTGATCTCGCCCGTCATGGCGATGTCGCGCCGCACGGGAATCTTGGCCAGCGCGCTGGCCAGTGCCGTGGCCATCGTGATGCCCGCCGACGGGCCGTCTTTGGGAATCGCTCCCTCCGGCACGTGCAGGTGCAGATCCACGTTGCGATAGAACTCGCGGCTCAACCCCAGCGCCTGCGCCTTGCCGCGAATGTAGCTCAGCGCGGCCTGCGCTGACTCCTGCATCACGTCGCCCAACTGCCCGGTGATGGTGAGCTTGCCCTTGCCGTCCAGCACCTGCACTTCGGTCGTCAGAATGCTCCCGCCCACCTCGGTCCACGCCAGGCCGGTAACCAGCCCGACTTCGCTCTTCTCATGCACTTCGGAGTCGCGGTACCGTGCCACGCCCAGAAACTCGTGAATGTTTTCCGCCGTCAGTTCTTCCTTATGCTTGGCGCCGCTCTTCACCACCTTGCGCGCCACCTTGCGGCATACGTTGCCAATCTCGCGTTCCAGGTTGCGAACTCCCGCCTCGCGCGTGTAATAGCGGATGATCTCCAGAATCGCCTCGTCCTTGAAGACGATATTCTTCTCGCTCAGCCCTGTCTGTTCGCGCTGCTTCTTCACCAGGTACTGCTTGGCGATCTCCAGCTTCTCCTGCTCCGTGTAGCCTTGCAGCCGCAGCACTTCCATGCGGTCTTGCAGCGCCGCCGGAATCGTGTGCATCACGTTAGCCGTGGCCACAAACAGAACCTGAGAAAGATCGTAGTCCACATCCAGATAGTGATCCTGGAATGTCGTGTTCTGCTCCGGGTCAAGCACCTCAAGCAGCGCCGACGCCGGATCGCCCCTGAAGTCCGAGGCCATCTTGTCTACCTCGTCCAGCAGGAACACAGGGTTCTTGGTCCCCGCGCGCTTCATGTGCTGGATGATCTGCCCCGGCATCGCTCCAATATAAGTGCGCCGGTGCCCGCGAATCTCCGCCTCGTCCCGAACGCCGCCCAGCGAGAGCCGCACAAACTTGCGGCCCGTTGCCTTCGCGATCGACATCCCCAGTGAAGTCTTCCCCACGCCCGGAGGCCCGGCAAAGCACAGAATCGAACCCTTCGGATTCTTCACCAACTGCCGCACCGCAAGAAACTCAAGAATGCGTTCCTTGATCTTCTCCAGGCCATAGTGGTCGGCGTTCAACACCTTCTCGGCATAATCAATTGACCGCGTTTCCTTTGACTTCTTCTTCCACGGCACGGCCAGCAGCCAGTCAATATAGTTGCGGCTCACGGTCGATTCGGCCGACATCGGCGGCATGGCTTCAAGTTTTTTGAGCTCGGTGATCGCCTTGTCCAGCACGTCCTTCGGCATGCCTGCTGTCTCAATCTTCTTGCGCAGCTCATCGAACTCGCTCTTCTCGCCGCGGCCCAACTCCTTCTGAATGGCCTTGATCTTCTCGTTCAGGTAATACTCTTTTTGCGCCCGCTCCATCTGCCGCTTCACGCGCGACTGGATGTTGCGGTCCAGGTCAAGCTTCTCAATCTCGATGTCCAGCACATCGGCAATGCGCGCCAACCGCGCTGCCGGATCGAAGATAGCCAGCAACTCCTGCTTCTCTTCAATCCCCAGTTGCAGATTCGCGGCAATGGTGTCGCTCAGCTTCGCCGGTTCATCCATGCGCACCGTGGCAATAATCGTCTCGTAGTTCAGTGACTGTTGCAGCTTCACATACTGCTCAAAGAGGCTGGTCACTCGCTGCATCAGTTGTTCGGCCGCTGGCGTCATCTCAAACTGCGACTTGCCCACGCGCACCGTGGCCACAAAAAAACCGTCGCGGTCGTTCACGTCAATCGATTTGGCGCGCTCCACGCCCTCCACCAGAACCTTGATGTTGCCGTCAGGCATTTTGACGCTTTGCACAATATTGCAAATCGCGCCCACCTGGTAGATGTCCTTCGCCTTGGGCTCGTCGATCGAGGCATCGTGCTGCGTGGCCAGAAAAATCTTGCGGTCCCCGCTCAGCGCCTCCTCCAGCGCCCGCACGCTCGACTCGCGGCCCACCACAAACGGCGTCATCATGTAGGGAAAAATCACCATGTCCCGGATGGGCATCATGGGAAGCTTGCGCGACTCGGTCTTTTCTCGGGAAGTGGTCATAGTGCCCCCATGCCTGTTAGATGTGCCCAAGCGGCTTTCGATGCGTCGCCGCCGAAAGAACGCATGAGCAAATTGTACAGCGGACGGGGAGAGCGCAATCCTCAACGCCAAGCGGCCCAAAATCCACACTTGGATTTCGGGCCGCGCGGGTAACTCGCCTTGCCGGTAGCCCTGCGCAAAAGCTCCAGGAGGGCAGCTTGCGCAGGTTGCCCTTATTTGCGCTTCAGAACAATCAATTCCACGGTATCGGGAGCAAAAGGCTTTGTGAGCTTCAGGCTGCCTCCGCTTCCGGTTGTCTGTTCCACCAAGTCAAGGTTCTCGGTCTTGCTCAGCCGATACCGCTTGACCGTAAACGCAGCCTTGCCCCACGGCAGATTGTCAACCGTCAGGTCGTAACCCGCATTGTCGTGATACACAATGCCGGTCCGCTGCGGCAGTTCTTCCACAGGCGCAGGTTTGTCGGCTTTTGGTTTCTTCGCCTCCTCCGCCTGGGCCTTCTTGAACAGCTCAGTCAGCGCGGGCGTCAGCGTCATCTCTTTCCCCTTGTAGCCCGCCGGAATCTCGTAGTTGCTCAGCAGCACCTGCACCGTCTTGTCATCGTTTGACCGCCCCGCCAGCGCCGCAAAGCCCAGCGTGTCCGCGCCCTCCACGGCAACCCGCTTGGGCGTATCCAGCATCTCGCCCATCGCCTTGAAGGTGTAAGCGATCTTGAAATACTGCCCCTTCAAATCGAACAGCCCCATCCAGGTTGCATCGCCGCGATAGAAGATCGCCCGGTCCAGCGGCGCGTCCTGGTAGTAGCTGAGCGCCGCGCCAATAAACGCGGCATTGTGTTCGCCCTGCAACTCAGCCTTCTCGCCCTCGGTAAAGTCCGGCGTCAAATTCCATTCCGATAGAACGCTCTCTGCATGCGTATAGCCGCGCGCATCCAGCAGCTTGCGAAAATTCTGCGCCAGCCGCACGCCGTCATACGGGTCGGCCGATCCAATCGCATACGTATGCCATGAGTAAAAATCAAACGGCACTTTGTGCGCGGTGCAGTAATCCAGCAGCCCCTCCCGGTAGGGCGAAACATGAGACGGATCGGCAATGGCCGGCCCGCCTACCTTCAAGTCCTTGTCAACCGACTTCAGCGCCCGCGCCGTCTTCTCATACAACTGATAGAACTGCTCCGGCGTTCCCGTCCAGAAAATCTCGCCCGGCTCATTCCAGAACTCCCAATACTGAATGCCATAGTGGAAGCCGTGCGCCCACCCCTGGTTGTAGTGCATCGCCGTGTGCTTCACCACGCTGGCAAACTTGTCAAAGTCGGCCGGCGGTTCCGCCTGCGCTCCCCAGCTGCGGCCAATGCGGTAGTACACCTTGGCTCCGCTGGCGTGAATTGCCGCCATCACTTCATCCGTAGCGGCAAAGTTATAGCTCTCTGCCTTCTCCGGATCGGCCTTCATGTCAGGGAAGATCACATGCTTGTTGCCCGCCTCCACCGCGCCCTTGCGTGCCTGGTCGTTGGGAATCAGCCACTCCTGCCAGATGTTGTTGTAGTCGAACTTGGCGTCGATGTCTGTCGGCCCCATCATGTCGTGCGTCCGCACCAGGCTCGTGCGCAGTTCCTTGTACTGCCGCACCAGGTTCGGCAACCCCGCCATCACCGGCGTCGGCTGGCCGTTCAAGCCCTGAAAGTCGTGTATCTCGCCCACTACTTTTCCAGCGTCCACATGCAATGCCCTATAGCCTGCGGGCGCTGCCGCTTGGCCCAAAGAGAGAGAACAAGGCAACAGAATCAGCAAAGAGAATCGTGCAAGGGTCTTCATGGTTCCACTCCTTCATCGTTCACGTGTGCCGGCAGCCGGCCCGGCGCTCAGCCAAAAATTGTACAGCGGCCTCGCCGCGCCGCGCGGTGATCAATTCAACGGTGCCGGAACTCCCTGCCCATTCGACCGGCCCGCCATCGACATCCATCCATCGTTGGGATAGATCTTGTCCACGTTATGCGGGGTCACAATCTCATGCCGCGTCAGCACCGCCGGCGGAACCTGCTTGTTCCCCAGAATGTCACTCGCAAACTGGATCAGTCCCTTGCCATACCGCTCCGGGTAATAGGCCACGCTGCACACCAGCCTGCTCCCCGGCTTGCGCATCTCTTCCCGCGCCTCCAGGCACCCATCCTGGCCGGCCACCGCGCACTCTTCCTCGGCGCCAAAGTCGCGAAACGCCTGCAGCGCCGCCAAGGCCGACAGGTCGTTGACGGCCCCGATCAGCACCTTCTGCAGCTTGCGCATCCTGATGTACTTCCTCACCGTATCCAGCGTCTTTTCAAACTGGCCCCTGGTTTCAAGATGACAGCAGCGCACATTTCTCAGTTCCGGAAGAACCTCCGTCATGCCGTCATACATGCCATTCAAGCGCGCATTCAGATAAGGGCCGGCAACGTCGGTGCCCACCAGGTAGATCTCGCTTGCCTCCCCACTCCAGTACTTCGCGGTCCATTTGCCCAGGTAGCGTCCGGCAAGCCGCCCCGCCTTGTAGTTGTCGGCTCCGTAATAGAACGCGCCGGGGTGAGGAATGTCCACCGCGATAAACGGGATATGCGCATCGGAGAACTTGGCCGCAATCTGGGGGGCCACCGCGGAGTCGATCTGCGAGTCGATCACCAGGTCAACCTTCTGCTCCACAAAGCTGTCGGCGTTGCGCAGCGCCACCGTGGGGCTGAACTTGTTGTTCAGCACAACCAGATCGATGTTCGCCTCGCTCGCGGCGGCTACAAGGCTGTCAGTCACCGTGGCTGTAAACGCCACCACGCTGCTTTGCGCCGCGTAGCCAATTCGCCATCTGCGCCCCGGCGCAAGGTTCACCCGCAGGCGATAACCCTGGTGCCCCACCCGCTCCATCAGCCCGGCTTCAACCAGGGTCTCTGACAGCCGGAATGCGGTTGCCTTGGTTTGCTGTGTGCGCTTGGTAATCGTCCGCAGCTCCAGAATCTCGGTCATCGACGAAAAGGCTTTGAGGATTGACGCGGCGCGCATCACCGCCCTCACCGTATACGTGCGGGGCGCGCCATCGGAAACTTTGGCAACAGGAGAAGAAGTGCGTTTCATGATGCGATACAGCCTAACACGCACCTGCATATCCAGACAACCTGCGTCCAAGCCACGATTCGAGAGGGTGAATGCGAAAAGTCCCGAGACCTGGAGCCCCATCGGAAACCTCCGCATGAAAGCACGATGCGTTTTATTGTGCGAAACTCAAAGGCTGGCCTGTTCCGTCTCTTCTTCCCGCTTCTCCACCCAGGTCCTGAAGAAGGTAGAATCGCGCTGACCACGAAAGTTCTGAAAGTGAGGAACGCGAACAAATGAACAGCGCCGGTTTTGGACTTTTGCTCTTGGTGGCCGCGGGCCTGATGAACGCGAGCTTTGCCCTGCCCATGAAGTACACGCCACGCTGGGCCTGGGAAAATACCTGGCTGGTCTTCTCTTTCGTCGCTCTGGTCCTCTTGCCGGCCCTGGCAGCGTTCTCCACCTTGCCTCAACTCGCTCAGGTCTACGGCGCAGCAGGCTTCACGCTCCTTTGGCATGTAGTCGTCTTCGGCGCTGGATGGGGCCTGGCCCAGGTCTTCTTCGGCATCGCCGTGGATGCCATCGGAATCGCCCTCACCTTCTCCCTCGTCCTCGGCACATCGGCCGCCATGGGCGCTCTTATCCCCATGCTGCTGCTCCATGCTGAAAAGCTCCACACCCCCGCCGGCCGCCTCATGCTTCTGGGCATCGCTCTCTTGCTGGTTGGCGTGGCCATCTGCGCGGTCGCCGGCAGCCTCCGTGACAAAGCCAAGCCGGCGGCCGCCAACCAGCCGCGCAAGAACGCAACCCCCGGCCTCATCCTCGCCATCCTCTGCGGAGCCCTGGCTTCCTTTCAGAACTTCGGCATCGCCTTCGGCACGCCTCTGCTGGCCCTCGCCACCCAGCACGGCGCACATCCAGCCAATGCCGCCAACGCCGTCTGGTTGCCGCTCTTCATGGCCGGCGCCATTCCCAACCTGCTCTATTGCGTCTATCTCTTGCGCAAGAAATCAACCGCCGGCAAGTTCCTGAGCGTCGGCATCAACTATTGGTTCCTCGCCTTTGTCATGGGCGCTTTCTGGTTTGGCAGCGTGCTGCTGTATGGCGCGGCCGTGCCCCGCCTGGGCGCTCTCGGCTCCGCTCTCGGATGGCCCCTCTATATGTCGCTCATCGTGGTCGCCGCTAGTTTCGTCGGCATTGCCACCGGCGAGTGGAAGCTGAGCGGCCGCCGGCCTCTCACCATCCAGTTAGCCGGAGTGGCTACGCTGATCGTTGCCATCGTCATCCTGGCTCGTGCCACTTAGACTGGGGCCTGGTGCAATTTTTCCGGCCGAAGCAATCAAAAATCGCCTGTGCTGACAAGTTCCTTGTTTCTTCAGCGGTAACTGGCAGGCTATGATGGACTGTCTCTCCGGTGTGTTGATCGAGCCATGAAGAACGCAAGAGAAATGAAGGCGGGAAACCGGCTCAATGTGCTACGCCTGTTGCGGCGCGAAAGCCTCTCCCGCTCTGAACTGGCTGAGACCACCGGCCTCACCCGGGCCGCCATGTCGCTCATCGTTGGCGAACTGCTCGTTGACGGTTTGGTCGTCGAAGCAGGCCGCCGCAAAAGCGCCTCAGGACGCCGTCCCGTTCCCGTGGAACTGAATCCGGAGTACGCCTATTCCCTGGGCCTGACCATCTCGCGAACCGGCGCCGAAGCCGGTGTTGCCAACTTCTGCGGACACCTGCTCTGCCGCGTCCCAATCGATATTCAAGGCCTCACCCGCCAGGAAGCTCTGCGCCGCATCAAGGCTTGCCTTCGCGATCTCATGCGCAAGCATGCCCCCCGCGCCGGCCACTGGCTCGGCCTCGGCATCAGTACGCCCGGCCCCGTCGATGTCGCCGCCGGCGCCATCCTCAATCCCCCCAACTTCGATATCTGGCACGACACTTGCCTGGCCGCGGAAATGAAAGATCTCGGCCTCGCCAACATCTTCCTTGAGAACAACGCCCAGGCCCTCACCATGGCCGAGAAAACCTACGGCGCAGGCCGCGACTCAAACAGCTTCGTCCTTCTTGAAGTCGAGGCCGGAGTCGGCGGCGGCATCGTCTGCAAAGGCGAACTCTACTCCGGTTGGCGCGGATTCGGCAACGAACTCGGACACACATCCATCGACCTGAATGGCCCCTTGTGCAGTTGCGGCCTGCGCGGCTGCGTCGAGTTATATGCCTCCGTGCCCAACGTGCTCGCCAAGACTCAAAAACTCGCGAAGAGCAAAAAAAGCGGCCCTCGTATCCACGACTGGCGCTCTTTCATGGACCGCGTGCTGGCCGGCGATTCATCCTGCCGGAGCCTGTTGAAAGAGCAGGCGCGGGCCCTCGGAACCGCCATCGTCAACGTCATCAATGTGCTCGAACTCGATGCCGTCGTACTCACAGGCGATGTGCTCTATTGCGGAGAGACATTGCGCGCCGACATCGAGCGCATCCTCAATCGGACTGCCATCAATCGCTGGCTGCGCCACGTGCCGGTGCTCCTGTCGCCCCTCGGCGAGCGGCCTGAGCTAATGGCCGCCGCGGGCATTCCGGCAGAAAAGTTCTTTCAGGGATTGGTTGATCCGGATAAGTCCGTGCCCGGCAAAGTCGCCTAGTCTCCTGTCTCCAATGCTCCAACCATGATTGCCGCTGTCATTCTGAGTGAACGGGGCCCCAAACGCCTTTCAGTTTGGGGGTGGTGAGCGAAGAATCTGCTTTTCCCTTTTTGCGTTTTTTGAAAATGAACCTTGGGACACTACACTGGACAGGCCAAAAGGAGATGATATGAAGTCTCGCGCATTCCCCGTTTTCCTGGCCTTTCTGGCCATGGGCTTTGTTGACGCGGTCGGGCCGTTTGTCGGCCTTGCCAAAAATGAATTCCACCTCAGCAACGCCGTCGCCTCTCTCACTCCATTTGTCGGCCTCGGCATGTTTGGCCTGCTCTCCATTCCGGCTGGCATCGTCCAGGCCCGCTCAGGCAAGAAAACCGTCTTGATTCTCGGTCTCGCCGTTGCTCTGGCCGGTGTCCTGATTGCCAGCTTCGGCCTCCACTCCTTCCCCCGCTTTCTTATCACCATGGTGCTGCTCGGCGCAGGAACAGCCATCCTCCAGGTCGCCGGAAATCCGCTCATGCGCGATGTCTCGCCTGAAGGCAAATACGCGCGCAATCTCTCCCTCGGTCAATTCGTTAAGGCCATCGGCTCGCTCACCGGTCCCATTCTGCCGGTCATCGCCGCTCGCTACTTCGGCGCCAGTTGGATGGTCATCTTTCCCGTATTCAGCGTGGCGTTGATCATCACCATCCTTGCCGCCGGTACCTTGAAACTCGATCCCCATGATGCCGGCCCGACCGCCGTCACCTTCCGCTCCTGCCTCGGCCTGCTCGCCAACCCCTTTGTGCTTGCAATGACCCTTGCCATCTTCCTCTACGTGGGCGCAGAAGTTTCCATCAGCGCCGGCATCCCCCTGCTGCTCAAGGAGCGCTTCGGCCTTGAGATTGGTCGCGTCGGCCTGCTTGGAACAGGCATGTTCTTCATGGCGCTCATCACCGGAAGATTCCTCGGCGGTGTCATTCTCACCTGGGTCAAGCCGGTGCATTTTCTCGTCGCCACCTGCGTTCTCTCGCTGGTTGGCCTGGCCGCCATCTTCGTTCCCGTCGGCGGCGTGGCTGCCGCGGGCTTCGTCCTCATCGGCCTCGGCTTCGCCAACATCTTTCCCCTCGTCTTCTCCACGGCCCTCGATCGCATGCCCGAGCGCGGCAATGAGATCTCCGGTCTGCTCGTCACAGCCATCGTCGGCGGCGCGGTGGTGCCGCTCATCGTCGGCATTGTGGCCGACCACACCAGCGTCAAAGCCTCCCTCCTGGTGCCGGTTGCGGCCATTCTCTACGTCTTTGTTCTGTCTCTTCTTCAACTTCGCTCCTCAGGCGCAGCCAGTCGGCCGGCAGCCGCCTGAGACGCACACTTGTTAATTGATGAAGTTGATTGACAAACTCATTTCCGGTTCCCATAATGAATCTCGAATCGCAGACAGGTTAATCCTGCCCTGCGATTCGCATTCATCCCAACCGCTGTCGGATCGGCGCATGCTCAATCGGCGCGTGGCTTCGCAGACCGCTCCGGCCCGGCGATCAAAAAAGGAAGACAATCCCGTGCGTAAAGACATTTGGGTAGGCGTCGACATTGGTGGAACAAAAACCGCGGTCGTCCTCTCCCGCAATCCGCCTGAGGTCATCTCCCGCAGCGAATTCGCCACTCTGCCGGCCAAAGGGCCCCAGCAGGCAATCGACCAGATCGTCGCCGCCCTCCACAAGATGCTCGCCGAGCTGAACTCCAGCCCCAAAGCGATTCGCGGCATCGGCGTCAGTTGCGGCGGCCCGCTCAACACCCAAACCGGCGTCGTGCAAGCTCCGCCCAATCTGCCCACCTGGATCGACGTCCCCATCGTCGGCGTTCTCAAAAAAGAATTTCGCTGTCCTGTCCTGCTTGAAAACGACGCCAACGCCGGCGCAGTAGCCGAGCACCGTTACGGAGGCGGCAAGGGTTCTCGAAACATGGTCTTCCTCACCATGGGCACCGGATTAGGTGCAGGCATCATCCTCGACAACAAGCTCTACTCCGGCTCAAACGGCATGGCCGGCGAAGTGGGCCACGTCCGCCTCACGCGCAGCGGCCCGGTCGGCTACAACAAGGCCGGATCGGTTGAGGGCTGGGCAAGCGGCGGTGGCCTGGCGCAGATTGCCGAAGACATGATCAAAGCCGCGCGCAAAAACAAGCGTGCTTCGCTGCTGCTGAATCTGCCCAAAGGCCGCAAAGTCACCGCCAAAGACGTGGGCATCGCCGCAAAAAAAGGCGATGCGCTGGCGCGCAGCATCATCACGGCCTGCGGAAAAAAACTCGGTCTCGCGCTCGCCATCCTGGTCGACATTCTCAATCCGGAGCGCATTGTGATCGGCGGCCTGGCCATGCGCATGGGTGATACGCTGCTCGAGCCCGCTCGCAAGTCCATGCGCGAAGAGGGTCTCGCTCCGGCTCTCGAGGTCTGCACGGTTGTGCCGGCAACGCTCGGCGAGAGCATCGGCGACGTCGCCGCTCTCTGCATCGCCATGGACGCAGAATCAGGGAAGGAATAAAGCCAGCGATGAGCAGCATCTCAAAAGCGCTACAGGAATCGATCGCCGTGCTCGCCTCGCTCGAGGAGTTGGAACCCGTGCTCGTTCGCGTGGTTGGCAGGTGCGCGGCCTGCCTCAACGGCGGCGGCAAGCTCCTCATCTGCGGCAACGGCGGCAGCGCCGCTGAAGCCATGCATCTCGTCGGCGAGCTCGTCGGCCGTTACAAAAACAATCGCGCCCCCATGGCCGCCCTCTCTCTCGGCACCGATCCCGCGCTCACCAGTTGCATCGGCAACGACTATAGCTACGACGAAATCTTTTCCCGCCAGGTGCAGGGCCTGGGCCGCCCCGGTGATCTGCTCATCGTCTTCACCAGCAGCGGCCAATCCCACAACGTCATTCGCGCCCTCAAGGTAGCCCGCGAAATGGGCATCGAATCGGTCGCCTTCCTCGGCAAGGACGGCGGTCCCGCACTCCCGTTGGCCGATGAAGCCCTCGTCGTGCGCCACAACGACACAGCCCGCATTCAGGAGGGGCACCAGTTCCTGATGCATAGCCTCATGGACCTGCTTGAAGTTGCAGTCGCCGAAGCCGGCGCAAAAAAATGACCCCCTCTCGGTAGGGAATCGGAGTTTCTTTCACTTCCTGTATTCGCACTGGCAAGAGATCGAGTTACGCACAGCACGATCAGTCGCAAAAGGAGAATCATGGACCGCTCTCGTGAAACATCGCCCAATAGCTTGACGCGCCGCAGCGTATTGAAGCTGCCCGTGGTCTGCTGGCTCACATCGCTCTTCGGTGGTGAGTCCATCGCCAAAGCCCTCGCTGCCGACGCCCCAACCGCTGCCGGCGCCCTCGCGCGCCGCACCACCAGCCTCAATGGGGCAGCCTGGACCCTCACCTACGGCGCTTGTCCTGACTACCCCAAAAACACGCCGCAAACAGCCCCTCCGGCAGACTGGCCCACCATCCCCGCCACCGTCCCCGGCAACGTCGAAATCGACATGGCCGCCGCCGGAAAAATCGAGCCCCTCGAAAAAGGCAATCGCGTCCTCCAGGCCCTCAAGCTCGAAGACTATCAGTGGTGGTACAAGCGCAAGTTCCAGGCCGGCCACGGCGAGCCCGGCGAAAAAGCCGAGCTGGTCTTTGAAGGCCTCGACTGCATCGCCACCGTCTGGCTCAACGGCACTCAGGTCGGCAAGTCCGCCAACATGCTCGTCGCCCAGCGCTTCGATGTCACCGCCGCTCTGCTCCCCGGCCAGATGAATGAGGTGGTCGTTCGCATCGATCCCGCCGTTCCTGCCGGCCTCGCCTATCCCCACTCCGGCTGGGAACACCCCTCCAACGATCACTGGGAGGCGCTCTATGTCCGCAAGGCCGCGCACATGTACGGCTGGGACATCATGCCCCGCATCGTCAGCGCCGGCCTCTGGAAAGACGTCTACGTCGAGTGGACCCGCCCCACCCGCATCTCCAGCGTCTACTGGCACACCAGGTCCGTTGACCGCAAACAGAGCAAGGCTACAGTCAACGTCGCATGGCAGCTTGACGGCGTCAAAGATGCTGACAAGTACAAGTTGGGCGTTGAATTGCGTCGAGGCACAGAAGTCGCTGCGCGTTGGGAGACCGCCGTCGGCGCGACTTCAGGCGACCGCGATCTCCCGCTCGACCACGCCGCCCTCTGGTGGCCGCGCGGATACGGGGAGCAGCCTCTCTATGAAGCCGTCGTCACCCTCTCCAATCACGAGGGCAAAGTGGTTGACCGCAATGTCACGCGCATCGGCGTCCGCACCATCGTTCTCAACCGCACCGATATTCTCACCCCCGACGGGCAAGGCAAGTTCGGCTTCGATGTCAACGGTGAGCCCGTCTTCGTCAAAGGCACTGACTACAGCTGCCTTGACGGCCTCCACAGCCGCGACTCGCAGCACGTTGATCGCACTGTCGGCTTGATGGCCGAGGCCAACTGCAACATGGCTCGCTGCTGGGGCGGTAACGTCTACCCTGAAGATCGCTTCTTCGACCTTTGCGACGAGGCCGGCATCATGGTCTGGCAGGACTTCAATATGGCCTGTGCCATCTACCCCAAGTCTGACGACTTCCTGACCGAGCTCGAAAAGGAAGCGCGCATCGTCGTCCCACGCGTCCGGAATCACCCCTCGCTCGCCCTCTGGTCCGGAAACAACGAGTGCGACGACTCATTCGCTGAGCATCCCGGCACCGACCCTAACCTCGACCTCAGCACGCGCAAGGTCATCCCCAGCGTCCTCAAGGAACTCGATCCCAATCGCTCCTATCTGCCCAGCTCACCCTATCACAGCCCCGCTGTCTGGGCCGCAGGCAACAAAATGGACTCCATGCCCGAGGTTCATCTCTGGGGACCGCGCGGCTACTTCAAGGCCCCCTTCTACACCTCCTCCGATGCCCACTTCGCCAGCGAGATCGGCTATCACGGCTGCTCCTACCGCGCCTCGCTTGAGAAGATGATGGACCCCGACTCGGTCTATCCCTGGCTCAAAGGCGAGGGCTACCTCGGCGGCCGGAAGTGGAACGAGCAATGGCTTACCAAGTCCTGCCGCTCCACCCCCGATGACAAAACCACCATGGGCCGCAACGACCTCATGGTCAACCAGGTCAAAGCCTTCTTCGGCGAGTGCCCCGAAGATCTCGACGGTTTCATCCTCGCCTCGCAGATCACCCAGGCTGAGGCCATGAAGTTCTTCGTCGAAATGTTCCGCCAGCAGAAGGGCCATAAGCAGGGCATCCTCTGGTGGAACATCCGCGATGGCTGGCCCATCCTCTCTGACGCGGTCGTCGACTATTACTTTGACAAGAAGCTCGCCTTCTACTACCTCCAGCGCGTGCAGCGCGACGTGCAGGCCATCTGCTGTGAAGAGGCTGACGGAAAGCACGGCGTGGTCGTCGTCAACGACACACTCAAGCGTGCCAAAGGCCACCTGCAGATCCTCCGCGCCGGCGACTCCGCCAAACTGCTTGACGTTCCATTCGATGTCGAGCCCAATGGCAAGGCAGTGGTTGGTTCGCTCGCTCATCCCGCCAACAACGAACTGTGGCAGATCAAGTGGACCCTCGAAGGCGGCGCCAGCCACAACAGCCACTACCTCGCCTTCCACCCCACCGTCAGCCTTGACCAGTACAAGCAGTGGCGCAAGATCCCCGGCCTGCTGCCCGTCTAGCTGCTTAGCCCCATCGGGGCCCGTGATGCAATTGCAAAGCGGCTGCCCTCAAAGCCACGGCGGCTCTTCCTCAACGAAGAGCCGCCTTTTTTTGCGCCATCTCTCCACCGCCGCCATCGGCCACTGCAACAATTTCACGCAGCGAAAAATATCTAACCAGCCTCTCTCCTACCCAAACCAGCCCACCCCTTCTCTCATGCCCTGCTCACCCGCCTGCCACAGCCCCAATCAGCCTGCCACCCCTCGTTTTCATCTCCCGGCCGCATTTCACTTATTGAAACAATCTGTCATCGTCAACAAATGCGTTCCATCCACCGCTCCGGCGGCATACGCTGTTGCTTTACTTGTTCATCTGTCCCGCGCCGCATAGCCCGCGCGCAGGGCAAAGGAAAGGCCTGTCATGGAACGGCTCCAATCCCGCCGCGAGACCATCCGCGCTATCATCGCCCGCCGGCAAGTCCCCGGATGCGGCTTCTGGCTCGGCAACCCCGATGCGAAAACCTGGCCCCTTCTCCACCAGCATTTCGGAACCACCTCCGAAGAGCAGTTGCGCCAGCTGCTCGGCGACGACGTTCGCTGGATCTGCCCGCAGTTCTATGCCGATGCCTACCGCGACCCCGACGGCCGCGAACTCTTTGACTCCGGCCTCGATCGTGAAAAGCACGGCAGCGCCGGTCCCCTCGCCGCCTGTACCACAGTTGCCGAGGTCGAAGCTTTTCCCTGGCCCAAGCCCGAGTACCTCAACTTCGACTCCTGCCTCGCCGACCTGCGCAACGCCGGCGATGTCTACCGCCTCAGCGGCTTCTGGACCTGCTTCTATCACAACGTCGCTGACCTGTTCGGCATGGAAGAGTACTTCATCAAAATGCGCTCTTATCCGGCCGTCGTCCATGCCGTTACGGCCAAGGTCTGCGAGTTCTACTATGAAGCCAACGAGCGCTTCTATGCGGTCGCCGGTGACCTCGTCGACGGCTTCTTCTTCGGAAACGATCTCGGCTGCCAGACCGGCCTCGTCTGCAGCCCCATCTCGCTTGAGGACTTCGTCTTCCCCTGGCTGCGCCGCTTTGTCGACCAGGGCCACCGCCACGGCTACCAGGTCGCACTCCACTCCTGCGGCTCGGTCTACAAGCTCATTGACAAGTTCATTGACGCCGGCGTCGATTGCCTCCACCCCCTCCAGGCCCTCGCCAAGGGAATGGACGCCGATCACCTCGCCGAGTTCAAAGGCCGCATCGCCTTCCTCGGCGGTGTCGACGCCCAGCACCTGATGACCAACGGCACGCCCGACGAAGTCCGCGCCGGTGTCCACCGCATTCACGCCCTGCTCGCCCCCCACCTCATCGTCAGTCCTAGTCACGAGGCCATTCTCCCCAATGTGCCCATGGAAAACGTCGCCGCTATGGCTCAGGCCGTCGCGGAGATTCGCAAGGAGAATCTATGACCTCGAAAGAACGTATGCTCGCCGCCATCACCGGGTCCACGCTGCCTGACCGCCTCCCCGTCACCACCCATCACGTCATGCCCTCCTTTCTTGAGAAGGCAATGAACGGCGTCTCCGATCAGCAGTTCTTTGACGAGTTCGGCCTCGATCCCATCACCTGGACCGTCCCTCACAAGCCGCGCCCCGGCTCCGGCGACTATGTTGACCCGCTCCAAAGCAAGCCCGGCTTTCTCGAGAGCCACCGCGCCGCCAACGATAACTGGCGCATCTTTACTGAGGATGCCGGCATCCACGACGGCCGCCAGTCCACGCGCTACAACTTCGTCACCCCCGGCGGCACAATCTCCATGGTCATTGAAGATGCCGGCTACAGCGTCTGGGTCCGCGAGCCCCTCATCAAAAACAAGCGCGACATCGATATCATCGGCAAATACGTCACCACTCCCAACTGCGACGTCGAGGCCGTCAACCGCACCGTCGAGGCGTACGGCCAGCGCGGCCTGGTCCGCGGCCACATCTGCTGCTTCGATGTCTTCGGCCAGCCCGGCTGCTGGCAAGACGCCTGCTGCCTCGTCGGCACCGAGCGTCTCATCATGGAGTCGCAGGACGATCCCGCCTGGGTCCACGAACTGCTCGCCATCCTTCAGCGCCGCAAGCTCGGCTTCATTGAGTCGCTTGCCGGCGCGCGCTATGACATCCTTGAGCTCGGCGGCGGCGACGCTTCCTCCAGCGTCATCTCGCCCCGCATGTTCGATACCTTCGTCGCACCCTATGACACGCCCATGATCGCCGCTGCTCACAAGGCTGGCCAGCGCATCGTCTATCACCTCTGCGGCAAGCTCATGCCCATGCTTGAGCGCACCGTCAATATGGGCGTCGACGCCATCGAGACCTTCACCCCCGTCGGCATGGGCGCCGATGCCGACCTCAAGGTCGCCCACGCCCGCATCGCCGGCCGCGTCTGCATGATCGGCGGCTTCGACCAGCTCCACTTCTTCAAAGACTGCTCAGAGCAGGCCACCCGCGACGAAGTCCGTCGCTGCTTCCAGGAAGCCGGCCCCGGCGGACGCTACATCCTCAGCCCCTCCGATCACTTCTTCGACGCCGATCTCAACCTCCTCCGCGCCTTCGCCGACGAAGCCAGAAAGTGCGCCTACTAGGTCTCCGGTCGTTTGATTCCGCACCAGGGCAGGGTGCCCCATCCATTCCGCGCATTTTGCGGAATGGGTGGATACCACAACCCTCAGCTCAAAATGGCCGATGGCGGTTGGCCCCACCGCAGGGGTTGGACACCCCAACTCCGCCCCCGCTATGCTGGATTGCGTTTCTTTCTTGAGATTCAAGCGCAGGCTGCGCCGCCATAGCTCGGCGCGTCAGCGCGTCCCCGGGGCTTAGACCGTCCGATCATGTACCAAGGCTGGGATACCACAACACCCAACCGCGAGATTCGAGACCCACGCGGTCAGAGACCCTGTAAGCAACCGCAAGGAGCATAGTGATGACCCGTGCCGCAATCCTTCCGTCTATTCAGCGATTCAACTGCCGCAAAGCCGCCTGCCTGCTCGCCTTCACCGTGCTTCTTTGCTCGCCGCTCGCCAAAGCCCAAACCCCCGACCCCTCCGTCTACAAACCCTGGATGATCGCCCCCTTCACTCAGGTGGATGCCGTCAACCCCATCCTCGGCCCCAACTTCGACTCGCTCTTCTTCGATCCCATCCGCAAAGAAAGCGTCCGCTGGGAGGCGCGCGCAATTATCGGCGCAGCCGCCATCGTCAAAGACGGCAAACTCGCCCTCATCTATCACGCTGAAGACTCCACTAACGGCTTTCGTGGCATGCGCGGAACATTCGGCACCTTCCGCCAGGGCCTCGCCTTCAGCGACGATGGCCTCCACTTCAAGCGGGAGAGCCAGCCCGTCCTCTATCCCGGCAATGGACCGCTGAAAGACACCGAGTGGACCGGCGGCGACGAGATCCCCCGCATCGTCGAAGGCCCCGACAAGACTTACTACCTCTACTACAGCGGCTGGAACCGCACCGTCACCCGCCTCTCCGTCGCCACCAGCAAAGACCTCGTCCACTGGACCAAGCACGGCCTCATCTTCGCCAAAGCCTACAACGGCAAATATGGCAAGCTCTGGTGCAAAGCCGGCGCAGTCGTCACTGAGCTCAAAGACAACCGCCTCCAGGCCGTCAAAATCCACGGCAAATACTGGATGTACTTCGGCGAAGGCGACATGCACATCGCCACCTCCGACGACCTCATCAACTGGACACCCCTCGAGATCCCCTCCGGACAAACCAACGCCCCCGCCGCGGGCGAGCGAAGGCACGGCCACGATCAGGATTCGCTTGATCTCCTCGTCATCCAGTTCCCGCGCATTGGCAAATTCGACAGCGATCTCGTCGAGAGTGGCGTCGCCGTCCTCACCTCCAAAGGCATCGTCCACATCTACAACGCATCAGACATGGACTCACCCGACGCGCCCAACTGGAAGAAGCAATCCGAGCTCTACTACTCGCTCGGCCAGGCCCTCATGAGCGCCGACGACCCCGCCAAGCTCCTCGACCGCTCCGAAGTCTCCTTCCTCAAGCCCGACCGCGACTTCGAGGAGCTAGGCGCAACCCCTCACGTCGTCTACCTCACCGGCATCGCCTGGTATCACGGCAAGTGGATGATCTACTACAACGGCGCAGACTGGATGGTCGGCGTCGCAACCACCCCGTAGGTTTCGGCCCTTCATTCAGTACAAAAGCCGGGTGCCCCAGGTCTGGATTCTCAGACCTGGGATGCCACAACCCTCAACCACGCGATTTGGAATCCGCCGGCTTTCGCATCAACTGAAGAGGAGACCCGATGCCCATCTCTCGCAGAAAATTCCTGAAGACCACTGCAGCCAGCGCAGCCGTAGCCTCCACCGGCCTCCGCGGCCTCGCCTCTGCTGCCGTCATCGCCGGCCCCTCCACGCAAATCGCAATCCCGCAAGTCGAGCGCATGCCCAACATCCCGCAGCCCTTCAAAATGCGCGATTGGCGTCAGACCGCCCTCGACCTCGACGCCTACGTCTTCGATCTAAACGCCAAGGGCCCCCACATGCCTCTGGTCTGGATCGACAAAACCCGCGTCAACTTCCCTGAAGACACCTTCGGCCTCTACACCACCATCGACGACCCTCGCGCCGGCCCCGTCGAAAACAAGGGCCAATATCACGACGCCCTCTGTGACATGCCCGCCGTCATCGGCGCAACCCTCGTCGGCATTGACAAACGCAACCAGCACGGCCGCAACTGGGTCGCCATGTCGAAAGCCTACTTCGGCAAGGCCAGCGGTCAAAACGTCTTCCAGACCTTCGAGCGCGACTTCTCTTACAAAGTCGGCAACGCCCTCGGCATCGACTTCTGGGTTGACACCCTCCCCAGCATGTTCTTCGCGCAGCTAGTCGATCAATACCCCCACGAGCCGCAGTTCGAAGAACTCATGCGTATCAGCGCCGACCAATTCTCAAAGGCCGTCTCCGTCCTCAAAAACGACCCGAAGGGCTTCGCCCATCAGAGCTTCAACTTCGCCACCATGCAGCCCTACGATGGAACCGGCGACATGCGCTGGCTTGAGCCGGAATCTTCCGCCGCCTTCGCCTGGCTCACCTACATGGCCCACGCCAAATTCGGCGATGCGAAATACCTCCATGCCGCAACCTCGGCCATGGACGCCCTCAACGCCAACAAAGACAATCCCCACTACGCCTGTATTCTCCCCTTCGGCGCGTACATCGCCGCCCGCATGAATGCCGAGCAGGGAACCAGCTACGACACAACCCGCATCCTCAACTGGTGCTTTGAAGGCGGCCACATCTGCATCGGCGGCGTCAGCGCCGCGCGATGGGGCGACTACGACGTCACCGGCCTCGTGCAGATGTACGACGACCGCCCCTACCTCTTTGAAACCTTCCAGCTCGCTTCAGCCCTTGTGCCCATGGTGCGCTATAACCCCGGCCTTGCTCGCGCCGTCGGCAAGTGGATGCTCAACGCCGCCAGTAGCGCCCGCCTCTTCTATCCCGCCGAACTGCCCGCCGACCACCAGGTCGCCGCTGATCTCAAATCCATCGCGAAGAATCTCATCTCCTACGAAGTCCTCCTCGGCCGCGACGCCAAGCACCTCACTCCCGCCGAAGCCAAACTCTTTGAAAGCCGCAAAGGCGTGCCGTTCATCGCTGCCCGCGACGCCTGGGACACCTTCTCCCCCGTCACCGGCCAGCGCTACGTCTTCCCGCCCGTCTCCAACTTCAGCGTCTACAGTTCCACCTCCGTCGGCATCTTCGGCGCCATCATCTCCCCCACCAGCGACGAGAAGATCCTCGCCCTCGATTGCCTCAAGACCGACTTCTTCCACGCTCCCGCTTATCCCACCCATCTCTATTTCAATCCTTACCACGAAGACAAGCAGATCGAGATCGCCCTCAGCTCAAAGCCCGTCGATCTCTATGATGCTGTCTCCAAACGCTGGCTCAAAAAAGCAGTCTCCGGCAAAACCACCATCCTCCTGCCGCAGGACGCCGCGGCCCTCATCGTCCAGGTTCCCGCTGGCGCTGTCACTGCCCACAAAGCATCCAGATTGCTCGCCGGCAGCGTAGTCATTGACTATTGCGCCTGATGCCAGGCCCCTACCCTCAATCATTGCAGCATCGAAACAGGCCGCTAAACCTTCAGGTGCAAAGGCGGCCTCTTTTCGACTGGTGAAATGCTCTCCGGGCCGATCGGCTTGGCAAGCGCATGCAAACTCCCTGTCAGTGCTGGTTCCCCATCAGGGTTTTGTAATGCTGTTTCATCTCGCGATACAGTCCATGCCCGAGCAGATTCACCTTGCACACAAGCCCCCTCCAGCTTATGATTCCGCTGCCAAATCAAGGAGACATTTCCAATGCAGCAATTCAGCAGGCGCGAAGTCTTGAAGCTCGGAGTTCTGACATCCACAGTCGCTGTTGCACCCCGTTGGGTCGAGGCCAGCACAGACCCCAGTGTTGCCCGCAACGTCGCGTTGAATCGTGCCGCATGGGCCTCCAGCGTCGCTGACGTCATCAACACTGGCCACATGTCCACTGACGGCCTGCTCACCACAAAGTGGCAAAGCGCCGATGCCGACCCGCAGTGGATCTACGTCGATCTCGGCGCCGCCTGCAACATCCATTCCGTCGTGCTTCGCTGGGGCGCAAGCTTTGCTCTCGCTTACAAGCTGCAGGTCTCCACGGATCCCGGCCCGTCGCCCCAAACCGGCCTCGTCGAAAACTGGACTGAAGTGCACCAAGCCCTCGACGGTAAAGGCGGCGTCGAGCAAATCCCTCTCCCGCCCACCCAGGCCCGCTACGTCCGCCTGCTCCTCCACCAGAAAGCCAACTCTGGCGGCTACGAGCTCTCCTCCTTTGAAGTCTTCGGCTCCGGCGGCTTTGAAACTGCCCCCATTCCGCTGCCCCCGCCCGACGCCGACGGCAGCCTCCGCCTCTGCGGCGGCTGGCGCCTCGTCGATCAGTCCGCTATCCCTGACAAAGCCGCAGCCGTCTCCACACTCGGGTATGACGATAGCAAATGGCTCATCGCCACCGTCCCCGGCACCATCCTCACCACTTATCTCAATCTCGGCGCCATCCCCGACCCCTACTACGGCGACCAGGACCTGCAAATCTCTGACTTCTTCTGCCACACAAACTGGTGGTACCGCAACGAACTCGAAGTCCCCGCCAACTTCGCTGGCCGCCGCGTCTGGCTCAACTTCGATAGCGTCAACTATCGCGCCTACGTTTACGTAAACGGGAAATCAGCCGGCAGCATCGACGGCGGATTTATCCGCGGCCGCTTTGATGTCACTCATCTGGTTACAGCCGGCAAGAAGAACTGCATTGCCGTGCTCATCATGCCCGTGCCCAAACCGGACAAGGACATGCCCAAACCCCTCGATGGCTACCTCTATCCTCAGCAGTTCCCTAGCAACGAACCCACCATTCTTGAAGCCGACAGTTGGGACTGGCTGCCCACCATCCACGACCGCGACACCGGCATCATCAACCACGTCACCCTCACCGCCACCGGCGACGTAACCATCGCGAATCCCTTTGCCAGCACGCACTTTCCTGACCTCAAAGATCTAACCCACGCCGACCTGACCCTCAAGCTCGATCTGGTCAACCACTCGGCTCGCCCCTGCAAAGGCGAACTCAAAGTGCGCCTCGGCGAAATCGAATTCACCCACCCCGTCGTGCTCGATGCCCACGAAACCAAATCCATCAAACTTGACAAGTCTGCCTATAAACAGCTCTCGCTCCTCAATCCAAAACTCTGGTGGCCCAACGGGCACGGCGAACAGAATCTCTACGACCTGACCCTTGAGTTCACCTGCGCCGGCAAACTCTCTGACGTAAACAAGTCCCGCATCGGCATCCGGGAATATACCTACAACCAGCCAGCCCTCACCCGCTGGAATGTTGCCGAAATGCTCAATGGAATGGACCCCGCGGATGTCCAGAAAAAGGCGACCAACGATCCACTCACCTTCATCTGCAATGGAAGGCCCATCTTCGCCCGCGGAGCCGACTGGGGCATGGATGAGGGCATGCTTCGCTGTGATCGCGAGGGATTCAAAAAGCGGTTGCTCTTCGAAAAGCAAATGAACTACAACCTGCTTCGCAACACCGCCGGCAATGTCGATAAGCGCGATTTCTTCGAGCTCTGCGATGAATATGGCCTCATGGTATGGGAAGAGTTTGGCATGTCCAGTCAGACCATGCCCGACGATCCTGAAATGTGGCTCGCCAACGCCCGCGACCGCTTCCTGCGCCGCAGAAACTATGCCTGCATCGCCTTGTGGTGCACAGCCAACGAAACCATCCCCGGCGATCCGCTGCTCACTGAAATGCCCAGGATGGCCGAAGAGCTCGACGGCACCCGCATCTTCCTGCACAGCTCCATCCAGGTGCCGCCAACCAACGGCGACAGCCCCTACGATACCCGCAAGCCCAGCTACTACTTCAAAGATCTGGCCCGTGGCTTCCGTACCGAACTCGGCTCGCCCACCATTCCCGCGCTTGAGTCCATGCGTCGCATGATGCCCTGGAACAAACTCTGGCCCGTGAGCGACGTCTGGGGCGACCACGACTGGTGGCTCACAAAATACTGGGGCAATGAGGGTCTCTGCGATGCCACTCAGCGTGCCATCGCCGCCTACGGCGCGCCCACCGGCATTGAAGACTGCTGCCGCAAAGCCCAGATGGTCAACATGGAAGTCTTCAAGGCCATCTACGAAGCCTGGAACAACCGCATGTGGAGCGATTGCACCGGCGTCATGATCTGGATGAGCAACCCCGCCTGGCCCTCGCTCACCTGGAACACCTACGACTACTACATGGAGCCAACCGCGGCTTACTTCGCTATCCGCGGCGCCTGCGAGCCTGTCCACATCCAGTGGAACGCCGCCACCAACGAAGTCAAAGCCATCAACTGCACGTCAGCCGAATTGAAAGGCCACACCGCCGAGGCCGTTATCTACAACCTCGACGGAACCGTCTTCCATCGCAACTCCGTCCGCATCGATTGCGCCGCCAACAGTACCCACGATTGCATGACGCTCTTCTCGCCCGGCGAAGGCAATCTTGACAGCCTCGCCAACGTCCACTTCATCCAGCTCGCCCTCAAAGACAGCGCCGGATCCGTCGTCTCCAGAAATTTCTACTGGCGCAGCAAATCCGAGTGGAAGTACGCCGACCTGTCCGGCATCCAGCAAGCCCGCGTCACCGGAACCGTCAGCGAGTTGAAAGACGGAAAGGTCACGGTCGATCTCAACAATCCAACCGCGGGCATCGCTCTCATGGCCCGCTTGAAAGTCGTTGATACCGCCAGCGGCTTGCTCGCCGCTCCAGTCTTCTACTCTGACAACTACTTCTCCCTCGCCCCGCAGGAGTCGCGGCGCGTCGAGATCAACCTTCAGGCCGTCCAGCTGCGAACTTCACTCAAGCTGGTCCTGGAGGGTTGGAACCTGGCGTCTATTGAACTGGCCAGCCTGCGCGAGAAAGCGTGACGCCTGTTCTCCGTAGCAGAATCTTGAAGCAATTGTCCCAGAGTCTTCGTGCGCACCGGGCAGCGCACGAAGGCCTGACAACTCTTCCGTCATTCAGTTCTGGCCTGGCTCCAGAAAAGCTCCGGTCGGATGATGCCGCACGCCCATGCCCAGAGTGCTCAGGAAAAGACTGAACAGAACAATCTCAAATCCCATTGCGCCCATCAGCCCTGAAGGAACAACGATGCGCACAATGTGCTGCACGTCCAGTGCGCCGAAAGCCGCCTGCCGCCACTGGAACAGGGCATAGACAGCGCTTGCGAAACCTGCCGCGGTCAAAAGCAGCCCGGCGATCAAGCTGCCTCTCAGATATGCGCCTTGAAAGAAGCGGCGATACCATCGTCCTGCTGGATACAGCCGCTCCTGTACCGCATACACCCGCGAAAGTACGGCAAACAGCGCCGATTGAAAGCCGGCGATCACCATGAACGCCGAGTAGATCAACGTATCGATCCCCAACTCCACATGCCGGATGTGAATCGAACGTATCAGCAATACCGTGAGCCCGGTCAGTCCCAGCAGCATGATCAAAAGCCCCGGAATCAGAAACAGCCAGTTCGGGCTGAACAGCAACATAAAACGCAAATGCCTCCACCCATCGCGATAGGGCCGCAGGTGCGGTGGCCGCGAACGTCCATCCCGGCTGAGCGTCGTCGGCACCTCGGTCACCCTCATCCGGCAAAGAGTCGCCTTGATCACCATCTCCGATGCAAACTCCATCCCTGTCGTTCGCAGGTCCATTCGCAGAAATGCATCTCGCGAAAACCCGCGCAGCCCGCAGTGAAAATCGCCTGCCGGGCAGTGAAAGAAAACTTTGCCGATCGAAGACAAGACAGGGTTCCCAATGTAGCGGTTCTTCCACGGCATTGCCCCGCGCTCAATGCCTCCGCTGAAGCGGTTGCCCATCACCAGATCGTAGCCTTGCCGCAGCTTCTCCACGAACCCATCGAGCTTTGAGAAATCGTAGCTGTCGTCTGCATCGCCCACCACGATGTATCGGCCGCGCGCCGCCAGGGTTGCACCATAGATTGCCGCGCCATATCCCGGCAGCGGAACGCTCACAACTCGTGCCCCGCATCGCTTGCCAATCGCCTGCGAGCCGTCCGTCGAGCCGTTGTCGCCAATCACAACTTCCCCTCGAACTCCGGCTCGATCCAGGTATCCCATTGCTTTTTCGATGCAGACCGCGAGCGTCTCCGCCTCATTCAGGCAGGGCATCACGATACTGATTTCAACCGCGCCGCTGTCTTGCCCGCATTCCATGACAGGAGGTTACCACAAGCGCGGATGCGCGCTGCCTCAGCGCCTGAAACACGAAACCCCTCGTGCCGGAACTCCCGGCGCGAGGGGTTGGGTGCGGAATCTCTCGTTTGCGTTAACCGGCCTTTTCCAGCAGGCAAAGTGACAAGTCGCGCCGCTCTACCATGTCTGAGGTAATCTCCAGGTCGCGCACGCGCTTGTTGTTCGGCAGGTGATACATCAGATCCAGCATCAGCTCTTCCAGAATCATGCGCAGCCCGCGCGCCCCCACCTTGCGTGCCAACGCCTCGCGCGCCACGGCGCAGGTAGCTTCCGGCGTAAAGTGCAGGCGTACGTTCTCGTACTCCAGCAGCCGCTGGTACTGCTTCAGAATCGCATTCCGCGGCTTGGTCAGAATCTCAATCAGCGCCGCCTCGTCCAACTCATCCAGAATGCCCATCACCGGCAGCCGGCCCACAAACTCCGGAATCAGGCCGTACTTGATCAGATCCTGCGGCTCGGTCTTGCGCAGCAGTTCTGTATCGCGATGCGAGCGCGTGGTCGCCGCATCCGCTTCCGCATCCACAGTCTTGAAGCCCAGCGCCTTCTTGCCCACGCGCCGGCCCACCACGCGTTCCAGCCCCACAAACGCCCCGCCGCAAATGAACAGGATATTCGTAGTGTCGATCGCCGTGAACTCCTGGTGCGGATGCTTGCGTCCGCCCTGCGGCGGCACATTGGCCACCGTGCCTTCCAGAATCTTCAGCAGCGCCTGTTGCACGCCCTCGCCACTCACGTCGCGCGTAATCGACGGGTTCTCGTCCTTGCGCCCGATCTTGTCGATCTCGTCAATGTAGATAATGCCCTGTTGCGCGCGCGTCACGTCCCCGTCGGCCGCCTGCAACAGCTTCAGGATGATGTTCTCCACATCCTCGCCCACATAGCCGGCCTCGGTCAGCGTTGTCGCATCCACAATCGCGAACGGAACATCCAGCATCTTCGCCAGCGTCTGCGCCAGCAGCGTCTTGCCTGACCCCGTCGGCCCAATCAGCAGAATATTGCTCTTCGCCAGTTCCACTTCGTTGTTGCGCATCCGGTTCATCTGGATCCGCTTGTAGTGGTTATAAACCGCAACCGCCAGCTTCTTCTTCGTCTGGTCCTGCCCAATCACGTAGTCGTCAAGAAAACTCTTCACCTCTTGCGGCTTGGGCAGGTGGCCGGCGGGCGTCGCTGGGTGCGCCTCGCCGCGATCGTCCTCAAGTATCGAGTTGCACACGGCTACGCACTCGTCGCAAATATACGCGCGCGGGTAGTCGCTGGGCGACGAGATCAGTTTGGCCACGGCGTCCTGTGACTTGTGGCAAAACGAGCACCGCAATGCTTCTTCGGGTCCCGTGCGCGTCTTCATCTTTATGCTCCCTTTTCACGAGCCTTATGCTTCATCCCGGGTTCCGGTCAACTACGTGCGTGGCCGGTCGATAATCTCGTCAACAATCCCGTATTCCTTCGCCTGCTGCGAGTTCATGATAAAGTCCCGCTCTACGTCCCGCTCAATCCGGTCCAGCGGCTGGCCGGTATGCTTGGCCATCAGCGTGTTCGTGATCTCCCGGATGCGCAGAATCTCCCGCGCATGAATATCGATGTCCGTCGCCTGCCCGCTCAATCCGCCCATCGAGGGCTGGTGGATCAGAATGCGCGAGTTGGGCAGCGCGAACCGCTTGCCCTTGGTCCCGGCAAGCAGAAGAAACGCTCCCATGCTCGCCGCCTGCCCAATGCAATACGTCACCACGTTGTTCTTGATGAACTGCATCGTGTCGTAGATCGCCAGGCCCGCCGTGATTGAGCCGCCCGGCGAGTTGATATAGAGCTGCACGTCCTTCTCCGGGTCCTCGCCCGAGAGAAACAGCATCTGCGCCACAATCAAGTTGGCAACCTGGTCGTCGATCGGCGTGCCAAGAAAGATAATGTTGTCGCGTAGCAGACGCGAGTATATGTCGTAGGCGCGCTCGCCCCGGCTCGTCTGCTCAACCACCATGGGTACCAATGCCATCTGTATTCTTCTCTTCCGTAGGGGACCGTTCGTCCCCAATTGTTGTTGGCCGCCAGGCAAGTGCCTTCACCCACCGGCCGGCTACATCCCCGTTTTTAGCCCTGCGCGGGCAGCCGATCGTACAGTGCAGACGCCGTCTTCTCGCGCCTCATTTGTTCCCGGATTCTAGCCAGCCCGCCCTCTTCCGTCAATCGCGCCCGCAGTGCCTCAATCGGCTCTTGCGACTGAATGGCCGCCAGTTGCACTTCCTGGTCCAGTTCCTCGTCGCTCACCGTGATGTTTTCTTCCTGCGCAATCCGGTCCAGCAGAATTGAAGTCTTTACCTCGGCGACCGCTCCGTCGCGCTGCGCCAGCCGCAGACGGCTAAAGTCCAGCTTCCGCATCTGCTCAGCCTGCATCCCTTGTGCCGCCAGTGCCCGCAATCCCCGCTCCAGCCGCGTGTCAATCTGCTCCTGCACCAGCGACTCCGGCACCGGGAACTGGTACTTCTCCGTCATCGCCGCGAACAGCCGGTCCTTGGTCTCCCCTTCCACGCTGCGCCGCTTCCGGTTCGCCATATGCTCGCGAATGCGATTCTCCAGCTCCGCCAGACTTTCGTAATTGCCAATCTCCTTGGCAAACTCGTCCGTCAGCTCCGGCAAAATCCGCTTCTTGATGCCCTTCACCGTCACGTCATAGGCAACCGTCTTGCCCGCCAGCTTCGGCTCGGCATAGTCATCCGGATAGATAACCTCGGCCTTCAGCTCCTGCCCCGCCTTGGCCCCGCGCAACGCGGTGGTAAAAGCTTCTACCGTATCCTTGCCGCCAATCTCCACCAGCGAGTCTTCGCCCGCGACCGGCGCTGCATCTGCCTCGCCGTCAATCAATCCCGTGTAAGTGATCTGCGCCCAGTCGCCGTCTGCCAGTTCCCGGTCTTCTTCCACCGGCTCAATCGTGGCGCGCGACTCCTGCAACTGCGCCAGCTCGCGGGCAAACTCCTCGTCCGTCACGTCCACCGGAGGCTTGTCCACCGTTACGCTCTGGTAGCCCTCGATTGAGAAATCCGCAAGATATTCGAACAACGCCTTCACGTGCAGCGGCTGGCCGTCCTCTACCGTCAACTCAGCCACATGCGGCTGCCCCACCGGCTTCACGCCCAGGTCAAGAACCGCCTTGTTAAACCGTTCCGGCAGCAAGCCGTCAATCACGTCTTTCTTGATCTCGTTTGCAAAACGCCGCTTCACCACCGTCTCCGGCACTTTGCCCGCCCTGAAGCCGGGAATCTTCGCATATCTGCGGTAGTTCTTCACCACCGCCGCATACGCCTTCGTCACTTCTTCTGCGGGAATGTCCAACACCACTTCGCGGGTGCACTCCGGATTCAAAACCGGCCCATGCTGATGCTCATGCCCGCTGTGATCATGCCCTTCATGGCTGTGGCCTTCGTGCTCATGGCCTTCATGTTCGTGGTCGTGTAGAGTTTCGGCCGGCTCGGCCTGAGGGGTGTTTTCGAGGGTGTCAGTGCTGGAACTCAACGTTTTGCCTTCCAGGCGCTTCAAACGCGCCAAACCAAATGCGAACTCGGGGATGCCCTTCCGGACTGCGTGCTGGGCGATAAGCGCCGTTTGGCCGGGGAGATACCTCATCTCATGGTAAGAGGGTTTACCGGCAGGGTCAAACCGGCCAGGCCGCGGTTTGCTCGGGAGGCACCCGGAAAGGGACGGTTACCTCCGTAAGGAGGATAATCAATGGTCAGATATTTCACAGCTCAGATGCGATCCCAACTCCCGCTTCTTCCGCGAAAGATCGACTGAACCAAACGCTGACCTGAGGAAAACCATGCCGAAATCTGCCGCAGCAACCAGGATCCAGAGCTTCAACCAGGTCCAAATCACTGTTCTTAAACAACTTGCTGAAACCTCAGCCGCCCGCGTCCTGCGCCCCGTGCCGGCCCCCCTGTTTCTCGCTCTCGCCCTTCTGCTGCTCTTGCCGGCCTTCGGCCTCCACTCCGCCCTCGCCCAATCCCCGTCCTTCACCCAATCCGCACAATCTGTAGCCGTCTTCGATTTTGCTGAAATCACCGCCCAGCTTCCCGCCCCAGCGGCCTACAATCCCTTCACTCAAGCCTCCATCACCGGCGACTTCCAACTCTCCGGCTCCGCCGAATCCACTCAAGTGGCCGGCTTCGCTGACTCCGCCGATGGCTCCGTCTATCGCATCCGCTTCATGCCCTCCGCCCCCGGCAGCTACACCTTCCATGTCACCCTCAAAACCCCCGCCGGCGCCCAATCCTTCTCCGGCAGCTTTGCCGCCACTGACCAGCACCTCCGCGGCCCCCTCCGCGTTGACCCCGCCTATCCCTGGCACTTCCTCTATCAGGGCGCCACCCAGCACTACTTCTTCAACGGAACCACCGCCTACTGGCTCCTCGGCTGGCGCGACGACAACACCATCAATTACTCCATCGACCGCCTTGCCGCACTTAAAGTCAACCGCATGCGCGTCACCATCGCGGGCCGCACCAGCACCTTTTACGGCGAACCCGTCATGAACAGCGAGCGCTTCACCGTCCTCATCACCCCATGGCTCGCCGAACACCCCAACGATTACTCCCACCCCAACTTTGACTACTCCCGCTTCGACATCGCCTACTGGCAAAAGTTTGACCGCATGCTCCGCCACGCCCGCTCGCAAAACATGATCGTCTCGCTCGTCCTCGACATGAACGACAACGCCGTTCACCCCGCCGCCGGCAGTGAAGACGAGCACCGCTTCATCCGTTACGCCATTGCCCGCTTCGCCGCATTCCCCAACATCACCTGGGACCTCGGCGACGACCTCGACGGCTACCGCGACGAAGCCTGGACCCACCAGACCGGCACGCTCATCCAGCAGTGGGACCCCTATCACCACCTCGCCACCAGCCATCCCGCCAAAACCAACGACCACCAGGACCGCGCCTCTGCCTGGTTTGGCTTCACCTCCTATCAGGAGTGGTCGCGCAACCAGCACGCCCTCCTGCTCGCCTCCCGTAAGCTGCAAGAGAAGACCGGTCGCATCATCCCCCAGACCAACGAGGAGTACGGCTACGAAGATCACTATCCTGAGTGGGCCGCCGCCGGCTCTGACTCAGCTGACGCTCTCCGCCGCACCGCCTGGGAGATCTACATGGCCGGCGGCTATCAAACCTCCGGCGAGAGTGCCCGCCGCGGAGCCAACATCTTCCCTGACACCGGCGGCGGCTGGATGAACGGCCGCGGCGACGACACCCAGACCATGTTCCTCGGCTACGCCCACATCGTCGACTTCTTCACCAGCTTCGAATGGTGGAAGACCAATCCCCACGACGAACTGGTCGACGGCGGAAACTACTGCCTCGCCGATCCCGGCAAGCTCTACGCCATCTACCTGCCCCATGCCGGCAAGGTTACCGTCCAGCTCGCCCCCGGCAGCTACCGCGTTCAGTGGTTCAACGCCAACACCGGCCAGCGCATCGGGCTGGCCGCAGACGCCGCCGGCCCGTCATGGACCTCGCCCGAACCCCCGGACGACTCCGGCTGGCGCGCCCAGCACGACTGGGCCCTCCTCCTGGAACGGCGCTAGACAAGAGTTCAACCAATCCACATAAACCTGCCCATCGGGCCATGCAGAGGAACCATGTCCATCAAGCCATTTCTCAAGCTCATTTCCAATCGTCAGCTTCTGGCGCTCACCGGCGCCAACACCCTGCTCAAGCCCTTCTATCAGCTCAATTACCTGGCAGCCGCCAAAGAGTGCGGACTGTTCGACCAGTTACTCGACACGCCCAAAAGTTTTGAACAGCTTGCTGCAATCTACTGCAAAGACGCCAAGGCCCAGGAAGCTCTCACTGCCTGGCTGAGCCTCGGCGTTCAGTTGGGGCTCCTGCGATTGAATCCCAGCGGCTACGCACTCAAAGGGCTCGCCCAAAAACTGGCCCAGCCCCGGAACGATGCGGCTCTGGCGTTGCTTCAGGAGGCAGCCGGACTCCATGCCAACTTGATCGCACACACCATGACCAAACTCCGCAACGGAGAACTCTTCAACCTCGACGATCAGGATGGCGAAATCGTCGCACGGTCATCGCGCATCATGGAAGCCTTCCAAATCGAAGCAATCGACCGATTCTTCCCACGCACCGGCCCTGCCAGCCTGCTTGAGATCGGCTGCGGCTCCGCTATCTACATCAGGCACGCCGCAAACAGAAATCCCTCTTTGACGGCCCTCGGTCTTGAGTTGCAGCCGAATGTCGCCGACGTCGCCCGCCGCAACATCGCTGAGTGGGGCCTCGAAGAGCGCGTCGAAATCGAAGCGGCGGATATTCGGCTTAAGGCTCCTGACCAGCGCTTCAACATCGTCACGCTCTACAACAATGTTTACTATTTCCCCGTCCAGAGCCGCGTCGCGTTGCTCCAGCATATCCGCCGGTTCCTCAAGCCGGGCGGCTTTCTCTTGCTCATCACATGCTGTCAGGGAGGCAGTCTCGGTGTGGACGTTCTCAATCTGTGGGGCGCTGCAACCTTGGGGGCCGGCAGACTGCCCGCCAACGACGAACTCGTCAGCCAACTCCATCAAGCCGGCTTCCCGGATGTTCAAACAACCCGCCTCATCCCGGGCGACGCGCTCTTTGCCTTCAAAGCGCTCCCCGGCCAAAGCGCCTGATTCACTCTTCAACCCCGGCAACCACCGCAGCCTACCGCTCCGCCGCCATTGCCTTGCGCACATACGGCAAAAACCGCGGATGCGCCGCCCCGCAGTGCGAATAGTGTTCCCGCGCCTCGTCCAGGCTCAGGTGTCCGTTCACCGTCATGCGAATCTCGCGGGCATCGGCATCCTCCTGCCCGTCGTCCTCCCACCAGCAAACCGGACACAACCCCAGCGCCGCCGGCGCCTCCAGCGTCCTGCACCCGCAGCACGGGCAGCGAAACCGAACCTCCCCACCAGTCTCCACATTGCCCCCCATGCGTAGACGCCAACTTCCCCCCGCAGGTTTACAAGGCGTTCAATCAGCTTTTAGCTGAGAGCTGAAAGCTGGGAGCTAACCCCTAACCCCGAACCACTGCCTTTCGTTACAATCCCCCAGGAGGCCACCCCCGCATGTTCCCGCACTCAACCGCCCACCGCACCGTCATCTCACTCGCGGCATCTCTTTTGTTCACCCTCACGGCGTCCTACGCCCAGCCCCAGCCCGCTCCCATCCGCGTAGCCATCGTCGGCCTCGTCCACGGCCATGTTGAGGGTTTCCTCTCCGCCCTTCCCAAACAGCAGGGAATCGAACTGGTCGGCATCGCCGAGCCTGACCAGGCCCTCGCCGCGCGCTACGCCAAAAAATACGCCCTCCCCGCCGCCCTCTTCTTCCCCGGCCTCGAGCCCATGATCGTGGCCCGCCATCCCCAGGCCGTCCTCGTCTACACCACTCCCGCCGACCACCGCAAAGTCATTGAGACCGCCGCCCGCTACGGCGTCTCCTCCATGGTCGAGAAGCCCTTCACCCTCACCCTTGAAGACGCCCTCGCCGTCCGCCGCGCCGCCCGCGAATACCACGTCCACGTCCTCGTCAACTACGAAACCACCTGGTACTCCAGCAACCGCGCCGCCTACAACGAGCTGACCAACGGCCACCTCGGCCCCGTGCGCCGCGTCGTCGTCCACGACGGCCACCAGGGCCCGGCCGAGATCGGCGTACCCCCCGAGTTCCTCCAGTGGCTCAACGACCCCGCCCAGGCCGGCGCAGGCGCGCTCTACGACTTCGGCTGCTACGGCATCGATCTCATGACCTGGCTCATGCATGGCGAAGCCCCGCTCACCGTCACCGCCGTCACCAACCACGACAAGCCCAACCTCTACCCCATCGTCGACGACGACGCCACCATCGTCCTCGCCTATCCCCACGCCCAGGCCGTCATCCAGGCCTCGTGGAACTGGCCCTTCGCCCGCAAGGACATGGAAGTCTACGGCGCCACCGGCTACGCCATCACCGTCGGCCCAGACAAGCTCCGCCTCCGCCACCAGCACGACTCCGAAGAAGAAACCGTCACTCCCGAAAAACTTCCCACCGACGAGGCCAACTCGCTCAACTACCTCGCCGCCGTCCTCCGCGGCCAGATCCAATCCAAAGGCGACCTCACCGCCCTGGACACCAACGTAGTCGTCATGCAGATCCTCGACGCCGCCCGCGAATCCGCCCGCACCGGCAAAACCATCCCCCTCACCAAACTGGAAGATTAGTTCTTCGCTCGCTCCCCACGAATCTGTCATCCTGAGCAATCGGCTCGCCGTGTTAAGTATAAACTGGAATGAACTAGCTGGCCCAAGATACACCCCGGAGGGGTGCGCGAGAATAACCCCGGGGCAAGCGCAGCGCAGCCGCGGGGAATGATGCTGAAATCGATCAAGAGCCCCGTAGGGCCGCTGCGAAGTACAAACCCTTCAATCCCGTTCATTAGGAGCGGACGCGGGCCCCAAGCGCTGTTCAGCTTGGGCGTGGTGAGTCGAAGGATCGGCGGCTGTTCTTGAAACTCCGAACCCCGCCTCACTTCCGAGCAGCCGTAATAAACTGGCCACACGTGTCTGGGTGAGAACCGGATTTTAGGGCTGACTTGCTGACCTGCTACGCCGCGAAGCGGCGCTAACTTGCTGCCTTTAAATAAAACCGTCTCCCACCCAACCTCCACTGTTTCGTTCGGCCGCAATGAAACCTTGGTTCTCACCCAGACTCCACAACGCCGGTCCGCCGCCATCACCCCCCACCCACAGCCGTGTCGTCCTGAGCCGCAGGCGAAGGATCTGCGGTTGCCTTTGCGGGTCTTAAAGTGGTGTTACCTCCGGTTTGGCGACGACACGCCCGCGGTTGCCACCCGGACCGTGATGAGCAGGTTACGATGTTGATTGAAATGTCAGAGGCCCCTTTGCAAATCCCGGAATCAGAAGCAATTCGTCAGTTGAACTCAGTCCGGTTTGTCGATCTACGCGAAATCTCCGAACCAAATAGGCGCGTGTTGAACTCGGTGAGAATCGTCGTGCAAGAGGCGATCGTCAACGAGTCGGCGCTAGCTGTTAGCGACCTACCGGAGCTCGCGAATGTGCTTGCGGGAGCGCATCCTATTGAATCGGTCGAGGGATGCAAGACGTTTTCTCTATCTTGGAAACACTATCTGGCCTACCTGGTAACAGAGGAACTCGTGGGGTCGAACGCAATGAACGGCTACGCTGACGAGGCTTACACGGGCAAGATTCTGCGGGTCTACACAAAGTCACACTTTCTCGACCACGTGATGCGCGATACCGGTGGTCACATCCAAGAAATTTTGCATTACAAACTCATTTGCCTCAACCACCTCATTGATGTCGTTTCTTACCATCCTCCGGAAGTGGAAGTCCTTGAATGTGGCGGGGGCCTCCACAGCCAGGAGACTTGGCTTCAATAGCTGTTCGGGGCGAACCACCGCCGCTGCCCGCAACCTGTTCCGTCCATCTGTCCGGGTCTCCCCGCTTCAATGTGTCAGAACTGTGACCGGTCCGCACAGCCGGGAGACCACCCCCACCCCCTCCCTCCGAAAACACACTTTGTATTCGCAATATGTTCGCCCACGGGTAAAGGGTTAATGCCATCCGAATCAATCAGATAGAACCTGAATTCAAAAGAGGGAACTGTTGTCTGAGTAGTAATCAAAGAACCCTGAAAATTTCCCTATTTCGAGCCTCTCGTCCCTCAAAACAAGCACGTCTCCGCTAAAAACGGCCCATCAACCACGCGTCCCGAACTGCATGCGGCCAAAACAAAACTGCCGGAGACAAATCCCCGGCAGTTCGTCCACTGTTCACTGACCACTAGCTTTTTACGGCACAAACACCTTGATCCGCACATGCCACTTGGTGCTCTCGCCCGGCTTCAGTGTCACCATCCCCGTATCGATCTTGCCCCACTCCTTGCCGAACGGGTCGCCAAAGTTGAACTGGTGCTCAACGGCCACAAACTGCTTGGCCACCGGCGCATACACCTGGATCGCCTTGATCTGCGGCGACAACCCCTGAATCTTTACGCCGTACTTCGCCGCCGGATCAATTACCTCCACGGTCGCCGCGCCATCCTTCCAGTCCAGGTGGCTCCAGTTGTCGTCATAGAACTCAGTCCCCAGCGCTTTGCCGCCCGGAGCCCGCAAATCAAACCGCGTTCCCTCCACCGGCAACACCTTGCCCGTTGGGAACACGTTGTCGTACCCATCCACCTCGGCCATCTTCTCCGCCGGAATATGCAGCTTCGCCTGCGTCCGGTCGCCCGAAGGAATGTTGAAATACGGATGCCACGCAATCGCCATCGGCTCGTTCACTTCGCCCACGTTCTGCGCCTCAACCGTCGCGTCCACCGCATCCGCCGTCAGCCGGATCGTAAACATCAGGTCGGTCTTTGACAGCCAATGTCCGCCGAAACTCCCGGCATGGATCACGCCCGTCACTTCCTCGCCGCCCTTCACATGCTCCACGGCCAGCCCGTCGGTGTTTGAGCGAACAATCAGCCCGTGCATCGCGTGCCGCTCTGCCGTCGGCAGCTTGCCGATGTTGTTCGCCGGCAGCGTCAGCTTGTGTCCCTGCCACTCCGTCGTCAGCGTCTTGCCGTCTTCCGAGAGCTTGCCGCGAATCCGGTTCGGATACGGAACCAGGAACGCCGAACCAAGCGACCACGCCTTGGCTCCAATCTCGTTGTCTTCGTGGTTCAAGATCTGTGCCGCCTCGGCCAGCGGCGGCGACGCCAGCACGTCCACTTCGCCCTTGCCCGGGAAATTGGCCGTAATCTGCAAAACAGTCATCCCGCGTCCCGGCAGAACCGTGATGCTGGTAAACTCCGGCTGTGTCGTGCTCACCGCCTTGCGCGTCAGCTTGATCGCTTTCTGCCCGCCGATCTCGGGAAGTTCCTCTGCGTCACTAGCCAGCACCAGTTGGCAGGCCACTAAAAGAAGCGGAACAAGGGAGCAAACCAATAGCTTCATCTCTATCCATCCCTGGGAACCATCAAACTCTCCGGAATCCGCGCCCGCGCAACCCGCTTGGGCCCCGCCGCACAGCCTCTTCCGGAGGCCTCGCCATTCTACGCCACACCACCCCATCCAGGCATGAGCACGCCTCCATCGTCTTACCCACGCGCCAGTCAGGCCGCAGTTTTAAATCAATCAAGCTCCTCAAGATCCCCCGGCAAGTCGATATCAATCTCTCCGCCGGGGAAGGGAAGCGATATCAACTTGCATGGCGGCTCCCTCAGCAGTGCCCGAGCCCCCTGGTCGCCGCTCAACCCGTCGAGCGCGGCAAACACACCCCGCGGAAACACCGCGGGAACGCCCACCTTCCCCGCATATGCCGATGCCACAATCGCTGATCCCGACTCCGCAACGAAGCCTTCAACCAGCCTCTGAAGATGTCCCGCCGTGAGCCGCGGCTGATCGCAAGCCACTATCAGGGCTCCCTCCACTTGCGGCCCATATTCTTCCACCGCCCGCAGCCCCGCCTGAAGCGACGAAGCCATGCCCAGCTCCCAATCACTGTTGACCACCACAATCGCGTTGCCGAACTCCACCGCTCCGCGAATCCGCTCCTGTTCAGCCCCCAGCACCGCAATCACCGGCGCGGCCCCCGCCTCGCCCGCCAGCCGCACCGCGCGCTCCAGCAGGAACTCCCCGCCATGCCGCACCAATTGCTTCGCCTGCCCCAGCCGCCGGCTTGCCCCCGCCGCCAGAACAATCGCAGCCACCGGCATCGTCATGCCTGCCCCTCGGCATCCGGCTGCAGCACGATCACCAGCACCAACCCCACCACCGCAAACATGCGGAACGCCGTGCCCTCCCCGGTCCACACAGGCGACTGCCACATCAGAAACCACTCCCCGCCCACGCTCAAAAACGCCACCAGCCACATCGTCAATCCGAGCGCCATCGCCGCCACACCAACCCGCTTGGCCGCGTTAAACGCGCTCGCTTCAAGCCGCAGCGCTTGCGCCAGCCGCGCCACTCCCCACCAAAGCAGAAGCGCGGTAACCACCTCCCACGTAATGATGCCCACGTAAAACGCAAGATGCATCGTTGGCGAGGTCACCGCGCGCCCCATCCCACGATTGCCCGGGAACGTCGTGTCCATCGACAACACATGGCGCACAAACTGAAAGTTCGAATCGAAATCCGTGAGGTTATTCAAGGCCACCAGGGAGTAGTAAAGCGCAATCCCCGCCAGCAGCATCGTCTTTGCAACGCGCGTAACCATGGCCCATCCTAACTTCGCCGGCCATCGCCCCTCAACAGGAATTCAACGCCCGCCCCTGCCTTCTCGCCCCGCGCTTCTTTCTGAGAGAAAATAGAACCATGGGCGACCTTGACCGCATCCTGCCCCTCTGGCGCGAACTCGAATCCGCCGCGGCAGACTATGTTTTAGCCACGGTCGTCGCTGTCCAGGGCTCCAGCTATCGCCGCCCCGGCGCCTGCATGCTGCTCGCTCCCGATGGCCGCCGCGCCGGCACCGTCAGCGGCGGATGTCTCGAAAGCGAAGTCGCCCGCCGCGCCTGGTGGCTCACCGCCAACGGCCCCGTCGTCCACCGCTATTCCACCGCCGAAGAAGACGGCGAACGCCCCTACGGCTCCGGCTGCGGAGGCATCATCTGGCTCCTGCTCGAGCGCCGCCCCACCGCCGCTCCGCTCTTGCATGCGTTCGACCAGTCCTTCTATCGGCGCATCCCGCTCGCGGTGGCAACCATTCTTGAAGGCGAGCACACGGGCCATCGCGCCTTCGCTGGCCTCGACTCCTCTGCGAATTCAGGCAGCGCTCTCGCCCCACTGCAACAACTTGCGCAATTGTCCCTCGAAGGCAAACTCTCGCTCGAAGAAAAAATTGAAGTGCAGGGAATTCAAACCCGTGCCTGGACCGACTTCCGCCCCGCCCGTCGCGGCCTCTGGATCTTCGGCGCTGGCGACGATGCCCAGCCGCTGCTCCGCCTCGGAAAGGAAATGGGCTGGTATGTCGCCCTGGCAGACGGCCGCTCGCAGCTCGTCACCCGCGACCGCTTTCCCCTTGCCGATGAACTGCACATCCTGCCGGTCGATGACCTGCCGCTCAATCCAGCCAGCACCCCCACTCCGGCGCTCGCCAATCTCCGCCCTCACGATGCCGCCGTCCTCATGACCCACAGCTTTGAGCAGGACTCCCGCGTCCTTGCCTCAATGTTCGCTGCCAGCGACCTGCCGGCCTATATCGGCGTCCTCGGCCCCCAGCGCCGAACCCGCGAACTGCTGGCTGAAGCCGCCCAACTGCTCCACCTGTCTGCCGACCCTCTTTCCTCCGGTCCGCAGATCGAGCGCTGGTTCCAGCAGCTTCACGCACCCACCGGCCTTGACCTCGGCGCGGAATCGCCTGAGGCGGTTGCCGTGTCCATCCTGGCGGAGATTCTCAAATCCCTCAACGCCGCCACAGCCCTGCCCCTGCGCCAGATCCGCGCCACGGTGCGTGCGGAGAATACCCGCTAACCCACTCTCAAGCCCAACTGAACCCGCTCCGCCTCAGCGGCAGCGTGCGAACCCTCTTGCCTGTCGCCGCAAAAATCGCGTTCGTCACCGCCGGCAAAATCGGCGGCAGCGTCGGCTCGCCCAGCCCCGTCGGCGAGTAGTCCGTCTTGCGCCAATACACCTCAATCTTCGGCACCTGCCGCATCCGCATCAACGGATGATTATGGAAGTTCGACTGCTCAATCCTTCCATCCACCAGCGTGATCTCCTGCGCCATGTGGCTGAGCCCTTCCATAATGCCGCCCTGCCCCATGCTCTCCGCTGCGGCCGGGTTGATAATCTGGCTGCCCACATCGCCCGCCGCCCACACCTGGTTCACCGTCACTTGATTCTCTTCGTTCACGCTCACATCGGCCACTTCGGCAAAGTAGCCCAGATGGCAGAACCACGCTGCAATGCCCATGCCGCGCCCCGGCTCTTTCTTCCGCTTCGCCCAGCCTGACTTCTCCGCCACAAGCTCCAGCACGCCCTTGAACCGCTCCGGAATCAGAACGTCCTGCCCCGATGGCTCGTGGTCGCCCACCGGATCCTTCTCGCCCGCCGACCACGGAGCCTGCTTGTTGCTCAGCAGCTCAAGTTGAAACTCCAGTGGATCGCGCCCCGCCGCGTAAGCCAGCTCGTCCAGAAACGACTGCGCCACCCAGCAGTAAGCGTTGTCGCCCGGCGCCCTCTGCGCGCCCGTGCGCAACATCAGCGGCTGGGCTGAGGTATAAAGTGCATACGCCGGCGTGAATCCGGCGGGGTAACTATCCCGCCCAATCCCCCCGCCCGAGGTCATCTGCTTGTCATCGCCAAAGCTCACCAGGTGATGCCGCCACGCGGTCAGCTTGCCCTGCGCATCCACGCCGCCCTTCAGCCCAACTGTCCCGCCTGGCCTGAATGGATCGTGCATAATGTCGTCTTCGCGCGACCACAGCAGCTTCACCGGCGCATCCACCCGCTTCGCGATCCATGCCGCCTCCACCAGGTAGTCGTTCTGCAACCGCCGGCCAAAGCTGCCGCCCGCCCTCACCATGTGCGTCGTAATGTCGCTCTCTTGAATCCCCAGTGTCTTGGCCACCAACGCGCGTCCATTGCCCGGCAGCGTGCTCGTCGACCACATCTCCAGCTTGCCGTCCTTCCAGTGCGCCGTCGCGCCTTGCGGCTCCATCGTCACGTGCGCAATAAAGGGATACTCATACGTCGCCTCCACCACCTTCGCCGACGACCTCAGCGCACCATCCACGTCCCCATACTGGCGCAGCAAGGTTGCCGGCGGAGCCGCCAACAACTCCGCGGCCCGCTTCCTGAAGCCCTCGCTGCTTTGCGTCGCCGCCGGTCCCAGGTCCCACTCCACCTTCAGCCGCTTGCGTGCCGCTTGCGCCTGCCACCAGGTGTCGGCAACAACCGCAATCCCCGGCTCCATCCCCGGCTCCCACGGCGTAAAGGCCGCCGGCGTAATTCCGCCTTCGATCATCAGCACATGCCGCACTCCAGCCAGCTTCTTCACTTCCTCGGTATTCGCGCTCTTCACCTTCCCTGCAAACACCGGAGCCTTCTCAATCGTCGCGTACAGCATCCCCGGCAGCGTCACATCAATGCCAAACTCCGCCTTGCCGGTCACAATCCCGTGCGTGTCCACCCCCTTCTGCGAGTGGCCAATGATGCGGTAGTCCTTCGGGTCTTTCAGCTTCACGCTGCTCAGCGCCGGCGCAGGCAGCGCCGCCGCCTTGGCCGCAAGCTCTCCATACCCAGCCGACCGCCCTGACCCTGCGTGCGCCACCCGTCCATGCGCCGCGCTGCACTCCGTCGCCGCCACGCCCCAGGTCTGCGCCGCCGCGGTCGTCAGCAGCAGCCGTCCCGCCGCGCCCACACGCCGCATCGGCTCCCAGCCCACCGGCGTATTCATTGATCCGCCAGAGAACTGCTGCCCATACACCTTTTCGTTCAGCTCCGCCTGCTGCACGTGAACGTCTTTCCAGTCCACGTCCAGCTCCTCGGCAATCAGCATCGGCAGCATATTCCGCATGCCCTGCCCTGACTCTGAAGCCCGCGCCATAATTGTCACCTTGCCATCCGGCGCAATCTTTATAAACGCCTGCGGCTTCAGGTCGGTCTCCGCCGCCTCCTGGCCCTTCGCAAGTGGAGAGTGGTAAAGCCCCAGTGCCAGCCCCCCGCCGGCAAGGGCCGTCAACTGCAAAAACGATCTGCGATTCATTTTCATGTTCTGGCCCTCCTTTACTGGTTGCGGGCGGTCGCGCCCGCTGCTGCTGCTTCGTGAATGGCCTGCCGAATCCGCGTATAGGTCCCGCAGCGGCAAATGTTCCCGCTCATCGCCGCGTCAATCTCCGCGTCGGTCGGGTGCGGCGTCTTCTCCAGCAGCGCCGTGGCCGCCATGATCTGGCCCGCCTGGCAGTAGCCGCACTGCGGAACATCCAGCGCCTCCCAGGCCACTTGCACCGGATGCAACCCATCCGGCGAAAGCCCCTCGATGGTGGTGATTGCGTTCTCGCCCACGTCGCCCACTTCCGTCATGCACGAGCGCACCGCGCGCCCCCCCAGCAGCACCGTGCATGCTCCGCAGCGGCCAATCCCGCAGCCGTACTTGGCGCCTTTCAGGTCCAATACGTCGCGCAATACCCAAAGCAGCGGCGTATCCGGCGAAACGTCCACCGTCATCACGGCATTGTTCACTTTCAATTTCAAAATCATTGGTTCACTCCACAATCCGTAAAGGGGAAGAGGATTGCTGTCGAGCACACGATCAGGATTGCAGTTTACCGCATGCGCGCTTCGGCCTTCCAGTCATTTCCAGACTCCCAATCGGCGCTAACTCAAATGCCAATCCTTCGGTACGCGTTGGATTGATTGCCAGCCCTGCCTGCCGCGAGAAACACCGGCGCGCGAGAACTTAAGGCCCGCCTGCCCGCCTGGATCCAATCTTGCAAAGCAAATTAATACCGCGGGCATTGACAGGAGTTACCTCGTACGCTCATCATCCCCGGTAAGTTACCGGCAATGAGGTACGGGCCGCCATGAGCGCTAAGCTGGACTCCGCTGAATCTCGCCTCTATCAGCTCTGCTGGGAATATGCCCGCGACGCCATCTTCGTCGCCGACCTCAAAACCGGCATCCTCGTCAACATCAACCCGGCTGCCGAAATGGCGACCGGATATGGCCGCAATGAACTGATCGGCAAGCATTTCACCATCCTCCACCCGCAAGAAGAGCATGAGAGGATGCGCAAAGCAGTCGAGGAAGCCGGCTTTCCCAGGCCCCCGCTCGATGGCTTCCACTTGCTGCGCAAAGACGGCCGGTCTCTGCCCGTTTCCATCTCCGCCTCGGCGCCCTTCGAGTCGAAGGGCCAGACGCTCGGCGTCGGCATCTACCGCGACACTACCGAAGTCAATGTCCGCGAACATCGCCTGATCACACAAAACTGGGCGCTTTCTGCCTATGCCGAGGCTGTTTCAGCCATCGGAAATGCCCATTCCTCCAGCGTCCTGCTCCAGGCCATCTGTGAGGCCATTACCAGGGATCCAGCCTATCTCCTTGCATGGGTCGGGATTGCTGAAGACGGCCCGGAAAAATCAATTCGCATTGCTTCGGCCGCAGGCAGCGCCAAAGACTATCTCGATGACTTACACCTGGGCTGGGCCGAGGATCACCCTACCGGTAGAGGCCCAGCCAGCACCTGCATCCGCACCAATTCGTTGCAGATCGTTCAGGATTACCTGGATTCCCCCATTCTCCCCGCCTGGCTCGAACGCGCAAGGCATTTCGGCATTCGCTCCAGTGTTTGCATTCCCTTTTCAGTCGAAGATGGTGAGCGCGGCGCCCTGGTCATCTATTCCGCCCACTGCGGCGCCTTTCCGCCCGAGGCCATCGACGTCTTTCAGCACCTGGCCCGCCAAATCGGAATCGGTATGCATGCGCTCGAAATTGACCAGCGCCTCAGGGCAAAGCGGGAGCAACTCGCAAAGACCGAAAGGGAACTCGTCGATGCCCTCTCAGCTATGGTCTCGCCCATCGTTTCCGCCATGGAACTGCGCGACCCATATACCTCCGGACACCAGGGCCGGGTGGCAGAGATTGCCTGTGCCATCGGCCACCAATTGGGATGGTCTGAAAACCGGTTGCAGGGATTGCGCGTGGCGGCGCAGGTTCATGACATTGGCAAAATCGCCGTCCCGTCTGAATTCCTCACCAAGCCCACGCAACTCTCTCCGGCTGAGCAGGCCATGGTCAACGCGCATCCTGAGACCGGTTACACCATCCTGAAAGATATTCGCTCTCCGTGGCCCATCGCTGATACCGTCCGCCAGCATCACGAGCGAATGGATGGTTCAGGCTATCCCATGGGACTGAAGGGAGAAGCAATCCTGCTTGAAGCCAGGGTCCTGGCCGTGGCTGACGCGGTGGAAGCAATGACCTCGTTTCGCCCGTATCGGCCTGCTTCCAGCCTGGACGCTGCCCTTGATGAAGTTGAGAAAAAAGCTGGTAAACAGTTTGATCGCGGCGTCGTATCTACTTGCATCTCCCTCTTTCGCGAGAAGGGCTATACTCTGCCCGGAGCCCAGTTTCGCTGACCGCCCTTCCACCAGCCAGGAACGTCCAGAACGGGATCTCTTCCCCCGGCAAATGCCGGACGTCTGGTGCAGGACTTTAGTAATATCGAGAGCGATGACTTATCATTGCTAGTCTCCCATCCTCTATGTTCTAATTTCCGCTGAGGCCAGCATGCACGATGTCGCGACCACCCCGCACCTGAGCCGCCTCCTGGAATTGGGTTGGGAATACGCCCGTGACGGAATGATTGTCGCGGATTGCCGATCTGGCAAATTGATTGAGGCAAATCCGGCCGCCGAAAGGCTCACCGGCTACAGCCGCAACGAACTGATCTGCATGCACCAGACCCAGCTTCACCCGCCTCAAGAGCGCGATCCCATCCAGGTCGCGTTCCAGCAAGCGGCGGGGCAGGAGCCGGGAGTCTTCAACGGTTACCACTTGCAGCGCAAAGACGGCAGCGTTCTGCCCGTGTCAATCACCTCATCCATCCCCTTCGAGGCGGACGGCCACCTGCTGATTATCGGCATCTTTCGCGACCTGACCGACCTGGAAGATCGCGAGCAGCGCCTCGAAATCAAGCGGTGGGCCCTGCAGGCCTACGCCGGCGCGGCTCTGGCTCTTGGCAGCGCCCGGTCTGCAGCCGGCCTCACCCAGGCCGTCTGTGAGGCCATTACAAGCGACTCAATCTTTGTCCTCGCCTGGGTCGGGTTTCCCAGTGACGGTCCCGAAAAGCTGATTCAAATGGAGGGCTTCGCCGGCCCCACCGTCCATTATCTGGATGGCCTGGAAGTCAGTTGCGGTGAAGACAGGCCCTACGGGCAGGGGCCAACCGGCGTTGCCTATCGAACCAACACCGTCCAGGTCATGGAAGACGCCAGGACCGACCCACACTTCGTGCCCTGGCGCGAGAAAGCAGCAATACAGAATATTCGCTCCTCCATTAACGTTCCGTTCTCCGTTGGCGATGAGCGCCGCGGTGTTATCGCCATCTACTCTTCGCATCCTCGTGCATTCGGTCCGGTGGTAACGGATGCTTTCGTCCACCTTGCCGAGGAGATTGGCATCGGCCTCCACAAGCTGAAGCAGGAAGAGCGGCTCAATGCCGAACGGCTTGAGCTTGAAAAAGCACAAAAGGAGCTGTCAACCGCCTTGTCGGCAACCGTGGGCGCCATCACCACCGCCTTTGAAATGCGCGACCCCTACACTGCCGGGCACCAGGAACGCGTGGCCCAGATTGCCTGTGCCATCGCCAGGGAACTCAACTGGCCTGAAGATAAGCTTCAGGCCATAAGGGTTGCCTGCCTCGTCCACGATATCGGCAAAATCGCCATCCCCGCTGAAATCCTCACCAAACCCACCCGCCTCACAACGGCAGAGATGGCCATGATCAAGGAACATCCTGAAACCGGCTATCGAATCCTGAAGGATGTTCCCTTTCAATGGCCCATTGCCGAGAGTGTCCGCCAGCATCACGAGCGCCTCGACGGCTCAGGCTACCCACGCGGCCTGAAAAGCGACCAGATCATTCTCGGCGCCCGCATCCTCGCCGTCGCCGACATCGTCGAGGCCATGGCCTCAAGCCGCCCATACCGCCCGGGACTCGGGGTGGAAACGGCGTTGAAAGAGATTGAGAAGCAGGCCGGAACCCTCCTGGATCCTGATGTCGTCCGGATTTGCCTCTCGCTCTTTCACGAAAAAGGCTTCGTCTTGCCGGGGTTGAACCCGCACTGACCCCGTTGCAATGAATCCGGGCATGCTGCTCCCGGTCGCATCCGTCTGTGCAGTCGGCAACTGAAACCTGCCCCTCAGGCACTAAACTTGTGCAATATGCCGGAACTCGCCCATGAAGACAAACCCACGGGACTCTCCAGCCGGCGCAGCCGTCCCCTCCTCTGGCTCAGCGGCATCTGGGTTCTGCCCCTTCTGGCCATCGCCTTTGGGTTGCTCCCCCGCACAACGCCCATCCTTGTCGCTGCTTCCATCGTTGCTGTCCTGCTCGCGCCGCTTCCCGCTCTCCTTGACTCCCGTCGTCAGCGCGCCCGCTCCCTTGCCAACGCAGCTGACGCCACGGAACAAGTCGCGCAACTCAAGCTCCAGTTAGACACGGTCCGCTTTCGCACCACCCGCCTGCGTGAAGAATTGCAAGCCGCTGACCGGCAGGCGCGCCTCTCCCATCAACTCACCCTCCTCGGCCAGTTCACCGCCGGTTTCATGCACGAGTTCAACAATCCCCTCGCCATCGTCGCCGGCCGCCTTGAGGTCCTCCTCGACGAGCGCACCCAGGATGAAGCCCTCTGCGCCGATCTCCAGCAGATGCTCAAAGAAACCCGCTACATGAGCAAGATCGCCACCACGCTCCTCCAGGCCCTGCGCCGCGAGCGCGGAGCCGAAGCCTTCCATCCCTCCATCCCGCAGAAATCGCTTGAAGACGCGCTCGCTGCCCTGCGCCCGCTGGCTCAGGCTCACGCAGTCAACCTTGTTGCCGAGTTCGGCGAAGCCCCCCGCGTCGATCTCCCCGAGCACGTCGTCGGTGAAGTCGTCCGCTGCCTGCTCTCCAACGCAATTGAAGCCTTGAAAGACCGCCCCAACAGCACCATCTGGGTCCGCCTCGCTCCCTATCGCACCGCCGGCGCAAGAGTCGTTGCCTGCATTGAAGACAACGGTCCCGGCGTGCCTGAGAGCATCCGCGAGCACCTCTTTGAGCCCTTCATCTCCCAAAGCACAGGCCGCGAGCGCCTCGGCCTCGGCCTGTTTTTGGCGGCCAGCCTGCTCGATATGTATGATGGCCGAATCCGCTATGAAACCAGGCAAGGCGGCGGGGCCAGCTTTATTGTCGAGCTGCCCCCCGCGCGCTTTACCCGCGGCCAGCCCTACCACTGGTTTGCCGGAGGAGCAGAAGCGTGAGCCGCATCCTCGTCATCGACGACGAACCCGCCCTCGGCGAAAACATCCAGCGCATGCTCCGGCTGCCCGGAACCGCCGTGCAGGTCTTTGTCGATCCCGTCAAGGGACTGGCCGAGTGCCTCGCCAACCCGCCTGACCTCGTCCTGCTTGACATGCGTATGCCCGGCATCTCCGGCGAAGAAGTCTTTGCCAAGGTCCATCAGGTCCATCCCGGCCTCCCCATCGTCTTCCTCACCGCCTTCGGTTCGGTTGAGAGCGCCGTACTCGCCATCCGTAATGGCGCCTTCGACTACCTCCAGAAACCCTTCAAGCGCGAAGACCTTCTGCTGGTAGTCAAGCGTGCTCTCGCTCACGCCCGCCTCGAGCATCAGGTTGAGGAACTCAAGGGCCGCCTTGAGGCCCTCGGCGAGGCCGATGCCGCCGAGAGCCGCAGCCCTGTCATGCGCGACCAGTTGCAGATGTGCCGCCGCGCCGCCGCTACCGACGCCACCGTCATGATCCTCGGTGAGAGCGGAACCGGAAAGGAAGTCACCGCCCGCTTCATCCACAACCAGAGCCGCCGCAACAACGGCCCCTTCGTCCCTGTCGAGTGCAGCGCCATGCCCGGCTCGCTCATTGAGAGTGAGTTGTTCGGCTATGAGCGCGGCGCATTCACAGGCGCCGATCGAACCAAAAAAGGCCTCATCGAATCGGCTGACGGCGGCACGCTCTTCCTCGACGAAATCGGCGACCTCGGCGTTGAATTGCAAACCCGCCTCTTCCGCTTTGTTGAAGAGCGCCAACTCCGCCGCCTCGGCGGCCTCTCCACCGTCCGCGTTGACTGTCGAATCCTCTGCGCCACCAATCAGGACCTGCCCGCCAAGATAAAGGCCGGCGCCTTTCGCGAAGAGCTCTTCTACCGCCTCAGCGTGGTCACCGTCCGCCTGCCCGCCCTGCGCGAAAGGCCTGAAGACATCCCTCCGCTCGCCCGCTTTTTCCTCGAGCGGTTCTCCCGCCGCTACGGCAAAAGCCTCTCCGGTTCGCCTCAGTTTTATGAGGCACTCCTCCATGAGCGCTGGCCAGGAAACGTCCGCCAGCTCAAAAATGTCATGGAGCGGCTCACCGCCCTCCACCCCGGCGGCGTCCTTGTCCCGGCTGACATTGCTGAAGACTGCGGCCCTCCCGCCGAGTCCCTTGGCGGCCTTTCCTCGCTTCCCTGGAAAGACGCCCGCGAGCAGTATCTGGCCAACTTCGAGTGCGCCTATGCCCAGGCCGTGCTCGCCCGGTGTGGCGGCAATGTCAGCGCCGCCGCCCGTGAAGCCGGCGTCGATCGCAAGACCTTCTACACTCTCCTCAAGCGAGACAAGGAATTGCAGACTGGGGAATCCATTCCCCAACCCCCGCCCGAAACTGCGGAATGATCTCCCCAATCTTGCCAAAGCAACCGCTGCAACTCCTTGAATCAAAAGAAACACCACTTTGGCCTGCGGAGTGCTTATTGAAGACGCAGGGAGTTGCCGCACATGAGAATTTCCACCGCAGGTTTCAAACTAGTTCTGTTGGCATTGGGCGTCCTCCTGCTCATGCCCCAGCCGGCAAAAGCAATTCCGGCGTTCGCCCGGAAATTTGGCGTCAAGTGTTACACCTGCCACACTGTCCCGCCGGCGTTGAACAAGAACGGCTACATGTTCAAGCGGCTCGGCTACCGCATGCCGCCTGACGAGATGGACGGATCCAAGCCCGCCCCCAAGGTCGCTGACCTCGACAAGGACATCAAGTTCAACATCACCCACTCCGTAGCCCTCATTCTCCAGGCCAGCGTCACCAACGACAAAACCGTGGCCGACACTGGCAACACAACGTCCGCTTCTCCCGTCTCCTCCTGCAACAGCGACGTTGCCGGCACCCAGCAGAGTTCCTCCTGCTTCAGCTTCAACATGGATGAAGCCGCGCTCTTCCTCGCCGGAACCGTTCCTGACTCAGGCTTCTCCTACTTCGCCCACTACGAGCTCTATCAGGACGGTGGCAACGGACTCGAACAGGGCTTCGGCGTCTACACCCGCGGCCGTGCAAACAGCAGCTATTTCGTCAAGGCTGGCATGATCCACATGCAGGAGGGTGAAGGAACCCGCGCTGCCATGTTCTATAACCTCTTCTCTGACCCCGCCCTCACCCTCACCAACTCCGACCCCATCAGCTTCACGCTCGATCAACACCCCGTCGGCGTCGATGTCGGCTACACCTGGGCATCGAGTTACTTCAAAAACATCTTCGCCGTCTCCGCCAAGGTCACCAACGGCCTCGCCGCCGATGGCAGCGAGATTCTCGGCAGCTCCACCAAGAACTCCAAAGACGTCTGGGCCGACGCCGACTACTGGTTCGGACCTGACGGCGGCGTCACCGTCATGATGTACCGCGGCTCAAAAGACCAGGATCAGAACTTTTCCACGACCAACCAGTTCACCTATCGCCCCAACTTCTCCCGCGTGGGCGTCTTCGGCAACTACCTGTTCTTCGACAAGCTCGACGTCCTCGGCGGCTACATCCGCAGCCAGGACGACTGGCAGTGGACCCAGGGCGGCGCCATGTCGCACTATGTCGCCAATACCTACCGCGGTGAGGCAGACTATTACCTAAAAACCGGCACCGTCATCATGGCCAGATACGATCGCGCGGCTGAAACCATTGCTCCCAACCCGGCCATGCACACCCAGGGATGGGGCATCGGCGCCGAGCACGCCCTTACTCAGTTGGGTAATGTCGTCCTCCGCGCAGCCTTCAATCAGGAGCACGATGGCGACCCCGTCGCGCTGGCCGGCACCACTGACAAGCTGTTCAAAGTCGATATCCGTTACATGTGGTAAGAGGAGAGAGTGAATATGCACATTGCCATTCGCACCATCGCCATCGCCGTTTTGTCCTCACCCCTGTTCCTCGCCGCGCAGAGCAACGTCAATCTGCCCCAGGACAAGGGATCCGACAAGGTCAACGTTGCAAGCTATCCGGCTGAAATGCAAAAAGACTACAAGGTCTTCACTGACAAGTGCGCCAAGTGCCACACCATCGCCCGCCCCATCAACACCGCCATGACCAAGGATGAGTGGGCCCGCTACGTCAAGCGCATGATGCACAAACCCAACTCCGGCATCAGCGACGCCCAGGGAAAGGCCATCTACGAGTTCCTCGCCTATGACCAGGAGAATCGCAAAGATAAAAACCCCTCCGCCTTCTTCAAGGCTCTCAGCGATGAGGAGATCGAGAAACTCAAGGCGGCCCAGCACTAGCTGTCAGGTCGCCGCGCGGCCTGGCTTTGCCTCCGAGGCCGGCCGGCGCGGCCATTCCCCCGGTGCACCGCAATGCAATTCACTGGGGGTTCTTCTTTACTGAAGCCGCTCCTCCAACAGGTGCGGCTTCAGCGTACCGCAATCCAGATTCTCACCAGATGTGGGGTATCCATGCGCTATTCCATCACGGTCCCTGACCAGGAATACTTCGACAAGAATATTCCGTGCCGTACTGCCTGCCCCATCCATACCGAATGCGGCCGGTACGTCCAGGCCATTGGGATCTCCAAAGATGAGGAAGCGTATCTACTTGCCCGCGCTCCCAACCCCTTCGCCTATGTCCTCGGCCGCATCTGCGCCCATCCCTGCGAAGATAACTGCCGCCGCGGAAAAATCGACGAGCCCATCGCCATCTGCGCCCTCAAACGCTACGCCACTGACCGCCACAACCTTGGCCAGGGCCACGATCCCGCTCGCAAAAAACTCCCTCCCCCAGCCCGCCGCGACAAGAAGATCGCCATCGTCGGCGCAGGCGTCTGCGGCCTCACCTGCGCCCACGACCTCGCTCTGCTCGGTTACGACGTCGATGTCTTCGAGTCCGCCCCCGTTCCCGGCGGCATGCTCTACCTCGGCATCCCCCAGTTCCGCCTCCCGCGCGAAATCATCAAGATGGAGGTGGACAACATCCTCTCCATGGGCGTCAAGCTCCACACCCGCGTCACCCTCGGCCGCGACATCTCCTTCGCCGATCTGCGCAAAAATCACGACGCCGTCCTGCTCTCCACCGGCCTCAACAAAGGCCGCGAACTCAACATTCCCGGCGCTCACCTCGCCGGCGTGTACAACGGCATCGACTTCCTCATCAACGTCAACCTCGGCTTCGAAATCAAGCTCGGTAAGCGCGTCGTCGTCGTCGGCGGTGGCAACGTCGCCATTGATGTGGCCCGCGCCGCCGTCCGCCTGGTCCAGGAGTCAGCTACCTACACTGACCAGGAAGAAGACGCCAAGGGCCTCCAGCCCGCCTTTGACGCGGCCCGCATGGCCCTGCGCTCCGGCGCTCAGGAAGTCGACATGGTCAGCCTCGAGTCCCGCGCCCAGATGCCCGCCTGGAAAGGTGAAGTCGACGAGGCTGAGCACGAAGGCATCGTGGTTGACAACGGCTGGGGCCCCAAGGAAATCGTCGGCGAAAACGGCGTCGTCACCGGCCTCAAGGTCCGCCGCTGCCTCACCGTCTTCGACGAGAATGGCCGCTTCAACCCCGCCTTCAGCGACGAAGAAAAAATCATCCCCTGTGACAGCGTCATCCTCGCCATCGGCCAGCAGGCCGATCTCTCTTTCCTCAGCGGCGACGAAGGCGTTCAGGTCACCCCGCGCGGCATCCTCAAAATCGACGAAAACCTCATGACCACCGCTCCCGGCGTCTTTGCCGGCGGCGATGTAGCCTTCGGCCCCCGCATCCTCGTTGAAGCCGTCGCCAACGGCCACAAGGCCGCGCGCTCCATCCACGTCTTCCTCTCCGGCAAAACCAAAAAGACCGTCCTCAGCCGCTTCCGCATCCTGCCCAACTGGGAGATGCCCCGCGGTTTCCTCTCCACCCCGCGCCAGCAGATGCCCGTCCTCGCCGCTAATCGCCGCATCGGCATTGCCGAGGTCGAGCTCGGCTTCGATGAGGAGCAGGGACGCGCCGAGGGCCTCCGCTGCCTCAAGTGCCAGGTCAACACCATCTTTGACGGCTCCAAGTGCATCCTCTGCGCCGGCTGCGTTGACGTCTGCCCTGAGAACTGCCTGCGCCTCGTTGATCTCGCCCAGGTCAGCGGCGACGAGCGCTACGACGCCCTCATCCGGAACCGCTACGGAGTCCCCGCCGCCGAACTCAAAGCCGGCCAGGCTGGCGCCATCATCAAGAACGAAGAAAAATGCATCCGCTGCGGACTCTGCGCCGCGCGATGCCCAACCGGCTCCATCACCATGGAAGCCCTCGAACAGCAGGAACGCGAAGTCTTTGAATAGGGGAGACGTGGGAATGAATCGTAGAGATTTCTTCAAGTTCAGTTGGGGCGCCGTCGGTGTCACCGCCCTGGTCTCGGCCGTCGGTGTCAGCCTCGCGGCTGTCATCCGTTTCCTCATGCCCAGTGTGTTTTACGAGCCGCCGCAATCGTTCAAAATCGGCAACCCCGCTGACTTTCCCTTCGGCCCGCCCACCTTCCTGGTCGACGAAAAAATCTTCGTCTTCCGCGATCGCGACAAGGGCTTCTCCGTGGCCAGCGCCGTCTGCACCCACCTCGGCTGCACCGTCGCCCACTTCTCCAGCGACCAGAAATTCCATTGCCCCTGCCACGGCAGCGTCTTTGCCGCCGACGGCTCCGTGCAGCACGGCCCCGCCCCCCGCGCCCTCGATTGGTTTGAGGTCACGCAATCGCGCGACGGCCAGCTCCGCGTCGACAAAGACAAGGTTGTCCCCTCCAACTACCGGCTGATGGTGTAACCATGAATCTCTTTCGCGAAATCTGGCAATCCATCGTGCGGCGCGATCCGCTGTCCACTGACAAGGGAAAGTCCGAACTCGTCTTTCTCAACGTCTGGCTGCATATCCATCCCGCCAAGGTCAAAAAAGAGAACATGAAGTTCAGGCACTCCTTCTACCTGGGCTTCATCACCTTCTTTCTCTTTCTCATCCTCGTCACCACCGGCATCGCGCTCATGTGCTACTACCGGCCCTTCCCGCCGCAGGCTTATCAGGACATGAAAGACCTCCAGTTCGTCGTCTTCATGGGCCCCTTCCTGCGCAATATGCACCGCTGGGCCGCGCACGGCATGGTCGTCTGCGTCTTCCTCCATATGTGCCGGGTCTTCTATACCGGCTCCTATAAAAAGCCGCGCCAGTTCAACTGGGTCGTCGGCGTCTTCCTGCTCCTGCTCACGCTCGGCCTATCCTTCACCGGCTACCTGCTCCCCTGGGATCAGCTCGCCTACTGGGCCATCACCGTCGGCACCAACATCGGCAGCTATGCCCCGTTCATCGGCGGCCAGCTCCGCGAGCTCCTCCTCGGCGGCCACAGCGTTGGCGAGGCCGCGCTGGTCCGCTTCTACGTTCTCCACGTAGCCGTCCTGCCCTCGCTCGTCATTCTGCTCACCATCGTCCACTTCTGGCGCGTCCGCAAAGATGGCGGGCTCTCCCGCCCCGTCTGGAAGCTCAAGCCCGCCGCCGAGCCCCTGGTCACCATAGGGGCCCCTGGCGGCGCCGCCCCGCTCGAGGCAAAGTCCGCTTCCTCCACCAAAACCTACGGCCTCATGGAGGTCGTCACCGGCAAGCCCATCTTCGAAACCATCACTCCTGAAGAAGAAGAAGACACCGTCTTCTCCTATCCCTACGCCTTCGTGCGCGAAGCCGTCACGCTCATGGCCACCGTCACCACCATCATGGTCATGTCGCTCTTCCTCAACGCCCCGCTTGAAGAACTCGCCAACCCCGCCAAAACCCCCAATCCCGCCAAGGCCCCGTGGTACTTCCTCGGCTTGCAGGAGCTGGTCTCGCACTCCGCCCTTCTCGGCGGTGTCGTGGCCCCGGCCCTCATGGTCCTGGCTCTCATCGCCATTCCTTATATTGACCGGAACCCAAGCCGCCGCCCGCGCGACCGCCGATGGGTTCTCTGGCTCTTCACATTCTTTGTCGTGGCCAACCTCGTCCTCATCGTCGTCGGAACCTTCTTCCGAGGACCAGGCTGGGCGCTGGTTCCACCGTGGGTCCACGTTGTCGGGGGTGCTGAGTAATGGAACGCAGACTCCAGCAGATCTTCTTCGCTCTTAGCTTCCTTGCCCTGGCCTTGATCATGGCTGCCGCGTGGCAGGCCAACACGCCATCCTGGAAGACCTATCAGCATAACTTCCTCCAGCTTGAAGCGCAGGGCGAACCCAACGCCGTCGCCAAGGCCGCCGTCCTCGCCACGCCGCCTGAGATTCACCAGGTCATGCTCACCGGCCTCCAGCGCGTTGACCGTTGCACCACGTGCCACCTCGGCGTTGAAGACCCCACCATGAAGAACGCGCCCGAGCCCTTCCGCTATCACGCCAATCTCGGACCCCACGTTCCCGCCCGCTTCGGCTGCACCATCTGCCACGGCGGCCAGGGTCTCGCCACTGACAAGAATGGCGCCCACGGCAACGTCGAGTTCTGGCCTAACCCGCTCCTCAGCAAAGACTACATTCGCGCCTCTTGCGGCCGCTGCCACAAGGAAGGCGAAGTCCCCGGCGTTCCCGAACTCACTGAGGGCCGTCGCCTCTTTGAATCCCAGGGCTGCCGCGGCTGCCACAAGCTCAACGGCGTCGGCGGAAGCATCGGCCCCGACCTCACCGCCGAAGGCGCAAATCATCGCGCCCCCGAGTGGCTTGAGCGCCACTTCCTCGCGCCCAATCAGGTCTCCACCGGCTCCGCCATGCCCGACTTCCACTTCACCAAGGAGCAGGCCCGCGACCTTACTTATTACATGCTCTCCCTCACCAGTGAAGAGATGGGCTCTTACTACGCCAGCGTCCGCCTCATCCCCGGACCCGCGTATGGCCGGCAGCTCTTCGTCGAGAAAAACTGCATCACCTGCCACGCCGTCGGCGGCGTCGGCGCCAAGATCGGCCCTGACCTGCTCGGCGTAACCAAACGCCACTCCACCGAATGGCTCGACGAGCAGCTCATCAATCCTGAGCTGGTCTACCCCGGCAGCTCCATGCCCGAGTACGATCTTGAAACCAATGCCCGCAAGGCCCTGCTCGCCTACCTTGACACTGCCACGGCAGACGATCTCCAGTTGATCCTCTCCAGGCGCACCCGTCCGCTCTCCGCTGAAGAGGTCGCCATCGAAGCCGGCAAGCAGGACTTCGCCCGCTTCGGCTGCGTTGGCTGCCACGGCACTGAGCTCCAGGGCGGCGTCGCCAATCCCAACGCCCAGGGCGGCGAGGTACCATCCCTGCTTCACGTCTCTGACGACTACACCAAGGACGAAGTCATCGCCATCATCCGCAACGGCAGAACGCCGCCCCTCGATAACCCTTCCGGCCCCACCCCGCCGCTCTACATGCCCTCCTGGAAGCATGTCCTCAGCGACGAAGACATCCACCGCATCGCCGACTATCTCTGGTCAAAGCAGGAGAAGAAAGCCAAGGATAGCTGGTAATCCGCCCCACGATGCCTGTCCAATGAAAGCCCCGTTCAACCCTCTCCTCTCTGCCGCGGCAACCCTCCTTGCCGCGGCAGCTCTCGTCTCCACTATGGCTGCGCAGCCTCCGCAAGCCCTGCCCGCCGCCCCGCCGCCTCAGCCCGCCACATTCCCCGCCCCCACCAACCTCAAGATCCTGCCCGCCAACATGACCGGCCAGCAGGTCAATGACCTCATGCGCCAGTGGCAGGCCGCTCTCGGCGCCCGCTGCTCCTCCTGCCACGCCAAAGACTACGGCCAGTCCGATCCCGATGGCCGCCCGCTGCTCAACTTTGCCTCTGACTCCAAACCCATGAAGGCAGTCGCCCGCCTCATGGCCCAGATGACCAATGACATCAACACAAACTACATAGCCCGCATTGATAGCTCAGCCGATCCAGTCACCTGCGGCACCTGCCATCGCGGCCGCCTTGGTCCTGATCCCTTTATTCCCCCCACCGTCGCGCCGCCGCCCGCCCCTCAAGACCCACCCCCGCCAACCCCCAATCCCGCCGCAAACTAGCCCGTCCGCATCACCGGCAAGCCCCCCGGCCCACCTCGCCCAGCCGCACCACCCCCACAAATTGCCAATTGCCATCCCCTGAGCGATACTGTTTGTGGTTGGTTCGGGTGCATCCGGCAGGCTGCCCATCACCCGCTGCTCCATCCGTGCAGCGGCGCCCATGGCGTATCTCCTTGCCAGAAAGCCGCTCCGCCAGCTCGCAGCTTGTTCGGTAGTCGCTCCAGTTGTGGCCTTGATCTATATGAGCGGGAGTAGTTCAGTGGCAGAACGTCAGCTTCCCAAGCTGAATGTCGCCGGTTCGATCCCGGTCTCCCGCTCCATAAAATCAGCCATCCTCCCACGCCCGCCACCCCGCCCACACCCCTCCTCCATTACCCCCAAAATCCCGCTCCCAACCCTCCCCCCATTTCAGTGAATCTGATCACATCGGCCCCCGTCCGCCCGGGGCTACAATTGCTCCCGTGCGGGTGTGGCCGTTCAGGTCACCTCCTGCCAGGCTGGGGCTCGCCTCTTCAAGAGAAAAGCCCGGAGCCCAGGAATCCGGCAAGGTTCTTCCCTTCCAGGGCGCCGGAAACACGAGCTAAGGCTGCAGGAAGCGGCGGCGAATGATCCACAGCGCCGGGGTGCGAAATGCCGTTCGATAAGCTCACCGCAAGCAGTGGAGCATTGTGGCTTCAGAGCCACATGCCAGGATCCAAATTCGTTCCGACTGAATCAGGAGCAGGGATGGCCAAGCAGGCAGAGACTGCAAAAAAAACCACCATGGCCGACAAGGTTGCCGACCTTCGCTTGAGACGCGCCGAACTCGAACTCGGCGGCGGCAAAGAGCGCGTTGACAAGCACCATGCCGCCGGCAAACTTACCGCGCGTGAGCGGGTCGCCCTGCTCGTTGACAAGGGCAGCTTCCAGGAGATCGGCCTCTTTGCCCAGCATCGCGCCACTTACTTCGGCATGGCCGGCAAAAAGCTCCCTGCCGATGGCGTCGTCACCGGCTGTGCCACCATTGACGGCCGCCCCGTCAACCTCGCCAGTCAGGACTTCACCGTTGTCGGCGGCGCCGCCGGTGAAACCCACAGCAACAAAGTTGCTGACATGCTCAGCCTCTCGCTCAAAACCGGCAGCCCCTTCATCTTCATCAACGACTCAGGCGGCGCGCGCGTTCAGGAGGGCATTGACAGCCTGGCCGGCTACGCCCGCGTCTTCTACAACAACGTCATGCTTTCCGGCACTGTCCCGCAAATCTCCCTCATCTGCGGACCCTGCGCCGGCGGCGCCGCTTACAGCCCGGCGCTCACTGACTTCGTCATCCAAACCCAGCAGGGCCAGATGTTCATCACCGGCCCGCAGGTCATCAAGCAGGTCACCGGAGAAGTCGTCTCTGCCGACGAACTCGGCGGCGCTCACTCGCAGATGAACAACGCCGGCGTCGTTCACCTCGTCGCCCGCGACGACGAAGACGCCCTTCACCTTTGCCGCCGCCTCCTCAGCTTCCTGCCCTCCAACAACCTTGAAGATGCCCCGCGCATGCCCTTCAACGCCAAAATCAAATCCGATCCCGACATGAACACCATCGTTCCGGTCGACGCCAAGGTCGCTTACGACGTCCGCGGCGTCATCGCCCGCGTGGTCGACAACGAAGACTTCCTTGAGATCCAGCCCGGCTTCGCCCCCAACATCGTCATCGGCTTTGGCCGCCTCCAGGGCCGCCCCATCGGCGTCGTCGCCAATCAGCCCTGCCATCTCGCCGGCGCGCTCGACATCAACGCCTCTGACAAATCCGCCCGCTTCGTCCGCTTCTGCAACGCCTTCAACATCCCGCTCATCACATTCGTTGATGTCCCGGGCTTTCTCCCCGGCGTCGAGCAGGAGCGCGGCGGCATCATCCGTCACGGCGCAAAACTGCTCTTCGCTTACTCCGCCGCCACCGTGCCAAAAATCACCATCGTCCTGCGCAAGGCCTACGGCGGCGCATACATCGCCATGTGCTGCAAAGATCTCGGCGCTGACCGCGTCGTTGCCTGGCCCACCGCTGAGATCGCCGTCATGGGCGCTGAGGGCGCGGCTGAGATCGTCTTCCGCCGCGAAATCGACGCCGCTGAAGATAAAGAAGCCCGCCGCAAGGAACTGGTCGACGATTATCGCAACACCTTCGCTAACCCCTACGTCGCCGGCGGCCGTCGCCTCGTCGATGACGTCATTGAACCCGCCGAAACCAGAAAATATCTGGCCCAGGCGCTCGAATCGTTGCATGCCAAGAGGGAACTCCGTCCGCCCAAGAAGCATGGCCTGATTCCCCTTTAAGCAGGAGTCGAAAGTGAATAATGATTTAACTGATGTTGCGGTGATGGCGGTCCTGGTTGCCTCCGGTTGTGTGTTGACCTATCTTTTCCTGCGCGCCTCGCTTCGGCGTTCCTTGGATAAAAAACAACGCGAAACCGACCGCCGCCTCGATTCCCTCGCCGCAACCCTTCATTCCATCGAAGAGCGCATTGAAGCGAGCCTTGAAGCGCGCCTCGATGAGCAGGGCGAGGTTGCTCAGATGCAGGCCGTCGCCGCTCCTGAATTCATCATGGAAGCTGCGCCGGGGTTTGCCACGTCGCCCTCGCCGGCCGTCGAGCAAGAACCCGTCCGTCGCGCAGCTGGCGAAATCTCCCCTGAAACCATGGCCGTGCTCACTGAGGCGGTGGCCGCATTCCTCGGCAAAAAGGTCCGCATCCTCTCCGCAAAACTCCTCGAGTCGCCCAATGAAGTGGTCAACGCATGGTCACAACAGGGCCGCGTCTTCGTCCAGGCCTCTCACAATCTGCGATCCAGGGGCTGACCCCCAGCCAAGTGTCTCCCGACGAAAGGAGCCCATCGTTTGAAACTCCAAATCACCGTGGACGGCAACACCTACGAGGTCGAAGTCGAGATCCTCGAACAGGACGACAGTGCGCGCCCGTCCAGCTATGCCCAGCCATCGCCTCCGCCTGTCGTCCCTGGGGCCTTGTCCTACGGCCAACTGGATGGCGAAGACCTCGCCGCCATGAAAACATGCCACAGCCCCGTCACCGGCCTCGTCATCAAGGTCAATGTGCAACCCGGCCAGCAGGTCCAGCAAAACCAACTCATGATGGTGCTCGAAGCCATGAAAATGGAAACCAACCTGATGGCCCCCTGCGCGGCAACCGTGAAAGCGGTCACCGTAGCTCCGGGCGATTCGGTCAAGTTGAATCAGGTCGTTATTGAATTTGAGTAGTGATCCGTCGATCCCGCAGGCAAGCCCAGGGACGCGAACGAAAGGGAAGTGGATGCAGACCGTGCAGCAAGAACTGAAAAGCATTCCCGGCATCAAGTTCGTTGACCACGTCGCCATCGCCGTAAAACAAGGCGAACTTGACGCACAGGTCGAAGCCTACAAGATGCTCGGCTTCCGCGAAATCCATCGTGAAGAGGTCCTCGGCGTCGATCAGGTCCGCGAAGCCTTGCTCCAGATCGGCGACGGCCCCAACCTCATTCAGTTGCTTGAGCCGCTCTCACCCGAGTCCCCCGTCCAAAAGCTCATCGAGCGCAACGGCGGCCGCGGCGGCCTGGCCCATGTCGCCTTCCGCGTTCACAGCGCGCAGCACGCCTTCGATGCCATGCAGGCCGGCGGATTTCAACTCATTGACAAGGCGCCGCGCAAAGGCTCGCGCGGCACCACCGTCTTCTTTGTCCATCCAAAATCCAGACCCGAAAATCCCTTCGGCTTCCTCATTGAAATCGTCGAAGACCCTGAAGGCAAGTGAACTCATATGCCCGCCGACTTTCTCCTCCATGAGTTTCCCCCCGTCACCACTGAAGCCTGGGAAGAGGCCATTGCCCGGGATCTCAAAGGCGCCGACTATTCCAAAAAGCTGATCAGCCAAACCGACGAAGGCCTCGCCGTCAAACCCTATTACCGGGCCGAAGACCTTCAGGGTCTGGAATATCTCGATCTCCCACCCGGCGCATTCCCCTTCGTTCGCACCGCCCGAACCAGCGCCGACTGGCGCATCCGCGAAGAAATCGGCGAACTCAACCCCGAACTCGCCAACAGCGCCGCTCAGTCTGCCATCGCCGCCGGTGCCGAACAGATTGCCTTCCGCAACGTCGCCATCCAAAACGCCTCTGACCTCGGCATGCTCCTCGTCAACCTGCAAGAGGTCCCCGTTCATTTCGAAAATCCAGAAGCCCTGCTCCTTCAACTCCTGCTCGATCGCCAGCGCCAGGCTCCCACCTCCACCGGCTTTGATCCCTTCGCCAACCTCGACCTCGCCGCGCAGATCGCAGCCTCCGCGCCGCCCTCCTTCACTCCCTTCACTCTCCATGGCGAAGAGTTTGAAGACTCCGGCGCAACCGCCGTCCAGGAAGTTGCCTTCACCCTCGCCGCTGCCGTCGATTACCTGTCTGAGATGCAGCAGCGCAACATCCCCATCGATCGCGCCGCTGCCGCCATCGAGTTCTCCTTCGCCATCGGCTCCAGCTTCCTCTTCCAGATCGCCAAGCTCCGCGCCTTCCGCCTCGTATGGGCACGCGTCGTCCAGAGCTTCGGCGGCAGCGAGGCAGCCGCAGCCGCCCGTATCCACGCCCGCACCTCCGGCTGGAACAAGACCGTCTACGACCCCCACGTCAACATCCTGCGCGCCACAACTGAAGCCATCTCCGCCATCCTCGGCGGCGCTGACTCCATCTCCGTCGCGCCCTTTGACGAGTGCTACAAGCAGCCCGATGAAGCCAGCCGCCGCCTCGCGCGCAACACCCAAATCCTGCTCAAGCAGGAGGCGCTCTTGTCCCGCGTTGCAGATCCCGCTGCTGGCGCCTACGCCATCGAGGTCTTCACTGACTTCATCGCCCGCGAAGCCTGGCGCATCTTCCAGATCGTCGAAGCCGCTGGCGGCTATCGGCAGTTCAAAGCAGACGGCCGGCTCGCGCGCATGCTTGCGGAGTCGATGGCTGCCCGCGATAAGGCCGTCACATCCCGCCGCCGCGTCTTCACCGGGACCAATCAGTACGCCAACCCCTCTGAGCGAGTGCGCGATCACATCGACCCCGCGCGCGTCTTCGCCTCGCCGCGCGGCACACAAAGCTTTGAGACCCTTCGCCTGCGCACTGAGCGCCACGCCGCGGCCACCGGTGCTGCGCCGCGCATCCTGCTCGCCGAGTTCGGCGATCCAAAAATGCGTGCCGCCCGCTCCAACTTCGCCGCCAACTTCTTCGCCTGCGCCGGCTTCGATATTCGCACCCAGCAATTTGCGAGCCCCAGCGAAGTCGCGGCCGCCGATGCCGGCCTCATCGTCCTCTGCAGCTCCGATGCTGAATATCTCGCCTTCGCCACAGAGCTGATGCCGGCCCTCTATTCCCTCAGCCGCGCAACCCCAGTCGTCGTCGCAGGTAACCCTGACTCCGCCGATCAACTCCGCGCCGCCGGCGTTGCGGATTTCGTGCACATCCGCACCAACCCCATTGACTTTCTTACCCAATGCCAAAAAACGTTGGGGATCGAAGACTACACCGGTTCCAGAGTGGATGCCCCCGGGAGCCATTACCCTCAAGTGGAATTTTCCTTAAGAGAATGCCACCCTGCGCAATCTCTAAAAGGGCAAGAGAACTCTGGAACCGGTCTAATCATGCGCCCAGACTTCTCAAAAATCGACTACAAGCCCTCGCCCCAGCCGGCCCCCACGCCCGTGACTCAAGAGTGGATCTCCCCCGAGCACATCCCCGTCAAGAGCTTCTACACATCCGAGGACCTGCTCGGCCTTGAGCATCTCCGCTACGCGGCCGGTCTTCCGCCCTACCTGCGCGGCCCCTACAGCACCATGTACGTGATGCAGCCGTGGACCGTTCGCCAATATGCCGGCTTCTCCACCGCCGAAGAATCCAACGCCTTCTACCGCCGCAACCTCGCCGCCGGTCAGCGCGGCCTCTCCGTCGCCTTCGATCTCGCCACCCATCGCGGCTACGACTCTGACCACGAGCGCGTCACCGGCGACGTCGGTAAAGCCGGCGTAGCCATTGACTCCATCCTCGACATGAAGCTCCTCTTCGATCAGATCCCTCTCGATCGCATGTCCGTGTCCATGACCATGAACGGCGCAGTCCTCCCCATCATGGCCTTCTACATCGTCGCCGCCGAAGAGCAGGGCGTGAAGCCCGAACAGTTGAGCGGAACCATCCAGAACGACATCCTCAAAGAGTTCATGGTCCGCAACACCTACATCTATCCGCCTGCCGGTTCCATGCGCATCATCGCGGATATCTTCCGCTACTGCGCCCAGAATATGCCCCGCTTCAACTGCATCAGCGTTAGCGGCTATCACATGCAGGAAGCCGGAGCCACCGCCGACATCGAGCTCGCTTACACGCTCGCTGACGGCCTCGAATATCTCCGCACCGGTGTCAAAGCCGGCCTCGATGTGGACGACTTCGCCCCCCGCATCTCCTTCTTCTGGGGCATCGGCATGAACCACTTCATGGAGATCGCTAAGATGCGTGCCGCGCGCATGCTCTGGGCCAGGCTCGTCAAAACCTTCAATCCCAAAAATCCAAAATCCCTCGTCCTCCGCACTCATTCGCAAACCTCCGGCTGGAGCCTCACCGCGCAAGATCCCTTCAATAACGTCGTCCGCACCTGCGTTGAAGCCCTCGCTGCCGCCTTCGGCCACACCCAATCGCTCCACACCAACGCCCTCGATGAAGCCCTCGCCCTGCCCACTGACTTCTCCGCCCGCATCGCCCGCAACACGCAAATCTACCTCCAGGAAGAAACCGGCATCACCCGCGTCGTCGATCCATGGGGCGGTTCCTATTACGTCGAGCGCCTCACTCACGAACTCATGCACTCCGCCTGGACGTTGATTGAAGAGGTCGAAGGCCTCGGCGGCATGGCCAGGGCAATCGAGACCGGCGTTCCCAAAATGCGTATTGAAGAGGCTGCTGCCCGCCGCCAGGCCTGCATTGACTCCGGCACTGACATCATCGTCGGCGTCAATGCCTATCCATCGCCCGAGGAGCCGCTCATCCCCGTCCTCGACATTGACAATGCCGCCGTGCGCGCCTCGCAGATCGATCGCCTCGCCCAGCTCAAGCGCGAACGCGACAACGACGCCGTCCTCCAATCCCTCGAACAACTCACCCAATGCGCCTCCACCGGCGAAGGCAACTTGCTCGCCTGTGCCGTTGACGCCGCGCGCTGCCGTGCCACGCTCGGTGAGATCTCCTCCGCGCTTGAAAAAGTCTGGGGCCGCTACCAGGCCACCACCCGCACCATCGCCGGAGTTTATTCAGCCGCCAGCGCCAACGCCGTCGAATTCAACAAGGCCCGTCAAATGATCGCCGACTTCGAGCAGGCCGAGGGCCGCCGCCCCCGCATCCTCGTTGCCAAAATGGGCCAGGACGGCCACGACCGCGGCGCAAAGGTCATCGCCACCGCATTCGCCGATATCGGCTTCGACGTCGACATCGGCCCGCTCTTCCAAACCCCGCGCGAGGTCGCCCTCCATGCCGCCGAGAACGATGTCCATGTCGCCGGCGTCTCCTCGCTCGCCGCGGGACACAAAACCCTCGTCCCGCAGTTGATTGACGAGTTGCGCAAACTCGGCCGCGATGACATCCTTGTGGTCGTGGGCGGCGTCATTCCACCCCAGGACTACGACTTCCTCTATCAGGCCGGTGTCGCCGGCATCTACGGCCCGGGCACCGTAATCCCCATCGCCGCTCAGAAAATTATTGAAACTCTCCGCGGCACTCCGGTTGCAGGAGCATCCTGATTGACTCACCCGGTCGACAGCGCGCTGCATGTCAGGCCCGGCATTCCGGCCCACGAACCGCCGCGCGAGTTGCTCGCTAAAATCTCTCGCCGCCGTTCCCTCTCGCCGCAGCAATTCCTTGACGGCATCCTCGCAGCCGATCGCACCGTCCTCGCCCAGGCCATCACCCTCATTGAAAGCTCCCGCCCCGCTGACCGCGAACTGGCCGAGCGCATCGTCGAGGCTTGCCTCCCCCATAGCGGCAACTCCATTCGCGTCGGCGTCACCGGCGTCCCTGGCGCAGGCAAAAGCAGCTTGATTGAGGCATTAGGCACGTGGCTCATTGCCGAGCACGGCCAGCGCGTCGCCGTTCTGGCCATCGATCCCAGCAGCCAGCTCTCCGGCGGCAGCATCCTCGGTGACAAGACCCGCATGACCGCTCTCGCCTCCAGCCCCATGGCCTTCATCCGACCCTCTCCATCGCGCGGCTCGCTGGGCGGCGTTGCCCAGCGCACTCGCGAGGCCATGCTCCTCTGCGAGGCGGCCGGCTACCAGAACATCCTCGTTGAAACCGTCGGCGTCGGCCAGTCCGAGACCGCCGTCCACAACATGGTCGATTTCTTCCTCCTCATCATGCTTGCCGGCGCCGGAGACGAACTGCAAGGCATCAAGCGCGGCATCATGGAGTTGGCTGACCTCGTCGCCATCAATAAAGCCGACGGCGCCAATCTCGTCCCCGCTGAAAGAGCCCGCACTGAAGCGCAGAACGCGCTCCATTATCTTCCCGCATCCCCCTCCGGATTTGTGCCCCGCGCCCTCACCTGCTCCGCCCAAACAGGCAGCGGCATCGCCCAGCTCTGGAGCGCGGTCCTGGAGCACACTGCGGTGACAAAGGCGAATGGATGGTTCTCCCTCGCGCGTCGCGACCAAACCCGCCGCTGGATGCACGAGATCATTCAGGAAGGATTGCGCCAGCGCTTCGAATCGAAACCAGCCATCCGCCTGCGCATGGAAACACTCGAGCAGGATGTTCTTGAAGGACGCACCACTTCCCTCCGAGCCGCGCGCACACTTCTCCAAATGTACGCCGACCCTGTCGAATAGAAACGCCTTAAGCCTTCTCAACCACCTTCATCACAAAACACGTCATCGTCTTCTCGCTCGCCACCAGCATCTGGTGCGGCACGCCCGCCGGCACATGCGCCACATCCCCCGCCCGCAACTCCACCCGCGTCCCGCCTTCCACCGCGTCGCCGCGTGTCTCTCCCGGGCCAACCGCCCTTGCCCCGGCCACCGTGCCTCCGGTCACCAGCGTGGCGTGCCCCTCCAGAACATAAAACAGATCGGCGTGGCGTTCATGCACCTCCGCCTCCCCGTCCCGGCTGCGAAATGAAAGCATCGTGAAGTGCTGCGGATACTCCTTCAGCATCTCGCTCGCTGAGCCGTCTCCATGCTTCGCCACCTTGCGCAAATATGCCCCGCGCTCCAGTAACACCGCCGGTGAATAATGATCCACCGGGCTCATATGCGCCGCACGCGGCTCCGGCGTCTTAGGGTCTATCCTCTTCAATATCTCCGCCGCTAACTCATTCATCGCTCTCTCCTCGCATCGGAATATACCGCCGCATCTCAACTCATTCCAAACCGGCCGCCACCCGCGCCCGTTTGAAGACCTCAAGAAACATCGCCCGCGTCAGCTTGCCCGTATTCGTGTTTTGCAGCGACGGATGATAGCTCGCAATCACCCTCAGCCTGCCAGGCAGCACGAACTCCGCGCCATGCCCGAACGCGAACCCTGCCCGCCCCGTCAACTGCCCCGTGCGCTGCGCCCAACCCAGCAATCCATCGAACGCAATGCGCCCCAGGCAAACTACTACGCGCAATTCAGCCAGCAGGCTCATCTCCTCATCCAGCCACCGTGCGCACGTTCGCAACTCCTCAATGCTGGGCTTGTTGCCCGGTGGTGCGCAGCGAACCACTGAGTTGATCCACAAGCCCGTCAGCTTCATCCCGTCGTCGCGCCGCTCTGCCTTCGCCTGCGAAGCAAATCCCGCCTCATGCAACACCGGATACAAAAAATCCCCTGACCCGTCGCCCGTGAAAGGCCGCCCCGTCCGGTTCGATCCATGCGCCCCCGGAGCCAGTCCCAGCACCAGCACCCGCGCCCGCTCGTCGCCAAACGAGGGCACCGGCCTGCCCCAGTACTCCCACTCCGCATACGCTCGCCGCCGCGCGCGCGCCACCTCCGTGCAATAACTGCGCAGCCGCGCGCAGCGCTCGCACGCCGCAATGCCGGCATTCAGAACCTGGAGAGGTGAGCCGCTCTGTGTCATGAGGTGATTCTAGGCCCTCGAACTCCGCCACTCCGCATAGCCGGCCCGTTCGCCACACATGGCTCCACCCCATCCACCGCCTCGACAAAACTCTTTCCCCCGGAAACACCAAGGGCGCCCGCTTCTTTCGCGGACGCCCTTGCTTTCCTTCTCAGCCGTGCCTTAGAAATCCAGCCGCAGTGACATCTGGATCTGCCGAGGGCTGCCGATCGTATGCAGCGTAATGCCCAACCCCGCCGGGCAGTTGTAGAACGAACTGTTCGTCTGGTGCCCCGAGGCATCGCACCCCGTCGGCGCTGGTGTCGTGCCCTCTGTCGGATACCCGTTGTAGTTCATGTTCTGCGACACCTGGTCTCCCGTCACGTCAAAGCTGGTCGTGTTCGTCAGGTTAAACACATCCAGTGAATAACGCAGCTTGAACCGCTCGTTGATCGTCGTCTGTTTCACCAGCGATGCGTCCGCGCGCTTTTGCGGCGCCTGCCGGAAAATGTTGCGTTCGCCATGCGAGATGAACGTGGTCTCGTACGGGTCGTTGGCCGGAATCGCGCCGTTCAGATCGCCCGGGTTCAGCAGCGGAATCGTAAAGCATTGCGCCTTCAATGCGGCGTCCTCGGTCCCGAATGCGCCCGACTTCCCTGTGCTGGCGGTCTTCGCTGAGCAGCCCGGAGCCAACGGCACAATCGGGTTGTTGATGCCGTCTGACACGCTGTAGTAAACGCTGCCCACCGCGCCCGTAAAGTCAATCACGCTGAACGGCTGGCCGCTTTGCAATACGGTCATCCCGTTCAGGCTCCAGCCGTTCACCAAAGCGCCCTCTAGCCAGCGGGTGGTGTGCACGGTCGGCAGTTGGAACGTGTAGGTAAAGTTCAGCACGTGCTTGCGGTCAAAATCCGCCAGCCCGTATCCGCTGCGCAGGTTGCTCGGGTTGTCGCCGTTATAGAACAGCCCCAGCGCGCTCTGCTCGTCCGTCGTGTGGCTGAACGTGTACGACGCCCCCACCTGCACCCCGTGCCCCATCCGCTTGTCCACGTGCAACTGCGCCGCGTTGTACATCGAGATGCCCGCCGCCCGGTAGTCGATCGACTCGCCGGAATACCCAATGTACGGAACGCGTAAATCCACGTTGCCGCCTTCGTAGTTCGTCAGGTAAGGCGTGTTGTCCGGCAGGTTGATCGGATTGTAGCCCGTATCTTCAATCGTGTAGCCGTACGAGTAGCTCTGCCCGCGGATCGGGTTCGTCGGTGTCGCAATCTGCGCTTGATTAAACGGCGTCGGAATCACCTGGTGCCGTCCCACGTTGCCCACATACCCCAGCTCAATCGCTACCGTATTGCGCGGCTGCCACTGAACGTCGAGGGTGTAGTTGATCGAGTAAGGCAGCTTGTTCTTCCGGTCATAGATGCCCATCGAATAGGGCTCCGCACCGTGCGCAATCTCGTACGCGTTCGGCAGTGCCTTGGTGATGTCTGAGGCCTTCCCCGTCGGCGCCGCTCCCAGGCTCGCGCCCCACGGCATGCCCAGGTTCGCGTCCGCCGGATCGCACGTCGGGATGTATCCGTTGTAGTAGCTCAGGTTTGCTGTGTTGCAAACCTGAGAGTTCACAAACGGCGGCGACTGCGATACGCCAAACGGCCCGCCCTCCACAAGCCCCGCCGCGTAGCCCGGTGAGAAATACGTGAACAGCTCGCCGCGGTCATAATAGAACCCGCTCCCGCCGCGCACCACCACCTTGCTCGAGTACCGCGCCGGCGACCACGCAAAGCCGATGCGCGGACCAATGCCCCATTGCCGCCCGGTCAGCGTCGTGTCGTGCGAGTCCTTCGCAATCACATATCCGTTGTTCGTAATCGTTCCGCTCGGGTTCGTCGGGTCGTTCGCCGTTCCCGCATCGAACTGTGTCGGGTCAAAGTTGTAAAGCCGGCCGTTCTTCTCGCTGAACCCGCCGTTCAAATCGAAACGCACCCCGGCCGTCAGGCTCAGGTTCGCCTTGATCTGGTACTTGTCCTGCAAATACAGCCCGGTCTCGCTCGCGCGATAATACCGGTCGCCGTTGCCCTGCAAAAACGTTGTCGTGTTGAAGTTGTCGTTCGTCGTCACCAACCCTTGCACAAACTGCCCAAAGTCCGCCGTTGACGTCGTGCCTGCCGTGCCCGGACGCCGGTCGCGCGTATTCAGTTGCGTATGTGACCAGCTGCCGCCAAATGCCAGCGTATGGTTGCCCAGCGTCCAGATCGCGTTCCCTGACGGCATAATGCGATTCTGAAATACGCCCGTCAGCGACCCCTGGTTCGATCCCGGACCGATATTCAACGACTGCTCTCCGGTCGGCGTATTCGAGCCCAGCGCGTCCACCATCGTCACGCCTGCATAATAGCTCGAACCAAAATTCGTCACGCCCAGTTGCTCGGCGCTTACCGGTTGCTCGTTCGTCGAGTAAATCTTCTCGCGAATCACTCCCAGCGTTTCCGTCACGCTCAGGTTGCTCTTCAGCAGATTCACGTTATTGATTGAGAACACCTGGCTGCCCGCATCCAGGTGCTGCCCAAATCCCGGTACGTTCGAGTACGCAAACGGTGCGGTCGTCGGATCGTGCTGGTAGTAGTACTTCACCGCAACCGTATCTTTCGCGCTTGCGTTCCAATCCAGATCGCCCACCAGTTGATCGCCGATAAAATACGCCGTCCCCGGAATCGAAACGTTATACGGGTGCGTAATGCTCGCTTCGCCCGTCGGGTTCGGAACCAGCCACTTGCCCGGTTCGCCCTTCACGGCGGGCGCATTCATCAGGGCATAGGCCACGCTGCTGCCGGGATTCTCCACGTTGTTGTTCAGGTCTGCGCCCGTCAGGCTCGTTCCCCATCCCGCATTCGCTACGTTCGCCAGTGCCGCCGTGCTCCGGTCGTCTGACAGTCCCACCGGAACCGAGAACCGCGAGTAGCCAAGCTCCTGGTCTGACACGTGTAAATGCTGGTAGGCCACAAATCCGAAAAGCTTGTTCTTCACCAGCGGCCCGCCCGCCGTGCCGCCCGCCGTGTAGCGGTGCAGTTGCGGAACCTTCTGCCCTGCCGGAATGTCCGGATCGTTGTTGAAGAAAAACGGAGCCGCATTCAGCCAATCCGTGCCGTGGTGAATATACGCGTTCCCATGGAACGCATTCGTGCCCGACTTCGTGCTCATGTCCAGGTGCGCGCCCGCCGTCGCCCCTTGCTGCGCGTCATACATTGACGCGTTCACCCGAACCTCTTCCAGCGTCTCCGGTGCCGGGCTCGGAATCGCGTTGCCGATCGAAAGATAAATCGATGCGCTGCTCTGGATAATCCCGCCCGCCGTGCTGTTGCCCGATCCCGTGTTGTTGATCACCCGGTACGACGCCACCTGGCTCGTGCTCTTCCCGTTGAACAGGTTTGACGCATTCACGCCGTTCAACAAAAACGTATTCGACGTATCGCGCTGCCCGTTGGCCCAGATCGGCGCGTTGCCCAGCCCCGAGTTCACGCCTGTTCCGCCCGGCAGCTCCGCGCTCACGCCCGTTGACTGAATCGCCAGGCCCGTAAAGCTGCCCGTCGAAAGCGGAGCCATATCGATCTGCGCGTTGTCCAGCACGTAGCCGTTCGTCGTGTCCACCGCGTTCATCAGCGGAGAGGCTTCCACCTCAATCGTCGTGCTCGTCTTGCCAACCTTCAACTGCGCGTTCACCGTCGCCGTGCGATCCGCCTGCACCGTGATGTGCTGTGTCTTCTGCACATCGAAGCCCTCCGCCGTATACGTCAGCGTATAGGTCCCGATCGGAAGATCCACAAACTGATAGATGCCTGACCCATTGGTCTTGGCCGTGCGCGCCAGCGATGTCTGCTCGCCTACCAGCGTCACCGCTGCATTCGGCACCACGCCGCCTGAGGCGTCCGTCACCTCGCCGGTTATGCCGCCAAGGGTCTGCTGTGCCCATACCGCGGGACTGCACAGCGCAACAGCTACTGCAACCGCCAGCAGCCGGAGAGTCAGAGCGGAAATCAATCGCATGGAATTCCTCACGTCGCATAGCCTCAAAAAAGAGATTTCCCGTTGGCCTCTTCAATTTCCGCCAGAGGCTCTGGGATGAATGAAATATCTTTGGTTCAGTCCAAAAATGCGGAGACGGTGCCTCTGTTACGAGTTAAGCTCGCGTGCCTGACGGGAAAAACTTGAACCGCGGAATGTTAATAGAATACCCGCTGTACAGCGGAACTCAACCGGAAATTTATCCCATTTCCATCCCACGCAATCTCCCCAATGTGCAAAAAGCGGCACAAATTGTGCAAACGCCGCCGCCACCCGCCCCGCGCTGCTCTCCCAAGGCCGTCCGCTGAGAATCTGCGCACAGCGTCCGGCGGCCGTCTTCCCGTGCCCACGGCGCCACGAAGCCATCCAGGCTCAACCCGCCGCCTTCTCGCGCGTCAACACCAACCCGGAAGCAATCAGCACCAGCCCAACTACGAGGTAAAGATACTGCGGCCAACTGATCACGCGCAGCATCCAGATCTCCACCACCATCCAGCCGGTATTCACACACCCCTGGAAAGCTACCCACAAGCCATACCCCGGCCACCGGCGCTTTGCTGCATGCAGCACCAATAAGCTCATCAGCCCGTTCGCGACCAGCAGAACAATGCCCGGAATCAGATACGAGTGGAACGGTGAATAGCGCAACATGCTTTGCGACAGGTAGCCCCATGGTTGCCCATGGGGATCAAGGATCAGCGGAATACACCCGACAATCCCCGAGATGGCAAGAAACCACAGCGTAGCAATTGCGCTCCTGCGCACGAAATTCATCGCGCTCCTCCAGCATCCAGGTTTGGGGAATGCACTGGATTCTAGCACCAGCCCGCCATGGAAGGCGCAGTTGGATCCGCGCCGGTCTCTGTCGGCCTTAGAAGATGATGCGCATCTCGGTAATCACATTGTGGTTGTAAAGGTGAAACCGCGAAGTCGCCGTCTGCAATCCCGTGCCGAAAATCAACGCTGCGTGCTGCGGCCCCCAATCCTTCCGCCGCACCGTGTAGAACACCCCCGGCGTCACCTCATCCTGTGTCTTGCCGTCCAGCGGACCCCCGTGAAACGACAGCACATTGTTCTCCACGCTGAACCAAACATGCTTGGTCGCGTGCGCCTCGCCTGTCAGGTTCCACTCCACCGCCCGCCCCTGCTCCCACACATTCTTCGTCGGCAAAACCCCGCCCAGCGTCGAAATCACCGCAAACCGCTTGTAGGCCTTACCCGCCGCAAGCGAAGGAATATAGAACGAGCTGAAGAACTGGTTCTCCCTCGAACCCGCCCCAAACCCGTGCAGCAGAATCGCCGTCACCACAAAGTTGCCGTGCTCCGCATTCCCTGACGCAATCCGGTACTTCGCCTGCACCGCCGCGTTCCCAAACCCATCCTTCTCCGCGCTCGTGTGGTTCCTGAAATACGACGGCGGATCAAAGTCAAACTGAAACCGCCGCGCCGCCAGCATCGCGATCCCGTGATTGTTTCCATAATTGATCGTGTGCCCCGGCGGATAATCCGAGTTCGAAACCGAGACCTTGATCCCCTGCGCAATCCGCGCATCTGAGTGTGTCAGCGGACCCATCCACGTGGGCTCCAGCTTCGCCATCTCCGCGTTATGCCCGCGCAATTGCTCATAGCGAGTCTCCTGCGCAGAGGCCGCACACGTGCCCGCCAAAAAAGCAGACGTCCATACAAGGGAGAATAAGAGACGAAATCGATTCACGGGTTAGTTCTATTTCTACCTGCCGTCATGCCGCACGCCAAGTGATCTGCGACACTAAGGCCACTCCTAAAATCTATCACGCACCGCACTTTGCCTCGTGCCCCATCCATCCGCGGTTTCATCGCGGATGGCTGGGATACCACAACGTTCCGTTCTCCCGCTCTCGCCCCACCCACAACGCCGGGTGCCCCCGGTCTGGATTTTCAGACCGGGGATACCACAACTCCCCGCTCTCCCAACGACTGTTCTCCCAAAACAACTCCGTGCCCCATCCATCCGCAGCTTCATCGCGGATGGGTGGGAGACCACAACGTTTCGTTCTCCCGCTCTCGCCCCACCCACAAAGCCGCGTGCCCCAGGTCTGGATTTTCAGACCTGGGATACCACAACTCCCCGTTCTCCCAACGACTATTCTCCCAAAACAACTCCGTGTCACATCCTTGAATCGTCCTTTGATGCAAGGGTGGGAAACCACAACCCTCCACCCGTCCCATCCCACACAATCCACCCCCGCATCTATACTTCCCCCCATGCAACTTCTCCGCCGCGCCCTGCTTCTCTGCGCCACCACCCTCGCCGCCGCCCAATCTCCATCCAGCCCACCCTGGCAGATCCAGGACTCCGGCACCACCGCCGGCCTGCGCGGCATCCACTCCGTTGACGGCACAGTCGCTTGGGCCAGCGGAACCGGCGGCACGATCCTGAGAACCACCGATGCCGGCCAGCACTGGCAGCGCTGCGCCACTCCCGACGCCGACAAAGACGGCGCGACCTTAGACTTCCGCGGCATCCAGGCCTGGGACGCCAACACCGCCATCGTCATGGCTTCAGGCCCTGGCGATAAGAGCCGCCTTTACAAAACGAGCGACGGCTGCAAGAGGTGGATTCTTGTTTTCAGGAATTCAGAGGTAGAAGGCTTTTGGGATGCCGTTCAGATCACCGGACGGAAAACCGCCCTGTTGATTGGTGATCCGCTGCCGAAAGTGACAATTGAACACCTCAAAGCGAAGAAACACTACCACTTTCCCCTCTACGGAACCGCAGATAGCGGTGACACATGGGTTCGGTTGGACAGCAACAATCTCTTTGCGCCATCAGATGAGGAGGGCAAACCTGCCCAGTCCATTTTTGCGGCAAGCAATTCGTCATTGCTTGAAACCGCTCATCACAGGTGGATCTTATTTGTTGTTGGTGGAAAGAGGGCTTCACTGAAGCTGCTTGAATTCATCAACAACCCCAATCCAGTCATTTGCAAACAAGCATGCACAGTGACCGGCGGCGCGGCACTTCCAATCAGTACCGGACCGACCGCCGGAGGGTTCTCGCTGGCTGTCCGAGATGGCGACTCTGCCAATCCTGTCTTGGTTGCGGTAGGCGGAGACTACCAATTGCCCGAAAAGACCTTGGGCACGGTTGCAACATGCACTCGGAACGCAAATGAACTTCTCTCCACCGTTTTCAAATGCGAGCCTCCAACCACCCCACCCCACGGCTACCGCTCCACCGTCCAATGGTCCGAACAAGAAAAGCTCTGGATCACCGCCGGCACCAACGGCTCCGACCTCTCCCGCGACGACGGCCGCACCTGGCAGCCCCTCGACAACGGCAACTGGAACGCCCTCTCCCTCCCCTTCCTCGTCGGCCCCAACGGCCGCATAGCCCGCCTCAACCCCGCCGCCCTCCCCAAACCCTAACCCCGCTCTGGCCCAAAACGTTGGCCGCACTGCTGGCGCCCATCTTCATGACCGATTCCACTCTCCTGCCGCGTAAGCGGCAGCCGGCCCCACCGCAGGTGGCAGGTGGCCCGACAAGATAAAATAGAACCAGCGGATGACAAAAACCTCCCCAGCGGCTGCCAAAAAAGCAACCCGCCCCCAGCGGGAACCTCAACTGCGGTTTGAAGAAACCAAGCCCCCCATCGAAACCAGGCACCAGGCCCCCGCCATCCACCCCATCATCCGCGTCCATAACCTCGAAAAAACCTACCACACCGCCCGCGGCGCACTCACCCTCTTCAAAGGCCTCAACCTCGAAATCGAACCCGGCGCCATGATCGCCATCGTCGGCCAGTCCGGCGCGGGCAAAAGCACCCTCCTCCACATCCTCGGCGCCCTCGATGCCCCCACCGCCGGAACCGTTGAATGTGCCTCCACCAACGTCGCCCAGCTTTCCACAACCCAGGCCGCAGCCTTTCGTAATCGCGAAATCGGTTACGTCTGGCAGTTCCATTACCTCCTGCCGGAGTTCACCGCCGTCGAAAACGTAGCCATGCCCCTGCTCGCCCGCGGCAACAACAAACGCGAGTCGATCGCCATCGCCGCCAACTGGCTCCACGAGGTCGGCCTTGCAGACCGTGCCGGCCATCGCCCCGGCGAGCTCTCCGGCGGCGAGCAGCAGCGCGTCGCCCTGGCCCGCGCCCTGGTCAATAACCCCAAAGTTTTGTTGGCCGACGAGCCCACCGGCGACCTCGACGAACTCACCGCCGGCCGCGTCTTCGACCTCATTGAACGCCTCCACCAGAGTCACGGCCTCACCTCCATTCTGGTAACCCACAACCTCGACCTCGCCGCCCGCTGCACCCGCGCCCTCCGCCTTGAAAACGGCCGGCTCTCTCCGCTGGCAGCCAGCCCCCAATCGCCATCGCCAACCGCAACCCAGCCGAACATCGCCCGCAGATAATGCACCATCTTGCGGCTTTCGTGAGTTTATCAAGTAAGCAATCCGGGGAACCAATGGGGCTTTCATCCCATCCCGGGTGCCAGGGCAGGATGGGTCTCCCTTTTTGGCGGCACCAGCGCCGGGGACTCCGAAGGGCAGCCAGATCGCTCCCGGGGCCATCCCAAAGAGCCGTCCGGGGCAGGGAACAGTTTCATGCGCCTTCGGCGGCGAAGTTAAAATAAGGCACGCGCAGGTTGGGCTGAAACTGGGATCGTCAACCAGTCGGACCCTCCAGCCGATAGCCTGCACAAAGGGAGAAGACCATGTTCGAACGCTATACGGAGAAGGCACGGCGCGTGATCTTCTTCGCGCGGTATGAGGCCAGCCAGTTCGGCTCACCCTATATCGAGACCGAGCACCTGCTGCTCGGCCTGCTGCGCGAGGACAAGGCGTTAACCAACCGCTTTCTGCGCTCCCATGCTTCCGTCGAATCCATCCGCAAGCAAATCGAAGCGCACACCACCATCCGCGAAAAGGTCTCCACCTCCGTTGACCTCCCGCTCTCCAACGAGTGCAAGCGCGTCCTCGCCTATGCCGCTGAAGAAGCCGAGCGTCTCGGCCACAAGCACATCGGCACTGAGCATCTGCTCCTCGGCCTCTTGCGCGAAGAGAAATGCTTCGCCGCCGAAATCCTTCAGGAGCGCGGCCTCAAGCTCGCCCAGATCCGCGACGAGCTGGCCCGCGTCACCCAGGAGAAAGCCCCGCAGCAGCAGCGTCAGCGCGAGTCCAGCCTGCTCGCCGAGTTCAGCCGCGACCTCACCCAGGCCGCCATGGACGGCCAGCTCGATCCCCTCGTCGGCCGCGATGGCGAGCTCGAGCGCGTCATTCAAATCCTCTGCCGCCGCACCAAAAACAACCCGGTGCTCATCGGCGAACCCGGCGTCGGCAAGACCGCCATCGTTGAAGGCCTCGCCCAGCGCATCGCCGACGGCGAAGTCCCCAGCTTCCTCGCCGACAAAAAAGTCCTCGGCCTCGACCTCTCCCTCATCGTCGCCGGCACCAAATACCGCGGCCAGTTTGAAGAGCGCCTCAAAACCATCATGAAAGAGCTGATGGAAAATCAAAACTCCATCGTCTTCATTGATGAGCTCCACACCCTCGTCGGCGCAGGTTCGGCGGAGGGCTCGCTTGACGCGGCCAACATCCTCAAGCCCGCGCTCTCCCGCGGAGAAATTCAGTGCATCGGCGCAACCACCCCCGCCGAGTTTCGCAAATCAATCGAGAAAGACCGCTCCCTCGAGCGCCGCTTCCAGGCCGTCAAAGTTCCGCCGCCCAACGAGGCCGATGCCATCAAGATCATCATGGGCATCAAGGAGCGCTACGAGAAATTCCACGCCGTCAGCTACACTGATGCGGCCGTCGAATTCGCCGTCTCCCACTCCAACCGCTACATCCCTGACCGCTTCCTGCCAGACAAGGCCATCGACCTCATCGACGAAGCCGGCGCCCGCGTCAAGCTCCGTCAGACCTCGCTGCCTGAAGAAATCACTGAGGTCCAGAAGCGCATCAAGTTCATCGTTCACCGCATGGACTCGGCCATCGCCAACCACGAGTTTGAAAAGGCCCGCTTCTACTCTGACGAGGAACGCAAAGAGCGCGAAAACCTCCGCGCCCTCCGCGACAAATACCACCTTGACGACTCCGCCGCCGGCATCGTCGGCCGCGAAGACATCGAGGACGTCGTCTCCCGCTGGACCGGCGTCCCCGTCACCAGCATCAAGGAAGAAGAAACCGCCAAGCTCCTCCGCGTTGAAGAGGAACTCCACAAGCGCGTCATCTCCCAGGAGAAGGCAATCAGCGCACTCGCCCGCGCCATCCGCCGTTCCCGCGCCGGCCTCAAGTCACCCAACCGCCCCATCGGCAGTTTCCTGTTCCTCGGCCCCACCGGCGTCGGCAAAACTGAGATGGCCCGCACCCTCGCCAACTTCCTCTTCGGGTCTGACAAGGCCCTCATCCGCTTCGATATGTCCGAGTTCATGGAGAAGCACTCCGTCTCCAAGCTCATCGGTTCGCCTCCGGGATACGTCGGCTACGAGGAAGGCGGCCAGCTCACTGAGCGCGTCCGCCGTTCGCCTTACTCCGTCGTCCTGCTCGATGAAATCGAGAAGGCCCATCCCGACGTCTTCAACATCCTGCTCCAGGTCTTTGAAGATGGTCAGTTGACTGACGGCTTAGGCAACACCGTCGACTTCAAAAACACCATCCTCATCATGACCTCCAACATCGGCGCCCGCCACCTCCAGAAGAAGCAGGGCCTCGGCTTCCAAAGCGACCGCGACGACATCGTCAACGATAAAGTAGAAGAGCTCGTCAAGCAGGAGGTCAAAAAGACCTTCAACCCCGAGTTCCTCAACCGTCTCGACGAAGTCATCCTCTTCCAGTCGCTCTCTGACGGCGACCTCATCCAGATCGTCGAACTCCTGGTCCAGCAGCTCAACTCCAATCTGGCCCAGAAGTCCATCACCATCTCCGTCACCGAGGACGCCAAAAAGTGGATCCTCGACAAAACCCTCGGCGACCGCAGCTACGGCGCACGCCCCTTGCGCCGCGCCCTCCAGCGCTATGTCGAGGACCCCTTGAGTGAAGCCTTGATCGCCGGCCAAATCACCGCCCGCCCAGCCTTCCTCGAGGTCTACCTTGACAACAACCAGCTCTTCTACCGCCCCGTAAGCGCGGAAGAAGGCGCCACCGAAGAAAAAGCCGTCGGCATCCTCCTCTTCAGCGCATAGCGGCTCACTCAACCATCTGCCGGGTGCCCCAGGTCTCGATTCTGAGACCTGGGATCCCGCTAAACCCCACAAGCCCCCGGCCAACCCGCCGGGGGCTTTTCTCTGCTAGAGCGGGAGCGCTCCAGATTGGACCAGCCCGCAGACCTTCAACACCCCGGACCTGCGTCTCAATCGGGGCCTATTTCTTCTTCAAATCGTTAAACTCGTCGTCGAAGACCAGCTTCCCCTTCGCATCCCAAACCCGAACCCAATCCACCTGGACCGTCTGCGGAAATAACGATCCATCCGGAATACCGCCTTCATCCTTTTCAACCTCTTCTGAGATGATCGGAAACATTGGTTGCGTCGGGATTTCCTTCGTCATTGTCGTCGTCGTTACTCCGTCAATCTGAAACTGAAACGAGTCCGGAGTCCAAATCAGCGTATAGACGTGCCAGTTTGTTTGAACGTTGGTTGTTTTGCCCCAACAGCTTTGCCACCCGCTCGCTGTGAACAGATTCTGACTCACCATCGTGAGCGTCGGGTCTGAGGCCGGCTTGATCTCCGCAATATCAACTTCGTTGTTCGGAACCGGCCAGGTGTGATTGCACCAGTAAGAATGCTTATACACGATGCTTTGGCATCCCGAACCCATCATCCATAGCAAGCCCGAATGAACGCCAATTCCAGCCGATTTGATTCTTGCTGATATCTTCCCGTATCTGAAGTTGAATGAAGTCGTATAAATCGTTCCGCCTGTAAAGTAATGCGTCGCCGGGCCGTAATCCACACCGCCGCGACAACTCACGCCCCCCGGAACGCTCTTCGCGGTAAGAGTGAGGATTCCCCCTGAGACCGAGACATTGCCCGGCAAATTGCAGATCAGATCGCCGTTCGGTTTGTCGATCCAGCCGCCATCCACCGCTGTCCACTTCGCTGTATTAAGGTTCGTTTGAGATACCAGTTGGGCCGCCGGCAAACCGCCCAGCAAAACTATGGATAGAATCAAGCCGCGCTTCATCGCAAATCTCCATGGTGAAAACAGATTTCCGAAAAATTGTACGCCCCTCGGCGCACCTTGGCCGGTGACCCCCCCTCACAGAATTGATAATTTCTCCCTGACCAACACCGCCGTGTGCCCCCGGTCTAGTTTTTGAAACCTGGGAAGCCTTCAGACCCCACAAGCCGCGTGCCCCAGGTCTGGATTTTCAGACCTGGGATACCTCAACCCCACGTTCTCCCAACGAGCGTTCTCCCATGACAACTCCGTGCCCCATCCATCCGCGGCTTCATCGCGGATGGGTGGGATACCACCACCCCACGTTCTCCCCCCAATCGATCAACCGCCGCGTGCCCCAGGTCTGGATTTTCAGACCGGGGATACCTCAACTCCCCGTTCTCCCAACGAGCGTTCTCCCATGACAACTCCGTGCCCCATCCATCCGCGGCTTCATCGCGGATGGGTGGGATACCACCACCCCACGTTCTCCCCCCAATCGATCAACCGCAATTTCCGCGCCGTTATCCCTTCGCCATCATCCCCGCCGGCTTGCTTGTTTGTTGACCCGCGAACCCTTGCCGCCTTGAAGTCTTCGTCTGCTCCCCTCCCTTGACAACCCAACTCAGCGTGTTCGAGACTTGCTTGTTCCACCAGCCGCTGCGTCTGTCTCCGCGCACCCTCAAGAAGGCCTCATGCATACAGATACCAAGCCCAATCCCATCTCTCTCCGCGATTCCTCGCTCGCCCAACTCCCCGCCATCATCGCCCGTCCCACTTACGATCGCAGCCGCACCGTTTCCAGTCTCGTCCACATCGGCGCTGGAGCCTTCAACCGCTCCCACCTCGCCGGCTATCTCGACGACCTGCTCACCCGCGGTGAAGCGCAACGCTGGGGCGAGTTCGGCATCGGCCTGCTCCCCGCCGACAAAGCTCTCCACGACGGCCTCGGCGAGCAAGACTATCTTTACGGCCTCATGCTCATGGATACAGGCGAAGAAAGCTATCGCGTTGTCGGCTCCCTCACCGGCCACATCTACGCGCCCGATGACCCCGAGGGTGTCCTCGCCAGACTCACCGCTCCCGAGTGCGCCATCGTGTCACTCACCGTCACAGAAGGCGGCTACTTTATTGAAGACTCCACCGGCCGCATCCAGCTCGAACACCCCGACCTCCGCCACGACCTCGAGCATCCCGCCTCTCCCCGCACCTGGCTCGGCTTCGTCGCCGAGGCCGCTCACCGCCGCATGAAATCAGGCCGCGCTCCCTTCACGCTCCTCTCCTGTGACAATGTCCACGCCAACGGCTCCGTCGCTCGCAAGTCTCTCCTCGCCTTCGCTGAAGCACGCAACGCCGCGCTCGCCCAATGGATCGAAACCAACGTCGCCTTCCCCAACAGCATGGTCGATCGCATCACCCCCCGCACCACCGACGAGAATCGCGCCACCATTCTGGATAAGTTCAACGTCCTCGATCGCGTCCCCGTCGTCGGCGAACCCTTCCGCCAGTGGGTCCTTGAAGACAACTTCGTCGCCGGCCGCCCCGCCTTTGAGAAGGTCGGCGCCGAGATCACCTCCGACGTCGCCCCCTACGAAAAAATGAAGATGCGCCTCCTCAACGGTGGCCATCTCACGCTTGCCTTCCTCGGTGACCTGCTCGGCTTCACCTACGTCTCTGAGGCCACTCTCGACGCGCAGATGCGCCGGCTCCTCGTCGCCTTCATGGCAGAGGTCCGGCCCACCGTCCCGCGCCTTCCCGGCATCGACCTCAACGATTACTCCGCCATGTTGGTCAAGCGCTTCTCCAACGTCGCCATCCGCGACCAGGTCGCCCGCATCTGCTCCGAGGGCTGCGCCAAAATTACAAAATTCATAACTCCGTCGCTCACTGATCTGCTCGCCTCCGGCCGGCCCTCGCACTGCGTTTCGCTCGTCGTCGCCGGATGGCTCCACTATCTCCGCGGCACTGACGAGAACGGCCGCCCCATGCTCATGGCCGACGCCATGATCGACATCATGCAGCCCTTCCTCGCCTCCGGTTGCGGCAACGCACGCCTCGCCCTCACCGTCCCTTCGCTCTTCGGCGATCTCGCCGCCACTCATCCAGGCTTCGTCGCTGAGGTCCAGGCTGACCTCGACCAACTCCGCAATCAAGGCGTCCGCCCCACCATTGCCCGCGTCCTTGAACAAATCCCGGTTGCGTAACCTGCATCGCTCCCAAACGCGCAGGTCGCCCCTTGGCCCGTGCCACTTCCCCGCAACGCCAAACAATGAACTAGAGGAAATCAACAGATGACCGCTGCCATCCAGCCCGCCCACCCGAGCAACATCTCATTCGTTGAGCGCATCGGCATGTATCCAGAACTGGCCATCGGCTATCTCGGCCTGCTGCTCTTCATGATCGGCGATGGCGTTGAAGCGGGCTTCCTCTCCCTCATGCTCACTGACATGCGCTTCGGCACCGTGAAAGTCGCTCTCGTCTTCACCGCCTATGGTGCATCTGCCGCCCTCGGCTCATGGCTCAGCGGCGCGCTCAGTGACATCTTCGGCCCCAAAAAAGTCATGTGGGCCGGCCTCCTCATCTGGCTCGGCTTTGAGATTCCTTTTCTCCTCGGCGGCATCGCGCACGCAAATTACAAAATTATCGTCGTCAGCTATGGCCTGCGCGGATTCGGCTATCCCTTCTTCGCCTACGGCTTTCTCTGCTGGGTCGCCGCCGTCACCCCCGAGCGCTATCTCGGCACAGCGGTCGGATGGTTCTGGTCTGCCCGCACCGGCGGGCTGCCCACGCTCGGCGCGCTGCTCGCCAGCTTTGCCGTGCCCCTCATCGGCGGCTACAAAACTCTGTGGGTCTCCGTCGTGCTCGTCGCCATCGGCGGACTTATCGCCCTCTTGTTAGTCAAAGAGAAGCGCGGCGCGCTGCCGCTCTCCACCACCGGCGAAAATCCGTTGGCCGTCCTCTTCACCGGCGTCTCCATTCTCTGGCGTCATCCCAAGGTCGCCCTCGGCGGCATCGTCGCCACCATCACCACCACCTCCGAGTTCGGCTTCCTCGTCTGCCTGCCCATCTTCTATGTCCAGAAGGTCGGCTTCACTGAGGGCCAATGGCTCCAGATCGTCAGCATCATCTTCGCCACCAACGTCGTCGCCAATCTCTTCTGGGGCTGGGTCGGCGACAAGATCGGCTGGCGTCGCACCATCACCTTCGTCGGCGCCTGCGGCTGCGCCCTCACCACCATGGGCCTCTTCTATGTGCCTCACATCTTCGGGCCCAACTTCATCCTCGTCATGCTCGCCGGCATGGCCTACGGCATTGCGCTCGCGGGCTTCGTACCCATCGCCGCCATCATGGCCGTCCTTGCCCCCGAGTCTCGCGGCGCGTCCATGTCCATCATGAATCTCGGCTCCGGCCTCAGCATGTTCACCGGACCCGCCATCGTCGGCATCTTTCAGCCCATGTTCGGCATCTCCGGCGTCATCTGGATCTTCGCCCTCATGTACCTGGTCGCCGCCGTCCTCAGTTACATGCTCCGCATCCCAGGCGTCCGCTCCCTGCGATAAGCATGGGAACCCCCAACCCTCAACCACCCAATCGCCAACTCTTCACCAATGCCGGGTGCCCCTGGTCTCGATTCTGAGACCAGGGAAACCACTATCCTTAATCGGCCACCCGTCAACTCCCCACCAATGCCGCGTGCCCCATCCATTCCACAGCCTCATCGTGGAATGGGTGGGAACCCACAACCATAAACCCATCCCCGAACCCCGCTGACTCGCTACCGCCGCGAAGCGGCGCTGACTTGCTGACTTGCTAAATCGCTAACCCCGCTAACTCCGCCAACCCCGCTAACCCCGCTAACTCCGCTAGCCCCGCCAACCCCGCCAACCCCGCTACCTCACCGCCTCCCCCGCAATCTTCAACCGCGTCCGATACACACTCGTACTCGCCGCAATATAAAGCGTCTTCCGGTCCGACCCAGCCCACGCCAAATTCGCCACCTTCTCCGCAATCCGTATCACCGCCAGCGGCTTGCCCTCCGGCGAGAAGATCCAAACCCCGCCCGGCCCCGCGCTATAAATATTCCCTTCCACATCCACCTTCATCCCATCCGGATTCCCGATCCGCGGATCGTTCGTCGCGTCATACAGAAGCTTTGCATCCGTCAGCGTCCCATCCGCCTCCACGCGATACCGCATCCATATCTTCTTCGGTTCCGAGTTATTCACATACAAGTACTTCTCATCCGGCGAGAACGCAATCCCGTTCGGCCGCGTCAAATCCTTCACTAACAGCTGTAACTCACTCCGCGCCGGCGCCGCGCCCGCCTTCTGCTCCAGCGCATGCGGAATCCGGTACACCCCGTTCACCGCCAGCTCTTTCTTCGGGTCGTCATCATGCTGCGACTCCAGCCCATACGGCGGATCGGTAAAGTAAAGCGACCCATCCGACTTATACACCACGTCATTCGGGCTGTTCAGCCGCTTGCCCTCATACGTGTCTGCCAGAATCGTAATCGCCGCTCCCTTCTCCAGCCCCTCCAGCCGGTAGACATCCCGCTGCGCATGCCCCGCCACCGTCAGCCGCCCGCGTGCGTCCAGCGTCATTCCGTTCGATCCCGGCTCAATCCCCTTGTAAGGTCGCCCCTCTTTAAACCCGCTCGGCTCAAGAAACGTGCTCACGCCCTTGCCCGGCGTCCACGTGTGAATCCGGTTCGCCGGAATGTCCGCAAAGAACAGCCGGTCCTTCACCCAAACTGTCCCTTCCGTCCACGTGAAACCCGTCGCAATCCGCTCCAGCGTCGCCCCCGCCGGAATAATCCGGCCCGCCCCCGCCGCATCCACTGTGTCCACCTTCAGCGGAGTCGCGTCCTCACCACCGGCAGCCACAGCCGCCACAGCCCCCACGCCTGCCATCAAAGCAGCCATAACGGTCAACAAAGAAAAACCTCGAGTCAAAGCGAAAGTTCTCATCGTCTGCATATTCGTCTCACCCTGCAGGCTCGCTGTGCGAGCCTCGCTGATCTGGAGTCATCCGCCCGTCTGCGCTCCCGGTCCGCCACCCACACCGGCCCTGAAGCCACAATCCCGCGTCCTCCATCCATAGCGCCCCTGCCGCCCCCTGTCAACCTCAACCCGCCCAAGGGCACTCGCGGTTGCATTCGGCAGCGTGAACGCTGGCGGCTTTGAAAGGGTGCGGCTTGAGCCGTGCCAGGGGAGACGCAAAGAAAAGCCTCGGCTTTAGCCGCGGAGGGGTGTCTGTTGCCGGCCCAACCCCATCCCGCTGCCTCTACAGCGAAAGGCCGGCGACGCTCTTTGAAGATTCCCCCTTCCCCGGCCTCAATCCTCGGTAACTAAGTCCGGATGTTTGACGCTCCGCCTCTTCCTTCGCCCGTTTCTTCCGTTGACATGGGTCTCGCGGCTCAAATACCATCCTCCGGTCATCAGAGTCGATGGTTTCGCGGTAAGCATCGTGAAAGCGAACTGGCTCGTACGTGTTGACCTCGTTTTCCCGCGCACTCCGTAGCCCTGCCAACCCGCATTTCGGCTTGGTGATGGATGCGAATTCCTACTCAAGGGAAAAGGAGATCACAATGCAAGCCTGTTCCGCTTCTGCTCTGCCCTCTGAACTCTCGGATGTTCCTTCTTGGTTGATTGCCTCAAATCCGGGGCCAACAAACATCTGTCATCTTACAAAACGCTTTGTGCGTGGCATGGGAGTTCTTCTTGCCTTGGTCTTCGCCTTCGCCCTCCAGACATGGGCCTCTGCGTTGCCCACAACCACCACGCTCGCGGTCACTGCCAAACCGGCAGTCTCGCGGCCCGTTACCATCCTCGTTGCCACGGTTACTGACCCCAACCCCGTCCTGCATGGCCAGGTCCGCTTCTATGACGGCCAAATGCTCATCGGAAGCGCGCAACTGGTCAGCACAGGAACCAAATACACGCACGGCACAGCCAACCTGGCCATGCAGCTCGCTCCCGGCAGCCACGTGCTCAAAGCCGTGTTTCCAGGCACCACCAAGGACGCGTCCAGCTCGTCCATCACGCACACCTTCGCGGTTGCGGGCGCGCTCAGCTCCACCACCATCAGCTCTACAGGTTCGCCAACCAACTACACTCTGACCGCCCAGGTCGGCGGCAGCGGCCTCAACATCCCCACGGGACAGGTCTCTTTTACCGACCAGACCAACAGCAACGCCCTGCTCGGTACGGCCACCCTCGTAGCCGGCAAAGGCACAAACAAGTTCTCCAACGCCACCTCCTATCCCACCTATGACCCCACCGACTACGGCGAGCCGTACATGGTCGCGGCGGCCGACTTCAACGGCGATGGAATCCTCGATCTCGCGGACGCCGACTATAACTCCACCATCTCCATCCATCTCGGCAAAGGGGATGGAACCTTCCAGCCCGCTGCCCCCTTCTGCACTCACGGAGCGCCCGCTGTCCCTTGCGATATCGGCTCTGAGGCTACTTCCATCGCTGTCGGCGACTTCAACAATGACGGAATTCCTGACCTCGTTATTGCCGCCGGCTCCGGCTCTGAGGTTGACGTCTTGATCGGCAATGGAGACGGTACCTTCCAGCAGGAAGTAATCTATTCCACCGCGAGCGGCAATACGAATGTCATCGTCGGCGATCTCAACAATGACGGCGTTCAGGATCTGGTTGTCTCCATCGACGGCGGATTCAGCATCTTGCTCGGCAATGGCGATGGAAGCTTCCAGTCCCACAATGAAATCAGCACCAGCGATGCCAGCACCTACATCACCCTCGGGGACTTCAACAAGGATGGCATCCTTGACATCGCCTCCGCCGGCTGGAATGGCTCAGACCTCATGGTGTTCCTCGGCAACGGCAACGGGACATTCAAAGCCGAAAAAGATACCCCCATCGACGTCAACACCGCCGATTGCACTGTGAAGGCGGTTGACCTCAAGGGGACTGGCTTCCTGAGCGACATCGCTCTCTGCGGAAGCGGTATTCTCGAGGCCCTCGTTGGAAATGGCGACGGCACCTTCAAGACCCCGGTGGAACTACAACCCAACGGCACCACCGAGGAGACTGTTTCCAGCCTGGTCGCCGCGGACCTGGACGGCGACGGAAAGGTCGATCTGGCCGTCTCCTGGTACTCCGACACAAGCCTGCCCGGCTCGGTTTCCGTGTTCAAAGGCGCCGGCGATGGCACCTTCAACGCCACTCCGACCAAACTCACGGTTGGCAAGTATCCCATCTACATCTTGGCCGCGGACCTTGACGGCGAGGGCGACCCGGACCTCGTCACTGCCAACGAATACAGCAACGACCTCAGCGTGATGCTTGACAGCGCTACTCAAATCGCGTCGGCCTCCCTGTCCAACGTAACCATCCCCGGCACAGGCTTGCATTATGTCTTCGCCTCGTACCCAGGCGATGCCGCGCACGCCCAAAGCCAGTCCGTCACAATCGGTCTAACCGCCAACGGCGCAGTCGCCCCCTCACTCACGTCCATCGCGCCCACCTCCGCGAATGCCGGCAGCGGCGCCTTTACCCTCACGGTTACCGGCAAAAACTTCGTCTCCGGCGCCGTTGTCAAATGGGCCGGCAGTGCCAGGGCAACCACCTTTGTCAGCGCCACCTCCTTGACCGCTTCCATCCTCGCCGCCGACGTCGCTTCCCAGGGCACCTACCCGGTCACGGTAACCAGCGGCGGAGCCACCACCGGTGCGGCAACCTTCACGGTTTCGGCAGTCGTCGTCGCTCCCGTCATCAGCTCGCTCTCGCCGCCTTCGGCGGTCGCCGGCGGGCCCAGCTTCTCCCTCACCGTCACCGGAGCCAACTTCACCGCCGGCTCAACCGTGAATTGGAACGGCGCCGCCAGGGGAACCTCCTTCACAAGCGCAACTCAGGTTGTCGCCGTCATCCTGGCCGCTGACATTGCTGCCATCGGCAGCAACACCGTCACCGTATCAACCGGCTCCAGCAAGTCCAACAGCCTGTCGTTCGCGGTCACCGCGGCCCCGCCTGTGGTCGCGTCCCTCTCCCCAAACTACGCAATCGTCGGTTCTGCCGCCTTCACCATGAAGGTTGGCGGCTCGGGCTTTGCCTCCACTGCGTCCGTCTACTGGGGCGCAACCAAGCTCACCACCACCTACGTCAGTGCCATCCAACTTACGGCAAGCGTCCCTGCCGCCAATCTCGCCACCATTGGCACCTTCCCGGTCACTGTCGTCAACACCGGAAGCGTCACCTCCAACGCTGTCGGATTTACCGTCGCGGCAGCTACCCACACCCCGCTCGCCTATGGAGCCTTCTCCAAAGACGGGTCGCCGGGGGCCAACAGCGGTAACATCGTCTGCCTTTGGACCTCCCCGCAATACACCTGCACCATCACCGGCGAGAACTTCTCCGGCTTCCAGTATGTCGTCCACGTCACCCCGGCCAGCACCTCCGCTCCGGTTATCCCAACCGTCAGCGCTGCCGCCGGAAACATCAACGTAGAAATGTTCAACATGGCGGGGACCGGCATTCAAAGTCCCTTCTACATCACGGTCTACAAGCCCTGACCTCACGGCTGTTGACCGGCCGCCGGGTGCACGTGGCCCGGCCAGGCATCTCTCCCCGGTTTCTCCCTCGATGGACTGTGGCCGCTGGCCCCGGTCCTGGGGGAGAAACCCGAGTCCTCCCACAAAAAAATTGTGCCCCCGGTCTCGCTCCTGAGACCGGGGCCCGCACCTGAAAAAACTCCTCCAGGCCAGGTCGCAGCAGGGCTTCACCCAACTCCGCCGTGCCCAAACTACCCATCGCCCGCTCGGCCCACCCAACCTTGTCGCCGGCCTTCAAACCCTGCTCAGTTGCAACATCGCCCGTCCTGCTCCCAGCCCAAAACCCGCCACTGACCCCGGCAACCCCAGGCAGCTAGAATTGCTGTGCATCGGCATCATGCCCCCTGTTCCCCCAGGAAGAATCCTCATGAACCGGAATGTAACTCCTCGACAACGCGATATGGATGAATCAACGCAACACCCTCAGATCGGCCGAGTCCGTTGGACCATTTGCGCATTCCTCTTTGTCGCAACGTCGATTAACTATGTGGATCGCCAGGTCATTGGAATTCTTAAGCCCACATTGCAACAGAGCATCGGCATGTCCGAAATTCAGTATGGCTACATAGTTGATGCGTTCCAGCTTGGTTATTCAGCCGCTCTGCTCGTTGCCGGCCGGCTTATTGACCGCCTGGGAACCCGTATCGGATACGTGCTGATCATGGCAATCTGGAGCTTATCGGCGATGGGGGCAGCCCTCGCCAATTCTGTCTTTCAGTTCGGCATTGCCCGTTTCTGCCTTGGGGTCGGCGAGTCGGGGAACTTCCCCGCAGCCCTGAAAACCGTAGCAGAATGGTTCCCTCAAAAAGAGCGCTCGTTCGCCACGGGGCTATTCAACTCCGGCGCAACCGTCGGTTCAATCCTGGCTCCCCTTCTCGTGCCTTGGATCACTTTTCGATACGGCTGGAGAGCTTCCTTTCTTCTCACAAGTCTGTTCAGCACTGCGTGGATCGTCCTCTGGTTCACAAGGTATCGCCCGCCATCTGACTACAAACCCTTGACTGAAGCAGAGAGGTCCTATATCTGCGAGGGAGCGGTTCAAGCCAAACAACCTCAGATCCCATGGAAAAATCTGATCTGCTTCCGCCGGACCTGGGCATTCGCAGCCGGAAAATTCTTTACAGATCCCATCTGGTGGTTCTATTTGTTTTGGATGCCGTCTTACTTTAGTGCCAGGTTCCACGTCGATCTCTCGCATCTGGCTCTGCCTCTCATCCTTGTCTATGGCGCATCATCTCTGGGCAGTGTAGGCGGCGGCTGGCTGCCCGGCTTATTCACCCGGCTCGGCTTTTCTGCAAACCGCGCGCGCCTCTCTGGAATGTTTCTCTGCGCCTGTCTCGTCGTGCCGGTAGTCGGAATCACGATGACCAACTCTGAATGGGTCGCGGTCGCGCTGCTTGGCCTTGCTGCCGCGGCCCATTGCGGCTGGTCGGCCAACCTGTTGACGCTGCCCTCGGATATGTTCCCAGCCAATGCGGTCGGCTCCGTAGTAAGTATTGGCACCATGGCAGGCACTCTAAGTGGCATGATCTTCGCAACCTGCGCCGGCTATCTCTTGGAATTCACCCATAGTTATTCAGTCATGTTCGTGATTGCTTCCATTGCCTACTTGGTGGCTTTCGCGGCAATCACAATGTTGTTGCCCGCAATCACTAAGGTTGAGCCGGCGGCCTGACCAAAGTTGCTGGCTCATGAGTGCGCAACCGGTATCCATAGGTTGCTAACTCCCGGCGGGCAGGCTGCTACGGCAAGGAGGATTCATGTTAAGCGCCAGGGAACGCTTGCTCTTGACCCTCGCGGGTAAAATCGCCGACCGTGTGCCGGTATCGCCGTTTGTCCAGGAGCAATATCTTTCGGCGTACTACCCTGCAGAAACCGTGGTTGATCGGGTTGTGGATGCGGTCAAGCTTGCCCATGAACTCGACTTTGACCTTATGGCAAAGCACAACCGCTTCCTCACGCCTCACTTCTTTCGTAAAAGCTATCCCGGCTGGGAGTTGCGCGCAACCAGCTCGTCAGACGGGCGAATGAACCGTTATCGTCTCCAGATCCTCACTCCGCACGGCTCCTTGTGGCAGGAGGAAGCGGTCGAGAATATCGGTGTCGCCACAGCCGGTGCCGTGCGCGTAGTCACCAAACACCTCCTCGAAACCAATGCGGATATCGAAGTGTTCCTTAAGTCAGTTCCCCGGCTGGATGACGCCGAGAGGGCTAACATGCGAACTGTCGTCGCGGAATGGAAGAAGGTTGTCGGCGAACGCGGCGTCCTCGCGCCGTGGGGATTCGCGGGTGTCTTCAATTTCCTTGCCGGGTTAATGGGGATTGAAGCTCTCTGCCTGGCCCCCACTCAAGATGAGGAGCAATACCGTGAACTGATGCGTCGCATCGCCGGCATGCAGTGCGAGTATAGTCAGGCTCTCGCCGAAGCCGGAGCTGACTGCGTGGGAATCCAGGGGCATATGGCGAACGCTGGAACCGTAAGTTCCGTGTTCTTTCAAAAATATATTCAGGAATACGAGAAGCGAGTCATCGACTCAATCCACGCTGCCGGTGCATTCTCTATCTACCATAACTGCGGACGTGCAAAGCGCCTATATACCAACTACCGCCAGATGGGCATGTCTCTCTGGGAAACCGTCTCTGAACCCCCTGCGGGCGATAATCGCCTGCATGAAGCAAAGGCCGCGCTTGGCGACACAGTGTGCCTTCTCGGCAACCTGGACCAAATTCATTTTCTCAAGACCGCCACTCCCGCCGCTGTGGATCGGAAGACGCGAGAGGTCGTCTCTGTCGGCAAGCCCGGCGGCCGATACATCTTTGCAGCATCGGATTTTCTCGAAACCGGAACTCCTCATCAAAATGTCATCGCGATGATACAGGCCGCAAAACAGGAGGGTGTCTATTGAGTACCTCAGGCATCCATCCGTTGTCACAGAAGAATGCAAGTGGTCCAGCGTCCGAGCTCACCTCGCCGGAGTCGACGATGGCCTGGTCAAAGTCAGGCCTGTACTAGACAGAATTCCCCACCTGAAAGGACTCCTCCAGGCCGAGTCGGACGACGACTTCACCCAACTCCGCCGAGCCGAAACCACCGGACGCCCGCTCGGCGCGCCTCAGTTTGTCACCGGCCTTGAAACTCTGCTGGGGCGCACCATCGCCCGTCGTCCTCCCGGCCGAAAACCCGCAAACGACCCCAGCAATTCCGACCAGCTAAAATTGCTGTGAATCGCTATCATGTCCCCCTATTCCCCCTATTCCCCGGGAGGGTAGTATTTGAAGTGGGTTTTTTCGCGTTGGCGATGCCAGCGGGGAGCGCATGGGACAGGGCCAGGGAATAAGGAATGGGAAATAGGTATCATGTCCCCCAATTTCCCATTGAGCAGGTCTCAAGAATATGCCGGGGAACAAGACGCCTATAAAACACAGTCATACGTCAACAAAGGGCTTGGAGACGATTCTCCGTATGGTGTATGGACCAGCAAAGGATACTCCCAAAAAGAAGTGAATTATTGGGCAACCCAGTCTACTAATGCTTGGTGTAATGCAGGGGGGGCAAATTGCAGCCAATGAGGATTTTGAAATGCTTGATTGCCGTTTTGGGATGCGTATTTCTCGTACTCCCTTTTGTCTCGGCCCAAGAGCCGGTGAAAGCTGACCAAGTAGGAGAGACTTCCGTTTGCACCATTTCGCAATCGCCAGACCGGTATAACGGAAAACTGATTCGCGTTGCGGCGCGGGTTGAAAGCGACGGACAGGAATGGACTGTTCTCACTGATACGGCTTGTCAATACGGCGGCATGGCCTTAGATCGGACGGGGAAATTCCAAGGGCAAAAGGAGCTGGAAAAAGCTCTTTACTCAAAGCCTCCCGGAACGAGATACCTGATGATTACAGGAATGTTCATCGGTATATTTGAATGGCGACTCAATCAGGTTCCATCTCGTATTCTGCACTTGAAAAAGTTGCTTGACCTGAAGGTATCCCCGATTGCAGTTCCAGACTCAGACAGTATGCCATCTGACCCTCCGAGTGGCGCTAGCTTGAACCATGAGGCAGGCCACGTCGATCCGCCGAAGCCGCAATAAATCTACGACTGGAGGGAATAGCGCTATGACACGCTCCGCCGTTTGTGCAGTTGGAGTGTGTTTTTCGCGATCCCGGCACACCGGCAAAGAACGGGATACCGAATCAGGGAACGATTACTTCCCTGCACGCTATTACAGTTCGGCTATGGGACGCTGGTTAAGCCCTGATTGGTCGGCCAAAGCAGAACCAGTACCATACGCGAAGCTGGACAATCCGCAGAGCCTCAACCTGTATGCGTATGTGTTGAACAATCCGCTCACTCACGTTGATCCAGATGGGCATGACTGCCACACATTTCTTGGCATTACGGTTTGCTTCGGAAAGCCTGCACCACTACCGCCACCGCCCCCGACACCCAAGCCGCCGCCGGTGCCACCACCACCGCCCGTGACTTTCAAGCCAAAGGTGCCCGCACCTGATCCGAACAGTGGTCTTGGCAAGTTGATTCAGTGTACAAATAGCTGTTTGAACCCTGTCCCGGTCACAGCAACTTCTACGAGTGAGAAGATACCTGGCCATCCCGAAATCCATGGTCCAGGTACGCCCCACGGAAAAGGCGAAGCGTGGGATTTCAAAACTCCGGGTGGTGCGGCAGACGCTCGTCAGGGAATGATGTGCAGCGCATCTTGCGGGGCAGGATACGGAAAGAATGAGTGGGCTAATCCATTAGAACATGCGCTTGGTCCAGGTCATGACCATGCTCAAACGGGCCCGGGGCTTGGTGGAAGTCGTGGTGATCTTCCAGATGTTCCGCAATAGGAGTAAGCATGCTTAACCTGAGAAGGATGTTGTTTGTACTTGGCCTCTTGTTCGCTTTGCGAGGAAGCGCATTAGCAGCCCCATGTGATCTGAGGTCGCTTCCCGATTCAATTCAATCATCACTGGCCAAAGATTATTCTGAATGGAGAATCGTGACTCCCGGCAGATTAGAGAAGTCAGACCGCGAGACCTGGCTTCAAAACTATGCAAAGGAATGTCCCGGAATAGCCATGGGGAAGTTTTCTGTAGAAGAAAACGGATATGCCCTCAATCTGCTTAAGAATGCCAATGGAAAGCTTTACCAGCAAATTGTCTATTTTGAGCCGTATCAGAATGGATTCAGGACAATGGTGATTTTTCCTAGCACAGCGATCAAAATCGTCACTGTGATAAGGAAGTTTGCTCCTGGGAAGTACAAACCTTCCAATGGCGGGAAATCTCTTTTCATCAAGACCGATACCATCGGCATTTCACAGATCGATGCTTGGACAGAGGTCTACTACTGGGACGGATCACGTTTTCGTCAGATGGTCACTTCTGACTAGATCGAGTAGGGTGGGTGGGCAGGCGGGTGGCCCCGGTCTCGATTCTGAGACCGGGGATTGATCTACGACGGAGGTATCCACATCTATGACGACCTCCGCCGTTTGTGCAACCACAACACATTTTTTACCATCCCGTTCTACCGGCAAAGAACGAGATACCGAATCAGGCAATGACTACTTCATGGCCCGCTACTACAGCAGTGCGATGGGAAGGTTCCTCAGCCCGGATTGGTCAGCAAAGGCTGAGCCTGTACCGTACGCAAAACTGGACAATCCGCAATCACTAAATCTTTACAGCTATGTGCTGAATAATCCTCTCAGCGCGGTTGATCCAGACGGGCATGAAACGGCGGAGGAGGTAGCAAAAAAGAACGTTGACAATGCCAAAATAAGCGCTGGAACGGACAGGTACGACAAAAGCGCCACAGTTGTTAGCAATGGTCAAGTGTTTAAGCCTGGATCGGATAAGTGCAACCTGTACGTTTCCGAGAACCAAAAGAACTCAACTGGCGAGCACACCGTAGTGGAAGGAACAGGCAAGATACCGAGCGCCGCCGCATTCGCCGATCCGAATGTGAAGATCACGGGTCTATCAGCTCCAGAGCCCCTAGCGAATGCAAGACCTGGAGATGCAATCGCACAAGATCATGGACCTGGAGCGAACGGCAATGAAGAAGGCCACGTCGGCGTCGTTGTATCGCTCCCCCATGACGGCCAACCTGGCCAGACTGCATCGGCTAACGCGAACGAGGGCGGGAAGGTCACTATCAACGACTGGGGCTTCCGCAGCCCAACCGCAGCTCAAAACAATGGAGAGAGACACGGGGCCGCTTCACCTCCTCCAGTAGTGAGGCATCCATTAGGAGACCCGCAATGAAAGAGACGATGAAGACCATCCTCCAGGTGCTTTTCGGCTTGGCCCTGTGCGTGGGCATCGGAGCGGTGCTGATCTACTCCAGCCTTCCGATCTTCTGGGAGCACGAAGACCTACAGCCTCACGTCTACTCCTTCACTTGGCGATCAGGCGTCATGCTGGCTGCGCTCCTAGCAGTCACTCAGGGCATATCGTTCCTAGTCTTCCGTTGTGTTCACTGGGGCCATACCAGAACTCCGAAATAGGGGGACATGATACCTATTCCCCTTAAAAATGCTATCGTCTCTGCATGCCGCGACTCGCTCGTATCGTCATTCCAGGCCTTCCTCATCATGTGACCCAGCGCGGAAACCGCCGCGAGCCCATCTTCTTTCAAGACGGCGACCACGAAATCTATCTCGACCTGCTCGCCGAACAGACATCCAAAGCCGGCGTCGCCGTGTGGGCCTACTGCCTGATGCCCAATCACGTCCACCTGATCCTGCAGCCCACCCAAAGCGACGGCCTCGGCCGTGCCGTCGGCGAAACTCACCGCCGCTACACCAACTTTATCAACGCCCGCGGGCGCTGGACCGGCCATCTCTTCCAGAGCCGCTTTGCCTCCGTTGTCCTTGACGACGATCACCTCGTAAGCGCCGTTCGCTATGTCAGCCTGAATCCGGTGCGTGCCAAATTGGTTGCCCGCTCAGAAGAATGGAAGTGGTCCAGCGTCCGAGGGAAATAGGGGGACATGATACCTATTTCCCGGATCGTTCCCCACCCCGCCACCCCAACAACTGACCACGACCCATCTACCACAGCCTCACAGCCCCCCCCGCGCTCCCACCCACCCGGACCCGCGTTGGGCCTGGTCTACCCACTACCCACTACCCACTGCCCGCTCCCCGCTCAAAACGAATCCCGCCCCCCACAGTCCCGCATCTCACGAAAAATCAACAGCATACCGCCAGAATTCGCCTCAATTCCCGTGTTCTTGCAGAAAAAGGGTCAATTCCATACCAACCAACCCCCAATATGTCGAACTATCTAAGGTTCCGAATTTCAAAAAAGGGTCAATTTCACGGTTCCGAATGACACTTTTCACAACCATTGAAGCAAACCTTTTCGCACCAAACCGAACCTTAGAAGCAAACCTTTTCGCACTAAACCGAACCTTACAGGCAAACCTTTGCGCCCAAAAGTTGACTACTCAGTACCCCCCTTTTCCCTGGTCCCTCGTCCCTGTTCCCTGCCTCTAATCGAACACCACCGTCTTGTTCCCATAGCAGAGAATCCGCCGGTCCAGGTGCCACCGCACCGCCCGCGAAAGCACCACCCGCTCCAGATCCCGTCCCCGCGCCACCAGGTCTTCCACCTGGTCCCGGTGCGAGATCCGCGCCACATCCTGCTCAATAATCGGCCCGTCGTCCAGCACCTCGGTCACGTAGTGGCTCGTCGCGCCAATCAGTTTCACGCCCCGCGTATGCGCCGCGTGATAGGGCCGAGCCCCTGTAAATGCAGGCAGAAACGAGTGATGCACGTTGATGATCGCCGCCGGATACCGTGCCACAAACACCGGTGAAAGAATCTGCATATACCGCGCCAGCACCACCAGGTCCACCCCGTGCCGCGTGAGCAATTCAAAGTGCCGCGCCTCGGCCTCCGCCCGCGTCGCCGCCGTCACCGCCACATGCTCAAACGGAATCCCGTAGAACCCCGCCAGGCTCTCCACCGCGCGATGGTTCGATACAATCACCGGAATCTCGCACCCCAGCTCGCCCAGCCGCCACCGCTCCAGCAGGTCCGCCATGCAGTGCAAATACTGCGAACAAAAAAGCGCCACCCGCGGCAGCCGCGCCCCGGAACTCAGCTGCCAGTTCATCCCCAGCTCCGCCGCCAGCGGCGCAAACGCCCGCTTGAAGGCTTCCAGGTCGAAGCCCGGCCCAGCGTCGCTGCCGTCTCCAAGGCCAAACTCCACGCGCATGAAAAACAGCCCCAGCTCATGGTCCTGGTGCTGATCCGCATGCAGAATATTCGCCCCGTGCTCAAACAGCAGCGTAGACACGCGCGCCACCAGACCCTTCTGGTCCGGGCAATCAATTAATAGAACAGCCGAGTCTCTCATCGTCTCTCCAGCATAAGCCACCCGCGGTGCAGCCAGCTTCCACCCGCGGTGCAGCCAGCTTCCACTCGCGGTGGGGGCCAGCGTCCACCTGCGGTGGGGGCCAGCGTCCACCTGCGGTGGGGGCCAGCGTCCACCTGCGGTGGGGGCCAGCGTCCACCTGCGGTGGGGGCCAGCGTCCACCTGCGGTGGGGGCCAGCGTCCACCTGCGGTGGAGGCCAGCGTCCACCTGCGGTGGGGGCCAGCGTCCACCTGCGGTGGGGCCAGCGGCTCGCTGTTCGCTCGCAAGGGCTTCCTCGGCTGAATGCGCGCTGCCAGGTTGAGGCTCGTTTTGTCCAGAATCCAGGCCATCCAGATGCCCCCAAAGAATCCATCCTGCTGACCGGGAGCCAGGCAAGCCCGCGCCGCTGAATTCGCAGGCCGCGTGACTTCACTCGCAAAAAGAACGCCGGGGCAAGTGCCGCCCCGGCGATGCGCGTGCAACGCAATAAACTTCTTCTCAATCTCTCGGCGTCGGCTCCCTGCGGCTTTGGAGCCCGGATGTTTCCGAGTCTTGACGTCTCCGACCCTTGCAACGGAAACCCGCGCCCATACCCAGCTCTCCACGTCAGCTACGACCGCATGCCACCGGCGACTTCAGGCCCTGGCGCGGACCGCAGGCGCGATTGCCCCGCAGGTGGCACAGTGGGCGGAGAGGCTTAGGCAGCCGTGTTGCCCCGCACCTCCAGCGGGACGCTCAACTGCTGCCGAAGGCTGCCCGCCAGGTCGGCCACCACGCGCAGCTTTTCCGCCAGCGGTGTTGAGGTCTCGGTGCCCGAGAGCGCCAGTTGCGAGTGCAGCAGCAGCCCGGCCACCGTCGACTTCAACTCAGTCTCAATCGCCGCCGCCGCTGCCCGGCGCGCCAACGTCTGCTCCCGCTCGCGGCGGTGCAATGCTGAGCGAATCTCCCGCGTCAGTCGCGCCGCTCCTGAGAGCGCAAAGTTGATCTGCAGCGGAATCGCCAGCCCGGCGTGCTCCCATATCGTCTCGGCGGCGGCCGGATCGCATTCCGCCATCGTCTCGTCCACCACCACTGCCAGGAACTCACGGCGGCGCAGCGCCGCCAACGCGGCCTTGCGGCCCTCCGCTACGTCAACCTCCATCCCCAACTGTCCGCCCACCACCGCGGCGCAGTTCCGCGCGCCTTCGATCCCCGTCACAATCAGAATGCTCATTTCCAGCTCCTTCCAGCGTGCCCGCGCGGCTCCTGGGCCTGGGGCGGTTCGGTTGGGCTATGCTCCGGTTGCCGGCTCGTGTCAGGGATTACCTCCCGCACGCCCGCATGGCCCAGACGGTGTTTCCCGTAATTGACCTATCGGCGCAACCGCTTCCGGCTTCAGTCCGCCTAGCTTACTCGTCCCGAAGCGGGTCGGCGATGCCGTACTCCTTCAGCTTCCGGTACAGCGTCGTCTTGCCGATTCCCAGCAGCTTGGCCGCCTTCAGCTTGTCCCCGTTCAGCGTGCGGATCGCGCCCAGAATCGCCTGCCGCTCCAGATCGGCCAGCGTCGCCAGTTGCGGCGCTCCGGCCTCCTCGGCCGTCTCGCCCACGGCCGTCGCCGTGCGCCGTGCCTCAAGGCCCTGTTGTTGCAGCTGCGTGGGCAGGTCGCCCAGGTGAAGCACAGGCCCCGAACTCAGCGCGCACGCCCGCTCAATCGAATTCTCCAGCTCTCTCACGTTGCCCGGCCAGTCATGCCGCATCATCGTGCGCAACGCCTCGTCGCTCAGCGTGAACTTGCTCCCGTGCTCCCGGCTGATCCGGTCCAGAAAGTGCGCCGCCAGCAGCGGGATGTCTTCCCGCCGGTCGCGCAGCGACGGCAGCCGCAGGTTCACCACGTTCAGCCGGTAGAACAGATCCTTGCGGAAGCTCCCCTTCTCCACCATCACTGCCAGGTCCCGGTTGGTGGCGGCCACAATCCGCGCCTTGATCGGAACCCGGTGCGTCGCCCCCACCGGCCTGACCTCTTTCTCCTGCAGAGCCCGCAGCAGCTTGGCCTGCAAATCCAGCGACAGCTCGCCGATCTCGTCCAGAAAGACCGTGCCGCCCTCGGCCGACACCAGCAAACCATCCTTGCTGCGGTTGGCTCCCGTAAAGGCGCCCTTCACATACCCGAACAACTCGCTCTCAATCAGCGTAGGCACCAGCGAACCGCAGTCCACCGGCAGAAACGGCTTCTGCGCGTTGGGCCCGTAGGCGTGAATCGTCCGCGCCACCAGTTCCTTGCCGGTTCCGCTCTCGCCCAGCACCAGCACCGGGTGCGAGCTCTGGGCCACTTTCGAGAGGATGCGGTAAAGCTTCTCCATCTCGCCCGAGCGGCCAATCATCGCGCCCAGCCCCTGCGAGAGCCGCAGCCGCTCCCGCAGCTGCCGGGTCGCGGCGTCCGTCGTCAGCGAGGCTGAAGCCCGCTCCAGAACCGTCGAGAGCTCATCCATCGCGAAGGGCTTGGCCAGATAGTCCGAGGCTCCGCAGCGCATCGCCTCTACGGCCGCGTTCACTGACCCTGAGGATGTCATCGCGATCACCGCCGTCTGCGGGTAGAGCAGCTTCACCTCTGAAACCAGCTCCAGCCCGGCGCTTGAGCCCGGCGGAAGGTTTACCAGCAGAATATCGGCGGCGCGCCCGCGCAACTGGTTGCGCGCCTGTGCCAGGTCCCCGGTGCTCTCCACCGCATAGCCCAGGCTGGCGGCAATCTCCGCGCAGGCTGAGCGCACCGCCGCGTCAGCATCCACCACCAGCAGGTGCAGCCGTATTGCCGGTTCCGCAACTTGGGGGATAAACTCCATCGCCCTTGTGTTCAAGACTGTTTCGAGCATTGTATTCGCCTCACGCTGAATTCGGTACTTTGCATTTTCTCTTAGGTCCGTTCTTCGGCCCTATCCGTCCTTGATTTGGTTAAAATCTCCGCTCTCTTTGCCGATCTCCGCCCAGTATCCCGATCTCCGCCCTGTATCCGATCCTCGCCCTGCATCCCGATCCTCGCCCTGCATCCCGATCTCCGCCCTGTATCCCGATCTCCGCCCCGTATCCCGATCTCCGCCCTGTATCCGATCCCCGCCCTGTATTCCGATCCTCGCCCAGTATCCCGATCTCCGCCCAGTTTCCCGATCCCCGCCCTTCGAGCTGAATGCCGCCCTCATGGCCGGCAACCGTCCTCAGCGGGTACGCACCGGCAGTTCCATCTCAAAGCGAGCCCCGGCCTGGGCGCGGTTGGCTGCGTAGATGCGACCTCCGGCCTCCTCCACGATGGTGCGGGTAATCGCCAGCCCCAGCCCGCGATGCGTCGCCGGCCAGCCGCCGCTTCCCGCCCTGGCCCGGGTCGTAAACCCGGCTTCAAAGATCTTCTCCAGGCTTTCGGACCCAATCCCCGGCCCGTTGTCTTCTATCGTCAGAGCTACCCACTCGGCAGCCTCCCGCCCGGCGCGCAGTTCCTTCAGTCCCAGCCGGATCCGTCCCCCGCCCGGCATCGCCTCGGCTGCATTCTTCACCAGGTTCACCAGGATCCGGGTCAGGTCCTCGCCTGTAAGCCTCACCGGCAGCGCGCCACCCTCGGCATCCACCGTCAGGGCGATCGCCGGCCCGGCCAGTGCTGCCAGCAGGTTCCGGTTGGCCATCAGCTCTTCGGCCAGGTTCGCGATCGGCACCGCCGGCATCAGATCCCACCGCCGCGTCCGTTCCTGACGCTCGGCTGTCACAGATGTCGCCGGAGTCTGTGCGGTCGCGCCTGCCGTCCCATGCGCCGGCCCTGCTTCGGCGCCGCGCCCATCCGCCTTTTCGCCCGTCCCGGCGGCCGTGCTCTGCTGCGTCTCACGCCCCGCCAGCCCTCGCGCATCCAAATGGGCCCCCTCCAGATCCCGCGTATCCAGATCCCGTGTGTCCAGCGCAACCAGCTTCTCCACCAGCCGCCGGCTGGCCGCGGCCACCAGCCGCAGTTCGCTCCCGTAGTGCGCATACGCCGTCGCCAGCACCCCCGGCTCTTCCAAAAGATCACAATAGAGTCCCAGTGCCGTCACCATGTTGCGCGCGTCGTGCGCCACCTCTGCAAGGCTCTGGCCCCCGCTGCGAAGCGTGGTCAGCGTCTCCACCACGGCCTCCACCCGCTTCCGCTCCGCTCCGCCCCATCCCAACGTTTGCTCAATCTGTTGCATGGCTTGCTTCCTTTCCATTTCCAGGGCCTCTGGCGTCTCCCGCCTGCCCGCCTACCCACTCGCCACTACCCACTCCCACTCACCACTGCCTGCTACCCACTACCCACTACCCACTGCCCAGGAAACCCTGCCGTCCCGCTTCCCAATCTCGTCTCCGGTTCAGGGTTTTGTCCTCTTCTATTACACGTAGCGTGCCAAACCAGAACACTCTCCTTAAGGTCCTGATAAGGGAAGGCTTGTACTGTCCTATTCCCATACACACCTGCCCGCCCCCAACCCCCTTTTTGTCCCGAAATGGAACAGATCCCCTCCGGCCATCCGTCCAAACCTATGACTCTAAACAACCTCCACCTTCATTCCCCTTCCGGTCCGCCCCCATCCCGGATTCCCGTCTTGGAACCGCTCCAGAACTGCCCCTTCCCACCTCGGCATCCCCCCGCCTCCCGCTCCCCATTCCCGTACAATCGCCCTATGAACCCCGCCGCCCCTTTCTTCCGTCCCTCCGGCCGCACCCCCGCCCAGCTCCGCCCCCTCTCCCTCCTGCCCGGCTTCGTCCAGACCGCCGAAGGCTCCGTCCTCGTCTCCCTCGGCAACACCCGCGTCCTCACCAACGCCACCATTGAGCCGGGCGTCCCCGGCTGGCTCCGCAACTCCGGCCGCGGCTGGGTCACCGCCGAGTACTCCATGCTCCCCCGCTCCACCGTCACCCGCACACCCCGCGAAAGCGAACGCGGCAAAATCGGCGGACGCACCCACGAGATTCAGCGCCTCATCGGCCGCAGCCTCCGCTCCGTCGTCGATATGAAGGCCCTCGGCGAGCGCACCGTCATCCTTGACTGCGACGTCATCCAGGCCGACGGTGGCACCCGCACCGCCGCCATCACCGGCGCCGCCGTCGCCCTCGCCCTGGCCCTCAACGCCCTGGTCGCCGCCGGAACCCTCAAGGCCTCGCCTCTCCGGCAGCTCGTCGCCGCCACCTCGGTCGGCATCGTCGGCGGCACGGCCCTGCTCGACCTCTGTTATGAAGAGGACTCAGCCGCCGAAGTCGATATGAACGTCGTCATGACCGCCGACGGCGGCCTCATTGAAACCCAGGCCACCGCAGAGAAGGGAAGCTTCTCTCGCCCCCAGCTCAACGGCCTGCTGGACCTGGCCGAAGCAGGGCTGAAGGAGATCTTCGCCGCGCAACGCGCGATTCTGGGCCTGTAGCCCGCTCTGCTGACCGGCGCCCGCAAGCTAAGATCGAAAACTGAGAATTAAAGCCGAGGATCGCATGACCGACAAGCCCTATCGCCCCCAGCAGGACATCGTCACGTTGATGCAGCAGTACCAGCAGCAGATCAAGCAATCCCCCGAGATGCCCGACCCCGAGACTCGCCTCCTCCGCGCCCGCCTCGTCTTTGAAGAGGCACTCGAGTTCGTCCGGGCCTGCGGCTGCACCGTCACCCGCACCGCCGCCCCCGCTCAAAGTCAAGACCAGCCCGCGCTCATTGACCAGCTCGCCGTCGTCCCCGACCCCGACGGCCATCCCGACCTGGTCGAATACGCCGACGGCTGCATTGACCAGCTCGTCGTCACCTATGGCGCGCTCAATGCCGCCGGCATCCAGGCCCAGCCCGCCTGGGATGAGGTGCAGCGCAGCAACATGAGCAAGGCCTGGCCCCATTGCAGCGTCTGCGACGCCGTTCTCGAACTTGGAGCGGGCAGGGAACTGGTCCATCCGCAAGACTCGAACGCCCACTCCGGCGCATGGCAGCAGGTTCTCAAGCTCCACAAGCGCCCCGACGGCAAGGTCATCAAGTCGCCCACCTACTCCCCCGCCGACCTCAAGCGCGTGCTCGACGAACAGAGACAGCAGGCGTAGGCGTAATCAGGCAATCCTTCGCAACGGGCGCTTCAGGTTCAGGTGCCGCCCGGTTACCGCAGCACCCCCGCCAGCACCAGCGTCGCCCCCAGCCCCGCCACCGACAACACTGTCTCCATCAGCGTCCATGTGGCCAGCGTCTGCTTCATATCCATCTTGAAGAACGACGACACAATCCAGAACCCCGAGTCGTTCACGTGCGACATGATCAGCGACCCGCACCCGGTCGCCAGAACCAGCAGCTCCGGCTGCACCCCCGCGTGCCCCGCAATCGGCGCCAGAATCCCCGAAGACACCGCCATCGCCACCGTCGCCGAACCCATCGAGATCCGCACCACCGCCGCCAGCAGCCACGCCAGCACCAGTGCCGGCATGTGCGCCCCCAGCGCCAGCCCCACCGTCGCCTGCGCCGCGCCCGAGTCGCGCAACACCCCGCTCAACCCGCCCGCCGCCGCCAGAATCACCAGCACCCCGGCAATCGGCTCAAACGACTCCGCCGTCAGCTTGCGCAGCATCTCTGTCCCGTGCTCACGCCCCGTCTGGATATGCCCGCCCAGCATCACTACGGCAATCAGCACCGCCAGCAGCATCGCCACATCCGGGCTGCCCGTAAAGTGCAGCATCTGGTTCGGCAAACTGCCCACCGCGGTCATCGCGTCCGCCCAGCTCCCCAGGCAGATCAGCGCCACCGGCATCAGAATCGCCGCCAGCGCCCGCAGCGGCCCCACCGGCGCGGGAACCACCTCGTGCGCCGGCCCTGAACTCACCACCGTCGCGCCCTCGGCCTGCAACTCAACCCGCAGATCCTCGGCAACGGTCGGCGCAAACAGCGTTGACTCCTCCGCGCCCGCCGCCAGCCAGCCTTTGTGTTTCTTCCAATAGCGGATCAACACCCACGCCAGCACCGGCCCGGCAATGATCGCCGCCGGCAGCCCCCCCGCAAGGCCAAACAAGATCGTCTTTCCCAGGTCCGCGTGGTAAGCCGTTGCCGCCAGCATCGCCGCAGGATGCGGCGGCAGCGTCGCATGCACAATCGAGAGCCCCGCCAGCACCGGCAGCCCCACCAATATCGGTGGCTTGCCGCTCCGTCGCGCCGCCTCGGCAATCACCGGCATCAGCAGCACCAGCCCCACTTCCAGAAACACCGGCATCCCCACCACGATGCCCATGCCCATCATCGCCCAGGGCAACCCCCACGTCCCGCACCGCTCAAACAGGAATCCGCCCAGCGCCGTCGCCCCGCCTGACGCAGCCAGCAGCCGCCCCAGAATCGCGCCCATCCCCAGCACGATCGCGATGTGCCCCATCATGTTGCCCACGCCCCCGGCAAACGACAGCGGTACCTGCTTCAGCGGCATTCCCGCTCCCAGCCCCAACGCGAATCCGGCGATGGCCAACGCCAGCGACGGATGCAGCCGCAGCTTGCCGATCAACACCAGCAGCAGCAGCACGGTTCCCGCTACGCAGGCAACCAGAAAAACATCATGGGATGAAGCGGCGGCAAGGTTCACCGCCAGATTATTCCACATCGCCTCCGCCGCATGCACCGTTTAATTCCCCCGCGCGCGCTCCGCGATTCGGATTTCCAATCCTGTTTCCCTTGCTAGACTGTTCCATGGGATTCCCTCGCATGGAATCGCCGCGTTGGTGCACCGCGCACCTGGGTCCTCCCAATTCACTGGCCTGATCCCCTCGGATGGTGGGGCAACCATGGCAAATGATTCCGAACCCCGTGACGCCGCGCCCCCGGTTGACTCCCCGGCGTCGTATATTGAATTCGAACGCGTCTCCCGCGGCGGCGAACTCCTCATCGTCTTCTTTTATGCCGAAGCCTATGAAGAAGCAGTCAACAATGCTCTGAATGTCTTCAAGAGCTCAGGGGACTTTATCCGTCCCATCCTGCTCTTTACCATTTTCTTTGCCGTCACCGTCCGCTTCTTCATCGGAAACTTCTTTCATCTCTCTGACACTAAATGGAAAGACAAATGGCACCACAGCTCCACGCGCGGCCACTACTTCTTTGACTCGCTCGTCATCGTCCTTGAGAGCCTGGCCATGATCGTGCTCGGCAGTTTCGATGTCGCCGGCTCCACCGTCGTCCAGATCGTCGCCACGCTCATGATCATCTCCGGCATTGACTGTGTCTGGATTCTCCTCCGCTTCGGCATTCGCTGGCGCCATCCCCATTCCTGCCCCGTCGATCTGGGCTGGGCCTGGTTCCGTCTCAATGCGATGGTCTTCGTGCTCTGTTGGATCTTCCTCGGATTCTTCCGCGGCCACCCGCTCACGGCTTGCGTCCTCGGCTCCATCGTCGCCATCAATCTCGCGGCCTTTACCTGGGACATGATCCTCACCAGCGGAAGAGACCCATGGAAACTGAAACTGAAAAAAAAGAAAGCTGTCGCCGCTTAACTGAATCTCAACCAGAGGGGGGCATCGCCGCGCTATGCAACTGAACGATGAAACCTATATGCGCAGGGCTTTCGATCAGGCGCTTCAAAGCTATAACCAGGGCGGTTGTCCCATCGGCGCGGTTCTCGTCGACAATGACACCGGCGCCGTCCTCGGTGAAGGACACAACTCCATGGTCCAGGAGGGCAATCCCATCGTCCATGGAGAAATGGCCGCCCTCCGCGCTGCCGGCCGCGCCGCCAACCGCCACAACGCCACCATCTATACCTCCCTGCAACCCTGCTTCATGTGCGCCGGCGCCATCACCCAGTTCGGCATCCCCCGCGTCGTCATCGGCGATGTGCTCAACGCCGCCACCGACGAAACCATCCGCTTCATGCGCGCCCATGGCATTCAGGTCGTAGTCCTCGATCCCCTCGCCAGCCCCGCCGCCGCCGAATGTGTCGCCCTCGCCGCCCGCTTCAAAGACCAGCAGCCCGCCCTCTGGAATGAAGACTGGGGTGGCGGCACCAACCCCCGCCTCCAGCCCACCGGCTGACTTCCCGCCGTTGCCGTTCTCGCCCCGGCCCCATCCCCCCGGTTACTGCCGGTGTTGTACCCCGATCTCCAGAATCCGCTCATAGAACGCAATCACTTCGTCCGGATCGTCCGTGATCAGCACATGCGTCTCCAGCCATGCCGGCCCGCGGTGCGATTGCGCAATCTCATCCAGTTGCCGCTTCAGGTCGTCCCAGTAGTGGCCGTGCTCCGACGATCCGAAAAACACCAGCGGTCCCCGCTCAATCACCCCCAGCTTCATGTCCGTCAGCGTCAGGCCAATCTCCTCCATCGTGCCCACGCCCCCGATACAGAACACGTGGAAGCTCGCGATATCGAACCACCGCTGCCTGAAGTGGCGCGCCGTTCCCTGAAACGTCTGGAAAAACTGCACCGCATGCTGCATGTCCTGATCCACAATCTCAAGAAAGTTGCAGCCCACCAGCAGGCCCAGCCGCTCGGCAATATCCGCCGCCTGCCGCATCGCTCCCGGGCCGCCGCCGGTCAGGAACGCCACGTGCCCCCCAAACAAGCTCTGCAGCTTCTCCAGCAGCGTCTTCAGGCTCTCAAACTGCTTCTCTGACAGTGGTACCGTCGACCCGTAGATCGCAAACACCAGGCTCGCCTTCAGTGCCTCGATATTCCGGAATGGAACCCAGAATCCCCGCGCCCCGCGATAGACGTGCATCGCCGTCTCTTCAAAAAGTTCGTTCCACCACATCACTTCCACGCCGAACGATTCATAGTCCGCCAGCCGCCCGTGGTCTCGTGCCGACAAAAACGCCCCATGCTCAAACGACGCCTTGCGAAACACGATCCGCTCGATCCTGTGGTCCAGCGCCGCCTGGCAAAGAAACAGGTGCTCAATATGATTCGGAAAATACTCCAGCAACACCGTTGCCCGCGACCCCGCCGCCACCTCCTCCAGAACCTTCATGCTCGACGATGCGTCCGTTCGTTTCAGCACCGCGCGGTGCGCTGAGAGCATGTCCTTCTGCGGCGTCTCCGTCGATCGGCCAATCAACTGCGGCTTGCCGCTCGCGCGCGCCGCTTTTACATCCGTTATCACTGCCGCCGGCCGGTTGTCATACGACGGCCGAAGCTGGTCGAACGGCTCCAGCCTGAAATACTGCGCCAGCTCGCGAAAGTCGTTCCAATCCCCAGGGTTCTGGTCCGGTCCTGGCCCCCCCTCCCCTGCCCAGCCAAACCACCGCCGCGGCGTAAACCGTATCTCGTCCGCCGCATAGACAGAAGCCAACACCTCCGGGTTCACAATCAACTGCTGCGAGTGATTCGCAAACTCCAGAAAAATCCGCGTCCCGCGCGTCGTCACCGGGTCCAGAATCGTCGCGCCCAGGTGCTGCCCATGCATCTCCGATCGCGCGTCCAGAAGCGCAAAATGCGTATGCAGAAACACCGTGCACGACGTAATCACCCCATCGCCCGGCTTCAGCAGAATATGGTCCACCTCCCGCCGCGTCTGCATCCGGTCCAGGATCGTCTTACCGTCCTCCCGCGTCAGTATCCCCAGCAGCCCGTCTTCATCCAGGCTGCTCGCCAGCTCATACACGCAGCGGTGCGGGCTCAGCGTCACGCGCCCCTCGGCGTCAATTGACAGCGGCGCCGGCAACTGCAGCAGGTGATCGGCCACTGCCTGGTAAACCGCATCCCCGCTCAACCGCATCGCCGGATCGCAAAGCACAAGCCGTCCCACTGCCAGCCGTTGCAGAATCAACTGGCTCAGGTGCTGCTTCACCGGATAGCTCTGCACCACCGCCTCCACCGTCGCCTTCAACGATGCGGTTCGCTGTCCAATCGTCAGCGGCGAGCTCGGCCGGATGTCGATCCCCAGCCGCGCAATCCGGCTCCGCGTCACAAAGCGCACATGCTCCCAAAGCCCTGCGCACCGCTCCCTGAAACCCTCTGGAAGATCGAACACGATCTCTACGTTGAGCTGCCGCTCCGTCACCCGCTCAACACTCACCACCCAGCCATCTTCTGTTTGCGGGGCCTCATACCTGATCGACATTGGCGAACTCATCCGCGACGGCCTCCATCTTCCCTTGCTGACTTCGTGTCGATTCTACGCAGAATTGCCCAAACTCGCCATTGCCTCCAGGCCCCCGCCCCCCGGTGCCCGCGCCGCCCTTTTCCCTCCTCCATCCAATCAAGCTCCCCATTTGCCGTTCCGGAACTGCACCCCTGCCTGTGCGCCCCGGCACACTTTCCCCTTGCGCGTCTCTGCTACCATAAGGACGATTGCAGTTCCTGCCGCCCTACAGGCTGATTGCAGCCCTCCAGGGCCAAACCATACCGGCGGCCGGAGCCAAAACCCAGAAGGAGAATCCTCTATGCCTCTTGTCTCCATGCGGCAGCTCCTCGACGAGGCCGCTAAAGGCGGTTATGGCGTCGGCGCATTCAACGTCAACGATATGGAACAGATCCAGGCCATCATGGCCGCTGCCAAAGAAACCAAGTCCCCCGTCATCGTCCAGGCCAGCCGCGGCGCTCGCCAGTTTGCCGAGGACCTCTATCTCTTCAAGCTCATTCAGGCCGCTGCCGAGCTCAATCCTGAGATCCCCATCGCCATGCACCAGGACCACGGCAACAGCTTTGAGACCTGCAAAAGCGCCATCGAACTGGGCTACACCTCGGTCATGATGGATGGCTCGCTCAAGGCCGACGGCAAGACCCCTGCCAGTTTTGAAGAGAACGTTGAAGTCACCAAGCGCGTTGTTGACTTCGCCCACGAGCGCGGCGTCACCGTCGAAGGTGAAATCGGCGTCCTCGGCGGCGTTGAAGATGGTCACGGCGCCGGCGGCTCCGGCCTCGACCACATCACCGACCCCGACCAGGCCGTCGAGTTTGCCGAGCGCACCGGCGTTGACGCTCTCGCCATCGCCATCGGCACCAGCCACGGCGCTTACAAGTTCACCAAGAAGCCCGATGGCTCCGTCCTCAAGATGGACGTCCTCATCGCCATCCACAAGCGCCTGCCCAACACCCACCTGGTCATGCACGGCAGCTCCTCGGTGCCCAAAGACCTGCAGGACATCATCAACCAGTACGGCGGCAAGCTGAAGGAAACCTGGGGCGTGCCTGTCGAAGAGATTCAGCTCGGCATCCGCAACGGCGTCCGCAAGATCAACGTCGATACCGACAACCGCCTCGCCATCACCGGCGCCATCCGCAAGGTTTTTGCCGAAACGCCTGAGAAGTTTGACCCGCGCGACTATCTCAAGCCCGCGCGCGAAGCCATGCAGAAGGTCGTTGCCCAGCGCATGACCCAGTTCGGTCAGGCCGGTCATGCCGGCGACTACAGCCCCATCGATATCAAAGAGATCGCCAAGGGCTACAAAGACGGTTCGCTCTCCACCCGTCCCCTCGTCGCCGCCAAGTAACTCGCTTCTTCTTTTTCCTCTCAACAAAAAGGGCCGGTCCGCTTGTGCGAACCGGCCCTTTTCCCCTTTGCGCCGAGCCGTCCCCAGCGCCGCGCGTCCATTCCGGCCCAGCCTTACCCTGGGTACGATCCGGTAATGTAGCCCTGCAGCTCTTTAATCGTCTTCTCGTGCCCTGAGATCACCCACTTCACCAGGTCGCCGATTGACACAATCCCCACCACCGTCTCGCCCTCCATCACCGGCAAATGCCGGTAATGCCCCTTGGTCATCATCACCATGCACTCATCCACCGTCTGCTGCGCCGTCACAAACTGCACCGGCGTCGTCATGATCTCGTGTACCTTCGTCTCTTTCGACGGATGGCCCAGCAGCACGCCTTTACGCGCGTAATCCCGCTCTGACAAGATCCCCACCAGCCGGTCACCCGCGAGCACCAGCATCGATCCAACATCGTGCTTGGCCATCTTTTCGATCGCCTCGTATACTGACTGCTCCGGACCAACCGAAAGAATCTTCTTCTTGCCCTTGTTCTTCAGCACCAAACCAATCGTATCGGTGATCTTCATCGAATCCTCCTGACCGTTCGCAGTCAATTTCCGGCGTGGGTTTCCCCGTCGGCAAATGCCGGCGTGGAACAGCAGTGTATCTTGATCCGTGCGGGACGGGCTAGGCCCTGGCTCACAATTCCTTAAACTATAGTCAGGCTGCTCCAGGTCCGGCCTCAGCCCAAAGCCGGAGCAACCGCCGCCGGCGCCGCCACGCCGTTCTCCTGATCCTTATACTGCAACTGGTACAGCTTCCAGTAGAGCCCCCGCTGCGCCAGCAACTGCTGGTGCGTGCCCTTCTCCCGCAACTGTCCCTTGTGCATCACCAGAATCGTCTCAGCCCGCTGAACAGTCGACAGCCGGTGCGCGATCAGCACACTCGTCCGCCCCTCCACCATCCGCTCCAGCGCTCCCCGAATCCGCAGCTCCGTATCCGTATCCACGCTCGACGTCGCCTCGTCCAGCACCAGGATCCGCGGATTGTAGGCCAGCGCCCGTGCAAAGTTGATCAACTGCTTCTGGCCCGTTGACAGTGAGTTGCCCCGCTCCCGCACCGCCTCGTTGAACCCGTCCGGCAGGCTCTCGATAAAGTCCAGCACGTTCACGTCCCGCGCCGCCTGCTTCAGATCCTCGTCCGTGATCGCCTCGTTGCCCATCCGGATGTTGTCCGCCAGCGTCCCTGAAAACAGGAATGGGTCCTGCAATACGACGGCAAAGTGTTTACGCAGCCCGTTCAAATCCTGTTCGCGCAGGTCCACGCCGTCCAGCAGAACCCGTCCCGCCGTTACGTCATAGAACCGCATCATCAGGCTCGTCAGCGTCGTCTTGCCCGCCCCCGTGTGTCCCACAATCGCCACCGTCTGCCCCGGTTCCACGATGAACGACACATCCTTCAAAATCCACTCCACGCCTTCAATCGCCGCCAGCCCAGCCCCCGGCGCGGCTCCCGCGGCCACCGCCGCCACAATTGCCTGCTGCTCGTCGGTCAGTTTTTGATACGTAAACCAAACATGCTCAAACTCAATCCGGTTGCTCCCGTTGCCCGCCACAGGATGCGCCGGGCTCACAATCTCCGGCTCCGTATCCATCAGCTTGAAGATCCGTTCGCAGGCCGCCATCGCCGCCTGCAAAATATTGAACTTGTCGCTCAAATCCTGAATCGGCCGCCAGAACCGCTGCGAGTACTGGATAAACATCGCCAGCACCCCGATCGTCACCGCCCCCGACAGCACCCCGAACCCGCCCCGCCAGATCACCAGCGCTATCGCCAGCGACGACAGAATCTCAACCGCCGGATAGTACACCGCGTACGCAAAAATCGTGTCCTTGAACGCGATCATGTGCTGCCGGTTCACAGCCTCAAAGTCCTGGTAGGCTCGCTCTTCGCGGTTGAACAGTTGCACCACGCTCATGCCGCTGATGTGTTCCTGGGTAAAGCTGTTGATCCGCGCAATCGCCGCCCGCACTCGCCGGTAGCTCGCCCGCACGCTGTCGCGGAAGATCCGCGTCACCACAAAAATCAGCGGCAGCACGGCAAACGCCAGCAGCGCCAGCCGCCAGTTGATCGTCAGCATCAGCGCGGCCATCAAAATCAAATTGAAAAAATCGTCCACAATCGCCAGCACGCCGGCCGTGAACATATCGTTGATCGCGTCCACATCCGAAGTCAGCCGCGTCACCAGCCGCCCCACCGGATGCTGGTCAAAAAACCCGATATGCATCTGCTGCATGTGCCGGAAAATGTCCCGCCGCAGATCGAACATCAGCTTCTGCCCGATCCACTGCATCATGTAAACCTGGATGAACTCAAGAAAATACGCGCACAGCAGCGCCGTCAGGTACACCACCGCCAACTGCGTAATCCCCATCGCCGGGTCCGTGCTCAGCCGCCGAGTGAACGCGTTGTTCGTCCCCAGGTTCACCACCAGCGGGTTGCCCGCCCCGCTCTTCGCCCCCGGAGCCATGTAGCGGTCAATCGCCACCATCACCAGGTACGGCCCCGTCACATCGCACAGCGACTTCAGCGTCACTGAAACTGCCGACACCGCCGTCTGCCACCAGTAGGGCCGCAGATAATGCGCAAGCCGCCCCATCAGCCGCGAGTCGTATACCTTCCCGACCACGTCCTCGCCCGGCTTGGCGGGCTCCGTCTTCTCGGATTTCTTCTTGTCTGTTTCGGCCATTCGTTGGGTGGGCTGCGGCTTCCTCCTCTATTGTAAGGGTCGCTGCCCCCGCCCCCCTCCCCCACTGCTCCCGTTCCGCCAAAGCCCCTATAGTAAGGATGTCGTGCTCGCCCGTCCGCCCATCTTCCGCCTGCGCCGCCCATCCCTGCTCCGCGGCATCCTCATGGCGCTCTCCGCCCTCGCCGCCACCTTGCGCCTCGCCGGCTTTCCCGCCCCTGACGCCCCCCACCCCTCCAACTGGCAAATCCTCGCCGTCCTCCTCGCCGCCGCCGCCATGGCTGAGACCTTCCGCTGCATGGGCAGCAAATGGAACTTCTACCACGCCGGCCTCCTCATCCTCCTCTACTCAGAACTCATGATCCTCACCCTCACCCTCTTCCTCTGGCTCTACCCCTAGCTCTCCCACCCCGCCGCCCTGTACCATGAGCACAACATCCCCAGGCCCAGTTCCAATCCCACACGGCCAATCTCTCGGAGGAACCATGCTCAAAGGTTTTCGTGACTTCATCCTGCGCGGCAACGTAGTCGATCTCGCCGTCGCCGTCATCCTCGGCGCCGCCTTCAACGCCATCGTCGCCTCCCTCGTCGGCGACGTGCTCAACCCCCTCATCGCCGCAACCGTCGGCAAACCCGACTTCTCCAGCGTCGTCCTCAACATCGGCAGCGGCCACATCAAAATCGGCAACTTCTTCAACGCCGCCATCTCCTTCCTCATCGTCGCCAGCGTCGTCTACTTTGCCGTCGTCCTTCCCGTCAACGCCCTGCTGTCTCGCATCAAAAAGCCAGCCCCTCCCACTCCCCCCGCCACCAAACCCTGCCCCGAGTGCCTCAGTGAAATCCCCCTCGCCGCCCGCCGCTGCGCCCACTGTGCCCAGCCCGTCGCCTAGCAGCGTCTAGAAGACACCGGCGTTGGCTCTCCCCGCTGAAGGCGATTGGCCCCACCGCAGGTATCCCAGGTCCCGCTTTTGGGACCTGGGATCCCTCAAACCCCGCTATCCCACTCTCAACCCCTCACCGCCCCTCCCCAAACAGACCAATCTCCACCGGCCCCAGCCTCTTCGCTGCGCTCGCCGCCACCCCGCTCACTGCCGCAAACCGCAGTCCCTCCACAGGCTCTCCGTGCCTCTCAATCAAATAGCTCACACCCGCCACTGCCGGGAACTCCACCACCGCCCCCGTCGCGCTCTTCACAACTTTCTCGCGCGCCAACACGTCCACCGCCGCCCCCGGCCACGGATTCCGCACCTTCATCGCCCCCGTCGTTCCCGCCTCAACCACCAGCGTCCTCACCACCCCATCCCTCGTCTGCACATCCACCTTCGTCTTTCCGCGCACAAAAACACTGCCCTCAAAATCCCATCCCGGCGGCAGCGCCGGACCCACACGGATCACCCCGTCGTAGTCCTGTGCCAGCGCCTCCTCCAGCGCATCCGCAACCACCCCCGTCTGCTCCACATAGAACTCCTTTGCCGTCGGCTCCCACTTCGCCATCCCGTTCGCAAAGTTCTGCACCTTCTCCGTTACCTCCACCAGGTTCGCCGCCACTTCGCTGCCCAGTCCCAGCCGCGCCGCCTGAATCGCATCGAAGCTCCAATCGATCCCGCCCTTGTTCGGCCTGTGCGCAAACGTCCTCCGCGCCAGCGCAAACATGGGCGAATCGTCGCCAATCACGCCATATGGCCACACCGGCTCCAGGCCAAGATTCTCCACGTTATGAATCTCCGCCCCCGGCTCATACGACTCCGCAATCACGTCTGTCCCCTCGCCCTCCGCCGCCGCCAGCAGCGTCCGCGGCCCGTCCTCGCGCATCCGGGGAAACGCCGGAATCTTCCCCAGCGCCGCCCGCATCTGCTCCACCAGCTCAGCGTCCTTCCCCAGCAGCCTCGCCGCCTCCATCGTCGCCGGATACAGCGCCTTCATCGCCGCCAGATCTGTCGTCGGATCTGTCACGTCCCACTGCGTCTCGTGTGCATTCGACGGCCCCGTATGCAGCAGACCATCCGCGCCCGGCTTCTGATACGCCAGCAAGAACCGCGCCGCAGAAGCCATCAACGGATAATTGCGCTCAAGAAATCCGCGGTCCCGCGTCGCCAGGTACTGCTCCCAAACCCAAAGCGATACCTCCGCCCCCGTCGTCAGCGTCCGCGCATTGTAGTAAGGATGGAAATCCCCCGCGCAATCCAGCCCCATTGAGATCGGGCTCCAGCTCGACTCGTACTCAATCCCGCGCCCGTTGAACCGCATCGTCTCCGGCACGCAGCTTCCCGCGCGGCCATCCATATGCTTCTTCGTCCACGCCTCCATGCTGTCCAGGTTCTCCCGATAAAGATTGAAATACGGCCCATTCAAATCCCAAAGCCCCGCGCCGATATTCGCCGCTACCTGCATCCGCAGATTCCAGTGCCAGAATGCCGAGGCATCCCACTTGTGCTCGTCCCCCGCCGCCGAGATCATGTCCGCAACCCCCGCCTGCGTCCCCGGATACTCTTCGCCCCGCTCCACCGCCGCAACATACAGATAGATGTCGCGCAAATTCTCCATGTACTCCCCAACCCCGTCCTTCGAAGTAATCTTGATCAGCCCCGCCCGCTTCCAGAACGCCTCCCACCACGCTTCGTGCTGCGTCTCCCGCGCCGCCCGCAAAGCCTGCGCCGCAATCCACGCCACATCCCCCTTGCCCTCGTAATGCGGTGCCGCGGCAATCACCCTGAAATGCCCATCCGCATGCGGCATAAACGTAACCGTTATCGTCACCGGGTCCGTCACCGCCGCCGCTACCCCCCGTCCATCCGCCGTAATCGCCGCCAGCGATCCAAAACTCCGCCCCGACGCCTCCGGATGCTGCTCGTCCACCCAACTCTGCGCCAGCAACCCCATCTGGCCCACAGCCGCCCCGCGCGGCGTCCGCGGTGCCCACAGCTTCAGTTCCGCGGTTTGCGCCTTCTTCGGATCGGCCCCCGTTACATCCACAATCAGCGCGTCGCTCACTGCCTCCACCCACGCCGTCACCCGCATCCCGCCGCCTTGCTCCACAAGCTCGCCATGGTACAAATCCAGCCGCCCCGCATAATCCTTCGCCTCGGTCAGCGCCTTCAGCCCTGGAATCACCACCTGCCCCGCCGCCAGACGATCCGGCAGCGTGTCGTCCCGATTCAGTTGCGCCGTCAAACCATCCGCCCCCCACACCGCAACTCCCAGCCGCCCATTCCCCAGCGGCATCGCCTCACTCGGCTCCCGGTTCGGCCTGCCCAAAACAATCGCTCCCCGTCCCACCACCCCGGCCGCATCCACATGAAACCGGCCCTCCTGCCACGCCGTCGTCTGCGCACCAGCCGTCGCACCGCCCGCCGCCAACGCCGCGCCTGTCAACATTCCGCAAAGTCTCCAAACCATCCCGCTCTTCATTCGCAACCTCCCCTGTCCCATTCTTCAATCCGGGCGGAATTCTAACAGCCGCCTGCTCGTGCTGCGATGCGTCCCCCTCAAGGGATGTCACCCTCGTCCCAGTTAGCCCGCGGCATAACTGGCATCCTAACTCCGCCATGGACTCCCGGCTCGCCCCGCAAACCGGTTGACAATCGTTTTGTCCCGCGTGTTATCCTCCCCAAACGTCGCGGTTCCCCCGCGGACGGCTTCCCCAGGAGGATCAAATCCATGTACGCAGTTGTTCGCCACTATCACTTCGACGCCGCCAATAGCGCAAAAATCGACAAGGCCGTCAAAGACGACTTCGTTCCCCTCATCAAAAAAGCCCAGGGCTTCGTCCGTTATTACTGGCTCGACAACGGACACGGTGAAGCTGCCTCCGTCAGCGTCTTTGAGACCAAGGCCGGAGCCGACGAGTCCATCCACCTCGCCGCAGACTACATAAAGAATCACCTCTCCAAGCTCATGACCCAGAAGCCCGAAATCGTCGAAGGCCCCGTCAAAGCCCACGACTGATCCGCAGTCTCTGACCTGCTTGTCGAGCCCCGGCGGCTGCTGACCCAATCGCCGGCATAAGCGGCCCCTGCCACAGATGACGGGTGCCCCATCCTTGTCACGTTGTTGTTTTTGTGACAAGGGTGGGATACCACAAACTCCGCTCTCCCTGCCGAAGGCCCCCACCCCACCCAGGTGCCCAAGGTCTTATCCACACAAGCCCATGCAAGCAAATTGCGAGCCGCCAGCCCCACCGCAGGTGGCAGCGGTCATTTTCTTGTCACAAAAGCCCGAGCGAGCAAATAGCGAGCAGTTGGCCCCACCGCAGGTGGCCCACAAAAGCCCGAGCGAGCGGATAGCGAGCAGTTGGCCCCACCGCAGGTGGCAGCGGTCATTTTCTTGTCACAAAAGCCCGTGCGAGCAAATAGCGAGCCGCCAGCCCCACCGCAGGTGGCCCACAAAAGCCCGAGCGAGCGAATAGCGAGCAGTTGGCCCCACCGCAGGTGGTTAGTCCAGCTCCCGCAGCGGCCGTGAAAACGCATAGAACCCCAGAAACGCCACCAGCGCCACGCCCGCCATTCCCGCCAGCGCCACGTTTGTCGCCATATGCCGCGACAGCTCTCCGGCCAGCAGCGCCCCCACCGGCGGCAGCCCCAGAAAGCACGTTCCATAGATGCTCATCACCCGCCCCCGCATCTCGTTGCTCGCCAGGTGCTGCAGGGCCACGCTCACTGCACTGATGGTCAAAATCATCCCGTACCCCTCCACCAGCAGCAGCAGCTCGCTCAGCACATAACTGTGCGAGAAGCAGAAAGCAATCAGCGCCGCCATCACTCCCGCGCTGCCCAGCGCAATCACCGCGCCCCGGTGCCGTATCCGCCCATGCCACGCCACCGTGATCGCGCCCAGCACGCTGCCCGCGCCCGCCCCCGCCATCAGCCAGCCCAGTCCACGCTCGCCCACGTGCAGTTGGTACCGCGCAAAGTAAGGAATGAACGTCAAAAACCCGATCGCCACCAGGCTCGCCAGGCCAATCATCCACATCAGCACATACATCTGTGCATGCCCGCCCACATACCTCAGCCCGGCGCGCAAACTTGCCAGCCAGCTCTCCTTGCGCGCCGGCCTTTCCTGCGGATACTGGATCCGCACCAGCGCAAACAGCACCGCCAGAAAGCTTAGCCCGTTCAAAAAAAAGTTCCCTGCAATCCCCATCGTCGCCATCGCATAGCCGCCCAGCGCCGGCCCCAGCACCCGCGACGAGTTAAACTGCACCGCGTTCAGCGCAATCGCATTCGTCAGGTCCTCCCGCTTCACCAGTTGCGGAACCAGCGCCTGGTAGCTCGGCTGGTTCATCGCCATCGCCATCCCGTTCACAAACGCAATCGCCACCACTTCCCCAACCGTAATCACCTTCCAGTACTCCAGCCCCGCCAGCACAAACGCCAGCACCATCTGGATGCTCTGCGTCACCAGCAGCAGCCTCCGCTTGTTCACCCGGTCCGCAATCACGCCTCCGAACAGCGTGAACATCAGAAACGGAACCGACCCCGCGAACCCCACCACCCCCAGCCAGAACGCCGAGTGCGTCAGCAGCAGCACCAGCCAACCCACTGCCACGTTCTGCATCCACGTGCCAATGTTCGACAAAAAGTTCCCGCTCCAGAAAAGCCTGAAGTTCGGGTTCCCCAGCGCCCGCACAATCCGCGGATACGCCTCCCTCGCCGTCAACGCCTCAGCCGCCCCGGCAAGCGCCGCAGCCTGCTCCGCATCGCCACTCAGGCGTGCCGCCCTCAACTCGCTCTCAGCGCTCAGAACGCCACCTTCCCTTGAGTGTGGGTGCTCCAGGCGCCTCGTTTTTGGGCGCCTGACCAACCACAAATCTACGCGGTTACGGTATTAGTGTAAGCTGTGTTTTTGTTGCCAGGCCCAGCCCACCTCGCCCTTCAACCGCGCGCTCTGTCCTGTCTCCTGCTGCAAGCAAAGGTCCCATCCATGCTCCCAATCAAGCCTCTCCCGCTGCTCACGCTCCTCGCCTTCCTCCCCCGCCTTCTCGCCGCCCAGGCCCCGCCGCCCTCCGTCTTTGGCTACGCCGACTTCTCCACCCAGGCCGCCATCGAGCAAAAGTTCCTCGCCGTCCCTGACGCCCAGCTCGCCGGCCTTCACCTCAAAACCCTCACCGCCGAGCCCCACATGGCGTCCACTCCCGGTGATCGCAAAACCGCCGAATACGTCGCCCAGAACTTCCGCGCCGCCGGCCTCGACACTGAAATCGTCCCCTACCGCGTCCTCCTCAACCAGCCCAAATCTGTCACCCTCCAGGTCTTCGATGCCTCCGGCCGGTTGCTCCTCAGCGGTCCCACCCGCGAGCATGTCGAAGGCGACCCCTTTCAGGATGATCCCCGCATCGGTCTGCCCTTCAACGGCTCCTCTGCCTCCGGCGACGTCACCGGTGAAGTCGTCTACGCCAACTACGGCCGCCTCGAGGACTTCGACCTCCTCGCCGCCCGCCACATCGACCTCCACGGCAAAATCGTTCTCTGCCGCTACGGCGCAAACTTCCGCGGCGTCAAGGTCTACATCGCTCAGCAGCGCGGTGCCGCCGCCGTCCTGCTCTACTCTGACCCCGCCGACGACGGCTACGCCAAGGGAAACGCATATCCCCACGGCCCCTGGCGCCCTGAAACCGCCATCCAGCTCGGCTCCGTCCAATACCTCTTCCAGTACCCCGGCGATCCTGAAACCCCAGGCGTCGCCTCTACCCTCGACCTGCCCGATGCGGCCCGCGTCTCCAATGACAAATCCGCCAACCAGCCCCGCATCGTCTCCGTCCCCATCAGCTATCACGACGCCTCACCCATCCTCAGCCATCTCAAAGGCCCCGGCGTTCCCCAGGCGTGGCAAGGCGCGCTCCCCTTCCACTATCACCTCGGCCCCGCCGGCGTCCGCGTCCACCTCGCCGCCCAGCAGGACTACCAGCGCCGCATCATCTGGGATGTGATCGGAACAGTCAGAGGATCAGAGCACCCCGACCAGTCTGTCATCGTCGGCAACCACCGCGATGCCTGGATCTATGGCGCCGTCGACCCCTCCAGCGGTACCGCCGCCATGCTTGAGGCCGTCCACGGCATCGGCGTCCTCCTCCATCAGGGATGGCATCCCAAACGCACCATCGTCTTTTGCAGTTGGGACGCAGAAGAACAGGGCCTCATCGGCTCCACCGAGTGGGTCGAGCAGCACGCCGCCACCATCGACCACGCCCTCGCCTACTTCAACGTCGATACCGCCGTCGCCGGCCCTGACTTCTCCGCCTCCGCCGTCCCCTCCCTCAAGCGGTTCGTCCGCGACGTCTCAAAGTCAGTCCCAAGCCCCCTCGGCGGCTCCGTCTACGACCAGTGGAAATCCTCAATCGCCGCCAAAATCAAGCTCATGGCCCACCCCTCTGCCTACTCCGGCGATGAAACGCCCATGGGCGATCTCGGCTCCGGCTCTGACTACACGCCCTTCCTCCAGCACGCCGGCGTCCCTTCCACCGATGTCGGCTCCGGTGGCCCCTACGGCGTCTACCACTCCGTCTTTGACAACTTCGCCTGGTACTCCCTCAACGCCGACCCCAGATTCGTCTACCTCCAGCAGATCGCCCGCGTCCTCGGTCTTGAAGCCCTCCGCATGGCTGACAGCGACGTCCTGCCCCTCGACTATCCCGCCTACGCCCGCCAGATTGCCGCCTACATCGACGCCGCCAAAAAACATGCCGGCGTCCTCAACCTCCCGCCCCTCGACTTTGCCCCGGCCCAGGCCGCCGCCGCTCGCCTCGCCGCCGCCGCTTCCAGAATCCACCAGCGCCAGGCCTCTCCTGCCGGTGACCTCGCCCCCCTCAACTTCGCCCTCCGCAAGGCTGAAACCGATCTGCTCACCGCACCCGGCCTGCCCAACCGCCCCTGGTACCGCCACACCATCTACGCCCCCGGCCAGTTCACTGGCTATGCCGCCGTCCAGCTCCCCGGCGTCAGCGAGGCCCTTGACGCCCGTGACCCCGCCCGCGCCCGGCAGCAGTTGGCCGTCCTCACCCAGGCCCTCAATCGAGCCGCAAATACCCTCGATTCAGTCCAATAAGTCCGCCCTCACCCCCTGCCTGCCCTGAAAACTGCCTCATCCGCACATGATTTACCACAGGCCGTTTCTCCCGCATTGCCTCCAATCCAACGCCGCCTTGCGTCTCAAGAAAATCCCCGCCCGTCCTCCGCGTCCCCTCAAGCGCCTGCTGGTGCGCAATTCCCCGTCGTTCACGCGTAATCACGCGTTTTCGGCTTTTTTGCACCTTGCCTGTCACATTCCTCCCCTTCAAACGACCTTTCCACAGCGTCACCGTATGGTGATTACCAAAGAGTCCGCCTGCCTTCCCTACTTGCGCTATGATTCCTCAGGTTGGTGAACTCTAAGAAATAGGCTTTTGCCCCCAAGGAGATTCCCCGTGGTCGATCTATTGATTGGTGTGGTTTTTGTGGTGATGGTCATCGGTCCTGCCGTTGTCGCTTCCACCATGGCAACCCATTCGCACGACCACGAAAGCTGATCTCCTCACCACCGCTCGCCTTACGACATCTGCCCTGATTCAAGTCAGTTAGGCAGATCGTCTGAGCCAAAACGCCTGCCCCTCTGCCCACCCTCCGCACCCACGTGCCTCCCCAGCTCCGGGCCGCGTCGGGCGGCACGGCGTTGAAACCCCGCCCCCTCGCAAACGATGAATCTAGACAATTTAAGTCCACTTTTCCGGCCCAAAATAGTCAACAAAATTGGTTACTTTAGGGTAGACATCTCTGCGGTTTCGTTCCATAGTAATTGCATAAGAGTCACTGATGGATGGTACCGAGATTACGAAAGAGCGTAACTTAGGTTTCGAAAACCATCAGGGCTACAATCTCTGACCAACTTGAAGGAGTCACCCCATATGCATGACGTTCTCGTTGCGCTCGCCTTTGTGGCAATGGTGGTTTGCCCGGCAATCGTTGCTTCCTCCCAAAAACCGGAGACCGATGACGAAGTCTGACCCCACGCCCGCCCTCCGGCTATGATTTCTGCCCGGCCTTTCCGCCGGGCACTCGGTTTCCTCTCGAAAGACCGGAAGTTCCCGCTGCGGAGCGGTTACCCCTCGTCTGGTTACCAAGGGGCCATTCCGGTTTACTAAGGGGCCATTCCGCTTCAACGAAGGAGCTATTTTCATTCCTTCGCTGCGGATCTACCTTCGAGTTGTGGTTGCGGCGCCCGCGCTCAATGCGCAAAATGCTTGCTCCCACCGTTCGTTGGAATTCAGTGTTCCCCTGAGAGGAGCTCATCTATATGGTTGACTTCATGATCGGCGTGGCGTTCGTGGCGATGATCGTAACCCCGGCAATTGTTGCCTCGTTCCAGAGAACAAATTCCCAGGACGGCGACCTCTAACCCCCATCTTCTCCCCCCCAGGGCCACCCCCGTGGCCCTCCGGAGCGCGTCTCCCAAATTCCCTGCAATCAAGGCATTCAGCTCATGCCCGCGCCCTCCCTTCTCGCGCGCGCCACGGTCTTGGCCCTGGGCAACACCCGGCCTCCCCCCACCGGCTCACGTCCCATTCCGGCTCTCCGCTCCCAGCCTCTGCCTATCCTCATTCCCTGGGTGGTTGACCCCGCACCCTAACCTCCGTATCGTTAGAAATTGAATATGAAGATTCCAGCCAATACCGTCCGCATCGGCTTTGCCGTTGCCGTCATCCTGGGGACCATCGCCTGGCTTGCCCTCTCCGGCTACAACGCCAACAAAAGCTACTACGTCACCATCGCCGAACTCGGCGCCATGGGCGACAAGGCCTACCATAGCCAGCTCCGCCTCGAGGGCTTCGTCGAGCCAGGTTCCATTGAGCAGAACGGGCCCCACGTCGACTTCGTCCTCAATGAATTCGAGAGCCACAACCCCAAGGCCGCCACCGGTCGAAAAATCAAGGTCAGCTACAAGGGCTCCGAGCCGCCGCCCGACACATTCAAAGACGACGCCCAGGCCCTCGCTGAAGGCACCTACGGTCGCGACGGCGTCCTTCACGCCAACGTCCTCCAGGCCAAGTGCGCCAGCAAATACGCCCCCGCTCAGCCCGGAGCGCAGCCGGGTGCTCCGCCCGCCAAAACCGCTTCCAGCCCAGTCGCCCCCGCGCCCGGCCATGCCCCCGCCAACCCAACCGCGGCCAACTGACCAGAATGACCACCCCAGCTGCCGCCGAGGCCCCCGGCTCCACCGTCTGCGCCCGGCTCGTCAAGGTCTCCAGGCTCTTTGGCTCCTTCGCCGCCCTGCGCCAGGTCTCCGTCGACATTGAGTCCGGCCGCTGTTATGTCCTCGTCGGCGAAAACGGCGCCGGCAAATCCACTCTCCTCCGCATCCTCGCCGGCCTCCTCCGCCCCAGCTTCGGCGCCGTCACCGTCTTCGGCGGCCTTGAACCCCAGGCGGCCCGCGCCCGCATCGGCTATATGTCCCATGCGCCCATGCTCTACGACGAGCTCACCGCTCAGGAGAACCTCCGCTACTTCGCCAGCCTCTATCCCGGCCGCCTGTGCCTCACCCCCACTGAAGCTCTCACCCAGGTCGGCCTCGATCCTGACCTCTCCCGCAAGCTCGGCCAATACTCCCAGGGAATGCGCCAGCGCACCTCGCTTGCCCGCGCCCTGCTCCCCCAGCCCGAGCTGCTCCTCCTCGACGAGCCCTTCTCCAACATGGATGTCGAAAGTGTCAGCCAGATGGTCCATCTGCTCGCAGGCTTCCGCGCGCACAATCGCACCATCATCCTCACCACCCATCAGCGTGAAACCGCCGCCCCCATAGCCGACTTCATCCTCCGCCTCCAGGCCGGCCGCGTAGCTTCCCTCGATCGAGGTGCCCCCACGCTATGAAGACCAACGGCGCCCGCTTCCTTGAGTCCCTCTCCATCCCCTTCGAACTCCGCGACTACGAGGTCGACCCTGAAGACCTCTCCGCCACCACCGTCGCCCGAAAAATCTCCATGCCCGCCGAGCAGGTCTTCAAGACCCTCCTCACCACCGGCGGCGTCTCAACCTACGTCTTCGCCGTAATCCCCGGCGACGCCGAGCTCGACTTCAAAAAGCTCGCCCGTGTCGCTGGACTCCGCAGAGCCGAGATGGTTCCCCTCAAAGACGTCCAGCCCCTCACCGGCTACATCCGTGGCGGCGTCACTGTCTTCGGCGCAAAAAAGCCCTACCCCGTCTTCGTCGATGAAACCGCCATCCTCTTTCACAAAATCAGCGTCTCCGCCGGTACCCGCGGTACCCAGCTCATCCTCGACCCCGCCGATTACCTCCGCGCCGCCCACGCCACCACCGCCGACCTCACCAAATCCAACTCAACCTCTGAGGGACCAACCCCATGACCCGCGCCCTCTTGACCCATCTCGTTAAAGACCTTCGCATCGAGTGGCGCTCCCTCGACGCCATCGTCTCCATGCTCTTCTTCTCCGGCCTCGTCGTCGTCCTGTTCTCCATCGCCTTCGATCCCCGCGGCGCATTCTCCCAGCAGATCGCCGGCGGCGTCCTCTGCGTGGCCACCATGTTCGCCTCCGTCAGCACTCTCAATCAGGCCTGGGCTCGCGAAATCCGTCACCAGGTCCTCGACGCCCAGCGCATGGTCCCCTCTCCCGGAGCGGAACTCTACCTCGCCAAGGTCATCGCCAACTTCCTCTTCGTCACCATCGTCCAAATCGTCCTCGCCCCCTTCTTCTTCATCTTCTATAACCTCCACATCGCCGGTCAGGCCTGGATGCTGGCCCTCGTCCTCCCCCTCGGCACCTGGGCCCTGGTCGGCAACGGCGTCTTCTTCGCCGCCCTCTCCATCCGCAGCCGCAACCGCGAACTCCTCCTCTCCCTCATCCTCTTCCCCATCTTCATTCCCGCACTCCTCGCCATGGTCCAGGCCACCGGCAACATCCTCACCGGTGAAAGCGACCCCACCCTCTGGATCAAGCTCCTCCTCGGCTACGACATCATCTTCACCACCGTCAGCCTCCTCCTCTTCGACATCGTCTTCCACGCCGAGTAGATTCTTTGAAACAGTGCAGCTCGAATCGCGCCAAATTGCGCACCCGGAGGCCGTTGTTTTGAAAGGGCGCGGCTTTAGCTGCGCCACAAGTGCTCCTGCAAGGATCGGGTTTTGAAAGGGCGCGGCTTTAGCTGCGCCATAGAAGCATCTAAAAAGAGCCGGGGCTTTAGCCCCGATGGAGTGCAAGTTTCCAACGCCGCATCAATCGTTTTAAAAGGGCGCGGCTTTAGCTGCGCCATAGATGCATCTAAAAAGAGCCGGGGCTTTAGCCCCCGGGGAAATGCCGCCCCACCCCCTGCACCCACCAGCTATCCTAGAACCATGCCCGACCCACAAATCCCACCCACCCCGGCTGAAGCCGCCGCCACCGCCGAAGCCATTGAAACCGTCGTCCACTCCAAATGGTTCCTCTGGCGCAATGACGGCAAAGCCCTCATCATGTACCTGCTTGACAGCGAAGTCCACACCTTCGCCTTCTCGGTCGCCGCCAATGCCATCCTGTCGTTTATCCCGTTCATCGTCCTGCTTTACACGCTCTCCAATTCCGTCTTCCACTCCCAGACCATGGTCAGCGTCGTCGACGAAATGGTGCAATACTTCCTCCCCTCCAATCAGGAGTTCGTCGCCACCAATCTCGCCCTCGCCGCTTCTCACCAGGGCATCCAGGCCTTCTCCCTCATCATGATCCTCGTCGCCTGCACCGGCATCTTCCTGCCCCTCGAGGTCGCCCTCAACCAGGCCTGGGGCGTTGTCAAAAGCCGCAACTACCTCGCCAACCAGGTCGTCGCCTTCGGCCTCGCCATCCTCATGGTCCTGCTCGCCCTCGCCAGCATCCTCCTGAACGCCGGCGAGAAGGCCCTCCTCACCCTCCTCTTCTTCCATCACACCGACAACTTCGTCTTCACAGGCATCGGATGGGCCTGGCTCGCCGCCTCCACCGGAGCTGCCTCCATCCTCTTCTTCTTTGCCATCTACTGGCTCCTGCCCAACCGCAAGGTCCCCTGGCGTCCCGTCCTGCGCACTGCCATCTACACCGGCGTCATCTGGCTCGTCGCCAAAATGATCTTCGTCGCCATCCTCCCCCACATGGACCTCAAAGCCCTCTACGGCCCCTTCTATGTCTCGGTAGGATTACTCTTCTGGGCCTACATCTCCGGCCTCATCCTCTTCGCCGGCGCGCAGTTCAGCGTCGCCCGCCTCGGCGATAAAAAGAACTAAATAGCTGATGAATCTCCCGCAGTCTTGAAAAGGGCGCGCCTCCACCCCTTACGGAAACACCCAATTTGGAGGGGGCTTTGTAACAGGGCCCGACTCGGGGTACCCTCTGGGTCGAGAGCCGCAAGCGCCACCAAAAAAGACCGTGGGCTTCAGCCCCTGCTAAAGCTTCTCCCTGTGTTCTGCTCAAATTCAGGACTTTTTCCGCAGCCTGTTTAGCCCCTGAGGGAACGCAGACTCACCGCTCGCGATCTCTCCGCCACAAGGCCCTTCGCCGCCTTACGGCGCCCTGAACGCCTTCACCGCAATCGCATTCGGCCCCCGCCCCGTCGGCAGCACCGTAAACAGCGTCCGCGACGAAGTCCGCACCACCGCCACATCCGCCGACCGCGTATCCACCACAAACAGCAGATGCCCCGCCGCCGAGAACGCCAGCGCCGCGGGCCCCGCTCCCACGTGGATCGAAGGGCTCAACCGCTTCCCATCGTCAATCGCGTATACCGTCACCTCATCCGAGTGCAGGTTGCTCACGTAGAGCAGGGAATTGTTCCCCGTCACCAGCCCTCGCACCGGGTCGTCCCCAATCATGTACGCCCCGCCCACATCGTCCGTGCTCGTCACTACTTCAGAGATGTTGTCTGAAAGCGCGTTCGACACAAACAGTTCGCCGCCGTCCGGCTTCAACGCCAGGTGCAGCGGCGCGCGCCCCACGTCCATCACCGCCTCCAGCCGGTCCGGCTGGTCCGGGTGCGCCTGCGAGTGCGCCAGCAAAATCGCCATCACCTGGTGCCCGCCCGAGCAGGCCACAAACGCCTTCGACGAATCCGGCAAGATCACCGCGTCCACCGCCCCCGCGCACCCTTCAAACACCGCCCGAACGGTCCGGCTTGCCGCGTCCACCACGCTCACTGAGTTGCCCGCACGGTTCGGCACCACCAGCGTCTTGCCATCCGGAGACACCCGCGCCTCCACCGGCTCTTCGCCCGTGCCCACCGTCGCCACTTCCCGCCGCGCCTTCAAGTCAACCACGGATATCGAGTTCGACCCCGAGTTCGCCACATACGCCAGCTCCCCTCCTGGGTCCAGATCAATCGACACCGGCTGCCTGTGCAGCCCGATCGTCGCCACTACCGTATTGTTCTCGGCGTTGATGACAGAAAGTGACCCAAGCCCGCCGCCGTTCACCACGTATACCTCGTTGCGCGTCGCGCTTGCCGCCACCGCCACCGGATTCTGCCCCACCCCCAGCTCCCTGTCGATGCGCACGTTCACCACGTCGATCACGGTCACCGTCCCGCTCTCGCCGTTCGTCACATACGCATATTCGCGATACTCAGGGGGATACTGCGGAAAATCGTTCTTGCGGCAGCCGCCCAGCGCCAGCGTCAGCACCATCAGCGCAAACATCTCGGCCGGCCTATTGTCCTTCAGCTTCATGGTTTGCTTTCAAAAATCAAAATTCAGGCGCCGCGCCCATCCTGCTCCATCGCCGCCTTCACTTGAATCCCGCGCGTCAGCGTCCGTCCCACCACCGGCCCAATCTGCTCCAGTTCGTCCATCATCCGCGCAAACTGGTCCGGATAAATTGACTGCGGCCCATCGCTCAGAGCCTTCTCCGGGTGGTCGTGCACCTCCACCAGAATCCCGTCTGCCCCCGCCGCCACCGCCGCCCGCGCCATCGGCAAAACGCTGTCCCGCTTGCCAGTCCCATGGCTCGGATCAACCAATATCGGCAGGTGGCTCAGCCGCTGCACCGCCGGAATAATGCTCAGGTCCAGCGTGTTCCGCGTGTGGTCGGCAAACGTCCTTACCCCGCGCTCGCACAAAATCACTTCGTAGTTGCCTTCGCTCATCACATACTCGGCCGCCATCAGAAACTCGTCCAGCGTCGCCGAAAGCCCCCGCTTGATCATCACCGGCTTCCGCAGCCGCCCGGCATGCTTCAGGAGCGAGAAATTCTGCATGTTCCGCGCGCCAATCTGGATCACGTCGGCCCACTCCGCCACCAACTCCAGACTCTGGCTGTCAATCGCCTCCGTCACAATGCGCAGCCCGAACCGCGTCCGGATCTCCGCCATAATCCGCAGAGCCTCCAGGCCCAGTCCTTGAAATGCGTAGGGAGATGTGCGCGGCTTATAAGCGCCGCCGCGGAAAAACTGCGCCCCGCTCGCTGCCACCTGTTCGGCAATCGAGAAAGCCTGTTCGCGGCTCTCTATCGAGCACGGCCCGGCAATCACGGCCAGTCCCCGCCCGCCAAGGGTGGCGTCGCTTCCTGCAAACTTGATGATGGTGTCTTCTTCTTTTACGTCCCGGCTGGCCAGTTTATAAGCCTTTGAAACCCGGATCACTTCCACTACTCCCGAAAGCGCCTCCAGGTTGCCGCGATCCACTTCGCCCTTGTTCCCCGTAATGCCAATCGCCGTCCGCTGGGCGCCGGGAAGTGGGTGGGCCCGAAAGCCCAAATGCTCTATATGTTCGCAGACTGCCTGAATCTCTTCCGGCGTCGCCTGCGCCTTCATCACTACTAGCATTGCCCGCCCTCGAACCATCAGTCTATTGCATTTCACTGAGGCCGTGCCACACTTCATCCTCTGCCAATGCCGCCGCTCGCTCCCTCCCCGCAACCATCACCCGTCGCTGGGAACCGGTTTGCTCGCCGTGCCTGCCTGGCCTCGTGGGCCTCAACTTGTGCGTCTGTCAACTGCTGGTGCGTCTTGAGGGGAAATGCCTGCCGGGTGTCCAGCCAGTTCCTGCGCCGGTCCTGCCACGGGTTGAGAGGGTTCGTCCAACCGCGCCTGCAAATACTCGCCGCAGGCGCGCTGCGCAAAAAGCCCGATTCGCTTATTCTGACTCGTCTCCGGCTTCGGCGCCGGACTTCGCTGCGACAACGGCCGGGGCCACTACCATTCCAATGAACGCGAGGGCAATCAAGAGGTCATGCATGGTCACATCTCCTTGTGGGGCTCGTCAGAACCTGTCCACTTCTGAATCATGCGCCAGCTCTGAACATCCTTGAATCCCACAACGGCGTCGCCCCTTGGGATGCTCGTGCTATACCCTTCCCACCTTCGTGCTATAAGGCCCCTTGTCGCGCAACACTACAAAAAAACAGGCCACGCGCAACCCGTGGCCTGCTCTTCCTCAAAATATTGATCTCAAATGTCTTAAATCGCTCCAGCAGCCCTAGCGCCGCGCGCCTGCCGCCCGCGCTGAGTCCCGCTTTTGCGCCCGCCATTTCAACCCCAGCCAGGCCAGATAACCCAGTTGAATCACCCATGTCACCGCATACGCCGCAACTAAAAACTCGTGGTCCAGAATCGCTCGTTGATCCATCGTTTTCCTCGCTCGTTTTCTCGTCTCTTCGTTCTGCGTGCCGGCTTAAAACTCCGCGTTCAGCGCCGCCTGCGCCTCGCGCCGTGCATTCTCCTGGCTCTGCCGCTCCACGCGGTAGCGCAGCGTCAGAATCAGCACCCCCCACGCAAACCACGCCAGCATATTCCACATCAACACGCTCACCATCGACGCGTCCATGCCCGATCCTTCGCCCCCGCCAAACACCGGCGCGGGATGCTGCGTCCGCCACCAGCGGTTTGACATATACACAATCGGCACATCCAGCGCCCCAAATATCCCCAGCACCGCCGCCAGCGTCTGCACCTGCGGTCCCGCCGCAAAGCGCCGCAGCAGCAGGTAGCTCACATAAATCAGCCACAACACCAGCGTCGTCGTCAGCCGCGCATCCCACGTCCACCAGATGCCCCACGCCCTCCGTCCCCAGAGCGGGCCGGTGATCAGCACAACCGTGCAAAAAACCACGCCGACCTCGGCTCCCGACAGCGCCCACGCGTCCGCAATCTGCGCCCACTCCGGCCGGCTCCGTCTGAAAGACAGATACCCGATCGACCCCGCCAGCGATACCGCAAAAAACACAAACGCCACGCTCGCCGAGGGCACATGGTAAAAAATCACGCGGAAGATCTCGCCCTGCATCGCGTCCAGAGGCGCTACATAAATCGCCTGGTAGTACCCCCAAACCATCAAACCAAGGGTCACCGCGATCGAAAGCACAATTGCCGGTTTCTTCATAGGGAATAATCCTGTTCCAACTCTTCCAGTGTACGACGGGCATAGCGAGTCAGTCTCCACCGGGAGGCGGGGCGCAGAACTTGGAATTCCGGCCAACGATTGACTCGGCTCTCGTCACAGCAAAAAGGCTCTGGGTAGTCAACCCAGAGCCTCTTCGTGAATATTCTTCCCAGTTGATACCGGGCGCCGCCTGATACACCTACAACCTAGTACAACTCAGCCCCTTTTGTCAACCGCAACAGCCGCTCTAATCCGGATGAAGTGACGCATTTAAAGAACTTGCATTCGCAGCAACTCCACTCAAACTGCGCAGCCAGAATCGAGGCTACTTTGCATCGAGAACATGCCGGTCGTAGGACAGCGGAGGGCAGGAGAGTTGAACTCCCAGAGCTGACTAGGCCCTGCGACCGATTATCAGGCGGCGTCCAGTACCTACTGGAGATACCCTCCAGACGCGAATGCCTGACTGCGCACCAGCATACACCCGTAATTACTCCTCCCCACAAAGTCAGCCGTCATTCTCCTCGCCTTCCTTGTTTAGCCTCTCCAGCCCCCACCGCGCCGCCCCCCGCAACCCCTCATCCGCGGCCTCCGCCCACTCCTCCAGCCGTGCCGCAAACCGCCCCAACCCGCTATTCCCCATCGCAATCGCCACATTCCGCCGCAGCCCCACAAGCCCTGCCCGCCGCACCGGCGACCCGTTAAACACCCGTTCCCATTCCCCCTCATCCAGGCCCGCCAGCCACTCCAACTTCGGATTCACCAGCTCCCCCCGCGCCTCCAACTCCGCATCCCGCCCAATCACTGCCTTCCGGTTCCACGGGCATACATCCTGGCAGATGTCGCACCCAAACACCTGCCGACCCATCCCCGCCATCAACTCGGCGTCAATCGCTCCCCGGTGCTCAATCGTCAAATAGGAAATGCACCGCCGCGCATCCATCTCGTAAGGCGCAACCAGCGCCCCCGTCGGGCAAGCCTCCAGGCACCGCCGGCACGTCCCGCACCGGTCAGGAACCGTGAGTTCCCCAAATCTCGTTTCTGAGACCTGGGAGACCAGGCCCCTCAACCCGCCACGATCCGGACCCACCTCCTCCACCACCGCCAGCGAAGTCAGCAGCACCCCCAGAAACCCAAACGACCCCAGCCTGGGATGAATCAGGCACGTATTCTTCCCCGTCCAACCCAGCCCCGCTGCCGTCGCCAGCGCCCGCTCCATCACCGGCCCCGTATCCACATACGCCCGCGCCTCAAACTCTCCCGCAACCTCGTGCAGGCCCCTCTCCAGCGCCTTCAGCCGCTTCAGCAGCACCTTGTGGTAATCGCTCGCCCGCCGCTCCCCCTTCGCATCCACGCGGCTGCTCCACGCATACCGCGCAATCCACCCCGCTCCCGCCTCTGCCCCATCCGTTGACCGCGGTCCGCCCCCGTCGTAGCTCGCAAAGCAAACCACCGCCGACCGCGCCCAGGGGAAGGGAACTGCCACTCGCCCCCTCACCAGCTCGCCCTCGGCGCTCTTCCGTTCCAGGTAACCCATCGTCCCCGCGCGCCCCGCGCCCACCCACTCCGCAAACCGCGCCGCATCCCGTTCCGCGGCCCCATGCGGCAGCGCCACCAGCCCCGCCTCCGTAAATCCCGCCCCAAGCGCCAACCCGCGCGCCTGCTCCAGCCTCAGGCCCCGCGCTCCAGCATTGCCCGCATTAGGATTCTCACAACTCACGGAACCGGCCATCCCCTCCCTTGCGTACTGATCTATCGAGTGTTCACATGCGGACGAAGGTTTCGAGAACCAACACTCCTCGTCCCCGGCGTCCACTCCAGGACTGCTCCTATCCCTCGTGATTGCAGCATATGCCCTCGCCGCGGATTTGGCCGCCCGTGTGCATCAATCAAGGCGGATCAAACGTCAACAACTGCACGCAAACCCGGTCCTTAGCAATGGACCCGAACCGATCGAGCCGAAAGTTTTGGAGGTTGCCCCATGACCAGCACATTCGACAAAACAAACAACGCAATCCTGGTTGACTCCGGTGACCTCAGCGAACTGGTCCGCGGCCATGATCGCGATCTCCTTGACCGCCTCGCGCCTCTCGTCCGCCGCCAAAGCATCGCCCTCGACCTCACTCATGTCGAACGCATCGATGCCGCCGGAATCGCCGCGCTCATCTCGCTCTATGGCAGCGCACGAGACTCCGGCCACTGCTTCACCGTCATCAATGTCTCGGCCCGCGTGGCTGAAATCCTCGCCCTCGTCGGACTCGACAGAATTCTTCAATCCCATATTGCGATTCTTAATTCACAATGCAGACCCGCCGAAAACAGGCCCGCCGCCTGATTCGCCCCGTCTCCATTGCCCATTCTCCCCACTTCAGCCTCCCTGTCTCATACTGTGGTCCTATATCCCTTCCCGCAAAACCTGCCCAAACCCCGGTTTCTATCGTCTGTGACGTTCGGCACAGGCAACCCTAACCTGCGGACGATATTCGTACTTGCGACTTATCAACGCCGCAACGCGCAGTACTCTATTCGGATCTCGCGCTCGCGCTCAGCCTGAAATCTTCATTCCCATTGGCCCGCTGAGACCCTGTGCCAGTATCCTCTTCAAGGTACCGCGCTACGGAATCTTACACACGGAGGCTTTACCCCATGACGCAGGGCGTGGTGGATCAGGCGGTCGCTTCGGCGGCCTCAACAACAACTCAATATGTCTACTTCTTCGGCGGCGGCAAGGCAGACGGAAACGGCCGCATGAAGGACGTGCTCGGCGGAAAAGGCGCTGGCTTGGCTGAAATGACCAACGCCGGTCTCCCCGTACCTCCCGGATTCACGATCCAGACCGAAGCCTGTCGCGAATACATGCGCGGCAAGCTCAGCCCGGCCATCAACAATGAAATGTATGCCGCCCTCGAGCGCCTCGAAAAGCTCCAGGGGCAGAAGCTCGGCGCCGGCGACAACCCGCTCCTGGTCTCCGTTCGCTCCGGCGCAAAGTTCTCCATGCCCGGCATGATGGACACCATCCTCAACCTCGGCCTCAATGACAAGGCTGTCGAGGTCCTCGCCAAGCTCACTGGCAATCCCCGCTTCGCCTATGACTCCTATCGCCGCCTCATCCAGATGTTCGGCGACGTTGTCCTCGATGTGCCCAAGAAAAAATTCGAGCACATCTTCGATGGCATCAAGGCAAAAGAGAAGGTCAAGTTCGATTACGAGCTCTCGCCCGTTGCCCTCCAGAAGATCATCGCCGAGTACAAGAAGCTCGTGAAGCAGGAAACCGGCAAAGACTTCCCGCAGGCCCCGCTCGAGCAACTGGTCCAGGCCCGCGATGCCGTGTTCCGCAGCTGGCAGAACGATCGCGCCAAAACCTATCGCCGCATCAACCACATCGATGACTGGCTGGGCACAGCCGTCAACGTACAGGCCATGGTCTATGGCAACCTCGGTGAGAACTCCGGCACCGGCGTCGGCTTTACCCGCAACCCCGCCACCGGCGAGCATGCCTTCTTCGGTGAGTACCTCATGAACGCCCAGGGCGAAGACGTCGTCTCCGGCGTCCGCACCCCGCTGCCCATCCTCGAGCTTGAGCGCGCCATGCCCGTCGTCTATGAGCAGCTCCGCTCCATCACCGGCAAGCTTGAAAAGCACTATCGCGATATGCAGGACTTCGAGTTCACCATCCAGGATGGCAAGCTCTATATGCTGCAAACCCGCAACGGCAAGCGCACCGGCCTCGCCGCTGTGCGCGTCGCCATTGATATGGTGCGCGAAGGACTCATCACCCAGGAAGAAGCCATCTTCCGCGTCGAGCCCAACCAGCTCTATGACTTCCTCGTTCCCCGCCTGGTTGAAAAGGGCGAGAAGATTGAAGTCCTCGCCACCGGCCTCCCGGCTTCGCCCGGCGCGGCTGTCGGCCAGATCGTCTTCACCGCTGAAGACGCCGTCAAGGCTCACGCCGCCGGCACCTTCAAAACCATCATCCTGGTCCGCGGAGAAACCACCCCTGAAGATATCGCCGGCATGGAAGTTGCCGCCGGCATCCTCACCTCCCGCGGTGGCATGACCTCCCACGCCGCTGTCGTCACCCGCGGCATGGGCAAGTGCTGCGTGGCCGGCGCTGGCGACCTCAAGGTCGACGAAAACAAAAAGGAACTCCGCGTCAAGGGCAAGGTCTTCAAGCATGGCGATTGGATCTCCCTCGACGGCACCACCGGCCGCGTCATCAACGGCCGCCTCAAGACCCTCGATGCCCAGCCCGACGATCCCGATCTCGTCAAGTTCATGAGCTGGGTTGACCCCGTCCGCCGCCTCAAGATCCGCGCCAACGCCGACATTCCTCGCGACGCAAAAAATGCTCGCATGTTCGGCGCCGAAGGCATCGGACTTTGCCGCACTGAGCACATGTTCTTTGCTGAAGACCGCATCGAGCACATGCGCACCATGATCCTCGCTCAGGACGAAAAAACCCGCCGCGCCGCCCTCAAAAAGCTCCTGCCCATGCAGCGCGCCGACTTCGCCGGCCTCTTCAAGGTCATGGAGTCGCTCCCCGTCACCATTCGCCTGCTCGATCCGCCGCTGCACGAGTTCCTGCCCAAGCGCGAAGATCTGCTCGTCGAAATCCAGCACCTCCAGGACACAAAACCCCGCTCGCCCAAACTCAAAGAGCTGCGCCCCCTTCTGGCGCGGGTCGAAGAGCTCCACGAGCAGAACCCCATGCTCGGCCTGCGCGGCTGCCGCCTTGGCATCGCCTTCCCCGAGATCACTGAAATGCAGGTCCGCGCCATCTTTGAGGCCGCGGTCATCGTCAAGAACAAGGGCGGCGATCCGCACCTCGAAATCATGGTCCCGCTCATCGGCTCCATCGAGGAAATGCGCAACCAGGCCGTCATCATCCGCCGCGTTGCCTCCGAGGTCTTCGAAGAGAAGGGCGTCAAGGTCGATTACATGGTGGGCACCATGATCGAGCTCCCGCGCGCCGCTCTCACCGCCGATCAGATCGCCGAAGAAGCTGAGTTCTTCAGCTTCGGAACCAACGACCTGACCCAGACCACCTTCGGCATCTCCCGCGACGACATCAACAACTTCCTGCCGGCCTATCTCAAGTACGGCATCTTCAAACAAGATCCCTTTGCCACTCTCGATCAGGCAGGCGTCGGCCAGCTCGTCAAGATGGCCACGGCCAAGGGTCGCAACACCCGCGCCAACCTCAAGGTCGGCATCTGCGGCGAGCATGGCGGCGATCCTGAGTCCGTCAAGTTCTGCCACAAAATCGGCCTCAACTACGTCTCCTGCTCGCCCTTCCGTTTGCTCACGGCAAGGCTCGCGGCGGCTCAGGCTGCCCTCGAAGAGAAAAACTCCGGCGCGGTCCACACCACCAGCTAACGTCGCGACCGGATGATTGTCTAACCCTGCCCACGTACTTGGGTGCCCCAGGTCCCTCCTTTGGGATCTGGGGCGCCACAAATCCACGCGGCGCCGGTACTCGGTCTTGCACCACGGCCAACCACAAAGGGCGTTCGCATCCGCGAACGCCCTTCGTGTCTCTGCTCAAAGCAAACAGAGCCCCTACCGGAACCGCCGCGCATGAAACGAGTGCCGATCGGCTCGATACAGCGCCGACGTATACGCCACCGCTCCCGCCTTCCCAAACAGTACCTGCCGAATCCGCAACACCGCTGCCCCCGCCTTCACGCCCAGCTGCGCCGCCGTCTTCCCATCGGCCGCGATGGCGTCAATCTCCTCGTCGGCATGGCTGATCGCCACCCCATACCCCTCCGCCAACGTCGTGAACAAGCTCTTCCGCTCCAGATCCTCCTCAAGAATTCCCGCAAATCGCCCCGCCGCCATCCAGCAGGTCTCCACCGCAAACGGCTCCTCCCCGCTCAGCCGCAGCCGTTCAAGGCAAACCATCTGCGTGCCCGCCGCCAGTCCCAGCCGCGCGCAAGCCTCGTCCTCTTCCGCCTTCACCCCGGCGCTTAAAATCCTCGCGCTCGCCGCATACCCCCGGCTCGCCCTCTCTTCGGTAAAGCTCGTCAGTTTGTTAAAGTGGATTCGCGCCGGCGCCACAAACGTCCCCACCCGCGGCCGGCGGCTCAGCAGCCCCGCTGCCGTCATCTCCTCCAGCGCATGCCGCGCCGTCATCAGGCTCACGCCAAACTCCCCGGCCAGCTCCCGCTCGGACGGCACCGCCTCGCCCTCGCGCAAATCTCCGGCTTCAATTAGCCGCGTCAACTCCCCGGCAATCCGCCGATACGCCGGCGCCGCTCTGCCACTCACCCCACCCATCGCAGCTCCCTTACAGCCCCCGGATCCGCTCCCGCAAAAACCGCAGCAGCGCCTGGTTCTTCGCGTCCCCCGCGTCCACGTTCGCGCTGGCAAACACCGGCGGATCAAAACCTCGATCCAGAAGCTCCTGCGTCGCCAGCGCCACAATCGAGTTCGCGATAAAAATCCCCGCCGCCGTCGAAGTCGGGCAAACCGTCACCGCCCCGCCTAATTCCACGCTCGCGTCCCCCACCACGCCGCAGTTGTCAATCACCAGGTCCGCCACCTCGCACAGCCGCTTCCCGCTCACCGTCCGCGGAGCAGCCGCCAGCGAGTGCGCCAGCGACGTAATCGCTATCGTCTTCGTCCCCCGCGCCCCAGCCTCCAGCGCCATCTCCACCGGCAGCTCGTTCCGCCCCGAGTTCGATACGATAATCAGCAAATCCTCCGCCTTCAGCGGATAGCTCTCCAGCAGCGCCTTCGCATACCCCGGCAGCCGCTCCGCCCGCCCGAACGTCTTGTCGTGCAGCACGTCAAAGTTCTGCAGGCCCCCCGCGCGGTAATACAGCTCCGTCGCAATCAGCAGCGAGTGCCCGCTCCCCAGCGTATAGATCAGGTTGCCCGCTTGAACCCGATCCGCCACCCACCTGCCCGCCGTCTTCAGCGCCTCCGCCTGCGTCTGCGCAATGCGCTCGAACGTCTCATTCAAAATCTTCTGGTACCGCGCTACCGGATTCTCCGTCGTATTCATGCTTGCCTCCCGACTGTTGCCAGTTTTGCCGCCCCCACCACGCCCGCCGACTCGCCAAACGCCGACGCGCCAATCGTCAATCCCGCAAATGCAAACCCCGGCGCGCTTTGCTTCAGCGCCTCGTCGAACTCGTCCCGCACCAGCGGCAGGCACCCGCTCACTCCGCCGGCAAAAATCACCGCGTCCGGATTCAGCATCGCCAGCGACGCGGCCAGCGTCCGCGCCAGCAGGGTCACCGCCTCGCCCAGCGTCTCTCTGGCCAGTCCATCGCCCGCCCGCGCCGCCTCCGCAATCTGCTGCGCGCTGAAATCCCGCTCCCCGGCCAGTTGCGAACCCCTCCCCAGCGCAATCTGCTCCTTCACCTTCTCCACCAGCGACCGCGCCCCAATCTCCACCTCAAGGCAGCCGCGAATGCCGCAGAAGCACCGCCGCTTGCTTCCCGGAACGGCCAGCGTATGCCCCAGGTTCCCCATCGCTCCGTTGCGGCTGTGGTAAACCTTCCGCCCCACCGTCAGCCCCGCGCCCAGCCCCGTGCCCCATGAAACATACAGCAACTCTGATGCCGTCTTCGCCGCCCCAAAGTACAAGTCCGCCAGCAGCCCGGCATTCACGTCCGTATCCACCGCCACCGCGCAGCCCAGCACCTCCTCGCCAATCGCCCGCAGCCCCAGCCCCTTCCACCCGAACGCGCCGCTCAGCTTCACCGTGCCCGTCTCAAAGTCCACCACTCCCGGCACGCCAATCCCGCATCCCTCCGGCGGCGGATAACTCACCCCCGTCCGCGCGCACATCTCCTCCAGCGTCTCCCGCACGTGCGCCAGCAGCCCCCGTGCCTCTGACCCCGTCCGCGAAAGCGTCCGCTCGCGGTCCAACACGTTGCCGTCAACATCCACTAGCGCCAGCTTGGTGAACGTGCCTCCCAGATCGATCCCTGCTGAAAATCTCATCGCTCTCCTATCCCACCGTCAGCATCAACAGCGCAGCCGCGCCGCTCGCCAGTCCCCAACCCTGCCGCGCGCTCAGCCGGTCTCCCTCCACCACCCGCGAAAAAATTACCGTCAGCACAATCGGCCCGCAGATCGCCACCGGAAACACAACGCTCGCCGGCAGCGTCGCCAGCGCATGCAGTACGCAGAAGTTCCCAAAAAACGACGCCATCCCCACTCCGCACCCATACCGCAGCGCTCCGCCGTTGATTCGCCCGCGAAACACCGCCAGCGCCCCCGCCGAGCACACCGCCCCCGCCAGGTACATCAGCGTCAGCGCCTGGGCCTGAAAACCGCCCAGCCCTTCATGGTGCAGCCGCGCCTGCAAAAACTGCGCCAGCCCGTTGCCCAGAAACATCAGCGTCATATACACGGCGCGCAGAGCCTGCCGTCCCGCGCTCGCTCCGGCCCCAGCCTCTGTCCCGCCTGCCGGCCTCACACCCTGCAGCAGCAGAATCGCCGTCACCGCCAACCCCAGCCCCAGCCACTGCGCCGCCCGCGGCATCTGGTGGAACAACACCAGCGCCAGCACAATCGGCACCGTCAGCGCCAGGCTCGCCACCGTGTTCACAATGCTCGTCGGAACCCCCGCATGCGCTGAAAGTGAAGTGCCGAAGATGCCCACCCCCGCCGCCACCCCGATCAGCGTCCCAATCAACACCAGCCGCCCGGGATAAAGTTCGGCCGCAAACGCATCCGCCCGCACCAGGCTCATCGCCAGCCCGGTCAAAAACACCAGCAGCGTCAATCCATGCGGATCGGCCTTCCGCTTCTGGCTGTGCCCCACCAGAATGTAAAGGGCCGCGAAACAAACCATCCCCCCCGCGCAATAACCAATCCCCAAACCCGGCCTCAATTCTGACGACTATCTGCTATATAGCACAAAAAGCAACTCCGATCAACCCCGTTCGAAGGGAAATCTGGAAGCGTACACACCGTACATTTGTATGTGTACATATGCTACAATCGCCCCATGGATGTCCCCATCACCCAGTTCCGCCGCAACCTCTTCGACCTCATCAACCAGGCCATGGCCGGCGAAGAGGTCTGGGTCACCCACAAGGGCCGGCGCTTTCGCATCGCGCCCGAGCACCAGCCCGTCGGCCGCCTCAGCCGCATCACGCCCCTTGAGGTTCTCAACCCTCAGGCTCCCGATCTCATTGACCCCGCTCTTAAAACTGAAATGCTCGCCGAGATGGAGAAGGCCTGGGACCGGGACTGGAAGGCTCTCTGATGCCGCAAGCCTATCTAGACACGCACATCGTCGTCTGGCTGGCGGCAGGCGCTGTAAGCCGAATCAGCCCAAACGCCCGCGCCCAGCTTGAAACAGCCGACCTGCTCGTCTCCCCCATGGTCCTGCTTGAGCTCGAGTACCTGCACGAACTGGGCCGCACCACGCTGCCCGCCCGCGACGTGTTCCAGAAAGTGGCCCACGAAACCGGCCTGGCCCTCTGCCCTTTGCCCTTTGCCTCCATCGCCGCCGCGGCCCTCGACGAGCATTGGACCCGCGACCCATTCGACCGCCTCATCGTCGCCCACGCCAAAGCCAACGGCTTTGCGCCCCTCATCTCGGCCGAAGAAGAGATCCGCCAACACTACCCGCGCACTGTCTGGTAAGGCAGGCGCCTACTTCGCGTCCCCGCCCGGCGCGTAATACCCCTCCCGCGTCACCACCACAAAATCGTCCTTGTTCGCCTTCAGCGCAATCTTGTGGAACCCGCCCTCGTTGTCCACCACGTCCGGCGTATACGTCAGCAGGTACTGCCCGCGCAGCTCTTCGGCAATCTCCCCGTAAATCTCGTCCAGGCTGTCCTTCTTCTTAGCCTCGAAGAACCGCCCGCCCGTCCGCTCGGCAATCTTCTCCATATTCTTCTTGCCGTCTACCTCCGGCTCCCGCTGCCGCCCGCCGCCGCCATTCCGCCGTCCGCCGCCCGGATACCCACCCCCCGGATACCCGCCCCCAGGGTAGCCTCCGCCGCCCGGATACCCCCCGCCGCCCATCCCCCCGCGCTGGTCGCCCCCCAGGCCGTCAAACCCTCCCAGCCGGCGCGCCTGCTCGCCTTTGAAGTAAACCGTATAAATCGCCAGATTCGCCCGGTCCGCCGCATCCACCGCGTCGTTCAGCGTCTCCTTGCTCCCCCGGTCCACGCCATCTGAGAAAACCACCAGCGCCTTCCGCCCATCCTTGGGCTTCATCAACTCGTCTGAAGCCAGAAAAATCGCGTCATACAGCTCCGTACCCCCCCGGTTGTGTTGCCGGTCGTTCGCCCGGTCGTCCCCGGCCGTCTCCGGACCCTGCGCATCGTTCTGTCCCCGCGGTGTCGGGCCCATCTCGTCCAGCTCGTGGTGCAGCTCGCCTCGCGAACTCGTAAAGTCCTCCAGCAGCTCCACCTCGTGGTCAAAGTGAACCAGAAACGCCTGGTCCCGCCCTGTCTTCCCATCCCCCGGCAGCATCGTATCCACAAACTTCCCCGCCGCCTTTCGCTCATTTTCCAGCGCGTCGGCCAGGCTCTTGCTCGTGTCCACCAGCAGCCCCAGCCGGAACGGCAGGTCCGTCTCCCGCGCAAAGCTCTTGATCTTCTGCGGCCGCCCATCCTCCGTCAGCGTAAAGTCGCCGGCGTTCAGGCTCGTCACCAGCGCGCCCTTCTTGTCCCGCACCGTCACCGGCAACAGAACCTCCCGCGCCTGCACCTTCAGCGTCAATGCCGGCTGCTCGGCGCCCTGCGCCCGCCCCGCCGGGCAAACCCAACTCAGCGCCGGCAACGATACTGCAACGCAAAAAATCCACTCATTTCGCATAGCGTCTAATTTGTACACCCTTCCACCCATTAGACGAGCCAGACCCCCGACTGTTGAGCAGCAAATCGATTCCCCTGAATGTTCATCCCACCCCTGCACGCCTCCATCCCACCAGCGCTGCCATCTGTAACCTGTAACCTGTAATCTGCCATCTGCACGCTGTACCCTGTTCCCATGCGCCTTCTTTCCACCCTCTCCGTCGCCCTCCTTGCCGCGCCTCTCTCCCTCGCCCAGCCTGCCCCCGAAACCGCCCCCCAAACCGTCCTCCACACCGGCGCTAACCTCGTCCTCATTGACGTCACCGTCAGTGACCACGGAAAGCCCGTCCACGGCCTCGCCCAGTCCAGCTTCCACCTCTTCGAGAACGGCCATGAGCGAACCATCGTCTCCTTTGACGAGCACGCGGCCCCTGCCGCCCCTGCCCCCTCTCCCGCCGCCCTCCCGCCCGGCATCTACAGCAACCTGCCCCAGTACCCCGCCGGAGCCCCCGTCAACGTCCTGCTCCTCGACTCTCTCAACACCCCCGTCGCCGATCAGGTCGCCCTGCGCGGCCAGCTCCTCCAATACATCCAGTCCGCTCCCCGCGGAACCCCCTTCGCCCTCTTCCTCCTCTCCTCCAACCTCGAACTCCTCCAGGGTTTCACTGCCGATCCTGCCCTCCTCGCCGCCGCCCTCCAAAGCCCCAAAGCCGCTCCTCAAACCTCTGCCCTCGTTGCCCTCAACAACTCCGCCAACCAGTTTCGTGAAGACGCTGACACCGCCGAATACGCGCCCGTCATCACGCCCAGCCAGGGCCGCATGAACGCGCAACGGGCTGAGACTGACCGCTTCGAGGCCGGCGCTGTCATCGGTCAATCCGCTGACCTCAGCGTCCCCATGACCCTTGACGCCATGCAGCAGCTCGCCCGCTATCTCACCGGCATCCCCGGAAGAAAAAACCTCATCTGGTTCTCTGACTCCTTCCCCATTGAGCTCAATGCTGACCTGCTGGCGCCCGATGTGCTCAGCTCCGCCCCCGGTGCTCCGCCCCAGGGCGCCGGCGCACTCCAGTTCATGCGCAACTACGCCTCCCAGGTCCGGGAGGCCGGCAAACTCCTCTCCGCGGCCCGCGTCGCCGTCTACCCCGTCTTCGCCGGTACGCCCCGCGCCACCGCATCCCTCGCCGCCGCCCACGACATCCTCTCCACAAACAGGGGCCTCGGTTCCTCCCGCACCGCCCGCAACGACGCCGCCACCCTGGCCAGCTCCCAGTCCGGACAGGCCTCCATGAAAGACATTGCCGAGCAGACCGGCGGCCAGTTCTTTAACGTCACCGATTTCAAAGAAGCTCTCTCCAGCGCCGTCGAATCCGGCTCCAGCTACTACACCCTCGCCTACGTCCCCTCCGCCCCGCTCGACGGAAAATTCCGCTCCCTCAAGCTCCGCCTGGCCTCCCCCGCCCCGGCCCCCGACAGCCCTGCCCCCGACGGCACCGCCCCGCCCAGCTACGACCTCGCCTATCGACGCGGCTTCTACGCTGACTCGCCTGACAGCCCCTCCCCCCGCAACCCAGGACTGCCCAGCCCCCTCGTCGCTGCAACCCAGCCCGGCGCGCCGCCCGCCACTCAGATTCAGTTCCAGGCCCGCGTCCTCCCCGCAACCGATCCCCGGCTCCAGGGCTCAAAGCTCCCGCAGGGCCCCGCCGGCGCAATGGCCGCCACCCTCAATGGCAAGAGCCAAACCTACGTCGTCGACCTCACCATTGACCCCCACGGCATCGCCTTTGGCGAAGCTCCCGATGGCTCCCGCCAGGCTGCCGTCGAGTTCGTCCTCGTCGCCTTCAACGACCAGGCAAAACGCGTCAATTACTTTAACGCCGCCGGCCACCTCAGCCTCAATCCCGCCCAGTTCGCCCGCCTCTTCAACGCCACCATCCCCCAGCGCCTCGCCCTTGACCTGCCCCCCGGCCCAATCTCCCTCCGCGTCGTCGTCTATGACTCAGTCTCCGGCCACGCCGGATCCCTCGAACTCCCCCTCACCGTCGCAAAATAGAACCGCGCGCCCGCCCCAAAATCCACCCGCCAACGCCCACGCAAAAACAGCAAAGCCCGCCAACCGGCGGGCCTTCGCTGCGCTTCAAACACCACCAAAACACCCTTGACAAAACAGACAGTCGCTGACCGAACGCGCCCCCCAAACGCTTTTCAGCCCGGGGTCCCCGCGGACAGGCGGGTACCGGGGCACCCTCCGGGTCGGGGTGGTCCGTGGGGTTGAGCTTGGGGGTGGTGACTCGAAAGCCTGCCCCGAGCCAGGCTGAACGGCATCTGCATTTCGGCCATTTCCCCACAAAATCGCCCTTGAGACAAATGCGCCGAACTTCAGTCTCCCCCTACGACGCCCGCCCCAGCAGCTCCCGTTCCGCCTTGATCCAGTCCTCCAGCGCATACCCGTGCTCGTACCCGCGCTGAACCCAGTTCAGATACGCCACCTGCGCAATCATCTCCCGCGATACGCTCCCCGGCTCTGAGATCGCGACAACCTTCTCCTTCTTCGCCGCGGCCTTCCGCGGCTTCGCGGCTGCGGTCTTCTTCGGTGTCGCTGCCTTGGTCACAAGCTCAATCCCCTTGCGCGTTGGCTTCGCTGCTTCTGCGCCCTTCGTCTTCTTTGCTGAGGCTTGGCGCGGCGTTCCAGTTGCCTTCGTCTTTTTCCCTGTCTCTGCCATGTCAGTCTCCCAAATGCTGAATTCGCCGCCAGCTGGTGGGGCGTCATTATGAGACTAACAAACGCCTTTGTCACGGGCAAATTAAAACATGCAGCAAAATCAGGGGGTTCCGAGAACGTCAATACCCATTTCGCCCACCGTCTGCTTCAAATTCCACCTGCGCTCCCTCCCCCGCCGCCCCTCAAAAAACACACAGCCACCCACCGCCCACCCATCCAAAACCCCGAACCTCCGCCCCATGCAAAAGCCCGCCAACCGGCGGGCTTCGCAAACTCTGATCTCTGGTAGCGCTACCGGGAATCGAACCCGGGTTTTAAGATTGAGAATCTCACGTCCTAACCCCTAGACGATAGCGCCACTCTGCGGGGGGCCGTCTCCAGCCACTCACTTACTCTAACAAAATCTACACAACCCTGCCAAAACCCCGCGCCTGCTCTAGATTCCCAGCTTCTTCACTTCGTCGTTATAGTACTTCCGGTAAAGAATCTCCCACTCCTGTGACCCTTCCTGGATAATCTTTCGCTGGTTCGCAATCTTCTGCCGCGCCGCCGCGTCAATCCGTGCCTCTTCCGTCAAAAGTGTCGTCAGCGCCTTGCGTGCCTCCTGGCGAATCGTGTTCCGATCCTCCATGAACCCAACCTGGTCTATCTCGGCCAGCGTGTCCGCCACGGTGTGGGCCAGCTTGTTCAGCTTGTCCGGGTTCAGCCTCATAGCACCGCCTTGTACTTCTTCGCCAGCTCCGTCTTCACCTTCTTGAACATCTCCGCATACTGCGCGCCTGACTTGCGCATCTCTTCCGAGTACGCGTCCAGAATCACCCGGACCTCCTCATTGATGCGGTCTTCCAGAGATAGTTCCTCAACAAGCGCCTCATTCACGCGCGCTTCAACCACCTTCAAATCACTGGCGGTGATCAGCTTTGCGTCGATGAGGTGCTTGACCGTACGGCGGGCCAGATACCCTATGTAATCGCGGGAAAAAATCATGGGCTAAACGTCAGAATACCGCATCGGGCCGCCCGCTGTACACCAGGGGCCCGATGCGGTTGCGCCGGCCAGCGAAACCATGGACGATGCCTCCGGAAAGCACCTGCGTCCAGTTGACGCGACCATCGGAGAGCGACAACCCTCCTCGGCGCTCAACAGGGCACCTGATCCCTGGCTTCGCTCTTAGAACAGCACGCGGATCTGGAGGTTCCCTACGCTGTTCTCGGCCGGGAAAGGCACGCCCATCGTCTGTCGTGCGAACACCGCAAGCGGCTCCGTGCTCGCACCGCTGACGGCGTCAATCTCATAACTCAGGGCTGCTTCATCGCCCAACGCGGCCCCGTTCACCGCCCACCGCACCGGCAGTCTCACCGTGCAGTTGGCCGTGGACCCGCTCACCACCGCCAGGCCCGTCGCCGTCTCCGCTGCCTGCCCGCCCAGCCGCGGCGCAACGTGGGCCCGGCACAAAATCGCCTCTCCTGCCGGCAGCGCCGTCCCCAGGCGGATATTGAACGTCACCAGGTACCCGCCGCGCAGCGTCTCCGGCCCGGTGCGCAAATCCCCTGTCGCCGCCCACACAGCAGGCGCCGCCATCACCAGAAACACCGGCAGCATCCATACCCGCGAGCGTCGCATGGGATAACCCTCCGTACGCTCCTTATCGGCTCACCCTCCGCAACAATCATGCCCCGCCCGGTACCAAAGTTTCCGCCCCCGCGTCGCGCGTTCCCTCGGCACAAAAAATGAAGGGCAGACCCCGAGACTGGTCTTCCCAGCCTCGCCGTCTGCCCTTCCGTTGTCTCGCCGGATCGTCCTCCCCGGCTTAGTTCGTCGCGGCCTTCGCTCCGGCTGCCTTGGCCTCGGCTTCGGTCATGAACTTGCTGTTCGTCGTGCGGCCAAACTTCTTCTCCCCGGCCGCGTAATACAGCTTGGTGTTCATGTTCACCCAAACCAGCCCCTTGTCCTTGGCAGCCGCCAGCTCCCGGGTGGTCGGCCAAACCTGCTTGGCCCCGGTCGCCGCTGTGGCTCCGCCTGAAGGCGCAGGCTTGGCCACCATCGACGCTGCCGGCTTTGCCACCGCTGAAGGCGCAGGCTTCGCCGCCGCTGAAGGCGCAGGCTTTGCCGCTGCTGAAGGTGCCGGCTTCGCCGCTGCTGAAGGCGCCGGCTTAGCCGCTGCTGAAGGCGCCGGCTTAGCCGCTGCCGATGGCGCAGGTTTAGCCGCCGCTGAAGGCGCCGGTTTCGCCGCCGCCGAAGGCGCAGGCTTGGCCTCCGTCGCCGATCCGGCTGGGGCGGCTTGCGTCTGTGCCACCACAAGACTTGCAGACATCAACGAACCGAGCGCGAGAAGATGAATGGCTTTCATCATGTTTGTGAAACTCCTTTCAATGCTTTCCTTCGGTTTCAGCCTGCCTGTTCGCTCCCGGCTGGCTGCGTGTCTTTTTGAACGCCCCTGCTCTCTCACCCATGGCGATCTTTTCTGTTTGCGGATTCATCGCGCCGGGCCACAGTCCACAGTCTTTCCTGCGCGGTTACGGGCACGGCCATCGTCGCAGTGCCCATCCTACACCAGCTCAACTGCCTTGTGAGACTTTATCTTCCCGCCGCATCCACTTTGCAGATGGGCATTTCAATCCCGCTTCGATTGCCTTCTGCCCGTCTCCCTCACTCCCCCAAACCGGCTCAGCCTCAGCCCGCATCGAGCGGCTCGATGCGCATAGGTTTCCCTCCAGCCTCATCTCGCCTCTTCCGCCCGTCTTTGCCCAGCGCACACCCGCCTGAAAACCAAAAGAAAGGGCGGCCGGCAGCACTGGTCTCTCCAGTCCCGCCGCCCGCCCTTCTGTCTTCTACTCCCAGAGTCTGCTCAGTTAGTTCTTCGCAACTCTGGCGCCCGCTGCCTTCGCTTCGGCTTCGGTCATGAACTTGCCGTTCTTCGTCGTGCCATATTCCTTGTCGCTTGCCCCGTGATACACCTTTGTATTCAGGTTCACCCAAACCAGCCCTTTGGCCTTTGCGGATGCAATGTCCCCCGCGTTGGGTGGCGCAGGCTTCGCCGCGGGCGCTGCCTTCGCTGCCGGTGCTGCCGCTGCCGCCGGTGCCGGCTTTGGTGCTGCCGCTGCCGCTGGTGCTGCCGCTGCCGCTGGTGCTGCCGCGGGCTTCGACGCAGCCGCCGGTGCCGGCTTTGAAGCAGCCGCGGGAGCCGGCTTTGAAGCAGCCGCGGGCGTCGGTTTTGCCGCGGCGGCGGCTGCCGGCTTGTCCTTTTTATCCTTCTTGTGCTTCTCGGTCGTCGCGGTCGGTGCCGCCGCCGAACCCGCCTTGGCAGTCTTTGCCTGTGCTACCAGAAGACTTCCAGTCAACAACGAAGTGAGGGCAAAAATGTGAATGGCTTTCATCGTGTTTTTAAAACTCCTTTCAACTTGGTTCCTTCGTTTTCAGCCTCGCTGTTCGGCGCGGCTGGCTGGGCAAACAGCGTCATTCACTGCTCGCCCGTGGTTGTGCGTCGCGCAGCCAGCTCGAAAAAGAAACCGCGGAATTGCTTTCAGCCCTTCCGCCCGCCGCCAGAAACTCTTCCCGGTGGCTCTTCCTCGGTCGTCGCCGTGCGCCCCTCGCTCCTGCAGCCTGGGGGAGGGAAGCAGGAGCAACTTAAAACAAATCCGAAAATACTGCTTCTCAAGCAGCCCTGCGATCCTACTTGCCCGGCTTCGTCGCCTGAACCGCAATCACCAGCTTCTCAATCTTCGTGTAGGTCGCTGCCGGCACAATGTTCTTCGTCTTCAACTGCGTCTTGTTGGCATACGGCCGCCCGGCAATAATCTTCTTGGCATACACGTCGCCCACGCCCGGCAACGCCTTCAACTGGTCGCTGCTGGCTGAGTTCAGGTCCACAAGTGTGCTCGTCGCGGCCGCGGCCGGCTTGGCTGCCGGCTTCGTCGCCTGCGCAAATCCGGGAACCGTGCTCATCAGCATCGCGGAAGCAAGCGCCAATACAGGGAGTGTCAAACGGATCAATTTCATGCAAGTCTCCTCTTCGTTCTCTCTCGGGCTGGCCAAATCTGCTTCGGCCCGGCCCCGTTCTTGATTCACTAGACTGCCTGGGCAACGCCTGTCCGCGCGGTGCCTCTGCCATTGGGAGAAATCCTACTTATTGCCCCCAAACAGCCCTTCCGCCGCGCTCAGCAGGCCGCCTACACCGCCTGACTCCGCGCCGCCGCCGCCCAGCACCGAACTCAGCGCGCCCTGAAACTCCGCCGGCACCTTGCTCTTCACCAGGTCAATCACAATCGTCTCCGCTTGCTGAGCCTGGTCCGCGCTCAAACCGGCCTTGTCCTGCAACACTTGTGCTATCTCACCCATGGGGTTCTCTTCTCCTTGCAATTTCACGGTTGGGGCGCAGGGGGATGCAGTCTGCGCAAATGGGGGGGAGGGGAAAGTCGCAGTGTCCCATCCTACACCAGCGCAACTTGCTTTGTGGCCAAAATTCGTCTTTTTCCTGTACGAGTCGTCAAGGCAGCCTTTTCACCCGCAATCCGGCGCCCCGCAACTCAATCCCCGCCTGTCCCCCAGGCCGCCCACAGGCCCCGCAAATCCGCCCACTCGGCTCGCCCGCAGTCAGCCCCGCCCCCCGCCAGGGCACTCCCCCCTACCCCCTAACCACTGCCCTTCCGGTGCTCGCAGTTCTTCGTGTTCAGGCATCCCTCGGCCACCCGCAGCCGCTCCACCGGCCGCCCGCCCACCAGGTGCTCCGCCACAATCGCCTCCGCGTCCTCCGGCCTCACATGCCCATACCACACCGCCTCCGGATACACCACCACCATCGGCCCATGCTCGCACTGGTCCAGGCAGCCTGACCTGTTGATCCGCACCCGTCCCCCCAGCCCTGCCGCCTTCGTCAGTTGTTGCAGCCGCGTGTGCAGCTCGCTCGTCCCGTCCGCCGTGCAGGCCGGTCGCGGCGCGCCCTCCGGCCGCGTATTCAGGCAAACAAACACATGATGTTCAAATCCAGCCATCCCGTCCCCCTCCTTCAACCCAGCGCCCTGCGCCTCCCCCCAGACTACCCTTCCAGCCCCCCCCCAACATCGAGCTGAAAGCCGAGAGCTGATAGCTGCCCTTTCCCCTATTCCCTGGTCCCTGCCCCGCCCCCCCCGCCCCCATCTGCGAAAATGGAACTTGACTATGAGCACTGACAACTTACTCTCGCTGAAAGATGACATGGTGGCCTTCATTGAAGGTCACGGCCTCCACCGCCTTCCCGGCTACGTCACTGAAGACATCCCCTCCATTGTCTGGGAGGGCCAGGGAAACCCCGACGCCTGGAAAGACTTCGTCGAGATGGCCAAGCACGTCGGCGTTCCCTTCGTCACCTTCAGTGAGATGAGCCTCGAGCGCGAAGAGCTCGACGCCCTCATTGAAGAAGCCGGCGAAATGAACTTCCCCGATGAAGAGGCCACCGAACTCGTTGAAGCCCACTGGCTCCGCAAATACGCCGGCATGCTCGGCTACATCCAGCTCGGCTTCGTCTATCAGGGAATCGTCTTCCTTCACGAAACCACCACCGAGTGGTACGAGCGCTTCCAAACCCTCCTCGAAGACATCGAGTCCTTTCAAGACATCGTCATTGAAGATCACGACCACGACGCCGAGGACGAGTAGCCCGCCCGTGACCGCGGCCCCTGAGCCCTCCCTCCCTCGCCCTTCCATGCCCCGTCAGCGCTGGCAACTGGCTGACGCGCACCCGGACGAGGCAGAGGCCCTCTCCAAAGCCGCCCGCCTGCCCCTGGTCCTCGCCGAGCTCCTCATCGCCCGCGGCGTCACCAGTGCCGCTCAGGCCTTCGCCTTCCTCAACCCTGAGGTCGCTCATCTCCACGACCCCCTCCTGATGCTCGGCATGGCCCCCGCCGTCGCCCGCCTTGAGCAGGCCATCGCCGCCCAACAGCCCATCCTCCTGTACGGCGACTACGACGTAGACGGAACCACCGCCGTTGTCCTGCTCAAAGCCGCCATTGAGATGCTCGGCGGCCAGGTCCGCTTCCACGTCCCCCACCGCCTCAACGAGGGCTACGGCCTCCAGTCCACCGTCCTTGAAGCCGCGTATGCTGAAGGCGTTCGCCTCGTCATCACCGTTGACACCGGCATGCGCGCCTTCGCTGAGGCGCTCACTGCCCGCCGCCTCGGCCTCGACCTCATCATTACCGACCACCATCTCTGCGCCGCCGGCGATGAGCTTCCCCACGCCCTCGCCATCCTCAATCCCAATCAGCCCAACTGCCCTTACCCAGAGAAATCCCTCTGCGGCGCGGCCATCGCTCTCAAACTCGCCCAGGCCATCCTCGAGCGCCGCGACCTGGCCCGCACCCGCGAAAAGACTCTCCCCAGCTTTCTCAAAATGGCCGCCATCGCCACCATCGCCGATGCCGTCCCCCTCCGCGGAGAAAATCGCACCATCGCCGCCCTTGGCCTGCGTGAGCTGCGTTCCCCCGCCGGCGCCGGCCTCCGCGCGCTCTTCGCCGCCGCCGCCCTTGACCCCGCCGCCAAACAGCTCACCGGCTTTGACGTCGCCTTCCGCCTTGCCCCCCGCATCAACGCCGCCGGCCGCATGGACGTCGCCTCTGAAGTCATCGAGCTCTTCTCCACCCGCGACTCCCACCGCGCCGCCGAACTCGCCGCCAAACTCGAGCGCCTCAACCGCGAGCGCCGCGACACCGAGGCCGCGGCCCTCAAAGCCATCGAAGCCCGCCTCGCCTCTGACCTCGATCTCGCCGCCGCCCGCCTCCTCGTCGTCGAGGGCCAGGGATGGCATCGCGGCGTCATCGGCATCCTTGCCTCCCGCGTCGTCGAGCGCACCGCCAGGCCCTCCATCGTCGTCAGCGTTGAAGACGGCGTCGCCCACGGCTCCGGCCGCTCCGTTGACGGCTTCCACCTGCTCAACGCCCTTGAGAGCTGCGCCGGCCTCTTCACCCGCTTTGGCGGCCATGCCTTTGCCGTCGGCTTCGCCATGCCCGCCGATGCGCTGCCTGAACTCAAACGCCGCCTCGCTCTCTACGCCAACGAGAATCTAGCCGACCGCGAGCCTGAGCGCCTGCTCCGCATTCATGCCGAGCTGCCCCTTGACCGCATCACTCCGGTCCTCTATGGCTGGTTGCGCAAGCTTGAACCTCTCGGCCACGGCAATGCTGAGCCCATCTTTGTCGCCCGCGCCGCCCGCCTGCTCGCCGCCCCGCGCATCATGAAAGAGCGCCACATCCGCCTCGATCTCGCGCCGGCTTCAACCCCGGCGCCTGATCAGCCCGCCGGCAGCCCCTCGCCCACCACCGCCCTCCGCGCCGTCGGCTGGGACCTCGCCGCCCGCGCCGCCTCGCTCGGCCTCGTCAAAGGCAGCCTCATCGATATCGCCTACAAGATCCGCGAAAACGACCACCCCGACTTCGGCGGCCTTGAAGTCGAAATCGCCGGCATCGAACCCTCCACCCCCTGACGCAAAAAGGCCCACGACACTCCGTGGGCCTTTCTCGCTGAAACTGCAACTTCGATGAACCTGCCTGTTATTTCGGCCTTGACTCTGCCTTAGGTGCCGCATGCTGCTGCGGAGCCTCACGTTGCTGTGGAGCCGCATGCTGCTGTGGCGCCTGGCGTTGCTGCGGAGCCACATGCTCCTGAGGCGCCTGGCGTTGCTGCGGTGCCGCATGCTCCTGAGGCGCCTGGCGTTGCTGCGGTGCCGCATGCTGCTGCGGAGCCTCACGTTGCTGCGGTGCCGCATGCTGCTGCGGACCCTCACGTTGCTGCGGAGCCGCATGCTCCTGAGGCGCTTGGCGCTGCTGCGGTGCAGCGTGCTGAGCTGGCGCCGCATGCTGTTGAGGCGCCTCATGCTGTTGCGGTACTGCGCGCTGTTGTGGCGCGGCATGCTGTTGCTGTGCCGGACGCGACTCAACTCGAGGTTCGGCCCTCGGCGCAACTTGCGGCCTCGCTTCCGCTCTCGGCGCAGCCTTCGGTTTCGCCTCTGTCCTTGGCGCAGCTTGTGGCCTCGCCTCAGTCTTCGGCTCTGCCTTCGGCCTCACCTGAGTCCGCGCTTCAGCCTTCGGTCTCGCGTCGGTCCTTTGACCAGCTTGCGGCCTTGCCTCAGTCTTCGGCTCTGCCTTCGTCCTTACTTCACTCCGCTGTGCAACCTTCGGTGCCGTCTTTGCCTCTGCCGGAACAGCGCGCTTCTCCGCGCCCAGCGGCTTCTCCACCACCGCATGCGCAGGATGCCCGCCGTTCGCCTTCGCAAACGAAGTTCTGTCGGCCTTCGCGCTTGCCACGTGTTGCGCCTGATAGCGGGTCGGCGCGCTATGCCGCTCGCGGGCCGCCACTCGATCCTCGGCAGTCGGCTGGTGCTGAACGCCTCCGCGCCCGCCGCTGAACGCCACACGGCCCGGATTGGCCACCCTGTCCCGCTCCACCACCGTGCGGTCAATATACGTCGTGTGAATCACCGCCTCATTCACGCGCATCACCGCCGTGTTATATGCAAACTGGTTGCCGCGCCACTCCCCGCCGGAAAACCCGATGCCTCCATACCCAAACCCGTAGTCCACGCCGCCGTAGTAGCCCACGTGCCGGCCCCAGTAGCCGCGATGAAACCGGTAACGCCCGCCGTTCCAATCCCAGTAGTCGGGCGTCCACAGCGCGCCGTCATACGGAGCCGCTACCCACGCGCCCGGAACCCAGTAGTAGTCGTTGTCGCCATAGGCCCAGTAGCCAGGAACCCACATCAGGTTCGGCTCCGGGCAAATCGGCTGTTCATACACCGGAAGCATCGGCGGCGCAAAACCCACGCTGATCGAGATCTGCGCCTTCGACGACGCTGGAATCAGAGAGAAAAGCAACGCCAGCATCAGCCAGCGTGCGGAGCGGTACAGTTGCATGTGAAAACCCTCCTGGGTCTTTCCTGCCCGTCCCCGTGAAAGAGTTCTCCAACTCCTCCCGGAGGCTTGGCACCTGGCAGCAACACTAGCCCGCACACTTTTTCCATTCTGTTCAGATTTGCACAGGGCCGGCTCGCTGCAACTCACCGCTTTGCCCTTTCTCCTCAGCCCGCTGACCCACCCGCATGCGCGCCAAACTGAAACGCCCCGCCCGTGCTGCCGGCTCTTTGAGAACAGAGCCGGCAGCACGGGCGGGGCATTCCCCAATTCATTCGTCAAGCGCTGCTGGTTGTTAGTAGCGGTAGCTCAACCCCATCCCCAGAACCTTCTTCGCCTGCAAATCCACCGGCACATACACGACCGAAGGATAAGGCGGTGAGGGCAGGTACGTGGGCGAAGGAATCGATCCAATGTTTCCCGCCACCTGGCCAATGCCGATATCGAACGCAAAGTGCGGATTCGTTCTCTGCGTCACCCGCACCGCATAATCCAGCGTCGTCGGCAGGTCAGCCTTGCCGGCCACCAGCGGAATCCCCAACGGCGGGTTCGGCCCCAGTCCCTTCGAGGTCCGCGGCTCCTGCGTAAAGCCCACCGAGGGCACCGCCACAACTCCGTGGCCCACCGGCAGCGGAATCCCCAGCCCGCCGAACAGCCGCCCGCCAAACCGCGTGCTCTGTCCGCCGATGCCGAAGATCGTCGCATTCGTCGCCTTCCAGCCAAAGTTCGCCAGGAACGGAACCGGCTTCTTCGCCCACGTCTTCGTGATCGCTACATAGACGTCGCCATTCGTGTAGGCCTTCGCCTCCGGCACCGCCACCGGCGTGCATGAGGAGGTCTCCATGCAGTACTGGTCATACAGTTGCACCGCAACCACGCCCGCTTCGCCCGTAACGAACTTGTCGTTCGTGCGCACCAGCCCGCCTACCGCCAGACCCGGAGCCCACTCGCCAAACTGCCCGTCCTTGATCACAACCACCTTGCCGTGAAACACGTTCATGCCGCTCGCGTTCCAAAGCTGGCTGAAATCGGGCTTCACCGGAACAGCCGTCGCCGACGCGGTCGATCCCAGCACCGCATTCGCCATCACAATCGTGTTCGGCCCGCTGTCGCCGAACTGGTGCATGCTCCGCGTATACCCCACCTCGGCGCGGTTCGCAAAGCCCTCTGTGATGCTCAGCGTCTCCACATTGCCAATCACCTTCGACGCATTGATAAAGTGAAACCCGACCGCCGGGTGTGAAAACGTTTGGCCCTTCGCCGAATACACTACGTACGCCGTCGGGGTTAGAAATCCCCCGGTTTGACCTTCCAGCGTCAGGTTTTGTGCGTCGAGCCGGCCAGAGAGAAGCATGGCTACCGCGAGGAAGCCGGAAATTGAGATGCTTTGAATCATTCGTGTCTTCACTGTCTTTTGAACTCCAGTGGAGCCCCCGCCGCGGCGGTTTTGCCCCTGATGTGTTTTTGGTAATTAAACCCTCTTGTAACACACCGAAAGCAACATCGTCTCCTACTTTATTGCTGACCCCGCCCGGGTGGTAGACTCACCCCATGCCGCGCGGTCTTTTCATCACGCTTGAAGGTCTCGACGGGTCAGGTAAAACCACCCAAATCAAACGTTTGGCCGCCTGGCTCGAACGCCGCGGCCTCCCCCCTGTCCTCACCCGCCAGCCCGGCGGAACCCCCACCGGAGACCGCATCCGCGAGCTCCTCCTCGATTCCCGCTCCGCCTCGCTCGCCCCCCTGGCTGAGATGGCCCTCATGTTTGCTGACCGCGCCCAGGCCATCGACCAGGTCATCCTGCCCGCCCTCGCCTCCGGAAAAATCCTCCTCTGCGACCGATTTACTGACTCCACAGAGGCTTACCAGGGCGGCGGTCGTCAGCTCGGCTCCCAGGTCGTCCTCGATCTCCATCGACTCCTCTGCGCCAACCTCCAGCCCGACCTGACCCTCCTGCTCCTGCCCTCCCTTGACTCCTCCCTCGCCCGCGCCCGCGCCCGCAACCAGCGCGCCCTTGAGAAATCCGGCCACGACGAAAGCCGCTTCGAGCAGGAACAGGACCAGTTCTACCTCCGCGTCTACCTCAAATACCGCGAAATCGCCGCCCGCGAACCCGCCCGCGTCGTCCTCATTGAAGGCAACCTCGCCATCGACGAAGTCCACGAGCAAATCGTCGAAGCCGTAGCCGAGAGACTCCTCGCCCTCAACCAAAACTCCTGACACCTTGAACCCAAACCACTCTGCCCCGCCCCGTGCCCCATCCATTCGCAGCCGGGTGCCCCATGTCTGGATTTTCAGACATGGGAAACCACAAACCTCACCCCGCCAGCTCTTAGCTAAAAGCTGAAAGCTAAAAGCTAAAAGCCACTCCCAATCCGCGCCACAGCCCTGCGTTCTACCCGCCGGGTGCCCCATGTCTGTCTTTTCAGACATGGGAAACCACAAACCTCACCCCGCCAGCTCTTAGCTAAAAGCTGAAAGCTGAAAGCTGAAAGCTAAAAGCTGAAAGCTAAAAGCCACTCCCAAACCCCACTCCCAATCCGCGCCACAACCCTGCGTTCTACCCGCCAAAGACCGTTGGCCCCACCGCAGGTGGCGCAGTGTCGTCGAAGATCGCCTCGATCGTCGTCTCAAACAGACGGGCCAGTTTGAACGCCAGCGGAAGGCTGGGGTCGAACTTGCCCGTCTCGATCGCGTTCACCGTCTGCCGCGAGACCTCAAGCCGCTCCGCCAGGTCCGCCTGCGACCACTCCCGCTCCGCCCGCAACACGCGCAGCCGGTTCTTCATCTGTACCTCGCCTTCAGAATTCCCGAGGCCACGCCCGTCAGAGCGCAAAACAGCGGGAACACCAGGTAAAGCTCAATGTGCGGCACGAGCTTGAACACCTCAAGGAACCCCCACGCCGTCGTCAGCGAAAGCGTCGCCCCAATGCCCCAGATCATCGCTTGAATCAGCACCGTGCGCTGAAACTCGTCCTTCTCTTCGGCCAGATACAGCCCCACCACCACGATTCCCCCGATGATCGGCAGCGCCGGCAGAATGGCCAGCAGGTAGGCGACCGCGCCCGTTGGATGGTAGCGCGGAAACGCCCACACCGCGCCAAACAGAAAAACCACGTAGAACACCATGGTGGTCAGGAACCGGTACAGGTACCGGCGGGTTGCTGCATTGTTCACTCCACAGATCATGTCTTGCCTCCTTTACTTAAGGACAATCAAACTTTACATACAATCCGACAATATGTCAAGTGTCCTTGTCAACTTTTTCTCATGATCTCCAATCTCCACCTTCCAGCCCACCCCCAAGCCCCGTGCCCCATCCATTCGCAGCCTCATCGCGAATGGGTGGGAAACCACAAATCTCATCCCCGCCCCCCTTCACCGACAGCCCCGTGCCCCATCCATTCGCAGCCTCATCGCGAATGGGTGGGAAACCACAAATCTCACCCTCCCACCCTTTAGCTGAAAGCTGAAAGCTGAAAGCTAAAAGCCAAAAACCATCCCCCCCACCCCACTCCCAATCCCCGCCCGCAAACCTGCAACTCGCCAATGCACTAAACTGAATCCGTGGGCTTTGACCAATTCCTCGGCAACCCGGCCACCGTCTCCCGCCTCCGCGAGAGCATAGCCGTCGAGCGCTTCCCCCAATCCCTCATCCTTTCCGGTCCCAAAGGCGCGGGCAAATACACCCTCGCCCTCATGCTCGCCAAAGCCGTCAACTGCCAGAACCCCCTCACCGCCAACGGCCTGCCCGACTTCTGCGACGCCTGCCCAAACTGCCTCCGCATCGCCGCCTCCGCTGACCTTGAATCCCTCGTCGCCGAGGCCGTCGCCGCCCGTGAAGACATGCGCGACGTAGACAAGCGCGAGACCCGCATCCTTATCCAGACCCACCCCGACGTCCTCATCGTTCCGCCCGACCCGCCCCAGCTCCTCATCAAGCTCGGCCAGGTCCGCCAGGTCATCCACGCCGCCTGGTATCGTCCGCCCGTCGAGGCCCGCCGCGCCTTCGCCATCTTCACCTCCTCGGCCTTCATGAAAGAGGCGGCCAACTCCCTGCTCAAAGTCCTCGAAGAGCCCCCCGAGCACACTTCCCTCGTTCTGCTCACTGAGAATCCCCAGGAACTGCTCCCCACCATCCGCTCCCGCGCCGTCGTTCACCGCCTCGGCGCTCTGCCCTCCGCCGACCTCGAGTCGCTCCTCGCCCTGCGCCGCCCCGAGCTCAAGCCGCAAGACCGCGCCCTCGCCGCCCGCCTCGCTGAAGGCGCCGTCGGCCGCGCCCTCACCCTCGACCTCGCCGCCTATCTCACCAGCCGTCAGGATGCCCTCATCGTTCTCCGCAACGCCCTCCGCGAGCCCGATTACTCCCAGCTCTTCCACGCCACTGAAAGCTATCGCGCCGGCGCCGACGGCCAGGAGAAGACCCTCAACCTCCTCCGCGCCCTCGGCAGCCTCGTTGAAGATCTCCTCCTCGTCGTCGCCGGAAGCCCGCGCCTCATCCGCAACCTCGATATCGAGGCCGAAATCACCCGCCTCGCCCAGGGCCTCTCCGTCGACTGGATCGACTCCGCCGCCCGTTCCCTCGGCCAGGTCGAGCAGGGAATGCGCCGCAACCTGCTCCGCTCCCTCTCGCTCGACGCCATGGCCGTCAGCCTTGATCGCAACTAACCAAATCTCCCCAGCCAAGTCTCCAAAGGAGGACCCGCTTCCATGACCCTTGACTCCGCCAGGCCCGCCCGCCCTCCGGTTCGCAACATCAGCCGCGCCGCTTCGCCCGCGCCCTTCCGCGTCTCCCACCTTGGCTCCGTCCCCCCGCAGGAGTCCCTCCAGCGCCAGGCCGAGCTCTTTTACCTGCAAAAACAGATTCAGTCCCAGACCCCCATGGTTCTCGTCCTCGAAGACGGCGAGCAAATCGAGGGCTGCATCGAGTGGTACGACGCCAACTCCATCAAGGTCCGCGGACGCGCCAAAACCCTCGTCTATAAATCCGCCATCAAATATATGTACAAAGTCGGCGACGCCGGCCGCTAACCAAACTCCAGGTGAGCCGCTGCTTTGAAAGCCCGCGGCTCGGGGTACCGGGGCACCCTCTGGGGCGGGGTAGCGCCACAAAACCGATCAAGCCGCTGCTTTGAAAGGGCGCGGCTCGGGCTACTGGGGCACCCTCTGGGGCGGGGTAGCGCCACAAAACCGATCAAGCCGCTGCTTTGAAAGGGCGCGGCTTTAGACGCGCCACAAAACGGCCAAAAAAGAAAGCCGGGGCTTTAGCCCCCGAGGGAATCCCGAATCGTCACCGCAACCAGGATTCTCCCCTACTCCCGCGCCCCCGCCTTTTCCAGCCGGTCCCGGATCGCCTTCCCAATCCCCCGGCCCGGCGGCAACGGACACACAATCACCGTGCACCCCGCCGCGTCCAGCGCATGCAGTCCCGCATACAGCCCCCGCGCCATCTCTTCCAAACTCGCCCACCGACCCCACGTGTGCACCGCGGCCGCCGTGGCGGGCGCCGCAAACTCCTCCGGCAACATCACCCCCACCCGCTCGCTCCCATGCAGCCCCACCGCCTCCGCCAGCCGCCTCTCCAAATCCGCCGCCTCTCCCTCCACCAGCACCAGCCTCGCCTTCGGCGCATAGTGCCGCAGCCCCACGCCCGGCGAGGGCAAAGCCTCCCGTGGCCGCTCGTCCAGCACCCGGCTCCCCTTGAACTCCTCCACTGCCCCCGCAACCGCCCTGATCTGCGCCGCCGTCACCGCCCCCGGCCGGTAGATCACCATCGGGCTCTGGCATGCGTCCACCACCGTCGACTCCACTCCATGCTCCGTCGGCCCCGCGTCCACCACCGCATCGATCCGACCGTCCAGATCCTCCAGCACATGCGCCGCCGTCGTCGGGCTGATCCGCCCAAACAAGTTCGCGCTCGGCGCCGCCACCGGAACCCCCGCCTGCCAGATCAGCTCAAACGCCACCGGGTGCGCCGGCATCCGAACCCCCACCAGCGGCCGTCCTGCCGTCACTGCATCCGGAACCGCCCCCGTCCGCGGCAGCAGCAGCGTCAGCGGTCCCGGCCAGAACGCCTTCATCAGCTTCCGCGCCGCCTCCGGAACCTCCGTCACCAGACCCTTCAGCATCGCCTTGTCCGCAATGTGCACAATCACCGGATCCCACGCCGGCCGCTGCTTCGCCGCGAAGATCCTCTCCACCGCCGCCCCGTCCAGCGCATTCGCCCCCAGCCCATACACCGTCTCCGTCGGCAGCGCCACCAGCCCCCCGGCGCGCAAAATCCCCGCCGCCCGCTTCAGCACCTCTTGCGCCTTTGCCGTCTCCAGATGCCCCGGGTTCAATACCAATCGCAGTGTCTTCACTCTTCTATTGTCGCCTTTTTTTCGGCCCCGCCCCTCCCGCGCCCCAGCCACTGCCTTTTTTCCGGGGAAGGGCGAGATACCGCGAACCTGCGGAACACTGGCCCCACCGCAGGCGGAGAAGCCCATGCGAGCGCGTAGCGAGCGGTTGGCCCCACCGCAGGTGGAGAAGCCTGTGCGAGCGCGTAGCGAGCGGTTGGCCCCACCGCAGGTGGAGAAGCCTATGCGAGCGCATAGCGAGCGGTTGGCCCCACCGCAGGTGGAGAAGCCCGTGCGAGCGCGTAGCGAGCGGTTGGCCCCACCGCAGGTGGAGAAGCCCGTGCGAGCGCATAGCGAGCGGTTGGCCCCACCGCAGGTGGAGAAGCCTATGCGAGCGCGTAGCGAGCGGTTGGCCCCACCGCAGGTGGTTTTCCATTCCCCATCCTCCCCGCCCGGCGCTATAGTGAAGCCTCACGGCATCCCAAAGTGAACCCCGCCCCCAAGGAGACCCCCATGAGCTCACCACTGTTCGGCAGCTACCGCCTCGGCATGTACAGGGATATCGTCGGCGGCGCACTCCTCTGGGGCCTCATCCTCTGGGGCGGCTATGCCGGATGGCGCTACTACCAGGCCGGCAAGCAGATCGCTCTGCTCAAAGACCCCAGCGCCGACGTCCGCATCAACGCCGCCGCTCAGCTCGCCACTCACCCCAGCGCCCGCGCCGTCCAGCCCCTCATTGACGCCCTCGCCGACCCCGACGGCAACGTCATTGACACGGCCACAACGGCCCTTGGCAAATCCAACGATCCCCGCGCCGTCCCTCCGCTCATGGCCCTCCTCCGCCAGAAAGGCGCCGGCGTCGGCGCCAGGACCCTCGATGCCCTCAGCGACCTCGGCCCCCTCGCCGTACCCTCCCTCGTTGCCGCCCTCAAAGATCCTGACCCTGCCGTCCGCGAGTGCTCCCGCGAAGCTCTCGCCAAGGCCGGCAACTCCGCCGTTGACCCCTTGATCGCTCTGCTCCACGATCCTGATCCCAACCAGCAGCAGACCGCCGCCAACACCCTCGGCTCCCTCAAAAGCGCCCGCGCCGTCGATCCTCTCCTCACCGCGCTCCACGGCGCCGATCCCGCCCTCCGCTCCGCTGCCGCCGGCGCCCTCGGCCAAATCGGCGACAAGCGCGCCGCCGATCCCCTCCTCGCCGCCCTCCAGGACCCCTCCGATTCCGTTCGCGATGGGGCCATCGGCGCGCTCGGCCGCCTCAAGGAACCCCGCGCCGTCCCCCAGCTCATCGCCTTCTCCAACGGTCAGGATTCCAATCTCGGCAACGATGCCATTCGCGCTCTCGCCGGCATCGGCGACTCCCAGGCCAACGACTACCTCCTCGCCCAATACCGCGCCCGCAACTGGAACCTCATCGCCCAGGCCGCCGCTTTCTTCGTCAGCCGCGGCGAGGCCGGCTCTGAAGATGTCCTCATCCAGGCCCTCGACAAAACCGGCAGCGAGTCCCTCGCGGTCACCCTGCTCAACAGCGGAAACGAAAAACTCCACGCCGCCGCCGACGATTGGGCCCAAAAGAACAACTACGTCATCACCTACATGCCCGGGAGCAAATCCGCCACCTGGGCCAGCAAGTAGTCACCCCCGCCCCGCCGCCCCCTGCCGTATACTCACTCCTTGAACCATGCCCATCGAAACTGAAATCAAATTCCGCATCCAAGATCCGGCCGCCCTCAACCGCACCCTCGCGGCCGCTGGCTTCACCCTCCAAACTCCCCGCGCCTTCGAGTCCAACGTCCTCTATGACACCCCCAACCGCGACATGCGCGCCCGCACTGAGATCCTGCGCATCCGCACCTACGCCGGACGAACCATCCTCACCCACAAGCGCCTTCCCGATGTCGGCCCCGGCGAAGATACCCACAAGCACCGCATTGAAACCGAGACTGAAGTCTCTGACGGCCAAGCCCTCGCCCAGGTCTTCCTCTCCCTCGGACTCGTCGCCGCCTTCCGCTATGAGAAATGGCGCACCGAGTGGTCTGACGGCCAGGGCCACTGCGTCGTCGATGAAACCCCCATCGGCAACTACGCTGAGCTTGAAGGCTCTCCCGCCTGGATTGACCGCACCGCCGCCCGTCTCGCCATCGATCCCGCCCAATACATCACCCTCAGCTACGGCCGCCTCTTTGACCTCTGGCGCGAGCAGCACAACCCCGCCGCCGTCGACCTCACCTTCGCGGACTGTGCCGCAATTCAAAAGTAATCAGACTCTCAGAATTCCCTCACGCCCACTCCCCCTCCGCCGATATCCAAATTAAGCAAATATTCAACAAGCCGCCATTCAAGGAGGGGGGCACATGAACAGAATCTCCAACACCAAACGTGCATTCGGCTGGCGCGCTGCGTCCGTCAAGCTCTTTCAGGTCGCGGCCCTCGCGCTCACCCTCGCCATGGCCATGCCCGCCCGCGCTGCTGACGAGCGCGCCGTCAAATCCAGGGTCGCTCCCGCCTATCCTGAGATCGCCCGCCGCATGAAGATCGCTGGCGTCGTCCGCGTCGAGGCCACCGTCGACGCCGACGGTCGCGTCACCGACGTCAAAACCCTCAGCGGCAACCGCATGCTTGCCGCCGCCGCTGAGCAGGCCGTCCAAAACTGGAAGTTTGTCCCCGGCGCAGGCGTCTCCACCGTCCAGCTCGACATCAACTTCGCCCTCGGCAACTAGCTACCCGAGCCCGAAATCCTTAATTCGTTCATCGCTGTCATTCTGAGCGAACGGGGCCCCAAACGTATTTCAGTTTGGGGGTGGTGAGCGAAGAATCTGCGTTTGCACGCCCAAGGTTGCGCGCCGAACTTCGCCCTCGGCAACTAGCTACGCGCTTCAGCCCCCAAACGCGCCAAGGGGCGGGAATCATCCCGCCCCTCGTCTGTCCCTCTTCAGCGCCCGCTACTCCTGACCGTGGCACTTCTTATACTTCTTTCCGCTCCCGCAGGGGCAGGGGTCGTTCCGCCCCACCTTCTCGCCCGTCCGCCGCTGTGCCGGCTGGCTCGCGTCCCCGCTGCCCGCCATGCTCGCCGCCGCCAGCTCCCGCTGCTTCTTCCGCTGGAACTCCTTCTCCAAAGCATCAATCGTCGTTGAAGGCTGGCGCGTGTTGAACGATACCTCCCGAGGCTCCGCGTCCAGCGTGACCGGCCGGGCCGCGCTCGCCACCGGAGGCGCCTTCGGCACCGTCCGCCGCACATCCGGCGCCGCGTTCACAGGCTGGCCGTCCGCACCCAGAATCTGCATCCTGAAAAGGAACCGGACCGTGTCCTCCTGGAACTTCAGCATCATCGCTTCAAACATGTCATACGATTCCCGCTTATACGCCACCAGCGGATCCTGCTGCGCATACCCCCGCAGCCCAATCCCTTCCTTCAGGTGGTCCATTGACAGCAGATGATCCTTCCACAAACCGTCAATCACGCTCAGCATCACCATCCGCTCGTGATACCGCATCGTCGGCCCGCTCAGAATCTTCTCCTTGGCTTCGTACTCCTCTTTCAGCTTGTCAAAGATCGCCTCGCCCAGCTCGTGCCGGTGCTGCTCCAGCGGTTTGATCCCCGCCGCCGCCAGGCTCAGCCCAAAATGATCCTTCAGCTTCTCGTCGATCCCCTTCAGGTTCCACTGGTCCGGATGCAGCTTCTCGCCCGCAAACTCGTCCAGAATGTTGCTCAAAATCCCGCCGACGTAGTCTTCAAGAATCAGCTCCTTCTGCTCCACGCCCTCCAGCAGTTGACGCCGCAGCCCATACACCGCCTCGCGCTGCTTGTTCATCACGTCGTCGTACTCAAGCAGATGTTTGCGGCTCTCAAAGTTCTGCGATTCCACCGCCTTCTGCGCGCCCTCAATGCGGTTTGAAATCATCTTCGACTCAATCGGCATGCCTTCTTCCATGCCCAGCCGCTCCAGCAGCGTCGAAACCCACTGCTTGGCGAAGATCCGCATCAGATCGTCTTCCAGCGACAGATAAAATCTCGACTCGCCCGGATCGCCCTGTCGTCCCGCGCGCCCGCGGAGCTGGTTATCAATGCGCCGCGACTCGTGCCGTTCCGTGCCCAGGATGAACAACCCGCCCGCCTCGATCACCTGTGCGTGGTCCGTCTTGGCCGCCTCTGCGTGGCCCTTGAACGCCTCTGCCCACTCCGGCTCTGAGACTTCAAACTCCTGCCCGTTGTAGTAGAAGCGCATAAACCCCGCCGGAGCCATCGGGTTGATCGCCCCCTCGGCCACGCTGATCGCCCGCGCGTGATTCTTCTTCACCAGCTCCTGCCGCGCCATAAAGTCCGGGTTGCCGCCCAGCAGAATATCCGTGCCGCGGCCGGCCATGTTCGTCGAGATGGTCACCATCCCCAGCCGCCCCGCCTGCGCCACAATCTCCGCCTCGCGCTCGTGGAACTTCGCGTTCAGCACCACGTGCTTTACGCCCTTGCGCGCCAATATCCCGCTCAGCCGTTCGCTCTTCTCAATCGATGTCGTACCCACCAGCACCGGCTGCTTCCGCTCGTGCAGCAGCGCAATGTCGTCCGCCACTGCCTTGTACTTTTCCTTCTCCGTCCGGTAAACCACATCCGGATTCTCAAGCCGCAGCATCGGCTTGTTGGTCGGAATCACCACGATCTCCAGCTTGTAAATCTTCTCGAACTCGGCCGCTTCCGTCTCTGCCGTGCCCGTCATGCCGCTCAGCTTCTTATAGAGCCTGAAGTAGTTCTGGAACGTGATCGTCGCCAGCGTCTGGTCTTCCTTGCGGATGTTCACGCCTTCCTTGGCTTCAATCGACTGGTGCAGCCCGTCGCTCCACCGCCGCCCCGGCATCAGGCGTCCCGTGAAGGTGTCAACGATAATCACCTCGCCGTCCTTCACCACGTATTCCACGTCGCGCTTATACAAGGCGTGCGCCTTGATCGCCGTCTCCACGTAGTGCTTCAGTTCCCAGTTCTCCGCGTCCGCAATGTTGTCGATCCCCAGCGCCTTCTCGATCGTGATCCACCCGTCGTCCGTCACGCCGATCGTCCGCTGCTTCTCGTCCACAATGTAGTCGCCGGTCAGGTACTTCTGGCCCTCCGCCAACTCGATCCCAAGCTCCGCCTGCCGCTTGTGGTCCATCGAGTCAATCTCTTCGCCCAGCTCCAGTTGCGGAATAATCTTGCGCACCCGCGCATACTTGTCCGTGGTCTGGTCGGTCGGCCCGCTGATAATCAGCGGCGTCCGCGCCTCGTCAATCAAAATCGAATCGACCTCATCCACGATCGCGTAATAGTGCCCGCGCTGCACGCAGTCCTTGATGTCGAACTTCATGTTGTCGCGCAGGTAGTCGAATCCAAATTCGTTGTTGGTCCCGTAGGTAATATCCGACGCGTAAGCCGCCCGCCGTTCTGCATCGTCCAGGTCGTGGACGATCACGCCCACCGTCAACCCCAGAAACTCGTAGATCTTGCCCATCCACTCGGCGTCGCGCTTGGCCAGGTAGTCGTTCACCGTCACCACGTGTACGCCGTGTCCGGCCAGCGCATTCAAGTAGCAGGCCAGCGTCGCCACCAGCGTCTTGCCTTCGCCGGTCTTCATCTCGCTGATCTTGCCCTGGTGCAGAACCATGCCGCCAATCAGCTGCACGTCAAAGTGGCGCATCGTCACCGCGCGCCAGCCCGCCTCGCGCACCACCGCAAACGCCTCCGGCAGAATCTCGTCCAGCGCCGCCCGCTCGGCCGTCTTCAGCTCCTCGGCATCCGTAATGCCCTCAAGCTTGGCCGCGATCCGCGCCCTGAACTCCACCGTCTTGGCCCGTAACTCCTCATCGCTCAGCGCCTTGACCCCGGCCTCCAGGTCATTGATCGTGGCCACCACCGGCCACAGCTTCTTGATGGCGCGCTCGTTCGACGTGCCAAATACCTTTGTTAAAGCTTTATCGAAAAACACAGGAATCTCCGTTTACCAGTGTAAATGCTGAAGGTTACAAACGCGTTCTCGCCGCACTTCCGAAAACCACCGCACTCCTGCCCATCCCCAAAAATCTGTCATCCTGACCGACCAAAGCCCAGCGGCGGGAGTCGAAGGACCTGTGGTTGCGTGTGCCCCAGGTCTCGATTTTGAGACCTGGGATACCCCCCGTCTTCGCCACCCCAATCCTCCCTCTCCCAACCCGCCCCTAAATCCGCACCACCAATCGATCCACAACCTCGCCCCGCCGAATCCGTTTCAACTGCCGGTGCAGTTGCTTCTGAACTCCCTCCGGCTCCCCGCTGTCGTCCTCATCGGTCTCCTCATCCAGCTTCGCCTCCACCACATGCTCCACGCTCGGCCGGTAGAACACCTGCACAAACTGCAACGCCATCCCCAGCGCAAACGTCGAAGGGTAAAAACCAAGCCGCCACCCCAGCCGCCTGCCCACCCGGCCCCGAAGCCGCAGCAGCACAAAATATGCCAGAATCAACACAATCGCCAAAAAAGGCAGCGCCCCGGCAAGAGCGCCCAAGCCATAAACCCAGTCCACCTTCATACATACCCTTATTCAAATCGCACGCAGAACCACGCTTGAAAACAGTCAGGCCCGCCGCGGCCCCAACAGCCGCCGCAAAGCCAATCCAGTTCTGAAGGAATTAAGAGTGTGAGAAGGGAGGAGGCCGCTGGAACCGTACCGGAAGAACCGGCTCGCTCGGCGCACGCCCAGCGTAGGCAAACGCCGGCGGCTCAAACAAACTCAGCGGAGAAATCATGCCCACCAGCAGCAGCGGCAAAATCGCCACAAACTCCGCGCCATGCCCCGAATGAGCCCCAGCCGCCAGCAGGCAAACCAGCGCAATCCCGATCGCGACTGCCGCAACCAGAACCCATCCCCGCCGTTGTTGCCTCTGCTTCATCAGCCAGCTTCCTCAGCCCCAAGTATAGCAGTCTTCAGTTTTCGGGAACCCATCACCGCGGGCTAAGGCGGCCTCTGCCAGTCCAGCCGCGTGCTCCGATCCGGTGCGTTGCGGGCGGCGCTCTTACTTCCCCCCCGCGTCCACGGCCCGCAGCGCTTCCACATACGGCCCCCGCACCACCCCGCGCTCCGTCACAATCGCCGTCACATACTTCGCCGGAGTCACATCGAACGCCGGATTGCAGATCCCCACCCCATTCGGCGTCAACTGCTTGCCGCCGTGATGCGTAACCTCAATCTGCGGCCGCTCCTCAATCGGAATCCCATCCCCCGTCGCCGTCGCCAGATCAATCGTTGACCAGGGCGCCGCCACATAAAACGGAATCCCATGCTCCCGCGCCAGAATCGCCACGTTATACGTGCCAATCTTGTTCGCCGTATCGCCATTGGCCGCAATCCGGTCCGCTCCCACCACCACCGCCTTGATCAGCCCCTTCTTCATCAGGTGCGCCGCCATGTTGTCGCAGATCACCGTCGTATCGATCCCGTCCTGCATCAGCTCCCACGCCGTCAGCCGCGCGCCCTGCAAAAATGGCCGCGTTTCGTCGGCATACACCTTGATCTTCTTGCCCTGCTCCACTGCCGACCGGATCACGCCCAGCGCCGTCCCATACCCGCACGTCGCCAGCGCGCCTGCATTGCAGTGCGTCAGCACGCCGCCCTCCTCCGGCAGCAGCGCTCCGCCCAGCGCCCCCATCGCCTTGCACGCCGCAATGTCTTCCTCATACATCGCGTCCGCCTCGGCCAATATCGACTCCTTGATCGCCTCCAGCCCCAGCCCCAGTGCAACGAACTCGGCAAACAGCTTCTTCATCCGGTCAATCGCCCAGAACAGGTTCACCGCAGTCGGCCTTGTCCCCGCCAGCCGCGCGCAAATCCGCTCAAACTCCGGAGCAAACTCCGCCGTCGTCCGGGCCTTGGTCTTCAAGGCCCCCAGCGCTATCCCATACGCCGCTGAAACCCCAATCGCCGGCGCGCCCCGCACCACCATGGTCACAATCACGTCCGCCACGTCTTCATACGTCGTGGCAAGCACATAGCTCTCCTCAAGAGGGAGCTTCGTCTGGTCAATAAAGCGAACGCCTTCCGGCGTCCATGCCAAGGTGGGAATCATGCTCTCTTAGTGTACTAGGTGCAATGGACCTCCTCAGCGGAGGCGCCCCTGTGATTCACGCACGCTCTTGCCAACTCGCCGGATCGCGGCTGCCGTGGAAACATGCGATGACGGTGAGGGTTTCGTCGGCTTCGACGGCGAACAGCAATGCATAGGGAAAGCGCCGGAGAAGAGCGCGCCGGATGCTCTTGTGGACGAAAGGAAACTGCCGGGGATTGGCGCTCATGCGCTGAATTGTGCCGTCAACTGCCGCCCGGAAATGGCGGCCCAGGCCGGGAGCCTCGTTTTCGTACCAGTCCTGCGCATCGATCAACTCGGCGCGCGCGCGCGGCGTAAAGATCACCGGATGCACTACGGGCAGCGCCGCTCAAGCTCGGCCTTCAGGGCCGTCCATGAGGTTCCCTCGCGCCGGTCCTGGTCCAGGGTTGCAAGGCGACGGTCAAGCTCCGCCCGCTGCGCGGGTGTCAGCGGAAGGTGGCCGTCCTCCAGGCTATCCCAAAGCTGCGAGATTAACGCAAGCCGCTCCGGCGGGGTCAGTCGCGCAACCTCGTCATGGGTGAGGATTTCCATAAGTCGAGCATAGGAGAGAACCCGAGCGAAAGCAACAGCAGGCCATCGGTGAGACGCCGCCGGCCTCAAAACCCTTCCCACTAGACGCGCCCCCGCCCCAATGCGTAAAGTTGTCCCGACGCACGCACCCCAAGTTTTTCCTCAAGGAAGCAGGGAACCATGGCCGCTCAATCCAACTCGCCCGCCCAATCCGCCGCGCCCAACTACACCGGCCCCTTCATCACCGTTGCCATCCTCTTCGGCATCTTCGGATTCCTCACCAGCCTCAACAACACCCTGGTCGCCAAGCTTGAAGAAGTCTTCCGCCTCACCCACGGCCCGGCCATGCTCGCCACCGCTGCCTGGTTCACGGCCTATCTGGTCTTCTCCGTCCCCTCCGCCAAGCTCATTGAGGCCGTCGGCTACAAGCGCACCATGGTCATCGCCCTGTTCATCATGATGGGCGGCGCGCTCATGTTCGTCCCCGCCGCCAACCACGTCAGCTTCCCCCTCACCCTCACCGCCATCTTCATCCTGGCCGCCGGTGTCTGCGCCCTTCAAACCGCCGCCAACCCTTACGTCACCATCCTCGGACCTGAGAGCAGCGCCGCCGCGCGCCTCACCCTCGCCCAGGCCTTCAACTCCCTCGGCTCGGCCGCCGCCCCCTGGGTCGCCGCGCACTTCATCCTCGCCGGCCGCGGCAGCCTTGAGTCCTCCGCCACCACCGCCCACATGCTCCAGGGCCCTTACGTCGCCATCGCCGGCGCATTGCTCCTTCTCGGCATCATCGTTATCTTCCTCAATCTCCCCGCCATCGCCTCCACCCAGGCCTTCCGCCCCGGCAGCGAAACCGACCCCATCGCCACCCGCAACATCTGGACCTACGCCCACACCGTCCTCAGCATGGTCGGCATCTTCTTCTATGTCGGCGTTGAAATCTCCCTCGCCGCCATCACCATCCAGTACTGCCACGAGCAGGGCCTCAGCAACGTTCAAACCGCCGGCCTCATGCTCGTCCTCTACAACGTCCTCATGATGATCGGCCGCCTGGTCGGCAGCGCCGTCATGATCTGGATCAAGGCCCAAACCCTCCTCGTCGCCCTCGGCCTCCTCGGCGCGGCTCTCCTGTTCACCTCCATGTTCACCCACGGCCCCCTGGCCATCGCCGCCCTTGTCCTCTGCGGCATCGCCAACTCCGTCATGTACCCCAACGTCTTCGCCCTCGGCGTCGCCGAACTCGGCCCCCTCACCAGCAAAGGCTCCGGCGTCATCACCATCGGCAACTTCGGCGGAGCCGTCATCCCGCCTCTATTCGGCCTCCTCGCCGACCACTTCGGCATCCAGATCGCCTTCCTGCTGCCCATCGTCGGCTACCTCTACGTAGCCTGGTACGGCCTCTCCGGCTACAAACCGAGCAACCCCGCCACCTAGCCTGACCAACCCCGATTCAACACAAAGCCCTCCGTCCACCGGAGGGCTTTGTCCTCTTCGCCCAGGCCAGACGCACACATTTCGCCAATCCACCCCTTGCGTAAGAATGCCCCCGGAGCCGCACGGAGTGTCAGGGCACGACATTGCAACTTGCGCAAAAATGCTCCCGGAGCCGCAAGAAGTGTCAGGGCACGCCTTTACAGCTTGCGAAAAAAGGCATCCGGAGAGGCACGAAGTGTCAGGGCACGACTTTGCAACTTGCGCAAAAATGCCCCCGGAACTGCACGAAGTGTCAGGGCACGACTTTAGTCGTGCCGAAAAGCCAATAAAGACGTGGGCTTCAGCCCCTGCGGGCCCCCCTTCTGCCGACTTGCCCCGATCCAAGCCTTTTCCCCAACCCATCCAGCCGTCCCGAAAATGCCGTAAGATGGTTGCGAACTCCAGCCCTTGCCATGTCACGACCCTCCCGGCCATCGGACCCGAACAGCGCCACAGGCCAGCCGCGTACGTTCTTCACAACCACACGAACCGCAGGCGGCAAATCTCTGTTCCAAACCGAACGCATGGCCAACCTCTTCATCGAAGTCCTGCGCTCCTACGTGCGAGCCGGCGAGTTCACGGTTCACGACTTCGTTGTAATGCCCAATCACGTGCATATCCTGGTCACCATCCCCGGCGGGTCGAGTCTTTAGAAGGCGATGCAACTCATCAAAGGGAATTTTTCATTCCGCGCCAATCGCGAGTTGGGATTTCGAGGCGAAATTTGGCAGCGCGGATTTTCAGACGTACGCGTCACTGATGAGCAAGGCTTCCGTCAACACCAGAACTACATCGGCAACAACCCGGTGAAAGCGGGCCTGGCAGACTCGCCAGATGGATACCCGTTCGGCTCAGCCTGTCTCAAAATGTTGAAACGCTCAGAGGCGATAAAGGGCGCGGATTAGCCCTCGTAAAAAGCCAGGAATCGTCAGGACTCGACTCCACCGCTTGCGGAAAAGCGCACCCAGAGCCGCACCAAGCGTCAGAGCACGACTTTGCAACTTGCGCAAAAATGCATCCAGAGCCGCACGAAGTGTCAGGGCACGACTTCAGTCGTGCCGAAAAGTCCCCGAAAAAAAGGACGAGGGCTTCAGCCCCTGCGAAACAATGCATCCAGAGCCGCACCAAGTGTCAGGGCACGCCTTTACACCTTGCGAAAAAAGGCATCCGGACCCGCAAGAAGTGTCAGGGCACGACTTTGCAACTTGCGAAAAATGCATCCAGAGCCGCACGAAGTGTCAGGGCACGACTTCAGTCGTGCCGAAAAGTCCCCAAAAAAAGGACGAGGGCTTCAGCCCCTGCGGAACAATGCATCCAGAGCCGCACCAAGTGTCAGGGCACGCCTTTACACCTTGCGAAAAAAGGCATCCGGACCCGCACGAAGTGTCAGAGCACGACTTTGCAACTTGCGCAAAAATGCATCCAGAGCCGCACGAAGTGTCAGGGCACGACTTCAGTCGTGCCGAAAAGGTCCCCAAAAAGGACGAGGGCTTCAGCCCCTGCGGAACAATGCATCCAGAGCCGCACCAAGCGTCAGAGCACGACTTTGCAACTTGCGCAAAAATGCATCCAGAGCCGCACGAAGTGTCAGGGGCGGGTGGCCCACCCTTTCTCAGCCAAAAAGGCGGGTGCCCCATCCTTCCGCGCATTTTGCGGAAGGGTGGGAAAGCACGAACCCCAGCTCTCCCACTCCCCACCCACCACCGAACCCGTGTGCCCCAGGTCTCGATTCTGAGACCTGGGATCGCACGAACCCAAATGAAGCAATGTATCCTTACCCCAAATGCCTAGCGGACTCGTTCGATACCAGCAGACCGGCGGCTTCCATTTTCTGACGTTCAGTTGCCACCGCCGGCTGCCCTATCTGAAGACCACTACCGCGTGCCAACTCTTCGAGTCCGCGTTGGAGCGCATCCGCGCCCGCTATCACTTCGTCGTCGCAGGCTACGTCGTCATGCCCGAGCATGTGCACCTCCTCGTCAGTGAACCGCGAATCGGAGCCCTCGCCCGCGCGGTCCAGGCGCTCAAACTCTCCGTGTCGGTTCGGCGGCCTGAGCGCCCCTTCTGGCAGCCGCGGTACTACGACAGCAACGTCCACGAAGAAGAGGCCCGCTCCGAAGTGATTCGCTACATCCACCGCAACCCGGTCGCGCGAGGGCTGTGTGCCAAACCGGAGGACTGGCCGTGGTCAAGCTTCCAGCACTATGCGTCCGGAGCGAAGGGCACAGTCGAGATCGAGTCGCAACGGACCGCCTTCCTCCGGGGGAATCGGCTGCCGCAGGGAATAGGTTTGCAGGAAGGCGAACGATCCTGCTTCCCCACCCAACCCGCAAAGGACGCGGCTTGGATGGGGCACAATCCATCGAAGGAAAACCAGAGGTGAATACCTGGCCGGGCCACCTGCCCAGTAGCGAAGAAACTAGGTCCGGTCGGAGCAACGATCAGCGTCGTCAAGGCCGGAAGGGACCTTTACAACTGTGCACGATAAGAAGAAACTTCAGACTCGGACGAGCACCTGGGAGCAGGTAATCACTGTGGCGGTTACGCTCATCGCGGCTCTTTTCGCGGTGGCCATGGGAGCTCCGGACAAATGGTTGACCGCGATTTTCGTTACCGTCGTTACCTTCGGAGGAATGATCTCTTTCTTCAAAGCGCGATGGTCGTCTAGGAAGTTCTGGGAGATCATTACAGGAGCTTTCTTAGTGCATCTAGTCCTGGCATGGGTGGTTTTTGGAGTCGTGTTGCGGCAGATGACAGACGTTGGGCTCCTCGTTTGCCTTCCGGGCATCATCGTAGAGTGCTTTCTTATCTACCATGCTGTGAGGTTCCTAGAGGGCGAGTCCGAAGGCCGGGGGCCCTAGGTTAGGCTTCCCAGCCCATAGGAGGTCTATATCTATGACGCTGCCTCTTGTTTGTGCGCCAAGCAAAGTGCGTTTCGGTCGATCTCGTTCCACCGGCAAAGAACGCGATACCGGACATCACCAACCCAACAACCCCGCCCCGCCCCCCCACCCCCAAAATGCACTAAAGTGAAAGAGACCAAACCCGCACCCCGGAGCCCCTCCCGTTGATCCTCACCTCCACTGATTGCCTCATCACCCTCGTCTATTACGCCATCTCCCTCGTCCTCGGCTACCTCCTCCTCACCCGCATCCAAACCCCCGCCGATCTCTTCTCCGCCAGCCGCACACTCCCCGCCTGGCTCTGCGCTCTCGCCTTCGCCACCGGCCTCGCCGCGCAAGAGGTTCTCGCCCTCGGCGCTGCCGCTGCCCGCTACGGCCTCTCCGCCGCGGCCTTCTACTCGCTCGGCGCAATCCCAGGCCTGCTCTTTGCCGGCCGCTTCATCGTCCCCCTCCTCTACGCCTCAAAAGCCCGCACCCTCCCCGAGTTCCTCGGCCTCCGCTTCGACACCAAAACCCGCACCCTCCTCGCCGCCGTCTTTGCCCTCGCCACCCTCGTCACCGCCGCCGCCTCCCTTGCCCTCACCGCCCGCATCCTCCACGCCCTCCATCTCTTCGACGGCCTCTTTCGCGCCATGGACTGGCCCCTCCAGGGAATCTTCCTCTTCACCGCCGCCATCCCCGCCCTCGTCGTCCTCGGCTACGTCCTCCTCGGCGGACTCCGCGCAGTCATCCGCAACCTCGCCCTGCAACTCTTCGTCCTCATCGCCGGCCTGCTCCCGGTCGTCTTCCTTGGACTCAAAACCATCGGCGGCTGGCCCGCGCTTCTCGACTCCCTCGCCCCCTCCACCCTCTACCCCTTCGCCACCGGCTCCCCCTCCGGCCTCCATCTGGCCCTCGCCGCCCTGGCCCTCGGCCTCGTCCTTGGCGTGGGCTACGCATGCACTGACTTCCGCCTCCTCCAGATCCCCCTCGCCGCCAAATCCACCGCCGCCGCCCGCCAAACCCCGCTCCTGGCCGTCATCCCCCGCCTCCTGCTCCCCGCCCTCCTCATCCTCCCCGGCCTCATCGCCATCGGCCTGCCCACGCCCCGCACCACCACCTTTACCCGCGAACAGAACGGCGCAATCTTCCACGAAACCACCGTCGTCCGTCCCGAGGCCGAGCAGGGCAATGGTCTCGTCCCCGCCCTCACCGATCCAGCCACCGGCAAGGTCCTTCTCGCGCCCGCCGGCCAGCCCATCCTCAACTACGAAATGGCCACCCCCAACCTGCTCGCCCACGTCCTGCCCAACGGACTCCTCGGCCTCGGCCTCACCGCTCTGCTCGCCGCCCTCATGAGCTCGCTCGCCCTCAGCCTCTCCGCCTTCGCCGCCGTCTTCACCAGCGACCTCTACCAGCCCTTCCTCACCCGGCGCTCACCCAGCACCCCCACGCCCGACGCCCATCTCCTCGCCGTCGGCCGCTGGTCGGCCGTCGCCTTCACCGGGCTCACCATCGCCGCCGCCTGGGCGGCCCTCGGCGCGCACAATCTTGCCGCCCTGCTCCTCCTGGCCTTCTCAGCCCTCAACGCCCCCCTCTTCGCCACCCTTCTGCTCGTCCTCTTCTGGAAGCGCGCCACCGCCCACGCCGCCTTCGCCGGCCTCCTCGCCGGCGCAGCTACCGCCCTCCTCCACCACAGCCTCACAGCCGTCCTCCACACTTATTTCAGCCAGTGGGCGCAGTTCTTTTGGACGGCCCTCTCCGCCTTCTCGGTCACCCTGATTGTCACGATTGGAGCGAGCCTCTTCACCCCGCCCCGCCAACTAGCCAACCCCGCGAAGCCCCGCTGACCCGCTGACTCGCTCATGCGGCGAAGCCGCGCTAACTCGCTGATTTGCAAACCCGCCAGCCCCGCCAGCCCCGCTAACCCCGCTAGCCCCGCCAGCCCCGCTAACCCCGCCCATCCCCACAGTCAACAAAAACAAGAAAACCCAAGCCTTTTCAACGCCTTACGCCGCCAAACCACCCCGTTTCAACGCCCTTTGCGCAAAACAGGGTCAATTTAAAGCAAACCAACCCCCAATATGTCGAACCATGCATGGTTCCGAATTTCAAAAAAGGGTCAATTCTAAGGTTAAAAATGTCACTTTTCCCAACCACTTAAGCAAACCTTTTCGCGCTAAACCGAACCATAGAAGCAAACCTTTGGCCCCTTTTCCGCACCTTGGAAGCAAACCTTTGCCACCAAAAGTTAACTACCCAGTAACCCCACGTCCCTGGTCCCTGCGTCCCTCGTCCCTATTCCCTGTTCCCTGCTTTTTTCACTCCGCCCTCACCGCAAACCGCATCGTCCGGTAGTCGAACGTATACTCCTTCAACTGGTCCAGCACATCCACCCCCAGCACCCCATACACATCGTCCAGCGACGCCTTGCCCAGCGACTGCGTCAGCACCTCGATGTAATGCACCTTGATCGTCGTCCCGCCCACCGTAAGCGGAATACTCTCAGCAATATAAGCCGGCTGCGGATCCATCCCCGGCTCCCCCGGAATCGCCAGCAACGCCATCTTCTGCCCCGCAAAATCCCCGCTGTGCTCGTCATAGTAGCGCGCCGTCAGATACGTCTGCTGCCCCGCCGCATCCACCACAAACATCCGCTCTTCCCCCGCCTTCGAGCCCTCCGCTCCCCCCTTCCCCAGCGCCACAATCACCTGGTCCCCATCCAGAAAAAACCGCGCCCCCTCGGTCAACAAATCGTCTTTTTCCGCCGCCATAATCTGCTTCACCGGCCTAACTTCCACCGTCGCATTCGACGTAACGGTCAGTCTGCCCAGCGCCGCCAGCGCCGGATATCCCAGCACACCCTCCACCTGGTAATGCGACTTGGGAAAGTAGTAGTCCGCATCCTCGTACACAAACACCGTCATGTTCCGCAGTGTCAGCCGGCCGCCGATCGTGAACCGCGGAATCACCGTCACATACATCGGAATCGGCTTGCCCGTCAGCGTACGGATCGTGGTCGGCTCCAGCGAAACCTTCAGTCCCGCTTCCTTCGCCAGCGAACGCGAAATCAAATTGAAGGGCGCTGTCGGGTCCAGCATCCATGTGTGCGGACGCGCATCCACATACACCGGAATATCTGTCAGCCCCAGCGGATTCCGGGTCACCTGCAGCCGGAACGGGTCGCAGGGCTCCACGGTCATCGGCGGATTCTCCAACGCCAGCGGCAGCAGCTTGAGCGGCATCTCAATCTCGTCTGTCTCGTCGGAGCTCAGGTGGCCCTGCATCCGCGCATCCAGCGCCTGGTAGGCTTTGGCGGCCTTGGCCAGATCGCCGGAGCGCAGATAATCCTCCGCCAGCGCCTTGCGCACCAGCTTTTCCTGCGCCAGGTTGCCGCTCGCTGTCACCTTGTCCACAAGTGGCTCCAGCAAACTGATTGATTTGTCCAGATCGTTCGAGCGGTTGGCCAGAACACCGCGATAAAGCTGCGCCTGCTCCGCGGGCAGTTGGTCTAACTGCGACTCCAGCACCAGGAACTCGTGATCGGCCAATAGATTTTCAAGCCGCGCATCGGTGTCCAGTCCGCTGCTCGTTCCGGTCCTCACCTGTGCTCCAGGGCTGGGCTGCTGAGCGTCGGCCGCGGCAGGCGGTGCTGCTGGCTGCTGCGCAGCCAAGGGCCAGGCCGCAAGGGCCAGCGCGCAGATCGCCAGGCCTCCTGCTGGGCTTCGAGCCGTTCCTTCACTCACTCGGCGCAAGCAGTTCATTCTCAGTAAGAAGGTAACAGATTCAGCCCGCGGATTCTGGCCCTTGGCGCAGGCTCGATTTCACCGCCGGCGGCGGCGCCACATAGCAGCCGCCAGGCCGAAGCCCGGTCACCCATCTCTACGGCCTGTCTCATCAAATCCGTCCTGCCTGTCAATGCTTTCAACCTTAGACGTTCCTCATGCGCGGAACGTTAAACTTGATTCCTGTGACAAAGCGAAAGACGATCGAGCACTATGAGATTCTCCGCCGTCTTGGCGCCGGTGGCAGCGGTGTGGTCTACCTGGCCAACGACCTGCTCCTCCAGCGCCCGGTAGTGTTGAAGATTCTCCGCACCGGCCAGCTCTCAGCCCAGCAGTTGCGCTCTACCGTCTTGCGCGAAGCGCGCCTGGCCTCGGCCATTGAGCACCCCAATGTCTGCGCCATTTACGAGGTGGGCGAAAGCGGCGACGAAGGCTTCATCGTGATGCAATACGTCCCCGGCCAGTCGCTGGACCAACTGATCGCCCGCGGCCCGGCCAGCCTCCAACTGGTTCTCTCGGTCGGCATCCAGATCGCCGATGGCCTCCACGCCGCCCACGCGCTGCGCATCTTCCATCGCGACCTCAAGCCGCAAAACGTCATGCTTACTGACGGCGGTCTGGTCAAGATTCTCGACTTCGGCCTCGCCCGCCGCCTTCGCCCCGAGGACGCGCCAGCGGACGCCTCCACTCCCGCATCTGCCGCCGCTTCGGTTCAAGACGCCTCCACCGCCCGCGGCGGCACCATCCGCTATATGGCTCCCGAGCAGTTTGTGACCGGTGAGTCCAGCGCCCAGTCGGATGTGTGGGCCCTCGGCGTCATCCTCTATGAGCTGGCCAGCGGACGCCATCCTTTTGCCCGCCCTGACAGCGAGGACTTCCAGGTCATCCGCGCCATCCAGTTCTCCACGCCGGAAGACCTGGACGAAATCGTCCCCGGCATCTCCACTGAGTTGAAAGGCGTCATTGCCGGATGCCTTGAGAAGAATCCCGGCTCGCGCTATGCCTCAGCCGCTGAAGTGCGCGAAGCCCTCAAGACCATCATGAAAGCGCTCAGCATTGAAACCGGCGTCATCCCCGGCGACGCAGCCGCCAACCTGCCCACCACTGAGGCAGAAGCTGAAAAGCGCACCACCGGACTTCTCTCCATGCTGGCCGAGCGCTTTCGCGAGTCAGCCGCCGACCGCGCCCCGCAGAACTCTCTCGTCGTGCTCCCCTTTGCCAATCTCGGCGCCGCTGGCATCGCCCCGCTCTATGGCTTTGCCCTCGCTGACGCCATCGCCGCGCGCCTCGCTCGCATTCCCGCTCTCGTCATTCGCCCCTCCAGCACGCTCATGCAAGTGCCCATGGCCCAGATGGACCCCCTCGCCGTCGGCAAAAAACTGCTCGTCTCGTTCGTCCTCGCCGGCAGCTTTCTCCGCTCCGACGAGGGCTTTGACCTCAACTGGCAATTGCTCGATGTCGCCGCGCAAAGCGTCCGCTCCGGCGGCGTGATCCGTGTTGCTTCGCTTGACCTGGTCGCCGTGCAAACCGAGATCTCCAACGAGGTCTTCGCCGCGCTCCACGGTCTCGGCGCAGGCGACCAGTTTGACGCCGCGCGCTCTACCTCCAGTTCCGCTCTTCGCGATCCATTACTCCCCGGCCCGGTCAGCGAAGAGTATCTCCAGGCCCGCGCCCTGCTCAGCTCCTTCATGGTGCGTACCGGCTCGCGCGCTGATCTTGATCGCGCTCACGCGCTCTTCTCCGGTGTCAGCGTCAAAGACCCCGCCTTCGCCGCCGGCTGGACCGGCCTCGGCATCGCGGAACTGCAATACGTCCGCCACGGCTTCGGCGGACAGATTCACGTAATGCATGCTCGCCGCGCCTTTGATGAAGCGCTCAAACTCGACCCCGCCTCCGTCGAGGCCAATATGTACCGCATTTATATGCTGCTCACCCGCGGCGAAAAGGAGTCAGCCCGCCACGGCATCGCCAACCTGCTGGCCAGTGCCTCCAACGACTGGAACGTCCACATGGTCGCCGGCCTCGCGCTGCGCGGAGACGGCATGTATGAAGAAGCGCTCACCGAGTTCAGCCGCGCGCTCAAGCTCAACCCCGCCAACGCGCCCATCCTCTATAACCATCGCGCCCGCGTCTACCACTATCGCAATCAGATTGAGCTGGCCGGCAACGAACTGGCCAAGGGCCTTGCGCTTGAGCCGCGCCACCCGCTGCTGCGCACCTCGGCCGGCTATCAGCAGATGCGCCAGGGCCACCTCGATCTGGCCATCGAGATCCTGGAAGGTGTCATCCACGACGACGAGTCCATGCGCATCGCCGTGCCCACCCTGGCCCTCTGCTACGTGCAGGCCGGCGACCGTGCCCGCGCCGCCGCCCTGCTTAAAGACGACACCCTCGCCGCCGCCGAAGCCGATAATGAAATGGCCTACCGCCTCGCCACCTACTTCGCCGTCGAAGGCGACTCCAGCGAAGCCCTCCACTGGCTCCGCCGCGCCATCTACCTCGGCAACGAAAACTATCCCTGGTTCCAGAAGAATCCCGCCTGGAACAACCTCAAAACCAACTCCGACTTCGAGCGCATTCTCGACGATTTAAAAAAGAGCTTCCGCAGGAACCAGAAGACATGGAAGCGCCTGCTCGAACAGGTTCCGCCAGAAGGGGAGTGAGTTCGAAGATGCTGTCAGCGCGCAAACCTTCTTCGCGGTGCCGGACGGCCCCATTCATCATTTGTTTTGCGAAGGGCGAAAGACCACCACCTTTGATCGCGTCTGACGTTAGGTTTCAGCCTCTTCCAATATCGCCGGCAGATCCCGCCCCCCCATGCACCACCCGCTCGACGCGGACCGTATCCTTTCGGATTCGAAAGAGAATCACGTAATTCCCAACAGTAGCCAGCCGCGCCTCCGCCCCGATCTCCGGCCGTAGCCGATAGAGCTCCGGTTGCCTGGCAATCTCCTTCATCCGCGCGCGAAGCAGCCGAATCATGCGCGCCGCGTGACGCGGGCTATCCTGGGCAATGTACTCCGCGATCCCCTCCAGATCAGCCGGAACGAGAGGCGATAAACTCAGGCGCATTATCGGCCGGATTCTTCAGCTAGTCTGTTGTACTTGCTCTCAAGGCGATCAAAAACCGCGTCCGCATCCAGCCCCTCCGAATCGTCCGCGACAGCCTCTTGCCACGCCTTGCGCAGATTCGCCAAACCCTGCTCGCGCAGGTTGCGCTTGTGGGTCCAGTCGCGCAGTGCATCGCGGATGACCTCGCTGTTCGAGGAGTATTCGCCGGCATCCACCGCGCGGCGGATAAGTGTAGCCATTTCAACGGGAAGCGCGATGCTTAGCTTTTCAATGGTAGGCATGGTGTGTACCTCAGTAGGAATAAATACTACCACAGCGCAGGCCAACCCGCCTCAAAAGAAAAGCGCCGCCTGCGCCGTCACCGTCAGCGCCCCCGGCAGCCTCGGCGTAACCGCCGGCCGTGAATCGTAGCTCGCTCCACCCACCATATAAATCCCGGCACGCACCCGCATTGAATAGCTGCCGGTCAACGTCGCGGCATGCGTAGCCGCGGTCTTTCCCGCGGCAATGTCTGCCTTGGTGAAATAGCTGCTGTAGTTCGAGTAAGACGAAACCACCGAGACCAGGTCGCTGGGCCGCCGGCGGAACGGCGCAATCTGGTACATCCGCAACTCGTAATAGCGCGCATACGCATTCATCTGCGGCGGCACGGCAATCGCCGAGGCGCCCAGGTACAACCCGTGATTCGGATGGACCGTGTCCCCCTGGTGCACCTGCCGGTCCACCAGCAGAAACTCGCAGTTGTTGCCCGCTGTCTTTGTCCCGGTCTTCAGGTTGGTATAGGGCGTGCTGTTGTTAAAGTAGCCCCCTCGCACCCAGAACTCGTGCGCATCGTCGCGTGCTGCCCGGTTATACCCGCCTTCAAAGATCTTCAGCAGCCCATCCCCCTTGGGCGCGAAACGGAACCCCGTCGGATTGCTCGCCAGCTCGGTCGGCTCGCCATCCGGACTCATCGAGCGCTGCACGCCGGCCTTCGCATAAAAGTCGCCCACCGGCTGTGCCCGCACAATCACGGTCGGCGAAGTCAGAGGCATGTACGACAATCCCACCTCGTACGGCAGCACCGCATAAACCCCCTGCGAGCCTGAAGACATGCTGCCGCCCACCGATGTGCCCACAAACTCCGAGTCGTTGTCCTGGTAGCCGAACCTGATTGAGAGCCGGTCGTGCAGCATAGGCTTGTAGAGAACCAGTTGCGCCATCTTCAGCGTATTGGCAAAGGCCCAAAACCAGCTCGCGTGGCCGTAAATCCCCGTCGCCGTGAACTGCCACCCCGGCAGGTGGATGCTCGCCAGGTCGGCAATCAGCCCAAGCGAGGGCCCGTGGGACCACGTAGGCCGCTGCCCGATGAAAACCTGTTGCGACTTCGGAACCCAGTCTTGCAGCACGTTCACCGTAAAGCTCGGCGGATTGAAGATGCGGTACGTCCAGTCGCCGCACAGCATCTTCCTGCGCAGCGGATTGTCGGCCCCGGTAATCGTGTCGGCATACGGCGGAAAGCTCGTATCCATGCCAAGCTGATTGAGCCTCTCGATATCCACGTGCGGACCCTTGCACGGGTTATGCAAAACCGCCCCAGTCGTCCGCGTCAACGCACTCTTGCCTTCGGCTTTCGAGGGAATGCTGGAACGAGAATCGGCCTTCGGTGTTGAGTCGTCCGGCGCCTGCGCCATTCCGATCGCACACAACAGACCCATGATTGCCGAGCACAGAACGTGCGCGCGCGGCCCTGTCAGCCGGCAATGTTGCATGGATGAATGACCCCTTGAAGCGTTTCTTATATCTTACAGGCCTTGCATTGCGCGCATTCTGGCCAGCCTGCCCGCGTGGGGCATCCACAGAAAAGTGGCGGATGCCCCGCGAGGCCTATCGTGATTCATGCGCGCTCTTAGTGAGCCGCCGGCCGCGAGTGCGACGCCGTGCTTCCGTCCGTCATGCGCAGCGCCCACTTGATGGCTTCAAAGTACATGGTGCGCACATCCGGGTCGTCCCACGAGTCCTCCGTGTGTCCCAGCGTTGAATAGAACACCCGGCCCTTGCCATACATCTTGCTCCACGCCACCGCAAAATCATGATCGGTGCGGTGAATGCGCGGGTTGTTCTCATAGTCCAGCTTCGTTGCATCAAGGCTCAGCAGCACATTCACCTTGTCCCGCGACCAGGCCTTCGGCTGGTAAATCTCGTCGTACTTCACAAACGCGCCGGGCAGGTGCCGCACCGCGGGAAAGCTCGGGTCTTCGTTGACGATCGGCGCGTTGAAGGTCATCCACGGATGCTGGTCAAACCAGCCGCCGATCATCTCGCCATACTCCGGCCAGTTGTAGTTGGTGTCCATCGCCGCATGAATGCCCACGAACCCCTTGCCGTCGTCGTGAATGAACGAAAGCATGTCGGCCTTCTGGCTGTCGTCCAGGTCCAGTTCGCCGGTGGTGCTGGCAAAGATCAGCAGGTCAAAATAATTCAGATTCTTCGCATTCGCCTGGAGTTCTTTCTTGGTGATCAGCTTGGTGTCGGTGCGCATCTCGGTATCCCACAGGCCGGTCTGCTTGCCCATGTTGAAGATCGCCGCCATCGCCGAGGAGATGGAATCGTGCTCAAACCCCTTGGTCTGGGCAATCACCAGAACGTGCTTCAAGTGAATCTGCTTGGCGTGCGGCGCAGGCGGTGTGGCGCCCTCTGCAGCAGGTTGTGCCTGGATGCGGATACTGATTGCGAGCACGGCCAGTCCGGCAAGGGCTGGAATGAGGAAGCGGAAGTTTCGTAAAGTGCGCACGGTGTCTCCTTTGGTTTCTTTGCATGCCCGCATCGCGCTGCATAACTCCGGGCGCCGCCGGCAGTGGCGCGATTCCACGCTCGGCGCAAGGGGCATTCTCGTCCGCAGAGAAGTCTATCAGCATTTCTGTACTTCGCGCCCCGCTCAGCCGGCGGCTGCCCGCCCGGCCGCTCTGCTGAACTCGGCAAATCCGCGATGCCTTCCGCACATCTCGCCGTGGTACCATCCGATGCGAGATTCAGTTTCAACCCCATGCCCCCGGAGAGATGAAATGTTGCCTCCTCTGTCTCGCGTTCCAGCCGCCATCCAGATCCGCGCCGCTGCCTGCCTGCGCTCCCTGCGGAGTGTCTTCATTGCCGTTGCTGCCCTTCTCATGCTCCTGCCCCTCGCGCCCAACCTCAATGCGCAGGCTTATCAACCCAACTGGGACTCCATTGACAAACGCCCCACGCCGCCCTGGTTTTCTGACGCCAAGTTCGGCATCTTCATTCACTGGGGCGTCTACTCCGTGCCCGCCTACGCGCCCGTCATTCCCGGTAAGCTGGCCTATGCCGAGTGGTACTGGCACCAGATGGTCGAGGGCCGCGACAACCCCAACGCCAATGGCGTCGAGGCTGGAACCTGGGCCTACCACCAAAAGCGCTACGGCTCCGCGTATGCCTATCCGAACTTCGCGCCTCAGTTCAAGGCCGAGCTCTTCAACCCCGACCAGTGGGCCGACCTCTTTCAACGCTCCGGCGCAAAATATGTCGTCCTTACCTCAAAGCATCACGAGGGTTTTGCCCTCTGGCCCAGCAAGGAGGCCTCGGCAGCCTGGGACCGCCCCTGGAACGCCGTTGAAGTCGGCCCCAAACGCGATCTGCTGGGCGATCTCAGCGAAGCGGTGCGCAGCAAAGGCCTCCGCATGGGCATCTACTACTCACTCTACGAGTGGTATAACCCGCTCTGGCTCACTGACAAGTCGCGCTACGTCAGCAAGCACATGATTCCCCAGTTCAAAGACGTCGTCACTCATTACAAGCCCTCCATCATCTTCACCGACGGCGAGTGGGAACTGCCCTCCGCCGAATGGCGCAGCACTGAGCTGCTCTCCTGGCTCTTCAACGACTCCCCCGTGAAAGATGAGGTCGTAGTCAACGACCGCTGGGGCTCTGAAACCCGCCACAAGCACGGCGGCTATTGGACCACCGAGTACACCCCCGGCATGAGCGGCATGGACCACCCCTGGGAAGAGAGCCGCGGCATGGGCTTCAGTTACGGCTACAACCGCGCCGAGCGCCTTGAGGACTACCACACCGGCCGCGAGTTGGTCACCATGCTGGTCGACATTGTCAGTCGAGGCGGAAACCTCCTGCTCGACATCGGGCCCAATGCCGATGGCACCATCCCCGTCATCATGCAGCAACGCCTCACTGAGATCGGCAGTTGGCTCAGCGTGAATGGCGATGCCATCTACGGCACCCGCCCGTGGAAGAACACGCGCCAGTGGAGTGCCGGCGATGTTCCCAAGATCGGCTACAACGCCGAGTTTGAAATCGCTTACGACGTAACCAAACTTACTGAGAAGCAGGAGCCCGGCAAAGCCGCCATTGAAGCCTTCTTCACCACCAAGGGCAACGACCTCTTTGCCATTCTGCCGCGCTGGCAAAGCGGCGGCTTCTCACTGAAAGACGTAACCGGCGTCAAGGCCGTAACGCTTCTCGGTTCAACCGCACCATTGAAATTCAAAAACACGCCCACCGGGGTCAGCGTTCAGCTCCCCGAACTCCCTGAAGACCTGCGTTCGCAACCCGCCTGGACCCTCAAGATCAGTCGCTGAAAAATGAAAGGCGCGGAAGATGTCTCGACATCTTCCGCGCCCCGCAACTCATCTCTGCCTCGCTGCTTACTTCAACTGGATCGCAGTCTTCAGCGGAAGCCGGGTGCCCCAGGTCCCGCCTTTGGGACCTGGGAAACCACAAATCTACGCGGCTAAAATAACCCGCCCGATCTCGCTGCTTACTTCAACTGGATCGCAGTCTTCAGCGGAAGCTCCTGCGACGAGCCGCCTACCAGGATCGTGTACTCGCCCGGAAGCAGCGTCCAGCCATGCTTCTGCTCGTCGAAGATGGAAAGATACTTCGGATCGACTTCAACAGTGACAGCCTTCTTCTCTCCCGCCTCAAGCCAGACCTTCGTGAATCCCACCAGACGCTTCGGTGGCTCCTGCGCCGCAGCCGGCAGAGCCGCGTAGACTTCCGCAATCTCCGCTCCCGCGCGCGCCCCGGTGTTGGCCACGGTAAAGCTCACCTTCACCTTGCCCTCTCGCCCGACCGTCAGCCCCGAGTAGGCATACGTGGTATACGACAGCCCGTACCCAAACGGGAACAGCACCGCCTTCTTCTCCGCGTCATACCACTTGTACCCAACCTTCACGCCCTCGTCGTAAGCCACCGGGAATGGCGGCAGCCCTTTGGCCCATTGCTCGGGAGTGGCCGCGCCGTCAAAGTGCCGCGAAGCCGGCGGAGGCTGTGTAACCGTCGGATGCGGCAAATCCGCCTCGCTCTTCGGGAACGTATTCGGCAGCTTGCCGCTCGGGTTCACCGTGCCAAACAGCACGTTGCCCAGTGCGTTCGCGCCGTCCACGCCGCCAAACCACGCCTCCAGAATTGCCGCCGGAGCTTCAACCCACGGCATCGTCACCGGGCTGCCCGTCTCCAATACCACGATCGTGTGCGGATTCGCCGCGGCCACCGCCGCAATCAACGCGTCCTGGTTGTGAGGCAATGAGAGACTCGGCAAGTCCATGCCTTCGCTCTCCCATTGGTATGCAAACACAACCGCCACGTCCGCATCTTTAGCAACCGCCGCTGCCGCCGCCAGGTCGGTGCCCGCGTCGTACTTCACTGTTGCCTTCGGCGCCCGCGCCGCAATCGCTTTCAGCGGCGAAGTCGGAAACCAGATCTCCTCCTGCCAGTGCGTCGCTCCCTTGCCCGGAGCCGCAATCGCATTCCCTCCCGCAGGATCCACTTGCGCCGATCCGCCGCCGGAGATCATGCCCACGTCCGCGTGCGCGCCAATCACCGCAATCGTGTGCAGACGCGCGGCTTCAAGCGGCAGTGCGGCCTTCCGGTTCTTCAGCAGCACAATCCCGCCCTCTTCAATCTTGCGCGCAACCTCAAGCCCTGCCCACGGGTCAACAACCGCGCGCTCCCGCGGATAATCGATCACCCCGGCGGCAAACATCGACCGCAGAATCCGGTGAACATGCTCATCCAGTTCCGCCTGCGGAATCGTCCCTGCCTCCACCGCCGCCTTGTACTTGCCCTCAAAGAAAACGCGCCCGGGTTCCTCGTTATCCAGTCCCGCCGCTGAAGCCTTCTCCGTCGAGTGCGTCCCGCCCCAATCCGACAGTACAAACCCGGGGAACTTCCAGTCCTTCTTCAATACATCCGTAAGCAGGTACTTGTTCTCGCAGGCAAAGTCGCCGTTCACGCGGTTATACGAGCACATCACCGCCGCCGGCTGTCCCTCGATCACGCCAATCTCAAACGCCAGCAGGTCTGACTCCCGCGCCGCGCGCTCGCCCACGCTGATGTCTACTGAGTTGCGGCCGCTCTCCTGGTCGTTGAAGGCATAGTGCTTGATGTCGCCAATCACGTGTGCCGACTGCGTTCCCTGAATCAACTGCGCCACCAGCGTGCCGGCCAGCACCGGGTCTTCGCCCAGGTACTCAAACGTGCGCCCGTTGCGCGGCTCCCGCGTAATGTCCACGCCGCCGCCCAGTGACATGTTGTAGCCCTGCGCCCGCAGCTCCCGGCCAATCAGCGCGCCGTATTCATACGCCGCATGCGTGTCCCAGCTTGCCGCCGCCGCCACGTTCGCCGGCAGCGCTGTCGAGTAGCGGCCGTTCGCCTGGCTTGACCGCACGCCATACGCCGCGTCGCTCATATCGATGCCCGGAATCCCCAGCCGCGGAACGCCCACCGCATAGCCAACGCCGCGATTCGAAGGCGCATTCTCCGGCGTCAGCGGATCTTCCGTCGGCATGCCCACGCCATGCAGCAGCGCCACTTTCTCGTCCAGCGTCATCTCTTTCAAAACCAGGTCGGCGCGCTCGTCCGCCGAGAGGCTGGTGTTCATCCACGGCCCGGTTGGCTTCGGAGCCTCGTGCCTGCGCTGTGCTATGCCGGAAACGGCCATGCAAACAACAAACAAAAATGCGATTGCCGGAATCCGGAGCCCGGTGCGGCGCAATGCATACCTCATGAATCCCCCTTGATGACTGCTCCTCAATGATAGGCGGGCGACCCCGGTCCCGGCAGCCAATCGAAACCACGATGAGGGTACTGCCTCGGTCCCGGCGGCCAATCCCAACCACGATGCGGGTGCCCCCGGTCCCTCGTCTTTGGGGACCGGGGATGGAAGCCACTCATTCCTCCACAATCGCCAGATCCCACGGCGCCAGCGTCAACGTCGCGCCTTTGCCCACCGGCTTCCCATTCAACAAATCGGTCCCCGCGCCATAGCCGTAGCTCGCCTTGACTTCATCGCCAGAATAGTTGAAGTAGTAGTGCACCCGCTTGCCCATCTGGTTCACTCCATGTTGCGAGTGCACTGCGCTGGGCAGTAGCTGGTCTGCCCCGCCCACCCCGGCCTTCTCCGCCGCGCCCCGCAACACCGCCGTTTGCAGCGCGTCGGAGAGATACGTTCCCTCATACAGCAGCGTGCCCTTGCCAAACTCGTTCTCCGTAATCGCCGGCCATCTGCCAAAGAACGGATGGTCGTAATACGCCACCGCCTTGGCGTGCTCCGGCATCAAAAACTCGGCCCAGTACGAAACCTTGTTGTCGTCGCCCGCATGGAAGGGATCGCCCTTCAACCCCAGCGGATGCTCTAGATTCGAGAACTCCTGGTAACTGAACCCCGCCGCCTCGCGCAAGGGGCCCGGCGCCCGCACCCACCGGACTGCGGAATTCTCATTCGCAAACCCGCTCTTGAACGTCATCACCACATGGCCGCCGTGCTTCACATACTCCGCGATACGCTCCAGCAGCGCGTCGTCCGCAATGTAAAGCGCGGGCACAATCAGCAGCTTGTAAGCAGAGAAATCCTTGGTCGTCGGAAACACAAAATCCGAACCCACATTCAGCCGATAGAGCGACCGGTGAATCTGCTGCACCAGCGAGTCGTACCCCGCCGTCGTCTCTCCCGGACCCCATGGCACCGAAGCGCTGGATGTAAACGGCATGAAGTCGATGGCGTTGCCCGAGTCGCGGCTCCAAAGAATCGCCACGTCGTTGTGAATCTTCAACCCCACCAGGTGCGGTCCAATCTTCTCCAACTCGTGCGCCGTCCGGCTCACTTCCGCGTATGCGCGGTTCGGTTCCAGATCGTGCGACAGCACGCCCTTCCAATACGTCTCCTGGTTGGCCGCAATCGACGCCCAGTGCCAGTACTCCACCATATCCGCGCCGTTCGCCAAGTGCGTATAAACATCCTCGCGCATCTGCCCGTCATAAGGCGGAAACTGGAATGCCGAACTCCAGTCAGTCGACTGCGCATTGGTCTCTGTCACCAGAAAGTTCCCATGCTTCAATGACCGCGTAAAGTCAGCCTGGATCGATTGCGTCACTCCATCAAAGTGATCCTGCGTCCCGTGATAGATATTGTTTGCGGGAATATCCAGCGCCTCGGCAATCGCCTCTTCATTCACGTCGTGCCGCATCGTGCTGCCATAGTCTGTGGTCACAAACTGATCCCGCCCCGCGCACTCCCGCACCAGCCCTGCCTGCCAGCGAAGAAAATCCGTCACCCGCATCTGGCTCCAGCGCGACCACTCCAGTTTGTAGCCCGTGCTCTGCGCCCCATCGCGCGTCGGCAGGTCTTCCCACGTGTGCAGGTTCTCGCCCCAGTAGTTCAGAAACCACGCCTTGCTCAACTCCTCAGGCGTGCCGAACTTCTTCTCCAGGTAATGCTGAAAGCCGATAAAGACATCCGGGTTCGCCGCATCGTAGCTCGATGTCTCGTTGTCCAGTTGCCAGCCGATCACCGTCGGGTTGTCTTTGTAGTGAGCCACGATGTGCCGGATCAGCCGCTCGGCATAAAACCGGTAAGCCGGCGAGTCGGTGTCCATGTTTTGCCGCATGCCATAGGTTGCGTCCATCCCCGGCCCGCCGAACCGGCCGCCATTCATCCGCCGCGCCAGAATCTCCGGATGCTGGTGCGCCATCCACGCCGGAACCGAATATGTCGGCGTCCCCAGAATCACCTTGATTCCGGCCTTGCCCATCGCATCCACCACGCGGTCCATCCATGCGTAGTCAAAGCGTCCGTCCTCGGGCTCCCACAGGCTCCATGTCGACTCGCCCATGCGTACCACGTTCAAGCCCGCGGCCTTCATCAGCGCCACGTCCTTCTCCAACCGCGCTGCCTGATCGCCCGGCATGTATTCGTTGTAGTAAGCCGCGCCGTAAAGCACCGTTCGGAAACTCGGCGCCGGACTGGCCTGCTGCCCTGGCGCAGCAACCCCCGCCAGCACAATCATTGAAGCCAGGGCCCGAGATAGATGGTCGCGCAGACGCTGCATCGTGCATTCCTTTCCAAAACAAAGAACCACTTTATCGCAGAACCGTCTTCTGCGCAGTGTTTATTCAAACCGCAGCAGCACAGCCTCCGGCTGCGTCCCCACCCGCATCGGTGGACCCCACGTTCCTACCCCGCTCGATGTGTACACCTGCATCCCGCCAAACCGCTGCAACCCATACGTGAACTTGCCAAACACCCGCCGCGTCATCCACGTGAACGGAAAAATCTGCCCGCCGTGCGTATGTCCCGAAAGTTGCAGGCTCACTCCGGCCTGCTCCACAATCGGCAGCCGGTTCGGTACATGGTTCAGCAGGATGCTCGCCCGGTCCGGGTCCAGTTGCAACGAACTCAATGTTGCTCGCAGCCGCATTGGATAAGTCGAATCCCCATAAGGCACGCCCGCAATCTGCAGCCCGTCCGCAACCACCATCTCGTTCTCCAGCACCCGTATACCGGTCTCGGCCAGCACCTCAGCGTAGTGCTCCGCGCCGCCAAACTCGTCATGGTTGCCGCTGGAGTAGTAAAGCCCCAGTGGCGCCGTGAGTTCGCGCAAAGGAGAAGCTAGCCGCCGCGCATCGGCCTTGGTGCCATCAAACAGATCGCCCGGAAGAAATACGATGTCCGGCCGCAATCCGGCGCCCAACTTCGCGATCCGCCGGCAGAATCGCACCCCGTTGATGTGTCCCAGGTGCAGGTCGCTGACCACAAGTGCCGTGCGGCCCCGCCAACTCTCCGGCAGCCCGGGCAGTTTCACTCGAACCTCCCGCACCTGAATCCATTGCGCATTCAACAGGCCATAAACTGCCGCCAAAAGCGCCAGGCCAAAAAGCGTCGCGCCAATGATTGGCCGGTTTGCCGCAACGCCTGCTGCCCACAAGCCGAACCCTGTCAGCCAGCAGAGGCAGGCCGCCCAGAAAAAGAAATTCAGCATTCCCAGCCACACCGCCGCCAACTTGTAGAGCAGGCTAACCATGCGCCCGGAAAAGTAGAAGCCCAAGAGCGCGGCCACCACAAAGCTCATCGATAACGCAGACAGCCCCGCCCGCAGTGCCCATGTGCCCGCGAGGCTTACAGGAACCCAGAATGCGATGAATGTCTGGTAGATAAACCAATGGGCGAGAGACAAAATGCCCTGCATCACCACAATGCCCAACAGGGGCCAAGCTTTCAATCCGTTTCTCCTTCTCTCAATTCTTGCACGGGGCAGGGAAGCGCTCGCGGCCCCGCTCCCCGGCCCTCGTCGCATGAAACAATCAATTCATGATTGGGATGGCCGACGACGCGCTGGGGCTTTACCTTTCCATCCCTTTTTGCCGTTCAAAATGCACCTACTGCAACTTCGCCTCCGGCGTCTATCCGGCCAGCGACCATGAGCGCTACGTCAACTCCCTCATTGAAGATATGGCTGCGGCCCCTGACTGGGCGGCCCACCTAGGCGTCGAGCTGCCGCGCCGCGTAGATACCGTCTACCTCGGCGGCGGCACGCCCAGCCTGTTGGCCCCGGAACTCATCGCGCGCCTCTTTGCGGCCATGCGCACCCACTTCCGCTTCCAGCCCGGCGCTGAAATCACCGTCGAGTGCGCCCCCGGCCAACTCGCTGACAGTGCTCTCGCTGCGCTCGTCGCCGCCGGCGTCAACCGCGTCAGCCTCGGCGCGCAGTCCTTCATTGACCGCGAGGCTGCCGTTAGCGGCCGCCTCCACACCCGCGCAACCATCCTCGATGACATCCGCCGTCTGCGCGCCGCCGGCATTCACAACCTCAACGTCGACCTCATCGCCGGACTCGCCGGACAGACCTTCGCGTCCTGGCAAGAGTCGCTCCAGACTCTCATCGGCTGCGGCGTTCCTCATGCCAGCATCTACATGCTCGAGGTGGACGAGGACTCCCGCCTCGGCCGCGAGATGCTGGCGCACGGCGCGCGTTACCATGCCGGCCTCGTTCCCTCTGACGATGCCATCGCCCGCATGTACTCTGAAGCCATTGAGACGCTGGCTGCCGCCGGCCTTGCCCAGTATGAAATCTCGAACTTCTGCCGCCCCGGCTTCGCCTCCCGCCATAACCTGCGCTACTGGCAGCGCCGCCCCTACCTCGGCCTGGGCCTCGACGCCTCCTCCATGCTGCGCGAGCCATTGCCTGCATCGGAATCCTCGCGCCTGGGCCGAGTCCTGCGATCCACCACAACCAGCGACCTCAAGGCGTTCTTCGATCACCCGGAACCGGTAGAAACCACCTGGCTCTTGAAACACCAGCAGCACGAGGAAGCCTGGTTCCTCGGCCTGCGCCTTAACGCCGGAGTCGACCTCCCCGCAATCAAAGCAGAATTCGGCTTCGGTCTCGTTGCGTCTGCCTTTGCCGTGGTCGAGCGCCTGCAGCAGTCGGGTCTGATCGTTCCAGACGGCAACAGTGTCCGCCTCACCCCGCAAGGGCAACTGCTCTCAAACAATGTCTTTCAGGAGTTTCTTGAACTTGAGACGTCAGCGGACCGAGATTGAAAGGGGCTGTTCTGCCAGCCCCTCGAAAAGCATCGTCTGTGCTACCAGGCCAGCAGTTCGTCTCCGGAAGTGTTTGAGATAAACGTCACCGGCGCCGGCGTTGGCTGTGCCAACTCGCCAAAGCGCTGGATCGACTCCGGCCCCTCCGCCTTGGCCCACGCGAGCGCTTGCTCTGCCTCCCGAAGTACCACTACCGGCGACCGGCCATTGCTCTGCGCAAGGCCGAAACAAGCTGACAGGCGTACCAGCGAGTGCCCCTCCACGTGGAACGGCTCGCCGAATACCTCCTGCCGCAGCCGCTCGGCCAGCGTGAGGGCATCCGCATTGCCGCAGCCGGGCAGCGCCACCAGAAATTCATCCTTGCCCACCCGGCCCAGAAGATCGTAGCTCCGCAGCAGCCGCGTCGTCCGCGTCACCACCTTGCACAGCAACTCGTCGCAGTTGTCGGCTCCAAGACGCGAATTCCAATGCCCAAAATCATCAATGTCAAACAGAATCATGTAGAGCGAACTGTTCATCCGCTGCACGCGGTCGGTCTCGCGAAACAGCATCCCCAGCATCGCTTCGCGATTGTAGATTTCAGTCAGCCGGTCTAATTGCACATTCAAAGCAGCCGCCTCTTGCAGCAGCTCGAGTTCTTCGGCAACCCTGTGTGCGCGCAGCACAGCCTCCAGGCGGACGCGCAGGAAGGCCGGCTCCAGCGTCGGCGGCAGCACGTCGTCAATCACGCCTTCAGCCAATCGGTCCCGCCACTCCTGCATCACACTGTCTGCAATCAGCACAATTGAAGATTGCCGCGTCCCTTCCTCCGGCTGCACCGCCGCCAGCAGGCGCTCCAGGCTCATGCCCGGTTCCGTGCCGCGCAGGTTGGCATCCAGCAGCGCCAGGCTCGGCGGATGGGCTGCGGTCAATGCGGCCAGCGCCGACTCCGCTGTCAGCACGACTTCCACGTGCGATCCGCACGCTGCCAGCGGAAGCTCAAGCGCGCTCAAAAGTTCAGGATTCGACGAAGCCAGAAGAAAGGAAGGATGCGCATGGGACGACATGGTCAAAAGCCTCATTGCTGGCTTTATCGGCAATGGTTAGAAAATATTTATAAGTGGGCCCGGCATTCTTGGGCGCTTTCAATGACCTTCTGTAATCAAATCAGTGCCAAAAGTACCGCAACCCCAGACCAACCAGCCCCCATCCCGCCTCCATCCCTTCCGCACTGTCTCGCGAAAGGGATGGGGCGCAGACGTCATCCCTACCCTGCATTAATCAACAAAATCCACTTGCGGCGCAACCGTAATAATCCCGCGCTCATAGCCCAGGTCAAGCAGCTTGCGGATCGCTTGCCGCCCATCGGCGCCGTAGTCCAGCGTCCGCTCGTTCACATACATACTCACAAACCGGTTGGCCAGACGCGAGTCCAGATCCCGCGCAAACTGCATTGCATACTCCAGCGCCGCCTCCCGGTTCTCCAGCCCATGTTGAATGCTGTCATGCACCGCCTTGGTCACAATGCGCAGCGATTCGGCGCCCAGCGACCGCCGCACCGCGTTGCCGCCCAGCGGCAGCACCAGGCCCGTCGTCTCCCGCCACCACACGCCCAGGTCCAGAATCTTGTGCATCCCGCTTGAGGCGTAAGTCAGCTGCCCCTCGTGGATGATCAGCCCGGCGTCAAACTTCCCCGCCTGAATCTCCGGAATGATCTGGTCAAACGGCACCGTCTCCGTCTCCAGCTTCGGATTGAAGACCTTCAGCGCCAGATACGCCGTCGTCAGCGTTCCCGGAATCGCGATCTTCATGCCGGCCAGATCTTCCAGCGCCAGCGGCCGGTTTGACACAATCATCGGGCCATAGCCCTCGCCCACGCTGCCTCCGCAACCCATCAGCGTGTAGTTCTTCTGCACGTACGGATAGGCATGGAAGCTGATCGCCGTCACGTCATAGAACGCCTCGTCCTGTGCGCGCCGGTTCAGCGTTTCAATGTCGCAGAGCGTGTGAGTAAAGCGATAGCCCGGCACGCGCACCTTGTTGGTGGCCAGGCCGTAGAACATGAAGGCGTCATCGGAGTCGGGACTGTGCGCGATCGAGATATCGATGATCTTTTCAGGATGTGCGGTTTCAAACTGCTGGTTGCTCACGGTTTCCAACGGTCCTTTCAATGTGCGGACTGCAACGGTTGCTTCAATCTCAGATTATGTGTTTTGGCGGCGCAAGCGGTTCAGCCCCACTGCCAGGGCCGCGGCTGCTGTAACCTTCAAAGCGTCGCCGGGAAGAAACGGCAGCACGGCCAGCGTCACCGCCATCCGCGCCGAAATGTGCGTCACCGCGCCAAGCCACAACGCGCCGCAAGCCAGAATCGCAACATTGCCGGCGGCCGCGCTCACCGCAGCCGACGCAAATCCCCGCCCGCTCCGGCGCCACAGCGTGGATACCAGCCAGGCAGCCGCCGGATACGCCATCAGGTAGCCGCCCGTCGGCCCCAGCAGGTGGGCAACGCCTCCCATGCCATTGGGCGCAAAAACAGGCAGCCCCAGCGCGCCCTGCGCCAGGTAAGCGCACAGCGTGGCTGCCGCCAGCCGCGGCGTTAGCAGCAGCCCCAGCAACAGCACCGCAAACGGCGCCAAAGTCAGCGGCACCGGCGTGAAATAAAGCGGCAGGGCAATATGGGCGCAGACCGCCATCAGCGCGCTGCCTCCCAGAACCATTCCACCCGCCCGCAGCCAGGCCCATCCGCGAGTGGTCGCTTCGGTCGGGTCAACCGCGACTGAGCCGGTCAGCGGGTTCTCCAGCGCAGAAATCTCGTTGTTCAATACCCCTCCTCTAAACCTCTTGTTCAACGTCCGCCTCGTCTTCGTCCCTGTTAATATCAATTAATTCAACAGGATGACGGCGGAGAGCCCGGCGCTGAAGCAAAATGTGAATCGTCATCCCCGCGGCCGCAACCAGCAGCGCTATCAGCGAGACGAAAAGGCCCAGGACTAACCAGCGCATGGCAGTAAACCTGGCTCAGAATACCAGACGGGTACCCTTGCCCCCTCGGTCACCCCGCCGAGACCTCCCCATGCGGCGACCCCTCGCTGTGCCGCAAACTCCCCTGTAGCCATTCAAGGTAGGCCGCGCTCCCGCTCTCCACCGGCAAAACCAGAAACTCCGGCGTCTCATAGCTATGCAACTCCAGCAGCCGGGCCTCCAACGCCGCAATCTGGTCCGCCCCCGTCTTCAGCAGCACCAGCGTCTCGGTCGCCGATTCCACCTGCCCCTTCCACCGATAAATCGACTGCACCGCCGGAATCAGCGTCGCGCACGCCGCCAACCCCTCCTCCACCAGCGTCCGAGCCAGTTGCCCGGCCTCCCTGGGGTTATCTGCGGTGGTCAGAGCAATGCGGGCTTGCGTGGTGGTTTTCGGCATGGGCGGCTCCTCGATTGAATCAGGATATGCAACCAATGTATCCGGCGTTCGCTGGCTTGTCCCCTCTGCGGCGGCATATCCTATGCTCTAGGCTCGCTTGGGCCTTGTGGCTTGCCCACCGCGCCCGTCTCAGGCACTATGATCCTTGCGGCAGCGAAAGCCGGCACACCTGGAGAAACAAGACATGAGCACACCCATCAAGTTTGGCACCTCCGGTTGGAGGGCGATCGTCGCCGACGAATTCACCGTGGCCAACATCCACCTGGCCGTGGCCGGCATTGCCGCCTACGTCAAGACCCAGCCCGAGCCCCATCGAGTTCTTGTCGGCCGCGATCCCCGCTTCCTCGGCGAGAGCTTTGTGGCTGAGGCCGCCCGTGTACTGGCCGGCGCCGGCATCACCCCCATCCTCATCCCTGACGCTGCGCCCACCCCCGCAATCGCCTACGCCGTCCGCCAGCTCAAAACCTCCGGCGCCATCAACTTCACCGCCTCCCACAATCCGCCGGAGTACAACGGCATCAAGTTCTCCACCCACGACGGCGCGCCCGCCCTGCCTGAGGTCACCCGCCAGATCGAGTCCGCCATCGCCGACCTCGCTGACTGGGGCCAGGCCGTCAGTCACCTCAATCCCCCCGAAGGCGGCTTTGAAACCGCCGACGTCAAGCCCACTTTTCTCAAGCGCCTCGCCGAACTCGTCGACCTCAAGGCCATCGCCAAATCCGGCATCAAGGTCGTCTACGATCCCTTCTGGGGCGCCGGCCGCGGCTACAGTTCTGACATCCTCCGCGACGCCGGTGTACCCGTTGAAACCGTCCACGACTACCGCGACGTCCTCTTCGGCGGGCACGCCCCCGAGCCCGACGACCACCTGCTCGGCGACGCCAAGGCCAAAATGAAAGAGATCGGCGCGGCCATCGGCATCGCCACCGACGGCGACGCCGACCGCTTCGGCATCGTCGATGCCGACGGAACCTTCATCCAGCCCAACTACATCATCGCCCTGCTCTTTGACTACCTCGTTGAAACCCGCGGCTGGCGCAACGGCGTGGCCAAAAGCGTGGCTACCACCAACCTCATCAACGCCCTCGCCGAGCACCACAACGTGCCCCTCTATGAGACCCCGGTCGGCTTCAAATACATCGGCGAACTCATCATTGCCGACAAGATCGCCATCGGCGGCGAAGAGTCCGCCGGCCTCACCATCCGCGGCCACGTCCCAGAGAAAGACGGCGTCATCGCTGGCCTGCTCGTCGCCGAGATGGTCGCCACCCGCGGCAAATCCCTCGGCGTCCAGCTCAACGAGCTGTTTGGCAAGGTTGGTTCCTACTATCCCGTTCGTGAGAACTTCCGCTTGACCCCGGAAGTCAAAGCCGCGTTCACTGAAAAGATGAAGGCCGATCCCACCGAACTGGGTGGGCGCAAGGTCGCGCGCATTGTCCGCACTGACGGGCTCAAGCTCGTCCTCGATGACGGCTCCTGGGTCTGCTACCGGCTCTCTGGAACCGAACCCGTCGTCCGGGCTTATACCGAGGCGCGCAACGAGCACGACATGGAAGCCCTCAAAGCGGCCGCCGAGAAGTTTGTAATGGGATAAGATTCAACCGCATGCCGGAAGAATTCAGACAGTTCGAGAGGCGCTCAAGAGATCGTTCCAACGATCGGGCGCCCCGCCGCGCCCTCGACTGGACCCTCGGCTCCTGGCGCCTGTCAGGAACCGTCGTCGCCATCGGCCTCGCCATGTTCCTCACATGGCACGTCGTCAACGGCAAGCACGGACTCTCCATCTGGCACCAGAAGCGCGCTGAAGACCGCCAGTTGCGCAAGGAGATCGACGAACTCCAGCAGGAGAACGCCCACCTGCGCGAACACGTCGAGCGCCTCAAGTCCGACCCCAACGAAATCGAGCACGAGGCCCGCGAAAAGCTCCACTATGCCCGTCCCGGCGAGATCGTTTACACCCTGCCGGAGCCCGTGCAGCCCCCGCCCCAACCCGTCGTGCAGCCGGCTAAAGTAAGCGTTCTCACCTCGGCGCTGAGCCTCGTCCACGACCTGCTCCAGGCGGCGGAGCACCTCTTCGGCCTTGGCGCGCATCGATAGCCCCAACCGCGCTTCAATGCCCTCCCGGCAACCCCTGCAACCCCTTCGTCCCTCTCCACCGGCCTCTTCGCCGTGTTTTTGAAACTTCACCGCCAGACTGTGCGTCGCCTCACTCGGGTGCGCCCCAGACTGGCGTATCCTGCCATTTGTGCCCGGGTGCCCTGAAAGGACGTTCCGTCTCATGCGAATCCAAAACAAAGTCCCGTCGAACTCGACCCCCCTGCCTCACATTTGCCGCGTGTTTTCGCTCACCGCGGCCGTTGTCCTTGTGGTCTTGCTGGCCGCCCCGCTCAAAGCCCAGTCCGTTCCAGACGCAGCCTATGGCCCCTACAACGCCACGTTCCTCCCCGACGGCCCCGGCCTCAGCAAGCAGCTCGCCCCGCCTGAGCCGCCCCGCATGCCCTTCAGCCGCCCCGACGAAAACAGGAAAGTCGAGCCGCGCGCCGTCCTGCTCGCCGGCCAGGCTTCCTGGTCCATCGCCTTCTGGTTCCACGCCGCCGAGCCGCTCACCGGCACACTCCTCCTCGCTGGCATCGGCGACCCCTCCGCTCAAGACGCCCGCTTCATCGGCGTCCAGGACAACCACCTCGCCCTCTGGCTCGGCAACGGCCTCGGCTCCAAAAAACTCATCGCCGCCGCCGGCGAGCTCTCCAACTCCGATTGGCACTTCGCCGCCGCCGTGGGCAACGGCCAATCCGTCACCCTCTACGCCGACGGCAAACTGGTGCTCACCACGCCGCTGGCCCAGGGCAAAGTCGCCGGCAGGCTTGAGATGGCCTCCAACCCACTTGCCGACCTCGGTGCCCGTCACTTCGGCGGAGAGATCGCCGCCCTCAAAATCTATCTTGAGGCGCTCAATGGCTCCCAGATCGAAGCCATCGCCGGTGAGCCACCCGCCTTCAAAGACCTCTTCTATGAAGAAGCTTCAAAGCACTGGGACGTGCAGACCAATGGCATGATCGGCCAGACCGCCCCCCAGGACCCCTCCACGCTGCCCCACGGCAAAGGCGCAATCCAGAAGCCCGTCGCCCAACCCCTCACCGCCGCTGACCTCAAAACTGAACTCGTCGGCAGCAATCCCTGGAAGCTCCAGGGCGGCTGGCGGCTCATCGCCGAGCCCGACCTCAAGGGCATCCAGGCCGACGGCGCTTCGCTCTCCAAACCCGGCGTCCCCACCAAAGACTGGCTCGTCGCCACCGTCCCCGGCACCGTCCTCTCCTCCATGATCGACCGCGGCGTCTATCCCGACTCCGACTACGGCCTCAACAACCTCGCCATCCCCGAGCGCCTCTCCCGCCAAAACTATTGGTACCGCGTCGAGTTCAAAGCGCCGCCGCAGTCCAGCGGACAACGCCTCACCCTCACCTTTGAAGGCATCAACTACGCCGCTGAAGTCTGGCTCAACGGCAAAAACCTCGGCTCCATCACCGGCGCATTCATTCGCGGCAACTTTGATGTCACCTCGCTCCTCGCCGTATCTGGCGAAAACGTGCTCGCCGTCAAAGTCTGCCCGCCGCCCCATCCCGGCATCGCCCAGGAGGAGTCCATCAAGGCTGGCCCCGGCGAGAACGGCGGCATGATGATGCTTGACGGCCCCACCTTCGGCGCTACCGAGGGCTGGGACTGGATTCCCAGCATCCGCGACCGCAACACCGGCATCTGGCAAGACGTCACCCTCACCGCAACCGGCTCCGTCGAAGTCGGCGACCTCAATGTCATCACTACTCTCCCCAGGCCCGACTTGAGCCAGGCCGACATCGAAATCGAAGCCCCGCTCGCCAACACCTCCAACTCCGCGGTCGAAGGCGAACTCACCGCCGCCTTTGGCAACGTCAAGGTCACCAAGCACATCACCCTTGCCCCCGGCGAAACCGTCGTCCGCCTCCAGCCCGCCGACTACGCCCAGCTCAGAGTCCAGAACCCCAAACTCTGGTGGCCCAACGGCTACGGCGAGCCAACCCTCCACAAGCTCACCGTCCGCTTCACCTCCGCCGGCAAGCTCAGCGCCGAGCGCACAATCGACTTTGGCATGCGCGAAGTCAGCTACGAGACCTCGCTCTTTGACCTCACCGGCCATCTCAAGCGCGTCGAAGTCCTCCCCGCCCGCACGCACGACCAGGCTCTCCCGCTCATCGACGAAACCCACCAGGGCATCCGCCAGGTTGAAGACAAAACCCCCAGCCGCTTCGGCTTTGAAGATCAAATCCCCGAGCAGTATCGCGACTTCTTCCGCTACGCATGGGTCCACTCCTTCGCGCCCGGCGCCGAGGCCTCAGCCTCCGTCAAGCCCGTTGCCGGCGGCTGGCCCAGCGACGACCTCGTCATCAAGGTCAACGGCGTGCGCATCGCTGCCCGCGGCGGCAACTGGGGCATGGACGACAGCCGCAAGCGCGTCAGCATCGCCCATCTCGAACCCTACTTCCGCCTCCACCGCGACGCCCACGTCAACATCATTCGCGACTGGATGGGCCAGAACGACGAGGAGAACTTCTACGCCCTGGCTGACAAGTACGGCCTCATGGTGTGGAACGATTTCTGGGAGTCAACCCAGGGCTACAACATTGAGGCCCAGGACCCCGCGCTCTTCCTCAAGAACGCCGAAGACACCATCCTCCGCTTCCGCCACCACCCGTCCATCGTCGTCTGGTGCGGCCGCAACGAGGGCGTCCCCCAGCCCATCATCAACGAGGGCCTCGCCAACCTCGTCCGCACCCTCGACCACACCCGCTACTACACCGGCAGCTCCAACCGCGTAAACCTCCGCAACTCCGGCCCCTATCAGTTCATGCCCCTCGACACCTACTACCGCATCAACCGCGGCTTCAGCGTCGAGCTCGGCATCCCCAGCGTCCCCACCCTTGAAGCCATCAAATCCTTCATTCCTAAAGAGGATTTATGGCCCATCAGCGACACCTGGGCCTACCACGACTTCCACGCCCAGGGCAACGGTTCCATCGATCCCTTCATGGACCACATGGCCACCGAGTTCGGCGCGCCCTCCAGCCTTGAAGACTTCGAGCGCAAGGCCCAGATGCTCGACTACGCCGGCCATCGCGCCATCTTCGAGGGCATGGCCGCGCACCTCTGGGAGCCCAACTCCGGCCGCCTCATCTGGATGACCCAGCCCGCCTGGCCCAGCATGGAGTGGAACTTCCTCGGCCACGACTACGACACCCAGTCCAGCTTCTACGGCACACAAAAAGCCTGCGAGCCCATCCACGCCCAGCTCGACCTCAGCAACAGCAACGTCGACCTCATCAACCTCGGCGACGCCCATTCCTTCAAGGTCCAAACCCGCGTTCTCGCCCTTGACGGCAAGGTCCTCAGCGACCAGACCAACCAGATCGAAGCCGCAGCCAACGCCCGCACCTCCGTCGGCAAGCCCGATCTCGAGAAACTCGCCGACGGCCACGCCGTCCTCGTCGAACTCAACGTAGCCGACGCATCCGGCGCTCCCCTCAGCAGCAACATCTACTGGTGGTCCAAAGACGAAGCCAAACTCCGCGAGCTGAACACGCTCGCCGAAGTCAAGCTCACCGCCTCAGCCTCGGTAGCCACAGACGGAGCAGAGCGCAAAGCCACCGTCCACATCAAGAACCCCGGCCCCACCCCCGCGCTCCTGGTCAAGCTCACCCTCAAAGACGCGTCCACCGGCGACCGCATTCTCCCCGCCTACTACAGCCAGAACTACGTCTCCCTGCTCCCCGGCGAAGAGCAAACCGTCACCGTCAACTTCCCGCCAGGCCAGGAAAAACCCGCCATCGCCCTCCGCGGCTGGAACATCACCGCCGACACCGTTGACGTGAAGTAGTGACTCGTTTGTCGGGGTCCGATTTCCCAGGCCTCATCCGCCGCAGTGCACCGCGTCGGATGAGGCCTGGGAAACCGGGATGCCGCCTTCCGGTCGGCCACTTCCAGATTGGCGACAAACCGGCCCGCAACGCCCGTTCACCGCCATCATCTCCTACCCACAGCGCTGTCATCCTGAACGTAGTGAAGGATCCGCGGTTGCCTTTGAGAGTTTTGAAGGAGCGATACTTTCGGTTTGGCGACGACACGCTCAGAACCTAAAAACTAATCGTCAGCCGTCTTCACGAAACGCGCATCGATTCCGCCCAGTAGGCGTGCGATGAAATTGAATAGGCCAGTCCCGACCAGTCCGGTGATGCAGCCAGATAGCGCATAGGCGAACATTGCGGCAACAGCATAGATGACGGGCGAGGACGCCGTCATGGATTTCGGAATATTTATGTTGAGGTTGAAATGCACGAACGGAAACACAATGATCCCAATTGGAAAAGTGAACTGCTGCATCTGTTCGAGGAAACAGGACTGGATGAAAGCGAGCAGCCCTGCGAATGCATAGAGGCACGAGAATGCGATACAAGCTGGTCGCAAGCGAATTGCAATGATTCGCATAATGTGGAAACTTCCCGGCTATTGAGAATGGCCCGATTGTACGCCCATTTCGTGCCGCTCGTGGCATTCGGAAGTTCAGCAGCTTCGACTCGGACGAATCACCGCCAATGAGGAAGTTTCGAAAGGCAACCACAGATGCTTCACTGCGCTCAGCATGACAGCGCGATTGTGTCTGATTCGAGTGGTTAACCGGCTAACCGGAAGTAATTGCGCCTTGGATTCGCGAACCGTTTCCAGGCCTCGCCTTCTCAATCACCGGAACCCTTCCGCTCTCTCGTCTTCCCGCCGATCCATCCCACCAGCCGCCACAGCGCCGCAATCCCCAACAGCAGCAAAGTCAGCAGGCAGAGATAAAACTCCCAGAGGACAAGTCCGAACGTTCCCCAATCCTCCCCCTGCGGCCTGTGCGCGATCGAGTCCGACCACCGCGCAAGCCAGGGCGTTGCGACACACAAACCAATCTGCACCGTCAGCAGCAGAGCCAAAACCACCATTGCCTTCGCCGCAACGCTCTTCTGTCTCCACCCTGCGCCCATATCCACAATCCTCGCTCCCCATAACAATAACTGCTCGAATCGCCGAGGCGCGAATTCAGCGTCAGGCACGGGATTCTCCCCCGCTCCGGTCGAGTGACCGCCTATCCGGAAGCTCTTGCGCATTAGACCAACGCGTATACAAGAGGCACCGCCCCTGTTCCCTGATCCCTGTTCCCTATTCCCTGTCTTTAAAAATCCACATGCGCCCGTACCGACCCCACCCAGGCCGGCCCGCGGTCCCGGTTATATCCCGGATTCGCAACGTGCTGCACATCCAGCGCGTAGAACAGCCCCCGCCACGCGTGCAGGTTATAGTAGCTTTCCACTGTCGTCTCGCGCCCATAATTTAAGTTCCCGTCGCCCAGCAAAAATCCCAGCCCGCCATACTTCAAATAATTCTGGTGGTCGCGCTTGATCGCGTTCGTCACCATCGCCAGCCCCACCTTGTCCACCGGCCGTTTCCAACGCGTCCCTGCGTAGTCCGCTCCGCCGGCCACCGTCTGGTCCACCTCGGTATACGCAAACGACTCGTGCTGCCCCTCGTTCCACCCGAACCGCCCAAACACCCGCAGGTTCTCCGTCATCTCCTGCTCGGCGTTCAAGCCAAACCCGTACTTCAGCGCGCCAAAATGCTCATGCTGCGTAATGTCCGGCGTCTTGTCCGTCCCCGCCAGGTACGCGGCCACCGCCTCGCGATAGCTCCCCATATGCGCGTTGTTGGCATAGAAAAGGACGCGCTCGGTCCCTTTGCGTTTCGGCACAAAGCTGTGCCGCAACTCGAACTCCCCATTCTGCCCATGCGCCCGGCTGAACGCCCATTCCATGTCAATCCCGTTGGCCACCGTCGGCATCGCAAAGATTCCGTAGCGCACGCTCCACATCCGGTCGTCGTACTCCACCATGCCGCCCACCGTGTACCCGCGCGTGTCGGCCGCGTAGTCCCACGCCCCGTTCTGGTCCACCGTCCAGTTCATGAACTGCAAGTGGCTGTCGGTCCCCACCTCGTTGGCGTCGAAGAAATCCGGAAGCGTCATCTTGCCCACGCGCAGCTCAAACCGACGCACCGGCACGCTCGGCGCCAGCGCAAAAGGCCCCGGCTCCTGCTCCGTCGTCTGGTTCGTCAGCCCGATCACCTGGTGAACCTCGTAGCGCGACAGATAAGGCTTGGTGCCCAGCGTCGGGTTGCGCACTACATCAAGATTGGTAAAGCCGCCCAGGCCGAACGCCTGGCTCAGCCCGCGCCCCCCCGCGCTCTCCACATCCAGAATCAGGTCGTTGTTATACCGGATTGACCGCGTCGGCCGCACTGCCGCGTACAGCGTCCCCACCAGCGAGGTCTTGTACTCGCCCCTGCCCACAAAGCTGTTTGTCCCCTCGTAGGGCGAGTGAAACGGCAGATCGCCTTGCATGATGATGTTCGCCTGCCCTGACAGCCACCACCGGCTGTTCTCCGGGTGCGGCGCCATCGCCACAATCGGCGCGTCCTGCGGCTCGTGGCCCACCGGGCTCATGTCGCCTGCCTGTCGTCCAATCCCGCCACGCTGTGAATCCACAAGGGGCGCAACCGGCCCTGCCTGTGCGGCCTTCATCTGCGTCGCCCGCTGCGGCTCCGGCGCCGAGGGCAGGGAACTCCCCTCCTGACCCAACGCCATCCCAGCAGCCAGCATCCACACGCACGCCGGCCCCGCCAGCGTGCTGCCAAACGCACCGCCAGTGCGTTGCGGATTCGTGCGCGTGCCGCGGAACCGGAACATGCGAAAGCCTCTCTGGTTGGATGCAGGGTGGGGGGCGTGGGGACTAAAATCAAAACGCAGCAAACGATACCCCCACTTGGTAGATACCATACTGGGGGTGGGTATAGTCAAGCACGCCAGGAGAAGTTCCATGTCCCACCACGAACGCGAAAAACTCAAGCTCCTCCAGCGCCTCCGCAAACTCCGCGGCCAGCTCGATGCCGTCGAGCGCTCCCTCGCTGCCGACGAAGACTGCGGTGGCCAACTCATGCTCCTTGCCGCTGTCCGCGGCGGCGTCAACGGCCTTATGGGTGAGGTGCTTGAAACCCACATCCGCTTCCACCTCGCCGACGGCGCAAAAGAGCACATCGCCCCCGAACTCGCCGAAGACCTCATCGACCTCGTCCGCGCTTATCTGAAGTAAGTCGATCTCCGGATGCGGCAAAGCGCGGTGCCCCTTCCTATCCTAGAGGGCGAGGGGTACCGCCAATTGTTAAGGTTGTGTTCATTTGCCGGTCCAGCGTTCCATATTCATGTGAAAACAGGACACTTCCCCCGGCCATCCCGCGCGATGGGCGTAGAATGCTTTCGAATCTGAATTGGACTGCGGCCTGCGCAGGAAACACCAGCGGGTGCACAGGCGGTTTTGGGAGCACGAAAATGGAAATGACGATGTTGCCAGGGTTTTCCGGTCTGACACGGAAGATCGTTGCGGCTGCGCCGGCCGGCGCGGCGTTTCTCGTCCTCAGTTTGGTATGCGGCGCCGGAACCGCGGCGCTGGCACAGGCGGCGCTGGCACAGGATGAGGGCGCTACTGAAAACACAACCCCATCCCCCTTTGTCACCTTCGTGGTTCCCACGGCCAACCAGGGAACCTTGCCCTGGACCATCAATGCCAACGGCGATGTGGCCGGCGTCTACGTGGATCCGAGCGATGGCAGCTTGATACACAGCTTCGTCCGCTCCGCTGCCGGCGTGTTCAGCCTCTTCGACGTTCCCGGCGCCGCGGTGCCGAATGGGTCCGGCGATCCGCACGGCACCGTCCTGTTCGGCATCGATGCGGCAGGCGATGCGGTGGGTATGTTCACCAAGGGAACCAGGGTCGACCATGGGTTCGTGCGCACCAAGGGCGGCTCGTTCACCACCTTCGATGTCCCGGGCGCGGGCACGGGCCGCAATCAGGGAACGGTTCCCGTCGCCTTTGATGCCTCTGGTGGCACCCTGGGGTTCTACCTGGCCGGGAACTATCTGTACCACGGCTTCCACCGCACCGCGGCCGGCGTCGTGACCGAGATCAACGATCCCAACGCGGGCAAGGCCGGTTCAGGCGGCAATGCCGGCGACAGTGATCAGGGAACCAACCCCGCTGCCATCAATGCCGCGGGCACTATCGTGGGCAGATATACAGACGCCAACTACGCCTACCACGGCTTTATCCGCACCGCCGCCGGGGCATACTCCTCCATCGATGTTGCCGGCGCGGGCTCAGGCTTTCACGAGGGCACCGTGGCCGTCAGCATTGACGCGGATGGAAATGTAGCCGGACTCTTTTGGGGATCGGACTTTGTCTCTCACGGCTTCGTGCGCAGCGGCGTCACTGGCGCAATCACCACCTTCAGCGCTCCCAAGGCGGGCGCCATCTTCCCCGCGGGAGGCCACGACGTGTTCGTGGGAACTGCCGGGCTCCGCATCAGTGCCGGCGTCGTCACCGGCTCCTACACTGACTCGAATGGCCTGGCGCACGGCTTTGTGCGCTCAGCCACCGGCGTCCTCAGCAGCTTCGACGTGCCCGGCGCCACCGCGGGCGCGGGCTTCTATGAGGGATCCCTGGCCGCTGGCATCAACCCCTCCGGCCTCATCGTCGGAGCGTACTCTGACGTGGCCTCTCTCTCCCACGGCTACCTCTACACGCCGGTTGCGGCGCCTGAAACCACCACCACCACGCTCGCCGCCTCGCCCAATCCCTCGGTGTTTCAACAGCCGGTCACCTTTACATCCCACACCACTTCAGCCAACGGAGCCCCGCCCAACGGCGAATCCATCACTTTCCTCAACGGCACAAAGCTTCTCGGAACGGATGTCTTGAGCAGCGGCGAGGCCGGCTACACCACCACCGCGCTGCCTGTCGCCTCCTCCGCCATCACCGCCCAATACGCCGGTGACACCAACTTTGCCTCCAGTACCTCAACCGTTCTCAACCAGAAGGTCAACCCGGCCTCCACCAGCACCGCGCTTGCCTCCTCGGCCAATCCATCCAACTTCAACCAGCCGGTCACCTTCACGGCCACTGTGACCGGGCAGTTTGGCGGCACCGCCACCGGCTCGGTCGCCTTCTACTATCAATTCCTGCCCACCAACGTCGTTGTGCCCCTGGGTACCGTAACCCTCAGCGCCGGCAAGGCCGCTTATTCAACTGCAACGCTGTCTGTGGGCACCTCCGTCATCACTGCAACCTACTCAGGCGACTCCCATTTCAACGCCGGTTCAGTCAAGGCGGTCAATCAGGTGGTCAATAAGGCCGCCACCACCACCGTGCTCACCTCGTCGGCAAATCCGTCCACCTCAGGCCATTCAGTCACACTCACGGCCACGGTTACCGGTAAATCTGGTGGAACGCCGGCGGGATCGGTCATCTTCAACGATGGGTCAACAAAGCTGGCTACAGTTACGCTCAGCGCTGGCAAGGCCACCTACTCTACCGCGGCGCTCTCCAAGGCACAGCACAGCCTGACGGCCGTCTATAGCGGCAGCACCAGCTATCTGGCAAGCACCGGATCGCTTACGCAAAAGGTGAATTAAGGCCTGGTCCGCGGACGCGGTTTGCCGGAGCAGCCCTTCAGGCCCCGGCCGGCGCTCGCAGCGTTTCAATCGCTGCCGTCAACTCGGCAGCCAGCACTTCCTGCGCTTCAACCGCCAGCTTCGCCCCCTGGCTCGTCAGGTAGAACACGTCAATCGCCGTCTCGCCTTCTGTGTCAATCAGCGCCACTTCAATGTTGCACTGCCGGTTGCTCAGCGAAATGGCAATCTGCCGTAGCAGCCCCGGCACATCCTGCGCCACTACCTGCAGAAGCGTCGAGTGCGATGAGGACTCCGAGTCGAACTCCAGCCGCGTCGTCACCTCGACCTTGAGATTCGTCGGCCGGTTCAGGTGGCTGCGCGCCTCAAGCAACTGTTCCACAGCAACCTTCTGCGCCACCACGTCGTGCAGATAAGCCAGGAAGCGGTCCTTCTCACTCGGATTCAGCTCCAGGGTGCGGAACACGTCGGTGAACTGGAAGCTGTCTACCACCACACCGGCTTCGTTTGAGAACGCCCCGGCCTTCACAATGTTCATGCCCCACGCGGCCAGTGCTCCGGCCACGTCGGCAAACAGCCGGCTCCGGTCCCGCGCAATCACTGTCAGATCGAACAGTTGCCGCTGCGGCCTCAGGTCCAGCTGCACCGGATCCTGGTCCAGGTTCGCGGCCAATTGAAAATGATTGCGAATGTGCTCCGGCAGCCGCGTCTGCAGGTAGCGCTGCGGCAGGCCTTCAAGAAACTGCTTCAGCGCCTCGTGCTGCGCCGGTTGAACCATTGACCGCAGCCGGTTCAGCAGCGTCGGATCAATCGCCGCGTGATACCGCACCTCGTCCACGCTGCGATCCATGAAGTTCGCCGTGGACATGTAGAACTGCCAGAGATTCTCCGCCTTCCACGGCGTCAGCGCCTCCGGATTCACCGCCTTGATGTCGGCAAACGTCATCAGCGTCAGCATCTTCAGCAGCATCGGGCTGCCGATCTTCTCCGCGAACCCGCGCACGTTTTCCTGGTCGAAGATATCCCGCCGCAGCGCGTTTGACATCTCCAGGTGCAGCTTGATCAGCTTCAGAATCGACTCGCGCTCTTCGGCGTCGAAGTCCAGCCGAGCCAGAAACGCATCGGCCAGTTCCACGCTCTGCCCCGCATGCTCGCCCGTCCGCCGCGCCTTGCCCGTGTCGTGCAGCAGCAGCGCCAGCAGGAACAAATCCAGCCGGTCGATCTCGGGCAGCAGTTGCGCAATCCGCTTTTCAAACTCATGCGCCGGCTGCCGCAGCCCGTGAATGTTATTGATCGTGAGAAAGGTGTGCTCGTCCACCGTGTACCGGTGATAGCTGTCGCGGATCACCAGCGCGTCAATCCCGTGGAACTCCGGAATCAGCATCTCCAGCACGCCCAGCGCATGCATGGTCCTCAGCGCGTGCGCCGCGTGCGGCCCCAGCAGCACCTCGCGCAGCGCGTTCCAAAGATACGGCCCTTCCGGTATGTGGATGGCCAGCGCCGGCAATGCGTCGGTGATGCGGTCTTCGGCGGCTTGCGAAAGCGTGTATCCATGCGTCGACATCAGCGAGAAGATGCGCAAAATCGCGCTGGTGTCGTTGAACTGCGCCCCAGGAACGATGTCGATCCGACCCTGGTCCAGCAGAAAATCCGTGCCCGCGATCGGCGTCCGCCGCCGCCGGAACTGCCGGTAGAAACTCACCGGCGCCGGCAGGTGCTCCATCAGCAGCGCGGCCCTCCGATAAACCACCCGCGCATGCCGGTAATAGGTCCGCATCCAATACGCCGGGTCTGCCGTGCCCCGTGTCTCCAGCCCGATTGACTTGGCCGCCGCTTCATCCTGCGACTGCCAGTCCAGCGTGTTGTCGTCGCGCCCATGCCTGAAGTGCAGATAACATCGCGCCGCCGCCAGAAAATCAAAAGCCGCTTCCGCATCCCCGCGCGCGCTCTGGAACACTCCCCCCCGCTGCCGAGGCCACTCCTTCGTCTCCTTCAAATGGAACAGCAGCGCAAACCAAACCGCCAGGTGATAATCCCGCAGCCCGCCCGGACAATCCTTCAGGTTCGGCTCCAGGTGAAAAATCGTGTTGCCAAACTTGGCGTGCCGCGCCCGGGCAATCTCGCCCAGCTTTTGCGTTATCGTATTCCACTCGCTCAACACCAGCCCGGGAAGTATCGTCTGGTGCAGTTGCTGATACAGCGGAAACTGCCCCGCCAGAAACCGCCGGTCCAGCGTCGCCAGCGTGAACTCCAGGTTGTCCGGGTCAAACCGCCCGGCTTCCTTCACCGTCCGCGAGCAAGGGCTGGCCCGCAGCCCGATGTCCCACATCCCCTGGATAATCGCCCGCACGGCTTCGCGTGACTGCTCCTCGGCCTTTTCGTCCCCAAAGGCAAACAACACATCGATATCGGAGAAAGGGAACAGATCCTTGCGCCCATACCCGCCCAGCGCCAGCAAACTCACGTTCTGCGCCGGCTGCCCGGCAAACGCCCGCCGCCACATTTCAATCAGAATCCGGTCCACCACCGCCGACCGCCGCCGGATCGCTGCCGTCCCGTCGCCGGTCCGCTCGCAGGTCTGGCGCACCAGCGCCATCTCCCGCGTATACTGCTCCCGAAGATCGTCAACCGCCAAAGCGACTGGATTCATAGGTCTGTGGGTTGCTCGTGTGTGGCTCGCCGAAGCAAGAAGGAATTCTTTACAGCATAAGCGAAAAAACCACGGATAGGCTAATTTTGCGTTCCAGACTCCGAAATAGAAACGATGAAATCCGGATTTCCGGCAAAAAAACGGGCTGGAGCCAAAGCCCCAGCCCGCCTCGCGTTCCTGCCCCTAGCTTGCCGGCGGGTCCAGCGGCGGCGCCGGCAGATTGCTCTCCATTCCGTCAAACTGCACGTTGCCGCATCTCACCTTCAGCGCCTCGTCCGTTCCCTGGCCCGTTGCCTTCAGCAGCACTTTGCACCCCGCCGACTCCACCCGCAGCTTGTACAAATCGTTCTCAATCGCCTTCCGGCCTCGCAACGCCTGGTCGTAGTCCGCCCGCGCCTGCTTCATCTTCGCAAAGGTCTCCTGCGTATCCGTCGAAAGATTCTGGTACATCGTCGTCAGGCCGTCCCGCCTTTGGTCCAGCAGCCGCGCCCGCGACCGAATCTCCTCGGCCTGCGCGTTCAACCGGTCCCGCTCCGCGTTATACGCCCCTGCGCATGCCTCTTCCATGCACTGGTTCGCGTTGTGCGTATTGATCGCTGAACCCACCGCCCCGCTGTCCATGTTGAATGCCGTTACGTCCGCCTCGTACCGCGCCTTCGCCCCCTGGATCAGCGGCAGCACATCGTTCTTCAGGTGGTCGTAGTGCTGGCTGGCCTCGGCTCCTGCACTCGACGCCGTTGCCAGCGCCGCATCGTTGCCCTTCAGGCTCTCCATGTCCTTCTGGATCGCGTCCGTCAACTGGCTGGCATGCGCCACCGTGCCCAAAACCAGAACCGCAAGTAGCTGTGTCAGTTTCATCCCCGTCTCCTTATCCCTGAATGCTCGGGCTTCAACCGCTTTGCCTTTGCCCCTCATCCTCAGAACGGACCGCCGGGAATCTCTTGCAGAAAAAACTCGAATCGTCCGCGGAACCAATCTGCCCGGCCCGCCAGGCGCATTCAGCCAGGCGAATTCACCAGTTGCACTGGGTAGCACCTGGTGCTAGACTTCTCGCATGATCGGCCAGCCGGAAAGATCGGCGCGGGTGTTCAAAACAGCCTGGTTCGCCAAAGCGGCTCGCAAAGCGCTGATCCCGGACGACGAGCTCTGCTCCGCCATCCGGCAAGTCATGCTGGGCCAGGCCGACGACCTGGGCGGCGGTGTCTTCAAGAAGCGGCTGGCGAAGAACCGCTACCGCTCCATCGTCGTTGCGAAAGGCGGTCGGAATTGGGTCTACGAATACCTGTTCGCAAAGAAGGACCGGGCAAACATCGAAGCCAAGGATCTCGCGAATCTCCGCGCATATGCTGCCCTGTTTGCGCGGAAGACAGATGCCAACATCGGGGTGGAATTGCAGTTCAATGAGCTGCTGGAGATATGCCATGACGAAGAAGCTCAAATACAAGAGCGAAATATCTGAAGCGATTCATAGCAGCGTCTCGGGGATGTACCGCATAGGGACAATCGACAAGTCCACCATGCGCGAGTTTGACAAATCCTGCCTCATCGCACCCATGGAGCCAAAACGCATCAAGCGCATTCGCGAGAGCCAGCGCGTCAGCCAGCCGGTCTTTGCCCGCTACCTCAACACCAGCGAATCCACGATCGAGAAGTGGGAGTCCGGCGCAAAAAAGCCCAGCGGCATGGCCCTCAAACTGCTCGACATTGTCGAGAAACACGGGCTCAAGATGCTGGCCTAAGAAAAATCCGTCAGCGACCGGGAATCAACCGGCCCAAGGCCTAAGCACCGTGGTGTCACAACCCTCCGCACTGGCAGCAACGCCGAAAGAAACCGGCACAAACAGAAATACCCCAGCCTGAGCGGGGTTTATCCGCGCTCAGGCTGGGGCGTCCGGCTCCGGGCCGGCAGAGCTTACAGTGCCGTTTCTCCGCGCTCGTCGTTGCGGATACGGATCGCCTCTGACACCGGGCTCACAAAAATCTTGCCGTCGCCGATGCGCCCCGTGCGCGCCGCGCCAATAATCGCCTGCACCGCTTTTTCCTTCATCTCGTCGTGAACCACAAGCTCGATCTTCACCTTCGGAAGAAGGTCCACCGTGTACTCCCGGCCGCGATAAAACTCCGTGTGGCCCTTTTGCCGGCCATGCCCGCGAGCCTCCAGAATCGTCATTCCCTCAATGCCTGCCTCAAGCAGCGCATCCTTCACCGCATCCAGCTTCGAGGGCTGGAGTACCGCTTCAATTTTCACCATCTCAAAATTGCCTCGTTTGACAGCGTAACAGGGCAGCGGCAGGTTGTGCCGCTCCCGTTCCAACTTTAGTTAACAACTTGCTTACGAATTCAGGTCGTACCCCTCTTCGCCATGCTGCGACAAGTCAAGTCCCTCGCTCTCATGCTCCGGAGAAACCCGCAGCCCGATCGCCTTGTCCACGGCAAACAGCAGCACTAGTGTACCCGCAATCGACAGCACCCACGCAATGCCCACGCCCGCCCCCTGGTTCAGCAACTGCCCCCAGTGCCCGTCAATCGCGCCTGAAGGCAGCGCATTGCCCGCCGCGTCCTTGAAAATCGGGTTAATCACGCTGGCCGCGAACAGCCCGGTCAGCAGCGCGCCCAGCGTCCCGCCCGCTCCATGCACCCCAAACGCGTCCAGCGAGTCGTCATAGCCCAGCCGGCTCTTTACCGCGAACACCATGAACGAGCAGAAAATGCCGGCCACCAGCCCAATCAAGAGGGCGCTGAACGGCTGCACAAACCCCGACGCCGGCGTAATCGCCACCAGCCCCGCCACCGCCCCTGAGATCGCCCCCAGCGCCGTCGGCTTGCCGTTATGAATCCACTCCGCCACCGTCCAGCCCAGCGCCGCCGCCGCCGCCGCAAAGTGCGTGTTCACAAACGCGCTCGTCGCCAGCGAACTCGCCCCCAGCGCGCTCCCCGCGTTGAATCCGAACCACCCCACCCACAGCAAACAGGCGCCAATAAAACTCAGCACCATCGAGTGCGGCGGAAAATTATTGTGCGGATACCCCACCCGCTTGCCCAGGTAGATGCACGTCACCAGCGCCGACACGCCGCTCGTCACGTGAACCACCGTCCCGCCCGCAAAGTCCAGGCTCGGAAAATGCCCCCCGCTCGCATTCAGCAGACCGCCCACGCCCCACACCATGTGCGCCATCGGACTGTACACCAGCAGCGACCACAGCCCCAGAAACACCGCCATCGCGCTGAACTTCATCCGCTCGGCAAACGCGCCCGTAATCAGCGCCGGCGTAATAATGGCAAACATCAACTGGTAAACCATATAGGTTTGCTCGGGAATCGTCGCCGCGTAGTCCGGGTTCGGCGTCAACCCCACCCCGCGCAGAAACACGTGCTCAAACCCGCCAATAAACCAGTTGCCGTGCCCAAAGGCCAGCGAGTACCCCGCAATCGCCCAGATCACCGTCACCAGACCCATCATCGCGAAGCTCTGCATCATCGTGCCCAGAATGTTCTTCCGCCGCACCAGCCCGCCATAAAACAGCGCCAGCCCCGGCCCCGTCATCAGCAGCACCAGCGCCGCCGAAACCAGCATCCACGCATTGTCCCCCGCCGACTGCGCCTGCTGCACCGCCTGCTGCAAGGCCGCAATCTGAGCCTGGGTAGCGGGTGCCTGCGAGGCCGCGGTTGCGGCGGGTGCCTGGGCCGGCGCCATCGCCGGAACTCCCAGGAAAATGGCCAAAAGCAGCAGCTTGCTTCGTCTATACATAAGAATTCCGCTCCGAGAAATTTGCGCCCGCTGCTTCAACCCGCGGACGAGGAACAGGGTTTGTGTTTTCGTGATCGGCGCCGCTTCCACGTATCATTCGGCGAAGGCTCACAACTGGCCAGAGACCGCCGCTTGCCGGTCAACGGGAAAACCCACAACAGAACCTGGTTTGCGTGTAATCCTGATTTTCATCAACCGCCTTCGTTTGTGCAAGTTTTTTCCAATTCTTCATGGGTTCCTGATTTTCCGCATGCTAGGAATGCAAGCCCGAAAGGCCGGGGAACACGATGCAAATCGATCTGAATCGGCGGCTCAACTGCCTCTTGGGCGTTGGCCTTCTCGCTGCGGCCCTGTGCCCGGTCTCCCCTGCCCAGCCCCCAGCCTGCCAAAAGATCGTCCTCACCGGCGAGGTCACCGCCCGCCAGCCGTGGAGCGCCCCCTTCGGCCAGGGCTGGGTCTTTCGCCTCGTTCCCCTTCAGCCCGGCAGCGCCGGCTACAGCGGATGGGACCTGGTCGTCGACCGCGACCCGCCCGCCGGCTTTCCTGACGCCCTGCTCGTCGCCACCCCGCCGTACAACTCCATCAACGAGCACGAAGTCGCCACCACCTTCGGCCTCCGCGCTCAGGACGCCATCGGCTGGAACCCCCGCAGCTTCCATTTCCTCACTGACCCAGCCGCCTTCCGTGAAAGCCAGAAGCTGTTTCAAGCTCTCGGCGCCACCGGCAACAGGCCCCAGCCGCCCGTCCCCGGCACTCCTGCCGCAAATGCCATTCAGCGCCTGCTCAAAATCAACCAGACAGCCTCCGCGGGCCAGTTCCGCATCCTCGATGCCCGCCTCGCCCCCGGCGTCTCCGATGCCGCCTCCTATGCCGAGCCCTGGGCCCTCGCCTCCCCCAAAACCCGCCACACCTTTGAGCCCTCCTCCACCGGCAGCTCCACCCCCCTCGGCGAACTCCACTGGCTCCAGTTCTCCGTCACCCTCTGGCTCCCCGCCGCATGGAAATCTCCCCCCGCCCTCCACCCCACCTCAGCCGCCTGCTCCGAGTAACCGGGGCAGGGAACCGGGCGGCCCCTCACAGTCAACGCAAACGCGGAAAACAACGCAAAATCAACGCTTTACGACCGCAAACACCCCCGTCTCAACGCCTTGTGCGAAAATTTGGTTCAATTCCAGACAAACCTTTGCTCAAATCCGGCACCATGCACGGTTCCGATTTGCTAAATCCGGCACCATGCACGGTTCGTTTTGTACAAAAACGCAACCTTGCGTACCAACCTTTGCGCCCCAAATGCAACCTTGCAGGCAAACCTTTGGCCCTCAAATCGAACCTTGCAAGCAAACCTTTCGCGCCTCATTTTCCCCGTTCCCTGTTCCCTGATCCCTGTTCCCTGCGTAGGGGTATACTGAAAAAACCATGCCGGCCACTCCAGAACGCGACCACTATCTCTTCGGAGCTCTCGAGAGCAGCGCCCAAAACCGCGTCAAGGTCAACGAAGTCAGCTACGGCTTCGAGGAGCCGGAAGGCGTCTTCTTCACCACCCTCGACTTCGCCGTCAACTGGATTCGCAAAAGCTCCATCTGGCCCGTCACCTTTGGCCTTGCCTGCTGCGCCATTGAGATGATGTCCACCGGCGCATCCCGCTACGACATCGCTCGCTTCGGCGCTGAGGTCTTCCGTCCCTCCCCGCGCCAGTCTGACCTCATGATCGTTGCCGGCCGCGTCTCCCAGAAGATGGCCCCCGTCATCCGCCGCCTCTATGACCAGATGCCCGAACCCAAGTGGGTCATCTCCATGGGCGCATGCGCCACCTCCGGCGGCGTCTTCAACAACTACGCCCTCGTCCAGGGCGTCAATCAGATCATCCCCGTCGATGTCTACGTCCCAGGCTGCCCGCCCCGCCCTGAGCAGCTCATCTATGCCATCACCCTGCTGCAGGAAAAGATCAAGCGCGAGCCCCGCAGCCTGCTCAAGACCCTTAACCTCGCATAGTCACCTCTTCATCGCCCTGGATCTCGATTGATCACTCAGGTCAATCGCCCCCCCCAGGCGCCCCCTCGCCCCAAATGGTCGCGTTAAGAAAAAATGCCTCGTCGCCGTTCTGGCGTGGTAAGTTTAGTGTTGCAATAGCAGCGGGTTACGGCTGCCGAGGGCTGCTATGCAACGTTCGTTCGGCCTGGAATGAGCGAACAGAAGATCTCGGTCCTGTTGTTCCTTGAAGGTTGAAGTTTGGAGGGTTACCTATGAATCTGCGTGTTTTCAAATCGGTCGTCAAAGTTCTTGCTTTGGCTTGTGTCGTTTCGGTCCCAGTGATTTTGAATGCTCAAGACTCGGCCAAGCCCGCGCCCAAGGCCACCGTTAACAACTCCCCGTCCCAGTGGGACATTTTTGCCGGCTACAGCTACCTCAAGCCAAGCGGAATGGCGGGTAACTACAAATACACCGGCATCAACGCTGGCGTGATCGGCAGCGTGGCGGGCTACTTCAACAAGTATGTGGGCATCCAGGGTGAAGGGGATGTCCACAGCATGAAGGAAAATGGCACCTCCGGCACTTTCGATGATTTCAGCGGCGGTTCGGGCGGCCTGATTGTCCGCTATCCCACGCCCAACCTCACGCCCTTCGCGCACGCCCTCATCGGCGCCGAGCATGTTGGCGACTTCTACGATACTGACAAATGGGGCATGGTGTTGACTCTCGGCGGCGGCCTGGATCTTGAGACTCCGCTGCTCGACCACCACTTCGCAATTCGCGTCATCCAGGGCGACTACCAATACACCCGTGAGACCTTTACGGGCGACAGCGCCAGCACGTTCAATAACTTCCGCCTCAGCGCGGGCGTAGTCTTCCACATCGGCAACATGGCTCCGCCGCCCAACATCACCCTGGCCTGCTCTGCCAGCCCTGCTTCCGTCTTCCCCGGTGACCCGGTTGCAGTCACTGCCACCGCTGGCGGTCTCGATCCCAAACTGAATGCTGTCTACTCCTTTAGCGGTTCCGGCGTTACCGGCACTGGCGCCACGGCTTCCGTGGCCACCGCCGCCCTGGCTCCCGGCGCTTACACGGTCAACTGCGGCGTCAAGGAAGGCAAGCCCGGCAAGGAAGGCCTCAAGCCCTGGCAAATCGCCAGCAGCACGGCCACCTTTACCGTCAAGGCCTTCGAGCCGCCCACCGTCTCCTGCTCGGCCAGCCCTGCCACCATTAAGCCGGGTGAATCCAGCACCGTCACTGCCATGGGCGTTAGCCCGCAGAATCGCCCGCTCACTTACAGCTATTCGGCAACCGCGGGTTCCATCAGCGGCACCGGCACCTCCGCGGCTTATTCCTCCACCGGCGCGGCCTCAGGCTCCGTCGGCATTACCTGCTCCGTCTCTGACGACAAGGGCCAGACTGCTTCTGGTTCCACCGTGGTCACCATTACGGCTCCCTATGTCGCTCCTATTCCTCACACCCAGGCGCTCTGCTCCATCACCTTCAGCACCGATGCCAAGCGTCCGGCCCGTGTGGATAACGAAGCCAAGGCATGCCTCGACGAAGTGGCCCTCGACCTGCAAAAGCAGACCGATGCCAAAGCCGTCGTCGTCGGCAATGCAACCGCCGCTGAAAAGACCCTGCCCAAGCATGCCAAAAAGCATGCCAAGCTCGAAGATCTTGCCGGCGAGCGCGCTGTCAACACCAAGGAATACCTCGTAACCGAAAAGGGCATTGATGCTTCCCGCGTCAGCGTTCTAACCGGCGGCGAAGATGCCAAAACCGTGCAGAACTACCTCGTGCCCTCTGGCGCCACCTTCTCGGCCGATGTCACGGGAACCGCTTCAATTGACGAGAACGCCGTTAAACCCCAGGTGCGCAAACCCCTGGCCGAGCGGCATACGGCCAAGAAGCATGCCGCCAAGGCTGCAAAGTAACCAGGCAGGGCCGGCAGCGCTAACCGCGCTGCCGGCCCTCGAAACCCCCGGACTATTACACTGCCTCCGGCTGTCCGGCACCCCCGGTCAGCCGGTATGGTGGTCTCCACGATCCAAATGCTGCTTTCCCTCTGCCCGCTTCCAACCTGAAATCCTTGAAGAATTTACTCCGGCCGCGTTGCCGGGCGCTTCACGGGTCACTTGACCACGATCCGCCTCAAAATGATGCGGCGATTTCCGGTACCTCTCCCGTAAACCCAATAATCCAAACCTTTTCCTAGCCGTCAAATGCGTGTATCTACGTGCTTGCTGCATTTTTTCTCGCAATCGAAATCATCAATATGGTATCTTCAAGAATCTAACGGATAAGACCCCGGCCTCTCGGAAAATCATAAGAATCAAAAGCGATGATGCCGCTGTTCGTTGGCAAGACTGTTGTCCCAACCAGATTCGCCTGCGGAGGAGCAAACGTATGTATTTCCATTCTTCTATCAAGTCGATGAGCCGGGTTCTGGCCTTGGCCCTCTTGGTGTCCGTCCCATCGGCCCTTGTTGCGCAGGACGCGCCCAAGCCGGCCCCAAAGGCCTCCCAGAGCGATTTAGCCAACAAGTGGGATATATTCCTGGGATACGATTATTTCGCTCCAAAGGGAACTGTCAGTTCTCCAGTCCCGCCCAGCGGCGCCATTGTGACCAATTCCTTTGACAATGTGCCCGTCGCTGAAAACGGCGGCTACTCCTACTACTTCAATCGCTACGTGGGCGTACAAGCCGAAGTGGCCAACTACGAGTGGGGAATTCAGAACTCGCTCGCGACCGTCCAAATAGGCACCCATGGCGACAACGACGGCTTCTTTAGCGTCTCAGGGGGACTCATCGCTCGCTATCCCACCGGAAACTTTACTCCATGGGGCCACGTTCTCGGCGGCGGTGTCCTGATCGACGGACCGATACACAATCCCTTCACCTGGGGACCGGTCATCACCGCTGGCGGCGGCTTGGATTACCTGACGCCCTGGTGGAAGCATCGCATCTCTGTTCGCCTTTTCCAGGTCGACTATGCGTACATGCACGCCGACTTCGGCTCAGGCAACTATGGCGGCATCGCAAGCATCAATGCAACACGTGTCGGTGCCGGCCTCGTGTTTCACCCCACCGTCCTCATAAAGCAGGAGCCCATCACCCTGGCCTGCGCGGCCAGCCCGGCGTCTATCTTCCCCGGCGATCCGGTCTCCGTCACTGCGAATGCCGGCGGGCTCGATCCCAAACTCAACGCCGTCTATTCCTTCAGCGGCTCCGGCGTCACCGCTAGCGGCGCAACAGCTTCCGTGGCCACCGCCGCCCTCGCGCCCGGAGTGCAAACCGTCAACTGCGGCGTCAAGGAAGGCAAGCCCGGCAAGGAAGGCCTCAAGCCCTGGCAGGTCGCCAGCAGCACGGCCTCTTACACTGTCAAGGCCTACGAGCCGCCCACCATCTCCTGCTCAGCCAGCCCTGCCACCATAAAGCCCGGTGAGAACTCCACCATCACGGCAACAGGCGTGAGCCCCCAGAATCGCCCGCTCACCTACAGCTATACAGCTGCCGCGGGCACCGTCACCGGCACCGGAACAACAGCCGAATTCAACTCCACCGGCGCGCCCACTGGCCCGGTGGCCATCACCTGCTCGGTCTCTGACGACAAGGGCCAAACCGCTTCCGGCTCCACCTCGGTCACCATCACCGCTCCTTACGTGGCTCCGGCTCCCCACACCCAGGCCCTCTGCTCCATCAGCTTTGGCACTGACACCAAGCGTCCGGCACGTGTCGACAACGAAGCCAAGGCCTGCCTCGACGAAGTTGCCCTCGACTTGCAAAAGCAGAGCGATGCCACTGCCGTCGTAGTCGGAAACTCAACCGTAGCTGAGAAGACTCTGCCCAAGCACGCAAAGAAGGGCGCAAAGGTTGAAGATCTGGCCGGCGAGCGCGCGGTTAATACAAAGGCCTATCTGGTCACCGAGAAGGGCATTGATGCCTCCCGCATCAGCGTCGCCACCGGAACCCAGGATGCCAAAACCGTGGAAGACTACCTCGTGCCCTCTGGCGCCACGTTCTCCGCCGACGTTCCTGCAACCTCGGCGGTGAATGAGACCGTCGTCAAGCCCCAGGTGCGCAAGCCCCTGGCTCAAAGGCACCCGGCCAAAAAAGCCGCCAAGGCTGCAAAGTAACTCAGAAGGCCGGCAGCTAAACCATCCGCTGCCGGCCTGCCCCTTGCCCCTTCCATTCGCTGTCTTGAGGCTGACCGGATTCCCCGGTCAGCCTCTCTTCTTTTCAGCCGCCTCTCAACGCGATCTCCTGCGCGCGCCCCGCTTCGGCTGTTGCTTACAATGGGTCCCCCGCGAGATTCCCGGCAATTCAATCCCACTCAAAATTACAATATGGTATGTTTGTGCAGCCGCGGGGAGGGTTCCATCGCTCTCCTTCGGAATGACTCAAGGTCAATGAACCACCGGCAGTTGCGGCTCACCGGCCTTCTTGTTGTTTCGTCCTGATGTGGCTGCGGAGGTAATCGGCACATGCACCTTCGTCTTTCCAGGTCCCTCGTTCATGTCCTTGCTTTGGCCTGCATGGCTGCCCTGCCTGCTGTCGCGCATGCTCAGGTGGCGCCTGCCGCTTCCGGTGGCTTCGCCTCTCCGGGCACCCCTAAGTGGGATGTTTTTGTCGGCTACTCCTATCTGTCCCCCAGCGGAACCGTGAATACGCCGATTCCGGGGGGCACGATCCTCCCTGGCTCCTATGACAGCGTCGTCAATGGGCAAATCCTCAGTGGCTCTTATTTCCTCAATCATTACCTCGGCATCCAGGCTGAAGCTGGCATTCACGAGTGGGGCATCACAAATCCACCCACTTTCTATGGAAATGGAACAACAGGTAACGACGACGGCTTTCTCACCCTCTCCGGTGGCCTCATCGCCCGTTATCCCCGTGGCAAATTCACGCCGTTTGTCCATGTTCTCGGCGGCGAAGCCTTGATTGACGGCCCCGTCCACAACCCCTTCACATGGGGCCCCGTCATCACCGGCGGCGCAGGTCTCGACTACCTCACCCCCTGGTTCCATCGCCGCCTCTCCATTCGCATCTTCCAGTTGGACTATGAGTACATGCACGCCGACTTCGGCACCGGGACCTGGGGCGGTGTCGCCAACATCAGAGCCATCCGCGGAAGCGCCGGCATCGTCCTTCACCACGGCACCTTTGTGCCCCGTGAAGGCCTCAGTCTGGCCTGTTCCGCAAGCCCCGCCGAAGTCTATGCGGGCGATCCCGTCACCCTCTCCGCCATGGCCGGCGGTCTCGAGCCCAAAGCAAACGCAATCTATTCCTGGAGCGGCGCCGGCATCTCCGGTACCGGCGAATCCATCTCTGTAAACACCGCCGGCATGGCCCCCGGTGTCCAGTCGGTCGATTGCGCCGTCAGGGAAGGCAAGCCGGGGAGCGAAGGCAGCAGAGCCTGGCAGAACGCCAAAAGCACCGCCATGTTTACCGTCAAGGTATTTGACGCCCCAACCGTTTCCTGCTCGGCCAGCCCTGCCACCATTACTCCGGGTGAGTCCAGCACCATCACTGCCATGGGGGTCAGCCCTCAGAACCGTCCGCTGGTTTACACCTATTCCGCCACGGTCGGCTCCATCACCGGCACCGGCGCCAGTGCAGTCTACTCCTCCACCGGCGCGCCCACGGGCACTGTAACCATCAATTGCACGGTCTCTGATGACAAGAGTCAGACCGCCTCGGCCTCCACCTCCGTCACCATTACCGCTCCCTATGTGGCTCCGGCTCCCCGCACCCAGGCCCTCTGTTCCATCAGCTTTACCAAAGACCCGCTGCGGCCAACACGCGTAGACAACGAGGCCAAAGCCTGCCTCGACGAAGTCGCCCTTGACCTCGCCCGCCAGCCCGATGCCAAGGCCGTCGTGGTCGGCAATGTCACTACTGCCGAAAAGCTGTTGCCCGCAAATGCCAAGAGCGGCCTGGCCCAATCAATGGCTGCCCTCCGCGCCGTAAACACCAAGGCTTACCTGGTCGGTGAGAAGGGAATTGACCCCTCCCGCATCGCCGTTGCCACCGGCTCGGCCGAGGCCAGTTCGGTTGAGGACTACCTCGTGCCCGCCGGCGCAAACTTCGCCTCCGATCTCACCGGCATTACACCGGTCGATGAGACAATGGTCAAGCCGCAGGCGCGCTTACCCCTGGGCGCCACCCACGCCGCCAAAAAGCGCGCGGTCAAGCCGGTAAAGTAATCTGAACAAGGCAAGGCTGCGTCCCCCGCGCAGCCTTGCCGAATCAAATATCTGATTCATGCAGCCGCTCCTGCCCAATTAGGCAGCGCGGGGCTGGCTTGCCAGGTCAGCCGCTATCGTATCGCTGTGTAGCCAAGGATTCGAACGCCCGGAGCTGTCTTTCTTGATCATGCCATTGCCCACTTCCCCAGCCCAGTTTCAGTGGCCTCGGCGCTTTGCCGCAGCGCTGCTCCTGCTCTCCCTTGTTCTTGCCTCGCACCGCCTCGCCGCCCAGGCTGCCTGGAGCACCCTCGGCCCCGCCGGAGGCGATGCCCGCGCCTTCGCCGCCGTCCCCGGCCAGCCCAACCACTTGTACCTCGGTACCACCACCAGTTGGCTCTACGAGTCAGTCGATGGCGCCGCCTCCTGGCATCGTCTCTCCAAGCTCGACGTCTCCGACGATCTCATCCTCGACCATATCCTCATCGATCCCGCCAATCCATCTCTCATTCTTGTGGCCGCTTGGACCGTCGGCCACCCGGATGGCGGCGTCTGGATCAGCCACGATGCGGGAAGAACCTGGACCATGGCCCAGGGCCTTCGCGGCCAGTCCACCCGCGCCTTTGTCCAGGCCCCCTCCAATCCCCGCATCCTGTTTGCCGGCGGTCTCACCGGCGTCTTTCGCTCCCTCGACTCCGGCGCAACCTGGTCTCTCATCAGCCCCTTCGGCAGCCGTGAGATTCATGAGATCGAGTCCCTTGCCGTCGATCCCTACGACCCCAACGTCATCTATGCCGGAACCTGGCACTTGCCCTGGAAAACCACCGACGGCGGAAGCACCTGGCACAGCATCAAGCAGGGGCTCATCGATGACTCTGACGTCTTCTCCATCATCATTGACCCTGTCAAGCCCACCACTGTCTTCCTCAGCGCGTGCAGCGGTATCTACAAAAGCGAGACCGCCGGCGCCCTCTTCCACAAAATCACCGGCATCCCCGCTTCGGCCCGCAGAACCCGCGTCCTCAAGCAGGACCCCGAGAATCGCAACATCGTCTATGCCGGAACCACTGAGGGCCTCTACAAGACATTCGATGGCGGAAAGACCTTCCAGCGGATGACCGGCCCCGACGTCATCGTCAACGATGTCTTTGTTGACCCCCGAGACACAAGCCACGTTCTGCTCGCCACGGATCGGTCTGGCGTGCTTTCCAGCCGCGATGCCGGCGTCACCTTCGCCGCCGCCAACGATGGCTTCTCCGGCCGCAAGGTCGAGGCCTTGCTCGTTGATTCGGTCAACCCCGCCCGCCTGTACGCCGGTGTCGTCAATGACAAGGAGTATGGCGGCGTCTTCGCCTCCACCGATGGCGGCGTCCGCTGGCAGCAGATCGCCGATGGCCTCGATGGCGGTGACGTCTTTGTCCTCGCCCAGGCCGCCGACGGAACCGTCCTCGCCGGCACCAATCACGGCATCTATGGCCTCGATCAGGGCACTGCCTCCCATCCCCGCCCCCATTGGGTTCCACGCAACTTCACGCAAAACGTCGTCACCCGCAAAACCACCGTCCTCCATAACGGAAAAAGAATCTCCGTCGACGTACAGGTCAAAGACCAGTCCCACGAGATTGAAGGCCGCGTCTACGCCCTTGATCTCTCCGGCGATACCTGGCTGGCCTCCACCACCGCTGGCCTCTTTACCACCCGCGATCAGGGCGCCTCCTGGCAGGGGGGCCTGGTCATGGGTCTGGCGGATTTCACCAGCGTGGCCGCCCATGGCTCCATTTTGGCCGCCGCGCGCCGCAATGGTCTCGTCCTCTCCCTTGACGCCGGCAAAACCTGGTCCCCGGTCTCTTTGCCCGCCGGAATCACCAGCATTGATCGAGTCGCCTTCTCCCCGGATGGAACCATCTGGCTCGGCGGCCGTGAAGGCGTCAATCTCTCCCACGACATGGGCAAGAGCTGGCTCTGGATTGAGCGCCTCCCCTTCCGCGACGTCAACGATCTCTACTACGACGCCACCCAGGCAAAAATCCTCGTCAGCTCCCGCTCCAGCGACCTCGTTTACTCCATTGACCCGGTCCACTTTGTCTGGACCTGGTTCCGCACCGGCTACAAGGTCTTCCTGGTCCGTGCCGCCCGCGGACGCCTCGTCGCCGCCTCGCTCTATGACGGCGTCCTCGTTGAGCCGCGCATGCGCTCCAACGATCTCGTCCGCAGGTGATCCACCTCACCCGCATTCTGTATCATTGAGCTATGCAGCAGAATCTCCAGGCCGCCGCCGCCCCACGCCCCACCCCAGCGCCCTTTCAGAGTCATGACCCGCGCCTCCAGCCCATTGCCGAGAAGGTCCTGGCCGGCGAGCGCCTCAGCTTCGACGATGGCCTCGTTCTGTACGGCTCCAGTGACGTCCTCGCCGTCGGGTGGCTGGCCAACTCCGTCCGCGAGCGCCTCCATGGCGACATTACCTACTTCAACGTCAATCGCCACATCAATCCCACCAACGTCTGCGTCGCCAACTGCAAGCTCTGCGCCTTCGGCCGCAAAAAAGGCGATCCCCTCGGCTACACCATGGCTCTTGAAGAGGCCTGGGAGACCGCGGCCTCCGGCTACTCCGAGGCCGTCACTGAATTCCACATCGTCGGCGGCCTTCACCCTGACCTGCCCCTTGAATACTTCCTCGATCTCGTTGCCGGCCTCAAGCAGCGCTTCCCAAAGGTCCACATCAAGGCCTTCACCATGGTTGAGGTCGCCTTTCTCGCCCGCCGCGCCAAGCTCTCCATTGCAGATACCCTGATCAAAATGCGCCAGGCAGGCGTGGACTCAATGCCGGGCGGCGGGGCCGAGATCTTCTCCGCCCGTGTTCGCTCCATCATCTGCGACCACAAAATCGACGGCTCTGAGTGGCTTGACACTGCTCGCCTCGCCCACAAGCTTGGTTTCAAGTCCAACGCAACCATGTTGTATGGCCACATTGAAGACGACGAAGACCGTGTCGACCACCTCCTCAAGCTCCGCGAAGTCCAGGACGAAACCGGCGGCTTCCAGACCTTCATCCCCCTCGCATTTCACCCCGAGAACACCGCCCTCGACCACCTGCCCGTCACCACAGGCCTCACGGACATTCGCCAGATCGCCGTCAGCCGCCTGCTGCTCGACAACTTCCTTCACATCAAAGCCTACTGGCAGATGCTCACTCCCAAGATCGCCCAGCTCGCCCTCCGCTTCGGCGCGGACGATCTCGATGGCACCGTCGTCGAAGAGAAGATTTATCACGACGCCGGCGCAACCACCCCCCAGGGCATGACGCGCAAAGGCCTTTGCCGCCTCATTACTGAGGCCGGTCGTATCCCCGTCGAGCGCGACACCCTCTACAACGCCGTCACCCGCACTGAAGACAGCTTCACGGTTGCGGTCTAGACCCCATCGTGCTAGCCTTGGCTTAGCTAGACTTAGCTAAGAGAGGAGAGCGCCATGCAGCAAGTCAACATCTTCGAGGCAAAAACCCAACTCTCCAAACTTATCCAGATCGTTGAGCGTGGGGAAGACGTAGTCATCGCTCGCGCTGGAAAGCCGGTAGTGCGCCTCACCCAACTTGAGCCAGTCAAAAAGCCGATCGTCTTTGGCCTGATGGAAGGCGAAATTTGGATGGCGGATGACTTCGATGCGCCTCTGCCGGAAGATTTCCTGATTACGCCTGAGGCCTGACCGTGCGTCTCCTCCTCGATACCAATATTTTCCTGTGGGTTGTCGGCCGTAGTCCACGGCTCAGCGACCGGGGGAAGGAATATCTAAAAAGCGCAAACGCCATTTACGTGTCGTCCGCTACGATCTGGGAGATCGCCATCAAGGTGCGGCTGGGCAAACTGCATGCCGATCCTGACGCGCTGATCAACATGATCGAGGCCAGCGGATTTGAAGAGTTTCCGGTCCTTGCCCGTCACGCGGTCGGTGTCGCCCGAATGCCACTGCACCATGGAGATCCCTTCGACCGCCTTCTCGTCGCCCAGGCATTCACCGAATCCATGCATCTGCTCACAGCAGACGAGAAACTGCTAGAGTATTCTGATCTTGTAATCCACGTCTGAGCATCACGGCTTGTAAGGAGGTTCATACCATGGAAGGTTTCGGCCCGGCTGCGTTGATGGGGCTATGCGTAGGGTTCCTCTGGGGAATCGGCTGTTCCCTCGCCATTCTCTACTCCATCTTCCTCGGTGGCTACCGCCGCGCCATCAAAGACTCGCTGGCCGACGTCAAGCCCCGACGCTACTCTGAGAACCTCGCCAAAATCGAAGCCAAGCGCGTAAGAAAGGCAGCCCGCAAGCAAGCCGCCGCTGTCCAGCAATAGAGCAGCCCCCATGACCGCCTACGTCGTCCTCCTGCGCGCCATCAACGTGCTTGGCTCCGGCAAGCTCCCCATGGCCCAGCTCAAAACCATCTGCGAAAATGCAGGCTTCCGCTCCGTCCGCACTTACATCGCCAGCGGAAACGTCGTCTTTCAATCCCCCCAAAAAGAAGCCCAGGTCCGAGCCCTGCTCCAGCCGCCCATCGCCGCCGTCCTTGGCAAACCGGCCGGCATCTTCGTCCGCACCGCCGAGGAGATGGCCGCCGTCCACGCAGCCAATCCCTTCCCCGACAAGCCCGCTGATCGAACCGTGGCCTTCTTCCTTAACGAGCCGCCCCCGCCAGATGCCCACCTCAACGTCTCCAACAACGCCGGCGAACAGCTCCGCCTCGGCCTCCGCGAAATATACGTCCATTACCCCGATGGCATCGGCCAGTCCCGCATCAAGATCCCTGCCGCCCTCCCCGGCACTGCCCGCAACATGAACACCATCGCCAAACTCGCTGAGTTAGCCGCCGCGCTCTGAGCTTCGCCTCAATCCCCAGCCGCCCTCCCTCCAGAAGCACCCACCAGCCCACTTACAGCCATCAACTGAACATTGACTGCCGACTTGGCGACCATCGGACCGCAATCCGCAGTTGCGGCGGCCGTAAACAGGCGGTTTGCCTCTGCTTTCCATGCTTCATGTGTTGAAATGCCTTCATAATCTTGACCATGAGCATGATCGGAGCGCCCTTGTCGCTCTCCTGGTCAACGGTCCCAGCCATGTACAGATCCAGTTCCGGAGCATAGTAAAGAAACGAGCCGATTGAACCGCTGTGGCCCCAGATGGCGGGCACCTTGACAATCCGGTTGATCAACGAGGGAACCACAAATTCCATCGTCCCAAAGCCATATTGGAACGGCATTCCGGTATTCGAAAGTGGCCTCCACCGGTGCATCTTCGCCAGCGTATCGGTCCGGACCAGGCGCCCTTGCTGAAGCGCTTTCATAAACAAGATCAAGTCCTCCGTCGTTGATACGATGCCGCCATCGGCCCAGTAGAAAGTGCTCGCGCGCATTCGGGTGATGTCTTCATCCTTTGAAAACACATTCGCGGGCGCTGCGGCAGGCTTCGCCAAGGATTCTGAAAGACCCACCAGCCATGTATGTTTGAGGCCCAATGGACGAAAGAAGAACTCTTCCAGCACTGCTTGCAGCGGTTTCCCAGTTCTAGCCTCGATGATCTTGCCCAACAGCTGGTAATTCGTATCGCTGTAGAAAGCCTTTGCGCCCGGTCTGAATCTCGGCGTCATTTCATCCCGAGCCCGCGCAATCTCCTCGTCCACCGTCCATCTCCGCTGCTGGTCGGCCTTGAAGATTTCAAACAAGGTCTTTCCATCCTTGCCTTTTTCGTCATAGTAGTCCGGGATGCCTGAGGTCTGGGCCAGCAACTGCTCAACCGTGATCTCATTGGAAAAATCATGGCCTCCGTACACCTGAATGCCATGGATCGTTCGTTCCGGCAAGTATTTCGCGATAGGATCGCTCAGGGCGATCAGCCCCTTTTCATACAGCATCATTACGGCGGTCGCGGTAAAGAGCTTGGTCGTGCTGGCAATATAAAAGGGAGTAGCCGGTGTCATCGGCGCCTTGCCTTCCTGGTTCGCGGCTCCCGCCGCACCACACCAGGTGAACGAGCCATCTCCTTTGCTCACGCACAAAACTGCATTTCGGATCGGTTTGCCCCGTCCCACAGCGGCGCTCAGAATCGACTCCAATTGCTTGCGGATATCTCCAGCGTGTGGCCTGATCAATTGCCTGCCGGCCAGAACGATTCCCACAAGAGCAATCGCGGACAACCCTGGAAAAAGCCTTATCCTTTTCACTTGGCGTATCCTCTTCCAATCGTCGCCCTCACTGTCTCACCACCACCCCGCCCTTCATCACAAACTTCACCCGCTCCACTGCCGTAATATCCTCCACCGGATTCCCCGGCACCGCCACAATATCCGCCAGATAGCCAGCCTTCAATTCCCCAATCTCCCCCGCCCAACCCAGCAGCTTGGCGCCATTGATCAAATCCGCCTGCAGCACCGCCAGCGGCTTCATCCCGTAGCGCACCATCAGCTCCAATTCGCGCGCTTGCGTCCCATGCGGAAACGGCCCCACATCTGACCCCACCGCAAATGGAACTCCCGCCGCCACCTGCCGTTTGAACTCACCCGCCTTATAGTCAAACAGCGCCTGCTCTTTCGCGGCCTTCGCGGGCGTCGCCGCGTGCTGCGCAAAATACTCAAAGATCGTAAACGTCGGTACTGCCGGAATCAGCTTCTCCTTCATCAGCCGCATCGTCTCGTCGCTCAACTGCGTCGCGTGATCAATCGAAGCCACGCCCGCCTGCGCCGCATACAGCGTCCCCGGCTCGCCCATCGCATGCACCGCAACCACTTCGCCCAGCCGCCGCCCCTCGGCAACCGCCGCCTCCAGTTGCGCCTCAGAATATTGGAAAGGCGTATGCAATTCGCCCGCAATCATCCGGTCCGGCCCGGTCTCGTAGATCTTGGCAAAGTCCGCGCCCTCCTTGTGCTGCGCCCGCATCACCTCCACAATCTGCTCGGCTGAGTTCGCATAGTCGGCATTCGACAGCACGTGTTGCGCCGGGTTGTAGCCGATCGCGTCCTCGTGCCCGCCCAGCAGGTCAATCGCGTTCCCGCTCATCCGCATGCGCGGTCCCAGGATCAGCCCGCTGTCAATCGCGTCCCGCACCGCCGTGTCCGCTGACCCCGCGCCCTCCGTGCCCATATCCCGCTCTGCCGTGAACCCCGCCAGCAGGTCAGCCTTCGCCGCCTCGGCCGCCAGCAGCGTCCGCCATGGCACTGACTCCTGCACCGTTTGCAAATCCTCCGCCCCCGGATGCAGAAACAGGTGAACATGCGCGTCAATCAGCCCCGGCATCAGCGTCACGTCGCCCAGGTCCATCACCCGCGCTCCCTGCGGACGATCCACCCGCATCCCCGCCGCCTTGATCCGCTCCCCCTCCACCAGAACCTCGCCCGGCTCAAGCAGTTTGCCGCTCGCCACATCCAGCAGCCGCGCCGCGTGCAGCACAAGGGGCGCGCCGCCCTGCGCCCGGGCAGGGAAGGGAACAGTTGCTGCCATCACGCACAGGCTCATCAAGCCGGCCCGCAACAAGAACTTGCGTTGCAATGAGAAAGTCATCATGGATTTAGACTATGCCCCATCCAGCTCACCTTGTCGATAGACTTCAATGTCCAATGTGTGTCCCAGGCTTCCACCGCCCACGCCTCTCAACGGATCATCTGATACACTCTGTCCAAACTCCATTGGGACCTCACTCCAACAGACTTTGTCCGTTTTAGAGAAGATTCAGCAGCTTCTCATGAGAACGCCATCATGCCCAAGCTTCTCCAGCCCTTCCGCTCTCTTCTCTTCATCGCCCTCCCGCTCGCTCTCGCCATCCTTTGCCCCACTGGCGCTGCGGCCCAGACCTTCGAGCGCCCCGTCCTCGCGCCGCGCATTACGAAGGCCGTCGACGAGTCCTCCCTCGTCACGCTCCATGGCAACACCCACCCGCTCGCGCAAGCGAAATCCGACTCCGGTCCGGCGCCTCTCTCCATGCCCGCCAACCGCCTGCTCCTGGTCCTCACCCGCAGTGCCCAGCAGGAGGCCGACCTCCAGGTCTATCTTCAGTCGCTCCAGGACGCTAACTCCCCCAACTATCGCCGCTACCTGACCCCCGAAGACTTCGGCCGCCGCTTCGGCGTCCAGGACGAAGACCTCAACGCCATCCAGACCTGGCTCACCGGCCACGGCTTCTCCATCAACAGGATCTCTCCCGGCCGAACTGCCCTTGAGTTCTCCGGCACCGTCGCCCAGGTGCAGTCCGCCTTCCACACCACCATCCATCGCTACACGATCGGCGAGCAGCAGCACTGGGCCAATGCTTCTGACCCGCGCATTCCCACGGCTCTCGCCCCCGTCGTCGCCGGCATCGCCGCCCTCAATAGCTTCAAACCCGCTTCCCAAGCCGTCCGCGGCCCTGACGGGCTCTACAGCGCCGCAACCGGAACCGTCACACCCGCCTATACCACCGGGACCGCCAGAACCGGCTATTACCTCTATGTAACCCCTGCCGACGCGGCCACCATCTACGACACCCCCACCCTCCTCAATGCCAACTACACCGGCGCCACGCTCGACGGCACCGGCGTTACCATCGGCATCGCCGGCGACTCCAACATCACCCCCTCGCAGAACGCCAACTACCGCGCTACCTTTGGCCTCCCTGCCAAGCCCACCACCGTGGTCATTGATGGCAACGATCCCGGACTAAACGGCGACGCCCTCGAAGCCTACCTCGACACCCAGGTCGCCAGCGGCATCGCTCCCAATGCCAATGTCATCCTTTACACCGCCGCCAACACTGAGCTCAGCTACGGCCTCTTCCTCGCCGTCCAGCGCGCCCTTGACGATAACCAGGTTGACATCCTCAACGTAAGCTTTGGCGCTTGCGAGTCCGCCCAGGGCGCCGCCGGCAACCAGTACATCCTCAACCTCTGGGAACAGGCCGCCGCGCAAGGCATCGCCGTCACCGTCTCCACCGGCGACAGCGGCTCCGCCGGATGCGACAACCCCAACCGCGAAACCTCTGCCTCCGGCCCGCTCGCAGTGAACGGCCTGGCCTCTACCCCTTTCAACATTGCCGTGGGCGGAACCGACTTCGATGTCCTCTACTCCCGCTTCCCGATCAGTTTCAACCTCTACGTCGACCTCACAAACGCTCTGCCCAACCATCGTAGTGCCCTCAAGTACATTCCCGAAGAGCCCTGGAACAACTCCACCGTCGCAAATGCGCTTCTTGCGCAAAACACCCCATGGACCGCGCTCGGCTACCCAGGTAACGACAACATCCAGTCTGGAGGAGGCGGCGCCAGTAATTGCATTCAGAGCACGCAAAGCACCTGCGGCGGCGGCTATCTGGTTCCATCCTGGCAAACAGCCTTTGCTCTCGACAAAACAGGCCGAAACCTCCCTGACGTCTCCTTGCTCGCCGGGAACGGCCTATACGGCGCACTCTGGGGCATCTGCACTGACCTCGAAGTCAACGCCGCCGGCGCCGCCCTGAAGAACTGCGCCGCCGGCACCAGGGGCAACAACTTCAATCTCACCGGCGTCGGTGGCACCTCAGCCGCAGCTCCCGCATTCGCCGGAATCCTCGCCCTTGTTCAGCAAAAGACCAGATCCCGTCTTGGGCAAGCCGCTTACACCCTCTACAGCCTTGCCAACTCCCTCTACTCAACCGTCTTCCACGATGTCACCCTGGGCAACAATTCGGTCAATTGCTCCTCGTCCAACTCCGACTGCAAGGTCAATGCCGGTGGATTCCCCTATATGACCGGTTTTAATGCAGGCAAGGGATACGACGAAGCCTCTGGCCTGGGCAGTGTAGATGCTACGCAACTGGTCAACAACTGGTCTTCCGCAGCCCGCTCCGCCACCGCTACCACTCTCCAACTCAACGGCGCTTCCACTCCGCTGACCATCACCCATGGACAGAAGGTCGCCGTCAACGCAAGCGTGTCCAGTGCCAAGGGCACGCCCTCCGGCATTGTCGGCTTGGTCGACACCATCAATCCCGCAACCAGGCCCGGTAGCGCAAGCTTCGACCAGTTCATTCTCGGTTCCAACGGCGTCGCCTCCAGCTCAATCGATAACCTCCCCGGTGGCAGCTATTCGGTCTCAGCCCATTACAGCGGAAGCCCTTACTTTGCCCAGAGTCTCTCCAACGCCATCCCCGTCACCGTCGCCCCCGAATCCAGCACCACGCTGCTCTCCGTATCTCCGGAAGATCCGGTGTTCGGCCAGACCTCCCAGTCTTCTTACGGCTTCAACTACATCTTCGACGCTCAACTGATCGGAAAGAGCGCGCCCATCTTCAACGGCGCCCTCCAACCCAACGGGATTCCCAACGGCTCAGTTACCTTCAAGAACGGTTCGGCCACCCTTGGTTCTGCCATGCTCGACAACAACGGTATTGCAGAAATGCAAATCGCTACCTTGCCTGTTGGAGACTACAGCCTCGTCGCGACTTTCCCCGGAGACCTCTCGTTCCTGGCAAGCACAAGTTCACCACTGCAGTTCACAATTCAGCCGGCAATTACGCAACTTACCCCCGCCGACACCAGCGAGAACAGCATCCTCCAGGGGAAGCCCATCACAATTTCGACCAACTTGATCGACGACAGCCTCGGAGCGCCGCCCACAGGCACCGTCCGCTTCAGTTCCGGCCCAACTTTGGTCTCACAGGCCCCGGTTGTCGGAATTCCGGCCCCCAGCGCCGCATTGATCCGAAGCAATACCGTCCGTGGAACCGCCTCTGTGACCACCAGCAGCATTCCTCCCGGCATGTACTACATTTCGACGTCCTACTCGGGCGACAAGAACTATGCTGCGGCGGCCAATCCCTCTGTCTCCTACCTCAACGTAATCTCTGCCGGCAGCCTAACCGCATCGATCACCTCCGCCCCGCTTCCCAATCCGGTCTACACCCCTCAATCGTTCACCGTCACAGTCACCGTCACAGGCAAAAGTGGAAATCCAATTCCAACCGGAACAGTCAACATGTACGCTGCCTTCGGCGAGGGTGTTAGCTACATCTCAGCCACAACTCCGCTTTCCAAGGGATCAGCGGCCTTCACCGTCCCTGCCTATGCGTTTCCGGCTGGCGCAGATGGATTCAATGTCAATTACTCGGGAGATTCAATCTATGCGCCGGCCACCACAGTGATTCTGGTCAATATCTCTTATGTCAATCCCACCATCACCATCGTTCCAGCCGCCAAAACCATCAATTACAACCAGACCCTCAACGTCACCGTCACAGCCTCCGGCCTTTATCCAAATATTCCTTTGAATGGAAAGATTTATATCGGCGGAGGACTTCAATCCGTTCTCTTTCCCATCAACAATGGCACGCTCTCCACAACGCTTCCGGTTGGATTACTCGCCGTAGGCTCCAACAGTCTGGGTGCCTACTACCAGGGTGATGGCAAAACCTACAGTCCGGCAGCCGGATTCGCCACCGTAACCGTCACAGGTCTCACGCCCGCGATGGCATCCATCCCCGCATCCTCAAGCATCAATGCCGTTCAACCACTCAATGTCACAACAAGCGTATCGGGCCCCAGCGGCAGTCCAGCACCCACCGGTACCGTCATCCTCAAATGGAGTGGAGGATCGACCTTCGGTAATCTGCCAGGCGTTGCCGGAAGAAACCAGATCACGCTCCCCGTCACATTTGGCCAAGCGAACCAGGGCAGCTACACCGTCACAGCAACCTACAGCGGCGACAATGTCTACAGTCCCGGCGCCACATCTTTCTCTGAGATGGTCTTGCCGGCGCCTGCGTCTCTTACGCTATTATCCGGCTCTAACCAATCCACGGTCTATGGATCAACCTTCTCCAGGCCGCTTGCCGTATTGGCTCGTGACGCAAAGGGCAATCCCGTGCCCAACGTCACTGTCTACTTCAATCCTCAGGGACCTGGCCTTTCCTTCATCCCGCCGCCTGCCATTCCCAACTACTCCGACGGCATCCTTACAGGTTCAAACGGCCAGGCCTCGCTGATGGCGGTGGCCACTCTCGTGGGCAATCTCTCGGCGACCGCAAGCGTCGATGGCGCACCCAACCCAATCACCTTCACCCTCACTGCAACCAAGGCCCCGCTCACCGTAACCGCCAACAACCTCACCGCTCCCTACAACCAGCCAATCCCCAGGCTCACTTACGCCGCCACTGGCTTCGTCAACGGGGACGCATCCTCCGTCCTCAGCGGCTCTCCATCCCTCGCTACCACCGCGAAACAGGGCTCTCCCGCAGGCACATATCCCATCACCATCACTCAGGGAACGCTCACCTCGGCGAACTACACCTTCACCTTGACCAACGGTACCCTCACCATCACCAAATAGCGCGGCAGTGCCGCTAGCAGCCCGGATGCGGGTTCTTGAACACAAGCTCCGTCGGCAGCCAGTCTGACAGCCGCTTCTCATTCAATTCGGCATCTGCGGCCTGCGGCGAGATGGACGACCGGGCAAGCATCACCGATATCTTGATCTTCCCCTTCACGCAATATGCCCCCAGAATCCTTCCCAGCCCCTTGTCTGCCTGGGCCATGTAGTCCGCCGGAAGGCTCCCCTCCGTGCCCACCATATCCACCGGCCCCATCGTCATCTGGTCGGTCACCGGAGTGTTGCTCTTCACCCCCGATGAGTCAAAGCGCACCACCAGAACGGCTCTTCTCTCCAACCCGTCAGGATTCGCCGTGTAGTTGATACCCGGAAGCGTAATGCCCGCAGGGTTCGGCGCGGCCGCCTTCGTATCAAATGCCAGACGGTAGGGCGCCCCCTTCCACTTTGGCTCCACAGGAATCCCGCCGGCCTTCCCCTGGTCCTTGCACCCTGCCAACAGCGCCAATCCCCCGATCGCAACAATGATCCCCTTTTTCATGCAATCCTCCTCGCTTCATTCAATTGACGCGCCAGAATAACACCCCTCAGCCTCCCTGAGAAAATGCACTTTCTTTGCCGGCCCAAGCAGAATCGATGCCGCTCAATAAGCCCCAATCCCCGTAACCTTCTGTCCAATAATCAGCGTATGAATGTCGTGCGTCCCCTCATACGTAATCACCGATTCCAGATTCATCATGTGCCGCATGATCGGGTAGTCCTCGGTAATCCCGTTCGCCCCCAGAATGTCCCGCGCCATCCGCGCCGTCTCCAGCGCCATCCACACGTTGTTCCGCTTGGCCAGAGAGATATGCTCGTGCCCCACCGTCCCCAAATCCTTCAGCCGTCCCACGTGCAGGCTCAGCAACTGCGCCTTTGAAATCTCGTTCACCATCCACACCAGCTTTTCCTGCACAATCTGGTGGCTCGCAATCGGCTCCCCGCGGAACTGCTTCCTCGCCTTCGCGTACTGCAACGCGTTCGAGTAGCAGTCCATCGCCGCCCCAATCGCCCCCCAGCTGATCCCGTACCGCGCCTGGTTCAGGCACATCAGCGCCGCCTTCAGGCTGTCCGCGCCCGGCATTGCCGCCGTCAGCGGCACATGCACTTCCTGCAACGAAAGCCCGCTCGTATGCGACGCCCGCAGGCTCCACTTGCCGTGTACATCATAGGAGCTGAAGCCCGGCCGGTCCGTCTCCACTAGGAACCCCCGCACCCGCCCGTCCTCCTCTTCCACCTTGGCCCACACCACCGCAACATCAGCCAGCGTGCCCGACGTGATCCACAGCTTCTCCCCGTTCAGCACCCACTCGTCGCCCACCTTGCGCGCTGTCGTCGTCATGCCTCCAGGGTTCGACCCAAATCCCGGCTCGGTCAGCCCAAAGCAGCCCAGCTTCTCGCCGCTGGCCAACGCCGGCAGCCAGGTCTTCTTCTGCTCCTCTGAGCCAAACTCATAAATCGGATACATCACCAGCCCCGACTGCACGCTCACAAAACTGCGAAACCCAGAGTCGCCCCGCTCCAGCTCCTGCATCACCAGGCCATACTCCACATTCGACATTCCCGCACAGCCATAGCCCTCCAGGTTCGCCCCGAAAAACCCCAGCTCGCCCATCACCGGCACAAGCTCCCGCGGAAACCGCTCCGTCCTGAAGCACTCTTCAATAATCGGGATCAGGTTGTCGTCTACAAACTCACGCGCCGTCTTGCGCACCAGCAGTTCATCCTCTGAAAAGCTCGTGTCCAGATGCAGAAAATCAAAACCTTGAAATTTGAATCCCATAGTTTCACCTGCCGTCCTGTTCAATTACTCAAAACAGACGAGACTAGCAGATAGGGGACGGTCGAGCAAACGGGGAACTGCTGGTGAGGTTTTTGAGGTTTTCCTGCCTTTCCCAAGGTCGCGCAGAAGACAGGTGGGCAGGGAACTGTCCCTGCTCTTGCGATTCTTGCCGCTACTCCAGAAACTCCTTCACAAACGGGTCCTCGCTCTTCAGCAGCGCATGCAGCGATCCGTCGAAGATCAGCTTTCCCTCGTTCAGCATCAGGAACGTAGTTGCCGGGTGAGCATGGCCGGGCGGCAATGGAACCATGCGGCCAACCTCCGTATCGAAGTACGACGTGCACAGCGTAAACGCGTCCTGAAGCCGGTGCGTCACCAGCAGAGACGGAGTCCCGTATACGTCCCGCTCTTTCACAATCAACTCAATAATCGTCGTCGAAGTCACCGGGTCCAGCCCGCCCGTCGGCGAGTCATACAGCAGCAGCTCCGGCTGCCTGATCAGTGCCCGCGCAATCGCCACACGCCGCTTCATGCCCCCTGAGATGCTTCCCGGGTACAAATCGAACGTCCCGTCCAATTCCACAAACCGCAGCGCCTCATGCACTCGCTGGTCAATCTCCTCGTCCGGCACCCGCTCCTGGATCAGTTGGTATGCCACGTTGTCCCGCACCGTCAGCGAGTCAAACAGCGCCCCTTCCTGGAAAACCATCCCCGTCCGCGTCCGCAGCGGAAACATCTCCCGCTCCGGCATGTGCGAGATATCCTGCCCGAACAGCTCGACGCTCCCCTCGTCCGGCCGCAGCAACCCGTTCACCAGCTTCAGCAGAACGCTCTTGCCCACGCCCGCCGGACCCAGCAAGATCCGCGTCTCCCCCTGCGCCACTGAGAAGCTCACATTCTCCAGCACCGGTGGCCCGTCAAATGCAATCGACACATTCTTGAACTCGACCACAGGCCCGTCCATTACCGCCGGGGCGGTTACATGGTGCGACGAGCTGTGTGTGAATCGCATCAGCTGAACAGTGTGAGCAGAACCTGGCTAAGCAGGAAGTCGACAAAGATAATCAGCACCGACGCGGTCACCACCGCCTGAATCGTCGACCGCCCCACGCCCTCCGTGCCCCCCGTCGTCCGCAGCCCATAAAAGCAGCCAATCGACGCAATAATGTAGCCCGAGAACAGCGGCTTCACCAGCCCCTGCACAATGTCCGGAAACATCAGGTGTTCCCAGGCCATTGAGAAATACTGTGTCCCGTTCTGGTGGTTCATGAACACGGTCACAAACGCTCCGCCCATGATGCCGAAAGCGTCAGCCACCACCGTCAAAAAGAACAGCATGGAGACGCACGCAAAGATCCTTGGCGTCACCAGCTTCCGCAGCGGGTCCACGCCCAGCGCCCGCATCGCGTCAATCTGCTCCGTCACCACCATCGATCCCAGTTCGCTGGCAATCGACGACGCATTCCGCCCCGCCACCATGATCCCCGTCAACACCGGCCCCAGCTCCCGGATCATCGTCAGGCTCACAAACCGCCCCGTCACCGCCGTCGCGCCAAACTCTGACAACGTCGCCGCCGATTGCAGCGCCAGCACGCCCCCGGTAAAAAACCCTGAAAGCAGCACAATGCTCGTCGAACCCGCGCCAATCACGTCACACTGGTTCAGAAACTCCGGCCAGTAGATCGGCTTGCTCCACAGGTTCATAAACGACCGATACGCAAGCCACGAGTAGTCCTGCACCGTCAGCAGCAGGTTCTTGGCGGTCTTCTCGATCTGCAATATCGCCATAGGTTCGCCGGTCCGCGCGCCCGTGCCCTGCGCCGCGCCTCCCGACAGAATAGCGCATGGAACCCGCCTTGTCCGCACGGTAAACTCAATAGCTAGGTGAACGAATTCGTGATCCCCGAGGCCTCCGCCAAACTGGAACTGTTTTTCTCGGCCTTCGCGGCCGCCGCCCCCCCGCTTCTGCTCCTCGATTACGACGGCACCCTGGCCCCCTTCCGCATTGACCGCTTCCAGGCCCGCCCCTTTGCCGGCGTCCGCGAACTGCTTGCCGCCATCCAACTACAGGGCCGCACCCGCATCGCGATCATCACCGGCCGCCCTGCCACTGAAATCGCCCCGTTGCTCCCCCTCGACCCGCCCCTTGAAGTCTGGGGCCTCCACGGCGCCGAGCGCCTCTACCCCGACGGTCGCCGCGAGCTTGAGCAGCCCCCGCCCGCCGCCAGCCAGGCCCTCCACCAGCTCCGCCTGGCCCTCCAGCAAGACTCGCTCGGCGGTTTAGTCGAAGACAAGGCCAACGGCGTCGTCATGCACTGGCGCGGTCTCTCCCGCCAGCAGGCCGACCGCGTCGAGCAGCGCACCCGCCAGCTCTTCGAGCCCCTCGCCCGCATCCCCGGCCTCTCCCTCCTCGAGTTCGACCCCGGCCTCGAACTCCGCGCCGGCCGCAACAAAGGCGGCGCCGTCGAGGCCATCCTCGCCGAATCCCCCGCCGACGCCCCCGTCGCCTTCCTTGGCGACGACCTCAGTGACGAAGCCGCCTTCCGCGTCGTCCAGCGCCTCGGCCCCCGCGGCCTAACCGCCTTAGTCCGCCGCCAATGGCGTCCAACCGCCGCCGAACTCTGGCTCCACCCCCCCGCCGAACTAAAGGCTTTCCTGACCCGCTGGCTCCAGACCGTCACCTCAAACAGCGCACCCCACCCCGCCACCCAGCTAGAACTTCCCATCTCCTAGCGCCCCGAGTCCGAGGTGCTTAATCCATCCGTCGCTGCCATCTTGAGCCTGTATTCATGGCCGTCATCCTGAGCCTTCCCTCAGAACCGTCATCCTGAGCGAACGGGGCCCCAGGCGTACTTCAGCCTGGGGGTGGTGAGTCGAAAGCCTGCCCTGAGCGAAGCAGAAGGGGATCTGCATTTGCACTCCTACAGTTCCGCACCGAACCTCAAACTCGGGAACCTTGCTGCAACGGCAACCTCCGCATCGCCGACGATTCCCCGCGAGATTCACATCGAGTCCCGCAGGGACCCATCGAGAATAGCCCGGATGAAATAAGGAGAACCGCCCCCAAAAAGAACAATGCGCGTCCCGGTGCGGCGCTGCCATAAGCGCGAGTAATTTGCGAAACGCCGCTCAATCATCAGCAGCCTGATAAAAGCCGAGCGAAGTCGCCCGCGGGAAGGAGTTATTGGCAATGCAAATTCGAAAGCGACTGCAACTGCCCGATGACTTTCAAGCCCAGTTCAGAAGAACTCAAGGGAATCAGAGCCAGGCCGGTCACTCCTCTGAATTCGAGCAGATTATTGGTTACGACAGTCTCTGCGATCTCTGGACGCTTGGTCCGAATGCGGAGCCAGGTCAGCGCGCAAGACGGCTTTTCGTCGCATATCGCATTTGTCGATCTTCGTAATTGGACTGGGGGCACCTCAATGATCTCGAGCGCATCGGCGATTGGACGCGTGAGTGTGAAAGAGATCGAATAAGAGCTGCTGTCCTGTTGTTCCCCTGTTTCGGATTTTCCGACAAGGCCAGTGAAATGATCCACCAAAACCGTCTCGAAATCCATGCGACAGCCCGCTATCTTTAGGTCCTTCACGGCGGCATAAACTGACCCGTTATATCGTGCCCACTTGTTTTCGTTGTCGAGAAATTGCTGATGATAGAGAACCCATGCGCCCTGTTTCGCGTCGGATTCGATCAGGCTCGCGAGAATCTGTTCAGCCGTACCGGTCTGAGCGACGGCACGTGCCATTGTTAAGCTGAATACCATCAGGCCAGTGATCGTCGTCCTGGTTAACGCAAACATTCGGCGCAGGTTCCCTTTCGTTGTGAGCCAACTAATCGAGGTTTTGAGCGGCACTCAACAGTCTATTCCTGGTTTGCTCCACCCCGCCTGCTATCGTAATCCTGACCCAAACCCCGCCTGCCCAGCGCTCTCCCGGCCTCGGCGAGGGCCAGCACTCCCGGAGCAACGAACATGTCCAAAGGCATCCAGGCAACCCGGCGCAGCTTCCTCAAACTCGGCGGCGCAGTCGCCCTCGTCTCCACGCTCGACCCCACCGCCGAAGCCGCCCCCACCGCGCCCGCCCCTCTATCCCCCGCCACACCCCTCGTCGGGTTGGCCAACCCCCTCCAGGGCACTGACTCCACCATGCTCCTTTCCCGCGGCAACACCCTCCCCATCGTCGCCGTCCCCTTCGCTATGGCCCACTGGGCGCTCCAGTCCAGCAGCGGCTCCAACTGGTTCTTCCAGCCCCGCGATCAGCGCCTCCAGGGCATCCGCTGCACCCATCAGCTCGCCGTCTGGCTCGGCGACTACGGCCACGCCACCTTCTTGCCCTTCGCCGGCGACCCCTCCCCCGACCCCGCCGCCCGCGCCTCCTCCTATCGTGCCAGCGAACTTGAAATCACTCCCCACTCCCTCAGAACCACGCTCCTCCGTTACCGCTGTACCCTCGAGCTCGCCCCCACCGAGCGCTGCGCCGCCATGCGTTTCACCTTCGCCGAGTCCGGCCCCGCCGGCGTTTTTATTGACCTCCCCGGCGACAACGCCGAAGCCGCCTACGACCCCGCCACCGGCCTCGTCACCGCTCTGGTCCGAGCCAACAGCGGCGGCCTCCCCGCCAACTTCGCCGCCCATTACGCCGTCCGCGCCAGCCTTCCGATCACCCAATTTGAAGTCAGGCAACTGAACGGCCGCCGCGTCGCCATCCTCCGCTTCCACGCCCAGGCCGGCCAGCCCATCACCCTCCGCGTCGCCAACTCCTTCATCTCCCCTGCCCAGACCCTCCTCAACCTCGAAGCCGAACTCGCCGCCAAACCCTTCGACCAAATCCAATCTGAAGCCGCCGCCGCGTGGAACCAGGCCCTGGCCCGCGTCCGCATTCACGGCGCAACCCAGACCCAGCGCCGCACCTTCTACTCCTGCCTCTACCGCGCGCTGCTGTTTCCCCGCATCTGGCACGAGCGCGACGCCCACAGCAACACCGTCCACTTCAGCGCCTACAGCGGTAAAGTCGAGCCCGGCGTCATGTACGCCGACCACGGCTACTGGGACCTCTATCGCGCTTGGTATCCCATGATGACTTTGCTCTATCCCGAGCGCCTTGCTGAGATTCTTGAGGCCTGGGTCAACGCCTATAAAGAAGGCGGCTGGTTCCCCCAGTTCCCCTGCCCCGGCTATCGCGGCGCCATGACCGGCAGCCCCATCGACTCGGTCTTCGGCGACGCCGCCGCCAAAGGCATCCACGGCTTCGATCTCGAAGCCGCCTTCCAGGCCCTCAAAAAACACGCCACCCAATCCGTCCCGCCCGGCAAAGGCTACGGCCGCAGCGCCGTCGCCGAATACCTCAAGCTCGGCTACGTTCCCTGTGACGTGGTGGATGACGGCGTGGTTGAAACCCTCGACGCCGCCTTTGGCGACTTCAACATTGCCCAGGTCGCCCGTGCCGCCGGGCACGATGAAGACGCCGCCGTCTTCCTCAAGCGCTCACAAAGCTGGCGCTCTCTCTTCGATCCCAAGACCCGCTTCCTACGCGGACGCCTCTCCAACGGCGACTGGCTCTCCCCCTTCGATCCCCACACCTGGGGCAACCCCTACACCGAAGGCAGCGCCTGGCAATACCGCTTCGCCGTCCCCCATGACGCAGACGGCCTCATCGCAGCCATGGGCGGCCAGGCTTCCTTCGTCGCCGCCCTCGACCAGATGCTCGCCGACCCGCCCACATTCAACGTCGGCGCATACGGTGTCGAGATTCACGAGATGTCCGAGATGGCCGCCGTCGACTTCGGCCAGTACGCCCACTCCAACCAACCCTCCCACCACGCCCTCTACATGTTCACCGCCGCCGGCCGCCGCGACCGCACCCAGCACTGGGTCCACCGCGTCCTCAACGAGCTCTACTCCCCTGACAATTTCTGCGGCGACGAAGACACCGGCTCCATGTCCGCCTGGTACATCCTCAGCGCCTTGGGCATCTACTCCCTCTGCCCCGGCAAACCCGAGTGGACCCTCGGCGCACCGCTTTTTGAGAAGGCAGAGATCACGTTCCCCGACAACCGCCAAATCACCATAGAAGCCCGCAGCAGAACCCCCGGCGCATTCCTCAATCAAGTCTCGCTCAATGGCGTAGCTCAAACCGGCCCATCCATCCCCCACGCTGAACTGGCAAAAGGCGGCCGCCTTGTGTTTACGGCAACTTAGGGCATGGGCCGGGCAACACGATAGACCCCTCTCTACGGAGCCCCAAGAGCTGGGTGCCCCAGGTCTCGCTTCTGAGACCTGGGATGCCGCCCATTCGAATCAGCCCACTCCGGGATATTTAATATTCTCTGGCCGAAGGCCAGTGTCTAACCCCTAACCACTAATCCCTAACCCCTGCTTTTACTCCCGCCCTTTTTTCCGAATCTCAATATTCAACCGCTTGATCTTCTGATTCAGCGTTGACAGCGGAATATGAAACTGCTCCGCCGCATCCGTCTGGTTCCAGTTGCACCGCTCCAGCTTCTCAATAATGATCCGCCGCTCAATATCTTCCAGGATGTCAAACAGCGAAGCATTCGGATTGTGCTCCAGCAGCGCATCCTGAAAGCTGCGCCCTGTAATATGCCCCGGCAAAAGATCTGACCCGATCACCGGTCCGTTCGAAAGCACCACCCCGCGCTCAATCGAGTTCTCCAGCTCTCTCACATTCCCCGGCCACTCATAATCCATCAGCGCCCGCAGCGCATCGTTTGAAAGCTTGCGCGGCGAAAGCCCATTCTCATTGGCATAAAACTCCAGAAAATGCTGCGACAGCAGCGGAATATCTTCGCGCCGCGCCCGCAGCGGCGGCAGGTCCACCGTAATCACGTTCAGCCGGTAAAACAAATCTTCGCGGAACCGCCCTTCACGCACCTCTTGCCGCAGATCGACATTCGTCGCCGCGATAATCCGCACGTCCACCTGGATCTCGGCAATGCCGCCCAGATGCATGAACCGCCGGTCCTGCAGCACCCGCAAAATCTTCGCCTGCGTGTCCATGCCCATGGTCGCAATCTCGTCCATGAACAGCGTGCCCCCGTTGGCCACTTCAAACAAACCCTTCTTTGAGGCAATCGCCGAAGTGAACGCGCCCTTCACATGCCCAAACAGCGTTGATTCCAGCAGTTCCGAAGGCATCGCCCCCGTATTAATCGGGACAAATGGCTTATCCTTGCGCGGCGAGTTCGCATGAATCGCCTTCGCGATCAGCTCCTTGCCCGTCCCGCTCTCCCCCTGGATCAGCACCGTCGACCGGCTCGGCGCAACCTGCGCCACCAGGTCAAACACCTTCAGCATGATCTCGCTCTTGCCCACGATGTTTGAAAAGTTATACCGCTGCTTCAGCGTTCGCTTGAGCTGCAGGTTCTCTTCTTCAGCCTTGTGCCGCGCAACGGCCGACCGTATATCCGCCAGCAGCTTCTCGTTGTCCCACGGCTTCTGGACAAAATTCTCAGCACCCGCGCGAACCGCCTCCACCACATTGTCCACGGTGCCATACGCCGTAATCATGATCACCGGCAGCTCCGGGTGGCGCTCCTTGATCTGCGGCAGCAGTTCCAGTCCGCTCTGTCCCGGCAGCGCCAGATCCAGCAGCACCAGGTCAAAGGTCTCCTGCTCCAGCGTCCGTAGGCCAGCTTCGCCGTCCACCGCCAGGCCCACTGAATACCCTTCAAATGAAAGCAGTACTTCCAGCGAGTCGCGGATGCCCGCCTCGTCGTCGATAACAAGAATCCTGGCGCCTGCCGTGCTGCCGCTCGCGGCCAGTGAGGATGCTGCAAGATTCAAGGTCGATTCAACTTCAGGCATGAACTGAGTTCCTTAAAAGTGGGAATTCAAGATGAAAGGTCGTTCCGGCGCCCACCGCGCTCTCCACGTGAATTTTGCCCGCATGTTCCTGGATAATCCCGTAGGAAACACTCAAGCCCAGTCCCGTCCCCCGCCTGTCTCCAGGCTTCGGCGTGGTCTTGGTCGTAAAAAAAGGATCATAAATCCGCTTCAAATGCTCCGGCTCAATCCCCTCGCCGGAGTCGGCAACCAATGCCCCTACATAATTGTGGTGCCCATTCGCTTCCGTCGCCACGCGCAGCTTGCCGCCGTTCGGCATCGCTTCCTTGGCGTTCAAAAGCAGATTCAAAAACACCTGTTGCAGCTTCCCGGGGTTCCCGTGAATCGATGGCAGGTCCTCGGCCAGCTCAAGTTTCAGCTCAATCTTTGCCGTCTTGAACTGGTGCTCCAGCAGCGAGAGCGTATCGCGAATCACCTGGTTCAGATTCGTATCGCGAAATTCCGTCGTCGACGTCCGGCTGAAGTTCAAGAGCCCATTCGCAATCTCCGCCGCTCTGAAGCTTTGCTGCGTAATCTTCTCCAGCACCGGCCCCAGCCGCTCATCGCCCTTCAGTTGCTTGCTCAGCATCTGCGCATAGCTTGAGATCACGGCCAACGGCGTGTTGATCTCGTGCGCCACACCCGCCGCCAGCAAACCAATCGAGCTCAGCTTGTCCGCCTGCGCCAGTTGCGTCTCCAGGCTTACGCGCTCCGTAATGTCGTCCACCAGGATGATCCGCCCCACTGAAACAAAATCCCGGCTCAGCAGCGGTGCAATCGCGATATTCGCCGTCCGCTGTTCGCCCGCTCGCGTCGTCAGCCGGAACTTGTAAAGATGATGCACGCCTTGTTCGTTGCGGAACCCATCCAGGGCTTCGTTGAATTCCAATGGAAAGATGTCGCCAAGTTCCTGGCCAAGAGCCTCCCCGCGGCTCAGCGCATACATCGCTTCCATCTGTGCGTTCCAGCTCTCAATCCGGCCTTCCAGATCCACCGCCAAAATCCCAACGTTGATGCTTTCAACAATGTTCTCGTTGAACTCCTTCAACCGCTCAAACTCGCTGATCTTGGTCTCCAGCCGCCGGTAGAGGCTCGCATTCTGCAGCGCGATTCCAATGTAGCTGGCCAGTGACTCCAGCAGTTCCACATCCTCACTCGATAGAAAATCCCCGCCGATCGTCCGCCCCAATCCAATCACCGCAATCGTGCGGCTCGTCCCTGTGCCCTCCGGCGTCTGGCCGCCGGCTACTCGGCAGGGCAGATAGTAGTTCAGATCCAGCTTGGCCGCCGTAAGCTGCTGCGTCGGCGGCAGGTGCAGCGCCGCCTGCGGATTCTCAAGAAAAATATGCGTGTGGTCCTTGGCCTCGTCAAAATTCAAAAACTCCAGTGAAAGCCAGTCCGGCCCTCGCCGGTTCTGCGCCGCCCCCACTTCGGCCGGCAGCCCGTGCGCCGCGCTTAACCGGAGCTTGCCCGTCTCATCGGCCAGAAACACCGCCACCCGCGCCACCAGCAGCGTCCGTGGCAGCCGCTCCACAATCGACGCCAGCAGTGCCTCCAGATCCGTCTCCGAAGTGATGCCGCGCCCAAACTCCACCAGTGCCTTGCGGTAGTCGTACCGGTGCCGGTCAAACACCCGGTCCACCCAACCCTGAATCCTGCGCTTCAGCGGGTCAAACACCGCCAGCGTGCCGATAATCGTCAGCACCAGGCCCCAGTTGCGCACTGCCTGCGGCATCCCGTTGTGCACCAACAGGGCGAACAGCGCAACAATGCCAAAATACCCGCCCAGGATCAGACCCGTCGCCAGCGTATAGGCCACGCCGCGCTTGAAGATCAGGTCTGTATCCATCAGCCGGTAGCGCACAATCGCCCAGCTGAACGTCAACGGCAAAAACACCAGCGACAACCCCGCCAGCTTGGTCAGCAGGCTGGGCATATTCATGTCAAAAAGGAATGGAACCGCGTAGAACAGCGTAAACGGCAGAACCGCCAGCAGAGTCCCGCGCGTCAGCCACTTCAGTTGCTGACGCTCCAGCGGCGTATCCGCCCGGCTATAGCTGCGCAAAAACAACAGTGCGGCCAGTACGTAATAGATCGCGTCGTAGGCCGTGCCCGTCTGCTCCAGCCTGTGCTTCAGCAGTCCCGTTGCCTGCCAGCGCAGCAGCGCCCAAACCCAAAGTCCCAGCAGGCCCGCTCCCGGCGCATACACCAGCGGCAGAAGCCACCGGCGGCGCAGCTTCCGCAGCCGCTCCTCCGGAAAACTCAACGCAAAATGCAAAAACAGCGCCGGCTGCAGCGATCCCGCCAGCACATTCGCCCAGAACACAATCCAGTCCAGCGTGTCCAGCTCGCCCGTATACTTCAGCGCGTACAGTGCAAAACTCACCAGGCAAAAAAGATAAAAATGCGTCGCCCGCAGCGCCGTCCAACGCCGGAACAAAACATAAATTCCGATCGCCAGGTAAATCAGCCCGATCACCCGAAGACCCAGCCCCAGGCCCCGGTCCACAGGCTCCGGAATCACCTCCACTGGCGTATCCAGAGGAATCCCGTCCCGCGTGATCTGGTACTCCGCCTTGCCGTAGGGGCCTGTCCGGTAGAGCTCCCGCACCTGGTCGGCAAGCCGCACAATCGGCGTATCGTTGACCTCCGTCAGAAGGTCGTGCGCCTGAACCCCGGCCCGCTGCCCAGGGCTGTTCGGCAGCACCTTGTCTGCCACCAGCCCCGCCCCGCTTCCCGCCTCGCTCCACCAAACCCCGTCGTCCGGCTGCTGAAACTGTCGCTCTTGACGAAAATTCAACACCGCAAGCACAAACAGGCCAGCCGTCAATACGGCCAGCATAATCGCCTGCAGTCGGTTGAAGAGACTCGTCTCCATGGGGAGAGTGCTTTCCTTACACCCAAAATCGATGTTGCACGTCGGTTGCCATGAGGTTTAAGCGGACAGCACCAAAGTTTCCATTCGCCAATCGATTGACAATACGCGAGATAAAGACGTTTTGTTCCACGACTTGTCAACCGTGCATCTCCCACTTTTGGTGAAAAATGCAGAAAGTCATATGTGGTCTACTGTGAAAAGTATAAGCCTACTGAAATCAATAGATGTCCGCCGAGCGGAAATCCTCCCCCGCTTTTTGCCCGAAACCGCACCCCCTGCCACGCGCATGCAGACCAAAAGCCTGCCCGGCGCCTCGCCGGAATTCAAAAGGAAATCAAATCACCACAACCGTATGCACCCCGGCGTATACTCGCGCTACTCAGGGGCAATCCCCAGGTCCCACTCAAATTCCCAACTCCCCTGCCAAAGGACATTCCATGAGAGCTTTTGTCGTCGCCGCCTCCCTCGTACTGCTGTCCTCCTGCGCAGCCCTCGCCGCAACCCCCTCCAACGCCAGTCTCAAAGGCACTTACTTCATCCAGATCTCCCAGGTAAAAGAGGTTTACTGGTCCAAATCCCTCTCCGCAACCTGCTTTGGCGTTACCTACAACCAGTTCCTCGGCGGACAGAGCTCCTCCACCAAACTCGATACGGGCACCATCACCTTCAGCGGCTCGGGCACCTTCAGCATGAGCGTCACCCAATACGGAAACTTCGACCAGACTCTCAGCAACAACACCGTGACCATGTCCTGCACCAGCAACTCCAAGGCGCCCATCATCACCAACTCCGGCTCCGCGGTCTTTGATGCTGCCGCCCCGATGACCATCACCGGAACCTATACCATCACCTCCAATGAGACTGGCACCATGTCTTTCGCCGGCGGAAACTCCAACGAACTCGTCGATCTGAGCATCGCTCAATTGAATTCATCCGGTGTGGCGACTGTCGTCCTCGTCAGCCAGGTCCTGAAGCCCAACGACCAGCTCGCCTCCGGAATCGCCATCCTGAAGTAGAAACGCTGCTCGGGCGCCCGGGGAGACCAAGAGCGTCCTCCGGCGCCCTTTGCCTTCCGTCCTGCTCCTTCTCGATTCCCCCAATCTTCCCCCGCGCTGTAAACTTGCTCTCGCTGCTGGCGTCTACCTCAGTGATGGCAGCCAGCACCACTTTCGAATCCATGACCATGGCCACGGCTCAAGATGTCGCCGCACACGAGTTCTCGGCCGTCGTCACCGCGCACCGGCCGCAGATCTTCCGCTTTCTGCTCGCCTCCACCCGCGATGTCGACCTCGCTGAAACGCTCACCCAGGAGTGTTTCCTCAAGGCCCATCGCCACTGGGCCGGCTTCCGCGGCGAATCCACCGCCATGACCTGGTTGATGCGCATCGCCATCAACCTTCAGAAAGATCACTGGCGCAACCGCCGCATGCAGTTCTGGCGCCACGCCCACACTAACTCCGTCGATATCGACGAAGCCGGCGAGTGGCTGCCCAGCAACGAAAGTTCTGCCGAACAGAAGGTCCTCGCGCACGAGCGCGTCACCCAGGTCTGGAAGGCAGTTGAAAACCTCAGCGAGCGGCAGCGTACCGTCTTCCTGCTGCGCTTTGTCGAAGAACTGGAACTCAGTGAAATTGCACGCGCCACCGGCCTCAACGAAGGCACGGTCAAAGCGCACCTTTCCCGCGCCCTTGCCAAAGTGCGCTCGGAATTGGGAGGAAAACGATGACCTTCAGGAATCAATCCGAACTGCGCCCGTCCGAGGACGAATTGCTCGACCCCGCCCTCCAGGCCACGCTGGCCAACTTCCGCCTCAGTGTCCACGCCTGGGCTGATGCCGCTGCCGCCCGCCCCCGCCCTTTGCGCGCCGTCTCGCCCCACCGCAGCAGGCTCTGGCGCCTTGCCGCCGGTTGCGCCCTCGGCTGCGTCCTGCTCGCCGGCAGCGTCTCCACCGGCCTCTACCAGCACCATCAAAAAGAAATCGGAATAGCCCAGGCCCGCGAGGCTGAGCACCAGCGCCAGCTCGCCGCCGCCCGCGCCACCCAGCAGGCCCGCGACGAAGAAGACCTGCTCGCCAAAGTCGACAGCGATATCGCCCGGCAAACCCCCAGCGCCATGGAGCCGCTCGCAAGACTCATGTCTGACGACGAAACCCGCTAAACCCGAACTCTCCGGCCATGCCGGAGTCCATCCCTAACTAAAAAAGCAGTGGAGGAATACATCATGAAGTCATTGAAGTTCTTTTCCCTCGCGGCAGCCATTGCCACTCTTTCCATCGCCGTCGCAACCGCCGCCGCTCAGGCGCCCGGTGACCGTCCCGGTTTTGGTGACCACCACCCCCCCTTTGAAAAAGCGCTCGGACCCCAGGGCAAGCAGGGCCACTGGTGGAACAATCCCGAAATGGTCGAAAAGCTCAAGCTCTCTGACGACCAGCGCAAGCAGATGGACGCCATCCTCTTCGACCATCGCGCTTCGCTCATTGACATGCGCGCCAGTGTCGAAAAAGCCGAGCTGTCCATGGAGCCCCTCATGCGCGACGATCAGCCCAACGAGGCAAAGATCCTCGCCCAGATCGACAAAATCGCCCAGGCCCGCGCCGAGCTTGAAAAAGCCAATGCCCGCTTCCTGCTCGCTATCCGCGCCAGGCTCACTCCCGAACAGTGGAAGCTGCTCCAGGCAGACCGCGGCGCTCGCCACGAAGACCGCGACGAGCGCCGCGGCGAACGCGAGCCATGGCAAGATCGCGGCCCAAAGCAGCATAGCGAGCACCGCGATCTGCTGCCTCCTCCTCCTCCTCTTCCCGGCGCCGGAACCCAGGGCAACCCTCCGCCCAATCCCCAGTCCGATCTTGCTCCTCCGTCCCCCGATCAGCCCGCTTCTGCGCCCGCGCCCGAGTCAGGCGCCAACCAGTAGCGGATTCTCCGTTCTCCGGCTTTCAGGCAGAGAGCAAATGCGGTTGTTTTGAATACCGGTGGCGGCAAGGGGTAATCCTCTTGCCGCCGTTTTTTTTTGCTCTCGCCGCCGCTCCGTCAGCCCATCCCCGCTGTACCGTCCCGCAACACCTCCGTGCCTCGCCTCCACACACTCATTGCCGCACTTCGAGACACTCCCTGCTCCATTCCGCAACACGATGCGCCACTCCGAGCCACTCTGTTTCAGCCCGGTCAACTCCGGTCATAAAATTGTGACTAAAGTTATTTTCCCCGCAACCGATAACAGGGGCATTGGCAATGACGTCCATCCGGCCTCGGCTGGATACCTTGACGGGAGCAAATTTCACCCCTCAGGCAACGACGACAGGCCAGGTTTTCAAGAAGGAGTTGTGTCCCATGGCCCTCGGTGTTTTGAACAACCTGTCAGCTATCTACGCAGAGAACAACCTGAACAATACGAGCAACAGCCTGCAGTCCGTCTTGCGGCAGTTGTCGTCCGGGTCAAAGATCAACTCCGGAGCCGACGACTCCGCCGGCCTCTCCCTCGTCAATGGCCTCCAGGCCAACTCCACCGCCCTCACCCAGTCCTCCACCAATGCCACTGAGGGCGTGGGACTGCTTGAGGTCGCCGACGGTGCTCTCTCCCAGGTCACCAACCTCCTCGATCGTGCCATTACCCTGGCCACTGAAGCCGCCAACGGCACCCTCAATAGCACCCAGGAGCAGGCCGCCAATCAGGAGTACCAGTCCATCCTCGCGGAAATCAACAACATTGGCTCCACCACAACCTACAACCAGGAGCAGGTCTTCACCGGCAATCAGCAGGGCGTCGCCATCTTCACCGGTGACTCCTCCGGCGTCGGCTCTTCCGTTGACAGCCTCTTCTTCGCCGCCCTCAACTCCGCCTCCATCGGCGATGCCGGCGGCGCCGTCAAGCAGAGCGATGCCGGCCAGTTCGTCGATCTCTCCGCTGTCAACGCCGGCACGCCGGCAACCCTCGCCACTGCCGCCCTCCTCGGCGACGCCGTTACCGGCGCGCTCACCTTCACCACCACCGCTCCCAATGGAACCACCAGCGTCTACACCACCACCTCCACCAAGGTCAGCGACCTCATCGCAGAGATCAATGCAGCCAATATCCCCGGTGTCGCCGCCACCTTCACCACTGCCGGCGCCGTCGGAGACGCCGCCGCTGGAACTGCCGCGGATACCGGCATCCAGCTCACCAATACCAACTCCAATGTCGTCATCGCCCTCAGCACGCTTGAAGACACCACCACCACCACCACTCCCGGCGCGCTCGACCCCAACACCGCCGCCACCACCACCATCGGGTACAGCATCGCCGCCGGCGGCGACAAGTCGGCCAACCTCGCTGTCACCAGCCTCGACAGCCAGACCAATGCCCAGATCGCCGAAACCGCCATCAATAATGCCGTTAGCTACATCGCCGCACAGGATGGATACCTCGGCGCTCAGATCAACACCCTCAACGCCATCAGCCAGGTCATGAGCACCCAGCAGGAGAATGTCGTCTCGGCACAAAACGCCGTCAAGGCCACCGACTACGCCTCGGCCACCTCCAACATGTCAAAGTACGAGATCCTCTCCCAGACCGGCATCGCGGCCCTCGCCCAGGCCAACAGCGTCGAGCAGGAAGTCACCAAGCTCTTGCAGTAATCCATCAGGTTTTTTGAGTAACCGTACGATTGCCTCAACTTCAAGACAACCCAGGGACGGGCGGCGGCAAGGTAACCCCTTGCCGCCCACTTTTTTGTCCCCGGCTGCGATCCTGTCGAGGTGCCCGGGATGATCCGTAAAGCCTGGCAAAATTCAGCTCGCTTCTCGGGAGAGCTTCAGCAGCCTGCGCCCAACCATAAAAAGCCATATCGGATAAAGCGGTCCTGCGGTGGCCATCAAGACCAGGCCAAGCGTCGGCACAAAAAGCCCGCCGACGAGATGTCCCAGGTCAAGCGTATGCATTACGATTCCCAGCCATGCCGTTGCCTTGCTGAAAGCTCCCCCGCGCAGCATCACGCAACAAATAAGCACCGCGCCGCACTCAATCAGCGCCCCACCCAGGATTGCTCCCGTTCCATGCCACATATCGCCGGCCATCACCGCTTCCCCGGCGCCCAGCAGTTGCGCTCGCACGCCGTCGGTGGTGGCTGCGGCATACCGCTCGCTCAGTGCCAGCATCGACAGCGGCCCCGGCGTAGCCAGCACTGCTGTCAGTCCGGCAAACACCAGCCCCGTCGAAAGCAAAGCGCTGTCTCGGCTCACACGCCGCAACGCTGCATACAGCCCAAGAAACAGCAGGTAGTAAAGCGGCAAAAACAGGGCCGTTGGCAGGTCCAGCCGCAAAAGCCCAACTAGCCTATGCTCTTCAAGCAGGCTGAAGGCCTCAGCCGACGTCTTCGGCTCACCGCCCAGAATCACCATCTGCACCATCGTCGCCAGCGAATAAGCGATCAGAACGAACGCCGCGATGCCACCGGCAAAGCAAAGGCCCCGCAGCTCGCCCGTTCCGTTTGAGATCGCTTTCTCTTGCTCGTCTTCTGATCTCGGCATCGCTCAGCCCCCAAGGTGTGTCTCGAAAAACCCAACAATCCGCCGCCGCGCATCCATCGTCGCGGCTTCGTTCCACCCCACCGCCTTGAACCGCAGCACCTTCAGCAACCCATACCCCCGATGCTTGTTCATAAACGAGTGGCCCGCCTCCGGGTACTCCTTCACATCGTGCGCCACCAGCGCCCGCTCCAGAGCCTGCTCCAACTCCGCGGCCACGCCTTTTTCCCACTTCGCCAGCCCGCCATAGCTGCCCACCACCGGGCACGCCGTCTTCAAAAAATCGTCCACATCCTTTGGCAGCGGCCCGCCATAGTTCACGCTGGCCGCTGAGAATCCATGCCCCGCCGCCAGCAGCAGCGCAAACCCTCCGCCCATGCAGAACCCGATCACCCCCACCTTTCCGTTGCAACCATCCTGCCCCAGCAGCCAGCTCCGCGCTGCCTCCACATCGTCAAACGCGGGCCCTGTCCGCGCCATCAGGTCTCGAATCACCGCCCGAATGCATACCAGTCGTCCGCCCATGTAATAAAGATCAGGCGAAACCGCCAGAAATCCCGCCTCCGCCAGCCACTCGGCCTGGTTCCGGTGGTCCTGGCTCATCCCAAAAATGTCGTGCAGCACCACCACCCCCGGTGCCGGCTCGTTGCTTGAAGGCCTCGCCAGATACGCCGGCATCTCCCCCCGTGGCGTTGGAATCCTCACTTCCACCATCGGCCTACCTCCCGTTCCGCCGGCAGCCCCCGCCGCCTGCGCCCCGATTCTACCCCCGCTCCCGCCAGCCCCGCCGTGACCCCAGGTTGAAATTCCAATGAACCGAGTCACTTGTCGCCCCCAACTCGCTCTGCCCGCCTGTCCGTGGGATACCATCGCCCTCAGCGCTCCTCGCCAAAGGCAGGTGGCCCCACCGCAGGTGGTTTCGTTGACTCCACGCCCCTTTTCGGGTATTCTGAAGACCTTGCGCGGTGTTGCGCCTGGGGTTTGTGTGTCTCAATCCTGACCCGGCCGATTGGCCCCCGGAGGGGATCCATCGGCGCAGGCCACCGGCTGCCGGACAGTCCTTCCGTCCAGTGCAGCAAAAGCCCTTCCGAGGGCCAGCTCCCGCAGTCCTCACCCGAACAGATTTGTTTGGTAGTGGGTGGATCGAAGCCCCGTCGATTTTTGGCGTGGGCATTGGCGCTTTGCGCCGTGGATTTTGTTGTTGCACAGGCTATTAAGAGGGCAGGAGAGAGATGTCTACCTTTGTTCCGAGCGGCAAGGATATTGACCGCAAGTGGTACGTCATAGACGCCAGTGGCCAGACCCTGGGGCGGCTATCCACCAAGGCCGCCAGTTTGCTCAGCGGCAAGCTGAACCCAAAGTATGTCCCCTACATCGACATGGGCGACCACGTCATCGTCATCAACGCTGAGAAGGTGCGCCTCACCGGCCTCAAGGCTGAAACCAAGCTCTATCGCCGCTACACCGGCTTCCCCGGCGGTCTCCGCGAAGAGTCCTTCATCCGCCTCCTCAACCGCAAGCCCGAGCTCATCCTCGAGCAGGCCATCAAAGGTATGCTCCCCAAGAGCAAGATGGGCCGCCAGATGGCCACCAAGCTCAAGGTCTATCGCGGCGACAAGCATCCCCACCAGGCCCAGGGGCCCGTGGCCATGGAAGTCGCCTAAATGCAGCCATCAGCTTTCAGCCAGCAGCTTTCAGTTTCCTTGCTGGTGCAGAAAGTTCAAGGCCAGGCAAAAATTTGAACGGAAGCACGAAAAAGCTGATAGCTGAAAGCTGGCAGCTGAGAGCTAACGAGGAAAAATGGCAGATCTGGTTCAGTATTACGGTACGGGCCGCCGCAAGTCGGCGATCGCCCGCGTCTTTCTCCGCCCCGGTACCGGCGAGTGGAAAGTCAACGGCAAGCCCTTTGAGGTCTACTTCGTCACCGAGCAGCAGCGGGTCGCCGCAAAGCGCACCCTCGCCCTGGTCGAGCTCGCCTCCTCCTTTGACGTCGTCACCACCGTCAAGAGCGGTGGCGTCTGCGCACAGGCCGATGCCGTCAAGATGGGCGTCGCCCGTGCCCTCATCGGTTTTAACCCCGAGCTGCGCAAGGTGCTCAAGGCTGAAGGCCTGCTCACCCGCGACGCCCGCATGAAGGAACGCAAAAAGTACGGACAGAAGGGTGCTCGCGCACGCTTCCAGTTCAGCAAGAGATAGCTTTCAGCTGACAGCGCACAGCTGACAGTTTCTCGTGCCGCTCTTCGGCCCTTAACTGTCAGCTGTCAACTGTTGGCTGTCATCTGTTTCACCATCCCCCGCCCAAAGCGGGTTCAATCCGGGCCAGACGAAGGTTAGTCCGGATGCAATCTACAAAGGAGGCCCTTTGGCCACGATCACAATGAAGGAGCTGCTCGAAGCGGGAGTCCACTTCGGGCATCAGACCAAGCGCTGGAACCCCAAGATGAAGGAGTACATCTTCGGCGAGCGCAACGGCATCTACATCATCGACCTGCAGAAGACCCTCAAGCTCTTCAAAGACGCCTCCAAGTTCGTCACTGAGCTCTGTGCCTCCGGCAAAACCATCCTCTTCGTCGGCACCAAGCGCCAGGCGCAGGATGCTGTGGCTGAAGAAGCCACCCGCGCCGGTATGCCCTACATCAACCAGCGCTGGCTGGGTGGGCTGCTCACCAACTGGGTCACCGTGCAGAAGTCGGTCAAGCGCCTTCAGGAACTCGACGAGATGGCCACTGACGGCCGCTACGAGCTGCTCACCAAGAAAGAAGTCATCAAGCTCGAGCGCGAGCGCAAGCACCTCCAGGCTAACCTGGCCGGCATCAAGGCCATGAAGCGCCTGCCCGATGCGCTCTTCATCGTCGACTCCAACAACGAGGCCATCGCCGTCAAGGAAGCCCGCAAGCTCGGCATCCCCGTCGTTGCCGTCGTTGACACAAACTGCGACCCCACCGTGGTCGACTTCGTCATTCCCGGCAACGACGACGCCCTGCGCGCCATCCGCCTCTTCACCTCCAAAATCGCCGACTCGGCGGCTGAGGGCGTGAACCTGGTCGGCGACAAGGCCTTTGCCGAGGAACTGCCTGTTCCCGAAGCTGCTGAGGTTGAAGCTGCTGAAGCCGCCCCGGTCGAGGAACTCGACCTTGAAGCGGCGCTCGGCGGCGGCATCCGCAAGGCTCCGGCCGCGGTTGCGGCCATCGACGAGCCAGAAGCCGTCGAGGGCGCCCTTTAATCATTGCTGCGCACTCAGGTGCGCAACCTGAGATAAAGCGTGGCCGCGCCGTTCGACGTCCACGCTTTTCTTTTGCCGGAATGGCTCGGAAGGCAGAGTCCTTCACCGAATCCGGTGTTTTGAAAGGGCGCTGCTTTAGCTGCGCCGTAACCCATCACCATCCATGTGGGCATTAGCCCCTGAGGGAATGGCGGCGGCGGACGAAAAGAGTTGGGCTGTTTCAACTCGTCCACTGCCCGGCTCAAGGCCAGACACAAGCAAAACCAGGAAAAAAGAGAGATGACCACTGTGACTGAAAAAATTGATGCCAAGCTCGTAAAAGAACTTCGCGAAAAGTCCGGCGCTCCCATGGGCGACTGCCTCAAGGCATTGCAAGAGACCAAGGGAAACATTGAAGAGGCCTTCGTTGTCCTGCGCAAGCGCGGCATGGCCTCCGCCCAGAAAAAAGCCGCCCGCACCACCAACGAGGGCGCTGTCGGAACCTACATCCACGCCGGCGGAAAAATCGGCGTCCTCCTCGAGCTCAACTGCGAAAGCGACTTTGTCGCCCGCACTGAGGACTTCCAGGAGCTGCTCAAAGACATCGCCATGCACATCGCCGCATCTGACCCGCGCTTCGTGCGCGCTGAGGATGTCACCCCGGCCGACCTCGAGCGCGAGAAGGAGATCTTCCGCGCCCAGGCCGCTGCCACCGGCAAGCCCGCCCCCGTCATCGAGAAGATCGTTGACGGCAAAATGGCCAAGTTCTACGAGGAGGTCTGCCTTATCGAGCAGCCCTTCATCAAGGACCAGACCGTCAGCATCAAGGAACTCATCGCCACCAAGGTCGGCAAGCTCGGCGAAAACATCACCGTCCGCCGCTTCGCCCGCTTCAAGGTCGGCGCCAACGAGTGGACCGTCGCCTCCACCAAAATCGACGCCCCCGCTGCCGAATAACTTCAACTCAATCCAGCACCACAAAGGCCCGGCGCAACCCGCCGGGCCTTCTTCGTCTCCCCATCATCAAGCTGCTGAGCGAAGCAAAAACATCTTTGCTAAGCAAACCAAGAACATCCCTCCCGCAAATCCATCATCCTGAGCCTCACCGTCTCACAAATCCATCATCCCGAGTCTCACCCTCCCACAGATCCGTCATCCTGAGCGAACGGGGCCCCAAGCGCTCTTCAGCTTGGGGGTGGTGAGTCGAAGGATCTGCATCTGTTCCTCAAATAAACTCAGCGACACCACGTTAGAAAGACAGCTTCACCGAAAGCGAAGGCGAAGGCTTCTTCCCCGCCACCCCAACCCCCGGCCCAAACCGGCTCGCTCCCACGCCTGACCCCCTCAGCACCCCCGCTGAGAATCCGCTGTGCGTCGAAATCAGCGAGCTCCCTGATCCAAAATAGAAGCTCGACGAAAAATCGAACAGCCCGTCGTTGAACTGCGTGCTCGTAAACGTCGTTCGCGCCAACCCAGGTCCCATTCCGCTCATCCCGCCCTGGTATCCAAGCCGGAAACTGCCCATCTGCGACCTCAGGTTCATCCCCAGATCGCCGCGCGTCAGTTGGTTCAGATACTGCTCCTGTTCGGCCGCGCCACGCATCTCATTCATGCCTGCGCTCATCCCATACGTTCCCCCGCTCCGGCCCCACCCTGCCGCGCCGCTGCTCCCCAGCAGGGAAGGGGTGCGGCCAAAATCCCCCCGCGGCCCCGCAAATCCCGCTCCCCGTCCTGCCCCCCGCTCTATAGCCTCAAAGGGCGTCCGGTCCCACAGTGAAAAGCTCAATCCCCCACCGCGCTCCCCGTCGCTCCCGTAGGCCGGGCCCAGCAGGCTCAAGCTCAGCCCAGGTCCCGCCGGCAGCTGCAGCTTCGCCGGTTCGCCCGGCGCAACCCGCTGCCCGCTTGCCCGCGTCTCCACCTTGCTTGCCCCCGGCGCATCCGGCATCGGGCCGCCCGTCCCCTGCGCCCAGAGCCCCCCCGCGCAGCCCAGCAGCGTACAGCCCAGCAGCGCCCGCCTGCCCCAGCGCTTTCTCTTCCGGCAATCCACCCAGCTAACCATCGCTTTCACCAACAACTCTAGGCCCATCTGCCCCAGCCCGCATAGAAGGCCATCAAAAGGGTAGACGTATTCTGCCACATTTCCGCTTCTGCGTCTGCGTCGTTAGCGACAATCCGCCTCCGTCGGCTCTCCGTCCCACCTCTTCTTTACCGCCTGCCGCCGCCACCTGCAAGTAGTCCCGCCCATATGCGATACTCAAAAAAGCATGTATAAACGGATCGTTCTCAAGCTTTCAGGCGAGGTTTTAGCAGGCCCCCGCGGCTTCGGTCTCGACGCCGACAAGATTACCGAAATCACCGACGAACTGGCCGATGTCCACGCCCTCGGCGTACAAATCGGCGTCGTCGTCGGCGGCGGAAACATCTTTCGCGGCGTCGCCGAGCAGGCCAAGGAGATGGACCGCGTCAGCGCTGACAACATGGGCATGCTCTCCACCGTCATCAACGCCATCGCCATGCAGGATGCCCTCGAGAAACGCGGCGTCCAGTGCCGCGTCATGAGCGCTGTCTTCATGAACCAGGTGGCAGAGCCCTACATCCGCCGCCGCGCCGTCCGCCATCTCGAAAAAGGCCGCGTCGTCATCTTTGCCGCCGGCATCGGCAATCCCTTCTTCTCCTCTGACACCGCCGCCAGCCTCCGTGCCATGGAGATCAAGGCCGACGTCCTGCTCAAAGCCACAAAAGTCGAAGGCGTCTACAACTCCGATCCCATCCTCAACAAAGACGCCGTCAAATACGACGAGATCACTTACATGGAGATCCTCCAAAAAGGCCTCAAGGTCATGGACCTGACCGCCGTCAGCCTTTGCAAAGACAACAACCTCCCCATGATCATCTTCAACATGAATCAGCCCGGCAACATCCGCCGCGTCGTCCTCGGCGAAAAAGTCGGCTCCCTCGTTACCGCATGAAAACAGCTCTCAGCTTTCAGCCCTCAGCTTCCAGCTGGTCCCCGGCCCATCTCGCCGGCCGGTTTCAGCTCGAAGGTTGCCCCGAACACGAAGAAGCTGGAAGCTAGAAGCTAGAGGCTAGAAGCTACGGAGTGGAGACCCGCAAGCCAGAACGGCTCGATGCCCTCACCGGCCTGCGCTGTTTTGCGGCCATCAACATCGTCCTCTTCCACTTCTCCAATCCTGACTGGTTCGGCTTCATGGCCCCGGTCGTCAACGCCGGCTATGCCTCGGTCAGCTTCTTCATCCTCCTCTCCGGCTTTGTCCTGGCCTATAACTACTCCGCCCGCGCCCGCGCCGGCAAACTCGACCGCGTCCGTTTCTGGAAGGCTCGTTTCACGCGCCTCTATCCCGTATATCTGCTCAGCCTGCTCCTAAGCTGGCGCATGGTCGCCCCCGAGTACGGCGCGCACACCCACGCCATGTTCTGGACCGGCATGGCCCTCACGCCTCTCCTGCTCCAGGGATGGGTCCCCCTGCTCGCCACCTTTCTCAACACCCCAGCCTGGACAATGTCTGCCGAGAGCTTTTACTACGCTCTCTTCCCCTGGCTCGCCAAGGGTAGGCGCCCCGCCCGGCCCTGGCATTACCTTGTCCAACTCGCCCTTGTCTGGATGGCCGGCCTGCTCCCCGGCGCGCTCTACATCCTCTTCAACCCCGACGGCATCCCTCATCCCGACCGCTGGAGCTGGGGCCCCTGGCTCCAGGCGCTCAAGTTCACGCCCCTGCCTCATCTCGCCAGCTTCGTCTTTGGCGTCATCCTTGCCGAGCTCGACGAGCTGGTCCACCGCGCCGGCCGCCTCCGCTTCATCCTCGGCATCGCCGGGTTTCTCGGCGTCTTCGCCGTTCTCGAACTCGGCCCCCTCGTGCCCTACGTCCTCAAGCACGACGGCCTCTTCATGCCACTCTTCGGCTGCATCGTCCTCGGACTTGCCGGCCAAAACCCGCTCGCCCGCTTCTTCGCTTTACGTCCTCTCGTCTTCGTCGGCGAAGCCAGTTACTGCCTTTACCTGCTCCACTTCAACTTCTGGAACCTCATCCACGATACCCGCGTCCTCAACCGTCTCGGCCTCAATCAGTTCGACCCCTGGATCAGCTACGCCATCCTCATCTGCCTGGCCCTGCTCGCTCTCCACTTCGTCGAGAAACCCGCCCAGCGCCAACTCCGCAAATGGATGGGCGCATAGTCCTCCACCTGTCGTTCAGGGAATCCAAAGAGAGCAGGGAAGGCAGCCCCCTCACAAAGAGCGGAATTGCAGGGCCTTCGGCTCGGCCCTGGTGCAAATACAACTGTCCGGCCTTGAATGGGCCCAGCGCTGAAAATGCATCCAGAGAGGCGCGAAGTCTCAGGGCATGGCTCCCCGTCATGCCATAGCGCAATGAAATGAAATGGGCTTCCGCCCCTGCGCGCTTCTTGTCTCCGGCTTGAACTCAATTCGGGGCGCTTCGGCGAACCGCTCAGCCCTCCCGTAGAAAGCCAACGGGGGCTTAGCCCCTGCCGCCTGCTGGCCCCGGACCTGCCCCTTGCCAAGGCCTTTCCCTGGTCTGGAATGCCTGGTTCCTTCAATCCCCGCAGCCCACCCGCCAAAACAAAATGGCCCAGCCATCAGGCTGAGCCATTTTGCTTAAAACTTCCTCCACCTTACGGCGTAACTGACTGAACTTCGTGGTTCCCGTGCGGAATCGCGGTGATCGCCGTCGGATTCGCGCCCGAGGGATATGGCGTGTTCTGCGTTGTCGTCAATACTCCCGAGGTTGGGTCCATCCTGAAGCCGCTTACCGAATTGCCCAGATAGTTGGCCGTGTAGAGGAACCGCCCCAGAGAAGGATCCACCACAAGTCCAACCGGTTCGGTGTCCGTCGGGTTCACGGGGCCTGACACCGGGTTCGCCGTAACCGTAGGCGCGCCCGTCGAAAGATCGATCACAAATGCTGAAATCGTCGAATCCAGGGCGTTCGATACATAAACAAACTTGCCCCGCGGATCAAACGTGATTGCGTCCGGCTGGTTGCCTACCTTCGTCGGCGGTGCAACAAAGAACACCAGGGTGCTGTCCGACATGATCGTGTAACCAATCATCTGCGACGAGGCAAAATCCACCGCATACAGGAACCGGCTCGTCGGGTCCGCCGTCAGGGCCCGAGGCGCCACGCCGGCTTCGTAGGGGCTCCCCGCCAAAGCTGTCAGTGTCCCGCCCGTGCCCACGCTGAATCCAAAAACCCAGCCCGGGTTTGCCGTGTCGCCGGGAACCGTCACCCCACTCGGATTGTAGACTGACTTGTCATACGCCGTTACGTACACTGCCTTGTTGTTGGCCAGCGCCGTTACTCCCGTCGGTACAATCGTGTCCCCGCTGTGCCCCGGAACAACCAGCGTCGCCGGTGCTGCTGTCGCGGCGCCCACCGTCCCGTCGGTCGAAAGCGGATTCACCGCAAGTGCCGCCCCCGTGCCCTGCTGAACTGCCGTGAACAGCAACGTCCCCGCCTGGTTCACCGCAATGCTCACCGGCGTCCCAAACCCCGTGGTCACATCCTTCTGCGTCAGCGATCCGCTGTCGGCGATGGTAAAGTGAACCACGTTGTTGCTGGTTCCCTGGTTAGCCGCGTAAAGACTCAGGTAATTCGGGCTCACCGCCAGCGCGATCGGCCTAATTCCTCCCGACGACACTGACGCAACTTCCGTCCGCAGCGCGCCGGATGCGGCGTCCGCCGCGAAAATGTCGATCTGTCCGTTGCTGCCCGCTGTCGAGCCCGCCGAACTGGCCACATATACATAATCAATCGACACCAGTTGGCAGGCGGTCATCATTGTGGCCAACAGAAGGCCGATCGAAGAGACCAGGAAAAGCTGGCTCAATTTGCTGAACTTCATGCGCTTCCTTCATCGTGGGCCATCGCTTCAAGCCCATTGAATACCGTTTTAGGTTGACCCGCAGCCATTGTAAAAGCCCGCTGCGGGGTGCTGCTACTTGTCCCGGCGCCTCTACGGGCTGTACGCCCGCTCCTACCACCCTTACTGCGCCGTCGGCTGGTTGTGCGGTATCGCCGCCACTGCCGTCGGCAGAGGATTCGACTTGTAAGGAGAACTTTGCGCGTTGATCAGTGATCCGTCTGTCGCGCTCGTCTCAAAGTCACTCACTGAATTGCCTAAAAAGTTCACCGTGTAAAGGTACTTGTGCAGCGCCGGCTCGACCCCCAAAGCCACCGGCTGAAGACCCGTTGCATACGAGCCCACCCGCGTCAGCGCTCCGCTGCTCGCCGAATATGCCGTGATCGTCGCGTCCAGCTTGTTCGTCACATAGACATAGCTGCTGCCCGGGTCGGCCAGAATCGCAGAAGGATTATCGCCAGTCGGGAAGCTATTCCCCCCGCCTGTTCCGCTCGTCAGCGGCGTCAGCGTGGTTGATCCCACCGCATAGGCAAGCACTACGTTCGCCGTCCCGTCCGTCACATAAACATACCCGCCTGTTGAGTCGCTCGCGATCGCGGTCGGCTTTACCCCGGCCGCAACCGGAACCCCGCCGTTCAATGCCGTCAGCGTCCCGTCCGTCCCGATCGAAAAACCAAACACATATCCAACATTCTTCGTCGCGTCATACGCTGACACATAAAGCGCCGTCTTCGACGGAAGCACCGCGATTCCCGACGGTGCAATCACGTCTGCCGGGCTCCCGGGAAGGTTCAAAGGCCAATAGTTCCTGCTCCCGTTCGTCAGCGGACTGCCCAGAGTCCCGCCCGCAACTGACCCCGCCGCCGCGCTGATCGGATAGACCGCAATCGACCCCGCGCAGGGCGATGTCGTCGAGCATGTGTTCAGCGGCTGGTACGTGTCCAGTACAAAAAGATTCGATCCCGAGACCGCGATCGTCACCGGCAGAATCCCTGGTGTGTTCACCGTGTCTTCAGGATAAAGCTTGCCGTCGCTGCCGATGATGAACTGAACGATCGTGTTGTCGTCCTCGTTCAATACGTATAAATTCGCGTTGTCGCTCGATACCGCCGCTGACACCGGGTTACGCCCGCCCGACGGAAACGGCGACGTCGGAATCTGGCGCATGAACCCGGATTCCTTGTTGATCTCGAAGACGTTCACCTCGCCGTAGTTGTTCGTCCCCGCGGCCTGCGAACTCGTCACGTAGACAAAATCCACCGTGTTGGTGGCGCCGCAGGCGGTCAATACTCCGGCCACCAGAAGGCTCACCCCGGAGACCAGCAGTAGTTGGCCTGTCTTGTTCAACTTCATGAGCATCTTTCGTCTGCAGGCCAGTTCCCTGGCCCAGCACTCAGGTTGGGAATCGAATCCCGGCCGCAGTTGCCACTTCTCTGCGCCCGGAATCCGGCTTCGTTCTTGGCTGTTTTCTCTCGCTCCACTGACGCGGGTGCCGGCTGCACCCGCCCCAGGTTTATCGCTCAATTTGAGCGCTTAATCCGTGCGCCCGCTGATCAGGCACCAGCTCGGCGGCCCGGTCAGTGAAAATGTTCCGTTCCCCACTGCACGCATGTCGTTCAGCACGCCTGCGTTCTGATCGATCACTCGGCCCGTCACAGTCGAATCGTTGAAGTTCGCCGTAAAGATGTACTGGTTTGACGGGTCTTCCACAATGCAAACCGGCCCTGATCCGGTCCCGAAGGGCTCCCCGGCAATCAGGCTCAACTGGTGCGTGGTCTTGTCCACCACGTACCCCGCTATCCCGCTCTCCTGGCCTGCCTGCCCTGTGTTGTTGCTCCCGTAGTTGGCCACGTACACCCAGTTGCCCTTTGACTCAACCATCACTTGAACTGGATTCGTCAGCGTCGGATCGTCCGGCACGGGGCCACCCGTCAGCGGGTTCAGTGACCCACCGGTCCCAATCGTGAAAGGCAATATCTGGCTCGTCGCCCCAGAGGTGTTGGCGCCTGCCGGTGCTTCGTCGTCAAGAAGGTAAACGTTGCCCGCCGACACAATCGCCGTCCCCTTCGTGAAATTCGAGAACGACTGCGAACTATTCTGGCTCAGCGTCAATTGCCCGCTCGAGTTCGCGTACGTATACGGGAATACCGTCCTGCCCCCGCTATACGGAAAATCCGTCGACGCCGTCCCGTTCAGTACCAGAAGCGATGTCGAAATGAGCGTCATATCCACCGGGTTCGCCGGTACTGGAAAATACGGCAGTTGGATCGAGTTGTTCAGCGCCGCCGTTGCCTGCGCATCCGTCACCAGGCTCAGCCGCCCGGTCGTCGAGTTCACCGCAAACACCGTGATGTCGCCGCACGCCGTGATCGGATTGCCATGCACATCGTTGCCAAGCGCCGCCGCGCAATACGGGTTGTTCGGGCTGTTCACTGAGTCGTGATCCAGCACGTACAGATAATTCCCCCCCGAGTCGGCAATAATCCGGAAAGGATTGACACCCTGCGAATAAAACGTCTCCTGCGGCGTCAGAATCCCGTTCCCGCCCACCGCAAATTGCGTGATGTTTGAATTCACGCACGGGTCCGCGGTCGTGCAGTTCGTGCCGCCCGATGCCGTCGTCCCGCGGTTCAGAACATAAAGAAAACGACCCGCCTGCACCAGCACCGCCCGTACCGGGTTCGCCCCGCCAGATGCCACCGGAAGCCCATTCACTGCCGTCAATTGACCGGTGTTGTGATTGATCTTGAACCCGCTCACAATCCCCGAGCCGTTGGACTGGGACGTCGATGTCCCGGTGATAAACAAATAACCGACTGAATAACTCTGGATGCAAGACGTAACACTGAGAACAACGCCAGCAGAGAGGGCGCTCAACAGAAGGGCCTTGCCGAATTTCGTCAACTTCATGCGATTCCTTCATCCTGGTCCGGCGTGCGCCGCCAAGTTTGCTAGTTCCACAGCAGAGCTGGGTTGGGACGGGTCCCTGATGCATTGTAAAAGCCGAGACCTGTTTGTGCCTAGTTTCTCGCGTCAACCCGGCCAAACAAAGCCTTTACCCGGATGATTTTCGCGCCCCCCCGGACATCCCGGATCAGGCGCCGCGCCGTCTGACTCCTCTGCCTGTCTCTCAGGGGTTGCGGTTTTGACTCCGCCCCTCCAGAAAACGTCAACCATCCGTGCCCGCCCGCCGGACCAACGCAAACCTCCGGCAACGCCAGCCCCGCCGCGGGGGCCGTGCCACCCCCCTTCCGTCTGCAACCGAAAGGGGGGGGCACGAACCTCAAGAAAGCTGGCCCCACAGCAGGTGGCAGGTGGCCACAAACCTCAAGAACCTTGGCCGTACCCCAGGTGCCTACCAGACCCGGCACGAGCTCGCCGGATACATCGGCTGACCCTTTGTGCAGTGGAATGCCTTGCCGAATTCATCAAAGTTTTGCACAGTCCCGTTTACCCGCCAGCGACCCGGTGAGTGCGGATCAACCAGCGCCATCTGACGCGCCGATTGCTCCGTCTGGTTCTGGCACCATACCTGCGCAAACCCCAGAAAATACCTCTGTCCCTCGGTATAACCATCAATCTTGTCGTCAATCGTCTTGCCCTGCGCCGCCAGCGTGTCCAGCAACGCCATGTACGCAATTCGCAACCCGCCGTTGTCGGCCGTGTTCTCGCCCAGAGTCAGCTTTCCGTTCAGCTTCTGCGCCGGCACGTCGCCCTTGGCCGCGGCCGCTTCAAAACCGCCGTACTCGGCCACTTCGCAGTCGGTCCGCTCCGTGAACGCCTTGCGGTCCGCCGCCGTCTGCCACTCCCGCAGGTTGCCCTTCCCGTCGTACTTCGAGCCCTCGTCGTCAAATCCGTGCGTGATCTCGTGGCCAATCACCACCCCGATCCCGCCAAAGTTCACCGCCGGGTCAATCGTGAAATCGAAAAACGGCGGCTGCAAGATACCCGCCGGAAAATTGATGTCGTTCATTGACGGGTCGTAGTCGGCATTCACCGTCGGCGGCGTCATGTCCCATTCCTTCTCGTCCACCGGCTTGCCCAGGTGCCCCAGGTTCCAATCCCGCGCAAACACCGCGTTCCTGCGCAGGTTCCCGATCAGGTCCTCCCGCTCTACCTTCAGCGCCGCATAGCTGCGCCATTTCTCCGGATAACCGATCTTGTTCCGCACCATCGCCAGCTTCTCTTCCGCCGCCTTCTTTGTCTCCTCGCTCATCCACGGCAGCGTCCTGATATCGTCGCCCAGGCTCTTCTCCAGCGCCGCTACCAGCTTGTCCATGCTCTCCTTGGCCGCCGGCGGAAAATACTGCTTCACCCAGTCCTGGCCCACCGCCTCGCCCAGCGCCCGGTCCGTCATGCTCGTGCACTGCTTCCAACGCGGCGTCGGTTCCTTCTGCCCAGCCAGCGTCTTGCCATAAAACGCAAAGTTCTCGTCGAAAAACGCCTTCGGCAAGTTCCCCGCCGCCGCGTGCAGCGCGTGCCACCGGAAATACGACTTCCACGACTCCACCGGCTCCTTCGCAATCAGCTCGTTCAGCGCCTTGAAAAAATTCGGCGTGGCCACGTTCAGCGTGTCAAAATGTCCAACCCGGATGTCCTTGAAGTACACCGCGTAATCAAAATCCGGCGTCAGCTTCTGAAAGTCAGCTACCGTGTAAATGTGATATCGGTTCTCCGGCTGACGCAGATCCGTCCGGCTCGTCGAGTCCTTTGCCAGCGCCGTCTCAATCTCCATCACCGCTGCCGCTTCCTTGGCCGCCTGCTCCGGCCCGTCCCCGGCCAGCGTGAACATCTTCGTCACGTGCTCAACATACTGCTTGCGAATCTCCTGGAACCGCTTGCTGTCCACCAGGTAGTAGTCCCGGTCCGGCAGCGAAAGCCCTCCCTGCATGATTCCCGCGATCTGCTTTGAAGAGTCCTTGTCGTCCTGCGACACGCCAAAATTGAACAGCGGCGCTGCGTCGCCTTCGGCCTCCAACTCGCCCATCAGCGTGCCCAGAGCCTTGGCGTCCTTCAGCCCGGCAATCCGCTTCAGTGCCGGCTCCAGAGGGGCCAGCCCCTTCTTCTCCACCAGGTCGGTGTTCATGCAGGCTGCAAAATAATCCCCAAACTGCTTCTGCAACTCCGACTTCGGGCTCGCCGCCGCCGCGTCCAGCTCTTTCCAAAGCAGATACCGGTTCCGCTCCCCCAAAAGGCTGAAGCTCCGCCCCCACCTCACCTGGTCGCTCGGAATTGGGTTGTTTTTGTCCCAGTTCCCGCACGCGTACTGGTAAAAATCCGTGCAGGGATCGGCCGTCGTGTCGATCGCCGCAAGTTCGAAGCTCTTGACCGCTGTCGGTGCCGTCGGCTTGCTGCTGTCGGTTGCCGTCTGCGCCAAGGCGGCGCTCGCCGCCAAAATCAAAATGCAAAAAACACGCATAAATTTCATCGAAAGTCCTTCCGGAATCTTGGTCAACCGGCCATCTCCCTCCGCCACCGGAATCTTCACGCAGCATGGGGCCGGGACCAGCTTGAAATCTGCCGCATTGCTCTGCGCGGCGATGCTCAAAAGCCTATCACGCAAATCGCCCCCCGCGCTCCGTCACGCGTCACGGCGTTCCCTCTTTCCCGGCCTCCCCGCGAAAGGGCGCTCGATTGCAATCCTCGGCCAACGCCGGCCCCACCCCAGGTCGCGGGTGCCCCAGGTCTGGCTTTTCCGGCCTGGCAAACCACCCTCCTCACCCCGCCACAAACAACCTGTCGCCTGGCCCCTAACCCCTGATAACTGTGCTATAGTCCACCCGTGCCATCCCCGAGTTACACATCAACCCGGCACACGGAGGTTTCACATGCACATGATCCTGCTGGTTCAACTCCCCATCGAGCCGTTTAACACCGCCGTCCGCGATGGCAGCCTCGGCGGAAAAATGAAGCGCATTCTCGATGCCACCAAGCCCCTGAACGTCTGGTTCACTGAGCGCGATGGCCACCGCGGCGCCATCCTCGTTGTTGACGTTGATGACTCCTCCCACATCCCCCGCCTCGCCGAGCCGTGGTTCCTCGAGTTCAACGCTACCGTCGAGTTCCGCATCGCCATGACTCCCCAGGACCTCGCCAACGCCCACATCGAGATACTCGGCAAACAGTGGGACTAGCGGTAACTCAGGGCAGGGAACTCACACCCTCTCCTTAACTCTTCCTGTCATCCTGAGCGACCGTAGTCCGCCGCGGCGGACGCAGGGAGTCGAAGGATCTGTGGTTGTTTTTCGTTCCGGTTGGCGTTCCACCCTTAAATCAGTTCCTTGATTCAAGGGTGGGATACCACTCATCTCACCCGCCCTCGAACAACCTAGCCCTTGACCCCTGAACCCAATCCCGGCGGCCCATACCCCGCCTCGCCATCCTCCACCACCAGCACCCAATCCGGTCCAAAAGACGGTGACCGGAACTCCTGCGCCTTGCCCGTCAGCATCTCCTCAATCGGCGTTCCAATCCCGGTCCGCGGGTCATACCACCATCCGCGCAGTTGCCTGGCCTTCAGTCGGCTCAAATCCACCGTTGCCTTCAGGTCATTCGCCGGAAAGTACACAAATGCATAGGTCCCTTCCCGGTCCCGCGTCGCCTGCATGTGTTGCCCGCCCTCGCCTGCATTCCCCACAATCAGTCCCTGGTCCGGAATCCGCCTGAAGTACGGCCGCGACTCCACCAGCGCCCGCAAAAACATCATCTGCCGCGCCGCCGGCCGCCACAGCGCGTCCTTCCAGTCCCGGTCCGCATGGTTCACCACCTCATGCCGCTTGCCCGCAAACTGCCACACCGCGTGGTGCCCGTACGTCACCCCGCAGCCCCCCGCAAACACTGACCGGTACACCTGCTTCCGCACGTCGTGGTCGCGAAAATACCCCGTCGCCGGATCCCACTCCGGCCACGGATTGTAAGGATGGTCTTCGTAGTTCGGCTCAAGGTCCAGCGTCGGCTTGGCAGGCCTCAGCCCGTAGTCGTGCGCAATCATCTCCCAAACCGCCACGTCATGCCCGCCGCCGTGCCCGCTCTGCATCCCGTTGATTGAGAGCCACCCTTCGCCTTCCAGAAAAAAGGACGAGCTCTGCCTGCCGCCCTGCGGATGGTACGCAATCGTCGCCCATCCCCCTCCGCCGCGCTTCAGCCCTGCCGCCATCGCCCGCCAGATCGGCGTCCAATCCTGGTCCGGTTCAATTCCCGTCTCCTTGCTGATCCTTGCCACATCGTCGGCGTTCAGCCCTGCCAGGCGCGCTGGCCGGTCGCCCCCCAGCACCCACAGCACGTTGCTGCGCCCCTTCAGCTTGCCCGCCAGGTAGGCGCCGTACTGTTCCGCATCTCCAGGATTGTCGTTCCTGAACAGCCGCGGTCCCGCGCCCCATGGCGCTGTCAGCTTGTCGCCCCACGCCGGAACCAGCGCCACATACAGCCCATGCCGCGCCGCCTCATCCACAATCTCCGTCACGCGGTCAAAGAAGTCTTCGTTCGGCCGTTTCACATCCCCGTCTGCAAATGGAAGAAACCCCGTCGTCGTCGCCTGCCTCACCCCGCCAAACTCGGCCAGAACCACGGTCTGGATCACCGTGAACCCCTGCCGTGCCCGCGTCTCCAAATAGTAAGAGCACTCGTCTCGCGAAAGTTCCTGTATCAACTGCCACGCCGTATCTCCCAGCCAAAAAAACGCACTCCCGTCCGCCCCGGCCAGCATGTGTCCATCTTCATGGACCACAATCCGGGGCAGCGCCTTGCCCTCGCGGCAGCCGGCTCGGCCCGTCTCGCCTCCTGAACCCGTGCTTGCGCCTGCTGCCACGCCGGCTGCGGCCGCTCCCAGCGCGGCGCCTGTCCCTGTAAATAGAAATTTGCGTCGAGAAGTTCTCATGTCTGAAATCACCGCGCAATTATAGGTCAGCCTCTCGCCAAGGCTCTTCAGCCCTCCCCGGCGGCGCAAGCCTGCCTCCCCCTGTCTCGTCTCCAATCCAGCCGGGGAACGAACTCCAGCCCCGTTGCGTACCATGACCTTATGAGGATTGCGGCTCCTGGTGCTTTGCTTTGTCTGTCCATCTTGGCCTTCACCCCAGGGCTCGCCAATGCCGCCAGGCCTGCCCAGTCCCTCCCGTCTGCTGTCCCTGCTCAGAACATTCCCCTCATTGACGAGCCGCTCCGCCTTGCTGACTTTCTCCCCATGCAGCCGATTCCTGAGCTGAAAGATAAGCTCGTTCACATCGCGGGCTTCATTCAGGCAACCCCCCAGGACGGCAAACCCGCTACCCAAAGCACTGAAGTCTGGGCGGCCCACACCAGAACCGCTCTCTACATCGTCTTCATCTGCCACGACGACAAAACCAGCCAGATCCGCGGTCACCTCGCCCGCCGCGAGAACATCATGTCTGACGATTACGTCTCGGTCCTCCTCGACCCGTTTCACGACCATCGTCGTGGCATCTACTTTGCCGTCAACCCTGCCGGGGTGCAGGCCGATGCATCCTGGTCTGAGAGCAACGGCCCCGACTTCAGCTACGACCTCGTCTGGGACTCCGAAGCCCGCGTCACTGCCAGCGGCTGGGTCGCCCTCTTGTCCATCCCCTTCCGCAGCCTCCGCTTTCCTCGCGGTGCCGCCCATTGGGGCGTCGTCTTCGGTCGCAGCCTTCCCCGCAACAGCGAAACTGACTTCTGGCCCCGCGTTGCCGCCGACGTCTCCGGCATCCTCAGCCAGGAGGCTACCCTCACCGGCATCGAGGGCGTCACCGGCTCCCACAATCTCCAGCTCAATCCCTACACCATCGGCCAGAACGAGCATACCCTCAACTCCATTGACCCCCTCAACCCCTTCTTCAGCTCCCGCGCCTTCGAGGCCACCGCGGGCGGCGAACTCAAGGCCATCCTCAAAGACAGCATCGTCCTCGACGCAACCCTCAACCCCGACTTCAGCGACGTCGAGAGCGATCAGCCCCAGTTCACCGTCAATCAGCGATACCCGGTTTACTTCCCTGAACTCCGTCCCTTCTTCCTTGAAAACGCCAACTACTTCGCCACCCCCATCCAGCTTGTCTTCACCCGCAACATCGTCCATCCCGAATACGGTGTCCGCGTCACCGGCAAGGCGGGCCGCACCAACCTTGGCCTCTTCGCCATCGACGACCGCCAGCCCGGCGAAACCGTCACCCTCGGCGACCCGCTCTACAAAAAACGCGCCCTCTTTTCCGTCGGACGCCTCTCCCGCGACCTCGGCAAAAGCTCCAGCGCCGGCCTCATCTACACCGATGAAGAGTTCGGCCAGGGCTTCAACCGCATCGGCGGAGCTGACTTCACCTGGCGTGCCGACGACCACTGGACCGTCTTCGGCCAATCCGTTGTCAGCTCAACCAAAGGAACTGCCGAAAGCGGCAATCCCCCCTCCTATGCCGCCGGACCAGCCACTTATCTTGAGGTCCAGCGCTCCGGCCACGCCTTCAACTTCGATTCCACCAACAAGGACTTCAGCTCCAACTTCCAGAGCCAGGTCGGCTTCATCCCCACCACCAATATCCGCACTGACCAGACCCACGCCACTTACCAATGGTTCCCAAAGAAATCCAGGATCCTCCAGAGCTGGGGCGTTGAAACCAATCAGAACATCGCCTTTGACCACCAGGGAAACCGCATCTTCCACAACTCCGAGTTCGACCCCTTCCTGTTATTGGCGCGCAACATGGTCATCGCCCCCGTCTTCGGCAGCAGCTCTGACACGCTCGGCCCTCAGAACGGCTATCTGTTCCCCAAAAACCACAACTTCACTGAGAACTTTGGTGGCCTTGTCGTCAAGGGAGCTCCCCTCACGCAGCTCAATCTCAACCTTCAGGCCATCCGAAGCGGCAGCGTCAACTACAACCCCGTCGCCGGCAAGCTCCCGTTCCTCATGAACGCTCAGTCCATCCAACTCCTGTTCACCCTCCAGCCCATACGCCAGCTCACTGCCGACCAGACTTACCTGCTTGACCGCGACCGCTCCATCGCCGACGGCGCTCTGGTCTACGAGAATCAGGTCTTCCGCACCAAGATCAACTACCAGTTCACCCGCGCCCTCTCGGCCCGCGTCATCGCGGAGTACGACTCCACCCTTGCCAACCCCCTCGAGACCTCCATCCCGCGCACCAAGCGGATTCAGACCCAGGCCCTCTTCACCTGGCTCCCTCATCCCGGCACCGCTATCTATGTCGGCTATAACAACGACATCCAGAACCTCGACCGCTCGCTCTGCAACCGCCTGCTTACAGGCTCCTGCGACCCCAACAACACTGATCCTCCGCGCTCCGCCAACTACCTCAACGACGGCCGCCAGTTCTTCATCAAAGCCTCTTATCTGCTCCGCTTTTAACCCCCTTCCTCCTGCAAACTACCCACTGCCCCCTAACCACTGCCCACTGCGTTTGTTACACTCCGCTTTGCACCATCCCAGGAGGCCAGCCCCATGCTCACCCGCTCCAGACTCTTCCCCGCGCTCATCCTCGCCCTCGCCGCACTCACCCTCTCCGCCCAACCCGCCCCCTCGCGCACCCTCCTCCGCGCCGCCCACCTCCTCGAAATAAAAACCGGCCGCACGCTCGACAACCAAACCATCGTCATCCTCGGCGACACCATCCAGTCCATCGCCCCCACCGCCCAGCTCCCCGCCCAACCGGCAGACAAAGTCATTGACCTCGGTCCCCTCACCGTCCTCCCCGGCCTCATTGACGTCCATACCCACCTTACCGGCAACCCCGACTTCGATCCCTACCGCGAGCTCATCTCCACCTCCGCCAAAGAAGCCATCAACGGCGTCGTCAATGCCCGCACCACCCTCCTCGCCGGCTTCACCTCCGTTCGCAACGTCGGCGCAAGCAGCTACAACGACGTTGACCTCCGCGACGCCATCGACTCCGGACAGATTGACGGCCCCCACATGCAGGTCAGCGGCCCGCCTCTCGGCATCACCGGCGGCCACTGCGACGAGAACCTGCTCCCCATCCAATACCATGACATTGGCGACGGCGTAGCCGACGGCATCGCTCAGGTCCAGCACATGGTCCGCCAGAACATCAAGTACGGCGCTGACCTCATCAAAATCTGCGCCACCGGCGGCGTCCTCTCCAAAGGCGACGATCCCCAGGCCTCCCAGTACACCCTTGAAGAGATGAAAGCCATCGTCGCTGATGCCCATCGCCTCGGCCGCAAAGTCGCCGCCCACGCCCACGGCGCGCAAGGCATCCTCTGGGCCAGCCAGGCCGGCGTCGACTCCATCGAGCACGGCAGTTACATCAATGCTGAAGCCATCGCCGAGATGAAGAAAGACGGAACCTATCTCGTTCCCACCCTCTATCTCGAAGACTGGAACCTCCAGAACGACAAGCTGCCCCCCTTCTATCACCAGAAAATGCTCGACGTCAGCGCCGTCGCCAAGGCCAACATCCAGCGCGCCATCCAGGCCGGCGTCAAAATCGCTTTGGGCACTGACTCCGCCGTCTATCCCCACGGCCTCAACGCCCATGAACTCGACGTCTACGTCAACCAGCTCGGCATGGCCCCCCTCGCCGCCCTGCAATCTGCCACCCTCAACGCCGCAGACCTCATGGGATGGTCTGCCAAAACCGGCGCAATCGAACCCGGAAAATGGGCCGACATCATCGCCGTCGACAAGAACCCCCTTGAAGACGTCCGTGCCCTCCAAAACGTCAAATTCGTAATGAAAGCCGGCGTCGTCTACAAGGGAGCAGGAAGCAGGGATTAGAAAATGGCGCTTCGGCCTCACCCAGGGGCCAACTTGACGCATGTACAGAAAACCTGTACATTCAATTCAAGCAGGTGAATCATGCCCGTCGAAACCACTTACACCGCTCTTCGCGAAAAGCTCGCCGGTTTTCTTGATCGGGTGACCGACGACAATGAAGTCGTGATTATCCGCCGTCGTGGCGCGCGTGACGTGGCCATGATTCCCGCCGATGAGTTGTCAAGCTTGATGGAGACAGCCTACCTTCTCCGTTCCCCGAAGAATGCAAAGCGGCTAATCGAAGCACTGGCGCAGTCTGTCGAAAACGACAAGAAGGCAACTCCTGCTCAGCCTGCGGCGGTTTCTCTCCGAGAGCTGCGGCGCTCTGTCGGCCTTGATCCACTCGCATAAAGTAAGCCGATGAGCAAGCGCATCGAGCGGGCGGCTGTCTTTCTACCTGGATTCCGTGAAGACCTGACCTATCTCATCAAGACTGATCGGAAGGTAGCGCTTCGAGCCATGGCCTTGGTCGAGGCTGTACTAGCAGACCCATTCGCAGGTATCGGCAAGCCTGAGCCGCTTCGATTCGAGTTCGCTGGATGCTGGAGTCGGCGCATCACTCAGGAACATCGCCTCGTCTACCGCGTAGTCGCCGAGCGCATCGACTTCCTTCAGGCACGCTACCACTATCAATAGGGCCCGGAGAATGCCACCGGCCTCATGGGCTGATCCGCGCTTCGCCGCCCTACTTCGCCGGCGTAATCACAAGATTCCGAAACGCCACGCGCCCCTTCTCCCCGCCTTGCAAATAAATCGGCCCCGCCATCTCCTCATGGCTGTCCAACGCCCCGCCGGTGATGCCCGGTATCTCCTGGTTGTCGATCACCGTCGTCCCGTTCTGCACCACCGTCACTCTGCGCCCAATCAGCGTAATGTCGTAGGTCTGCCACACATCCGGGCTCCGCGGCAGCTCCGGCTTCGGCGCGATGAATCCATAGATCGCCCCCGTGTGATGCACCGCCGACTCCCCCGCCGACTCCGTCTCAATCTGCGTCTCGTACCGCCCGCGCAGGTACACGCCGCTGTTCGCCTCCTGCCCGCAGTTGAACTCAATATGCAGCTTGAAATCCTTGAACTTCCCTTCGCTGATCAGCTCCGGCCCATTGCTCGGCTTTACCAGCGTTCCCGCTTCAACCTTCCAATCCGGCCCGCCCTCCCGGCTCGGCTTCCAGCCCGTCAGGTCCTTCCCGTTGAACAGCGGAATGGCCTTGCCCCACTCCACCCCATTCATCCTCTTAAGCCCCGGCGCCCGAACGCCAACCCATTTCCACGCCACGCCGTCCGGCCCCTTCGCCGTTCCCTCCAGCCTCTTCCCGTTCAATGTCCCTTCAAACACCAGGTCGTTCTTGCTGCCTTCTTCCTCCTTCGGCGACACAAAAAGCACATGCGTCCCCTCGATCTCGATCTTCGGCAGCGGCCGCGCATTGCCCCAGCGCCCCACAAACTGCGCGCTTACCTGGCCCCCGTTTTCCTCGATCTCAATCCACGAAGGCAACTCACGGTCCGGTGCTGTGATCGTCAAATCCCACCGGCCCAAAATCGCCTTCTCCGCCGCCTGTGCTCGCGGCGTCATCCACCCCGCCGCCAAAGCTGCCGCAACCAAAAACACCACCATCGTCTTTCGCATCGCCTTCAATCTCCCTCGTTCCGTCGCCTGTTCGCGCTGCCCATTCAGCCAATTGACTTGATCTCTCCCGCCGCCTCGTCCCAAACCACCCGCGCTTTGCGGAAGTACGACTCGTTCGCCATGTGGCAGGCCAGCGCCGCGTGGTGGCCAAATACCGCATCCTGCACCACCGGCTTGCGCGTCCGCACCGATTGGAAAAACTTCCACATATGCGGCCGCAGATCGTCGTAGTCGTCGCTGGTATAGCTGATCCCTTCTTCCACCGTCTCGTTGCCCGGCATCAAATCGTGCTCCGCGTGCCACTTCTTCTGGTACTCCGTCCGCATCTTCGCCGGGAACGAGCTGCTATAGTAGCTCGGCCCCATATCCACGCCCGGCTGCGGCGTAAACACCACGCTTGATCCGCGATACTCCAGCGTCCCCTTTGATCCCATAAACGTCGTGATCTCCGGCGTCGCGCAGCCCAGGCTCAACCGCACATACACCGGAGTCTCCCCATACTGGAACAGCACCGTGTGCATATCCGGCATATTCCGCCCATCCTTCCAGCGAAAGATGCCGCCCATCGCCGACGCCTGCCGCGGCGCCTCGTTGATGCCCATCACAAACTGCATCCCGCTGATCAGGTGAACCATCAGGTCGCCCGCCACGCCCGTCCCATACTCCTTCCAGCAGCGCCACCGGGCAAACGCATACGGGTCAAACGCCTTCTTCGGCGCCGTCCCCAGCCATGTCTCCCAGTCCAGGTTCTCCGGTGACAGATCCGTCGGCGGCGGATACTCCCACGCACCCGTCGGATCGTTCCGTCCGTACGTCATCTCAATCAGGTTCAAGTCCCCAATCACGCCCTGCGCCAGCAGCTCCTTCGCCTTCGCTGACACTGCGGAACTCGTCCGCTGCGCTCCAATCTGCACAATCCGGTCGCCCTTCTTCGCCGCCGCCACCATCGCCAGTCCATCTGAGGCGCTGTGTGACATCGGCTTCTCGCAATACACGTCCTTGCCCGCCGCCAAGGCATCCACCACCACCTGCTTGTGCCAGTGGTCCGGCACCGCCACCACAATGGCGTCAATGTCCTTCGAGTCCAGCAGCTCCTTGTACCGCCGCGTCGTCCTGATCGGCTTGCCCACAATCTCCTTCGCCAAATCGTGCCGGCCGTCGTACAAATCCGCCGCCGCCACGCACTCCACGCCCGGCAACTGGATTGCCGTCGAAAGCAACCCGCTCCCTTCCATCCCCACGCCCACAATCCCAAAGCGAACTCTGTCGCTCGGCGCAACCGCCTGGTCCGCGGCAAACAGCATCTCCGGCTCCAGCAGTGTGACCCCTGCCATCAATGAAGCGCCGGCTGTCCCGGCAGTAGCGCGCAAAAATGCGCGGCGAGAAAGAAAAACCTTTTTCATGCTCAAGTCCATTTCCGGGGAGTCGAAACTCCCCTGTCGATAAGCCCTAAACCGTGCGAGCCGCAACCCGCCCGCACCAATCCGCAGCCCGCTGCCCCTTGGCCCTGACTTCGCAACCTGCCGCTGCCAGAATCCCAACCGTCACCGCACAGATTTCTGGTACAGAATTCTACCCCTCCCGCAACACCTTTTACCTTCTGCAAATTCCCCCGCCCGCCGAATGTGTCCCCCGCGCCGTCTTTACATCCCGACCCAACCCCTGCCAAACTAGTCTGTGGCCACCCAGACAATCGTCATCCTCGACTTCGGTTCGCAATACACCCAGCTCATTGCCCGGCGCATCCGCGAACAGAACGTCTTCTCCGTCGTCCTCCCCTGCACCGCCCCCCTCGCCGAGATCCAGGCCCTCCACCCTCTCGGCATCGTCCTCTCCGGCGGCCCCTCCTCGGTCTATGACGCCGATGCCCCCGCCGCCGACCCGCGCATCCTCGATCTTCCCGTCCCCATCCTCGGCATCTGTTACGGCCTCCACTTCATCGTTCACCACCTCGGCGGCCGCGTAAAACCCGGCACCTTGCGTGAATACGGCCACGCCGAAGTTCAGATCGAAGACGCCTCAACGCCGTTGTTTGCCGGCCTGCCTGCCACCCTCGCCGTCTGGATGTCCCACGGCGACGAAGCCGCCCAACTCCCCGCCGGCTTCCATCGCACCGCCATCACCTCCAACGCCCTCGCCGCCATCGCCAACAACCAGCGCCGCATCTGGGCCGTCCAGTTCCACCCCGAGGTCCACCACACCCCTCTCGGCCCCCAGCTCATCAAAAACTTCGTCTTCTCCATCTGCGGCGCAGCCGGCGACTGGACCCCCGCCCACTTCATCGAGTCCACCGTCGCGTCCATTCGCGAGAAGGTCGGCACAGGCCACGTCATCTGCGGCCTCTCCGGCGGCGTTGACTCCTCCGTAGCCGCCGTCCTCGTCCACAAGGCCATTGGCGCCCAGCTCACCTGCATCTTCGTCAACAACGGCGTCCTGCGCAAAAACGAATTCCAATCCGTACAAACCAACCTCCGGGGCAAGCTCGGCCTCAACATCGTCGCCGTTGACGCCAGCCAGCGCTTCTTGTCGCAGCTAGCCGGCGTCACCGACCCCGAAACCAAACGCAAGCGCATCGGCGCCGAGTTCATCGCCGTCTTTGACGATGAAGCCACCCGCATCGCCAAACAAACCGGCGGAGTTGACTGGCTCGTGCAAGGCACCCTCTACCCCGACGTCATCGAGTCCAGCTCCGTCAAAGGCCCCAGCCAGACCATCAAGAGCCATCACAACGTCGGCGGCCTGCCGCTCAACATGAAGCTCAAGCTCATTGAGCCTCTCCGCGACCTCTTCAAAGACGAAGTCCGCCGCATCGGCCGCGACCTCCAGATGCCCGACGACGTCCTCGGCCGCCAGCCATTCCCCGGTCCCGGCCTCGCCGTCCGCATCCTCGGTGAAGTCACCCCTGAGCGCGTCGCCCTGCTTCAGGAAGCCGACGAAATCGTCGTTGCTGAAATCAAAGCCGCCGGCCTCTACAACTCCATCTGGCAAAGCTTCGCCGTCCTGCTCCCCGTCATGAGCGTCGGCGTCATGGGCGACCAGCGCACCTACGCTTACACCGCCGCCGTCCGCGCCGTCCACTCTGAAGACGGCATGACCGCCGACTGGACCCCACTCCCCTACGACGTCCTCAAACGCATCTCCTCCCGCATCGTCAATGAAGTCCGAGGCATCAACCGCGTCGTCTACGACATCACCAGCAAACCCCCCGGCACCATCGAGTGGGAGTAGGGCCGGCCGTCAAGGCAATAGAAGTATTGAATGTCATTCTCTAATTGTTCTGCCATCTTGCGAAGAATGTGTCATAATTGCATGCGGGTGGCAGAAAATGGCAGAAACGTCAATTCTTAGTGAAAATGGTAGGATTGTGCTCCCTGCGGCGATTCGGCGCCGATATGGCCTAAAACCCGGCGAGCCCCTCACCTTCTTCGAAGAACCAGGAGCCATCCGTATCGTGAGCCGAAAGATGGCTTTGGAGAACATTCGCGCAGGGATCATCAAGCAGCGCGGCACTCTCGAAGGGCTCCTCGACGAATTCCTTGCCGAAAAGCACCAGGAAGCCGCGCGTGATTAGAGTTGTTCTCGATTCCGCCGCCGTACTGGCCATGATTCAGGGTGAGCCGGGCGGAGAACGCGTTGAAGCCCTCCTTGACGCAGTCGAAACCGGTGCTGACGTCCAGGTGGCCATCAGTTCGGTCAACTGGTGTGAAGTTCTCACGCGCACCCAGCGGGACAACCGGGAAATGACGCCCCAGCAGTTGACTGGCGCGCTCGCTGGAATAGAACTTGTTCCATTCGACAAGGCCGCTGCTGAGCTTGCAGCCCGCTATGCCCTCGTCGGCCAGGCCCTGTCGCTCGGAGATCGCGCCTGCCTCGCGCTTGCCAAAGCCAACCAGGCAACCGCATGGACGGCCGACCGCGTCTGGGTCCAGTTCGAACTGGATGTGCCGGTAGAGCTGATAAGGCCCTGAGGGCAGCGGACCCACGATGCCGCAGTCCTCCCCACTGCCCACCCCGCCGCGGAACCCGCTGACTTGCTGAACTTTTCATGACTCCCAAACGCCGCCAGTCTTCCCACACAGCCCAACCCATCGCGGGGCCTCGCTAACCCCGCCAACCCCGCCAACCCCGCTAACCCCTCACGCCCCCCGCAGCTCCGCCACCTCCCGGCTCAGCGCATCCAGCCGCTCCAGCAACTCCGCGTGCCGCTGGTCCGCGGCCGACGGGTTTACCGCCTCCACATAGAACGTCCCGTTAGGCTCCAGCTCGCACCGGTGCACCTGGTGAAAATCCTGAAATCCCTGTCGGTGGATCACGTCCAGCAGCTCCTCCCGCGTCAGGCTCTCCCGCTCCATTGCCCGCTGGTCCAGTTGCCCGTTGCGTATCAGCACCGCCGCCCGCCCCTCCAGCACCCGCGTCATCTTCTTTGACCGGAACAGAACCCGCACCACAAGCCAGTTGATTGCCAACAGGCTGAAGGCCCCAATCACGCCCCCGCTCACTGAGTTGTCGTCCCCGATAATCGCGTTCTGCACCGTGTTTGACAAGCTCAGAAGCACAACAAGGTCAAACGGATTCAGCTGCGCCAGCTCCCGCTTCCCAAAAACGCGAAGCAGAATCACCAGCACCAGGTAAACCACCACCGGACGCAGCAGCTTCTCCAATATCGGAAGCGGCAACTGAAACATGTGTTCCAACACAACAGAATGCGGCATCCCCAGAGAATAGCTTGGCTTAGGGCTTTCGTTCCAGCCGCAGCGTTACATCCACCGTGTGCGTATCTTCGCGCGTCGCCAGCGTGTACCTGCAGATGGCCGAGTCAAACGTCCGTCCCAGCGGCGTGTTCCCCTGTTTGCGAAAGTAGTCCGCCAGCGCATTCTGGTTAAACACCGCGCCCTCCGGCAGCTTCCAAGCAGCCAGCATCGCCGCCCGCAGGTCCTCGGCCCCGTTCTCAATCGTCAGCTTGCCCATCGTATACACCGGCCCAGCGTCCACTTCAATCCGGTAATTCACCACCCCCGCCGCCTCATCCAGCTCCGCATGCGGCGTCACCACGCACTTCATGTGCCCCGTCTGCTTTTGTTGCCCCGCCACATACGCCAACGCCGTTCGCAGCGTCACCCCGCCCTTCACCGCCTGCGTCTCCGTCGCGCTCCACTCGGCTCCCGCCGCCTTGTTGATCGCCGTCATGTCCAGTGCCTCGCCCGTCGCAAGGCGGATCGTCCCCAGCTTGTACCGCCGCCCCTCGTCCACCGTCACGGCAAAAGGAACCTCGATCGCCTCGCTGCCTGCCACCGGATTCCCCGCCTGCTCCACATGTACCTTCGCCGCCGCGTAGCCCTCATCCAAATACAGCAGCGCGAACGCCCGCGCCACATTCGCCTCTGAATGCTCCGTATCGAACGCGGCCTTTGCCAGGCCCTCCACCGTGTGTTTCACCTTCTCCTGCATCTCGGCTGAAACGCCCTGTACGGCAATCGCCCCCACCCGCACCGCTGGCGATTGAACCGCGTAGCTCACTGCCGTCACATCGTGCAGATCCGGGTCCACATACGGCGTCGCCTGCACCCGCGCCTGCAACCCCTTCGCCGCCAGCATCTCCTCCAGTGCCTGCCGCACCGCCTGGGTCACTGGGCCGGCCTGCGGCACCTTGCCGTCATACAGCCCAAGCCGCTCGCGCAGAGCCGCCTCCAGTGCCTTGCCCGGCGTCAGCGGCAGATTCTCTACGCGCACCGGCAGCAGCCCCGTCGCCGGTGTCAGCAGATACGTCAGCGTCTCCCCGTCAAACCGGAACGTCAGGTTGTCAAACAGCCCCGTGTCCATCAGCTTCTGCCCGTGCTCCTGCATCCCGCTCTGCGTCAGCGCCATCCCCGGCTTCAGTTCCGCCACGCGCAGCAACTCCTGCTCCGCATACTCCGGCGCCCCCTTGAATTCAATCTTCTTCGCAGTGAAGCTCTGTGCTGCCGCCGGCGCTCCTGCCCACCACAGCACGCAGGCCGCCACCGCCAGAAAATGTCTGCATCTCATCGTAGGGAAAGAGTAGCAAACCCCACGTCAGGGCAGGGAACCGCCGCCTCGCTTTACCCGCAAGCGTCGTGCCCCATCCATTCAAAAGCAACTTCGTTGAATGGGTGGCATACCACAAACCCCAACAACCCGCATCCCTGGCAATCCGACCCAAACAAAATCGGCCCGCCCCAGTGGGCCGGACCGATCCAAAACAAACCTCATCTCCCCAGCAAAAAACCCTCAGTGCCCCGCCGCCGCCTTCGCCTTGAAAAACGCCAGTGACCGCTTCAGGCCCTCGTTCAGCTCAATCTTCGGCTCCCACCCCAGCAGCCTCCGCGCCTTCGTAATATCCGGCCGGCGCCGTGTCGGGTCATCCTCCGGCAGCGGTGCAAACCGCAGCTCGCTCTTTGACCCCGTCACCTCCAGCACCGCCTGCGCGCACTCCAGAATCGTGAACTCATTCGGATTCCCCACGTTCACCGGCATATGCTCGTCCGTCCGCGACAATCGCAAAATCCCCTCAATCAAATCGTCCACATAGCAAAAGCTCCGCGTCTGGCTCCCGTCTCCATAAATCGTCAATGGCTCCCCGCGCAGCGCCTGCATCATCAGGTTTGAGATCACCCGCCCGTCCACCGGATGCAGCCGCGGACCATACGTGTTGAAGATCCTCACCAGGTGCGTGTTCACTCCCCGCGACCGGTGATACGCCATCACCAGAGCCTCCGCGTACCGCTTGCTCTCGTCATACACGCTCCGCGGACCCACCGGATTCACGTGCCCCCAGTACTCTTCCCTCTGCGGATGCTCCAGCGGATCTCCATAGCACTCTGATGTCGAAGCATGCAGATGCCCCGCCCCATACTTCGCCGCGATCTCCAGCGTGTTTTCCGTACCCACTGATCCCACCCGCAGCGTCTCAATCCCCAGCCGCAGATACTCCGGCGGGCTCGCCGGTGATGCCATGTTGAATACGTAGTCCACCCGCCCCACATCGAACGGCTGGCAGATATCCCGCTCCTCCAGGCTGAACCGCGGCTCCCCCGCCAGGTGCGCCACGTTGTCCGTGTCCCCTGTCGAAAGATTGTCCACGCCCACAACGCTGTGTCCCTCGCCCAATAGGCGATCCGTCAGGTGCGATCCAAGAAACCCGGCGGCGCCGGTTACCAGTACACGCATCGTCACTCGCAGCTTCTCCTGGTGGGGGGCACGTGTCCCCGGTGGGTTCGTCCATTGGCAGCAAAAATCCTTGATTCCAGCTAAAGTGCCTTGCTCCGCGGCTTGCCCTGCTGCGCCTGGTAGCTTGCCGGCCGCCCCACGCTCACATACGTAAACCCGTTCTCCAGCATCCGCTGCGGCTTATACAAGTTCCGCCCGTCAATCACAATCGGAAACTTCACCGCCTTGTTCAGCCGCACCAGGTCGATCTCGGCAAACGCCTTCCAGTCCGTCAAGATCAGCACCGCGTCCGCTTCCTTCGCCGCTGCGTAAATGTCCTCCGCGTAGTGCATCTTCGCGCTCGCCGGCAGCACCTCCTTGGCCCGTTCCATCGCCGCCGGATCGTACGCCGTCACCATCGCTCCCGCCTCCAGAAGCTTGCGAATCACATCCAGCGCCGGCGACTCCCGTATGTCGTCCGTGTCGCCCTTGAACGCCAGCCCCAGCGCCGCCAGCCGCTTCCCGCGCAAGGTCCACAACGCTGATAGCACCTTGTTATGAAAAATGTCCTTCTGTGTCTCGTTGATCTTCCGCACTTCCTGCAACAGTTGAAAGTCCACTCCCTGCTGTTGCGCCACCCAGTGAAACGCCGCTACGTCTTTCGGAAAGCAACTCCCGCCATACCCCAGCCCGGCCCGCAAAAACTTCGGCCCTATCCGGCTGTCCAAACCGATCCCGGCCGCAATGTCCTCGATGTCCGCGTCCACTGACTCGGCCAGGTTCGCCACGGCGTTAATGAATGAGATCTTCAACGCCAAAAACGCATTCGACGCATGCTTGATAATCTCCGAGCTCTGCGCCGACGTCACCAGAAGCTTCGCCGGGTGCTGCTCGCTGCATGCCCCCTTCAGTGCCCCCGCCTGTGCATAATAGCTGCCCGCCGTCAACGGTTCATAAATCCGCCGCATCACATCCGCTGAACGCTCTTCCCCCGCCCCCACCACAATCCGGTCCGGATGAAGAAAATCCTGGATCGCCGTCCCTTCCCGCAGAAACTCCGGGTTCGACACCACGTCAAAGCTCTTCGGATCAACCCCGTGCCGGTGCAGCACCCGCCGAATCCACTCGTTCGTATACACAGGCACCGTGCTCTTCTCCACGATCACCTTGTACCCTTCCATCGCCCGCGCAATCTCGCTCACCACCGCTTCCACAAACGAAAGATCCGCCGCGCCCGTATCTCCCTGCGGCGTCCCCACCGCGATAAAAATCGCCTCGCTCCGCTTCACTGCCGTCGCCAGGTCCGTCGTAAACTCAACCCGCTTCCCGCAGTGCTTGGCCAGCAGTTCCGGCAGCCCCTCTTCAAAAATGGGCACTCCGCAGTGCTGCAGCATCTTCACCCGCGCCTCGTCGTTGTCCACGCACGTCACGGTGTGGCCCATCTCCGCAAAACATACCGCCGCTACCAGTCCCACATACCCGGAACCTATCACGCAAATTGAAACTTCCTTGCTCATCTGCTTGTGACCTTTCCTCGTTCTTTGCCTGGGCAGCGGCTCTTCAGTGCCAGGAGCTTGACTGCAAGGGAACTGGCTCTCGGCAGCCTGCCGAATACCGCATCCAGAGCCGCAAAAAGTCTCAGGGTACAACCTTACAGCTTCCCAAAAAACTCAATTCGAGGGGGCTTTGTACCAGGGCACGACTTCAGTCGCGCCGCAAGTGCCGCAATATCAACGCGGGCTTCAGCCCCTGCTAAGGCTTCTTCCAGCGTTCTGCTCGATTTCAGCACCTTTTCCGCAGCCGCTTTAGCCCCTGCGGGACTCCGATCTGCGATTTGACCCCAATCAAAGCTCTTTTCCGAAAACTATCCAGCCCCGTCGAAAACCGGAAGCCCGATCAAAAAACAGCAAGTCGATTCCGTTGGTCCACTGCCCTTAGGTTACCCGCTTGCTGCACCCTCGGGCAAACGCCCGCGCCCTGACCCGCCTTTCTCTCCCTCTCTGATAAAGTGAGATTGCGGCCCACAGGCCACGTCCACCGTCGCGTGGTCCGTCCTCCGCGATCCTGAACTCCAACCCCTTCATCTCACGGAGCTTCTGACCAAATCCCATGCCAAACCCCAATACACCCCCCGCACCCCTGGCCCCCTTCCGCATCGCCCCCTGGTTTCGCCCCATGGTCTGGGGAAGCCCCGATCTCCGTCCCTGGTACGACTGTCACACCTACGCTGAGCTGATCGGCGAAGTCTGGCTCACCGGAGACGAATGCCTCGTTGAAACAGGCCCACAGGCCGGCAAATCCCTCGCCGCCCTCTTTGCCGAACAGCAAGATGCCCTCCTCGGCGCCAACGCCCCCGCACCGGGGTCTCCGTTGCTCCTCAAAGTCATCTTCGCCAACCAGAAACTCAGTGTCCAGGTCCATCCCGACGACAAAATGGCCAATAAATACGGCCAGCCCCGCGGAAAAACCGAGTGCTGGTACGCCCTTGCCGCCGAACCTGACGCCGCCGTCGCCCTCGGCCTCAAGCCCGGCGTCACTCTTCCCCAGGTCAAGGCTGAAATCGCCGCCGGAACCCTCGAACAGAGCCTCAATGCCCTCCCTGTCCACGTCGGCGACATGATCTTTGTCGATGCCGGCACCGTCCACGCCATCTGGCCCGGCGCCGTCATCCTTGAAACTCAGCAGAACTGCGACATCACCTACCGCATGTTCGACTACGGCCGCCCCCGCGAACTCCACATCGACAAATCCCTCGAAGCCACCAAATTCCAAACCCGCGCCGGCAAAATCCCGCCTCAGCCCTTGCCTGACCGCACCACTCTCATCGATGTCGAGTACTTCTGCGTTCAGCGCATCCCCGTTGTCGCTACCCGCGAGAGCTCTACCCTCCCCGGCCCCGGACAGCCTGCCAACGGCCTCGCTTATCTCTTCGCCGCTGCCGGCTCCGCCCAAATCTCGGGTCCCGGCTTCGAACCCGTCACCCTGCCCCCCCGCGGCATCGTCGCCGTCCCCGCCTCCGCGCCCGATTTCCTCATCCACGACCTTGGCGGCCTCGACCTCCTCCGCATCACCCCCAACTGGCCCTCAAACTCCGCCGGAACATCCGCATGACCGAACCTGCATGGCGTCAATCCGTCATTCGCTACATCCGCGCTGAAACCCAGCCCGCTGACAAGTTCGGCCACATGCCCCGCCTCTACACCCTGGCCGCTCAAATCGCCCACGGCCTCAATGCCGACGACGACGTCCTCTTCGCCGCCGCCTGGATGCACGACCTCGGCGTCTTCATCGGCCATCGCCCTGAAGACCCTGAGGCCCTCAAAGCCTGGAACCACGTCCCCTACACCATCGCCCAGGCCCGCTCCCTGCTCCCCGCCTGGGGCTTCCCCCCCGCCAAACTCGACGCCGTCGCTGAGGCCATCCGAACCCACCAGCCCCAGGACCAGCCAACCCTCCTTGAAGCCATCATCCTCCGCGATGCCGACATCCTTGAGCAGTTAGGCGCCATCGGCGCCCTCCGTGCCCTCGTCAAAATCGGCCGCGACTCCCGCTTTCCCTCCTATTCCTCCGTCTTGCCGGTTTTACGCCGCGCCGCTGACACTTTGCCCCCCTTGCTGCGTCTAAACAGTTCAACCGCCCTCGCCATCCCGCGAGTTGAAATCCTCCGGCTTTTCATCGCCGCCATTGAGCGCGAGGCCGGCGCGCAACTCCATTAGGCCCCCTTCTCGACCGCCGCTCGGCCGGGGGGGACCCGAAACGACAATGCTTTTCCACCCTCAACCATTGCAACCCCCGTTTCACAACAATTAATCTCCCGCTTGTCGGTACCCGCAACGGACCGTGTCCTATATTCTTGGAGGAGAGGCTGCATGTTCCCCAGACCGATTCACAGACAGTTTCTGGCGCTGCTCGTCGCTGCAGCTGCTCTCCCCGCCCTCGCGCAAACCGCTCCCGCTGCCATTGAAACAGGCGCTCGCCTCTTCGTAGGTGCCGGAGCCTCCGGATACGATCCTGACTTCCTGGTCCCCGGCCATATGGAAGGCGGCGCCATCTGGATCGACTTCTACCCCGATCGCGGGCCCGCCCTCCTTCACGGACTGGGCCTTGAGATCGAAGGCCGCGACATCAGCATCTCACCCCCCGCTCAGTTCAAAAACCTCCGCGAAGACACCGGCGGTGGCGGCGCCATCTACTCATGGCGCCACTTCCACAGGGTCGTGCCCTACGGAAAGTTCATGTGGGAGCATGCCAGCATTGACTTCCCCACCAGCGGGGTCCGGCCAGACGGCTCAACCTACAGCCACGACACAAGAAGCCTCCACGAGGGCGGCGTCGGCGCGGATATCTATCTCTTCCACAACGTCTGGATGCGCGCAGGCGTTGAAGAGCAGATCTGGCAGCGCCTCTTTGAAAACCCCGCCAATCCCAACACCACTGGTATCGGCATGAAGCCCCGCGGCGTCACCATCGGCTTCTCTTACTCCTTCATCAATCACCGCCATCTCCGCACCTACTAGCCCCCGCCCAGGCCCCTCCACAGGTGGACCCGTGCCCCATCCTTTTCCCGCCTCTTGTGAAAAGGGAGCATCCCGCAACTCCCGCTCTCCCCGCCGAACGCCCTTAGCCCCACCCCAGGTGGCAGTTGGCCCCACCGCAGGTGGCCGTTGGCCCCACCGCAGGTGGCCGCAGGTGGCAGGTGGCTGTGAGCCCCGTCATTCTCCTTCCCGCCCTCTTCAGGCACAATAGATACCGACATGACTATCCGATTCGCACTCCCTGCCGACCTTCAAGCCGCCCTTGACTCCGCCGCCGCCGACTGGACCCAAAACAACAAAATCGCCCGCTTCTGGCAAAAAGACCCCACCCTCTTCACCAGCGAGGACGAAGAAAAATGGCTCGGCTGGATTGACATCGTTCAACGCGTTCAGGCTGAGGCCGCCGCCCATCGCGCCCTCGCCGCCGACATCCAGTCCGCCGGCTTTAAGTCTGTTCTCCTCCTCGGCATGGGCGGCTCCAGCCTCTGCCCTGAGGTCCTTTCCGTCACCTTCGGCCACCAGCCGGGTTACCCGGCGTTGCACATCGTCGACTCCACTGATCCCGTCCAGGTCAAAGCCGCCCGCGACGCCGTCGATCTCGCCCAAACCCTCGTCATCGTCGCCTCCAAGTCCGGCTCCACCCTCGAGCCCAACGTCCTCAAGCAATACTTCTTCGCCGAGATGCAGAAAGCCGTCGGCCCCGCTAACGCCGGCAGCCACTTCCTCGCCATCACTGACCCCGGCTCAAAAATGGAGCAGGTTGCCAAGGCCGACGGTTTCCGCCACATCTTCTATGGCGACCCCCAGGTCGGCGGACGATTCTCCGCCCTCTCCAACTTCGGCGTTGTCGTCGCCGCCGTCGCCGGTCTCGACACCGGCAAGCTCCTCGCTGAGGCCGCTGTCGCCGTCGCTGCCGCCAAGCTCCCCCCGGCCCAAAATCCCGCCGTCCAGCTCGGCCTCCTCCTCGGCTCCGCCGCCAACGCCGGCCGCGACAAAATCACCATCTTCACCTCCCCTGAAATCTACGACCTCGGCGCATGGCTTGAGCAGCTCATCGCCGAGTCCACCGGCAAGCTCGGCAAGGGAATCACTCCCGTCGATCGCGAACTCATCGGCCCGCCCGCCGTCTACGGCAACGACCGCATCTTCGTCTACGTCCGCCTCAACAGCACGGCCAACTCGTCGCAAGACGCCCAGGTCGCCGCCCTTGAGGCCGCCGGCCATCCCGTCATCCACATCCAGCTCGACCACCTCTACCAGCTCTTCGGCCAGTTCTTCACCTGGGAGGTCGCCACTGCCGCCGCCGGCTCCGTCATGGGCATCAACCCCTTCAACCAGCCCGACGTCGAGTCCGCTAAAATCGAAACCCGCGCCCTCACCTCCGCCTATGAGCAAACCGGCAAGCTCCCTGAACGCACGCCCTTCTTCGTTGCCCCTTCATCCGACGCCGGCATCGCTTTGTATGCAACAGCCGCCTATGGCGCCACTCTCCAGTCCGCCGCCGGCGCTCCCACTCTCGTCTCCCTCCTCCGCGCCCATCTCAACCAGCTCCATCCCGGCGACTACTTCGCCACCCTCGCTTATCTGCCCATGTTCCCCCAGAATGAGGCCGCTATCCAGGCCTTCCGCCACCAGGTCCGCGACACAAAACATGTAGCCACCTGCCTCGGCTTCGGCCCCCGCTTCCTCCACTCCACCGGACAGGACTACAAAGGCGGCCCCAACACCGGCGTCTTCCTCCAGATCACCGCCGACCACTCCCTCGACCTCGAGATCCCTGGCCAAAAGTTCACCTTCGGCATCGTGATTGACGCCCAGGCCGCCGGCGACATCGCCGTCCTCGAGTCCCGCGGCCGCCGCGCCCTTCGCGTCCACCTCGGCTCTGACCTCGCCGCCGGACTCAAAGCTCTCTCCGCCGCCATCCATCAGGCCCTCAACGAACGCGGGCCCGAATGATTAACGAAACAATTCCTGCTGTCATCCTGCGCGAACGGGCCCCCAAGCGTTTTTCAGCTTGGGGGTGGTGAGTCGAAAGCCTGCCCTGAGCGAAGCCGAAGGGGATCTGCATTTGTTCTTAAAGGAAGGTCTGAAACACGACTCGAATCTCGCCCCTCCACCAAAACTTTTCCCCAGCCCGCGGGTTCTAACCAGTGACAGCTGCCCCATCCCCTCGTCTAAAGGAGTGATCCGGCAGCAGCACCTCAGGCAGAGGAGAACCACCATCATGATTCGGGCAATCTCAAAGACTTTTATCCCCCAGGCCCTCGCGCTGGCCGCCGTCATCTTCTTCAGCGCCCCCATCGCGCAGGCCCAGGATGCAACACCGTCCCCCGCCCAGCGGACTGACGGCCAGATCGAGATGGATGTCGTCCACGCCCTCGATGCCTCTGCCGCCCTCAAGCAGGACCTCATCACCGCCGCCACCATTCAGGGCGATGTTACCCTCGCCGGAACCGTCTCCAGTGCCGCCTCCAAAGAGCTGGCCGAGTCCATCGTCCGCCAGGTCTCCGGCGTCACAGGTGTCCACAACAACCTCAAGGTCGGCAACCCCCAAACCGCCCAGGACGCGCAGCCCAACCTCGCTCCCGAGCCCAGCCCCGATGAGGCCGCCAATCAGCCCTCTGACGACGGTCCCGCCTCTATGCCGCAAGGCCTCCCGCAGCAGGCCCCCGGCCAGAATCAGGGCCGATACCAGCCCTACCCTTCGCCGCAGTGGGGCCAGCGCCGGCAATATATCCCTCAGCAGCCCCCGGCGCCGAAATATGACACCCCCACCGGCCCCGTCACCGTCGCTGCCGGAACCCTCCTCCAACTCCGCACCAGCGAGCCCGTCTCCACCAAAAACGCGAAAGACGGTACTCCCGTCCAGTTCAACGTCATTCAGGACATCGCCATCGGCAACTTCCTCGCCATCCCCCGCGGAGCCATCGTCCACGGCGTCGTCACTGAGAGCAAAAAAACCGGCGACCTGGCCGGAAGCGCCGAACTCGCCCTCAAGCTCACCTCCCTCGATCTCGGCGGCCAAAGCTATCCCCTTGACTCCGACACCTTCAAGGTCAAAGGCCCCAATAAGGCTGGCCAAACCGTCGGCAGCGCCCTCGGCGGCGGCGTCCTCGGCACCATCATCGGCTGCGCTGTCGGCCGTGGCCTCGGGTGCGCCGTTGGCGCAGGAGCAGGCCTCGCCGCCGGCACCGCCGCCTCCGCCGCCTCTCCCGGCCCTGGCATCTGGATCCCCGCTGAAGCCCAGGTCGACTTCCACCTCAGGTCCCCCATCACCGTCGCCCCCGTCTCCACCCAGGAAGCCGCTCGCCTCTCCCAGGGACTCTTCGTTGGCGGACCCTCCCTCTACCGACGCGGCTACTACCCCTACGGCCAGCCCTACGGCGCTCCCTACCCCTACGCCTACTATCCCCGCGTCTTCTATCGCCCCTACTTCATCTCGGGTGGCTTCTACTACTGGCGCTAACCCCCCTCAGTCCGCCACCCAGCCACAACGGGCATCCCTTCACCGGGATGCCCGTTCTGTTTCCCCGCCCCAGAACTCCCCCGTGTCCATTTGCCGAAATGCGGGTGCCCCCGGTCCCTTGCAGTTGGGGACCGGGGATACCACAACCCCCAGCCATCCCACTCTCCACCCGCCACCAAACCCGTGTGCCCCATGTCTGGATTCTCAGACATGGGATACCACAACCCTCAGCTATCCCACTCTCCACCCGCCGCCAAACCCGTGTGCCCCATGTCTGGATTTTCAGACATGGGATACCTCAACCCTCAGCCATCCCACTCTCCACCCGCCGCCAAACCCGTGTGCCCCATGTCTGGATTCTCAGACATGGGATACCTCAACCCCCAGCTATCCCACTCTCCACCCGCCCCCAAACCCGTGTGCCCCATGTCTGGATTTTCAGACATGGGATACCTCAACCCCAGATATCCCACTCTCCACCCGCACACAACCCGTGTGCCCCATGTCTGGATTCTCAGACATGGGATACCTCAACTCTCAATCGCCCCCGCGCCGGCCCACCCCCAACCGCCCCGCCTCCAGCTGAAAGCTAAATGCTAAGAGCTAAAAGCTAAAGGTTGCCTCTCCCACCCCCCGCCAACCTCCATCCCCGTCGTTTATAATCACTTTGAATCGCGT